>Ga0308174_10000003_pt1 | contig 568687 bp, 517 predicted proteins | sample PhyPR2_FD_203894 | JGI IMG/M metagenome (GOLD analysis project Ga0308174, IMG submission 203894) | Soil microbial communities from UC Gill Tract Community Farm, Albany, California, United States - DLSLS.P.R2 | ecosystem: Environmental > Terrestrial > Soil > Agricultural land | place: USA... | reverse complement strand
CATGAAGCTGGAATCGCTAGTAATCGTGGATCAGCTACGCCACGGTGAATACGTTCCCGGGCCTTGTACACACCGCCCGTCACGCCATGGAAGCTGTGAGCGCCCGAAGTCCGTGTCGCAACCCGCAAGGGGGCAAGCGGCCGAAGGCGAGCGCAGTGACTGGGGCGAAGTCGTAACAAGGTAGCCGTAGGGGAACCTGCGGCTGGATCACCTCCTTAACGGATATGCGAGTAGGCCAACCGGCGCGAAAGCGTCGGGAAGTCCCGAGGGCGCAAGCTCGACGGATGGACCGGTTGAAAGCTCCGTAAGTCGCTCGCCTTGCACATCCATTTTCCCAAGCCCAATTCTTTTGCTTCGACGCCGAGTTCGGGGACACCCGAGCTGCCCGAGCGTCATCGCTATTTGACAACGGAAGTAGTGGTAGATCGCGGATTTGAGAATCCTTATTGAGAGACTATCAGTTCGAAGATTGTCACTCAAAGAAACAAAGTGTAAGACAACGTAAGATCGTAGGCGCTCTGCTTGATCACAGAATTTGTAGTCAAGCGAGTGAAGGCATGTGGGGAATGCCTGGGCACACGGAGGCGATGAAGGCCGTGGTAAGCTGCGATAAGCCAGGGGGAGCGGCACACACGCTTTGATCCCTGGATTGCCGAATGGGGAAACCCGGTTGGATGCGAATCCAATCACTCCGTAAGGAGAGCAAACCGAGGGAACTGAAACATCTAAGTACCTCGAGGAAGAGAAATCAATTGAGATGCCCGGAGTAGCGGCGAGCGAAACGGGTACAGCCTAAACCGTGGTCCTTGTGGCCGCGGGGTTGTAGGACCCACAGAACCCTGAAATGACGTCAGTCGAAGTCCCTTGGAACGGGGCGCCAAAGACGGTGAGAGCCCGGTAGACGAAGATCATGGATTTCAGGCGGTGGAGTTCCTGAGTAACGCCCGGTACGAGAGTCCGGGCGTGAATCTGGGGGGACCACCCTCCAAGGCTAAAGACTCCCGTGTGACCGATAGTGGACGAGTACCGTGAGGGACAGGTGAAAAGCACCCCAGTGCGGGGAGTGAAAGAGATCCTGAAACCACATGCCTACAAGCGGTAGGAGGGAGCTCGTGTCTTCGGATGCGATGTCTCCTGACTGCGTGCCTTTTGCATTATGATCCGGCGAGTTGCTACTCTGGAGCGAGGCTAAGCCGGTTTCCGGCGGAGCCACAGCGAAAGCGAGTCCTGTAACGAGGGCGACGAGAGTTCCAGGGTGCAGACCCGAAGCCAGGGCGATCTACCCTTGAGCAGGGTGAAGCTGGGGTAACACCCAGTGGAGGCCCGAACCGGTGTGGGTTGAAAACCGCTCGGATGACTTGAGGGTAGGGGTGAAAGGCCAATCAAGCCTGGAGATAGCTGGTTCTCCCCGAAATCTATTGAGGTAGAGCCTCGAGAATGGCGTAAGCCTGTTGTCAGCAGGGGGTAGAGCGACTGGATGGGCGCGGGGGCCAGAGCGGCCTACCAACCCCAACCAAACTCCGAATACCTGTCTGATGGACCTCGGGAGGCAGTCGCTGAGCGATAATGTCCAGCGGCGAGAGGGAAAGAACCCAGAGCCACAGCTAAGGCCCCGAAGTGGCCGCTGAGTATAGCGAAGGATGTGTTCGTGCCGTGACAACGAGGAGGTTGGCTTAGAAGCAGCCATTCCTTTAAAGAGTGCGTAATAGCTCACTCGTCCAGCGTGAATGCGCCGAGAATGGTCGGGATTAAGCGGCCCGCCGAAGCTTGGCCTTCATACTTTGTATGAGGGGTAGGGGAGCGTTCCTGTAACTGTGAAGGGGCCGTGGCAAACGTTGCCCTGGAGTGGCAGGAAGTGAGGATGCCGGACTGAGTACGCGAAAATCCAAGTGAAAACCTTGGACACCGTAAACCCAAGGGTTCCTGCGCCATGGCAATCAGCGCAGGGTGAGGCGGAGCCTAAGGTGAGGCCCCAGAGGCGTAGCCGATGGTTAACGGGTTGAAATTCCCGTCCCGTCTTTTAGCGTCGAACCACCAGGGACACTGGAACGAAGGACGAGCGGCTTTGTGGATGGCCGTCTAAGGGTGTAGGAAACCTCAAAAATTTCCGAGACCCGAATGCGAAGGCGCGGGGCAACCCAAGCCTGAGTCGTCTGGAGTCGACAGGCAAGAAAAGCTGTGTGGGGAGCTAAGAGATGTCCGTACCGTAAACCGACACAGGTGGGTGAGGCGAGCAGCCTCAGGTGAACGAGTGAAACGTGGTCAAGGAACTCGGCATAATGATCCCGTAACTTCGGAAGAAGGGATGTCCGAGCTGGTAACATGTACAATGAAGCTGGTTCGGATCGCAGCGAATCGGCCCAAGCGACTGTTTAGCAAAAACACAGGTGTGTGCCAAGCCGCACAAGGCGCCGTATACACACTGACGCCTGCCCGGTGCCGGAAGGTTAAGGGGAGAGGTTAGCCGCAAGGCGAAGCTTTGAGCCGAAGCCCCGGTAAACGGCGGCCGTAACTATAACGGTCCTAAGGTAGCGAAATTCCTTGTCGGGTAAGTTCCGACCTGCACGAATGGCGTAACGACTTGGGCACTGTCTCGACCACGTGCTCGGCGAAATGGCAGTCTCGGTGAGGATTCCGAGTCCCCGCGACAGGACAAAAAGACCCCATGCACCTTTACTGTAGCTTGTCATTGGTCGTTGCACATCACTGTGTAGCATAGGTGGGACCCGTTGAGGCCCAGGCGCTAGCTTGGGCGGAGGGGCCAGTGAAATACCACCCTGTGTCGTGCGACGCCCTCACCACGGAAGACACACTCTTTCTGGGACCGTGGCAGGTGGGCAGTTTGACTGGGGCGGTCGCCTCCGAAACAGTAACGGAGGCGCGCGCAAGGTTGGCTCAGCGCGGACGGTACTCGCGCTTATAGAGTGTAACGGCAGAAGCCAGCCTGACGGTGAGACCGACGGGTCGAGCCGCCACGAAAGTGGGCCGTAGTGATCCGGTAGCCCGGTGTGGAGCGGCTATCGCGCAACGGATAAAAGGTACGCTGGGGATAACAGGCTTATCGCGCCCGAGAGTTCACATCGACGGCGCGGTTTGGCACCTCGATGTCGGCTTATCACATCCTGGGGCTGGAGAAGGTCCCAAGGGTCCGGCTGTTCGCCGGTTAAAGTGGTACATGAGCTGGGTTCAGAACGTCGTGAGACAGTTCGGTCTGTATCCGTCGTGGGCGTTGGAGAGTTGAGGGGAGCGGACTCTAGTACGAGAGGACCGAGTCGGACGACCCGCTCGTGTCCCGGTTGTTCCGCCAGGAGCACCGCCGGGTAGCGATGGTCGGCTGTGATAACCGCTGAAAGCATCTAAGTGGGAAGCACGCCCCAAGATGAACTCTCCCGAGGCCTTGAGCCTCTTAAAGGGCCGGGGAAGACCACCCCGTCGATAGGCCGCACGTGGACGTGGAGCAATCCATTCCAAGCGCAGCGGTACTAATCGCCCGTATGGCTTGACTACTCCCAATTTTGGGATGTCAGCAAAACTGCAAGCAGAGCAACACGATCTTATTAGGGATTTCGAAAATTCCGATCTACCACTTCCTTCCGCTGTCGCACATTTCGCTGGCGACTAGAGCGTAGGGGCCACACTCGTTCCCATTCCGAACACGATCGTTAAGCCCTACAGCGCCGATGGTACTCCGCTCGCGAGAGCGCGGGAGAGTAGGCCGTCGCCGGCACCTCTGTGCAAAGCCCCGAGTCTTCACCGACTCGGGGCTTTGCTTTTTTCAGTCGCCGTCCGTCCAGCCCCCGACGCGCCGCCTGAACTCCTTTAGCTTTCTCGAATGCCCCGAGCCGGAATCGTCACCGTCGTCGGAAAACCAAATGCCGGCAAATCAACTCTCCTCAATCGAATCGTCGGCGAAAAGCTTAGCATCGTCAGCGCGAAACCCCAGTCCACCCGGAACCGCGTGGTCGGCATCCGCACAACTGACAACGTCCAAATGGTGCTGTTCGATACTCCTGGACTGTTGAATCCGCGCTATTCCCTCCAGGAATCGATGCGCAGCGCGGCGATCACTGCGCTCAACGACGCTGATGTCGTGCTATATGTCGTCGATGGAACTGATGAGCGCGTTGAGGACCTGGGGACCGTTGCGATGCTCGACCGGCCCCTTCGAGCGCCGATCGTCGTGGCATTCAACAAGTCGGATCTCCTGAACCAAACCCGCATCGAAGCGCTTGGTACGGCGAACCCGCAAGCTTCGTTTATCTCTGCCTCGCAGGGATCCGGCATCGCTGAACTGCTCGAGCGCCTCGAGAATCTGCTACCTGAGAGTCCGTTTCTTTATCCCGAAGACGAAGTCAGCACACAGTCCGTCCGCTTTTTTGTGAGCGAACTCGTTCGCGAAACTGCGCTCGAGCAGGTCGAGGACGAGCTTCCATATAGCATTGCATGTGCGATCGAGGAGTTTCGAGAAACACGGTCACCCGTATACATTCGAGCGGTTCTGCATGTCGAACGTGACAGTCAAAAACGCATCTTGATCGGCGCCGGCGGCCAGCGCATCCGCGCGATCGGTAAGGACGCCCGGGAGAAGATCGAGGCGTTCATTGGCTCGCCGGTCTACCTGGACCTCTGGGTCAAGGTCGCCCCCAACTGGCGTCGCGATCGAAACGCGCTGAAACGGTTCGGCTATTCACTCCCCGAGGATCGATCCCCATGACGGTATCACCGCAGCTGCTTGCGATACTCGTGTGTCCGAAATGCAAGGGAGAGCTCGAATACAAAGAGGCCGAGTCGGCGTTGCTCTGCCACACTTGCCGCCTGACGTACGCGATCCGCGACGGCATTCCCATCATGCTGATCGATGAGGCGACGCCCTTCTAGGCTGCGCCGCTGGTTCTTCGTTTTGGTGTACCTCGCGCTGCATCGCAGCGCGCGATTGGAAGCGCAAACCGGCTTGACGCCGGAGGCTTTCCAGTTCCTTCTCCCGATCGGAGCGCGCTCGGTTGGCGCGGGCCAGGCGGTGGTCGCCGGGGGCGCGGGCGCCGAATCAATCGCCTGGAATCCCGCGCTGATTTCGCGCGGCCCAAGAGAGTTCGCGTTCAACCTGGCGGAACAGGCAAACGGCATTGCCGCAACGGACGCGGACGTCGCTTTGGTGTGGCCGGTCCCCCGGGTTGGCGCGTTCGCGATCACGCTCCGATACACCGCCGAGCAAGATCAGCAGTCCGTCGACCTCGATGGACGATTGCTTGGAACCTTCAATCTCAACAACATCATCGCGGCGGCGACGTTCGCCGCTCCGTTTGGCGATCGATTGGCAGCCGGTTTGACTTTGAAATTTCTCCAGCAGGGCGCGAGCTGCACCGGGTCGTGCGATCTGCCGGCATTTCCGCCGCGTACGGCCGGCTTGGATGCCGGTGTTCAGTATTTTCTAACGAAAGACTCGACGGTCACGATCGGGGCCTCGTTCCTGAACACCGGCTTTCGGCTCCAAGTGAACGATTCTCCTCAAGCGGATCCGCTGCCGACGCGCGCGCTCGTCGGGATCTCCGTCGCCCCCCACCTGTCCGACGCGCCGAAGGAATTGGGAACCCGGGTCGAAGCGGATGTCATCAAGCGCGTGAGTGGCGGCGGGCCCGGCTATCGGTTTGGCGGAGAGCTCTCCTGGCAGAACCTGTATTTCGCTCGCGTGGGCTATCAACTGTACAGCTACACGCCGACTGTCTCAGGTCCGACGGTCGGCGTCGGCCTTGCGACTCAAAAGCTCCGAATCGACTTCGCACAGGTATTCACCGATCTCGGCGTCGGGCTCGGCAAGCCGACGTACCTCTCGCTGCGGTACGTGTTCTAGTGCGCCGGTGGATCGGGGGTGCGCTCGTATGCGTTGTCGCGCTGCCGTTGCGGGGGCAGACTCTTCCCGATGGCACCGCTGCGCTTTTCGCCGCGCGCCTAGACACGAACCGAAGTCTCCAGATTCACACGATCCCGCTGCGATCTCCGAACGCCCAGAGATTTTCACCCGTTGCGTCGGTTCTAATTCCCGGCAGCGGCCAGTACATGCTCGGTGAGGACCGCTCCATCGGCTACATCGCGGTCGAGGTGCTCGGCTGGCTGCAGTACGCAAAGAACAGCCGCGAACAAGCCGCGCAGGAGGCAGAGTTCAAATCGCTGGCGCGCCGGGTTGCCAGAGCGGGTTTCGCGACGGGATCGCCGGATCTGCTGCCCGACGGCGACTGGGCGTACTACGAAAAGTTGCGAGACTTCAACGAGAGTGGCGCGTACAGTCTCACGGTCGGCGGTTCTGTCACACCCGATACGAACGTGACGACTTACAACGGCTCTCGATGGCAGCTCGCACTCGCAACCTTCTCGACTCGGGAGGGCGCGCTCGCCGAGTATATGCGAACGGCGGTGAGGCCGGAGTATGAGTGGTCGTGGACGAACGCACAGCTCCAAAAAGACCGGTACATCCGCACGACGGACAAGCGCAACGACGCGTATCGAGCCGGTCTGGCAAACTTGATGGTCATTGGTGCGAATCATGTACTGAGCATGATCGACGCCTTTACCGTCGTGCGTCTTCGGGCGACTTCGGATCACGCCGGAGTGACATCCGTGGGCGCAGCGATTTCTTGGTGAGCAAAATCACTTAGCTAGATTCGTTAAACTACGCTGCGACTGTGGTTTGACTTCGTCACACTGCAATCATATCTTGGCGCCTTACCGCTGAGTCCTTCGAGAGAGTGGCAACAACAAGCGCGATTCTTTTTTCGCCCGATGGCCTCGCTCCGCCGGACGTTGTCGAGCGGTGGCTCGCAGCTCTCGGAATCCCCATCCTCCGACTACGCGACGTAGAGACGCTCATGAATGGCGCTCTGCGCGCTCGCCCGCGCGTCGTGGTGTTCGATAGCCGCTCGAACGGCGAGGTGACGAGCGCTGCGCTGAAGCGACTCAAGGGCGATTCGTATACGGGTGTCGTGCCAGCCGTCGTCGTGTCGGGGGACGACTCGGCCTCTTTCGACGCTGGTTTTCGCGCCGGAGCCGACGAAGTCGTTCGGGAGCATCTCGACGCGAGCGAGGTCAAGATCCGACTCGACGCGATGCTCCGTCGATCGGATCGCGACCTCTACGTGCATCCGTCGACGAGGCTTCCCGGGGCGATCGAGATCGAGGCGGAGATCGGGCGGCGGCTCGCGCTCGACGTCCATTTCGCGACGTGCTACGCCGACCTCGATCACTTCAAAGAGTTCAACGATCGATACTCGTACTATGAGGGCGATCGCGTCATCAGAATTCTCGCCCAGATCCTTCACGACGTCGTGAAGGGCGTCTGCCATGAGGAAGGCTTCGTCGGTCACATCGGCGGCGACGATTTCATCTTCATCATTCCGATGGAAGCGATCAACGAGACGTGCGAGGAGATCGTCAACATCTTCGATACGCTGATCCCATATCAGTACTCTGAGCAGGATCGGCGAGCGGGCTACTTTTTCGGGAAGGACCGCCGCGGGCAGTTGCACCGCGTGCCGTTGATGACGGTGTCGATCGGCGTCGTCACCAATGAGCGCCGTCGCTTTACCCATGCGGCGCAGGTCAGCGCGCTCGCGACAGAAATGAAGAGCTACGCCAAGACGCTTCCGGGTTCCGTGTTCTCCATCGATCGCCGTACAGATTCTCGTCCAGCCGACATGCCTGCCGTCAGCAGCTCACATGCGTCCGCGAACACGCGGGAGGGGAAGTGAACGTCACGTGTCCGGAGTGTCGATCGATGTTTCGCGTCGATCCGTCGAAGGTTCCGTCGTCGGGAGTGCGCGCGCGCTGCTCCGTGTGCGGCGGCGTCATCACCATCGGCGCCGGCACGTCGATCGACGAGGAGTTCGACGGCGGTAAGGCGACGTCCAAGGACACGCCGATTCGCGTTCCGGAAGTCATCGAAGCGCATCGTCCACCGACGCCGTCAACGCCGGCCGTTGCTCACACTCCAAAGGCGGTCGAACCGCCCGCGGTCGCCGCGCCCGCCGTCCCGCAAACCCCAGTGTCGCAAACCGCCGCTGCCGCGGAAACTTCGGTCGCTGTCGACGCACAGGCGATTGAAGCGACGTCGATCTCGCCGACGCCGGAACCAGTTGCCACACCAGCTGCACCAGCGTCGACGCCCGTGGTCCACTCTCCGGCAACGACCCAAACACCATCGACTCCTCAGGCAGTCGGGCAGCGCCCGCCGCCCTTCGCGCGCGCTCCACTGACACCACCGGCATCGGTTCCCGGGGTGCAGCGGCCCGCAGGTAGTCCCTCGATGCTGCCTCCGGTTCCTCCGGCGCGCGCTCCGTTGGCCGGCCGACCGTCAGGAGTTGGACCGCTCGCCGCGGTGCGACCCGCCGCGAACACTGCGACGCCGCCAATCGGGCCATCCAGCCCAGCGTTTCGCTCGGAGGCAACGGCGGCGCCAGCTGCGACCGGGCCAGCCGCGAGTCGTCCGGCGTCCCCCGCGCGAACGCCAATCAATCCGTTCCTCGCCAACGATCCGAACGCGAAAGCGCGACGTCTTTCACGCGCATTGGTTTCGGATCTCGTCACGTACTTTCCGCAGCGGCGCGACGAAGGACTGCGCGACGGAAACCTGAAGGAACTTTTCCGAGACGAAATCAAGAAGAGCTACGAGGAGTACGTCGATCAGATCGGAAAGGAATTCGCGGATTCGACTACGCATTTCCAAGATGCGCTAAACGAAATTCTGGCGGCGGGTCACAAGATCTTCTGACCGTTCGCAGCGAGCGCTTCGGGGTACTCGTGACCGACGCGTCGCGCTATGTTGGAGAGAGCGAGAACGACATAACCGCGCGAGCCGTCCGCCTCCGAGTGCAGGACGGCTCGTGTCTTACCGGAGAGACTGAAATGGCAGAAACCGAGCGCGCGCGACGACTCCGCGAACACGCAGAGCGACTCGCCGAGCTACGGAGGTACCTTTGACCTCGATGCAAAGCGAACGACGTTAAGACGACTCGAAGAGCGGATGGCCGCACCCGATTTCTGGAATGATCAGGAGAAGGTGCAGACCGTCGTTCAGCAGATCAAAGCGCTGAAGGGTTGGGTCGAACCATTCGAAGCTCTCGATGCGCGCGTCCGGAGTGCGACGGAGCTCGAGGAGATGCTCGAGGTCGAGCCCGACGAGGAGTTGTCGAACGAGGTCGAGCGCGAAGCGGCCACACTCGAGGACGAGATCGAGTCGTTCCGCATGAGGTCCCTGCTCTCCGGACCGGACGATTTCCGCGACGCACAACTCGAGATCAGCGCGGGCGCCGGCGGCACCGAGGCACAGGATTGGGCCTCGATGATCATGCGCATGTACACCCGCTGGGCCGAGCGAAAAGGCTACACGATCGACATCCTCGATCTGAGCGAAGGCGAAGAAGCCGGCATCAAAGGCGCCGTGCTCGAGATCAAGGGGCCATTCGCCTACGGATTGTTGAAGGCCGAAGCCGGCGTGCATCGCCTCGTGCGCATCTCGCCCTTCGATGCGCAGGCGCGGCGGCATACCAGCTTTGCGTCCGCGTTCGTGTATCCGGTGGTCGACACCGAGATCAACATCGAGATTCGCGACGAAGACATCAAAATGGACGTCTTCCGCGCGTCTGGTGCGGGCGGCCAACACGTCAACAAGACGAGTTCCGCCGTTCGTCTGACGCACATCCCATCAGGCATCGTCACGGCGTCGCAACAGGAGCGCTCGCAGCACAAGAACAAGGCGACGGCGCTCAAGATGTTGAAGAACCGGCTGTACCAGCTCGAGGCGGACAAGCAAGCGAAGAAGAAGGCCGAGCTCGACGCGACGAAGTCCGACGTCAGCTTCGGCAGTCAGATTCGCAGCTACGTGTTTCAACCGTACACGATGGTCAACGACCATCGAACCGAACTGAAGGTTCCCGACGTACAGCGTGTGATGGACGGCGATATCGATCCGTTCATCGAGGCCTATCTCGCCCAACTCGGCGGTGGAGGGAGTGCCGCGGCATGAGCAAGCTCGTATGAGAAAACTGTCATGAGCGACGAAATGAACTTCGTGCAGCGCGCGCGTCGCGAGAAGCTCGATGCGCTCGCCGAGCGTGGCATTGCGCCGTTCGCGTACGAGTTCTCGCGGACTCATCAAGCTGCCGACGCCGTTGCATCGCTGCTGGCGGAATATGATGGCGAAGGCGCGGAGGTGCGCGTCGCGGGCCGGGTTGTCGCGTGGCGAGCGCACGGCAAGACGACTTTCGCGCACATCGCCGACGATACCGGACGAATCCAAGTCTACTTCAAGAAAGACCAACTTGGAGAGGCTCTATATGCGACCCTCGACCTGTTCGACATTGGCGACGTCGTTGGCGTCGCCGGCCCGTTGTTCCGAACGCGAACAGGCGAGGTGACGGTTCGCGCGGTCGAGGTGACGTTGCTTGCGAAGTCGCTGCGTCCACTCCCGTTTGGCAAGGAAGAGGTCGTGAATGGCGCGACGGTGCGGCACTCTGGGTTCTCCGACCCAGAGCAGCGCTATCGTCAACGGTACGCCGATCTTGCAGTGCATCCGGAGGTTCGGGCGCTCTTTCGGGCGCGCTCGCGCATGACGACAGAGATTCGTCGGGCGCTCGACGATCTTGGCTACCTCGAGGTCGAGACGCCGGTGCTACAGCCGCTCTATGGCGGCGCGGCCGCGCGTCCGTTTACGACGCACCACAATGCGCTCGACATGCCGTTGTATTTGCGAATTGCGGATGAGCTCTATTTGAAAAGACTGATCGTCGGCGGATTCGATCGAGTATATGAAATCGGCCATGACTTTCGGAACGAAGGAATCGACCGGACGCACAATCCCGAGTTCACGATGCTCGAGTTCTACGAGGCGTACGCGGACTACACGACGATGATGGGGCGCGTCGAGACACTGGTCGTGCGAGCCGCGCACGCCGTCCGAGCGGTGTGGTCGCCGCCCGAGGTCGAGGGCGCGATCGAACACGGGAGCGAAGGTGTGCCCACGCTCGATCCGCCATTCCCTCGGATCGAGTGGATGCCGTCACTCGCCGCGGCGCTCGGCGAAGATCCGCTCGCGATGAACGACCCGACCCTGCGTGAACGCGCGCGACGTATCGGTGTACACGGCGTCGATACGCTCAGCAGGCCCAAGTTGCTCGACGAAATCTTCCAAGCGCTCGTTGAATCGAAGCTCAAAACGCCGACGTTCGTCATCGACTATCCGGTCGAGCTGTCGCCGCTGGCAAAGCCGAAGCGCGGCAACCCGGCACTGACCGAGCGATTCGAGCTGTTCGCGCGCGGACGAGAGATGGCGAACGCCTTCAGTGAGCTGAACGACCCGCTCGATCAACGACGACGACTCGAGGCGCAAGCACGGCTCAAGGCGGCCGGCGATGAGGAGGCGTCGGGCGTCGACGAGGACTATCTCCGCGCCATGGAGTATGGCATGCCGCCGATGGGCGGCGTTGGCGTCGGCATCGACCGGCTGTTCATGTATTTGACCGACACGCCGAACATCCGCGACGTCATCCTCTTTCCAACGCTGCGAGCGGAATGAAACGCATCGAGCTCGCGATCGCGTGGCGATACCTCCGCAGCCGACGCGGCTCGCGGCTGCTGTCGCTCATCAGCATCATCGCGATCAGCGGTGTGACGATCGCGGTGAGCGCGCTGATCGTGATCATCGGGGTGATGAACGGGCTGCAGATCGATCTGCGCGAAAAGATTCTGGTCGGCAGTCCGGACATCCGTGTTCTCAAATGGGGCGAGGACATGGTGATGCCGGACTGGAAGCCGACCTTCGAGAAGGTAAAGCGGCAGCCCGGTGTCGTCGCGGTCGCGCCGTTCGTATTGACGCAGGCCGTTGTCCACGCGACTAAGCACAATCACTACGAGCCCGCCGCAGTCGAAGGCATTCCCATAGCCGGTCGCGGCCCTCAGACGACGCAGATCCGTACGCGAATCACGGCGGGAGATTTTTCGTTCTCGACGACCGACGGAAAGAATCGCGGCGCGGTGCTCGGGACGAAGCTAGCCGAGCGTTTAAATGTGGTTCCGGGCATCGACTCAATTCAGATTCTTACCCTGTCGAACAAGATCGATCCGGTGACGGGGCAGCCGATTCCAAGCTTCCTCACGTTCGAGGTCACGGGAGTTTTCGACACCGGGATGTACGAGTACGACAACGGATACGTCATCGTGTCACTCGAGTCGGGGCAACAGATCGCGCAGCTAGGAGAGAGCGTCACGGGACTCGAGGTTCGCACGCCGACGCGCAAAGCCGCGATTCCAGTCGGACAGAGGCTCACAGATTCCCTCGGCCCGAATTTTCGAATCGTCGACTGGCAACAGCAGAACAACTCGCTCTTCACGGCGCTCAAGCTCGAGAAGCTCGGCATGACGGTCATCCTGCTGCTCATCGTACTCGTGGCGGCGTTCAACATCATCAGCACGCTGACGATGGTGGTCACCGACAAAACGCGAGAAATCGGTATTCTGCGCGCCATGGGTCTGCCCGCGAAATCGATTCGCCGAGTGTTTTTCGCGCAGGGATTGGTGATCGGCATCGTCGGGACGGGAGCCGGACTCGTCATCGGTCTCGCGGCGTCAACGCTGATCGGCCAACGGCGGCTCATCGCTCTCGACCCATCCGTATATTTCATCGATCACCTGCCTGTTGCGACGGTGCCGCTCGACGTCACGCTGATCGTTCTAGCGAGTCTCGGCGTCGCCGCGCTGGCGACGCTCTATCCGGCGGCACAGGCCGCGAAACTCTACCCCGTCGAGGCGATTCGTCACGAATGATCGTGTTGGAGGCGTTGGACCTCTCGAAGGTTTATCGAGGAGGGGACGGAGCAGAGATCGTCGTCCTCGACGGGATCAACCTCAGCGTCCAACGTGGTGAGATGATGGCGATCGTCGGCTCGAGCGGGGCAGGAAAGAGCACGTTGCTCCACCTGCTCGGCGCACTCGATCTACCCACGCGAGGAACGGTGAAGATCGCGGATCAGCCGACGACGGGTCGATCGGACGAGGAGCTGTCCGAGCTGCGCAATCGCTCGGTTGGATTCGTCTTTCAGTTCCACCACCTGCTTCGCGAGTTCAGCGCGCTCGAGAATGTGATGATGCCGATGCGCATTGCGGGGTGGGACGACCGACGCGCCGATGCGCGCGCGAGAGATCTGCTCGCGCGGGTCGGTCTCAGCGCCCGCACGTCTCACCGGCCGTCGGAGCTGTCGGGAGGCGAGCAGCAGCGAACCGCGGTCGCCAGAGCGCTCGCCCTGGACCCCGCCGTTTTGCTTGCGGACGAGCCTTCCGGCAATTTGGATCATGCAAACAGCGAGCGGCTGCACGATCTCTTTGTCGAGCTATCACGCGACTTGGAGATCGCGATGGTCATCGCCACCCACAACCGGTCGTTGGCGGCTCGAGCAGACCGAACGTTGACGCTCGAGGATGGCCGGTTGACCGAGACGGACGTTCGAGAGGTTGTTCCCTAGATGCTGTGTGACAGTTGTAGTGAGCGTGATGCGGTCGTTCATCTGACGACCATCGAGAACAATGCCGTGCACCAGCTGCACCTGTGCGAGCGTTGCGCGGCGGAGCGCGGGGTGGAGACGACCGTTGCAACGCCGAAGCATCCGCTCGGCGAGTTCTTGCACGAGGTGCACTCGAAGGTCGCGTCGTCGAGCGCGGACACTATTCGCTGCACCTTCTGCAACACGACGATGGCAGACTTCCGCGCAACGGGACGATGGGGGTGCGCTCGCTGCTACACGAATTTCGAGGCCGGGATTCGCGAGCTCCTGCGCCGAGTTCAAGGCAATCACCGGCACGTCGGCCGCTCATATCGGCCGCCGATGTCGGAGTCGCTCGAGCGAGCGGCGGTCCTCGGTGAGTTGAAGGACCGGCTGCGACGGGCGATCGAGAACGAACAGTTCGAGCTCGCAGCCGATCTCCGCGATCGCATTCGGGTGATGGAATGAGCGTCGACCTCTCACTGTTACCCGACGGAGGCGTGGGCTGGCTCGATGCCTCCGGGCAGCACTCGGACATCGTCTTGTCGACGAGAATTCGTCTCGCGCGAAACGTCGAGGGATTTGCGTTCACTGGCCGGGCACGGGACGGCGAGCGGTTGCGCGTTCTCGCGAACGTGCGCGACGCGGTCGGGTCGGTTCCTTCGCTTCGAGAGGCGGTGATGTATCGACTCGACGAGTTGCCGCCCACCTCCCGAGCGCTCTTGCATGAGCGGCACCTCGTCAGTAAGGAGCTGGCCGGGCTCGACGCCCAGCATCCTCTTCGGACGGGGGCGGCGGTCTTCCTCGCCGACGGTCTTGGCGTGATGGTCAACGAGGAGGACCATCTTCGACTGCAATCGCTCCGATCCGGCTTCGCGCTGCAAGAGGCATTCGCGGCGATCGATAAGCTGGATCGCGACTTAGGCGCGCGCGTTCCGTATTCGTTCCACAACGAATTCGGCTTCCTCACGGCGTGTCCGACGAACGTCGGGACAGGAATGCGCGGCTCTGTCCTGATCCATCTGCCCGGTCTCGTTCTGACCAAAGAGATTGGAAAAGTGCTGGCGAGCCTTCAGCAGATGGGGCTCACCTTCCGAGGCTTATATGGAGAAGGGAGCGAGGTCGTTGGAAACTTTTTCCAGATTTCCAATCAGACCACGCTCGGCCGATCGGAAGAGGAGTTGCTCGATCAACTGTTGCGGGTTGTGGGTCACGTCGTCGAACGAGAGGCGGAAGCTCGCCGTGTTTTGCTACGAGATGCGGGCTATATTATCGAGGACAAACTGTGGCGCGCATACGGCACGCTTCGATACGCACGCAGCCTCACGTTCGACGAGGCGATGAACTACCTCAGCGGCGTGCGCCTCGCTGTTGGGCTGAAACTGATTACCAGCCTCAGTGTATATACCCTCAACAAGCTCCTGATTTTTTCGCAAGCAGCGCACCTAGCCTTCGCCGAAGGGCGCGCGCTCACAGAAAGCGAAACCAGCTTGGCGCGCGCACGCTATGTGCGTAAGGCGCTGGAAGAGGAAGCGGGATCGGTTGGTTGAAATGCCACGACCCCATGTGAGGGAATCATGAACGGCTACAACTTCACCGAGCGGGTGAGGAAAGTTCTCGCGATGGCTCGCGAGGAGGCCGCACGTCTCCATCATGAGTACGTGGGGACCGAACACATTCTGCTCGGATTGATTCGCGAGGGTGAGGGCGTCGCCGCGACGGTGCTCCAAAGCCTCAGCGTCGAGTTGGACGACATCCAACAGAAGATCGAGGAAACTGTAAAGAAGGGGAAAGCCGGTCAGACGACTGGTCCCGATCTTCCCTATACCTCGCGCGCCAAGAAAGTACTCGAGCTCGCCATGAGCGAAGCGCGCGAGCTCAATCACAGCTACGTCGGCACCGAGCACCTGCTTCTTGGTCTCCTTCGAGAAGAGAAGGGGATTGCGGCGCAAGTTCTCACGGATGCGGGCGTGAATCTCGACGCCGCGCGCGCCGAGACGCTCCGCATTCTCGGAACCGAGATGCCACAGGGGGGCGCGCAGCCTCAGCCTGGCCAGCCGCCAGCCCCACAACAGCCGAAGGGCGAGAAGAAGTCAAAGACTCCGGCCCTCGACCATTTCTGCCGCGACCTCACGCAGCTTGCGGCCGAAGGCCAGCTCGATCCGACGATCGGGCGCGGCAAGGAAATCCAGCGCGTCATGGAGGTCCTCACGCGCCGGAAGAAGAACAATCCGGTGCTCATCGGCGAGCCCGGGGTCGGTAAGACAGCGATCGTCGAGGGGCTCGCGCAGCTCATCGCGAACGGCGAATGCCCTGAGTCGCTCCGCGACCATCGCGTTCTGTCGCTCGACATGGCGGCGGTCATTGCCGGAACCAAGTATCGCGGTCAGTTCGAAGAGCGCCTCAAGGCGGTCATGAACGAGATCGCGCAAAACAAGCAGATCATCCTCTTCATCGACGAGTTGCACACCCTCGTTGGTGCGGGCGCTGCCGAAGGCGCGATCGACGCTTCCAACATGCTGAAGCCTGCGCTCGCGCGCGGTGAACTCCAGTGCGTCGGTGCGTCCACGCTCAACGAGTATCGCAAATACATCGAGAAGGACGGAGCGCTCGAGCGCCGTTTCCAAACGGTGATCGTCGATCCGCCTTCCGTTGATGAAACCGTCGAGATCCTCAAAGGACTTCGCAAGAAGTACGAGGATCATCATAAGGTCACGATCCCCGACACGACGCTCGTTCTCGCGTCGAAGTTGTCGGAACGCTACATCACCGATCGATTCCTGCCTGACAAGGCGATCGACGTCATCGACGAAGCAGGCGCGCGGGCACGTCTCGCGGCGCAAGCTCCGCCGCCGGAAGTCGCCGCGCTCAAGGGAGACCTCGAGAAGGTGAACGGCGAGAAGGAAGCAGCGGTTCGCGATCAGAACTTCGAGCGTGCCGCGGCCCTTCGCGACAAAGAGCGGGAGATCCAAGGCAACATCAAGCAGAAGCACGCCGAGTGGGAGGCGCGACGCCAGTCGCATCGCCCGTCGCTCGGCGAGGAGGAAATCGCGTTCATCGTCAGCCGGTGGACGGGAATTCCGGTGACGCGTCTCCAAGAAGCGGAGACCGCGCGCTTGCTTCGCATGGAAGACGAAGTCCACCAGACCGTCATCGGTCAGGACGAAGCAATCAAGGCAATCTCAAAGGCGATTCGGCGCAGTCGCGCGGGGCTCAAGGATCCCCGCAGACCCATCGGCTCGTTCGTATTCTCCGGCCCAACTGGTGTCGGTAAGACCGAGCTCGCACGCGCCCTCGCCAAGTTCTTGTTCGCGGACGAATCGGCGTTGATCCGCGTCGACATGAGCGAATACATGGAGAAGTTCTCCGTGTCACGTCTCATCGGCGCGCCTCCGGGATACGTCGGGTACGAAGATTCCGGAACCTTGACCAAGGCCGTCCGACGCAAGCCGTACTCGGTCATCCTCCTCGACGAAATCGAGAAGGCGCATCCGGACGTCTTCAACATTCTGCTCCAGGTCCTCGATGAGGGTCACCTCACTGACAACTATGGTCGTGTGATCGACTTCAAGAATACGGTCGTGATCATGACGTCGAACGTCGGTGCGCGCGATCTCACGAAGACAAAGTCGCTTGGATTCACGCAGGGCGACGAAAAGCAGAACTGGGAGCGACGCGCCGAGAAGGTTCGTGACGAGTTGAAGAACGTTTTCAACCCGGAGTTCCTGAACCGCCTCGACGACGTCATCGTCTTCCATCCGTTGAGCCGGGAGCACATCTCGCAGATCGTAGCGGTCCTGCTCAAGGACGTCCGGAAGCGGCTGGCGGAAGAGGAGCTCTCGCTCAAGCTGACCGACTCCGCGACGGATTTCCTCGTGAAGCACGGTTACGACGAGCAGTACGGGGCACGTCCGCTCAAGCGGTCGATTCAGAAGTTCATCGAGGATCCGCTCTCGGAGAAAATCCTCATGGGCGACTTCACCCGCGGCGACGAGATCGAGGTCGACCTCGCGGCTGACGGCGATCGACTGGAGTTCCGAGTTCCCACGAGCACGACGCAAGCGTAAGTCTTAGCACGAATAGGTCGGCCGGTCGGTCCCAGTCGGGACCCGACCGGCCGACTTTTGTGTATATTCCCCGACTATGCGACAAACGCGCTATTCGCTCACCCTCCTTGGGTTTCTGCTGGCCGGCTCAGCCGCCCGAGCTCAGGATACCGGCGCAACAGGACCGTGTGCAACGCCGGACAGCATCGCGTTTCGGGGGCAAACCTCGATCCCGGAAGCTGATCTGCGAGCGGGCGTTGGGATCGCTCCAAAGACTACGATCAACTCGCGGGTGCTGAGCCGAGCGCTCCGCGACCTGTACGCGACGAACAAGTTCGAGGTGCCGATCTCCGAGACCTGCGAGGTCAAGGGCGACAAGGCAATCCTCGTGTTCCACGTGAAAGAACGCCCCATTCTCAGCGACGTGAGCGTCGTCGGCCCGGAGAAGATCTCGATCAATTCGGTCCGCGATCGCGTCGATCTGCTCATTGGCAAGGCGATCGATCCGGCGCAGATCGCGAAGGACATGGCTCGCATCGACTCGCTCTATCAGAGCGAGGGCTACTACTCGATGAAAATCGAGGTCGACTCCGGACCGGTTCAGCAGGCACAGAATGCACGCACGTTGACCTTCAAGATCACCGAGGGCCGTCGTCTCGCGATCGCCGGCGTCCAGATCGTTGGAAACAAGGCGTTGAGCGCGAAAGAGATCGTCGGGTCGCTGAACACGAAGCCGGAAGGGTTCTTCTGGTGGCGCAATGGCGAGTTCGACTCCGACAAATACAACGAGGATCTCGGGAAGAACATACCGGCGCTGTACGCGTCGCACGGCTACATCGATATGCAGGTTGTGAAGGACACGTTGATCGTCGATCGCGCGAACGGAAAAGGCCTCGTTCGGCTCACGGTCAACGAGGGTCCGCGATATCGCATTGGCACGTTCGAGGTAAACGGCGCGAAGCGGTTCTCGAATGAGGACATCGCGAGGTATTACCCGTTCGGCGACAAGAGCAAAGGCGTCACGGACGCCGTGAAGGGCCTGGTCGGAAAGTCCGGGAGCGAAAAGGGCGTCTTCGACGAAGGCGCCTGGGAAGCCGCGACCGCGAAGGTGCAGGACGCGTACGAGAACGAAGGCTACATCTACGCGAGCATACGTCCCGTCGTCGAGCGGCGTCTTGCCGGCAAGGACTCGGTTCCGACCGTCGATCTCCGGTGGGAGATCGACGAACGCACGCCCGCGATCGTGAATCGCGTCGACATCGTCGGGAACGACGTCACGACCGAGACTTGTATCCGCGACCAGCTGTTCATCCTACCGGGCGATGTGTTCAACAAGGAGCGATTGATCCAGAGCTACAGGAACATCGCGAACCTTGGCTTCTTCGAGCAGGACATGCCGCCGCCAGAGACACCGCAGGCGAACGAGCAGGGCGACATCAACCTGATCTTTCACGTCAAAGAGAAGCGCACGGGCAACGTCAACTTCGGCGCATCGGTCGGACAGGGCACCGGCGTCGGCGGATTCGTCGGGTTCGATCAGCCGAACCTCTTTGGCGAATGCAAGCGCGGCTCATTGCAGTGGCAGTTCGGCAAATACATCAGCGATTTCAGCCTGAGCTACACGGATCCGCGCATCAAGCAGTCGAACGTCTCGGGAACGGTTTCGCTGTACAAACAGCGCTCGCGGTTCATCATCCAGAACATCGGCGTGTCGAACACCGAGGGCGGCCAGATCCAGTTCGGCCTCCCGCTGCCGAATTCCCGCCTCACGCGTTTTTACGTCAGCTACGGCGGCGAGCGAGTCAGCTACGGCGGCGACGGGCTCGTTTCGACGATCAATTGCAACGGCTGCTTCAGATCGACCCTCGGGTTCACGCTCGACCATGACACGAGGCTGGGAAGTCCATTCCCGGTGGCCGGCGTGCATGAGGACGTTCAGCTCCAATTGAACGGAGGTCCACTCGGGGGAACGGCGTCGTTCCAACGACTCACGACGGAGATGAGGTCGTATTCGACCATCGCTACGTTCGGCAAGTCGCTTGGCCCCGAGCCTATGGCCCTCGTGGTTGGGCTGTCGGCGCGCGCAGGCGCTCTCTTCGGCGACCCGGGACCGTTCTTCGTATCGCAGGCGTTCTCCCTCGGCGGCGTGCAGTATGGCAATCCGCTGCGCGGCTACGAAGAATTCTCGATCACGCCGAGGGGGTATATCCCGAACGCCGACCAGTTCCAGGCACAACGAAGTTCCTTCGGGAATGCGTATTACACCAGCACCCTCGAGCTCGGCCTGCGCGTCAGCCAGCAGCTCTATCTCGACTCGTTTTATGACGCGGGCAATCTCTGGGAGCGGCCACGTGATTTCGATCCGACCAGGCTGTTCCGTGGTGCCGGATTTGGTGCGTCGCTCGTCACTCCACTAGGTCCACTCGGCGTCGATCTCGGATATGGGTTCGACCGCAAAGACGCGTTGGGACATCCCGATCCCAAGTGGCAGGTTCATTTCAAGTTTGGTCAGATCTTCTAATTCGGAGTTTGTCATGCGTTCCATTTCCCGCGCGACGACGCTCGCGCTCCTGATCTCGGGTTTTGCTGGCGTTGCCGGTGCCCAGCAAGCGACCATCAAGATCGCATACGTCAATTCGGCGGCTCTCATGGAGGCCGCGCCGGGCCGCGCCGCAGCAACCGACCTTCTGAACAAGGAAGGCCAGGGCTACCAGGTCCAGCTGCAGAAGATGCAGGACAGCATCAATGGGATGTACTCGAAGTATCAGAAGGACGAGCCCACGATGAGCGCGGCCGCGAAGGAGGCGAAGCAGAAATCGATTAGAGATCTGGAACAGGCCTTCCAGGCGAAGCAACTCGAGTTCCAAAAGGCATTCGATGATCGGACGAAGGAAGTGATGGCGCCGATCACGGACCAAGTGAAGAAGGTCATCGACGACATTCGCGTTGAAGACGGGTACGCGATCATCCTCGACAACGCGCCCGGCGCTGGCAACATCGTCGCCGCGGACAAGAATCTCGACATCACGGATCGCGTCGTGTCGCGTCTTCGCGCGACGCCGGCGGCGAAGCTCGCCACGCCAGCCACGGCGCCAGCCACCAAGCCTGGTGCTCCGGCCGCTCCGGCTGGAGTCGGCAAGCCTCCGGTTAAGCCGCCGACGAAGTGACCGCGGCAACTCCCCGCGCACAGAACGACGGCGGTGAGGGCGACTTCGCTCTCACCGCCGTCGCTATTGCGGAACACATCGGTGGGACGCTGGTCGGAGATGGAAGCATCATCGTCGACGGAGTTGCTCCGCTCGACCGCGCATCTCGTCGGCATCTGACGTTCCTCGGCGTCGCCAAGTACGCGCCGATGCTCGCAACGTGCGACGCCGGTGTGGTGCTCGTCTCACCGGATCTATCGGAAACGCCGGGCGGGATTCCGGCACGCATCGTCGTGGAGAAGCCGCAGGAGGCACTGCTCTCGCTGCTCCCTCGCTTTCATCGTGCGGCTGTTGCGCCACGCGGCGTTCACGCGACCGCCGTGATTGGCAGTGGCGTCGAGCTCGGGCGCGACGTATCGATCGGTGCGTATTCGGTGATTGGCGACGGCGTGCGAGTGGGCGACGAAGCGGTCGTCGGGTCGCACTGCAACGTTGGCGCCGGGGTCGAACTCGGCGATCGCGTCCATCTCTATCCGTCCGTGACGGTGTATAGCGGAACGCGAATCGGCAGCCGAGTCACGATTCATGCGGGCGCGCGGCTTGGCTCGGATGGCTTCGGCTACGTGCAGCGCGACGGCCAGCATTTAAAGATTCCTCATGTCGGTGGCTGCGTGATCGAAGACGACGTCGAGATCGGGGCGAACAGTACCATCGATCGCGGGAGCATCGACGACACGGTCATTGGCGCGGGGACGAAGATCGACAACCTCGTGCAGATCGCGCACAACGTCCGCATCGGCAAGGCGTGTTTGATCATGGCCCAGGTCGGGATCGCCGGGTCGGTGCGCGTCGAAGACGGTGCGATGCTCCTCGGCCAGGTCGGCGTTTCCGGGCATCATACCGTCGGAAAGGGTGCCCGCCTGGCTGCGCAGGCGGGCGTTTTTGGTGATATTCCGGCCGGTGAAACGTGGTCGGGCTATCCGGCGCGACCGCATAAAGAGGCCCTTCGCGCACAAGCAGCTTTGTTCAAACTTCCGAATCTGCTGCGCCGCATCGAGCGACTGCTCAACAGCACTCCAGAATCGAAATGAAACGCCGTACAATCGCTCGCCCGGTGTCACTCGAGGGAATCGGGTTACACCTCGGCGCAGCGTGTCAGTTGACCTTTCGGCCCGCCGCCAGCGGTGCTGGCATCTCGTTCCGTCGAACCGATCTTCCTGATTCGCCGACGATTCCCGCGCGCGCCGACATCGCTGTTTTGACCCAGCGCCACACGCAGCTCGGAACCGATCCGGTTTCGGTTCATACCGTGGAACACGTACTGGCCGCGGTCGCAGGCTGCGGGATCGACGACATCGAGATCGATCTGGACGCCGGCGAGCCGCCAATCATGGACGGCAGCGCCGCGCCGTTCGTCGATGCGTTGATGGGTGCGGGAACGGTCGAGCATCCCGGCGAAGTCCACTTTCTCACCGTCAGGCGTCCGCTGACGTTCACCGACGGGGATTCGACGTACGAGGTGTGTCCGGCGCCCGAGCTCGAGCTCAACGTCACGATCGATTTTCAGCACGCGCTGATCGGCAAACAGCAGGGGTGCTACCGGGTCACTCCGGATCGATTCGTTCGCGAGATCGCACCTGCGCGCACGTTCGGCTTCGTTCACGAAGTCGAATACCTTCGCTCGAAAGGGCTCATCCAAGGCGCGTCGCTCGAAAACGCGATCGTCCTCGATGAGCGCGGGCTCGTCGGAGGAGCGCTGCGGTTTCCGGACGAATTCGTACGGCACAAGGCGCTCGACTGTGTGGGCGATCTCGCGCTGGCAGGGGCGCGCGTGCGCGCGCGCGTCACGACGAACAAGCCGAGTCATCGCGGGACGGTGGGATTAGTGCGGGCGATGTTGGAGGCACACTCGAAGGAGACCAAAGTGCTCGAGATCGATGAAATCATGAAGGTGCTCGCGCACCGCTATCCGTTCCTGCTCGTCGACCGGATTCTCGAACTGACCGACACGCGGGTCGTCGGTTTGAAGAACGTCACGATCAACGAGCCGTTCTTTCAGGGACATTTTCCGGGACACCCGATCATGCCGGGTGTTTTGATCATCGAAGCGATGGCGCAGGTCGGCGGTATGCTCCTCATGGGAGCTGTCCCGAATCCCGAGAACAAGGTCGTCTATTTCACTTCTCTAAATAACGTGAAGTGGCGTCGCCCGGTGAAGCCCGGAGATCAGCTGCGATTCGAGCTCGAGCTGCTTCAGGTGCGCGGCATGATGTGCAAGATGTCCGGCGTCGCGAAGGTCGATGGCCAGGTCGTCGCCGAAGCGGAAATGGGCGCGGTGGTACGCGACAAATGAGCGCTCGAATTCATTCGACCGCGGTCATCGATCCATCCGCAGAGATCTCGGATAGCGCGGAGATTGGCGCGTTCGCGATCGTCGGCGATGGCTGCGTTGTCGGCGATGGCTGTATCGTCAGTGCCCGCGCGACGCTCGAGCGAAACGTGCGGCTGGGCTCCGGCGTGAAGGTCGGCGTCGGAAGTGTCCTCGGCGGAGATCCGCAGGATCTCAAGTACCGGGGTGAGCCGACATGGGTCGAGGTCGGCGACGGCACCACAATTCGAGAGTACACCACGATCAACCGCGGAACGACGCAGTCGTTCAAGACCACGGTCGGAAAAAACTGCTTCCTCATGTCGTACGTGCACCTCGCGCACGACTGCCATGTCGGCGACGGCGTCATCATCTCGAACGGGACGCAGCTCGCGGGGCACGTTACGATCGACGAGAAGGCGATCGTGTCGGGCCTCGTCGGCTTTCACCAATTCGCAACGATCGGCCGGTATAGTTTCATCGGCGGGTGTTCGCGCGTCGCGAAGGATGTCCCGCCCTACGTGAAGGCGGTTGGGAATCCGATCAAGTTGTACGGACTGAACTCAGTCGGTCTCGAGCGGAACGGTTTTCCCGAAGACGTTCGGCGCGAGCTGAAGCGCGCATATCGCCTGTTCTTCAAATCCGAGCTGAATCTGTCGCAGGCGCGCGAGCGTGCCGCCGCCGAGTTACATCCGTTCGCGGAGATTCAGGAGTTCCTCGCATTCTTCGACCGCAGCGACCGGGGCTCGGTCGTCTAATGCCAGTTCGCATCGGAGTCGTCGGCGCAGGAGCGTTAGGGTTTCATCATACGCGAATTCTTCGCGAAATCCCGGGTGCTCAGCTGGCTGGCTTCTACGAAGCCAACCCGGCTCGCGCGGAGAAGGTCTCGTCGGAGCTTGGCGTGGAGGCATTTTCCTCGCTCGAGGCGCTGTTGGACGTCGTGGACGCAGTGAGTGTCGTCGTGCCGACGCCGGCGCACTATGCGGTGGCGGCTCCTGCGCTCGAACTCGGGCTTCACGTCCTGATCGAGAAGCCCATCGCGACGACGCTCGAAGAGGCGGACAGTCTTCTCGCCATCGCGAAGCGAACGGGCGCGGTGCTGCAAACGGGACATGTCGAGCGATTCAATCGCGCTGTCCGCGCCGCGCTGCCATTCGTCGAATCCCCGAGATTCATCGAGAGCGATCGCCTGGCGCCGTTCAATCCTCGCGGATCGGACGTCGCCGTCGTGCTTGATCTGATGATTCACGATATCGACCTCGTGCGAACATTCGTCGGCGGCGCCGTCACGTCGGTGTCCGCGGTCGGCGTACCGGTGCTGACGCCGTTCGTCGACATCGCGAATGCGCGGTTGTCATTCGAGGCGGGCGCCGTCGCGAACATCACGGCGAGCCGGGTGTCGCGGGAGCGCTTGCGAAAGCTCAGAGTCTTTCAGCAGAGCGGGTATCTCTCACTCGACCTCGGCGCTGGTTCTGGTGAGTTCTATGCGCTTCGCAAAGACGTGGATCTCCTTGCGCTCGTGCGGGACGCACAGGGAGCGCAGGCCCTCGAATCGTTCGTCGAGCGCGTGCCGGTCGAAGCGCCGGACGGTGAGCCCCTCCGGCTCGAGCTCGAGGCCTTCGTGCAGGCTGTGTCGGGCGAGGGCCCGATCGCGGTGACGGGCGAAGATGGACGTGAAGCGCTCGCCGTCGCGCTCACAATCGTGCACGACATCGAGCGGACGTTGCCAAAACTGTCCGGAGCGATTCCGGCGCGCGCGCGTGCGTGAGATCCTGTTCGTCGCCGGCGAGGTCTCCGGCGACTTGCACGCGGCGGGCGTGGCGCGAGCCCTCAAGGAACGCGGAGCTGCGTACCGGCTAACAGCCGTCGGCGGCGATCAACTCCGCGCGGCGGGTGCAGAGCTCATCGCGCACATCGAGGGGCTGGCCGTGATGGGATTCATCGAGCCGCTGAAGCGCCTGCCCAGGTATCGCGCGCTATTGAACGAGCTGACGCGTCGGATTCGGTCGGGAAACGTCGCGCTTGTCGTGCTGATCGATCATGCTGCCTTCAACATGCGCGTCGCGGCAGTCGCGGCGGAGGCCAACGTGCCGGTGTTGTACTTCATCACGCCACAAGTGTGGGCGTCGCGTCCGGGCCGAATGGCGCGCCTGGCGCAGACCGTCACAAAAGCCGCCGTCATCCTTCCGTTCGAGGAGCAGCTGCTTCGCGCGAACGGCGTCGACGCAACGTTCGTGGGCCACCCGTTGCTCGATCGTGCGGCCGCCCTTCCGACGAAGAACGCTGCTCGCGCGCACCTCGGTCTTGGTGTAAGCGATCGCGTTCTGGCGTTGTTCCCAGGGAGTCGTGCGCAGGAGATCAAGCGGCACCTCGATCCATTCGTCGCCACCGCCAAGGAATTGCAGCGCCGGATTTCGGGACTCAAAGTCGTTGTGAGCGCGGCGCCGCACGTGGAGATCGATCCGGCGCGTTGTCCGTTCGAGATCGTTCATTCCGAGTCGTTCACGCTTCTGAGGGCCGCCGATGCCGCGCTGTGCAAGAGTGGGACGACGACCCTCGAGGCAGCCGTCGCCGGGTGTCCGCTCGCGGTCGCCTATCGGGCGAGAAGCCTGGACTACGCCGTTGGGAAGTGGTTAGTAAAGATTCCTCATATCGGTTTGGTAAACATCGTCGCCGGAAAGCTCATCGCTCCGGAGTTCGTTCAGGACGCGCTCGAACCGATGTCCGTTGCGGACGCGCTGGAGCCCTTGCTCGATCTCGACAGCGCGAAGCGACGAGCCATGGTCGCCGAGCTCGGGGCGGTCCGCGCGTCGCTCGGAACGCCCGGCGCCGCCGAGCGTGTTGCAGACATCGCGATCGGTCTCATTTCGCGAGAGACCAATGCCCGCTGACGACGCGAAGAAGGCAAAGCGAATTTCTCGTTGGTCTCGTACAGGTGTCTGGCTCGTACGACTCCTCGGGTGGACCTGGCGTTTTCGGGTGACCCACGACGACGCTGTCCGCGCCGCGCGATCGAGCAAGACCCCGATCGTGTTCTCCCTGTGGCACGGACAGATGCTTCCGCTTCTCTACACCCATCGCAACGAGGGCGTGACGGTCCTCATCAGCGAGCACGCCGACGGCGAGATCATCGCGCGGATCGCGGCGCAATTGGGGTACAACACCGTTCGCGGTTCGACGTCGCGCGGTGCTGCGCGCGCGCTGCTCGGTCTGGCTCGCGTGCTCGAGGGCGGCGGCGAGCTCGCGATCACGCCCGACGGTCCTCGTGGTCCGGCGAAATCGATGGCGCCGGGCGTCGCAATCGTCGCGCGTCGCGCGGGCGTGCCCGTGGTCGCGGCCGCGGCAACCGCGAGCAAAGCGTGGCATCTGAAGACGTGGGACAAGTTCATGATCCCGCGCCCGTTCGCGAAAATTCATGTCGCCTATAGCGACGCGATCGCCGTGAGCGCCGCGGACGACGAGACCGACGAGCGTCTTCGCGCGGCGATGGAAACCGCCGAACGGCGGGCCGATGGCTGACGAGGACGAAGGATTCGTCGATCGCGTATGGTACGGCGACGGACCGTTCGCGTCGATCGCGCGCGGCGTGCTCTCGCCGGCAGAGCGTGTGTTCCGTGGCGTCGTCGGTGCTCGGGACATTCTGTACGATGCGGGCTGGTTGCCGACGCACGAGCCGTCGATTCCCGCGATCAGCGTCGGTAACCTCACTGTCGGCGGGTCAGGGAAGACGCCGATCGCCGCGTGGGTTGCGCAAGGCCTCGCAGCGCGCGGACTGAAGCCGGCCATCGTCCTTCGCGGCTACGGTGTCGATGAACCGCTCGTGCACCGGCGACTGAATCCGCGCGTGCCCGTCATCACGAATGCGGATCGCGTCGTGGCAGTGGCGGAAGCGAGTCGCTCGGGTGCGGACATCGCGGTGCTCGACGATGCGTTTCAGCATCGCCGGCTGCGACGCCTCGCGGATATCGTCGTCGTCAGCGCTGATCAGTGGACGCCGGACGTGCACCTCTTGCCGGCAGGGCCCTGGCGAGAGCCGCTCAAGGCAGTTCGCCGTGCCACGCTGGTCGTCGTGACGCGAAAGGCTGTCGATGACAAAGTCGTCGAGTCGGTCCACCAGCGGTTGTCGGAGACAGCGCCGGCGATCCCGCGACTTTCAGTTCGATTCGAACTCGGCGATCTGACTGATGCTCACGACGCATCGGTCACACGTCCGCTTGGCTTGCTCGCTGGAACGACGGTGCGGGCTGTGTTGTCGATCGCCAATCCCCGGGCGTTCATTCGACAACTCGAACAACTCGGCGCGCGCGTTCGACCGATGATCTACCCCGATCATCACAATTTTTCCGAGCAGGACGTTGCCACGATTGCGAGCGAGCACGACGGAATAGATTGGTTCGTTTGCACGCTCAAGGACGCGGTCAAGCTCGGTCCTCGTTGGTCTCGCCTTGCGCCGCCATTGTGGTATGTTTCTCAGCACGTGATGGTAGAGCGTGGCGTTGGTGGCATCGAGCGACTTCTCGATGACGTCGCGCGCGCGCGACAGAAAACGCCTTCCACTGCCGGTTGACGCCGGCCCGTTTCGTTCTCCATGGCCACCGATCTCAGACTCCCTACCGATAGAATCGTTCGTCCTGACAAGGACCGCTTTCTCGACGAAGAGAATCCTTTTGAAGCAATGATGTCGCGCTTTGATCGCGCGGCAGAGCTCCTCGATCTCGAGCCGGGTCTTTATAAGGTTCTGCGTCACCCCGAAAAACAGGTCACCGTGTCGATTCCGGTGATGATGGACAATGGAGAAGTTGAAGTTTTCCTCGGGCACCGCGTGCTGTACAACACGTCGCGCGGCCCGGCGAAAGGCGGAATTCGATTTGACATGCAGGTCACGCTCGAGGAAGTGAAAGCGCTCGCGGCGTGGATGACGTGGAAGTGCGCCGTCGTCAACCTGCCGTTCGGCGGAGCGAAGGGCGGAGTCGTTTGCGATCCGCTCAAGATGAGCGCTGGGGAGCTTGAGCGACTGACTCGTCGCTACACCGCCGGCATCATCAACACGCTCGGTCCGGACTCCGACGTTCCGGCCCCGGACGTCAACACGAACGAGCGTGTCATGGCGTGGGTGATGGACACGTATTCGATGCGCATGGGCCACACGGTGACGGCGGTCGTCACGGGCAAGCCGATCGAGATGGGCGGCTCGATGGGTCGTCGTGAAGCGACAGGGCGCGGGTGCATGATCGTCACGAAGGAAGCCCTGCGTCACCTCGGCATGCCGGTGCAGGGCACCACCGTCGCCGTTCAGGGCTTCGGGAACGTCGGCTCGGTCGCGGCGCAACTTCTCTCGCGGGAGGGCTGCAAGATCATCGCGATCAGCGATCGTCACGGCGGGTTCTATAACAAGAACGGCATCGACATCGAAGCGGCGCTCAAACACACGCAAAAGGTTCGTTCGCTCGAGGGCTACACGGGGGGCGACGCGATCACGAACGACGAGCTGTTGACACTCGATGTCGACGTGTTGCTGCCGGCGGCGCTCGAGAACGTCATCACCAGCAAGAACGCCGGAAAGATCCGCGCGAAGATCATCTGCGAAGGCGCGAACGGCCCGACCACGGCGGGCGCCGACTCCATCCTGGACGAAAAGGGTGTGTTCGTCATCCCGGACATCCTCGCGAACGCGGGTGGCGTGACCGTTTCATATTTCGAGTGGGTGCAGGATCGCGGCGGCTACTTCTGGACGGAAGAAACGGTCAATGACCGTCTCACTGACATCATGTGCAAGAGCTTCGACGCGGTGTTCCAACTCTCGCGTCAGCACAAGGTCAACATGCGCACGGCGGCGTACATGCTGTCGATCAGCCGTGTTGCGACGGTGCACCGTCTGCGCGGGATCTATGCCTAAGTTCGCACGCCACGGCGTGTGTAGCATTTGCTAATGCATGCGCTTTGTCGTGGCTGTCGTGGGAAAACCGCGCGACGGCAATTTGGCCGGAGCGATTCGCGAGTATGAAGAACGTGCGAATCGCTACTGGCCCCTCGAGATTCACGAGGTCCGTGAAGAACCGGCTCGCTCCGGTTCCGCGGACCTCGTGCGCAACCGGGAGGCCGAGCGACTGCTGGCGGCCGTTCCATCGTCGGCCTACGTGATCGCATGCGATCTCGGCGGTCGGACGATGACGTCAGAGCAGTTCTCGAAGTGGCTGCTCGAGCTGCGCGAGCGGGCGCGCGACATCGCCATTGTGATCGGCGGTGCGTTCGGGCTTGGAGCGGCCGTGAAAGAACGCGCGTCGACGTCGATCGCGCTCGCGCCCTGGACGCTTCCGCACGAGCTCGCGCGGCTCGTCCTCGCCGAGCAGCTGTATCGCGCGGGGACGATCGTACGTCGCGAGCCGTACCACAAATGACTCCAGCGCCGGCAGCATCGCGGCGACGACCACTAGCGAAATTCGCATGAGCGAGCACGCTGTCGTTCGAACCGAATCGCTCGGCGGTTCGCCCCTTTCACGCGCGGCGCGAAACGGTGAGCTCCGCCAGTGGTATCGTGCGACGCCAGACGGCGACCAGTGGACGCAATACGCACGCGACGTTGCGGCAAGCGTGTCTGCGGATTGGCTCGACGACTTGCGCGGCGCGATCGCGCCATCGGGCGCCGCCCTTTCGCGACTGAGCAAGAGCGCGGGTGGCAAGGGTGTGGTCATCACCACGGGACAGCAGCCCGGACTCTTCGGCGGCCCCCTGATGACGCTGATCAAGGCGATCAGCGCGCGCGCCCTTGCCGACGTTCTCTCGGCGAAAACTGGATTGCCCGTCGCTCCGCTCTTCTGGTCAGCGACCGACGACGCCGACTTCGACGAAGCGGCCGGCGTGTCGGTGGCGATGGACGGCGGCGCGAAGGAACTGCGTCTCGATCAACGCGCGCCGGCCGGAACCCCGATGTCTCGCGTGCCGATCAACGGCGAGATCAGTGAACACGCGCGGATTTTGCGCGACGCATGCGGTTCGTCGCCCCATCGGTCCTACCTCGAAGCAGCACTGTCGTCGTTCCGCGACGGCGCAACGATCGGCGACGCTTACACGAGCTTGCTGCGGACAATACTCGAGCCGCTCGAGATGGCAGTGCTCGATGCATCTCATCCAGACGTCGCGCGGCGGGCGGCGCCGCTGCTTCGCAAAGCCGCCGCAAATGGTGACGACATCGCGGCGGCCGCGCACACGCGTGTCACCGAGATCGTCGGGGCATCGTTCAAACCGCAGGTCGAGGAAGTGCCAGGCTTGTCGATGGTCTTCCTCAACTCGAACGGGACGAAGCGCCGACTTCCGCTTCGCGAGGCGGCAACGCTCGCCGATTCGCGCGACGCCTTCTTGTCGGCCACGGTGCTCCTGCGCCCCGTGCTCGAGCGCGCGATCGTCCCGACGGCGGCGTATGTCGCAGGACCCGGAGAGTTCGCGTACTTCGCCCAGGTTTCGGCGGTCGCGGAGTCACTCGGCGTGCCGACGCCGTTCGTCGTGCCGCGATGGTCCGCGACCATCGTCGAGCCGCGCACGCAGCGGATCCTCAACGAGTTCGGGTTGAAGATAGAGGACCTCGCGGATCCGCACGCCGCGGACTCCCGGATCGCCCGTGCGCGACTGTCGCCGGATGCGGCTCGGTCGTTGCAATCGCTCCGCGGCGATATGAGAAGTGGAATCGAGAACCTGCGGCGCTCGAGCGACGGTCTCGTGCCCGGTCGCGTGCTGGACGGACTCCAGCGGTCGATAGAGCACCGTCTCGAGCGCACCGAGCGCCGTCTCATCGCCGGCGTAAAGCGCCTGGAGTCGGACGCAATGCGCCAGCTCGCGACCGCCCGCGGCTCGCTGTTTCCGCACGGCGCGAGGCAGGAGCGCAAACTCGCATATATCCCGTTCCTCGCCCGCTACGGCCCCGAGCTGCTGGAGCAACTGCTCGAGGGCGCGCGCGAACATGCGAGACTGATCGTCGGGACAGCGGTCGAGCAGACGGCTCCGGTCGCTTGACGGTGAGCGATCCGCCGCGGCCCGACGAGTCGGTGCCGGCGGCCGACGAGCCGACCCCCGTCGAGCCGCCGCGAAAGCGCGGAGCGACAGGAGCCTTCTTCGTCGCGCTCGGAATTCTCGCGACGAAGCTCTTCGGAATCGTCCGTCAAGCCTTCATTGCGAAGTACCTCGGCGCGACGGCAGCGGCTGACGCGTTCAACGCGGCGACGCGTATCCCAAATCTCTTACAGAATCTCTTCGGCGAGGGCGCGCTCTCGGCGTCGTTGATTCCGGTCTACGCGAGGTTGCGCGCGCAGCGGGACGACGCCGAAGCGGGCAGGGTCGCCGGCGGCGTGCTCGTCACACTGGCGATCGTCGTGACAACGCTGGTCGTCCTCGGGATTCTGTTCACGCCGCAGCTGCTGCCGATCGTGGCGGGAGGGTTCAAAGGCGAGACGCGCGCGATGGCGATCGACTTTGTTCGAATCGTATTCCCAGGCATCGGCATCTTCGTCATTGGCGCGTGGTGTCTCGCCATCCTGAACAGCCACCGACGATTCTTTGTGTCGTACGCCGCGCCCGTGGCCTGGAGCGTTGTGATGATCGCGGCGCTCGTGTGGTATGGCCCGCGGCAGACGGTACCTCAGGTCGCGCGCACCGCGTCGTGGGCCTTCGTCATCGGTGCCATCGCTCAGGTCCTCGTTCAGGTGCCAAGCGTCGTCGGCCTCGTCGCCAAGGACATTCGTATTGCTACCCAGTGGTCGAATGAGAATGTCCGAACCGTGCTCCGCAACTTTATCCCGGTTGGCGTGAGCCGCGGGATCGTTCAGATCAGCAACTACGTCGACATCCTGATCTCGTCGTTCTTGCCGCAAGGAACGTTATCGCTGCTCACCTACGCGACGACGATCTCCTACGTACCTGTCAGCCTCTTCGGCATCGGCATCTCGGCCGCGGAGCTGCCCGAGATGTCGAGCGTGCTCGGATCCGCCGACGAGCGCGATCGACAACTCCGCGAGCGGCTGAACGCGGGCCTCCGGCAGATCGCGTATTTCGTGATTCCCTCCGCCTTGGCGATGGTGGCGGCCGGTGATCTCATGGCCGCCGCGCTGTTCGAGCACGGGAAGGTTTCTCCGCAGGGCACGCTGTTCATGTGGGGAATTCTTGCCGGCTCGGCCGTCGGTCTCCTCGCGAGCACGAGCGGCCGTCTCTATTCGTCGACGTTCTACGCGCTCCACGACACGAGGACCCCGCTCAACTTCGCCTGCGTGCGCGTGGCACTCACGTCGATTCTCGGATTTCTGTTTGCGATCCCGCTTCCGCGGTTGCTCGGAATCGATGGCCACTGGGGCGGCGCCGGGCTGACGATTTCGTTCGGCATCGCGGGCTGGTCCGAGTTCATCCTCCTGCGACGGAGCATGAACCATCGAATCGGCGTGACCGGTCTTGCGGCGTCGGTCGCCTGGAAACTCTGGGGAGCGGCATTGATCGCCGGAGGCGTTGCATTCGGGCTCAAGCAGATCATCCACATCCGGAGTAGCATCATCTCCGCCGTGATCGTCCTCGGAGTGTTCGGTTTCGTGTATCTCGGCGCGACGATCGCGATGCGCGTGCCGGAGTCGAGAGTGCTTTTGCGCCGCCTCCGGTTGGTTCGCTAAGGACCAGCGATCGAGCGTGCAATCGGGGTAGAATTCGGGGATGCCGATTCCAGACGCCATTCTCGAGAAGATCCCACACCTTCCAGAGTCGCCCGGCGTCTACCTCTGGCGCGACGCGGAAGGCACGGTGTTGTACGTCGGGAAGGCGAAGCGTCTTCGGTCGCGCGTGCGCAACTATACCACCGGCGACCATTGGGAGAGCGTGAAGACTCGCGCGCTCATGCTGTCGGCTGCATCCCTCGAGACGATCGTCGTGCCGAGTGAGGCGCACGCGCTCATTCTCGAAGCGAACCTGATCAAGGAATACCACCCGAAGTACAACATCGCGCTCCGCGACGACAAATCGTACCCATACATCAAGGTGACGGTCGCCGAGCCGTTCCCGCGCGTGTGGGTGACGCGCCATCTCGTCGACGACGGAAGCAGATACTTCGGTCCATATACCGACGTCGGCGCGATGCGCCGAGCGCTGAACGTCGTGAAGCGGATCTTCACTGTTCGCTCATGCAACTTCGACATGCCGAGGCAGATGCCCGAGCGTCCGTGTCTCGACTACTACATCAAGCGTTGCAAAGCGCCGTGCATCCTCGCGCAGACGCAGGGCGAGTATCGCGCGATGATCGACGAGGTGCTCGTGTTTCTCGAGGGAAACACACGCGAGGTGATTCGTCGCGTTCGCGAGCGGATGGACTTGGCCGCCCAATCGCTCGACTTCGAGCGCGCGGCCGAGCTCCGCGACGCGCTTCGGCATCTCGAGCAGATGGAAGAGCCGGCGGTCGTGATGACCATCGAGGGCGGAGACCGTGACGTGGTCGGCTACGCGCGCGACGGCGATGACGCCGTCGTCGCGCTGATGCGCATTCGCGGCGGACGTCTCCTCGCGCGTGAGCACCAATTCATGGAGAATCTCGCGGAAGAGACCGACGCTGCCGTCCTCGAGGCGTATCTCGTCGCGAAATATTTGCCCCTTCAGGATCGCGCGAGCGAAGTGCTCGTTCCGTTCGAGCCGGAGGACCGTGAGCTGATCGAATCGTCGCTCGAGCGTACGAAGGTCCACGCGCCCCAGCGCGGACCGCGCCGGGAGTTGGTCGACCTCGCGACGCAGAATGCCCGGCACCTCCTCGAGGAGCTTCGGCTCACGAGCGACGAGGCCGACGAGCGCGCCGGAGACCCCGTGTACGAGCTGCAGCGGCAGCTCGGCCTTCAGAAAGTCCCGCGGTCACTCGTGTGCTTCGACATCTCGCACGCGCAGGGGACCGACACGGTGGCGTCATGCGTGTGGTTCCAAAACGGGCGTCCGTACCGCGGCGAGTATCGCAAATTCAAAGTGAAGACGGTCGAAGGGATCGACGACTTCGCGTCGATGAACGAGGTCGTCACTCGGTACTTCGCGCGCCGGGTTTCCGAGGAGAAGGCGCTCCCGGACCTCGTGGTGATCGACGGCGGCAAAGGCCAACTCAACGCCGCGCACGCCGCGCTGGAGGCGCTCGGCCTCGGTGCCATGCCGATCATCAGCCTCGCCAAGCGAGAGGAAGAAATCTTCATGCTCGGGAAGCCGGAGCCTTTGCGACTATCGCGCCGGTCTTCCGCGCTCCGCGTCCTCCAGCAGGCGCGCGACGAGGCGCATCGGTTTGCGATCACCTTCCAACGCAAACGTCGGGCGGCTCGTACGGTGACGTCGGAGCTCCTGCGCATTCCTGGCGTCGGCGAGTCGAAGCGGCGACAGCTGCTTGCGGCCTTTGGTAGCTTGCAGGGCGTTCGTGAGGCAACGCCGGAGGCGATTGCGGCGCTTCCGGGATTTGGACAAAAGACCGCTGAGCGAATCCTCGGAGTTCTTCGCAGTACTGCGCCCGATGCGCCGCCGGCAAGCGAAGCCGCGGCGGAGCCCGTCGCAGCCAACAATACTTCTCCTGATCTCTCGTGAGCACTTGGCATCTCGAATGTTCCGCGTGTGACGTCCGCGAGTCCGGCGATGCGCGCGCAACTGTCTGCCCCTCGTGCGGACAGCCGTTCCTGGTTCGTTATGATTCTCTAATGCCGGCGCGGACGGCCGTGACGCCCCGCTGGAACATGTGGCGATACGCTCCAGTGCTTCCGCTCAAGGACGGCGAAGAGCCGGTGACGCTTGGCGAAGGCATGACGCCGCTGCAGGAGCTGCCCCTGCTCGCGAAAGAGATGGGCATCTCGCGTCTCTGGGTGAAGGACGAAGGATTGAATCCCACCGCCTCGTTCAAGGCGCGTGGGATGAGCGCCGCCGTAACACGGGCTCGTGGACTCGGCGTTCCGGGATTCGTCGTTCCGACGGCCGGCAATGCGGGCGCCGCCCTCACCGCGTATGCGGCGGCCGCGCGAATTCCCGTTCGCGTCTACGCGCCGGAGTCGACGCCGAAGCCGATTCTCGAAACGATCAAGACGCTCGGCGCAGATCTCCAACTTGTCTCCGGTCACATCGGCGACGCTGGAAAGCTCGCTCGGGCCTTCGCCGGCGAGACGGGCTATTTCGACGTCTCGACGCTGCGCGAGCCGTATCGCATCGAGGGCAAGAAGACGATGGGCATCGAGCTCGCCGAGCAACTCGGCTGGCGATTGCCGACGCACATCATCTATCCGACGGGCGGCGGGACGGGGCTGATCGGAATGTGGAAGGTGTTCGGCGAGATGCGCGACGGCGGTTGGCTCGAGAAGGGGATCGCATTTCCGCACATGGTTGTCGCCCAGGCCGATGGATGCGCGCCGATCGTTCGCGCCTTCGCGGCCGGCGAAACGAAAGCGACGCCGTGGGAAAATCCAACGACGCACGCCAGCGGACTTCGCGTGCCCGGTCCGCTCGGCGATCGGCTTATTCTTCGCGCGTTGCGCGAGAGCGATGGCCTCGCGCACGCCGTGAGCGAAGATGCAATTCGCGCCGGCACACTGCGCTTGTCTCGCGCGAGCGGAGTCGATGCAGCGCCTGAGGGAGGCTGTGCGCTCGCGGTGACGGAGGAGCTGGTCGCGGCGGGGAAGATTCCGCGCGACGCCGAGGTGCTCGTCTTCAATACGGGCAGCGGGGCGTCTTACCGCTTCTGATGCGCGCCGCGATTCTCGATCCATTCAGCGGTATCGCGGGTGACATGACGCTTGGCGCGATGCTCGCGGTCGGTCTCGACCCCGCCTGGCTTCGCGCCTTGCCTCGCACCCTCGGGCTCGATGATGTAAGAGTTGAAATTCAAGAAGTCATACGCGGCGAGATCGTTTGTCAGAAAGTCGATTTCGACATTCCGCCGCAGCCACACGGCCGTCACATCGCGGAAATCCGCGCCATCGTTGCGAAGAGCGGCGCACCGGACGAGGTGCGTCGGCGCGCGGATGCCGCGTTCACGGCGATTGCCACGGCTGAAGGCGAGATCCACGGTATCCCCGCGGAAAAGGTGCATCTGCACGAAGTCGGCGCGGTCGACGCGATTCTCGACGTCGTTGGCGTGGTCTGGGGTCTCGAGCAGCTCGGCGTCGAGCGCGTGTACTGCGGAACAATCGCGCTTGGCGACGGCACCGTGAGAGCGGCGCACGGGCTGTTGCCGGTTCCGGCGCCCGCGACCCTCAAGCTCCTCGAGGGTCATCCCGTTCGTCCCGGACCAGAAAGCTCTGGAGAGCTCGTCACGCCGACGGGCGCCGCGCTCGTTCGTGTTCTGTCCTCCGGTCCCCCGCCGCGAGAGTACGTCCCGGTTCGGAGTGGGTTCGGAGCGGGAACGAAAGATTTTCGCGGACGCGCGAACGCGCTTCGTTTGATTCTCGCCGACACGGATGGCGGCGACTCGCGCGAGCAGTTGATCGAGCTTGTGTGCGACATCGATGACATGAATCCCGAGTATCTCGCCGCGACACTCGACCAGGTGCGTGCGCGCGGAGCGCTCGATGTGATCTCGTTCGACGCGGGCATGAAGCAGGGACGGCACGGCACTCGCGTCGAAGTTCTCTGTCGTCCCGCCGACGCCGGGTCGCTCGAGGATTTTCTGTTGAGCGACACGACGACCATCGGGGTGCGTCGACGTGAGGTGGAGCGTCGGGCATTGTCGCGAAGTGTGATTCGCGTCACGCTCCTCGGACACGAGATCACCGCGAAGGTCGTCGTCCTGCCGAACGGTTCGCGCAGAGCAAAACCTGAGTTCGTCGATGTGCACCGCGTCGCACTGGCGACTGGACGACCGCTACAGGATATTTCCAAACTGGCTAACGCAGAGGCGGAACGCCACTTAGAGTCTTAGTGTAGGCAGTTTGGCGGGGCAGTTGCCCGTTCTAGATCGACATTTCCAGGAGAAACACGATGCCCGTTTTGGGGGGAAGGGTATTTGCCGCGCTGATGGTCGCGACGTTGGCGACGAATGCCGCGGCGCAGGGAAAGGCGTGCGAGATCGATGAAGGCACGCCGAGCCAGGTCGCCCGCGCCGTACTCGACCTGCAGCTCGCGGGAAGCTCACAGAAGCCCGACGACATCGCCAAGAAGCTGCAGGAGGCGACGAAATTCCTGAGCGAAGGCGACATGAAGAAGAATCCCGTCGGCCGTGCGTCGGTCTACGGCAAAGTCATGGTCACGTGGCTCGCGCAGCCCGGCATGACGAGCGGAATGACGACGCGCGGCGCCGTTGGACTCGTCGACAACCCGACCGCCCCGTTCGACATCATCGCTGCGATCGACTCCGGATTTACGATTGTTGAAACAGCAAACCCTGAATGCGCGACCCAGACCAACGCATGGCGCCAGCAGAAGGGCTGGGTCGACCTCGTCAACCACGCGATGGAGCTCGGCAACTCGGGCAGTGATTCGGCCGTCGCCGTCGCGAAGCGTTCGCTGCAACTCTCGCACAGCGCTCCCTATGCCTACCTGATCCTCGCCCAGGCCTCTGCGAAGGCCAACAAGCCGAAGGAGGCGATCGACTACTACAAGCAGGCGCTCAAAGTTGCGACGGACACCTCGTTGGCCGAGACACGTCGCCAGGTCCTTGGTACGATGGGCCAGTACGCGGCGGACGTTGCGGACCAGTCGCAGGGCGCCGAAAAGGCCACGTACCTCGCGGAGGCGAAGTCTGCCTACGAGGCGCTCGCGAAGGATCCCGGAACGAAGTACGCCGACATCGCACGCCAAGGTCAGGCTCGTCTTGCGCAGATGAGCGGCGACACGACAGCCATCAAGGCGTCGTACGCCGATCAGCTCGCGAACCCCGGTGCGTTTTCGTACTCGTCGCTCATGAGCGCCGCCGTCACGGCCGCCCGAGCCAACCAGTCGAAGGACGCGATCAAGTTGTTCGAGGCTGCATACGCTGTGAATCCGCAGCACCGCGACGTGCTCTACAACCTCTCGCGGCTCTATGTCGTCGACTCCATGCCGGCAAAGGCCCTTCCGGTCGCCAAGCAACTCGTGAAGGTCGACCCGGCGAATCCGGACAACTACCAAATCCTCTCCCTCGCCTACGTTGCCATTCAGAAGGGCTATCAGGCCAAGGAGAAGGCATACGAGGCGAAGGCCAAGGAACTCGGCCAGCGCGCCAATACGTCGAAAAGCGCATCGGTTCAAAAGGCCGCCATCGACTCTGCCGCGAAGCTCACGCCGCTGATCAAGGCTTACACCGATTCCGCGAAGGTTTTCGTCGATTCGGCGTTGAAGTACAACACCGCGATGCAGCAGATGCCGGTGAAGATCGAGTTCACCGAGTTCACCGCGAACGACACCAAGACCACGATTGGTGGCCGGGTCTCGAATCTCACCGACGCCGACAAGTCGGTGACGCTCAAGCTCGAGTTCGTCGACAAGTCGGGCAACGTTGTCTCGACGCAGGACATTCCGTTGACCGTCAAGGCGAAGTCCTCGACGCCGTTCACGGCCGCCGGGACGGGGGCGGGGATCGTCGCTTTCCGCTACGGTCCGATCAGCTGACGCTGCTGCACGTCGCCCGGATTGAATGCGCCCGCCGAATCAAAACCGGCGGGCGCTTTTTTTGTGTTCTTTCGGCCGTTGCGAGCCGCTGAACGCGACGAGCCAAGTCTCTCCCACAGCTTGATTTCGGTGGCCTAAACTCCTACGTTGCATGAGCTTTCGCCGGCCAGGCCGCGAGAGGAGAATCGGGTCTTCGGGGGGAGATCGCTCCATGTGGTCTTCCCCCATTGCAATGGTGGGCGAATGGTTCGTGTGAAGGCCGTCCAGGACGGCAGTATCTCAGAAGAAATTGGTCTTACGCCGGGAACCGAGCTGTTGTCGGTCAACGGCCGGGAGCTCGCCGACTTTCTCGACTGGGAGTTCCTCACGGCCGAGGACGAGCTCGTGATCGAAGCACGCCTTCCCGGCGGCGAAGCGATCATCTACGAGATCGAGCGACCCGACGGCGAAAGTCTCGGCGTCGAACTGGAGCCGCCCACCATTCGCCGCTGCGCCAACCGCTGTGAGTTCTGTTTCATCGAGGGACTTCCAAAGGGGCTGAGAAAGCCGCTCTACGTCCGCGACGATGACTACCGGCTGTCCTTCGCCTACGGCAACTTCGCGACGCTCTCGAACGTCAAAGAGCGCGACATCGCGCGCATCCTCGAGTACCGGCTCTCGCCCCTGTACATCTCGGTGCACGCGACGCCCTGGGAAGCGCGAAAGGTTCTTCTCAACAACCCGCGCGTTCCGAACATCGTGGAGCAGCTCACGAAGCTCGCTGAGGGCGGCATTCAGTTTCACGCGCAGATGGTGATCGTGCCCGGGCTCAACGACGGTGCCGTTCTCGAGGAATCGTTCACCGACCTCTGGGCACTCGGCGACGCGGTGCTTTCCGTCGCCATAGTTCCCGTGGGACTCACGCAGTTCTCGCATCTGTACACGGGCAAGTCGATGGATCGCAAGAACGCGAGCGGGTTGCTCGATGTCGTCGACCGCTGGGCCGAACGGGCGCGAGAAAAGCGCGGCGAATCGTGGGTCTACGGGTCCGACGAACTGTATCTGCTCGCCGAGCGTGCGCTGCCATCAGCCGATTACTACGGGGACTTCGCGCAGATCGAGAATGGCGTCGGCGCCGTCGCCTCGCTTCGTTCGCGCGTGGCCGAGGGCCTCGATTCGCTCCCGCGCCTCGGCGGACGTAAGATCGGGGTCGTCACCGGCGTCTCGATGGCTGGGATGATGCCGGAGCTGCTCGAGAAACTCACCGCGGCGACAGGCGCGCAATTCGACCTCATCGTGACCGAGAATTCATTGTTCGGACCCACCACCACGACCGCCGGACTGCTCGTCGGCGCCGACATTCGTCGAGCGCTTTCCAACCGCGACGATCTCGATATCGCACTGATTCCGGCCGAATGCATCAATGACAACGGCCTGTTTCTCGACGAGCTATCGTTCATCGCGGTGCGCGAAGAGATGCCGATGCCTGTGTTTCCCTCTTACGATTTCATCGACGTTCTCGTCGGCGAAGGCGAGCGGCGCGTCGCCGAGGCGGCCGCGTGACTATTCCGGTCGTCGCACTGATCGGTCGGCCCAACGTCGGTAAATCAGCACTGTTCAACCGAATCGTCGGCGACGACAGCGCCATCGTCTCCGAGGAAGCCGGCACGACGCGCGATCGCCATTTCGCCGAGACCGATTGGTCAGGGCGGGCGTTCTGGCTCGTCGACACGGGCGGCATCGCGGACGATCCGCGGATGCCGATGGACGTCGAGATCCGCCGTCAAGTCGACGAAGCGATCGGTGAAGCGGACTTGCTGCTGTTCATCGTCGATGCTCGCGTCGGGCTGCATCCGAGCGACGCACATGTCGCCGAGCTATTGCGCAATTCCGGTAAGCCCTGGCTGCTCGTCGCGAACAAGGTCGACGATCCGCGAGCCGCCGACTTCTACGAGTTCTATGCGCTAGGCATCGACGAGGTATTTCCCGTGTCCGCGATCAACGGCAAGGGCTCCGGGGATCTGCTCGATGCGGTCATCGCGCGATTGCCGGAATCGCCCGCCGAATCGGAGGAATCGCTCCGCGTCGCTGTCATCGGAAAGCCGAACGTCGGCAAGTCGTCGTTCGTCAACAAGCTCCTGGGGGAAGACCGACTCGTCGTCTCGGAAATCGCCGGCACGACGCGCGATGCCATCGACACGCCGATGCGGTATCACGGACGGTCTTTCGTCTTCGTCGACACGGCAGGCCTCCGCCGCCAGAGCAAGATCGACGATGGCATCGAGTTCTATTCCGCACTTCGAACGCGCCGCGCGATCGAGCGCGCGGACATCTGTATCCTCATGGTCGACGCGACCGAGGGAGAGATCCAAAATCAGGATCTCAAAATCGCGGCGCTGGCGTGGGACGCCGGTCGTGGTCTCATCGTCGTCGTGAACAAGTGGGATCTCGCGGAGAAGGACGACAAGGCGACCGCAAAATACGAAAAGAGCGCCGGTGAAAAAGCGCCGTTCCTCAAGTTCGTTCCGTTCGTGTTCACGTCGGCACTCACCGGACAGCGGGTCAATCGCGTCCTCGATTTGATCCTCGAGGTCGAAGAGGAGCGCGCGAAGCGCATCACGACGTCCGAAGTGAACCAGAAGCTCGGCGAGCTGCTGGCCCGGCGACAGCCGCCGCAGGCTGCGGGACGCGAAGTGAAGCTCAACTACGCGACCCAGGTCGAAACGAGTCCCCCGACGATCGCGGTTTTCGGCAACGCGCCTGATCTGGTCGAGGAGCACTACATCCGGTACTTGCACAACGGGTTTCGCGGATACTGGGGTTTCACCGGAAATCCGCTGCGCATCGTGATGCGACGGAAAGCCGGATGACGTCGGCGACGATGCTCGATCCGTCGCTTCGAGCCGGCCTCGCGCTAGTTGTCGCAATGGTCGTATCGTATCTCCTCGGCTCCATCCCAGCGGCGTATATCGCCGGAAAAACGAAAGGCATCGATCTCCGAAAGCACGGATCCGGAAACCTCGGTGCGACGAACGTCATTCGAGTTCTTGGAAAGAAGATCGGCATCGCGGTCTTCGCGTTCGACATGGCGAAGGGTGTCTTTCCCGCCTACTTCTTCCCGCGATGGGCGGACTCGCTCGGCGCTCCGTTTCCGAATCCCGTCATTGGTGCGATTCTGTGCGGCATCGCGACAATCATCGGTCACGTCCGGCCGATCTATCTCCGATTCGGAAAAGGCGGTAAGGGCGTGGCGACCGCCGCGGGGGTTTTCCTTGCGCTCGCGCCGATGCAGACGCTGCTCACACTGCTCGTCTTTGCGGTGGTCTTGTTCGCGAGCGGCTACGTGTCGCTCGGCTCGCTCACCGCCGGGCTAATCCTTCCAGTTCTGCTCGGCCTCAGCATCGGTGTTCGCTCGCCGATTTTCGTCATCAGCGTTTTCATCGCGGCGTTCGTGTTCTGGACGCACCGGGCGAATATCGAGCGGCTTCGGAAAGGCGAGGAGCATCGCTTCGGGAAGCACACGAAATCCGCGCGCCCCGGCGCGACACTCGCCATCGGTCTCGTGATCGCCGTCGCGGTGCTCGTCGCAGCGAGGTTCGCGTAGTGCGGTGCGCCGTCGTCGGCGCGGGTGCGTGGGGCACGGCGCTCGCCGATCTGCTGGCCGACAACGGCCACGAAACACGCATCTGGGCGCTCGAGGAAGACGTCGCGGCGAGCATCAACGAATGCGGCGAGAACAAGCGCTTTCTGGCGGGCCTTCGTCTCTCTCGGAAGATGCGCGCGACGAACGATCTCTGCGAAGCGGTCGACGGAGCAGGCGTCATCGTGTTCGCGACGCCGTCGCACCACTTGCGACGGATCGCGCGAGACGCGCTGTCCACCATTCGCCCGGACGCGATTCTCTGCGTCGCGACAAAAGGCATCGAGGCCGAGACGCTGGTGCTGATGACAACGGTTGTCGAACAAGAAATTTCCGGCCGAGCCGTGGTCGGCATTTCCGGTCCGAGCTTCGCCGCTGAAGTCGCGGCGCATCTTCCAACCGCGATCGTCGCGGCGTCGTCGAGCAAAGGCGCGGCACGATCTGCGCAGGCGGCGCTCAGCAGCAACACGTTTCGTGTCTACACGCACGACGACGTCGTCGGCGTCGAGCTTGGCGGCGCGCTCAAGAACGTCATGGCGGTTGCGACCGGCATCGTGGAAGGCGTCGGCCTCGGATTCAATTCGCGTGCGGCGATCATCACTCGAGGACTGCACGAGATGACGCGTCTCGGCGTCGTCCTCGGCGCTCGCGCGCAGACCTTTGCGGGACTCGCCGGACTTGGCGATCTCGTGTTGACATGCACGGGAGCGCTGAGCCGGAACCGTGCATTGGGGATCGAAATTGGAAAGGGCTCGCCGCTTGCCGCGGCCCTCGAAGGAAAACAGACAGTGGCGGAGGGAGTGATCACGACGGCCAGCGCGTTCGCCCTCGCGGCGCGGCACGGCGTCGACATGCCGATCGTTCAAATGGTGCATCGCATTCTGTTCGACGGGCATGCCGCGCGCGACGCGGTGCCCGAGCTCATGGCGCGTGAACTTCGAGCGGAGCAAGACCAGTGAGCCCAGCTTCAGATCCAGTTCAGGAGTTCTTCTCGATCGGCGAGGTGTGTGACCTCACCGGTCTCAAGCCCCATGTGCTCCGCTACTGGGAAAGCCAATTCCGGTTTCTCAGTCCAGCGAAGAACAGATCCGGGAATCGGGTCTACCAGCGGCGCGAGGTCGAGCTCATCACGCTCGTGAAGCATCTGCTGTACGACGAGAAGTACACCATCGAGGGGGCGCGACAGAAAGTCGACGAGCATCGAAAGGGTGGTGATCTGAAGGCTGTCGCTCGGGGGGCGCTCGCGGTACAGTCGCTCGAAGCGCTCGAATCTGATCTCAAGGATCTCATTCACGTGCTCGGCGCGTCCGATCTCGCCGACTGATGCGATTCTTGATCACGAACGATGACGGCCTTCACGCGCAGGGCATCGAATGTCTCATCGAGGCTACGGAGCCACTCGGCGAAGTGACGGTCGTCGCGCCCGACCGCGAACAGAGCGCGACGAGCCATTCGCTCACGCTCCATCACCCATTGCGCCCGGTGCGGCGCGGCGACCGGCGCTGGCAGGTCGACGGGACGCCGACAGATTGCGTCATGCTCGCCCTCGAGGCGCTGATGCCCGAGCGCCCCGACTTCGTGTTGAGCGGCATCAACCACGGGCAGAACATGGGTGAAGACGTTCTCTACTCGGGGACCGTTGCCGCTGCGATGGAAGGGCTCGCGCTCGGGGTTCCGTCGATCGCCATTTCTTTTGCTGGCGGAGACCTGAGAGCTGACGTCTCGCAGCTGAGACATCAGGTAGAGGTCCTCACACCGCTTCTCAAGCATCTCACGTCGCTTCCGAATTTTCCCGCCGACACGCTTTTCAACGTCAATCTGCCGCCGCTCAGAGCAAGCGCGGTGAAGGGCGTAAAGCTCACGCGGCTCGGCAGGCGGGTGTACTCGCAGTCCGTCGCGCCGATGAAAGACCCGTGGGGCCGGTCGATCTACTGGATTGGCGGGGGCGAGATCAGTTGGACCGGTGAGGGGGATTCCGACTTTCGTGCGATCCAGGACGGCTACGTTTCGGTGACGCCGCTGCACCTTGATCTCACCCACTTTGGCGTACTCGAAGAGGCGGCGAATTGGTGGCGCGACCTGTAGACAACGAATTCCGAGGCGCTCGCGAGCGCCTTGTCGACACGCTCCGAGAGAAGGGCATTCGCGATCTCGCCGTGCTTCGCGCGGTCGAGATGACGCCGCGCCACGCGTTCGTGCCGACCGGGCTTCGGCATCGAGCGTACGAAGATGCGCCGCTACCGATCGGCAACGGCCAGACCATTTCCCAGCCATGGGTGCATGCGAAGTATCTCGAGCTGCTCCGCCTGACGGGCAAGGAGCGAGTTCTCGAGGTCGGAACGGGCTCGGGCTACCAGACGGTGTTGTTGTCTCATCTCGCGGCTCAGGTCTTTTCCATCGAACGGATTCCCGCGCTATTTCACGCGGCGCGCGAGGCGATCGAGCGGGCAGGCGCGCGTAACGTGTCGCTGCTCATGGGCGATGGAACCGTCGGTTGGCGGGAGTATGCGCCGTATGACGGAATTCTGGTCGGGGCGGGTGGTCCGTCCGTGCCGCAGCCGCTGGTCGACCAGCTGGCAGACGGCGGCCGCTTGCTCGTCCCGGTTGGCGATCGCGAAACGCAGAAGCTCGTGATGGTCGAACGAAAGAACGGAAAGATCGAGACACAGGACATCGCTCCAGTTCGATTCGTCCCGCTCGTGGGCTCGCACGGTTGGACGAAAGAAGAAGGCTGATGCGGTTGCATGTCGTCGTTCGCGGACGAGTCCAAGGCGTCGGATTTCGGTGGTTTGTTCGAGAAGCGGCGCGGCGACGTAACCTCTCGGGATGGGTTCGCAACCTCGAGGACGGCGGGGTCGAGGTCGCGGCGGAGGGGACAGAAAACAGCATCGCGTTGCTCCGGTCCGAGCTCGGCGAAGGCCCGGCTGGAGCGGCGGTGGTTACGCTCGAAGAGATCGACAGCGACCCGGGCGAGTTGACGCGGCCTTTTGGCATCATTCGCTGAGGGAATACTGGAAATGACGAGGCGGACGTGACCACAGAAAGAACTTCACGAGCATCGTCGCAACTCCGTGCTCTGATTCGAGATATCCCGGACTATCCAAAGCAAGGTATCACCTTCAAAGACATCACTCCGATGCTTGCCGATGCGACGGCATTCGCCGAGGCAACGCGTGCGATGGCTGAGCCGTTTGGCAGCGAGGGAGTCACGCACGTCGTCGCAATCGAGAGTCGCGGATTCATTCTCGGCGGCCCCGTGGCTCAGACCCTCGGCGTTGGGTTCATTCCCGTGCGTAAGCCGGGCAAGCTGCCGGCGGCGACCAAGCGGCAGGAGTACGCACTGGAATACGGCACGGACGTTCTGGAGGTCCACGCCGACGCATGTCCGGCCGGCGCGCGGGTCGTCATCGTCGACGATGTTCTGGCGACCGGAGGCACGGCAGTCGCGACGCAGCGACTCGTCGAGTCGATTGGAGGAACCGTGGTTGGCTTCTCGTTTCTGATCTCGCTGAGCTTCCTTCCAGGCCTCGAGCGGCTCGAGGGGCGCAGGGTGAGCTCGCTGATTACGTATTAGGCGTGTTGTTCCGGTCGCATCGAACTCGAGCGACGATTATCTTTCCGCATTCTGCCGGAAAGTCGGACGCGCCCCTGTAGCTCAGATGGATAGAGCAGCGGTTTCCTAAACCGTTGGCCGCGTGTTCGAGTCACGCCAGGGGCATCTCGAGACGTTTTAACACTGACATCATGACCAGCATTCGGACCGAAGCCGATTCGGTAGTCGCGGATCGCGCGCAGACATTCTTGGACTGGACCCGGGTCAACTCTAAATGGGTGACGACGGGCGCGGTCGTGATCGTGGTCGTCGCTGCGGGGTTCTGGTTCTATCAGCGATCCAAGCAGATCGAGGCCACCAACGCCGAGCGGGCCTTGACGACTGCCAAGCAGTCGATGTCGGCGGGCAATATGCCCCTGGCGCAAAAGGACCTGCAGACCGTCTACTCGAAGTACAAGTCAACGACGGCCGGTGTCGAGGCCGCCATGCTGTTGGCGCAGATCGACTACGATACCGGCAAGTACCAGGACGGTATTTCGGTCCTCGACAAAGCGCTTGGGTCGAGCGGCGCCAATGGCGTTCAGTCGACGCTCCGAAGCCTTCAGGGCGACGGATACGCCCAAATGCACAAGCTCGGCGACGCGGGCAAGGCCTATGAGCAGGCGGCTGCGGCGACGTCGCTCGAGATGGAGCGAGCGTTCCAGCTCGCGAAGGCTGCGCGTGCGTACAGCGACGGCGGCGACACCGCAAAAGCTCGCGCGATCTGGACGGATATCTTGAACGACAAGACGGCGCAGTCGATGGCTGCCGAAGCGCGCGTCCGGCTCGGCGAGCTGACGGCGAAGGCCGTGAAGCGCTGAGCCGCCTCACGAAGAGATGCGACAGTAGCGGTACAGTCCGGCGCCAGAAGCACTGGCGCCTTTCTGTTGTCTCAGTTCGTTGGTACGTATAAGATGTATTATGTAAACCAAGACCGGGGAGTTCTTGTGGAGAACTCGGTTATCCACGTCTCGCACCCGGTCTTCGACTTCGGCGCTCGGCACCATGCTATAGCTCGCTGAGCGCGCCGCGGAAAACCACGCGGCCCTCGCCTCGGAGCGTCGGAAGCCACGAGGTTCCTTCGCGCCGAATTTTCACGCGCAGCGGATTGCCAGAGCTCGTCACGAGCTCGACGATTCGCTCGGCGGCGGACTCGCCAGACCAGCTCGCCAGCAGAATTGCAGTTGCGACCGATCCGCTGCCGCAGGCCAGCGTCTCGGCCTCGACTCCCCTTTCATAGGTTCGCATTCGCCAGCGGCCGGAATCCGGCTCCGGAGCCACGAAGTTGACGTTCGCGCCGAACGGAAGGCTTGGATGTCGTCTCAGTGGTCGTCCGCGCCCGACGACATCGACGGTCGCGACGTCGTCGCATTCAATGACGAGGTGAGGAACGCCGACCAGAGCGAAGCCGATATGCCGCTCTCGAGTCGCTAGCTCGATCCCGGGAGCTGTCGGGAGCACGTCAGTGACCGCCGGCAAGTCGATCTCTGGAAGCGCCCCGACTAGCCGAGCGGCGACGACTCCCGAGTCGGTTTCGATGCGGAAGCCGGCTGGGTCTGCGATCCCAAGCTCGACCGCCAAGCGCGTCGTGCACAGGGTGGCATTGCCGCAAAGGCTTGCCCGCGAGCCGTCAGAATTCAGATAGGTGAGGCGGACGTCCGCGACGCCCGAGCCCTCCAGAAACACAATTCCGTCGGCCCCGACGCCCGTCGCGCGGGCGCAGACTCGGGCAATGACCTCGGGATCCGCGAGATTGCCGGGCGGCTCCGTTCGGGCGTCGATCATCACGAAGTCGTTCCCCGAACCGCTCATCTTGAAGAACGGGCGCCCAGTCGGAATCATGCTCTTTCCCTCAAGTGCTGAGGCGATTCAGTAGCGTCTGGTGAGGCCCCACCACCTCAGGCGCCAGACCATCCACACCGCTTCGTAAACGATGTTTTTCGACATCTTGCTCTCGCCCTCCGTCCGATCGACGAAGACGATGGGAATTTCGACGATGCGAAAACCACGCTTCCACGCGCGAAAGCTCATCTCGATCTGGAACGCGTAGCCGTTCGACCGAACCTTCGAGAAATCAATGGCTTCGAGAACTGATCGGCGAAAGCACTTGAATCCACCGGTCGCGTCCCACACTGGAAGTCCCGTCACCGCCCGCGCGTAGACGTTCGCGAAATAGCTCAGGAGCAGACGCGCGATCGGCCAGTTCACGACCGTGACCTTGCCGTTGCGATAGCGCGAACCCAGAACCAAGTCACTCGCTCCGATCGCACGCAGGAAGTCTCGCAGGTGCGACGGATCGTGCGAGAAGTCTGCGTCCATCTCGAAAACGTAGTCATACTTTTTCTCGAGAGCCCAGCGGAAGCCGGCGATGTAGGCCGTTCCCAGCCCGAGCTTGCTCGGGCGCCTCAGAATGTGAACGCGGTAGTTCGTGGCCATGATGCCGCCGACGATCTCGCCGGTTCCGTCCGGCGATCCGTCGTCGACGACGAGCACCTCGAGTCGCGGATCTTGCGCGAGGACGGTCTCGATCAGACGAGCGATGTTCTCACGCTCATTGTACGTCGGGACGATGACGAGAGCGCGCTCCGTTTGGGGCGCGCCCTCGTCCGCATCTCCTTGTGTTGGTCGTCCCGCCTCCGTCATGCCTGCCTATTTAATGACTACGAGTTGATTTCCCGAGAAGTCGAGCGCGACTGCATAGTCGCCGAGCGGGCTGAAGACGATGCGGCTGAACACGGCGCCAGTGACGGGAATGATACTCTGAGTCTGGAAGGTTACGAACGTGCCGTCCTGGAATGGCGCGGCGAAAACCCGTCCATTTTGCCCGACCCACAGCTGCTGCCCGTCGGGCGAGATGGCGAGCCCGTTGACGGCGGTTCCGAAATCCACCGTTCCGCTCAGGCCACCCGGCGCGAGCGGGGTCATGACGACCTGCGTTGAGCCGTCGCTCGTGAACAGCGTCTTCCCGTCTCGCGAGACATCGAGCGACTGTACGTTGTCCGTCGGGTTCAGCTGCCGCCGGATCGTGCTCGTTCGAGCGTCGATCTCGAAGACTGTGCCCAGCACCGTTCCGGCGTAAATCAGCGTGTCTCCCTGCGCCATCTTCATCGCCTGCACGGTCCCGGCGACTGCGGTGGTCCCGGTTATGGTTCGCGACGCGACATCGATCGTCACCATGTTGAAGTTGTTCAGATCGACGAAGAGCTTTGTGCCGGCCGAATTCATCACGGCTTTGAACGGAGCCGTTGGGAGCTCGATCGAGTCAGTGCGCGTCATCGTCGACGGGTCGACGAACCAAACGACCGGCAGCGCGCCGGAGGTCGGCGCCGCGATGATCGGACCGCTGCCGCCGATTGCGACGTCCTGAGGGGCCGACGTCAGGAGCGCCGGGTTGAGAGCTGTCGCAGTCGCGAGAGTAATCCCGCCGACAGACTGCGACGATGAGAGGGCGGCGTACGCGGCAGTCGAATTCACGACCAGCCCGCGGATCTGGCTGCCCATCGCCGCTTTGCCGATCACCGTTCCAACAGGATGGCCGATGACACTGACCGGCGCGGAGCCAGAGACGGCGCCCTGCACCGCGATGATGTTCACCGTTCCTGCCCCGACGCCGGTGACGGTGCCGGCCGAATCGACCGTCGCAATAGCCGGGTTGCTCGACGAGAACGTGACGGTGCCATTCGAGACCACATTGTTGTTCGCGTCGAGGACCTGCGTCGTGAACTTGAACGTCTGTCCGTTCAAAAGAGTCGGCGCGGCGTTCGTGAATCTGATCTGCGACGCCGGGCCCGCAGTGCCGGTTGCCGTGAACGTGACGGCCGGCAGTCCGGACGCCGTCGCAGTGAGGGAGTTCGCACCGGCGGTTTTGCCCAACGTCCACGAGCCGACGGTTGCGATTCCGCTCGCGTTCGTATTCGCGGCTTGTCCGGTCACCGATCCGCCGCCGCTGGCGACGTTGAACGTCACGAGGACGTTTTGTACGGGGTTTCCGAACGCGTCTGTCACCTTCACCGATGGGGCGGTCGCGACGGCTCCTCCGGCCACTGCCGACTGCGCATCCCCGGTATTCTTGGCGATCGCCGCAGCAGTCGCCGGTGCAGCGACGGCCGCGAACGTCACCGGGGTCAGAGTGCCGGCGGACGCGGTGACGGTTTGCAGGCCGGTCGTATTCCCGAGCTTCCAGGTGGTCGACGCGCTTCCAGAGGCGTCGGTCCGAGCGCTCGACGCGCTCACGGTGCCGCCGCCGCTGGCGACGGCGAACGTGACGAGCGCGCTGTCGATCGGATCGCCCGCCTTGTTCTTGACGATGACGGTCAGTGGCGTCGGGATGTTCGCGCCAACGGCGGCGCGAATCGTGTCTGTGCTTTGAGCGACAATGGTGGCCGGCGTGACGTCCTTCTTTGGCTCGCTCGAGCTGCCGCAGGCGGCGAGTGTCGCTGCTGTCGCGACGAGAATGGCGCCGCGAGACCGCGTTGAGATCGTACGCGCTAGAGTCATGGAGGGGTCGTGGCGAATGTGAAGCTGCGGACGCGAGACAGCGTCGTCACGCGGAAACGACGAGGGCATCGGCGCGCCGCCTCTGAACGGCGAACCCGAATCCCCACAGCACGATTGCAACCGCGAGCGCAATCAACGTCAACGTCTTTCCCTTTTCGTACGCGGGATCATCAAACCGCAACTGCACTGATTTTGCCCCTGGCGGAAGCGCAACGGCCATCAAATTGAAATCCGCGCGCACCACCGGCGCCGGCTTACCGTCTACGAGCGCCGACCAGCCAGGAAAATAGTTTTCCGATACGACCAGCGCCTCGCCCGCCGCCGACGGTTGCCCGAGCGTCAGGTCAACCGCGCCAGGCTCGTAGTGACTCACCGACGCCGCTCCGCCCGGCGTTTGCGGAACCGCGGTGACGGCGACCGTCGGCACCGTTGCATTCGTGTCCAGGATTGCTGCTCGGCCAGGATCGAATCCCTCCGAGGTGACCGTGGCGAGCGTTTGATCGGGCGTTGCCTTCACCATCGACGCGGCGACCCAGGCGAAAGGATTATCCCCCGCAACCCGATAGAGGTACACCGTCGAACCCGCGGCCGTTTTCACCGGGCCCAAGATGCGCGTCATCGAGTCCGTCTTCAACTGCTTTGTGAGAATGCCAATTAAAGAATCTGGAACATTCGTCTCCAAATAGCGAACGTTCTCGTGTCGCGCTCCGGCTTTGGAGAGGAATCGTGTCGGATCGTAGGACGGCGTCGTGTCGCTGTAGTTCGCATACTGCTGATACCGACCGAGCTCGTTGCCGTGACAGCCACTGACGTTGCGGATCCGATGGACCATGAGGGCCGGGCCGCCGCTGCCGCCGGAGCATCCGGTCAGCATCGGATCCTGACTCACGAGTCCTGGAAGCTGCGGAATCTGGAGGACCAGCACGCGGCCAGGATCCTTCTGGCTCGCGAGATAGTCCGCTGCCGAATCGGACGCGTAGAGCTGCGAGGCGGGTGGAGAGAAGTTCCAATACAGATGCTCGATGCTCCACAGGTCGAGCCCCACCAACCCGACGAGGCACCAAACGGCTGCGCGAAGCGCAAGCTTTTCGGTAGCGATCGCCCAAATGAGACCAGCGGCGACGGCAACGACGAGAAATGACCGCCACACGCCGGCGAGCAGATCGCCCGAATTCGCTGACGCTCGCTCGACGATCGCGCTCACGACGGCCGAGCGTTGGTCCGGTGGATACCCGGTCGCAATCGAGCTTGCAACGGCCTGTGTCAAGGCGGTGCCACCACCAACCGAGATGAGAACGGCGATCACGGCGGCCGCGATTCCCCAGCCGATCGCGTAATTCTTCCCGACCTGCCGATTGAGGATTCGTTCGACGCCGACGGCGGACAACGCTGCCACCGAGAATGAAACGATGAAGAAGATCGTGCTGGGCGCGCGGAAAAACTTCGTTCCCGGCACAATGGCATAGATCAGATGATAGAACGGCGTGTTGCCGCCCAGCGCCCACAGCAGCGCAACGAATCCGACGCAGGCCCAGAAGCGTCGAAATCCCTTTCGAGGGGTCGCGCCGAACGCCGCGCCCATCAGCACCAACACCGCAGCGCCGATATACTCGCTGTGAAAATGAATGTTGTTCCGGCCCCAGTAGTTCTGGAGGATGCCGCTGAACTGAGGCAGATATGTATTGAGGATTTCCTCAATCGGCATCGAGAACGACGTCGCGTAGTCGTACCCTCGCCCGCCGGCTCGAGGAGAGAACGGGACATACTCGATGACCGGCCAATACTGTATCGCCGAAATGAGCCCACCCAAGACGACCGCCCCGAGCGCGAACGCGAGCCGACGGATGCCGACCGAGCGCGGAAGCGTTGTCCCGTCGGCGTGCTCGCCGAACGACAAATAGAGGGCGAAGACGCCGCTCGCGAGCAGCATATACTGGACGAGCTGCGGATGCGGGCTGAGGATCGCCAATCCAACGACGATCGACAGGATGCCCCAGCTCCACGCGCGTCCGTCGCGAATGCCTCGCACCAGCAGCCAGAGCACGGCCGGAAACAGTGCACTGACGAACAGCTTGCCGTCGTGCCCTGGCGAGACGAGCGAGGCGACTTGCCCGCTCAGCATGTAGGCGAGTCCGCCGATCAAGCTCGCGCTGAAGCCAAACCCCCACGCGCGGAGAAATCCGTATGTGAAGAGGCCCGCGAGAAAGAGGTGAATGGGAAACTCCCACGTCATCGCGACGTCGGTCGGGAGCACCATTCGCAGCAGAAACGTCGGGTAAAAAATGTCGCCGTGCATGGCGGCGATATACGGCAGACCGCCGAACAAGAAGGGGTTCCATTTCGGAAACCCGTGGCCAGTGCGAAGCGACGCGGCCGCGTATTCACGAAACGCGTAACCGATCTTGTATTGGTCGCTCAGGATATTGACGAGAAACTTTCCAGCGAAGGCCGGATAGGCGAGCAGCAGCGTCGCGACGGCGTAGACCAGCGACGCCCATGCGGTCGCAAATCGTGGCGCGACCGGATCCGAAGACTTTGCCGAGTTCACCTCAGAGCTACGCGCCATCTCGTTGGGTTGCTGTCTTCGTGCGGCGCGCCTGCAGCGCCAAATAGACCAAGCCGGGAACGATTTCCAAAACCGTCAACCACAGCCGGGATGTCACTGCGATCACCGCGGCGTCTCTTCCGTTAAAGCCCATCGTCTTCAGCGACAGGATCAGCGCCGCTTCACGCGGGCCGATACCGCCCGGAATCAAGAACACAAGATAACCGATCACGTACGAGAGCGCGTACGAAGCCGTGTATTGCGCGAATGTCCCCGGCGCGCTGCCGACCACCCCATGTACAAGGAGTTGAAAGCTCCATCCGTACATCAGCCAAGCGACGACGTTCCCCGCGATGGCGATGTACACGGCGCGGCGCGGAAGGTCGCCGAGATCGAGTCGCTTGCCGGTGAGCCGCTCGACGACGCCTAACATCGGTGGAAGCATGGTCGGGAGCAGCAACACTCCGGCGACGATCAGAATCGCAAGCGCGATCCCCGCCGTTCCATGCCCGCGCGTGATGGCGTCGAGCGCGCTCCAGCCAGCGACGACGGCGACGACGCAGCCCATTGCGATGTTGGTCACGGTGCTCAAAATCGCGGATCCGGCAGCAGCGACCGGAGGCACATTCACCGCCTCGGCCAGCTTGCCCATCGCGAGGATCTGCCAAACCTTTCCAGGAACGTACTTGCCGAGGTTCGAGACGCACCAGATTCGCACGGCGTTGGCGAACGAGATCTTCGCGTGCCATTCGGCAACGATGCGTCGCCATACCTCGACGAGCACCGCGTAGGTCGCAAGCACAACGATCCCGGACAGAGCGAGATAGCTCCAATCCGGGTGTCCGGTGAACTGCGCGTTCTTGAACTCACGCCACTCCCCGCGAAGCGTCCACGCGATCGACACGAGGACGATCACGACGATCAGCACCTGGACTGCGGTCCAGAGGCTATTTCGGCGAGCTGGCGATGGCGGCGCGGTAGATGTCGGCGTAGCGGCGGGCAACCGACTCGGGGGCGAAGGTGGCGAGCGCGTGAAGGCGTGCCGCGGCGCCGAGGGACGCCCCGTGATCTTCACGTCCGAGCAAAGATACGAGCGCGGCGGCCAGCGCGCCTGCGTCGACCTCCGGGACGAGAATCCCTGTGCGATCGTGTTGGACGATATCGGGAAGACCGCCGGAATCGAACGCGATCACCGGCGTCTCGCACAGCTGCGCCTCGACGGCGACAAGCCCCAGGCCCTCTCCGACGGAAGGCACGACGAGCGCCGCCGCGTTTCGATAGAAATCCGCGAGCTTGGGCTGCGGGAGCGCACCATGCCACCGAACGCGATCGCCGATGCCGAGTGCATTCGACATCGCGACGAGATCGTCTTTGTCCTCTCCGTCACCGACGACGTCGAGACTCAAGGATGCGTCCTCGATACGGCTCAACGCATGGAGGAGAATCTCGATGCCTTTCTGCTTGTTGAGCCGGCCCACGAACAAGATGCGGTCGTGTTTGCGCGCTCCGTTCGGCGAGAAGAGATCGACGGCGACCGGCATTGGGGCGACGATGGGCGTCGGCGCGGTAACCACTGCCTGCGCTTCAGACGCCAGCCACTTCGAGACCGCTGTGACCTGCGCCGAATGGTTGATCACGTGCCGAAACGCAGGCCGCGAGAACGCGATCGATCGCGCGAGGCGGACGTCGCTGCCGTGGAGCGTCGTCACGAGCGGCTTGTTCGCCATGCGACTGATCCACGTGCCGACGAGACCATTCGGGAACCACCAGTGCGCGTGAACGAGATCGGGCTCGAACTCGCGACGCACGCGAACCGCCGAGCGGAATTCGGCGCCGAGAAATCCGAGCATCGTGACTTTCGCGCTCCATGACGCCTGGACTTGCGACGCCATGTTGCCGGCGTACGCCAGCGTCTCGTACTTGCGAGGCGCATAGCGGAAGCGTTCGACCGGAATGTCTTCGAGTCGTTCGTGCTCCGAGAGGCCCGGGGCCGCCGGCGCGACGATGCTCGTCTCGATGCCCTCTCCCCTGAGGGCCATCGCGAGCCGGAGGATGAAGGAGCCGGGCGCGTCGCCGGGCTCGCGCGGAAACGAATGCGTGAGAAAGAGAACTTTCATCGCTTTAGCGATCTCTCATCCGGTCAGCCGCGGCGTCGTCGAGCTGTCTGCGGATCTCGCGAAGCTGCGCACGCTGTCCGGCGATCTGTTCGCCGAGCAGGCCGGTCGCGAAGAACACGCTGCCGAGGATGAGACAGGTCTGAATGATGGTCCAGACGGCGCGGGTGCCGTAGTTCGTCGTGAGAAGAGCAACCAGTGCGACGAAGCCGGCGAGCGCACCGATCGCGAACAGTCCCGCCCCGAGCATCCCGAACAACAGCAGCGGCTTCTGGCCGAATTTGAGCTCGAACCAGACGGCGAGCATGTCGAGCACGCCGATCGGGATGCGGTGCCACGTCGCGAACTTCGATTTGCCGGCGTGCCGCGGGTACAACGGCACGGGGATCTCGGTCACCGTGAACCCTTCCGCGGCGGCGATGACGATCATGTAGCGGTGCCAGTCGGGGCGGATCGGCAGCGCGTCCATGATCTCACGTCGATACGCCTTCACAGAATTCAAATCCTTGACGGGCACGTTGAACAACGCGCGACTCAGCCGATTGTAGACGCCGGAGACGAACGCTTTGTTGTACTCGCCTTGCTTGAACCCCGTGACCATATCCGACTCGCCCGCAAGAATGGGCGCGACGAGGCGCGGGATGTCTTCGGGTTTGAACTGCAGGTCCGCCGGATAGAACACGAGAACCCCGCCGCATGCCGCGAGATATCCCGTTCGCAGCGAGTCGGCGATTCCCCGCCGTGCGCGGTGACGCGCGAGGCGCAGGAATGAGTATTGTTTCACGAGGCCCTCGAGCACCGCCCACGAGCTGTCGGTGCTGCCGTCGTCGACGACGATGACCTCGTATTTGTACGACGACCCCGCGAAGGCTTCGGCGGCCTGCGCCATGAACAGCGGCAGATTCTCCGCCTCGTCCTTCGCGGGGACGAGCACGGAGACGTCGATGTCGCGAGGAGCCGGAGAGTGCGCGGCAAGGGTCATTGGAGATGAGGACATGACACTCACTCCTGTGGAGGTCATACCCGTTTGCGCATTCGGGCGGACAACACTCCCAACTGGTCCCGGTACTTCGCGACAGTGCGCCGGGCAATCTGCACGCCGCTTTCCTTGAGGATGTTGACGATCGCCTGATCCGTGAGCGGGTGTTTCGGATCCTCGTCGGAGACGAGCTTCTCGATCTGCGCTTTGATGCCGCGGGCCGAAACGTCTTCACCGCCCGTGGTCGACAGGCCGGAGGAGAAAAAGAACTTGAGCGGCAGAACCCCGCGCGGAGTCTGGACGAACTTCTCGTTGGTAACGCGACTGACGGTCGATTCGTGCATGCTGATGACTTCGGCGACTTCGCGCAGGGTGAGCGGCTTGAGGTATTGCACGCCTTTCTCGAAGAAGTCGCGCTGCCGGTCGACGATGTAGTTCATGACCTTGAGCATTGTCTGACGACGCTGCTCGATGGCCTGAATCATCCAGTTCGCGGAATTCAGCTTGCTCGAGATGAACTCCTTGCTCTCGCCCTCGAACTTCTTCTTGTCGCGCGCGATCTCCTGATAGGCGCGGCTCAGCTTGAGGCGCGGAAGATTCGCGTCGTTCAGAAAAACGTGGTAGCGATTGTCGATCTTGTCGACGATGAGGTCCGGGATGATGTAATTGTCGCTCGCGTTCGAGTACATCAAGCCGGGCTTGGGATCGAGCTTCTTGATCTCGTCGGCCGCTTTTTGGACGTCGCCCGGGCTGATCCCGAAGCGCTTCGAGATCTCGCTCCAGCGGTGATTGATGAGCTCATCGAAGCAATCGCGAACGAGGCGGTACGGCACCGACTGTTCGAGGCCGGCCTCGCGGAGCTGCAGCATGAGGCACTCGCGCAGGTCGCGCGCGCCGACGCCGGCGGGATCGAGATTCTGAATCACCCCCAGCATCTCTTCCACTTCGTCGAGTGTGTAGAGCGGGAGGTCGTCGATGTCGCGCTCCGCGGCCTCCGCGGCGCGCTCGACTTCCTCGTTGACGCTATTCAGAATTTGCTCAATCGGACAGGCGAGATAGCCGTCCTCGTTGACGTTCCCGATGAACTCATCGGCGAGGAACTGTTGGCGCGGCGTGAGGTCGAGCAGCGTGATCTGGTCGATCAGGTGATCGGCGAGACTGCGGCTATCGACGGTGACCGGCTCGTAGTATTCGCGCTCCTCGTGCTCCTCTCGGCGGCCGCCCGTGTCGAATCCGTCGAGGAGGATTTCCTCCCAGTCGATCTCGTCGTTGTTCGCCTTTTCTTCTTCGGGCGCGGCTTCGACCTCGGTGCCTTCTTCCTCGGACTCTTCTTCCTCTTCCTCCGGCTCGACCATGTCGAGGAACGGATTGTTCAGAAGCTCCTGTTTGAGATGCTGCTGGAGGTCCAGGAGCGGCATGTACAACAGATCCATCGCCTGGTACAGGCGAGGATTGATCTTGAGCTCCTGCTTGAGCTGCGTGTGCTGGGAGAGTCCAGCTTTCATGTGATGGCTTGTTCCCCTTCGTCAGCCGCGGCGAATCGGGCGCGCAGTCGCGCCGTGAGCGTCGGGCCAAGATAGATGTCTGCAACCGTATCGTCGAACACCAGCTCTCGGACCGTGCCCGAGACCTTCACCTGTCCGTCGAACATGATGTAGGCTCGATCGACGATATCGAGGGTCTGCTCTACGTTGTGATCGCTGATCAGCACCCCGATGTTCCGGCGGCGAAGGTCTGAGACGATGCTCTGAATGTCGTGTACCGCAATCGGATCAACGCCGGCAAATGGCTCGTCCAACATCATGAACTTCGGCTGCGTGACCAGCGCCCGCGTGATCTCGAGACGGCGTCGTTCGCCTCCGGAGAGCGCGAACGCCTTGCTGTGACGAAGGTGCTTGATACTCAACTCATCGAGCAGTGTCTCCAGCCGCTTCCGCCGTTCGCTCGACGACAACTTCAGCGTCTCGAGGATCGCGAGGATGTTGTCCTCGACGGACAGCTTGCGGAAGATCGACGGTTCCTGCGAGAGATATCCGATTCCCCGTCTTGCCCGCTTGTACATCGGCATCGTTGTGATATCGACGCCATCCATCGTGACCTTTCCGGACACCGGCTGGATCAAGCCAACGATCATGTAAAACGTCGTCGTCTTGCCCGCGCCGTTCGGACCCAACAGTCCAACAATCTCGCCCTGTTGCAATCGAAGGGCCACGTCGTTCACGACCTTTCTGCGCCGGTAGGTTTTCACGAGCCCGGATGCCTCCAAGACACTTCCCGCCAAGCGGTTCGGCGTTGCGGGCACGACGGCTGGCGATGTTCCGTTCGAGGCGATTCCCGGATGCTCGCCCGTATGTCTGAGAGCGGACGCGACCTCTTGCCGCGCGACGCCGAACTCGGCCCAAACTGCATCGGAAAAGCGGACGGTCTTCCACGGCGCCGACTGATCGGTCGGGCGAGCGATCGTTCCCTCGGCGGCCAGCCGTGGGAGCACTGAGCTGACCAGATACTGGCGAACTTCGTCGAGACTCAGACGCCCCGCTTCGTGTTCTGCGTCGCGACCGCTGGCCCGAAGCGCCGCGAGGTGATCGTCGCGGTAGATCACGACGGCGCGATCGAATTCGGCGACGCCGTTCGGGTCCGCGGCGCTGATGAGCGCGTGAAGCGCGAGGGCCGTCGAGCGGTCGCCCCGCGCGAGCCGGTCAACGAGCGCCCGCACTCGGGTGGGTTCTTGCGGGACGGTCACGGTTTGATCGGAGGCAGAGGAACGATGGACTTTGGCACCTGTTTCCCCGGCGCCGGTTTCTGCGCGTTCTTGCCTTTCACGGTGCTGTCGGCTTTGGGCTCGATGTAGACGCCGGAGATCGAATCGACGTTCGTCACGGTCGAGACTTTGTTGCTGTCGTCGAACGCGATGGTGATCTGTCGCGCGATGACGTAGTTGATCGCCGGAAGACGCAGCGTCGTGTCGCTCGGCGCGAGATGGTACAGCGCTTTTGCCTTGCCGGTCGCGACGAGGGTTTTGATCTTCGGCGTCTTCGAGGTGTCCTTTGTCGCGGCGGTGTCGAAGTGCGCGACGATCGTGTCGCCCTGCAGCCAGTTGATCGTATCGGGCTTCTCGATGCGGAACTTGAGCGTGTCCGGCTTGCTGTCGGCGAACGCTTTCCGAAGCGCGCGCACGAGTTGCATGCGCTGCCCAGGCATTTCGATGTCGAGCGAGTCGGCCTGCATGTTTTGCGACGGCGACACGACGCGGGCGCGATCGGTCGCTCCCCACGCGTAGGCGTGATCGAGCAGATCGTTCTTCACGCGAAGATCGATCGTGTCGGACGTGATGGTCATCGAGTCGCTGACCGCCTTCGCGTGTGCGCGAGCGATGACGCGATTCAGCTTCCGATCCTTTGAATAGAGATTGATCAAGTCACCGGTCAGCGAGAACGGACGGTCCTTCTTGCCGGTGATCTTCGGATTTCGCATGAGCTGCATCGTCTCTTTGCCCTCGTCGATCGCGGCGGAATCACCCGTCGCGCTGAGGTTCGGGCGCGTGATGACGACTTGGCCGCCCGCGTAGATGAGACTATCGCCGTCCATCAGCACATTGTTCGCGAGGACGGTCATGGGCTCCATCGGCTTGCCCGTCGAATCCTTTTCGACAACAGTGATCGTCGGTCGCTGCGTCGCGATGATCTTTTGCCGCGGACGCGTCGGGAGAAACACGCGCTGCAGCTCGGCGACCGGACCCTTGAGCGTCGATCCACTCGGCAGCGTCGCGTCGACGTTGCCGGCGGCGACGATGCGCTCGTCAGCGGGATAGTGCGTGAGAAAGTCCGACGTCAGGTGGAGACGCGGCTCGTCGTACGTGACGTGACCGATGAGGAACTCCCGGTCCGGATACTCTTCCGCACTGTCTCCTCGCAGCGTAATGCCTCGTTCGGGGCATTTGAACAGCGCGCCGCCACCGACGAACGCGATTTGCTGCCCGTTCGGCAACGTGTCGGTCGAAAGACGGGTGTTCGGCTGCGGAATCAACGTGCAGCGCGTCGGCTTTGCCGGATTCGTGTTTGCCGGCGTCTGCGCGCGAGCCCGCGAAGCGCCGAGAGTCGCCATCGCGATGAGCCATCCGAAAACGACCCGTCGAGGGCGACTCATTTCTCAGGGATCAGCACTGAGAAGTCGCCGCCGCAATTCTTGAGGCACGTGAACTTCTTGAACGCTTGGTCGGATGTGAACCCGATGCCCGTTTGCGAGCCTCGCGTGTCGCTAATGGTGTACGACGTGTCGCTCGAGATGAGGTGGGTGGGCTGTGTATAGATGACGTGCGGCGACGTCAGAGTGCGTCCATCGACGAGCTTCACGACGACGTTCCCGCGGCCGTCGAGGATCTGCGATCGCGTGCTGTAGATGCCGCGATCGCCCGTCATCGTTCCCTGCGGCGCACCGGTTTCCGTCGTGAACACGACGTGCGTGCGGCGAAGATCGAACCGCGTCTGGTCCTCGAGGATGTACGCCGTGTCCGCGGTGAGGTCGCCGCGCTGAATTCCGGCGGTCGTCAGCAGAAACTTCGCGCCGAAGAACACTTGGTCGGCGGTATCAGCCAGTCCCGGGTTCGCCGCGACGGGTGTTTGCGGCTCGTCGTGACACGCCACGCTGGCAAGGACTGCAATCGACGCACAGAGACCTATCAGAGCGCGCATTAGACGACTCGCGCGCGAAGAAGATCGTGCAGGTGCACGACGCCGACGAGCGCGCTCGACGCGTCGACGACCGGCATCGCCATGATCCCGTGCTGTTCCATTCGATAGGCGACCGCGCTCGCCAGCTCTCCAACTCGCGCGATCTTCGGTTTCTTCGTCATTACGGTTCGTACGACAATTGGAAAGAAATCTGGCCCGCGTTCGACGAGCCGGCTCAGATCGCCCGCCGTCAGTACCCCATCGACCCGGCGCGTTCCATCGACGACGATGGCGATCCCGCGGCGCTGTGCAATCATGACGATTGCCTCCCGCATGGTATCACCATCTGCGAGTACCGGCAGGTTGTCGCGGAGCATGATTTCGTCGACTTTCACCACCAACTGGCGTCCGAGCGCCCCGCCCGGGTGAATCCGGGCGAAATCCTCCCGCTCGAAGCCTTTTTCCTGCAGCAACGCGACCGCGAGCGCGTCACCGACGACGAGGGCGGCCGTCGTGCTCGTCGTCGGGGCGAGGTCGTGCGGGCATGCTTCCTCCCGGACGCCGGCGTCGAGCGACACATCGCAGTTTCGGCCGAGGGCGGACGACGGATTGCCGGTGATGGCGATGGTTTTTACCCCAAAGCCTTTCAAGTGCGCCAAGAGCGAGAGCAGCTCGTCGGATTCGCCGCTCTTCGAGAGCAAGATGGCGACGTCATCGCCGTCGACGATGCCGAGGTCGCCGTGGACGCTGTCGACCGGGTGGAGAAAGGTGGCTGCGGTTCCGGTCGAGGTGAGGGTTGCCGCGATCTTTCGTCCAATCAGCCCGGACTTTCCGACGCCGGTCACGATCACTCTGCCCGGTGAGTTCGCGATGAGGCGAACCGCACGCTCGAATTCGCCGTCGAGACGTGCCTCGACGTCCGCGAGCGCTTCGCGCTCGAGGCGAACGACACGTTTCCCGCGCTCGACGATCGACTCGCTCATACGTTCGTTCCCTTTCTCGACCGCGATCGGGCGTCGACATACCGGTTCCAAGCGAGGTCCCACTCGCCGCGCGCCTTTAGAAACTCTTCGACGAACTCGCGGACGGCGCCGCGGCCGCCGGTTCGTTCGAGACGATGTTTGCAGACGGCCCGGACCTCAGGGACGGCGTTCGCGACGGCGACAGGCAGGCCGACGATACGCAGGAGCGCCATGTCCGGAAAGTCGTCGCCAACGAATGCCGCCTGCTCCGGCTCGAGTCCACGTCGTTCGAGAATGCTCATGAACGCGTCGAGCTTGTAGCCGTCGGGATCCTGCGCGACCTCGTCGACGTTCAACTCGCGCGCGCGATGCGCAACGCTGTCCGATACCCGCCCGGTGACGATTGCCACCGGCATATCGACGAGCCGAAGCAGGTACACGCCAAGCCCGTCCTGAATCTCGTAGCGCTTGAACTCGAGGCGCTTCCCGTCGACATCGCCGAGGTAGATACCGCCATCGGTCATGACGCCGTCGACGTCGAAGGCGACGAGGCGGATCGAGCGGGCCAGCTGCGGGTCGATCACCGTCGCACCCGATCCCAGATGTCGACGGCGCGCTTCACGAGATCATCGAGCCGATCCAGCGGAATCATGTTCGGTCCGTCGCTCGGCGCGTGATTCGGGTCCGGATGCGTCTCCATGAACAATCCGTCGATGCCGGCGGCGCACGCGGCGAGGGTGAGCAACGGAATGAACTCGCGAGCCCCGCCGCTCGCGCCGCCAGCTCCCTGACCTGGACGCTGGACGCTATGCGTCGCGTCGAAGATCACGGGCGCGTCGCACGCATCGCGCATACGCGAGAAGCTTCGCATGTCGACCACGAGATCGCCGTAGCCGAAGAACGTTCCGCGCTCGGTGACGGCAATTTTACTTGCATTCGTATCGCCGCTCGACGCGACTCGCTCGTTTCCTCTCTGTGCAGAGCGGACCTTGTCGACAGCCCCGCGCATTCCCTCGGGTTGGAGCCATTGACCCTTCTTGATGTTCACGCTCGCCTGCGTTGCTCCCGCGGCGAGCAACAGGTCGGTCTGTCGGCAGAGAAACGCCGGGATCTGAAGAACGTCGACAACGTCGGCGGCCGGCGCGCATTGATCTGGGCCATGGACGTCGGTCAGCAGCGGAAGGCCGGTCGCCGTACGGACGCGCGCGAGCGCCTCGAGACCCTCGTCGAGACCGGGTCCGCGGTGCGCGCCGGCATTCGAGCGATTCGCCTTGTCGAAGCTCGCCTTATAAATGATGCCGCCGGGAACGGAGTCGGCGAGCTTCGCGAGATGCTCGCCGACGCGGAGATTCAGTTCATCGTTTTCGAGGACACACGGGCCGGCGATCAAAAACAGTGCGTCACGACGGAAGTGCGAGGCCACGTCAGTCCGCTGCTTCCACCAACGAATTCGTCGGCGACTCGCTCGAGTGGTGTCGTTTGCGTTTCACGGCGGCCGCGACGAAGCCTTCGAAGAGCGGATGCGGGCGCGTTGGACGAGACTGCAGCTCCGGATGGAACTGGCAGCCGATGAACCACGGATGGCCGGATAGCTCGACGATCTCGACGAGCTGCCCATCGGGTGAAAGGCCGGTCTGCTTCAGCCCATTCTGTGAGAAGAGATCGCGATAGCTGTTCGACACCTCATACCGGTGACGATGGCGCTCGCTCACCTCGACCTGTCCATAGATCTCCGCGGCCTTCGATCCGCGAGCCAAACGACATGGATACGCCCCGAGCCGCATCGTGCCGCCCATGTCGGTGACGTGCTGCTGCGACTCCATCAGTGAGATGACGGGATTGTCGCACTCGGGGGCAAACTCCGACGAGTGGCTGTCATCGAGGCCGCAGACGTTGCGCGCGAACTCGATGATCGCGGTCTGCATGCCGAGACAGATGCCGAAGAACGGCAGACCGGTTTCGCGGGCTGTGCGAATGGCTTCGACCATCCCCTCGACGCCGCGCACGCCGAAGCCGCCCGGGACGAGCAGCCCGTCGACGTTGCGGAGAATCTTCGCGGCCTGTTCCGGACCGGAGAAGTCTTCGCTCGACATCCACTGGATGTCGACGCCGACGTCGTTCGCGATGCCGCCGTGAATCAAGGCTTCCTGGACACTCTTGTAGCTGTCCGCGTAGTCCGTGTACTTGCCGACGACGGCAATTCGAATTCTCTCATGGGGCACGAGGACGCGCTGTACGATCTCGCGCCATGCCGCGAGCGACGGTGCCGGTCGTTCGATGCCGAGCTTCTGCAGCACCTTCTCGTCGAAGCCCTGCTCGTGGAACCGGAGCGGGATCTCGTAGATCGTGCGAACGTCCGGGCTCTCGATGACCGCGCCGAATTCCACGTTGCAGAAAAGCGCGATCTTGCGCTTGATGTCGTCGGAGATCGGACGCTCGTTGCGGACGATGAGAATGTCCGGCTGAATACCGATCTGCATGAGCTCGCGCACCGAGTGCTGCGTCGGCTTCGTCTTGAGCTCACCGGCGGCGGCGATATACGGCAGCAGCGTGAGATGGACGAACAGCGCGTTTTCTCGGCCGACGTCGTGGCGAAACTGACGAATCGCCTCGAGGAACGGCAGTGACTCGATGTCCCCGACCGTGCCGCCGACCTCCACGATCACGACGTCGGTTTCGGGAGACAGCCGGCGAACCGCCGACTTGATCTCGTCGGTGATATGCGGGATGACCTGCACCGTCGCCCCGAGGAATTCGCCGCGGCGCTCTTTGGTGATGACGTTCAGGTAGATGCGTCCCGTCGTGACGTTGTTCGACTGCGACAACGCTCGATCGATGAAACGCTCATAGTGTCCGAGATCGAGGTCCGTCTCGGCGCCGTCGTCGGTCACGAACACTTCGCCGTGTTGGAACGGCGACATCGTGCCGGGATCGACGTTGAGATAGGGATCGAACTTGAGCATCGAGACCCGAAGGCCGCGCTCGACGAGCAGCCGCCCGAGCGAGGCCGCCGCGATGCCTTTCCCGAGCGACGATACGACGCCGCCGGTGACGAAGATGTATTTCGTGTTCGAGCGAGGTGGATGTTGCATCAGAGTTCAAGTCCTCTATATGGTCGTTCCTCGCTTCGGCGCTTTGCACCTTCGCTCGGAATTCTGCATTCAAACTTGCGATGGTCGTTCCTCGCTTCGGCGCTTTGCACCTTCGCTCGGAATTCTGCATTCAAAACTTGCGATGGTCGTTCCTCGCTTCGGCGCTTTGCACCTTCGCTCGGAATTCTGCGTTTCAAACTTTGCCAGTCAGAACGAGCCAATCACGATTAGCGCGCTCGAGATCTGCCTCGGTGTCGATTCCCGGTCGGAACGGCTCATCGATGAGCGCGACACCGATTGGAATCCCAGCCGACAACGGACGCAGTTGCTCGAGCCGCTCGATGAGCTCCAACGAGCTGGGAGGCATCGCCACCCAGCGCATCAACGATCGTCGTTCATAGGCGTAGATCCCGATGTGCTGCCACACGCGTTCCGCTTGGGCCGCTGCGTCGCGCGCGCTTCCAGCGTCTCGAAGATACGGGATTCCAGCCCGCGAAAAATACAACGCGCGGCCGTCGTCGGCCGCGACGACCTTCACAATATCGGGATCGCGAAGAATGTCAGCGCTCGCGCGAACGGCCGCGGTGCCGAGCGGAAAGCCACCATCGGTGACCATGGTTGCCGCTCCGACGATCGCTTCGCGGGAAACGAACGGCTCGTCTCCCTGCACGTTCACGATCACATCGAACGACGCGAGCTCCGGGCGCGACGCAACCTCGGCGACGCGGTCTGTACCGGACGGGTGATCCTCGCGCGTGATGACGACTTCACCGCCGTGCTCGCGAACGACGTCCAGGATCTCCTCGCTGTCGGTGGCGACAATGACCCGTTCGGCGACGCCGGTTTCGACGACGCGCTGCCAAACGCGAACGACCAGCGGCAGGCCGGCGAGAAGGCGGAGAGGTTTTCCGGGGAGACGGGTCGAGCCCAGTCGAGCTGGGATCACAGCGAGCGTCTTCATGCGTGGCGCTCGGCTCGGGTCGCGCTCACGGCCGCGAAATTCACGTCCTGAAATGTAGTCCGCGCCCGAAACGCGCGCAAACGACGGGACCAATCAGCGCTGGAGCGAGAGGCCGAAACCGAAGCGATGCGCTCGTGTCGCCGGATCGGCCATGAATTCGAGGTATGCAGTGGCCAGTGACAGCCGAAGACCGATCGCCTGGTGCAGGCTCGGCGCGCGGCGGACGTCGGCCCCGCCGATCGCGTCGCGGAGTGTGACCACTGGAGATCCAACCGCCGTCTGGATCCGACTCATCGGGATGTTGTAGCGGCCGTCGAGATACAAGAGCTGGTCCCCGCCCAGCGCGAGGATATCGAGGGGCGTGAGCGTTCCAGTGCCGCCGAGGTAGGCCCAGCGCTGACGTGGCGTCGCGCCGCGCGTTGTGGCAACGACGTGTCCGTCGAGATGAAGTGTCTGCAGTCCGAACGTCGGAAAGTCGATCGAGCCGTCGAACGTGGCCTGCCCGAAGCTCCGATCGATCGGTCGCGTCGCGCCGGCAATGGAGTCGAAGGACGTTTTTCCGACCTCGAGGTCCAGGCCGGCCTTCGTCGCAATCGTCTCGACCAGCCACTCGCCCTTGCCTCCGAAGATCACCGAGTACGTCGTGCCGTTTTGGATCTGCGGATTGGGCCGAAGCATATCGTCGACGTCGCGTCGACCGTGAAACACCCATGGTCCGCCCGTCGCGTCGACGTCGGGGCGAACGGACAGTGCGTGCTCGCCACGAACTCCGAAGTAGCCCGAGAGGACCGACGTCGACGTGTCTGCGGCCCAATTCAACTTCGCCTCGCCGCGCGTCGCGCGGAAATAGTTGCGCGTGTCGTTCCCGACAGTGATCACGTGGAGGCTATTCAGCAGATCAGAGCGAATCCAGGAGTCATTCGAGAACGTCGACCGGCCGAGATCCGCCGTAACGGCGAACGTCCTCGAGAAGCTCGTCCATGCATGGACGCTCGGGTCGACGCGTCCCAGCTGTGAGCGATATGTCAGTTGTGGGGCGATGTGCACGGCGACGCTTGACGCGTTGATCGAGATCCCGGCCGGCAGGGAAAGTCCGTTCGTGCGGTCGTAGCTCGGAACGAGCAGCCCGCGGAGTCCCAGCGGCTGAAACATCGGCGCCTCCGCCACCTGATCGATCTCATGATAGGTGAGCGAGAATCCACCCGGGATCGGCGCGATGTCGTATGCGAACTCTCTAAACGCGAGAACCTTGCCCGTCTTGGCGAGAGCAGACTCGTAGACACCGCCGCCGATCGCAACCGCGCTTCCGACGATCTGTCCGCCCGGGTGCATGTACAGGTCGCCGTCCACGACGATCAGATCGCCGCGAACTGTTCCCTCCACGACTACGGTTCGCCCGAGGACGATGAGAGTTTGCGAATACGTGGAGTCTTTCGGAATCACGAGCTGGCCGGCCGCCGGTGGAACGACGCCGTGCGGACCGGAGAGCGCGGCGGCGAGCAGCTCGGGTCCTTCTCCAGAACCGGCGCGTTGAAGGACGATCTTCGTTTGTGCGCTCGCGTCGAATGTCCTGAACGCGAGGAACAGGACGCACAGCGCAATCCGCCGGATCAAGTCGCGAGGTCGAGAAAGTTCTGAAGGAGCTGCTTGCCGCACTGGGTCATGACCGACTCCGGGTGGAATTGGACGCCGTATACCGGATGCTCGCGGTGTTTTACGCCGTGGATCTCCGACGGGTCCTCCGCCGAAACGGCGACGACCGAGAGGCACGTCGGCAGCGAGGCTCGCTCGACGATCAGCGAATGGTAGCGCATGACCTCGAGAGGCGACGGAAGGCCCGCGAACACGCCGGACCCGTCGTGCGTGACGTGCGACGTCTTTCCGTGCATGACCTTCTCGGCGCGCACAACGACCCCGCCATAGGCTTCGCCGATGGCCTGATGTCCGAGACATACGCCTAACGTCGGAATCGAGCTTCCCCACCGGCGAATCACGTCGACCGTCACGCCCGCTTCCTTCGGCGTGCACGGGCCTGGCGACACGACGATCGCCGATGGCGCGAGCTCACCGATCTCCTCGACGCCGATCTTGTCGTTGCGCCTGACGACGGGATCCGTTCCAAGCTCGCCGAGGTACTGGACGAGGTTGTACGTGAAGGAGTCGTAGTTGTCGATGACGAGGATCATGTTCAGGGAACAGAGGTCTGAGGTCGGGGGAAGGCCAAGCCAGACTCGCGATGAGCACTGACCTCTGGCCGCGCCTCTAGCTTCTTGGATGATACTGCTTGTGTACCTGCCTCAGGTACTCTCGATCGACGTGCGTGTAAATCTGCGTCGTCGAAATATCGGCGTGGCCGAGCATCTCTTGTACTGCGCGGAGGTCGGCGCCGCCCTCGAGGAGGTGGGTCGCGAACGAATGCCGGAGTGTGTGCGGCGAGACCGCCTTTTCGATTCCGGCGCGCTCGACGTACCGCCGAAGGATCTTCCAAGCCCCCATTCGGGTCAGCGGCTCGCCGCGCGCGTTGAGGAAGAGCACCCCTTTCCCGGCGCCCTTTTCGAGCCGTGGACGCAGCTCGCGCACATAGGTCGCCACCGCGCCAATGGCCGATCGGCCGATCGGTACGAGTCGCTCTTTGCTCCCTTTTCCGAATACGCGAACGAGCTTGTCCTCGAAGAGGAGATCACGAACGCCGACGGTGATCCACTCGGAGACGCGCAGCCCCGCGCCGTACGCGAGCTCGAGCATCGCGCGATCGCGAAACGCCAATGGATCGTCGAGCGTCGGGGCCGCGAGAAGACGCGAGACCTCTTCGACCGTGAGGACGTCGGGGAGCGTCCGCCACCGCTTCGGCGTCTCGAGGCGCTCGCTCGGATCGCGGTTGACGATCCCGTCGGACATCAGAAAACGGAAATACGTCCGAACTGCCGAGACATTCCGCCGAATCGACGACGGCGACAGGCCGAGATCTTTGAGGTGGTACACGAACTCGCGAAGCAGCTTGCTCGTGACGTCGATCGGCGTCGTCGAGCCTTTCGTTCGCGCGTAGTCGACGAGTCGCTCGACGTCGCGTCGATAGGCCTCGAGCGTCAACGGCGACGCTCCCTGCTCGAGGGTCAAATAGTCGCCAAAGCGATCTAAATGAAATCGAAGAACGGCGCCTTCGTCCAACATCCTCCCCTCACGCTCCGACCGATCCGGCGGTCGCGACCGCGATGCACGCGATTCCCTCGCCTCGGCCAATCCAGCCCATCCCCTCGTTCGTCTTTCCTTTGATGCTCACCGCATCCGTCTCGACCGCGAGCACCGGCGCGAGGCGCGCTTTCATCATCTCGCGATGCGCGGAGATCTTTGGACGCTCCGCGATGATCGTGACGTCGACCTGGTGCACGCGCCATCCGAGATTTCGAATTCTCTCAACCGCCGCGCCGAGCATGTCGAGTGAGTCTTTCCCCTTGTTCGCCGGATCCCGGTCGGAAAACATCTCACCGATGTCGCCCGCCCCGACAGCGCCGAGGAGTGCGTCGGTGATCGCGTGCGCGACGGCATCGCCGTCCGAGTGCCCTTCGAGATGTACGTCGCTCGGAATGGCAACGCCGCCGAGGATCAACGGTCCCGGCGGCGCGAAGCGGTGAGAGTCATAGCCGATTCCGACCCGAATGATGGGAGGCGGCGTCGTCACGCCGCCGTGCTCGCGAGCTCCGGCTCCGGCAGCAGCGTGTAATCCTGGCGCCGGCGCGCGACCTTGAACCCCGCGTCGACGATCAGCCGCTCGATCTCCGCGGTCGTCGTGCGGTGGGTCGTGTTCGCGGCGGAGACGACGTTCTCTTCGATCATGAGGGACCCGAAGTCGTTACAGCCGAACCGAAGCGCCGTCTGCCCGATCTTGAGTCCCATCGTGACCCAGCTCGCCTGCAGGTTCGGGACGTTGTCGAGAACGAGGCGCGCGATCGCGACCGTCCGCAGATAGTCGATCGCGTCGGTCTTCTGCATGTGGGACATCGTCGGCGTGTTCTCGGGCTGCAACGGCCAGCAGATGAACGCCGTGAACCCGTTCGTTCTCGCCTGCACCTCACGCACACGCTCGAGATGCTCGATGCGCTCGGCGAGCGTTTCGCCGATCCCGTACATCATCGTCACTGAGGTCTTCATCCCCTCGGCGTGCGCGAGCTCCATGATCTCGAGCCAGCGATCGGCGCCGGCCTTCTTCTTCGCCACGAGATCGCGGACGCGCTGGACGAGGATCTCGCCGCCGCCGCCCGGGATGGAATCGAGGCCGGCTTTCATGAGCTCGCGGATGACGTCGCGCGCATCCATGCGGAACGTCTTCGCGAAGAAGTCCACTTCGCTCGGGCTGAAGCCGTGGATGTGGATCGGGTGATACGTCTTGATGTAGCGGAGGAGGTCGAGATACCACTCGAACGGGATGTACGGATTATGACCGCCTTGCATGAGGATCTGAATGGCGCCGAGCTCTTTCGCTTCGTCGATCTTCGCGCCGATCTGCTCGTAGGAAAGCGTCCAGCCTTCGCCGTGCTTCGGGCGGCGGTAGAACGCGCAGAAGCCGCAATCCGCTACACAGACGTTTGTGTAGTTGATGTTGCGATCGACGATGTACGTGACCGTGTTGTGCGGATGCTTCTCGCGTCGAAGGCGATCGGCTTCGGCGCCGAGCTCGAGGAGAGATGCGTTTGTGTAGAAATCGAGAAGGTCCTTCATGTTGCCTCGTGAGGCTCGAGCGTGGCAGAACTACACAACCATGGTATTACAAAAACCGAAGTGCAGAAAATTTCACGCGGAGCCGCGGAGCTAGGGAGGACACCAAAAATCGTATTGAAAAATTCTTACTTGGTGCAATGATCTTGCTCGGTCCTCCCCGATCTCCGCGGCTCCGCGTGACAATCCGCACTTCCGGCACTTCCCTCACTTCCGCCGTCCCTACGCCGCGGGCAGGAACGCCAACGAACCGTTCGGAACCTTTCCCGCCGCGACAAGACGACGAAAGAACTCCGTCAGACCCGCGAGGTGGTGATACGACAACCCGTAGTCCAAACCTGACAGATACTCCAGACACGCGCCGCGATCGACGCCGGTTGCAATCGCCGCCTGCGCGGCGAGCGTGTCGAGATGCTGCAGTCCCCAGTTGCGGGATGCGATCAGTCCCGCGTGGACGGCGAGCGCCTCCGCGACGGCCGTGGTGCGTTGCGCGACCCAGACGGCAAATACGAACGGCAGCCCGGTCCACGCTTTCCACTCGGCGCCGAGGTCGTACGCATAGCGATAGCCGGTGACACCTTCATTCGGGGGATAGAGCTCCGGCGAGCGAAGGCGTGACCACAGGTGCAGCGCGGCGTCGCCGATGACGAGACGAGCGTCGTGCTCTTCTTCGTTGAATCGGGCGATGTCGATGAGCTCCGCGTTGCTCGGCACGAACGCCGGCTTCGCGTCCCAAACGTTCTCGAACAAGAGCTCGAGGAGCGCGACGCTCGTCATGGAGCTGCGGCTCACCAGCACGCGTCGACCGTGAAGCTCCGATGCCGGCCGCTTCGAGAACAGCACGACGCTGCGAACCGGGCCGTCGCTGCAGATCGAGAGATCCGGCAAGAGCAGATATTTCGTCGCGTCGCGCGCGTATTCGACCGCGGAGATCACGCTGACGTCGAGCGTGCCCTCCATCATGTCGCGGTTCAGCGCGGTTGGAACTCCATCGACCAACTCGGCGTCGATCTTGACGATGTTCCGGTCGATCGCGCCGTAGACCGGATAGCAGTTGATGTACGGGATCCGGCCGACGCGCATCTATTACGCCGCCTCGACGGCGGCGCGAGGCGAGTCCGCGGGCAGTGTCGGCTCGTCGAAGTCCGTGCGAAGGATGTTGTAGAACGAGTCGCGTTCCGCCGGCGCTTTCCCGGCACCGCGAATGATTCGCAGGATCTGCTTGAGCGTCATGCCCTGCGCCGTGTGGGCACCGGCTTCGTGGTAGATTTTTTCGCGCACCACCGTGCCCTCGAGATCGTTCACGCCGAAGTGCAGCGAGATCTGCGAGATGAACGGCGTCACCATGATCCAGTGCGACTTGATGTGCGAGAAGTTGTCGAGGAAGAGCCGGCCGACCGCGAGATTTTTGAGATCATCGAAGCCCGTGGTCGCAGTTCCGACCCGATGCAGCGTCTCACCGAGCTCATTGTTGTCCGGGTGATACGCCAGCGGGATATAGGCGAGAAAGCCGCCCGTTTCGTCCTGCAGGTCACGCAGCATCGAGAGATGCGCCATTCGATCGGCGAAGGTCTCGACGTGCCCGTAGAGCATCGTGCAATTGCTGCGGATGCCGAGCGAGTGTGCCTCGCGATGGACGCGAATGTATTCCTCGCCCGAGAGCTTCTTGTCGGCGATCGTCGCGCGGACGCCAGGGCTGAAGACCTCCGCGCCGCCGCCCGGCATCGTATCGAGGCCGGCTTCGTGCAGGGCGATGAGCGTGTCGCGCACCGTCATCTTCTCGATGCGCGCGACGTGCGCGACCTCGACGGCCGTCAACGCCTTGATGTGCACGTGCGGGTATCGCTGCTTCAGTCCACGAAACATCTCCGTGTAGTACGCGAGCCCCGCTTTCATATCGAGCCCGCCGACGATGTGGAACTCGCGCGTCACCGTGCTGTTCGCCGTCTCGGCTTCCGCCCACACTTGGTCCATCGTGTAGCGGTAGGCGCCTTCTTCCTTCGGAAGACGCGCATACGAGCAAAAGACGCACGTCTTCCGCAGGATGCAGACGTTCGTCGGATTGATGTGCTGATTCGCCGCGAATGTGACCCGATTGCCGTGCTTCGCGCGGTTCACCGCGTCCGCCATGTGACCGATACCGACGAGATCAGAGCTTTCGAATAGCGCGACCCCGTCCTCCGGGGAGAGACGTTCGCCGCGTTCGACCTTGTTCGCGATCGGCGCCAATGACGGATCGCTAATGAGCGAATGGTCGAGCGCCACCGGCTCGGGCATCGTTACTCCTCGAATCGCTTCACGGCGAGCGTCACATTGTGCCCACCAAAGCCGAAGCTGTTGCTGAGCACTGTCCGCACCGGTCGCATCACCGCGGTATTCGGCGTGTAGTTGAGATCCAGCTCCGGATCCGGATTCGCGTAGTTGATCGTGGGCGGGACGATACAATCGCGGATCGAGAGCGCGCCGATGATGAATTCGACCGCGCCGCCGGCGCCGAGCATGTGGCCGGTCATGGACTTGGTGGAGCTGACATTGACCTTCGTCGCGTACTCGCCGAAGACGGCCTTGATCGCCTTCGTCTCGTTCATGTCGTTCGCGGGCGTCGACGTGCCGTGGGCGTTGATGTAGTCGATCTCCGACGGCCGAAGCTTCGCGTCTTCCATCGCGCGGCGCATCGCGCGCTGCGCACCTTCGCCTTCCGGCGCAGGCGCCGTCAGATGGTAGGCGTCTCCGGTCGCACCATAGCCCACGATCTCCGCGTAAATATTCGCGCCGCGCGCTTTCGCGTGCTCGAGCTCCTCGAGAATGACGATGCCGCCGCCTTCGCCCATCACGAAACCGTCGCGCGTCGCGTCGAAGGGACGCGATGCGGTGTCCGGCGAATCGTTCCGCTCGGAGAGCGCCTTCATGTTCGCGAAGCCGCCGATCGCCATTGGCGTCACGGTTGCTTCAGAGCCGCCCGTGATGACGATGTCCGCATCGCCGTACTGTATCGTGCGGAACGCGTCGCCGATCGCGTGCGCGCTCGTCGCGCAGGCCGAGATCGTCGCGTAGTTCGGGCCTTTCGCGTTGAAGCGCATCGACACGAGACCGGCGGCGATGTCCGAGATGAACATCGGAATGAAGAACGCGCTGATCTTCGACTGGCCGCGCTCGCGGTAGACGTCGTGCTGCTCCTCGAAGGTCTTCAGTCCGCCGATGCCGGAGCCGATGATCACGCCGGTTCGCTCGGGATTGTACTTCGACTGATCGTCGAGCCCCGCGTCGGTCATCGCCTGAACGGATGCGGCGATCGCGTACTGCGCGAAGAGATCAGCGCGCTTCGCTTCTTTCCGCTCGAGATAGAGGAGCGGATCGAATCCCTTCACCTCGCAGGCGAAGTGCACCGGGAACGTGCTGTGATCGAACTTCGTGATCGGCGCACCTCCCGACACTCCGGCCGTGATCCCGCGCCAAGTCGCCGCCACGTCGTTGCCGACTGGCGTTATCGCCCCCATTCCGGTGACGACGACTCGACGTTTCATCCGTGATTCCTCACTCCGGCGCTTTGCGCCTTCGCTCGGAATTCAACGGCCACGCTATCATGGTTCCTCACTCCGGCGCTTTGCGCCTTCGCTCGGAATTCAACGGCCACGCTATCATGGTTCCTCACTCCGGCGCTTTGCACCGTCGTCCGGAATTCGGCATTCAAGCAGCTAGACCTCACGCCGCGCTCCCCGTCTTCGAATTCAGGTAGCCGATCGCGTCACCGACCGTGCGAAGCTTCTCCGCATCTTCGTCGGGGATGTCGATGTTGAACTCCTTCTCGAACTCCATGACCAGCTCGACGATGTCGAGACTGTCCGCGCCGAGATCCTCGATGAAGCTCGCCTCATCGGTAAGCTTCTCGCGCTCCACCCCGAGCTCTTTCTCGATGATGTCGCGGACCTTCTGAGCGTTGTCGGCCATGTTTTTTCGTTCCTCTGGACGGTTGAGTACGTGAGGGGAATCGTGCGAGTAATCTAGCGGGCAAAGAACGGCGGTGTCACATGACCATCCCGCCGTCCACGACGAACGTTTGCCCGGTGATGTAGGCCGCCGCGTCGGACGAAAGGAAGGTCACGAGCCCCGCGATATCGCTCGGCCTTCCGAGCCTGCCGAGCGGAATTTGTGCAAAGAGTGTGGTCTTGGCGTCGTCAGTCATCGCGGCCGTCATCTCGGTCTCGATGAAGCCGGGTGCGACGACATTCGCGAGGATGTTGCGCGAGGCGAGCTCCTTGGCGACGGACTTCGTCATGCCGATGAGTCCAGCTTTGCTCGCCGCGTAGTTCGCTTGTCCTTTGTTCCCGACGAGACCCACGACGCTCGCGATGTTGATGATGCGCCCAAACCGGCGCTTCATCATGCCCCGCGTCGCAGCGCGAGTGGCAATGAACGCGCCGCGGAGATTCGTATCGAGCACTGCGTCCCAATCCTCGTCCCTGATGCGGAGGAGGAGGTTGTCCCGCGTGAGGCCGGCGTTGTTCACGAGAATGTCGAGCGACCCGAAGTCCTTCTCGACCGCCCCGACGAGAGCCGTCACCGACGCGGGATCGCCGACGTCAGCGCCGTAGCCGCGAGCGGTGGGCGAGATCGCCGCGGCAGCTTCGCTCGCGCGTCCTGCGTCCCGGCCGACGACGGCGACCTTCGCCCCGGCGGCGGCAAGCGACTCGGCGATTGCTCGGCCGATGCCGCGCGTGCTGCCCGTGACCAATGCAACCCGTCCCGCGAGATCGATGTTCATACGTGGCTACGGATCATGCGGCGGCGCGCTCCCTCAGTTGGGCGACTTCGGCGGCAGTGCCGCAGGTCGCGGTCTTCACGGCGGGCGCGATCTTCTTGACGAGACCCGAGAGGACGTTGCCCGGTCCCATTTCGACAAACAGTGCATCGGGGAAACGCTGCGACAGCGCGAGAACCTCGTCCGTCCAGCGCACAGGGCTCGAGAGCTGTTCGAGGAGCAGTTCCTTCGCACGGTTCGTGGTCGTCACGGCTTCCGAATTGACGTTCGCGTACACCGCGAAGTGTGGATCGCTAAAGCTCGCTCGGTCAAGAGCTTCCGATAGGCCGGCGACAGCACTTTCCATGAGGGGAGAATGGAACGCGCCGCTGACGTTAAGCTTGATTGCCCGTTTCGCGCCGGCTTCTTTGCACAGCTCCATCGCGCGTTCCACACCCGCGGTCTCGCCGCTCAGCACGAGCTGCCCCGGGCAGTTGTAGTTCGCAGGCACCACGGTTCCCGCGTCGAGCGTCGCCTGCGCGCAGATCTCTTCGATCGGCCGGCTGGTGTCGCCGAGGATCGCGGCCATCGCGCCAGGTCGTTTCACGCCTGACTCGTACATGAGCTCACCACGACGACGAACGACGCGCACAGCGTCCTCGAGGCTCATCGACTGGGCCGCATGGTACGCCGTGAGCTCTCCGAGCGAGTGGCCAGCCGCCGCCATCACGTTTGCGCCAATGACGTCGCGCGTCGCCGCCCATACCGCGGCGCTGTGGGTCAAGAGTGCGGGCTGCGCATTGTGCGTGAGCGTGAGCTCCTCGGCTGGACCCTCGAAGCACAGCTGGCTCAGAGACGTTCCGAGGGCCGCGTCGGCGCGGGCGAACACGTCCTTCGCGGCGGGATACGCCTCGGCGACGTCTTCGCCCATGCCGGGCTTTTGCGACCCCTGACCGGGGAACAGCAGTACGACATCCATTCGACTAGAACCGAACGACCATCGACGCCCAGGTGAATCCGGCGCCGAACGCGACCAGCAGAACCGTCGTTCCCTCGGTGACGCGCCCGCATTCGATCGCTTCGTCGAGCGCGATCGGCACGGACGCCGACGAGGTGTTCCCGTAGCGGTCGACGTTCACATAGACCTTTTCCATCGAAACGCTCGCGTGCTTCGCCGTCGCTTCGATGATGCGGATGTTCGCCTGATGCGGGATCAGCAGATCGATGTCTTTTCCCGTGAGCTTTGCCGCGTCGAGGGCGCGGTCGGTCGCGTCGGCCATCGATCGAACCGCGTGTTTGAAGACTTCGCGGCCCGCCATCTTCACGAAGTGCGAACGGTCGGTGAGGACCTGTTCCGAGAATGGAATCGCCGCTCCACCGGCGGGACGATAGAGCAGGTCGGCCAGGGTGCCATCGCTGCGCATATAGGCGCTGAGAATGCCCTTCGGAGATTGGCTGCCCGAGGCGGGCTGCGCGCGTTTGAGAACCGCGGCGCCGGCGCCGTCACCGAAGAGGACGCACGTCGAGCGATCCTTCCAGTCGATGATAGAGCTCATGCGCTCGGCACCGACCACGAGAACCGTCTCTGCGACACCGGTCGCGATGAGTCCTTCCGCGATCGTGGCGCCATAGATGAAGCCCGCGCACGCGGCGCTGATGTCGAAGGCCGCCGCGCGCGACGCGCCGAGCGCCGCCTGTAGATCGACCGCCGTGGCGGGAAGCAAACGATCGGTCGTCGCCGTGCTCAGGACGATCGCGTCGAGCTCACCCGCCGAGACGCCGGCGCGCTGCATCGCCTGACGCGCGGCCTCAGCCGCCATCATGCACGTCGTCTCGCCTTGGGCGGCGATGTGCCGTTCGCGGATTCCCGTGCGCTCGACGATCCACGCGTCGTTCGTCTCGAGGCCGAGCGCGGCGAAATCGTGGTTCGTCATGACTTTCGCCGGGACTCCCCGCCCCGTTCCGGCCATGTAGGCAACCGGTCGCTTCACGATTCCTCCTTCCCGACGCCTTCGCGGAGCCGCCGTCCGATGTGTTCATTCATGCGCGAGTCGATCGCGCGAACGGCGACCTTGATGGCATTCATGATCGCCCGGGGCGACGACTTCCCATGCGAGATGATGCTCACGCCGTTGACGCCGAGCAGCGGAGCCCCGCCGTGTTCAGAGTAGTCGAGGTCTTTGAGGGCGCCCATCATGGTTTTCTTATCGACGCCCGCGGTTGCGAGGAGACCGATGATGAACGGCGCGATCGCCTCGTAGAACTTGAGCACGACGTTGCCGACGAACCCATCGCACACGACGACGTCGATTGGTCCGCGATCGCACTGGCCGGTGGGCAGGTCGCGTCCCTCGACGTTGCCGACGAAGTTCAGGCCAGTAGCCTGCAGCATCCCGTGCGCTTCTTTGACGACGGCGTTCCCTTTTTCGGCCTCTTCACCGATGCTCAACAGGCCGACGCCCGGATCGGTTCGTCCGAGAATGTCTTCGGCGTACACCGCACCGAGCTGTGCGAACTGCACGAGTTCACCTGCCGAGCAGTCCACGTTGGCGCCGGAGTCGAGCACGACAACCGGCTCGCGCGACGTCGGGAACACGGTGGCGATGGCCGGCCGTTTGAGCCCCGTATGCAACCGCAGGACGACCATCGATGCGGCCATCTGTGCGCCGGTGTTGCCGGCGGAGACGAACGCGTCGGATTTTCCGTCGGCCTGCAGTTTGAGGCCGACAATCATCGAGCTGTTGGGTTTTCCTCGAACGGCGGCGCCGGGCTTGTCCGTCATCTCGATGACGTCGGGGGCCTCGACGATCGTGATTCGCTCGCGGTGCGCTCGGAGGGCCGCGTACTGCGGATCAGCGAACAGCTTGTCGAGTTGTTCGCTGACGACGGCGGAACGTCCGACGAGCTGAATAGAGTGAGCGGGTGGGAGCTCGCTCAGGGCGAGGACCGCGCCGGCAACGGTCGCCTGGGGAGCGAAATCGCCCCCCATAGCGTCCAACGCGATTCGCGCCAAGGTTACGCTTCCCTGGCTGCGACCCGCTGCTTACCGCCGTAGTAGCCGCACTCTTCGCATACGTGGTGCGGGCGCTTCATCGCCTGGCATCGCGGACACTTCTGCATCGCGATGGCGGGCGCGGTCTTGTGGGTATTGCGTGCGCGCTTCTTTCGCTTCGAGGTACGTCGCTTCGGGACGGCCATGAGACTATCAGGGGAGCGTTGAGGTTCGGTCGAGCGCGACCTGCGCGCTGCTTGTTTCGGCGAGTGTGGTGCTACGGTGCGGCTACTTCGACGTCTCGTTAAGCTTTCTGAGGGCTTCCCAGCGCGGGTCGATCTCGTCGTGACTGCATTCGTGCGGTCCAGCGTTCAAATCCGCGCCGCATCGCGGACAAAACCCTTTGCAGTCCTCTCGGCAAAGCGCAAAGGTGGGCGCCGCCAAAATCCACTGCTCCCTGATCGCGGGTCGAAGGTCGAGCTCGACTGCTGCTGAATCTATTCGGTAGACGTCGGGATCGTCGGTTTCCTCGTCGTCGGAATCGGCGAAGATGATGTGGGCCTCATCGGTCACGTGGCGCTCGGTCTCCGTGAGACACCGACTGCACTCGAGCGCGACGTCTCCGTCGATCGTGCCGTGCCAATAGAACCGGCCCGGCCCCGCCGTCGACAACCGTCCGCTCACGTGAACGCCGCCTACCGGCTTCGGATCATCGTCTTCCCAGATCGAATCATCGGACGGGAGATCCTCGTCGACAACAACGGCGTGCGACTCTAGCGAACGAATGTCAAAGGACAACATCCGCGTAAAATAGTGGCCCGATGCGGCAGCTACAAGTCGCTGTACTCAATAGACTTGCCCGCGCGGGCGGGCACCCTGGCGTGCAGAGGTCAGGGGCTAGGGCTCAGGGCGAAAACCGACTCATCGGTCCCCGACCTCTGACCTCCGACCCCTCGACTAGCGCGCCGCGAGAACTTCGGTATCAGCGAAGAAGAAGCGAGATTCGCGCAACGCATTTTCATCGCTGTCGGATGCGTGAATCGCGTTTCGCTCCTTGGACTCCGCATAGAGCTTGCGCACCGTTCCAGCATCGGCCTGAGCCGGGTCCGTCGCGCCGATCGCCGTTCGAAGCGAAGCGACGGCATCGGTCTTTTCGAGCACCATCGGCATGCATGGGCCGGAGGTCATAAACGTCACGAGCGACCCGTAAAACGGACGCTCTTTGTGAACTGCGTAGAACTCGCCCGCCTGCTCCTTCGACAAATGCATCACGCGGCACGCGAGGATCTTGAACCCGCGTCCCTCGAGATGGGCGATGATCTGCCCCGCCCTGCCGGCTCCGAACGCGTCCGGCTTGATGATCGTCAACGTGTAATTCCCAGCCATGGTCACGGTCCTATGAGTTTGCGAACGATGTCGCCGCGCGTGAGGAAGCCAACCAGTCTTCCTTCACGAACGACCGGCAGTCGCTCGACGTTTTTGTTGCTCATCAATGCGGCAATCTCGGCGGCGGGCTGCTCCGGCCGCACGCACAGCACCTGACGCGTCATCACGTCGCGCACCGTGCGATCGTCGTTCACGAATGTATGTGCGTGACGCGTCACGCCGTCCGACAACACGTCGGTCGCGAGCAGATGCCGCATGAGCTCGCGCTCTCCCAGCATTCCGATGAATCCGGCGTCGCGGTCGACGACCGGCAACGCCCCGAGGCCGGTCCGGATCAACTCGCGCGCGGCCTGCCGAAGCGGGGTGTCCGGCGACGTTGTCCGCGGCAGTTCCGTCATGAGATCGCGAACGAGAAGCTGTTCAGGAATCTCATATTCGGCAAACATCGGCAACGTCACAACCGACTCCGGGCTCGGCGCGTCCACGAGCGCCGCGATGACCTCTTCCTTCGGCAGCAACCGACTGAACGCGCGAACGACCTGCAGTTGTCTCGCCGCGGAGCGCGGCGGCCCAACCACCACGACAACCACCGGCGCTGTCTGTTCGACGCCCTCTTCGATCGCCCGGCGAACGCCCTCGGGACACACACCGATCGCGACCTGCAGCGCCGCGGCGGTATCCGTCCGAAAATGGAGCAGGAACGCGCGATCGGCGATCGCGACCATGTCCTCCCCTCGCTCCTCCGCGACGCGGCTCTGCAAACGCTCGAGATCAGCTACAGCGCCCGACGCGGCGAGACGCTCGAGCAGCGCACCGCGCGCGCTGTCGAGCGTCTCGCAAACCAGCGGAACGAGTGCCCGCGACGGAGCGAGAAAGTCCGCGAGGTGCATCCAGCTCCTAGAGACGCGTCTTCAGCAGTTCGACGAAGTCGATCGGGCGCTTCGCCACGCCCATTCCTGCGTCCTGGAACGCCTGAACTTTCTCGGCCGCCGTGCCCGACGAGCCGGAAATGATCGCGCCGGCGTGTCCCATCCGACGTCCCGGCGGAGCCGTCTGGCCAGCGATGAAGCCGACGACCGGCTTCTTCATGTTGTTCTTCACGAACAGCGCGGCGTCCTGCTCGTCGGTCCCACCGATCTCTCCCATCATCGCGACGGCCTTCGTCTGCGGATCCGCCTCGAACGCCGCCAGGCAGTCGAGGAAGTTCGTTCCGTTGATCGGATCGCCGCCGATGCCGACGCAGGTCGACTGACCAAGGCCGGCGCGAGTGAGCTGATAGACGACTTCATAGGTAAGCGTTCCCGAGCGGCTCACGACGCCGATGTTGCCCGGCGTGCAGATGCGCCCGGGAATGATTCCCACTTTCGAAACGCCAGGCGTGATGAGACCCGGACAGTTCGGTCCAATGAGGCGCGCGCCCTTCTCCTTTACGAAGGGATACACACGCGTCATGTCGAGCACCGGTACGCCTTCAGTGATCGCGACGATGAGCTTCACGCCCGCATCCGCAGCTTCGAGAATCGCGTCCGCGGCGAACATCGGAGGAACGTAGATGACCGACGTATTGGCGCCGGTTGCCGAGACCGCGTCCGCAACCGTGTTGAAGATCGGAACGGTGTTCTCGAACTTCTGGCCGCCTTTTCCGGGCGTCACGCCGGCGACGATCCTCGTGCCGTACTCGATCATCTGCTTCGTGTGGAACGAGCCGTCTCGCCCCGTGATGCCCTGCACGATCACGGTCGAATTCTTGTCGAGGAAAATGCTCATGCGGCCTTTCCTCCCTTCGCCAGCTCGACGGCCTTCTTCACCGCTTCGTCCATGTCGGACGACGCCGAGAATCCGTTCTCCTGCAGAATCTTCATCGCGATCTCTTCGTTGGTTCCGGTGAGCCGAATGACGATCGGCACTTTGAGCGGGCTCTGTTTGGTTGCGGTCACGATGCCGTTCGCGACGTCGTCGGTGCGCGTGATGCCGCCGAAGATGTTGAACAGGATCGCCTTCACGTTCGGATCCGCGGTGATGATCTTCAGCGCGTTCACGACCTTCTCGGGATTCGACGAGCCGCCGATGTCGAGGAAGTTCGCCGGGTCGCCGCCGTAATACTTCACTAAATCCATCGTCGCCATCGCGAGACCGGCGCCGTTCACGACGCAGCCGACGTCTCCGTCGAGCTTGATGAATGTCAGATTCGCGTTGCGCGCGGCAACCTCGCTCGGCGCTTCGGCGCTTTCGTCGCGCATCGCGGCGACCTCCGTTCGACGATCGAGCTCGTTGTCGTCGATGACCATTTTCGCGTCGAGTGCGACGACGTCCCCCGCGGGCGTCGTCACGAGCGGATTGATCTCGGCGAGCGAGCAGCCGTTCTTCATGAACGCGCTGTACAGCTGCTGCATGATCTTCGACGCGGCGCGAACCTGCTTTACGTCGTTGAACAGAAAGAAGCCAAGTCGCGTCGCTTGATACGGCTCGAGGCCGTAGCGGGTATCGATCGGCAGCTTGAGAATCTTCTCAGGCGTCTTCGCTGCGACTTCTTCGATGTCGATACCGCCGGCGGGACTCACCATGAACACCGGCTTCTTCGACGCGCGATCGAGAATGATGCCGACGTACGCTTCACTCGCGATGTCGGCCGCGGGCGTCACGAGCACTTTCTGAACCGGCAATCCCTTGATGTGCAGCGCGAGAATAGTCTTCGCGATCTCCTTCGCCTCGGCGGGGCTCTTCGCGAGCTTCACGCCTCCCGCCTTCCCGCGTCCGCCCGCGTGGACCTGCGCCTTCACGACGACGGTCGTTCCGAATTTCTTCGCGATCGCTTCGACTTGGTCCGGCGTCGTGGCGACTTCACCGGGCGGAATCGGCACGCCCTCCTTTCGCAGAATCTCTTTCGCCTGATACTCGTGGATGTTCACGCGGTCTCCGCAGTTGCTGTGATGGTCGTTCCCGCCTTGCCGTGAACGGCGTCTTGTCCGCGGCTCAGCGACGTGATGATAGCACGTCCAGACGTGCGGCGGACGAAATCCACCGCCGCACGGATCTTCGGCGCCATGCTGCCTTCGCCGAACGCTTTTTCCTCGTCCATTTTCACTGCGTCGTCGGCCGACAAGCGCGAAAGCGGTCGCTGTTCCGCCGTGCCCCAGCCTGCGTAGACGGCGTCGACGTCAGTCAAAATCAACAACAGCTCGGCTCCCAAATCACGAGCGAGCACCGCCGCGGCGAGATCTTTGTCGATCACCGCGTCGATTCCTTCCCAGCCGAGCGTCGGATGCCTGTACACTGGCGCACCGCCGCCGCCGCAGGCGATGACGACCATTCCGTTGTCGATCAGTGTTTTGACGACGGGAAGCTCACGAATCCCCTTCGGCACCGGACTGCCAACGACCCGGCGCAGCTTCCCGTGGCCATCCGGTTTCACGACGTGCCCTTCAGCCTGCAGCTGCTTTGCACGTTCGCGAGACAGGCCCCGCCCAATGAACTTCGTCGGGTTGCGAAGCGCCGGATCGGTCGGATCGACCTCGACTTGGGTGATGATCGTCGCGACGCTACGCGGGCTTCCCGCTCGCGTGAGGGCGTTCTCGATTGTCTGCTGGATCATGTAGCCGATCCAGCCCGCAGTTGCGGCGACGAGAACGCCAAGTGGAAGCGGGCTCGCCTCGCCGCGGGCGGCTTCGTTGCGAACGAGCTCATCGCCGACCTGTGGCCCGTTCCCGTGGACGATGCACACATTCCATCCGGCGAGCGCGAGCTCGACAATTGGACCGAGACTTTCACGAGCGTGTCGAAACTGTTGGTAGATGGTCGACACCTCGCCGCCGGGGGCCAATGCATTCCCCCCGAGCGCGATGACCGCCGTGTGGGCCGGTGTCATGATGAAATTCTCATGGCGTCCGGTTCCCCTCGAGCGCGCGGCCGAGCGCGTCGAACGCCCGTCCGAATGCCGTCCAGTCGCCGCGGCGGAGTGCGTCGCGCATGGCGTTGTACAGAGTGGCGGGAGACGCTGTTGGCGGCGAACCGTGTTTCAATGTGCTTGGCACCGTGCCGGGGACGATCGACATCACGGAGTCTCCGACGAAGATCGCGAGTCGGTTCAGCGAAGGCACGCTCTGCGGCCGCCAGCGATAGGTCGGCTGAAGGAAGCCGATGCCATTTCGAATAGGTACCGCCCTCACTCGGCCATGCGCGATCGTCGCGTCGCGGGCGCTCCCCGCGCTATCCGCGGATCGCAGGCGGTCGAGAACGGCCGGCCACCTCAGTCCAGGGACGGCGAGGCTGTCCCACATGGCGACGCGGTTCACGCCTCCCGTTCCGATGAGAAGACCGCGAATCCGTTCGCTTTCGTCGACGAGTGGAAGCGTGATGGCGACGGCGTTCGTTCCCGGCACAACGATCGGCAGGTCGTTGCCGACCAGGTTCGTATCGGCGTCCGCCACGCTCGGCAGATGGCGTGGGCCGAAGCTGTCGGTCGACGAGCCATAGCGTCCGAAGGCACTAGCCTGCGCGTAGAGCCCGTCGACGGCGGGCGATAAGAGATTCATAATACCGCGCGGAAGCCCGTTCCACGTGCCGAAGATCGACGGAAGCCGCCGAACCCACGATGTCGCAATCGGATCGAGAACGGAGTCGGGAACGATACTGATGTCTCCCGTCGAGGCCTGCACGATCGCGACGGCGGCGTGCCGGAAATAGCTGCGTTCATCTCCGGCGATGGTCATATGCCGGCTGAGCGGATACATGCTCGACGCCGAATACAGATCGAGCGACCAATACAGCGAATCGGCGACGAGCAGCGGTTCCACCGCGCGGCCTTGAACGAAGAACGGGACGAGCACTCCCACGCGTTCCCGGATGTCTCGCCGCGAGATCAGCGTTGGACGCGGCTGCGGAAGATCGGCCGACGCGATGCCGAGACTCTGAAGGGACCATGCGCTCGCGAGGCGCGTCAAACCGGTCTCCAGCGACACACCGGTCGTATGCTTTAGAGAATCAGAAACGATCAGGAACGGCGAAGCCCCCGGAAAAACCAGCGGTGCGTCGATCGTGATCTCGTCGAGGTCTGGCGAGCTATCCGAGCCGGGATGTACAGGTGCGCCGCGCTCGTCGGCGCCGCTTCCGTCAACGCGCGTCACCGTCCACGGGCCGCGCGCGGACGAGCCGCCGGCCGGCGGGCTCAAGACGTCGGCGACGAGCCCTGTTGCCGACCCATGCCACGCGACGCGAACGCTGCGATCGTTGACCGGGCGCGATGCGTCGATGGCGTGGGTCAATGCCGGCTCGTCCCACGACGAGATCCAGGGAAGCGCGGCGGTCATCGACGAAAAGCGGACCGTCGAGTCGAATGGAACGAGCAGGTCGACGCCGTAGGCGCGTCGTGTGTACCCGGCTCTCGTCGCGATGTAGGGCTGGTCTCGCCCGGCGCGCTCGGCGTCGGTGCCTGCGTGCTGCGCGATCGTCGGCACGACTTCTCGTGCGATCAGCGAGACGACCACCACGCCAAGGATCGAGATCGCGGCCAAACGGAATTGTCCGACCGACCCCGCCCACACTACGATGAGTCCTGCGCCGAGGCTCACCAGCGCGAGAAGAAGATTGCCCGTGATCCCGTATTTGTAGTCGACGAAGCCGAACGCGCCTTCGGGGCCGGACCCGTCGATCAACAGCGCATACATGTCGAGTCGAAAGCTCCACGCGAGCATCAGCAGCACGACGCCGGCGAGAATCGTGAAGTGCCGACGAACGTACATCGACGCGTACAATCCGCCGCGCTGCCATTTGAGGCTCGGCGTAAGCGCGTAGAGCAGGATGACCGTCAGCGACACCACGATCACGCAGAGCAACGCCCATGTCCACAGTGTGGTCTCGAGCGGGAGCCAGTAGACGAAGAAGCCAAGGTCGGCGTTGACGTACGGATCCTGCTGTCCGAACGGACGCCCAGAGCGCGCGAGCTCCAACGTCGTCCAATCCGTGTGCGGCATCGCGAGCAGAAGGCCGAGCACGACGGAGAGTGCGACCGCGGCGCCCATGAGGTATTTGCCCGAAACTTCCTCGCTGATCTCGATGTTGCCGACGCGGCGAGGAAACACGAGCTGTACGACGGATTGCCGCACGGCGTAGAGATTCAAGAATGCAAATCCCCCGGCGACGACCGCTGAACCGACGCGGATCGTCGCGATCGCCCCCATCCGCATTCTCCAAAGTGCGCCAGCGCCGAGTGCGTCGTACCAGAGATAGTCCGAGTACATTCCGGCCATGGAGCGACCGAGGATGAGCAGGACCGCGGCGACCCCGAGCGCGAGCATGAGCCACCGCCGCATGTTCATCTCACACTCGAACTCCCTGCTCGCGCAGCCATCCCTCCATCTCGCCACGGATCGCAGAGAGGCGCTCGGCGTTCGATGCCTCGTAGCGCGCGACGATGACGGGCTGCGTGTTCGACGCGCGAATCAACCCCCAGCCGTCGCCGAACAGAACGCGCACGCCGTCGACGTCGATGACGTCATGCTTGGAGCGGAAATACTTCACCGCGTTGTCGACGAGAGCGAACTTGATCTCCTCGGGCACCTCGATCCGAAGCTCCGGGGTCGAGACGAAGTCGGGAACGTCCGAAAGCATCTCCTTCACGGTCTTGCCTTTGTCGGCGAGGATGCGCAGCAAGCGCGCGGCGCCGTACAGCGCGTCGTCGTGACCGTAAAAACCTTCGGTAAAGAACATGTGCCCGGACATCTCGCCCGCGATCGGCGCTTTCAGCTCGCGCATCTTGTCTTTGATGAGTGAGTGGCCGGTCTTCCACATCACAGGTTTGCCACCTGCTTGTTCGACCGCGGTCGGCAACGCCTGCGAGCACTTTACGTCGAAGATGATCGGCTGACCGCGCCCCGTCCGTTCGAGCACGTCACGCGCGTAGATAATGAGAATGCGATCGCCCCATACGATGCCGCCGTCGCCGTCGACGACGCCGATGCGATCCGCGTCGCCATCGAACGCGATGCCGATCTCCGCCCGATCTTCCTTCACCGCTCGGATGATATCCTTCAGGTTCTCAGGAACGGTGGGATCCGGGTGGTGATTGGGGAACGTGCCCTCGCTCTCACAGAACAGTCCCCGTCCCTCGACGCCGAGCGCCCGCATGAGCTGCGGGGCGACGAGGGCGCCAGCGCCATTGCCACAGTCGTACACGATCTTCATCGGTCGCGACAGCTTGCCGATCCGTTTCACGATGTCGTCGATGTACTTGTCGATGACTTCTTGGTAGCTGACCTCGCCCGATTTCGACGCGGCGGCGCGCGGAGCCTGCGTCAACTTATAGAGATCTTGAATATCGTCACCGTGCATCGATCCGGTGCCCAGCGACAACTTGAAGCCGTTGTACTCGGGTGGATTGTGCGAGCCGGTGATCTGAATGCCGCCGGCGCACGGCACGTGATGGAGCGCCCAGTAGTTCAAGGGTGTGGGAACGACGCCAATGTCGACGACGTCGACGCCGGAGGTCGTCAGTCCCTCGACCAGCCCGTCGCGAAGCATCGGACCGCTCGGCCGATTGTCGCGGCTGACGACCACCGCGCCCGATCCGGCATGCGCCGCGAGATAGGCGGCATACGCCGCACCGATGGCGCGCGCTGCCTCGGCGGTCAGATCCTTCCCGACGATGCCGCGAATGTCGTACTGACGAAAAATTCCCTGTGAGATGGCCATGCAGCTCTCTGAAAGTCGACGGGGCCGCGTTGGCGGCCCCGTTCAAGTTTAGCGACTTCGAACGTCCGCGGGCGATATGGCGACCCGATGTACGGAGTCGGTCACTATCGGTGGTTGCGCCACCTTCACCGGCAGATCGGTCGTCGACGGCTCGGCCTCCATCGTCGGCTGGCCACGATCGGCGACGCGCACCGCAGCTTCAGGGACGACGCCCAGAACAAGGAGCACCGCGACGCTGACGGCGAGAATGATCTTCGTGAGTCCGCCGGATCGTTCGATCGGGAGCGCGTTGTCCGGTCGCGCACGCATGAACATCAGGCGAACGACTTCGAGATAGTAGCCCGCCGAGACGACGGTCGTGATGACGAGGACGACCGCTAACGCCGTCTGCTTCGCCGGCGACTGCAGGATCGATTGAAGGACGTACCACTTTGCGAAGAAGCCCGCGCCGCCAAAGATCGGGAAGCCGAGCAGCGAGAACATCAACACCGCCATTCCGACGGCGAGCCAGGGACGGACGCTCCACAGTCCTGACAGCTCTTCGAGCATGACCGCTTCTTGCCCGTCGCGTGTCAGCGCGACGACGACTGCGAACGAACCGAAGGTCGCGAGCGTGTAGATAAAGAGATAGAACAACATCGCGGACGAGCCTTGCGGCGTACCGGCTGCTATCGCGACGAGCAAATACCCGGCGTGTCCGATGCTCGAGTACGCGAGCATGCGCTTGAGGTTCTTCTGTGCGAGGCCGACGGCATTTCCAACGACCATCGTGGCGATGGCCAGCCCAGTGATGATCGGAAGCCACATCTGCCAGCTGTAGGCGAACGCCTCGAGCCACACGCGAATGAACGCGACGAACGCCGCGGCCTTCACCGTGGCGGCCATGTACGCGGTGATCGGCGATGGTGCGCCGTCATAGACGTCCGGGGCCCACATATGGAACGGAACTGTCGCGACCTTGAACCCGAATCCGACGAGCATCAGCGCGATGCCGATCAACAAGATCGGGCTGGTCGCGAGACGGAACACCGCGATACGCCCGCCGATGATCGTCAGGTTCGTCGTGCCGGTCGCGCCATAGACGAGAGCGATCCCGTAGAGCAAGAACGCGGTCGAGAACGCACCGAGCAGGAAGTACTTCAATGCTCCCTCGGCGGAGCGTTCGCTGCGGCGGTTGATACCGGCGAGGGCGTACACCGAGATCGACATCAGCTCGATGCCGAGGAACACGATCATGAGATCGCGCGCGCCGGCGAGGAGCATCATTCCCGACGACGCGAGCAGGATCAACACGTGCGATTCGCCCGCCTTGATTCGCGACCGCATGTTGTCGTCCATGCTCAGGCCGATCGCGAACACGGTGCCGAGGAGGATGATGACGTCCGCGAACCAACGGAAATTGTCGAGCGCGATGGGTCCCGGCCCGGCCGTGTAGCGTCCAGACCATTGGATCGTGAGCACCATCGTGATGCCCGCGACGATGATGCTCGCGATGCCGACGCTACGCTGATGCTCGTCGCTGTCCGGCCGCCACGCGGCCCACAGCAGAAGGAGCATCGCTCCTCCCATGAGGACGAGATCCGGAATCAGCGCTTGCGTGAGCTGCGCGGGGATCGAGAGATCGAGCTGCGTAATCATCAGCGGGCTCTCCCGGCTGCATCGGCCATCGACTCCATGCGCTCGCGCCGCGCGCTCGTCTGCGTCACGAACTTCGTCGCGGCGGTCTCCATGCGGCGAAGCACCGGTTTCGGATAGACACCAAGCCAGACGATGCACGCGATGAGCGGCAGCATCACGGCGAGCTCGCGTCCGTTCAAGTCGGACACGTGCTCATTTTCCGGCTTGTCGAGCGAGTTGAAGAGAATTCTCTGAATTGCCCACAACAGATAGGCGGCGGAGACAATGACGACCGTCGTCGCGACGACGGCGAAAATCGGGACTGTGCGGAACGAGCCGATGAGGACGAGGAATTCCCCGATGAATCCGTTCGTACCCGGGAGGCCAATGCTGCTGAACGTGACGATCGTCAGCATCGCCGCGAACATGGGGACAACCTTCGCGATGCCGCCATACGCTTCGATGAGCCGCGTGTGCCGCCGCTCGTAGATCATGCCGATGAGGAAGAACAGCGCGCCGGTCGAAATGGCGTGGTTGATCATCACCATCAGCGCGCCCTGCACGCTCTGCACCGTGAGCGCAAAAATGCCGAGCATCACGAAGCCGAGGTGGCTCACGGACGAATACGCGACGAGCTTCTTGAAGTCGGGCTGCACGAGTGACACGAGCGCGCCGTACACGATGCCGATCACCGCGAGCGTCAGAATGATCGAGCGGATGACGGGACTCATCGCGGCACCCGGGAAGAGCGGCACGGCGAGTCGAAGGAACCCGAACGTTCCCAGCTTGAGCATGATGCTCGCCAGAACCACCGAGCCTGCCGTCGGCGCTTCGACGTGCGCGTCAGGCAACCACGTATGGAACGGGAACATCGGAACTTTCACCGCGAACGCGAGGAAGAACGCGCCGAAGAGCCATTTCGCGGCGGTCGACGTGACTACGGCGTTCTGGATGACGGCGTCGTAGTTGAAGTTCGCGATGCCGGTCGTCGGATTCCGCGTTTGCAGGCCGAGATAGATGATCGCGACGAGCATCAGCAGCGATCCGAGCATAGTATAAATGAAGAACTTGAGGCTCGCGTAGAGCCGGCGTTCTCCGCCCCAGATCCCGATGATGAAGTACATCGGGATGAGCATCACTTCCCACATGACGTAGAACAGGAAGAGATCGAGCGCGAGAAAGACGCCGAGCATGCCGGTCGTGAGGACGAGCAGCAGCGCGTAGTAACTGTGTGTCCGAGCGCGAATGCTGGTCCAGCTTCCGCCGACCGAGAGCAGCATGATGAAGGTCGTGAGGAGAACCATCATCACCGCGATGCCGTCGACGCCGATCGTGAAGCGGATGCCCCACGACGGAATCCATTGCAAGTCGACGACGGATTGCCACCCGGCGTTCGACGGATCGAAGCTCCACCACAATCCGAGCGAGACGATGAACTCGATCGCGAACGTGATGAGGGCGAGCATGCGGGGCGCCGACGCAACGCCGCTCGCGACCTCGTCGCCGGCGGGAATCGTCGTCATCGCGCCGCGCACCCAGATCACGAGCGCCCCGACGAGCGGAATTCCGAGGAGTGCCGGAAGAATCCAGTGCTGATAGCCGATCGACGTCAGAAAATCGTTCATCTATTTCTCGTGTGTCAGCGAACGGAAACGGCGCCCAGCACTGCCAGCACTCCCACTGCGAGCACCCATGCGTACGTCCCGAGTCGTCCGGACTGGAACTGCGAGCCGATCCAGCCGACAAACCGCGCGAGGTACGTACTTCCCTTCACGCCCAAGCCGTCGATGAGACCATTGTCGACGCCGCGCCAGAGCAGCCCGCGCGATACGCCGACCACAGGACTGACGACCGCAGCGTCGTAGATCTCGTCGACATAGTACTTGTCGAGCAACACGCGTTCGAAGCCTTCTTCCTGCGGCGACTGCGATTTCGGAACGAGTGCTTCGGGCTTGAGGCGGGTCCATGCCAATGCGATACCGCCGACCGCGATGAGAATCGCGAGTCCAACCAACCCGTATTCGAGACCCGCCGACATCTCGTGCGTACCGGCGATCACTTTCTCCGTGGATTCGCCGACCACCGGCGCGAGCCAGTGATCGAGTCCGCCGACGGGTCCGATGAAGCGCGCAAACTCCGGGATGTTCAGCCAACCGCCGACGACAGTCAGAATGCCGAGCACGACGAGCGGTCCCGTCATCATCGCCGGTGCCTCACCGAGATACTGCCGCTCCTTCTCGCCGGTGCGATTCGGACCGTGGAAGGTGTAGAGCATCATGCGCGTCATGTACGTCGCCGTCATGAACGCGGCCGCGAGCCCGAGCACCCAGGCGAAGTACAGCCACGCATTCCCCGGAATTCCGAACAGGTGCGCGCTGGCGATCGTCGATCCCTGCGCACGCTGGAACAGGGATCCGAGGATCTCATCCTTCGAGAAGAAACCGGCGAACGGCGGAATGCCGGCGATCGCGAGCGTCGCGATCCACATCATATAGAACGTGACCGGCATGTATTGCTTCAGGCCGCCCATGTTGCGCATGTCTTGCGCGTCGTCGTGGTTGTTCGTGTGATGATACGCGCGGTGCATCGCGAAGATCACCGAGCCCGATCCAAGGAACAGCAGTGCCTTGAAGAACGCGTGCGTCACGAGGTGGAACACACCGGCGACATACGCGCCCGAGCCGACGCCGACGAACATGTACCCGAGCTGCGAGACGGTCGAATACGCGAGGACCTTCTTGATGTCCCACTGCTTGAGACCGATCGACGCCGCAAAGATCGCTGTGAGCGCGCCGATCAGCACGACGACGATCTGCGCGACCGGCGCCATGGCGAACAACACGTTGCTGCGGGCGATGAGGTAGACACCCGCCGTCACCATCGTCGCCGCATGGATGAGCGCCGATACCGGCGTCGGACCGGCCATGGCGTCAGGCAGCCATGTGTAGAGTGGGATCTGCGCGCTCTTACCAACGCACCCAAGGAACATGAAGAGACAGATCGCCGTGACGACCGGTGTTCCAAACCCGAGACTCGGCGCCGCTTCTCTCACCGCGCCGAAGTCGAGGGTTCCCAGATTCGCGAAGAGGAGAAACATCGCGACGAGGAAACCGAAGTCGCCGATTCGGTTGACGATGAACGCCTTTTTGCCCGCGTCCGAGTTCGCTTTGTCGCTGAACCAAAAGCCAATGAGCAAATACGAACACAGTCCTACGCCTTCCCATCCGATGAACAGAAACGGATAATTGCCGCCGAGGACGAGCAGCAGCATGAAGAAGACGAACAGATTCAGGTACGCGAAATACCGTGGATAGCCGGGGTCGTCCTGCATGTAGCCGACGCTGAAGATGTGAATCAGCGTGCCGACGCCCGTCACGACGAGCGTCATCATCATGGACAGCTGGTCGAGCTGGAACGACGCGTCGATCGTGAGATCGCCGACAGGCATCCACGAAAAGAGATGCTGAATGAACGGCTGCTCCATCGAGCCGCCGCCGGCCCCACGCATCGCGAAGAAGATCGCCGCCGTGAGCAGGAACGACAGCAAGAGCACACCTGGACCGATGATGCTCGTCAGCGTGGCGAACTTGTGGCGCGCGACTTCATGGTGGTCGTCGCCGTGTCCGCCGCCGCCGGTGTCGTCATGTCCATGTCCGTGCGCCTCGCCACGAGGCTCAGCAACGCCATGCGTGGCCGACGGATCCTTCGGGCCTTTGTGGAAGGCCGTCGCCAGCGAGAAAAATCCGTTGATCACAAACCCGAGAAGCGGAAACACGGGAACGAGCCATAACCACTGGGCGACCGTCCCGCTCATCGGATGCGGCGCCGCGGTCGCGGCGGCCTGCAAGAGAGGAAGCATCAGCCTTTGAGGAGGTTGATGTTCGAAAGATTGACCGTCTGTCGATGACGGAAGAGCGCGATGATGATCGCGAGGCCAACCGCCGCTTCAGCCGCGGCGACCGTCATCACGAAGAACACGAAGACTTGCCCCGCCGCGCCGTACGCCTGCGCGAACGCGACGAACGTCAGATTGACCGCGTTGAGCATCAGCTCGACGCACATGAACACGATGATCGCGTTCCGGCGAATCAACACGCCAAACACGCCGATGGTGAACAGTACGGCCGAGAAAAAGAGCGCTTCAGCCAACATCTTGGTCTCCGCGTGGTTTGCCGAGAACCACCGCGCCGACGACCGCCGCGAGCAGGAGCACGCTGGTCACTTCGAACGCGAGCAAATACTCATGGAAGAGCGGACCGGACACCGGCGCGATCGCGCCTGTTTCCGCGACCTGCCGGGCGGCGAAGCCTTCCGGCAAGGTCAGGTTGATCGGCGTCTTCGCCTTCGTCAGCGCGAAGATCTGCGCGAGCATCACGATCGCGACCGCGCCGCCGGTGAGCTTCCAGCCGATCCCTCGCGTGTCGTGAATCTCGCCCTGTCCCAGGTTCAGAAGCATGATCACGAACAGAAACACGACCATGATCGCGCCGGCATAGACCAGCACCTGAATCGCGCCGATGAACTGCGCGTCGAGCAGCACGTAGAGCGCCGCGAGACAGAACATCGTGTTCACGAGCCAGAGCGCGGCCGCGACCGGACTCTTTCGCGTGACGAACAGCAGCGCCGAGACGATCGCGACGAGCCCGAAGAGATAGAAATGGAACGTGTAAAAGAGCGAGAGCGTCCCGTGCGGCATGCTCAAGGATTGCATTACTCGCCCTTCGGATCGGCGGGATCCCACATCTCGCAGACCGGATGCGTCTGCGCCATCAGGCGCTCGAGGTCGTAGACAAAACCTTCGCGACTGTATTCAGAGTTCTCATAATGACGGCCGACGTGGATCGCCTCTTCCGGGCAAACCTCCTGACAGTAGCCGCAGAAGATGCAGCGAAATTCGTCGATCTCGAACACCAGCGGATAACGGTTGCCCTTCTCGTCCTCGCCGGGAACGAGCTTGATGCAGTTCGCGGGGCAGACCGTCGGACAGAGACCGCACGCGACGCACTTCGCCTTGCCGTCTTCCGTCGTCAGCATCCGATGCGTTCCGCGCCAACGCGGCGAGAGCGGCCATTTCTGCTCGGGGTACTGAATGGTCACCTTGTCGGTATCGAGCAAATGCTTGAGCGTGAGTGCCATGCCCTTGAGGGTCGCGCGCACGTAGCTCGTCTGCTCGATCGGCCGGTCGAGCACTTTCACGCCGATCGCCATCAGTCGGCTCCCCCTTCACTGGTTGCGGGCTGGAATCGCGCCCGGTCATATCGCGCCTGACGCAGCTTCGCCAGGTCACGCTTGTCGAGACGTGAGTACGCAGGACTGATGAGTCGCCCGCGGTCGATGACGCCGACGATCAACACCATCATGATGATGTTTATCACGAGCATCACGAGCGAGAACTTCCACGAGGTCAACGGAATGCCGACGTACTGAAGCCCTAGTGACGCCGCCGCGACGACGACCACGTACGCAATCGCCGTCGGCAGCATGAACTTCCAGCCGAGCGCCATCAGCTGATCGTAGCGGAACCGCGGGAGCGTCCAGCGGATCCAGATGAACACGAAGACGAAGAACAGCAGCTTCGCCCAGAAGACGCCGAAGGTCAGCAGCGTCTTGATGAATGTGTGCGGCGCGACGTTGTCCCACGTCGTGAATGGAATGTCCCACCCGCCGAGGAACAGCGTCGACATCAGCGCGCTCGCCGTCATCATGTTCGCGTACTCGGCGATGAAGAACATCGAGAACTTCATCGCGCTGTACTCGGAGTGATATCCGGCGATGAGCTCGGACTCGGCTTCGGGAAGGTCGAACGGCAGCCGGTTCGTTTCGGCGAAGGCCGAGATCAGGAAGAAGAAGAAGGCGACCGTGCAGTTGATGACGTTCCAGTGGATTCCGTAGCCGGCCTGTTGATCGACGATCTGATTCAGCGACACGTTGCCGGCGAGGAGCAACACAGGAATGATCGACATGCCCATCGCGATCTCGTACGAGATCATCTGGGCGCTCGAACGAAGACCGCCCAGCAACGAGTACTTGTTGTTCGACGACCAGCCGGCGAGCACGACGCCGTATACGCCGAGCGACGCGATCGCGATCGTATAGAGGAATCCGACGGGCATGGGGGCAAACGCCATGTCGAGCGTGCCCCATTTCGATACCCAGGGCGCCGCGAATGGAATCACCGCCCAGGTCAGCAGCGCGGCCGTGAATGAAATCGCCGGGGCGAGGATGAAGAGAGGCATGTACGCCTGACCCGGGTACGTCTCCTCCTTCATGATGTTCTTTACGCCGTCGGCGACAGATTGGAGAAGGCCGTGCGGGCCGACGCGGTTCGGGCCGCGGCGGTCCTGGATGAACGCGCAGATGCGTCGTTCGGCCCAGATGACCATCATGACGCCGACCATGTACATCGTGAAGATCAACAGCATCTTCACGACCGTCGCGATGAACCACGCCCAACCACTTTCCGGCTGAGGGAGATGCTCGAGTCCGGCGCCGGGAGTCTGGGCGGTTTGCGCCGCGGCTTGCAGCAATGCGAGAATGCTCATGGCGTAGCTCCCGCCATCTCGCCCGCGATGACTTTGCCCTTGGCGCCGAGGACATCGTAGCTCATGCCGGCGAACTCGGAGCGGGCCGCGGCCGCCGCCTTGAAGACTTCACTGGCCAGCGAGTAATTGGCAGTCACACCGATCGCTGCCAGCAGATCGGACAACGCATACCAGCTCGGCCGCGCGAATCCCGGCGCGGCTTTCGCTTGGAGGAATCGCTGGACTCGCCCGCGGAGGTTTGTGAACGTTCCTTCTTCTTCGGCAAAGTTTGCGATCGGAAGAACCACCGATGCGGCATGACGCGCCCACGCCGGGAGCGTCGTACCGATGACGATGATTGCGCCGGCTTTCGCGACGTCAGGCGCATCGACGCCCGCGAGCTCTTCGTCGGCGACAATGAGCACGTCGCCGTTGCCGAGTGCCGAGAGCGGCTTGTCGGAACGAGCGAATCCGGCGATCTCTGCGCCGCGAGCATTTGCCGCACGATCGGCGCGAAGCGAGAGGTCCTCGACGCCAGCGAGCGGCGCTTCGTCTCCCTGCGGAACACGATAGGCGCCCGAGCCACCGGTCTTCTTCACCACCTCGGCAAGCAGATGCAGCGCTTCGTTCGAGAGATTCGGCGATGCCAGCACGAACGCTTTCTTGCCGGACAAGATCTTCGCGGCTTCTGCGATGGCGAGCTGCCAATCCGTGCCGGCGAGCGTCGCGCCATGGCGGATCATCGGGACATCGACGCGATCCTGCCGGTTGATCCATCGATAGTTCAGGCGACCGTAGTCGCACATGAAGTACTTGTTGACGTCCTCGTTCGGACGGGGGCGCATGCGGACAACCATGTTGTCGCGCGTCTCGATCATCATGTTGCAGCCCTGTGAGCAGTTCGGGCATACCGACATGGTGCGATCGAGCTCCCACGTACGTGTCTTGTTCAATGAGTCTTTCGATAACAGCGCGCCAACCGGACAGAGCTCGATGACGTTGCCGGCCCACGGGTGGGTCAGGTCCTGCCCTTCGAACTTGCCGATGACCGCCCGGTCGCCGCGCTCGCTGACGTTCAACACCGGATCATGCGCGACGTCGTCCATGAACCGGACGCATCGCGTGCAGAGAATGCAGCGGTTCGGCGTGTACATGACGTCTCCGCCGAAGTCTTCCACCGGGTTGAACCGTTTAGGATCGCGATAGCGACCTTCGCCGCGGCCTTCCTGGTATGTGTAGTCCTGAAGCTCGCACTCGCCGGACTGATCGCAGATCGGGCAATCGAGCGGGTGGTTGATGAGCAGCATCTCGAGCACGCCCTTCCGCGCCTCGAGCGCCTTCTCCGAATGGACATGCACCACCTGTCCGTCCGCGACCGATGTCGCGCACGAGGGCGCGAGCTTCGGCGCCTTCTCGACTTCGACGAGGCACATGCGACAGACACCCGCGACTGGAAGTCCCGGGTGATAGCAGTAGTGTGGAACCAGAACGCCGGCGTACTTCGCCGCCTCGAGAATCGACGTCCCCGCGGGAACGGTGATCTGGCGCCCTTCGATGGTGAGGGTGACGTCAGCCATTTATGCCACCGCCGGGACTAAGTGATGCTTCTTCTTCTTGATCAAGGCTTCGAAATCCCCGCGGAACTTTTTGAGTCCCGATGTGACCGGAGTCGCGCACGAGTCGCTCAAAACGCAGATCGTCTTGCCGGTCATGTTTTCAGCAATCTCTAACAGCGTGTCGAGATCTTCCGGTGTGCCGTCGCCGGCGACGATGCGCTCGAGAATCTTCGTCGTCCACGCCGTGCCTTCGCGGCACTGCGTGCACTGCGCGCAGCTCTCGTGCGCGAAGAAGCGAGCGGCGCGAGCGATCTGCTTCACGAGATTCTGCGCGTCGTCGATCACGATCACGCCGCCGGAGCCGAGCATCGTGCCCTGGGCGACGAAGCCCTCGTAGTCCATGAGGCTTGCCTCGGCCTCGTCGACAGTCTGGATCGGCACCGAGATGCCGCCCGGGATGATTGCGCGGAACTTGCGCCCCGGCAGCGGACCGCCGCAGAGATCGTACAAGAAATCTTTGAACGGAAAGCCCATCGGCACTTCGTAGTTGCCGGGCTTCTGAATGTTGCCGCACACCGAATAGAGCTTCGTGCCCGTGCTCTTCGGGTTGTCCGGACGCATCCACTGCTTGTACCACGCCGCGCCGTTGTTGATGATGTGCGGAACGGCCGCCAGCGTCTCGACGTTGTTGATCGTCGTCGGTTCAGCGAACACACCCGATACTGCCGGAAATGGCGGCTTGATACGCGGATTGCCTCGACGGCCTTCGATCGAGTTCATCAGCGCCGTTTCTTCGCCGCAGATGTACGCGCCGGCGCCGCGGTGGACGTAGATGTTGACGGTCTTTCCCGTCCCCATCGCGTTCTTGCCGAGAATGCCCGCTGCGTAACACTCCTTCAGCGCGCTCTCGACGCGAGCGATCGGCTCAGTGAACTCGCCGCGGATGTAGATGTAGCACGTCTCGGCGCCGATCGCGTACGAGCCGATGGCGCACCCCTCGACCAGCGCATGCGGCGTCCACCGCATGATCTCGCGGTCCTTGAACGTCCCGGGCTCGGATTCGTCGGCGTTGCAGCAGAGGTAGTGCGGCTTGCCGTCGCCCGGCTTCATGAACGACCACTTCACGCCCGTTGGAAAGCCGGCGCCGCCGCGTCCGCGGAGTCCGGAGTCCTTGACGACGTTGACGATGTCGCCCGGGGACATGCCGAGCGCCGTTTGCAGCGCTTTGTAGCCGCCGCGCTTTTTCCACCCGTCGAGCGTTGTCGCCTCGCGATCTCCGAAGTACTGCGAGAGCACGGCCGATTCGCGAGGGTCCGATGGATGCGGATAGCCCATTCGTTACTTGAGTCCCAGGAGAATCTCCGGCACCTTCTCCGGAGTTACCGACTCGATGAAGTCCTCATTGATCATGATCGGCGTCGCGAACCCGCAGGCGCCGAGGCATTCGACTTCGATCACGGTGTATTTGCCGTCGGGAGAGGTTTGGCCGAGCTCCTGACAGTTCGTGTGCTTCAAGAAAGACTCGACGACATCTTCGGCGCCGCACACGTTGCATGGCGACGTCGTGCACACCTGGATGAAATGGCGCCCGACCGGATGCTGGTGATACATCGTGTAGAACGTCACCACGCCCTTTACGTACGCCGGCGTCAGCTCGAGCACGTCGGCCACTTCGGCCATGCCGTCTTCGCTGACCCACCCATTCTCGTGCTGCACCATCCAGAGGGCCGGAAGGAGCGCGGCCATCTTCGTCGGATAGCGCGTCAGCACTTCGTCGAGCTCTTTCCGTCTGGCGCTGCCGGCCGTGAAGACCGGCTTGTACGGCCCATGGCCGTGCCCTGACTCGCCGTGCGACGCATGTGCCGGCGAGTGGAGGTCGCCTTCCTCGTGCAGATGAATGTTCGGATTGCCTGGCGTCATCGATCGATTTCCCCCATCACGATATCAATGGAGGCGTTGATCGCGATGACGTCCGACAGGAGATGGCCCTCGACCATCTTTGGAATCGCCGAGAGATTCACGAATGACGGTGGACGAATGCGCCAGCGAACGGGCTTCGACGAGCCGTCGGACACCATATAGTAGCCTTTCTCGCCTTTGGGGCTTTCGACGGCGACGTACGACTCGCCGATCGGGGGACGCGGCCCTTCCATCACCTGCTTGAAGTGATGGATCATCGATTCCATGTCGCTCGTCGCCTTGCTCTTCGGCGGGAGAATGACGCGGTGGTCGTCGACGTTCACCGGACCGTCGGGAAGACGATTGATCGCTTGCTCGAGAATGCGCGTCGACTGACGCAGCTCTTCCATGCGAACGAGGTAGCGATCGTAGACGTCGCCGTTCGTGCCCACCGGGACGTCGAAGTCATAGGTCTCGTAGTCGAGATACGGGAAGTCCTTGCGAACGTCATACGCGACGCCGGACGCGCGAAGCATCGGACCGGAGAGACCGTAGTTCACCGCTTCTTCCGGCGACATGACGCCGAGTCCGACCGTGCGGCCGACCCAGACACCGTTGCGGGTGAGCATCCGGTCGATCTCACTCAACACCTTCGGAAAGCTTCGTGCGAAGGCGGAAAGCTTTGGTATGAAGTCGTCGGGGATGTCGGCGCCCATGCCGCCGACTCTCGTCAGCGACGTCGTGAGACGCGCGCCGATCCACGACTCGAGCATCTCATAGATGACTTCGCGCTGTTGGAACGCCCAGAGGAATGGCGTGAACGCGCCGATGTCGATGCTCGTCGTGCCGAGCCACACGAGGTGCGAGATGATGCGCGACATCTCGCAGGCGATGACGCGAAGCACCTTGCAGCGCTCCGTGATCTCGATGCCGAACAGCCGCTCGGCGCCGAGCGCGAAGGCCACGTTGTTGCCGGGCGAGTTTAGATAATCCTCACGATCGGTCCACGGGATGATCTGGTTGTACTGCCGGTACTCGCCGATCTTCTCGAAGCCGCAGTGGAGATATCCGATGTGCGGGATGCACCGCACGACGGTTTCCCCGTCGAGCTCGAGGACGAGGCGCAGCACGCCGTGCGTCGCCGGATGCTGCGGCCCGATGTTGATGAGCATGTGCTCACCGTCGAGATTCGGCTCGAGCGACGGCGGTGCTTCGAGCGCGACCGGCGATCCGCCGTCGTCGAGCACCAGTGGAACACGCTGCGGTCTGCCCTGCGCGTCGACGCCGGTGGTCGAGAGCGCAACTTCGACGGTGCGTTTGGTCGTTGCCATGACTACTCTCCCGTCCGCTCGCCGGACCCGAGGCGTCGGCGCATGTCTTCGGGGAGATCTTCGAACGCGTCGGCGATCGACAGCTCTTCCTTCGAGTAGCGCGCCTCGGGGTTCGCCGCGAGCGCTTGTCGAAGCTGCTCGGAGCGGCTGAACCGTCCTCGAAGCGGAAAGTCTTTTCTCAAGGGGAAGCCTTCCTTGTACTGCTCCCACATCAACAGTCGACGCAGGTCCGGATGTCCGGCGAAGGTGATGCCGAACATGTCGTAACACTCTCGCTCCATCCAATCGGCGCCTTTGTAGATGTCCCACACACTCGGCACCGACATCGCGCTGCCCTTCTCGAGCTGGACTTTCAACCGAAGAAAGCGGCGGAACGGCAGCGAACGGATGTGCCAGACGACCTCGATCGGCTGTTCGAGATCTCTAAACTCGACCGCGGTGACGTCCGAGAGATAGTCGTACCGCTGCGCCGGGTCGTCGTGCAGCCATTGAACGACGGCGTGCAACTGGGCGCGATCGATGAACGCGACCGTCTCGCCCCACACGACCTCGGCGCGCTTGACCGCCGTCGGGAACTGCGTGCGGATCGCGTCGACGGATGGGTTCATCGCGCCACCGCGGTTCGGCACGTTCTTCGGCGTGACCGGCGCAGCGACGCTCGCGCCGGCTGCGCTGCCGGCGATGACGGGGGAAAATCGACCCTTGCTCACAGGCCGGAACGCTGCTGATGCACCGAGTTGCCAAACGGCTCCGACACCTCGTCGATCACCGACGGCGCGATGTATAGCTGGCTCTTGGCGTCCGGCTCCATCTCGTCGCGGAGCGATGGGTCCTTCGCCCGCTCGTTCGAGACCTTCTTCTGGAGCATCATGATCCCGTACATCAGGCCTTCAGGACGCGGAGGGCATCCCGGGACATAGACGTCCACCGGAATGATGCTGTCGATGCCTTGCACGACCGCGTAGTTGTCGAACATGCCGCCGCTCGACGCACACGCGCCCATCGAGATGCACCACTTCGGCTGGGGCATCTGCTGCCAGATACGCCGAAGGACCGGCGCGAGCTTGAATGGCACTCGGCCGGCGCAGATGAGGAGGTCGGCTTGGCGCGGTGAGAAGGCCTGGCGTTCCATCCCGAACCGCGCGAGGTCGTATTTGCTCGCCGCGGTCGCCATAAACTCGATCGCGCAACAGGCGGTGCCGAAGGGCATCGGCCACAGCGAGTTCTTGCGGCCCCAGTTGACGAAGGCATCGAGCTTCGTAGTGATCCAAGGCTCGTCGCCGGTGGTCTCGACGATGTTGGTCTCGGGTCGCGGCGTTAATCCCATTGCAGCGCTCCCTTCTTCCATACGTAGATGAATCCGACGAGCAGGATGACGATGAACACGATCATCTCGCTCAAGCCGAAGAGCGATAACCGCCCGGCAGGACATAGCCCGTCCGCGGCGAGCGCCACCGAGCAGGAGAGCTGCCGGTAGTACGCGCCCCACGGAATCATGAAGACGGTCTCGATATCGAAAATGATGAACAGCACCGCCACCATATAGAACTTCACGGAAAATCTCTCGTGAGCGTCCCCAAGTGGCGGAATGCCCGACTCATACGGCGTGCTCTTTACGGCAGTGGGTCGGGGTCGAAGTGTGAGGTGGGAGAGCCCGAGCATCAGCACCGCGTTCGCGATGATGAAGCCGAGCAGGAGCAGGACTGGGAAGTACGTGTGAAGCATGTGTCTCCCAACTTCGTGAAAACTTTCACTAAGTCCAGCGGGCGAAAATTATCCGGGATGTAGGGGTGGGTCAACAATCACACTTCGCAGCCGTCGCTCAGAGGCTCGGGGAAACGAGCGATAGAAAGCGCCGCTGCTCCGTTCGCCGACGATTGCGGCGCGTTGCAGCTCAACGCGGCGTGACGGGCCGCGCGACCGCGGGCAGCCGTCCGAGGCGCCCGTTTCCACTCAAGGAATACGCCGCCCAATAGAACGGCGCCCCATATCGGCGATCGGTCACGAAGGCGCGCTGAGCTGCGGCAAGTGCTTCAGCAAGGTCGGCGTCGTCGATCCGCTCGTAGAACTTCTGCGCAAAGGCGGCCGCCGCACGATCATTGACGCGCCAAAGCGTCGCCACGACGTTGTGCGCTCCCGCAAACAGAAAGGCTTGGGCGAGCGTCGCGTAGTCTTCCCCGCCCCCGAAGGTGTTCGACCATGCGCCGCCGAGCGCGGTTTCGCAGCCTGATAGAAAGACAAGCCGGCTACGCACGGGGGTTGTGAGCATCTCGTACGTCTCGAAGCGGGCGTTGTCGTCGCTGCTTGGCGTGGCCACAGCCGGCGTCGCGAGACGGATGCTCGAAAACATCGGATTCTCACGGTTCAGGGCGCCGTGGCTGGCGATGTGCACGATCGAGGATGTGGCGAGCGCCTCACGGAACCGATGCTCGGTTGCGGCGTCGCCCAGAATGAGACGAGCGTCTTGCACGCGCCGCGCAACGGCTCGCGCTTCTTCGGCCGTTGCCGGCAACTCTGTCGGAAGCGGTGCGAAAATCGCGGCGCCACCGGCAAGATCAGCAGTCGAACGGCGTCGCAGGGTCGGGAGCGCCGACGCGGACGACAGGCTCGTGACCGCGTACCGCTCGACGAGGTAGTGCGAATCGGCGTCCTGCAGGGCGGCGAACGGCAAGTACGTGAGCGCTGCGTGCGGGACGATGATGAGCGCTGTCACATCGCCCAGAAATCCGGCGCGCTCGATCGGCTCGATCAAGGTGGTATAGAGCGCGCGCAGCGGAGCGCTGCTGCCTGGATCACGCGCCGCGATCAATTCTCGCGCGAGGCGCACGCGCTCCGCGAGATCAGTCCGTGCGATCGGAACGCTGATCCAACGCGCGTTCGCTTGTCGCAACACGAACACCAGGATGCGGTCATCGGCCACGAGGAACTCGACGAGCGCTTCACGCGGACCGAGCGACCGGCGAATCGTTGCCGCGTCGAGCGTGGTCGCCCCGAGAACCGTCGCGCCGCTGTCGACGTGTGTGATCCGATCGATCAGGTGCTCGTAGTCGTTGCGAGCATCGTGCAGCGCCGATGTGATGGCGTCCGATGACCTACCGGCAGACCGATCGTCGTTCGGAGGCCTGGCATCGGTGTCGCGCAGCCTCGCGATGAGCGTGTCGATTCGTCGAAGGAGCGCGTTGGCGGCCGCCATGTCGGCGGCCGAAGCGCTTGCGCGCAAGTCGTTCCCTGCTGCTCCCAGGCGCTCGACGAGTCCGCGGCCTCGTGCCGCATCGGCGATTCGGAATGCGTCGTCGACGCGTCCCAATGCGAGAAGTGTGATGACGAGATCCGAATAGGTCTCGACTTGTTGCGCGGTAAACGACGTCCGAAGCGCGCCGATGTCGAGGTGGTCACGAATCCTCTCGAGACTCGTCACGGCGCGGCGGCCGGCATCGACCGCCTGCGGGTAGCGCTTTTCACGGAAGTAGGCACGAGCGCGAAGCGCCTCGACCTCCGCTTGCTCGCCCGCTGCGAGGAGATGTAGATCGCGACGGTTTCCGTCGAGCGCCGCCAGCACTTCGTCCGACCGCCCGGCCAGATCAGAAACTTGTGCCGCCGCGAGCGCGAGCTTGATTCGCGCGACTCCGGTTTGGATGTCGTTCGCAACCACTCGCGCGGCGGCGAGCGCTGCTCGCGCGCCCGCCGAGTCGCCGCTTCGCTGGGCAAGCTCAGCGACGTACGACAGTGCATCGAGCTCGTTCATTCGCGCACCGGCTCCGCGCTGCTCATCGGCTGCCTCGCGCGCACGCCGTTGGGCGAGGCCGAGGTTATTGAGAGCGGCGTAGACGAACGCCTCCTCGAGCGTCGCTTCACCGAGCTTCGTCCACATGTTCAGCGAATCGTCAAGCGAGCGTGCTTGCTCCGACAGCTCGAGCGACCGCTTGTGGTCGCCGACGAGCTCATAGATCTCGGCCATGAGCTCGATATCGTCGGCTTCGGCCTCGCGAAGCTCGTGCTTTACGGCGATGGCTTTCGCGCTATCGAGATATGCGATGGCGCGCGAAGGCTCGCCCCGCTGCGCATAAGCGTAGCCGAGCTGCCCGAGCGAGTTCTCGAGCCCAACGGGATACTCGAGCTTCTGATATCGGTCGTGTGCACTTTGGAGCCACGCGATCGCCCGATCAGGGTTGCCAATGCGCGCCTCGAGCCGACCGAGGTTGTTCCATGCGTTCGCCTCTGTGAGCAGATCGCCAACCGCTTTCGCGCCATCGGCGGCGGCGAGAAGCTCGCTGCGTGCCCGGTCGAACTCCGCGAAGTCCGGATAGACCAGACCGAGGTTCGCGCGCGCTTTTGCGAGATATCCGGAGTCGTGGACCGCTTCGGCGGCTGCGCGCGTCGCTTCGAATCGCCGTAAGGCTTCGTCGAGCTGTCCCCGGCTCTGTGCGAGAAGACCAAGCGCGTTCAGCGACTTTGGAATGTCACGTTTGAGGCCGAGTCTCTCCTTCAACGCGAGCGCCTGTTCGCCGATCGATTTCGATTCGTCGAACCGACCTTCATGCCACGCGATGAGCCCGAGCGCAGTCAGCGCACGCGAAACCGCAGCCGAATCGCCGTTCGTTCCCGCAAGATGGGCCGCAGAGTCGTAGGCCGCGCGAGCCGAGCCGTATTCGCTGACCGCGTTGAGCGAGTCGCCGCGCGCGAACAGCGCCGAGGTCGTGCGAGCTGTGCCCTGCTGCACCGCCGACGATGCTCGTGACTGCCGTTCCTTTGCGCAGGCCGACGTCAGGGCCAGCGCCGCGAACGCCAGAAGCGAACTTCTCGACACCGTTATTTCGAAACTGTGAAAGACTGCGGCGCGCTTTGACCGACATCGCCGTTTGGCGACATCGCCTCGACGTGCCAGAAATAACGCTCGCCCGCCTTCAGCGTGGTCACCGGCGGCGCCATCGACGTGTCTGCGCCGTCCGCGCTCCACACGAGCCCACCGGCGGTATCGGTCACGACGACCCGGTAGGTGACATCCGGCCCGGAGGTATTCCAAGTGAACCGAAGATCTGAGACCTCCGCGCCGCCCGTCGCCGGAAAAATCGTCTTGATCGCCGGTGAGCTCACGCGCGCGCGCTCGTCTGCGACGCTGCGATCGATGCGCCATCTCGATACTGTAAACACCATCGCGCCAACCATGGCGGCGGCCGCGATTCCGGCCCATCGCCACGGGATGATCCCTGATGACCTTAGTGTCGGCGCCACGGCCGCGAGTCGCGCGCACTCGGCGATCTCCTCGCGACACACGGAACACTCGGCGAGGTGCCTCTCGGCGCGATGTCGTGCGTCGGGCGGCAGTGCTCGATCGATGAACGCCGCGATCTCCGTCGCTGTCAGATGATGCACTCGGATTATCCGCAGACGTTCGGTGGGGCGACGGTGTCGAACTCGCATGTCATGATGAAACGGCCATCGCTGACTGATTTATGCGAGCTCACGGCATCGAGCTTTCGACGCCGCGCCGCGCGAGCATCTGCCGCAACTCCGCGAGAACGGAATTGACGCGCCGGTAGACCTGAAACGGCGACGCAAAGTCCAAGAGGTTTGCGATCTCCTGCGCCGTAAGGTCGTCGGTGAATCGAAGTTGAAGAAGCAGCCGATCGCGCGGCGCCAGGGTCGTGACAGCTTGCTCCAGCGCTTCGGCGAGCTCCGTTTGCCGGACCGCGAGCTCGGCACCGCCTCCCGACACGACGGCAAAGTCATGCGAGTCGATTTCCTCGGTGACGAGGTCCTGCAACCGCCGACGCACAGCGCGCTGCTCCTCGCTCTCGGCGCCGCGGCGTCGGCCGTATCGCTGGCGGTACAGATCGAGACACAGCCGGCGCGCGACCACTACGAGCCATGTCGTGAGCTTGCACCGCGGATCCGCCGAGTATTCGCGGAGGCGCCGGAAGTCATTTTGGCGAAGCTGTTCGAGGATGTGCGTATAGGCGTCCATCGCGCCATCATGCGTTGAAGCGACGGAGCGCGCGACGTGCAGAAGAAGACGCGTGTGCTCGCCGACGAATGCACGCCAGGCGGCATCGGCGTGGTCGGTGCCGTCATCCGCTGACGCGGACAGGAGACGGATGAGTGTGCGCGGAAGATCGGCCACTCGAGGACAGAAGAGGGCGGGAGGAGGTCTACTGGCCGAACGCGACGAAAATGGCGAGTTCTTCGTTCAAGTCAACCTGAAACAACGAGCGCGCAAGGGATACCGCCTTGCGCGCTCCGCGTTTGCCGCCGGACTCAATACGACGCGGGGTTCACTGCAACTGCCATCGCACCGCGAGCCGGCTGCCTGTGGAGAGCACAGTTCCCGAGGCGACATACGGTGCCGACTCGGTGACGGCGTCAGCGCTCGAGAGCTCGGACGTGGACGTCTTCTTCACTCCCAGTCCCGAAAGTGCTATCGGTGCGCCAATCAATGTTGGTGTTCCGCTGGACAGGTCGAGCTTCCACTCCGTCGCCTGATTCTTGCCGCTCGTGTTGCAACTGACTCCGACGATCACGCCCGCGCTGTTGACGTCTCGAGCGCCTCCGGACGTGCAGCTTGCCCCGGCGATGGTTGGGAGCGGGACACCGATGGTCGTCCAGGCACCCGCCGGAGTGCGCCACCAATACACCGGCACCGACTTTCGGCTGCCGACGATCAGGTTTCCCGACTCGTTGATGGCGGACGGTGCGCCATCGAGTCGCACCGGAACCGCAGGGTCGTCCCACACCGCGCCAAGGTTGGTCAGGCCATCCACGGTTGCGACAACCTGGCCGAGGTGGTTCACGTCTTGACCGCCGCTCGTCGTCGCACCGGTTGGCATCGCGAGGTACGTCGGCGGTGACCACACGGTGCCGGTCATTCGCCACAAGACAGGACGATTGACCTCCGGATTGCTTCGCTTTCCCGTCGGAATGGTTTCCCAGCCGGTGACGAGGAGCGTTCCATCGTCGGCGCGGGATGCACCCGTCGCGTTGCCACCGAGGCTTGACGCCGACGCCGGCAGTGGCTGGGCGAGGAAGCTGTTGTCAACTTGGCGCGTCCACGCAGTTGCGATGAAGTTTCCGTCGCGTCCGAACACTACCCCGCCGAGTGGATCGATGCCCCACGCTTGGCCGGCGCCTAAGGACAGCATGCCAAAGGCATCGTCATAGATGAACGCGATGCTGCCGCTGCCGGTTGAATATCCAGCGACTTGTTGTTGATCGCTCATCGCGTAGACGTAGGAGTCTCCGGCGACCGTCCCTGTCCCGAGTATGCGTGCTGCCGTGATCTCGTGGACTTCGCTGCCAACGCCGTTCTTTCCTCCCAGCAGTGCGACTTGCACGTCCCAGAAGGCGAGATCGGCATCGGTGGAAACCGAGACGTTGGCAACCAGCTCGGACGAGCTCACGAACTGCGTGCTGTTGGTGTGAACCTTTGCCGGGTTCGCGACGCCATGGAGCAGCCAGGTCGCTTGCGCTCCCGAGGTAAAACCGCTGCCGAACACGTGGACGTCGAGCGTCGTTCCGACGTCGCCGAACGGCGGGTTGGTCGACGTCACCGTAACGCCGGCTGGTGCGGTGGCTTTGAACAGCGCACCGCGGTCGGCACTGATGGGTGCCGCAACGGGTTCGTGAGAACACGATGCCGCAGCGACCAAAGCGGCGATTGGAATGAGAGAACACACTCGGCGCAGCGACATCGTCAGGCCCCTGGGTTTCGGTTCAACGATCCTTTTGGATGATTGAACGGCCACTCACGGGGTTTTTGTCAGAGCTTGTGTCGATTTCGTGTGCTCGGGCCTTGCACGGGCTCTAATTTCGAAATCCGAAACGCGAACGGACCCCTCGTTGGAACTTACGCCCGACGAGAAACGCCTCTCCGGTATCGAGCGTGAGCGTCACGCGATGGCGACCGTGGCCTACGAGGCTCCGAATTCGGCCCGCGTTTACAGCGGTCCCACGGTGAATTCGAACGAGGCCGAGCGGCGAGAGCGTCTCGACGATGTCGGCGAGCGCGCCCGAGGACTTCAACGTTCCATGTGTCGTCCGGATCCACGTGTGCTTCTTGTCGGATCGGACATAAATGATGTCACGCCACGATACGACCGTGGTGGACGAACCCTGGCGTATCCCTACGCTCGATCCGTCGATGACGCGGACGAACTGGACGAGGACGGTGGGTGGGAGGGCGAAGAATTGTGCCATATACCGGCGCTAGCGTCTACGCGTGATCACGAGAATGACACCGCCATCACATCGGCAGCTGTGTCCAAACCGGTCGAATCCACTCGATCCCGCGAGGAACTGTATTCCCGCCACGCGATCGAGCGGGATCAGTCGCAACTCGTCGAGCGCTCCGGCGAAGGTGTCATCGACGTACACCGAGGGGCCGGTTTCGCGATGCAGTGGATCCCCTGTCGGTTCGCGCAGCCAGGTTGGCCGAAGACGTTCGATTGCGTTCACCAGTGTAGTCGCGTCGATCGAATCGAGCTCCGCCCGGGTAATGCGCTTCGTCGATACCGTAGCGCTCACGGCGAAGCCAGCTCGTTGCGAGGTGGCAAGCGCAAACTCGTCGCGCGTAGCGTCCAAGGCGGAAGGCGGCCGCTGGGCGCAGGCAGTTGCAAAAACACTGGCAGCGGCAATGAGGTTCGTGACCAAACCCCCGGCGCCGGAACGTCGCATCATCCCCTCCCGAAATGTATTGATTTGACGACTCTGTCAGCTCGTCGGCCTGGAGTGACCGCTCGTTTTGTTCTTCGCCGTTCTCTTATTATGAAACGGCAATACGCTCGCGGTTTGCGGGCGCCGTACGAGCCGCCGGGTGGAAACTTGCTCGCAGATGTTCATTCGGACATTAAGAGTCCTATCATTAAGATACGCTCACGCCAGACGTATGCCCCCCGCTCGGGCACCTGGGATAGGGCGCCTAGCTTGTGCGCCGGTTCAGCCGGACGCAGACAGCGAAATGTCAGCTCGTCGACCGCCGATGACCGTTCATTCCGCTGATTGCTTGCTCCCCTCAGGAACAGGCGTTGGGTGCTGGTCGAGAAGGCGTATTTTCGCCGGAACGCACTCCCCGGACATGAGCGGTCGGTTTTGGGAGGCCCCTCTCGACGGTGCTCCACCTCGCCTCGTGCTGAAGGTCCCGGACGCTCTCGGTTTGTGCGCGGCTGCGGCGCCACTACATTCCCGTCGCGCGGAACGCGCCGCTCTTCGCCCTCCCGCGACTTGCTGATCCAGTGACCTGCGACCAGAGACCTCGCCGCTATGACCATCATGTCCGACCGTTGGATCTCGCGAATGGCCCGCGAGCACGGAATGATCGAACCATTCGAGGACCGACAAGTTCGGCACGGCGTCATCTCGTACGGCGTCAGCTCGTACGGCTACGACATGCGCGTCGGGCGCGACTTTAGAATCTTCACAAACGTGCTGAGCTCGATCGTCGACCCGAAGGCGTTCGATCCAAAGTCGTTCGTCGAGTTTACCGGGGACGTCTGCATCGTCCCCCCGAACTCCTTCGCGCTCGCAAGCTCGGTCGAGTACTTCCGCATCCCGCGCGACGTGCTCACCGTGACCGTGGGCAAGTCGACGTACGCCCGCTGCGGCATTATCACCAACGTCACGCCGTTCGAGCCGGAGTGGGAGGGCTACGTTACCCTGGAGATCTCGAACACGACGCCGCTTCCGGCGAAGATCTACGCGAACGAAGGTATCGCGCAGGTGTTGTTCTTCCGCGGCGAAGAGCCACCGGAGGTGTCGTACAAGGACAAGGCCGGCAAGTATCAGGGGCAGATCGGCGTCACGCTCCCTCGGCTTTAGCGGGACTGCGAACGGACGACTGGCGGTGCTCATCAGTCGTCCGTCCCCAGTCGTCTATGCGTCAGCCCGTTCCTGCCAGATCCCGCTCTTCCCGCTTTCGAATCGACGCGAGGGCGAAGTCGTGGTTCATTCTCGCGATGGTATCGATGCTGATCTGCTTCGGGCACGCGTCCTGACACTCGCCATAGAGCGTACAATGCCCGAAGCCTTCATCGTCCATCTGCGCGATCATACGGATCGCGCGGCGATCGCGCTCGGGCTGGCCCTGTGGCAGTGTGCCGAGATGTGAGATCTTCGCCGCGGTAAAGAGCGACGCCGAACCGTTCGGACACGCCGCGACGCATGCGCCGCAGCCGATGCACGCGGCGGCGTCCATCGCTTCCTCGACCTGATCCTTGGCGATCAGAATGTTGTTCGCGTCCTGCGCACCGCCGGTCGGCGCGTTGATGAACCCACCGGCCGCGATGATCCGATCGAACGCGCCGCGATTGACGACGAGATCGCGAATCACCGGGAACGCGCGCGAGCGCCACGGCTCGATGTAGATCGTATCGCCGTCGTTGAAGCTGCGCATGTGGAGTTGGCACGTCGCCGTGCCCCGCATCGGCCCATGCGCCACACCGTTGATCATCATCCCGCACATGCCGCAGATCCCTTCGCGGCAGTCGTGGTCGAACGCGATGGCTTCCTTCCCCGCTTCGATCAGCCCTTCGTTGACGACGTCGAGCATCTCGAGGAACGACATGTCGGGGCTGATGTCGTTGGCGTCGTACTTCTCGAGACGGCCTTCGGCCGCGGTCGAGCTCTGTCGCCAAACGTGTAATATGAATTTCATTAATTCTGTTCCATCTCGGATCGATCACTCGAGGGGTCAGAGGTCTGGGACCAGCGGTCAGGGTTCCCCGGCCCTGGCCTCCGATCTCCGGTCCCTACTTATAGCTGCGCTGCGACAACGCAACGTTATCAAACACCAACGGTTCTTTGTTCAAAATCGGAGCCTGACCCTGAGCGTATTCCCACGCGGCGACATACGCGAAATGCTCGTCGTCGCGCAGCGCCTCGCCGTCCGCGGTCTGATGCTCCGTCCGGAAATGTCCTCCACATGACTCTTCGCGATGCAGCGCGTCGAGGCACATCAGCTCCGCGAGCTCGAAGAAGTCGGCGACGCGCCCCGCATGCTCGAGCGACTGATTCAACTCCTCGCCACTGCCGAGCACGCGGACGTCGTGCCAGAACTCCTCGCGCAGCTTCGGGATGATCTCCAGCGCCTTCTTCAGACCTTGGGCGTCGCGCGCCATGCCGCAATACTCCCACATCGTGCGACCAAGCTCACGGTGGAACGACGTCACCGTGCGACTTCCCTTCACGTCGAGCAAACGTTGGGTGCGTTCGCGGACGGCGGCTTCCGTCGCCTTCACCGCCGGATCGTCCGCCGAGACCGGCTGCAGCTTGTTCGAGCCGAGATAGTCGCCGATCGTCAGCGGTACGACGAAGTAGCCGTCGGCCAAACCCTGCATCAATGCGCTCGCGCCGAGTCGGTTCGCGCCGTGATCGGAGAAGTTCGCCTCGCCGATCACGTGCAGCCCGGGAATGGTGCTCATCAAGTTGTAGTCGACCCACAAGCCGCCCATCGTGTAGTGCACGGCTGGGTAGATGCGCATCGGCACTTCGTACGGATTCTCATCAGTGATGCGCTCGTACATCTCGAAGAGATTCCCATACCGCTCGGCGATCTTCTCTTTGCCGACCCGGTGGATCGCGTCGGCGAAGTCGAGATAGACGCCGCGCCCGCCGGGACCGACGCCGCGGCCTTCGTCGCAGACTTCTTTCGCCGCGCGCGACGCGATGTCTCTCGGCGAGAGGTTTCCGAAGCTGGGGTACTTTCGCTCGAGATAGTAGTCGCGGTCCTGCTCCGGGATCGAGTTCGGCGGCTTCGGGCAATCCTCTTTGCGCTTCGGCACCCACACGCGGCCGTCGTTGCGCAGCGACTCGCTCATCAGCGTGAGCTTCGACTGATGCTCGCCGCTCACCGGAATGCACGTGGGGTGAATCTGCGTGAAGCACGGGTTCGCGAAGGCCGCTCCGCGCTTGTACGCGCGCCAGATCGCCGTCGCGTTCGAGCCTTTAGCGTTTGTGGATAGGTAAAAGACGTTTCCGTATCCACCCGTCCCGAGAATGACGGCGTCCGCGAGGTGCGTCGAGATCTCACCCGTCACCATGTCGCGCACGACGATCCCTCTCGCTCGGCCGCCGACGACGACGAGATCGAGCATCTCGGTGCGCGGGTACATCGTGACGCCGCCCTTCGAAATCTCCTTTTCGAGCGCTTGATACGCACCGAGGAGCAACTGCTGACCGGTTTGCCCCCGCGCGTAGAACGTGCGCGAGACCTGCGCGCCGCCGAAGGATCGATTCGCCAACAGGCCGCCATACTCGCGCGCGAACGGAACGCCCTGCGCGACGCACTGGTCGATGATGTTGACGCTGACTTCCGCGAGACGGTAGACGTTCCCCTCGCGCGAGCGGAAGTCGCCGCCCTTGATCGTGTCGTAGAAGAGACGGTAGACGCTGTCGCCGTCGTTCTGATAGTTCTTCGCCGCGTTGATGCCGCCCTGCGCCGCGATGCTGTGCGCGCGCCTCGGCGAGTCTTGAAAGCAGAAGCTCTTGACCTGGTAGCCAAGCTCGCTGAGCGTTGCGGCCGCCGATCCGCCGGCGAGCCCCGAGCCGACGACGATTACGGTGTGTTTCCGCTTGTTCGCCGGATTCACGAGCTTCATCTCGAAGCGGTGCTTCTCCCACTTCCTCTCGAGCGGACCCGACGGAATCTTCGACTTGAGCTCCAACGTCATCGCAGGAACCCCGCGAGTACGGCGACCGGAATGATCGTGAAGCCGAGCCACACGACGACCGCGACACCGAGAGCGAGTTTGCGATGCAGTGGATTCGGCGTCGATTTCGCGTAGCCGAGCGTGCGAATCGAGCTCCAGGCGCCGTGATAGAGATGCAGACCGAGCGCGATCATCGAGATGATGTAGAACGCCGACACCCACCAGATCCGGAAGCTTCCGACAAGATTGCCGTAGACGTCGCGATTTCCTTGCAGATCCGACATGCCGCGCCAGCCGGCGGGGTCGATCTGCTCCGTCGTGAAGTGCAGCAAATGAACGATGATGAAGACGAGCAGAAGGACGCCGCCCCACTTCATGGTGCGCGAAGCGAGCGTCGCCACTTGCGGCTCTTTCTTTTGATACCCGATCGGTCGCGCCGCTGCGGAGATGCGCGTGAGCTGATAGGCCATGAGAACGTGCAGAATCAGCGACACGATCAGCACGATCCGCAGCAACCACGTCAACTCGGCGAGAGGCCCATGAAGCAGCGCGCCGTAGGCGTTGATCTTCGCTGCTCCAACGAAGGCTTGGAGATTTCCCGCCATATGGAGGATCACGAAGCCGATGCCGATCAGCCCCGTGACCCCCATGATGATTTTCTTACCGATCGTCGAACGATAAAAATCGACGAGGAACATCGGTGCTTGCCGTCTTCCGAGTTACAGCTTCACGGTGCGCATCGGCTCACGAACCGCCTCTGCGCTCTTGGCCAGCGCGGCCTTCTCGTCCGCCGTCAGCTCGACTTCGATGACCTTCTCGAGACCCTTGCGTCCGAGCTTGCACGGAACGCCGAGGAAGAGATCCTTCATGCCGTATTCGCCCTGCAGCCACGCGGCGCACGGCAGAATACGCTTCTGGTCGTTGACGATCGCTTCGGCCATCTGCACGGCGCCCGCCGACGGCGCATAGTACGCCGAACCGGTCTTGAGGTGCTTCACGATTTCGGCGCCGCCGTTGCGCGTGCGATCGACGATGGCATCGAGCTTGGCTTTGTCCATGAGCTGCGTGACCGGGATGCCGCTGACACTCGTGTACGAGATCAGCGGAACCATCGTATCACCATGTCCACCGAGGACCATCGCTTGAATGTCCCGAACCGAGACGTCGAGCGCCTCGGCGAGGAAGCCGCGAAAGCGGGCCGTGTCGAGCACCCCCGCCATTCCGAGCACCCGCTCGCGCGGGAAGCCCGACGCTTCCTTCGCGACGTAGCACATGACGTCGAGCGGATTCGAGACGATGATGAGGATCGCGTTCGGAGAGGTCTTCGCGATCTGCTCCGCGACCGACTTCACGATGCCGGCGTTTGTATTGAGCAAATCATCGCGGGACATGCCCGGCTTGCGCGCGATGCCCGCCGTGATGATGACGACGTCGGAGTCTTTCGTTTCGTCGTAGCCATTCGTGCCGACGAGTCGAGAATCGAATCCTTCGATCGGCGCGGACTGCCACTGATCGAGGCCTTTTCCCTGCGGGATTCCTTCAACCACATCCACGAGCACGACGGTGCGCGCCAGCTCCTTCTCCGCGACACGTTGGGCAGTCGTCGCGCCGACATTCCCTGCGCCGACGACGGTGATTTTGTTGACCATTGGTATGCGAAAGGGTTGGTGACGGAAGAAATGTAATCGGACAGGCCGGCGAACCGGCTGACGGGCAGACCGGCAACTGCTTAACTAAGTTGTGTCGTCGCCAGTCGCCTGTCCCCTGTCTCAACCCCCGATCTGCGACAGCGCTCTGAGGCCGCCGATCTTCATCTGCAGGAGCTCGTGCTCTTTCGGCTTGTTGGCGAGCGCGTCACGGAAGAACGACTCGAGCGGTACGCCCGCGCGTAGCGGCGTTCTCAGGTCGACTTCGTGGTTCCCGAAGAGGCACGTCCGCAGCTTGCCAGTCGCGGTGAGGCGCACGCGATTGCACGACGCGCAGTAGGTGTGCGTCATCGGCGTGATGACGCCGATCGTTCCTTCGGCATCGGGCCACTGGTAGTAGGCCGCGGGACCATTGCCCATCGCAGGTCCGGCGGACGGCGCCAACGGCGCGATCGTGCGGAGACGATCCAGAATCTCGTCGCTGGGAACGACATGCTCCCACGTGAGCATTCGGAGATCGCCGACCGGCATGAGCTCGATGAACCGAACGTGCCATGGATGCTCGAGCGTGAGGCGCGCGAGGTCTTCGACCTCGTCGTCATTGATCCCGCGCATCACCACCATGTTCAGCTTGATCGGATCGAGCCCTGCCTCTTCGGCGGCGATCGCTGAGCGCACCGGATCGAAGTCGAGACTGCGACGGGCGATTTGCACGATGCGGTCGGCGCGCAAACTGTCGACGCTCATGTTGACGCGATTCAGCCCCGCCTCACGCAGCAGCGATGCGATGTCGGGAAGCCGAACGCCATTCGTCGAGAGCGCGATATCCTCGATCTCCGGGATCCGGCGCAGCATTCGAATGAGCTCGTGGATCTGCGGACGAATCGTTGGCTCACCGCCAGTGATTCGCAGTCTCCTCAATCCGAGCGGCGCGAGCTGCGCGACGACGCTCGCGATCTCCTCGTACGAGAGAATCTCGTTCTTTGGGAACCACTGCATTCCCGTTTCCGGCATGCAGTACACGCAGCGGAAGTTGCAGCGATCCGTGACGGAGATGCGGAGATACTCGATGCTTCGTCCGAACTGGTCGCGAAGCGCCTCGCGCGATTCGGTGGTCGATGTCATCGACGCATCTCGGTCGGAGGAGCGACGATGGCCTGATCGTCGAGCCCAGCCTGCCGGCTACCCGAGCCACGCGCGCGCGTGTGCGCGCCGACCCACTCGCGCGTTCCGTCGGTGTAGTGCTCGAGCTTCCAGATCGGGACGCGCTGCTTGAGCTGCTCGATGACATATCGACTCGCATCGTATGCCGGAGCGCGGTGCGGATGCGCGACCGCGATCGCCACACTGGCGTCGCCGAGTGCCAGCGTTCCAATTCGATGTTCGACGACGATGTCGTTCGTCTCGAACTTCACCGCGGCTTCGTTGACGATGTCGGCCAACTCGCGCTCCGCCATCGAAGCATACGCCGTGTAGTCCATCCCGGTGATCAATCGGCCGTTGTTGACGTCGCGAACAGTGCCGACAAACAGCAACGTCGCCCCGTTCGCGGTGCGCGCGACTTCCGCGACGAGCGCGTTGAGATCGATGGGCCGGTCGACCAGCGCGCTTCGCATTAGCCGCCGGCCACTGGCGGGATGATCGCGACCGCGTCCCCCGCCTCGAGGACTTTGTCGCGGCGAGCATAGCGCTCGTTGACGGCGAGCAACGGATTTTGCGGAAGCCGACGCGCACCAGGCATCGATTGCACGTGTCCCAACACGTCGCCGGCGGTCGCGCCTGAATCCAGCTCCAACTCGAACTGGTTGGTTCCGAGCACGTCGGCGTAAGAGGCGAACAAGAGCACGTTGACGGTCATGATGGAGAGATACGGGGGACGCGTCGATACGACAACGGCTCGACGCTTGTCGCATCGAGCCGCGCATGAAGTGTGCTTCAGAAGCGCTTACGCCTCAGTCATTTCCTCGGCTTCATCATCTTCGAGCTCCGACAGCTCGATTCCCGCGACCATCGCGCGCAGTTCCTTCGACGGTTTGAACACGGGAACGGGTCGCGCAGAGACCTCGACAGGCGAGCCGGTCCGTGGGTTGCGCGCCATGCGCGTCTTGCGCTGGCGAATCTTGAACGTGCCGAACCCGCGAACCTCGATGTTCTTTTGACCCTGGAGCGCTTCTTTGATCGACTCGAGGAACGCGTCGACAACGCGAGCGCAGTCCTTTTTCGAAATCATCGGTCCAGCGGTCCGCGAAATCTGGGCGGTGACCTTCTCGACCAGGTCGGCTTTGGTCATTCAAATCCCTCGGGTTCAGCGCCCGGGAGCCCGGGAACGCTTACCGAACTTAGCGACGTTAACTCTTACACGTCAAGAGTTTGGCTCGCTTTGACCCCTGTGGGAACGGACGGTATCAAGGAAGCTGTCGAACATCGCGCGACCATCATGCGGGCCCGGGGCGGCTTCCGGATGATACTGCACCGCGAAGATCGGTTTCGTCCGGTGCTTGAGCCCCTCGACGGTGCCGTCGTTGAGGTTTATGTGCGTGACTTCGAGCTCGGGGGCCCCAGGAATCGCCTCTTCCTCGCCCTTCACCGCGAATCCATGGTTCTGCGCCGTGATCAGAACGCGCCCGGTCGCGAGGTCTTTCACCGGATGATTTCCGCCCCGATGCCCATACGGCATTTTTACAGTCTCGGCGCCGTACGTCAGACCTAAGATTTGATGTCCCAAGCAGATGCCGAAGATCGGGACGCCCTGGTCGGCAATCGTGCGAACGGTCTCGGGGGCATACGTCACCGCGGCGGGGTCGCCCGGTCCGTTCGAGAGAAAGACGCCATTCGGCTCGAGGCTCAGCGCCTCCTCAGCGGACGTCTCCGCGGGAACCACCGTGACTCGACACTCGTGCTCGGCGAAAAGGCGCAAAATGTTGCGCTTGATGCCATAGTCGTACGCGACGATGTGGTATGGCGCGTCCGGGTTGCCCCACGAATATCGTTCGCGCGTCGACACTCTCGACGCCAGATCGAGCCCTTCCATCGAGGGGCATGCGTCGAGCGCGAGCAGCGCATCGCGATCGGGTTCAGTGCCCGGAGCGATCACGCCGCGCATGACGCCGGCAGATCTCAGATGCCGCGTGAGGCGCCGAGTGTCAACTTCTTCGAGGGCTGGGACTTCGCTTCCTGCGAGCCAGTCGAGTAGATCGCCTTCGGCGCGCCAGTTCGAGAAGGCTCGCGAGAATTCCCGGGCAACGACACCGGCGACCTGTGGCCGAGCCGATTCCGGGTCCGACGAATTGATCCCGTAGTTTCCGATCATCGGCGCCGTCATGACGACGATCTGGCCGCGATACGAGGGATCGGTGAACGTCTCCTGATAGCCGCTCATGCTCGTCGTGAACACGACCTCCGCGACGGTGGGAACGTCGCGACCGAGCAGCGACCCGCGAAAAAGGGCTCCATCCTCGAGGAGGAGGAACCCTTTGCGTCCGCGCACCGATGTCACCTACGGCTTCTTGGCTGGAGGCTGCTCGGCCGGCGTCTTCTTCGCGCCCGCCGGTGCCGAGTTCGTCGGGGGCGTCGTCGTCGGCGCGGCGGTCGTCGGGGCCGGCGTCAGAGGAATCGCTGGATTCGCCGCGCCGTTGACCGGCGCGGGGGCGCTGGCGGGGGGAACCGAGAAGGTCTGGTCGAGGACTGACTTCGGTGCGCGGCTACGCGTCGACGCAAGCGAAAGCAGAAACGACAGACCAAGGAACAAGCCGCCACACCACCAGCTCGCTTTGGTCAGCAGGTTGCCGGTCTGGCGGGTTCCGAGGAACGAGCTGGCAGAGCTGCTCACACCTCCGAACGAGGCAGCCATTCCGCCGCCTTGTCCCGACTGAAGAAGGACGGCAGCGATGAGAACGATGCTGTCGATGATGAGAAGAAAGAGCAGGAACGTGTACAGCATCTCAGAGGCTCAAGTGGCGGGATGTAAGCCTCAAATATCACGACACTTAGCGCGCTTCGTCAAGCCTCGCAGATCGATACCCAGCTCTCGACCTCGAGGCTCGCTCCGCCGACCAGCAGGCCGCTTACGCCGTCCGCGGCCAGCAGCGCTTTCGCATTGCCCCCGTTGACGCTGCCGCCGTACAGCACGGGTATCGCGGCGGCATCATGGCCGACGATACCCTCGAGCTCCTTGCGGATCACCGCGTGCACGGCTGACGCGTCGTTGGGCGTCGCGGTCTTCCCCGTTCCGATCGCCCAGACCGGCTCGTAGGCGATCGCCATCGAGGCAACCGTGTCGCGCGACAACTGGCTCAGGCCCGCACGAAGTTGGCGTAGCACGATCTCGTTCGTGGTGTTCGCCTCGCGCTGTGAGAGCAGCTCGCCGACGCACAGAATCGGAGTCAGACCATTTCGCGCGGCGGCCGCGCATTTCTTCGCCGTTTCCTCGTTCGTCTCACCGAAGACATGACGCCGCTCCGAATGGCCGACGAGGGCGTACCGCGCGCCGCAGTCTTTGACCATCGGCGCGGAGGTCTCTCCTGTGAAGGCGCCTTTGTCTTCGGTCCAGATATTCTGCGCCCCGACGGCGACGTCGCTCCGATTCGCCAGCGATTGAACGACGGTGCTCATCGCGACGGCCGGCGGAAAGATGATGATGGTGCGGTCGTCGCGCGGCGACCAGCGCGCCGTGAATGCCGCGACAAACGCGCGCGCCGCGGACGGGCCGTAGTTCATCTTCCAGTTTGCCGCGAAGACAGGCGCGCGCATCACGCCTTGTCGTCGAGCGCGATCACGCCGGGAAGAGGCTTTCCCTCGAGGAACTCGAGCGAGGCACCTCCGCCGGTCGACACGTGACTCATCGCGTCTTCCAGGCCAAGCTCGGCCACCGCTGCCGCCGAATCACCGCCGCCGACGATGGTCGTTGCGCCCGACTTCGTTGCCTTGGCCATCGCCTCCGCGACTGCTTTGGTTCCGGCGTCGAACGGCTTTGTTTCGAACACTCCCATCGGGCCATTCCATACGACCGTCTTCGCACTCGCGAGGGTCTCGGCAAAGAGCTTCGCGCTCTGGGGTCCGATGTCGAACATGGCTTCATCGGAAGGAATCGCATCGCGCGCGACGGCGTGAGCGCTCTGCGGCGCTTCGAGCGATGGACTGACGGTCGCATCGGTCGGCAGGACGAACTTGCCCTTCGCGCGGTCGAGCAACCGTTTTGCCATCTCGACGCGATCTGCTTCGACCAGTGACTTCCCGGTTTCGACGCCCATGGCGCGGAAGAACGTGCAGGCCATCGCCCCGCCGATCACGAGCTTGTCGACCTTCGGCAGCAACTGTTCGATGACGTCGATCTTGCCCGAAATCTTGGCGCCCCCGAGCACCGCGACGAACGGACGTTGAGGGTTCTCTAATGCGCTGCCGAGGTAATCGAGCTCCTTCTCCATGAGCAGCCCGGCGACCGCCGGCGTGAGGCAGTGTGCGATGCCTTCGGTCGACGCATGTGCTCTGTGTGCCGAGCCGAACGCATCGTTCACATAAAAGTCGCCGAGCTGCGCGAGGCCGCGCGACAAGCGTTCGTCGTTCGTCTCCTCGCCGCCGAGAAAGCGGGTGTTCTCGAGGAGAATGATATGGATCTTGGGATCATGCGTCGCTTTCACCGCTTCGTCGGTATCGGTGCTTTCGACAAAGATGATGTTTTGCTTCGGCATCAGCTCGCCGAGCCGGCGCGCCACCGGCTCGAGTGAGTACTTCGCCTCGGGTTTCCCCTTCGGTCGACCGAGATGCGACAGCAGGACGACCCGCGCGCCGCGGTTGAGCAATGCTTGAATCGTCGGGATCGCGGCTCGGATGCGGGTGTCGTCGGTGACGCGCCCGTTGTCGAGCGGCACGTTGAAGTCCACGCGCACCAGCGCGCGCTTCCCTCTCACCTCGGCGTCAGTGAGATCGCGGATCGTCTTTTTTTTCACGGGACCTCTCAGGAGAGCCGAGCGCCGACGTATCGCAGGAGGTCGACGCAGCGCGACGCGTAGCCCCACTCGTTGTCGTACCATCCGGAAACCTTGATGAGCAATCCGTCAACGACGTTGGTGCTCCTTGCGTCGAGGATGCACGAGAAGGGATTGCCGATGTAGTCGGACGACACGAGCTCCTCGTCGGTGTACGCGAGGATGCCGCTCATCGCCCCCTCCGCCGCCGATTTGAACGCCGCGTTCACCTGCTCGACCGTGACTGCTTTGTCGACGACGACGGCGAGATCGGTGAGCGAGACGTCGGGAGTCGGGACGCGGATCGAGATTCCATCGATCTTCCCCTTGAGCTCGGGCATGACCAGCGACGTTGCCTTGGCGGCGCCAGTCGTCGTTGGAATGATCGAAAGCCCCGCGGCGCGCGCGCGACGCAGATCCTTGTGCGGGAGGTCGAGAACGTTCTGGTCGTTCGTGTAGCTGTGGATCGTGACCATCGAGCCGCGCACGAAGCCGAAGTTGTCCTTGATGACCTTCACCATCGGCACGAGGCAGTTCGTCGTGCACGACGCGTTCGAGATGATCGTGTGCTTTGCGGCGTCGTACTTCGTCTCATTGACGCCAAGGACGATGGTGATGTCTTCGCCCTTTGCCGGGGCCGAGATAATGACCTTTTTCGCACCGGCGTTGATGTGCTTCTTCGCGGCGTCTGCGCTGGTGAACTTGCCGGTCGACTCGAGCACGATGTCGACGCCCAGATCCTTCCACGGCAGCGCGGCCGGATCTTTTTCGGCGAAGACTTTGATCTCGTCACCGTCGACGGTGATCGCGCCGTCGCCCGCACCGACGTCGCCGTCATAGGTGCGATGGACGGAGTCGTATTTGAAGAGGTGCGCGAGTGTCTTCGTATCCGTCAGATCGTTGATTGCAACGAAATCGATATCAGCGACGGCCTGCTGCTTCGCGGCTCGAAGGACCTGGCGTCCGATTCGTCCGAAGCCATTGATGCCAACTTTGATGGCCATTCCTTGATTCTCCTGGTTACCACCGGTCGCCGAGTGCGGGCGCCCGGCCAAAGGTCACGAAGCTCACAATTCGAGCGCCGCCGGCGCAGAGCGCGGCGGCGCAAGCGTTGAGCGTGGCGGCAGTCGTGACGATGTCATCGACGACGATCACGTGCGCGCCGCGAAGCATTTTCTTCGCCGACTCCGGCGCGCAAAATGCGCCCGAAACGTTGCGGAGACGGTCCCCTGGTGTCAACCGCGTCTGCGTCTCGGTATGTCTCACGCGGGTAAGCACTTCGTTCCACACCGGCATGCGCCACCGTTCGGCCAGCGCGCGCGCGAGGAGCTCGCTTTGATTGTAGCCGCGCTCGCGCATTCGCTTCGAGGACAAAGGGACGGGCACAAGGGCGCGGCGCTCTTCGACGACGTCGACTGGAAAGTCGAGCCTCGCCATTCGGTTCGCGATCTCGGTGCCGACGCGATGCCAGCCGCCGTACTTGATCGCGTGGATGATGCCGAGCCCGATTCGGCCGGACGCCCATGCAACGCTGCGAGCCGATCGGACGAATGGCGGCAGCAGCTCACACCATCGGCAGCGGCCGCCGTCGTCGAGCTGAAGCAGTGTCCCAGTCGGCGTAGACCGAAACGAGGCTTGTTCGCTCGGCCTCGACTGCTCTGGGTGGCGAGGCTCGAGGTCGCGAAGCGGATGACCGCATCGGTCGCAGCGCGGCGACGGGAGTAGTGGAAGCCGCGCCCAGCAGCGTCCGCAGACCATGGTCTCTTCGTCACGATCCATCGCGCGGTTGCAGACGACGCACTCGCGAGGCAGGAGAAGGTCGGTTGCGGCAGCAGCGGCCTCTCGGAGGGCGGCGATTCGGTCCATGAGAATAGTCTAAAGTGCCAGCGGATTCAGGATTTCGGAATCGCCTCCCACATCGCCGCGCGATCAGCCGTCACACCAAACCACCGCTCGAACGCGAGCGCTCCTTGCTCGACGAGCATCGCAATTCCGTCGCGCGACCTGTGTCCGCGCGTGCGAGCGGCTTTCACCCACGCGGTTTCCCCCGGGCGATACACCAAGTCAACGACGACCGCACCAGGAGCGATCATCGATGGGTCGAGCGGGAATGCATCGTCTCGCAGACCAACGGAGGTGGCGTTCACCACAAGTTGTGCACCCGCGACCGCACCGATGTCATCGACTGGATTCGCGACGGACCGAAAGCGCTCGCAGAGGATTCGGGCGCGCTCAGGCGTGCGGTTGTACACGTGTGCGATGCACCGATCCCACGACTCGATAGCAGCGAGGACGGCGGCGGCCGCGCCTCCGGCGCCCACGACGCCGACCGTGAGCTCCGAGGGATCGCTACCCATCACGTCGCGAACGGCCGCTTTGAATCCGCCGACGTCGGTGTTGTCGCCGATGAGGCGTCGGCGCTCGTCGAACCAAAACGTGTTGACCGCCCCGACCAAATCCGCGATTGGTGTGACCTCGTCGCAGGCGATGCGCATTCGCTCCTTGTACGGGATCGTGACATTCCCGCCGGCATTCAGCTCACGGAGGCGACCGATCAAGCTGTCGAAAGCGAGCGGGTCGATGTCGATGGCCTCGTAGTCGAGAGCGATCCCCGCCGACTTCAGTGCCGCCCGTTGCATCCGCGGCGACAGCGAATGTTCGACCGGGTGCCCGAGCAACACCAATCGCTCGGGACCGCGCATCAATCGGCGCTCGACGCGCGCTCGGCGGTGATGCGATCGAGAACGCGGCGAATCTCGCCCTCGAGCTCGTCCGCAGTCTGGCGGTACACCTCGAGCTCGGCGCCGATTGGATCGCTGATCGCGCGAAGCGATGCACCGTGCGATGCGTATTCGGCGAGCAAATACGATTTCCCGACGCCGCCGAGTGCTTCGATGCGCTCGAGGTGATGAGGACCCATCGCGAGAATGAGGTCGGCGGAGCGAACGAGATCACGGGACAGCGTCTGCGAGCGGTGCGACACGACGTCCATGTTGCGCTCCATCCCGACCAGCACCGTGCCGTCGCTTGCGGGCGAACCGTCATGCGCGCTCGTCCCGGCGCTCACGACCTCGACGTCGTGCAAGCCGCGCTCGATCGCGATCTTGCGCGCGATCGCCTCCGCCATCGGACTGCGGCACGTGTTGCCCGTGCACACGAACAAGATCTTCATAGTTTGCTCAAGCGTCGCCAATCAGCTGCGGCACGCTCCGCCGGAGCGTCGCAGCCGAGATTTCGCCGGGGCGAATGACCCGCGGCAGTCGTCCTGTGCAGTCCAGCACCGTCGACGGTTTCGACGGCGTCAACGTTCCGCCATCCAGCACGCGCAGCGTACCGCGCGCCACCGCGTCGCCCCACTGAGAAAGAATCTCTGCGGCGGATACAGCCGGGGGAACCCCCGGCCGATTTGCGCTCGTCGATGTGATCGCGTCGCCGTGCGCGCGAATCAGTCGTTGAATCGCCGGATGGCTCGTCCAGCGAACCGCGACGCCGCCCTCCGGTCCGCGCAGGCGATCGGGCACTCGTCGCTGGCCCCCGGGGAGAACGAGCGTGAGCGGTCCCGGCCAGTGTCGCGCGACCAAGTTCGCCGCGTAGGTCGGCAGCTTGAGGTCGAGGCGGTCGATCATATCCGGGCCGGCGATCAGCAACAAAAACGGCTTTCCCGGAGGCCGATGCTTGAGGCTGACGAGCGCGTCGACCGAGTCGCGGTCGATGCCGCCGCCGAAGCCGTAGACCGTCTCGGTCGGATACGCGAGCACGCGTCGCGCCTCGATCTGCGCGAGTGCAGGCCGCACCGCTGCTTCGATCTCCTCGGATGACCAGAATGGGACCGAAAGGAATTCCGTCCTCATTCAGGAATCATAAAGAGCGATTCGGCGCGAGCGAAATCAGGCTCCTCGGTGATTTTCATCGCGCGCTCGCTTCCGCGGACGACCGCAACTGGAATTCCAAGTCGTTCGCAGAGCGCCGCGTCATCGGTCGCCGAGATGCCCTGCGCCTTTGCGTCGCGGTGTGCGTTGACGATCGTCTCGCGAGTGAAGCCTTGCGGTGTTTGCGCGCGCCAGAGCCGCTCGCGTTCGATCGTCTTCACGATACGTCCCGTTTCATCGACTTCTTTCAGTGTGTCGACGACAGGGAGCGCGGCGATGGCGCACTGCCCGCCGCGCACAGTGTTCACGACGCGGTCGATCGTGTCGTCACCGACGAGCGGACGCGCGGCGTCGTGGATCAACACGATCGATGCCTCGTCGGGGAGATCTTCGAGGCCGTTGCGAACAGATTCGGTGCGAGTGCGCCCTCCCGTCGAGATCATCAGACGATCGATGTCGCACTGAAAGATCCACGGCGGCGGATCGGCGGCGTATTCCTGCGGCAAGACGCAGACGACCGAGACGACGTCGGGACGTGCCATGAACGCCTGTAGGCTGTGCAGCAGCGCCGGCTTCCCCGCGACCCAGCGAAACTGCTTGAGCTCCTTTCCTCCAGCGCGCGTGCCACTTCCGCCGGCGACGATCACGACGCCGACGTCGCGCGTTGGTCCGTTAGTCATGTGAAGAGACGCCGCAGCGCGTCTTGAATCGTTCGCACACCGACGAGCTCCGTTCCCTTGGGCACTCGCTTCGGCATGCCTCGCTCGGCCAAGAACACGCGCTTGATCCCCATGTTCGCCGCTTCCGCGACGCGTCGGTCTGCTTGCGACACCGTCCGGATCTCGCCGCCGAGTCCGAGCTCGCCGACGAACGCCGCGTCGATGGGCAGGGAGCGATCATATACGCTCGATGCGAGCGCGACCGCGACCGCGAGGTCGCCCGCCGGTTCCTGCAGTCGCATTCCGCCGACGACATTCAGGAACACGTCGAGTTGGGCGAAGGAGAGGCCGGCACGCTTGTCGAGCACGGCGAGCAGCAACGCGAGGCGTCGTCCGTCGAACCCGGTCGCCACGCGCTGTGGCGTTCCGAATCCTGCCTTCGCGGCGAGCGCTTGGATCTCGACGAGGAGCGGCCGCGTTCCTTCCAGCAACGCCGTCACCGCGCTGCCGGACGCGTGACTCTCGCGATCTCCCATGAAGAGCTCGGACGGATTCGCGACCGGCTCGAGTCCTTGCTCCGACATTCGAAATACGCCGATCTCGTCGACGCTGCCGAAGCGATTCTTCGTCGCACGAAGCACGCGGTGATCGAGGGTCGACTCGCCCTCGAAGTACAGCACCGTGTCCACGATGTGCTCGAGGGTTTTGGGACCGGCGATGCCGCCGCCTTTCGTTACGTGGCCGACGACGAACACGGTCGTCCCGCTCTCCTTCGCGTAGCGCATCAGTCGCGCGGCGCATTCGCGAACTTGTCCCACGTTCCCCGGCGCGCCTTCGAGATCGGCGGTGAACACGGTTTGAATCGAGTCGACGATCAGCACCGCGGGCGACGCCGCCGTCGACGTCGCGATGATCGTTTCGAGATTCGTCTCGCTCAACAGCGCGACGTCCGCGGCGCCTTCCGCGAGTCGCTCCGCGCGCAGCTTCACCTGGAGCGGCGACTCTTCGCCTGACGCGTAGAGCGTCGAATGCCCTGCTTGCTCGAGCCGTGCGGCGACTTGGAGCAGAAGCGTCGACTTTCCGATTCCGGGCTCGCCGCCAATCAAAATCATCGAGCCCGGCACGATTCCGCCGCCGAGTACGAAGTCGAATTCGTCGATGCCGGTTTTCCAGCGGGCGGTGCTGGTCCCCTGCACGTCTCGGAGCTTTGGCGCAATCGCGACGTTGCCACCCTCGCCGAGTGAGCGGACGCCGCCGATTCGGCGCGCTGAGCTACTCTCGGCGGCGAGTTTGGGGGCGACGCTCTCTTCGACGAGTGTGTTCCACTCCCCGCAGGTCTCGCAGCGGCCTTGCCACTTGAAATACTCGGCGCCGCATTCGGAACAGCGATAAACGGTCTTCGGCTTCGGCATTACTGAAAGGTACTGATTGGGTTCGGGGTTCGGGGTTGGGGGTTGGGGGTTTGGGTGGGTTTGGGGTTTGGCGTCGGGGGTTTGGGTGAGTTTGGTGTTCCGGTCTGGAGTGGACGGTTTGGGGTTGGGGGTTCTGGGTGCCTGCGCGGCTCGGGTTACGGTGAATCGGAGTCGAGAACTTTCTTCCGCAGCGTGTAGGTCTTCTTGCGGATCAGGACTGTCTCATCGGTGAGGAGGCGATGATCTTCAGCAAGAAGAATGTGGTTTCGGCGCGCTAGCTCGAGTTCCCCTTCGAGTTCGCGATTCGACTTGATCGATAAGCCAAGGTATCGTGCGAACTCTTTCTGGGTGTCGGCGCCGCACCCTTCGACGATGGTGTGCGCCACTGACTCCGCGGCAGAAATCATCTGCTCTTTCAACTCGCCGAATCCGCGCCGAGGAAAACGGTCTGCAGCTGCGCGAACAGCGACCGCGAGCGCGCACGCTCTGTTCCATATCTCGAGGCGGCGATGATCCTGCATGCCGCGACGATAGGCGGCGTCTCGAGAAATGCGTCATCGAACGAATTCACGCGGGCGCAAAGCACTCCGGCCATGCGCCGCCTGTAGCCATTCCCTCGCCTGCACCCCAAAGCCCGAACCCCAAGCCGTCCACTCCCAACCGGAACACCGAACTCACCCCAACCCCCGACGCCAAACCCCAAACCCTAACCCCGCGTGGAGAGATTTTCGAATCTCGTAAATTGCTTTTGAAAGAACAAATTGACGATCCCCGTCGGCCCGTTGCGCTGTTTTCCGACGATGACTTCCGCCTTCCCTTCGAGCGAGTTGCCGTCCTTGTCGACCGGCCCGTCGTAAAACTCTTGCCGGTACAAGAACATGATGAGATCCGCGTCCTGCTCGATGGCGCCCGACTCGCGGAGGTCCGACAGCTGCGGACGTTTGTTGTCGCCGGTTCGCTGCTCGGGTGCGCGCGAGAGCTGCGACAGCGCGACGACCGGCACATTCAGCTCCTTCGCGAGCGCCTTGAGCCCGCGAGAGATCTGGCTGACCTCCTGTTGTCGGCTCTCGGAGTTCGACGGCCCCTGCATGAGCTGCAGGTAGTCGACGACGACCATGCCGATGTTCGAGTCGGCTTTCAGTCGGCGCGCTTTCGAGCGCATCTCGAGCAGCGTGATGCCCGGCGTGTCGTCGATCCAGACCGGCGCCGAGCTCAGAATGCCTGCCGCGCGGGCGAGCCGCGGGAAATCGTCGTCGCGCAACATGCCTTTTCGCAACCGCTGCGCGTCGATGCGCGCTTCGGCCGTGATCATACGCTGCACCAATGAGCCTTTGCTCATTTCGAGCGAAAAGAACGCGACACCGGTGTTCGTCTCGATCGCGGCGTGCTGCGCGATGTTGAGCGTGAACGCCGTTTTTCCCATCGACGGACGCGCGGCGACGATGATGAGATCCGCCGGCTGAAACCCGGACGTCATCTCGTCGAGGTCCGTGAAGCCGCTCGCGACGCCGGTCACCGTCTTGCCGCCGCGCTGAAGCGCCTCGATGCGCTCCATCGTCGGCCATAAGAGTTCTTTGATGCGGGTGAAGCCGTCCTTCGTCTGCTGCTGGCTGACCTGGAAGATCTTCGATTCGGCGTCGTCGAGAAGCTGGTTCGCCGTGAGGCGCCCCTCGAATGCTTCGCTGACGATCGACGTCGAGACTTCGATCAGGCGGCGAAGAACCGCTTTCTCGCGAACGATCTCCGCGTGGTACTCGATATTGGCGGCGGTCGGCACGGCGTCGACGAGGAAGCCGATGTAGTCCTTCCCGCCGGCGCCCTCGAGATCACCACGGCGATCCAGCTCGTCCGACAGCGTCAGCGGGTCGACAACGCCGCCGCGCTCAGCGATCGTGACCATCGCGCCGAAGATTCGACGATGGCGCTCCGCGTAAAACATCGATGCGTCGACGTGCTCCACGGCTTTGAGCACCGCATCTCCATCGATCAACATCGCCGACAGCACCGCTTGCTCGGCGTCCTCGGAATACGGAGGACGCCGGTCGCGGTATGGATCACGCCCCTGAGCTTGGGCTGCTGGTACTATCGAGTATTCGGCGTGCGAGCTGGACATCTTCCCAGGTGGGTCGCTTCCAAGACGGATTGCGCAGAAGAGCGGCCGGATGGTACGTCACGATGAGCGGCACGCCGTAGTAGCGATGAATCTGGCTTCTGAGCTTCCCGATAGAAAGCTTCGTCTCGAGCAACGTTTGCGCGGCGAACGTTCCGAACGCGAGAATCACTTTCGGGCGGATCAGTTCGATCTGGCGAATGAGATAAGGACTGCACGCCTTGACTTCTTCCGGCAGCGGATTGCGGTTTCCCGGCGGCCGATGCTTCAAGACGTTGCAGATGAAAACGTCTTCGCGGCTGAAGTTGATCGCCGCGAGAATTTTTGTGAGCAGTTGACCGGCCGCGCCAACGAACGGACGCCCCGTCTCGTCTTCGGTCGCGCCGGGTGCTTCGCCGACGCACATGAGCTGCGCCGTCGGAGAGCCTTCGCCCGGCACGTGATTCAGCGCGGTCGAATAGAGTGTGCACTTGGTACACACGGCGACGTCTTTCGCGATCGCTTCGAGCGAAGTGAGCGCCGCCATCGGACCCGTAAAGAGCTCCCCAGCCGGCGTGCCGACACTGAGTCCGGCCGGCACGCCGGCGAGGACGATGTCGCGCTTCGGAGCCGCTTCCTGTGTTGGCGGTGGCGGGTTGGTGACGCTCGGCTCTGCGGACTTTTCGACCGGCTCGCGAGCTCGCGGCGGTTCGACCGGTGGCGTCGAACCCGGTTCGACGAACTCGTTTCTTCGCTTCGACATCTGCGGCCCGGATCCCGGTCCGGCCCCAGTCGCAAGAAGGGCGGCACGCCAATCGGCGGTTTCGGGCACATCCGCGTGGGCACTGCGCTCGGTCGTCTCCGCGCGAGCTGCGACCGGCGCTGGACCGCTCGGTCGAGTCGATGAGCTGCCGCTCACGATGCGCAGCGCGTCCTCGACGGTCATCGAGTCGAGAACGAGCTCGCCCTCTCCCATTTCGCGCCGCTGTTCGAGATAGCGGCGAAGCATTTCTCTAGCGTCCATCGATCAACCTCTCGACGCGATCGAGAATCGCGTCGGCAACATCGCTCTTGGGCATCAGCGGCAACCGTTCCTCGCTGCCGTCGCGCATCAGGAACGTCACCCGGTTCGTGTCGACACCGAACCCCGCACCCGCCTCGCGGGCATCATTGAGCACGATCATGTCGAGATCCTTCGTCGCAAGCTTTCCCTTTGCGTTCGCAACGACATCGTCGGTTTCGAGGGCGAATCCGACGATCACCGCGCTCGCGCGGCGCGCGGCCTTGGTCGACTTGAGAATGTCGGGCGTCGACGTCAGCTCGATCGGCGCAACGGCGTTCGTCTTTTTGATTTTCGAGCTTGCGATGTTCACGGGTCGAAAATCAGCAGGCGCGGCCGCCATGACAAGAACGTCGCATTCCGGGAGCAATCCTTCGACTGCGCTCGCCATTTCTCCCGTCGATTCGACCTTGTGCACGGCGACGCCGGTCGGCGTCGCGATCGACAACGGTCCAGCCACGAGATCGACGGTCGCGCCGCGCCGCCACGCCGCGCCGGCGACCGCGACTCCCATTTTCCCAGTGCTGTGATTCGAGATGAATCGCACTGGATCGATTGCTTCGCGTGTCGGGCCGGCGGTCACGAGTACGCGTTTGTTCGCGAGCGCCGACGCCTTCTCGAGGGTGCGCCCGACATGAGCAAAGATGGATTCGGGTTCAGGCATGCGCCCTGGCCCATGGCCTTCACCCGCGGCGAGCATTCCCTCCTCGGGGTCGATGACGCGATATCCAAGTGTACGCAGGTGTTCGACGTTCTTCTGGGTCTGCGCGTGCGACCACATGTGGTCGTTCATCGCGGGAACGAGCAGCACCGGACATGTCGCCGCGAGCAAGCAGGCGGATAGGAGGTCGTTCGCCTGTCCCGTGGCTGCGCGAGCCAAGAAGTCGGCGGTCGCCGGCGCGACGACAATCGCCGTCGCTTCACGCGCCAATTTGATGTGATCGAGTGCTCGGCCCGGATCGAAGAGGCCCGTGTGCACCGGGCGTCCGGTCAATGCTTCGAACGTGACGGCGCCAATGAACTCGGTGGCGGCCGGCGTCATGACGACATCTACCGTCGCGCCGGCCTTCGTCAACAACCGAGCGAGCCAGGCCGACTTGTAGCTCGCGATCCCTCCCGATACGCCGAGGAGGACGCGTGCTCCGGAGTATGGCCGGGCGGGCGTCAACTCAATCGACGCGACGGCGGGGTACGACGTGATACACGATGTCGCCCTTCGCGAGCTCTTCGAGCGAACGAGTCGTCAGCTTCTTCTCGCGAGACGACGAGCGATCGCGCGGAAACTCATTCAACACGCGGGCATACTTCGCCGCGATCAGAACGCCGAGATACTTGTTGGCGGCGTGGGTGGCGATTTCGCCGGGCGTAAAAACTCGCATTGAGACCGTCTACGATGAATGGTGATCGATTTCGCTGTGCAGGCGGCGAATCAGCTGTTCGACCTGCGTTTCCAACCCTCTGACGCGCTCTCGGCTCACGACTTCGGCGTCGATGACCGCCGAGACCCGTTGAACCGCACGCTCGAGGTCGTCGTTGACGACGACGTACTCGTATTCCTCGATTGCACGCAATTCCTGCAGAGCGGAATGTAATCGAGCGACGAGCTGTTCGGGCGACTCCGTTTGGCGGGCCCAGAGCCGCTCGAGGAGCACCTCTCCGGACGGTGGAAGCACGAAAACCGTCACGGATGACGGGAAGGCTTCCCGCATCTGACGAGCACCCTGGACGTCGATGTCCATGATGACGTGCCGGCCGGTGCCAAGCACTCTGTCGATTTCGCTCCGAAGGGTGCCGTAAAGGTTTCCGTGGACGTCGGCGGACTCGGCGAAGTCGCCAGCGGCGCGTCGCCGGAGGAATTCGTCGCGGTTCAGAAAGTAGTAGTCGACCGTATCGCGCTCGCCTGCGCGCGGAGATCGGGTCGTGCACGAGACCGAATAGCCGACATCGGCGCGACGGCGGAGAAGCTCATGGGCGATGGTCGTCTTCCCGCCCCCGGACGGCGCCGAGAGAATCACCGGAAATGGGTTCACTCGAGATTCTCCACCTGTTCGCGAATTCGCTCGAGCTCCTCTTTGATCAAAATGACCTCGTGCAGCATCGCCGCGTCGTTCGCTTTACTGCCGGTCGTATTCGCCTCGCGAAGGAGCTCTTGCAGCAAGAAGCCGAGCCGCTTGCCGACGCCGTCTGCCGGCGGAGACGCGAGCGTCGACCGAAACGCCGCGAAATGCGAGTGAAAGCGACTCACTTCTTCGGCGACATCGAGCTTGTCGGCGAGAATCGCGATCTCTTGCGCGAGCCGCTGTTCGTCGACCGCGATGCCGTCGGCGAGCTCGCGAACCGCGGCGCGAAGCCGGTCTCGCTGCTCGACCAATCGCTGGGGCGCACGCTCGCCGATGCGGTTCACGGCGTTCTCGATGTTCGTCAGGCGATCCTGGAGATATTTCTCGAGACGAGCGCCCTCGTTCGCGCGCATCTGGTCGAACGTCTTCAGCGCACGTTCGACGATGCCCACGAGCTCCGCCGACGTTCCCGGAAGCTCGTCCTCCGTGGTCGCGATGACGTTGGGTAGGCGAAGCACAGCTCCGACGTCGACCGTGCTGCCCAGCAGCAAGTGCTGTTGAAGCGCGCGAATCTGTTCGACGTAGACACGGAACTGCGCTTCGTCGATACGCGCCGCGTCTGTCTCGCGGCGCTCGATGCGGGCAAACAGCGTGACGTGTCCGCGCGCAACCGCTTTTCGCAATGCTTCCCGAACGTCGGCTTCCCACTTCGCGAGGTCCGACGGAAGCTTGATCGACGGATTGAAAAACCGATGGTTGACCGACCTCACTTCGACCGATACCCGAGCGTCGCCGACGCTCCCTTCGGCCGAGCCGAAGCCGGTCATGCTTTTGATCATTGATCGCTCAGTTAGTGCTCACGGCTAGTCAACGAAGTACCACCGCACGCCATAGAAGTTCGTCTGCCGAGGCATGATGAACGACGGCACCTGCGAATATCGCTCGCCGAGGAAGTTGCGGAACTGCCACGACACGCTCGCTTGGAGAATGCGAATCTCGAGCAGTGTCGAGATCGTTCGATAGCCGCCCGCGGTTCGAACGGTTCCGTCGGCTGTCGGGAAGCTTACGCCCGAACGGTATTCGTGAACGATCGACGTCGTGATCCCAAAATTGTTTGTCGGAAATGCCTTGAGCAGGTTCGTGTGGAGAAAGAGCTCGCTGCGCGTCTGATATCGGGGACGATAGAATCCCGTCGTGTCATTCCAGCGAATCGCCGAGACGTCGGCGTGTAGCAATCGCCACACCTGTCCGCGAATTCCCACCGTATATCCCGTCACGCTCGGCTCGGCGTGAGCGATGAACAGCGTGTCGAACACGCGCGGCGCCGCGAGCTGCGCACTGTCGCGGCGAATCATGCCGCCGAGCAGCCACAGTTTCTTGATGCGCAGCGCGGCCTGCAGTTTGAGGTAGTTCTCGCGGGACGTGTCCTTGGAATGCGAATCCGATGTTCGTCCCGCTGATCCGAGAAACGAGACGAAGGACAACGGACTGACCTCCGCGGTGACGTCCTCGCGCGCCACGGAATCGATGCTCTTCCCTTCAGCAAACGCTGATACGCGGAGCATGCGGGACGTGAAGCTCGCGCGCGCCGTCGGCGAGGTGACGGAGTGGCCGCCGCCGCCGAAGAGTCGAATGCCGGCGCTCGCGCGAAGCGGACCATTCACGATCCCGGCTGTCGCGATGTACTGAGAGCGGAAGACGCCCGTATCGAGCGGAGCGACGGCGAGCGCGGAATCCTTCGCCGTCATGAGGTTCGTCGTCGGAACAGTGCGAATCCCGGTGTAGTCGTACTTGGACGCGATCGCCATCAGCTGCAGCCAGGTTGCGCTCGTGTCTGGATCTCGATAGCCGATTCGGAAATACGAATCGGATCGCGTCGACTCCACGGTCGGAATCGAGTCCGGCGGCGTGAGGCCGGTGATGCTTCCGCGATGTCGGCCGATGCGCGTGACGAATCCGTCGACGCTCCAGTTGTCGCGCGCCCATCCAACTCGCCCGATGATGCCGAGTTGGTCGGCGCTCGAGCCGAAGACGGACGGCGGAGTCGTGCCGTACTGCTGCGCGCCGAACTGAAGTCCGAAACCGTCGTGCCAGCGTCGTCCGAAGTATCCGCGATAGAGGTTCGTCGCTTGATCGCCGGTCGCGATGTCGGTGCGCGTCGTCGGTATCGTGTGCTTCACGCGCCAACTTCTGAGGTAGACGCGGACCTCGTCCGCCGCCTGCTCGATCGTCGCTTCCTCGACCGACCACAGATTGACCTGCGTGAGATCGTACGCGCCGTTCGTGCGCGGATCCAGCGCGGGCATTTCCATCCCGTCGTAGAACACGCGAATCCGTCGGACGTCGCCGAGATATGCGCCGACGGCGGGCGCGGAGATCCACCCTGCATGCAGGGTGGTCACTCCCGGAACGCGCTCGAGCAAGTCGGCGACGGTGAGCGCACCGGTTGCCTCGAGCGAATCGCGCGTCCAGTGCAGCGTGCGTCCGATCTCGACCTCAGTCGGCAGCTCGGCTTGCGCGAATGGCGTCTTCACCGAATCCGCTCGAGCCTTTTCGCGCTCGATCGAATCACGTTTCGCGAGACTATCGCGGAGGATGGAGTCGGCGCGCGCCGGCGCCGGAAACGTCAGCGTGGTGTCGCGCTTCCTCAGGGTGTCCTTCGGAATCGTGTCCCGTTTCGGGATCGTGTCCCGCTTGGGGATCGTATCGCGCTTCGGGATCGTATCCCGAACCTGCGCGGCCAGCGGCGCGTGCAAAACGGCCCCGGCCACGAGGCCGAGGCCGACGATCCAAAGTGCGCGAAGGCGACGACCGATCAGCGTGTGCGTCCTCGAACGAATTCCACGAACGTTCCCACGGGCACGCCCGTCGGGCCCCGCGGCACTGTCCCGAGGTCCGATTCCGTGTACGCTGTTCCGGCGATGTCGAGGTGCACCCATGGATACCCTTCAGCAAACTCCTTTAAGAACAGCGCAGCGGTGATCGTTCCGGCAGGTCGTCCGCCGGAATTCTTGATGTCCGCAACGTCTGATTTGATCAACTCCTTGTACTCGTCCCACAACGGAAGCGGCCAGCCGGGTTCACCGGATCGCTTTCCGGCGTCCAGGACTTCCTGCACCAATGCGTCGTCGGTTCCCATGACGCCAGTGGCCGTGTGACCGAGCGCGATGACGCACGCGCCGGTGAGCGTCGCCGCATCGATGACTGCGGACGGCGAGAACCGTTTCGCATACGACAACACATCGGCGAGCACCAAGCGCCCCTCGGCGTCGGTGTTGATGATCTCGATGAATTTCCCGTTCGACGCCTGAACGACGTCGCCAGGCTTTACCGCCTCTCCGGACGGCATGTTCGTCGTCGAGCCGATGAGACCCACGACGTTGATGGGAAGTTCCAAACGGCCGATCGCTTCCATGGCTCCGAGGACGCCGGCGGCGCCGCACATGTCGAACTTCATCCACTCCATGCCCTGGGCCGGCTTGATCGAGATTCCGCCGCTGTCGAAGCACAGGCCTTTGCCGACCAACGCCACGGGCTGCGCGTTCGCCGCACCGCGACGATACTCGAGCGCGATCAGCTTCGGATCCTGCGAGGTACCCTGCGCGACGGACAGGAACGATCCCATCTTCTCCTGCGCCATTTCCGCGCGCCCGAGCACCGTGACTTTCATCCCGAAGCGCTTCGCGATGTCGCGTGCGGTGTCCGCCAGGTAGTCCGGTGTGCAGATGTTGCCGGGGAGCATTCCGAGCCGGCGAGCGAGAGAATGGCCTTCGCCAATGGCACGAGCGGTCTGGACGCCAGCGTCGAGCGCCGCGGCGTCCGCGCCGAGAATGGTCGCCTCGCGCAGCGGCGCGCGGTCGTCCTCTGGTGACGGCGGTGTTTTGAGTTCCTTAAAGTCCCACGATCCGGCGATGAGTCCCAGTCCCGTCGCTTCGACTTCGTCGGCGGTCAGACCACCCGCGTAGAAGGCCAGTTGGCCGACGCCCATGCGATTTGCCGCTCGCGCCGCGATTGCGCCGGCGCGACGCAGCGCGAGTCGGCGATCCGTGGGCGATCCCGTTCCAACGAGCAGCACTCGCTGAATTCCGCGCTCGCCACCGGCGAAGTGCAGCGTCTCGTCGCGGGCACCTCGGAAATCGCGCCGGCTGATCGCCCTACTGATCGCGCCGCCGCAGGCCGCGTCGACTGGCTGCGCGGCAGCATCGAGGGTCGGCGCGCTCGGGAGCGCGAGGACGAGCAACGGCGTGTCGAGCGCGGCGAAATTGGGTCCCGCGACCGCGAGTGAGAGGGTCATGGATTCAGCGTATGTTGTAGTCGCCGGCGTTGGCGACGTTCGGGCTGTCGATCGGTTGATGTTCTTGCTGCCGAGGCGGATGTCGACGAGCGCTTTTACGTCGTCGTACACTTCCGCGTCATTTCGCCGTTAGAACGAACTTTCGCAAACTTGTAAGAAGCCCATTGGCGGTGACGAATGGTGCGGCGGCGAGCCAAGTAAGCTATGGATTCAAAAATCACGCGGCAAGCTGAAGCAACAAAGGTCGAACTCGCGGTGCCTGCGACTCGCTTGCGCCTCATTGTCGCCATTGCCATCGGCATTCTGTGCGGCGTCGTCGCGTTTCTGCTGCAGCGCCGGCCTGGATTCTGGCCCGATTTTGTCTATCCGTGGACATCAGCGCGCTACCTCCTCGAGGGACGCGATCCGTACGTCCTGCTCCCGGGTGGATTGAAGGAGCCCTTCGAGACGCCGCTCCTCTATCCACTGCCGACCGTTCTCGCGGTCGTCCCGTTTGCGCGGCTGTCGATGGCCGCGGCCGGAGGAGTTGTGATGGGCCTATCGTCCGCGCTCTTGAGCTTCGTGCTCACCCGCCGCGGTTGGCACCAGCTCTGGATGCTCGCTTCCGCGCCGTTCGTCATGGCGGTGAACCTTGGGCAGTGGTCTCCGCTCGTCCTCGTCGCGGCGCTGGAGCCGGCTGTCGGTGCGCTCGCGTCGCTCAAACCCAACATTGGTCTCGATGCGTTTGCCTATCGGCCATCACTGAAGATGCTGATCGGCGGCGCCATCGTGTTTCTCGCGTCGCTGTTTGTGTTGCCGGCGTGGCCGCTCGAGTGGCTTCATGCGGTGCGATCTCTCCCCGGTCATCCTGCGCCAATTCTGATGGCGCGAGGTGCCGGGCTCGTTCTCCTCCTCGCGGCGCTGCGATGGCGGACGCCTGAGGGGCGATTGCTGCTCGTCAGCGCATGTATCCCCCAACTTCCATTCTTCTCGGATCAACTGCCGCTTTTACTCGTGGCTCGCACCCGACTCGAGCTCATCGGGCTCACCGCGTTGAGCCAGGTCGGTTTCGTCCTGTGGTTCACGTTTTTGAAAGGAGACGAAGCGTACGTACCGAAAGCAGGCCTGTACGTGCTCGCGTTCGTCTTCGTGCCGGCGCTCGTGCTCGTGCTTCGGCGGCCGAACGAATCGGCCGTAACCGCTCCGAACGGCTACGGCGTACCGAAATCCGAATCGACGATCTGACCGAGCCGGACGGCCTCGTGAACGACTGTCCGAACGTCGGCGGTTGTCGTGCGGAAGTTCACGATACACGCGCGCAACGCGAACACCTTTCCGACAATCGCGTTCGAAAGATAGACGACGCCGTCGCGCTGGAGCCGAGCGAGCACCTCGGTGTTGAGCCGATTCAAATACTCTAACGTCGTCGGGTCATGGCGCCTCTCGCGAAGCCGGCTCGGGACGTATCGGAACGTCGCGATGCTCAGCGACTGCGTCACAGCCTCGAGCTCCTCCGACTCCGACGCGAGCCGATACATCTCTCGCGACAATGCGATGTCTTCGCCGATCATCCGCTTGTAGCCGTCGCGACCGACCTGGCGAATCGTCGCCCAGACCTTCAGGGCGCGAAACGCCCGCGAATTTTGCGGCCCCCACTCGTGAAAGTTCGTCGGCGGATCGTCGGCCGCTCCGCCGAACGCGTAGTACGGCGGATTGAAGCTGAACGCGTCGTGCAGCGCAGCCGGGTTGCGGACGAGCGCGCACCCGGCTTCGAGCGGGGCGTACAGCCATTTGTGTGGATCGATCGCAACTGAATCCGCGCTTGCGATCGCGCGGAGCTCCGCCGGTGCGTCGTCGAGCATTGCCGCCGGCGCACCGTACGCGCCGTCGACGTGAAACCACAAAGATTCGCTTGCGCAGAGCTCTGCGATCGCTCTCAGCGGATCGATTGCGCCCGTGCTCACCGAGCCTGCAGTCCCGATCACGACCGCAGGCTGCAAACCGTTCCGCCGGTCTTTGTCGATCTTTTCGCGCAGCGATTCGATTCGCATCGCGCCCATGCTGTCGACGTCGACCGCGTGAAACGAGTCGATTCCGAGTCCGGAGATGTCCGCTCCCTTCTGTAGCCAGGTGTGCACTTCGGACGACGCATAGACCACCAGTCGCGTGACGCCTGCGACGCCGCGCGACCGAACATCCCACCCGGCCTTCGCTCGAATCGCGGCGATGAGGCACACCATGTTCGCGACATTTCCGCCGCTCACGAGCAGTCCGCCCGCGTCCGGCGCATAGCCGATCAGCTCTGCCACCCAACGCACGACTTGCCTCTCGACCTCCGTCGCGACCGGTGACAGCGCCCACGCGCCGCAGTTTGGATTGACGGACGTCGCGAGGAGATCCGCGAGCGCGCCAATCGGTGCCGCCGACGATGTGATGTAGCCGAAGAAGCGCGGATGTCCGTTGAGTGTCGAATTCGCGAAGAGAACGCGCGCCATATCCCCGAGAATCCCAGCCGCGCCGCGACCGCTGTCCGGAACCGACGCGTCAGCGCCGATCAGCGACCGCACGTCGCGCGGCGGGAGCGACGGAGCCACCGGTCGCGAGTCGATCGTGTCGATGAAGTCCGCAATTTGGTCGACGAGCTTGTGGCCGATCGCGCGGAACTCCTCGGGGGACAGCTCCGCCGGAGACTCACGCATGCCGTGGGCTCTGTGGAAGCGTCACCCGAAATTCCGTGCGTCCGGGGACAGACTCGACTTCGATCGTTCCACCGTGGCGCCGTACGATGCGCCGGCTGATGTCCAGTCCAAGCCCTGTGCCTTCGCCCAATGGCTTGGTCGTGAAGAATGGATCGAAGATTCGTGTCTTGTCTTCGGGGCTGATGCCTGGTCCGTCGTCGACGACCCGAACGACGACCCATTGTCCTTCGCACGTCCCACGAATGATGACGCTGCCCGACGTCGGAACCGCGTCGAGCGCATTCTCGATCAGGTTCGACCAGACCTGATTCAGCTCGCCGCCGAAGGCCGGCACGAGCGGGAACGGTTCGGGAATCTCCAGCTTTACCATCACCGACTTCGCTTTCGCCTTCGAGGCGAGGACCGCCACCGTATCGGTGACGCCCTGCGCAATGCTCTGCGGCTCGCTCACGGTGGCGCGGTCCATGAAAGTGAATCGCTTCACCGCTGATACAAGGTCATACACGCGCGACGCTGCGCGCTCGATGTCGACCGCGAGCGACCGCGTCGTGTAGCCCGCGGCGATCCATCGCAGCGCTTGATCGAGCGTCTGCGGCCGGACATTCTCGGCGAGTCGATCGAGCGCGTCGACAGAGATTCCGCTCTCGGACAGCGCCGTTGCCGGCTCGGTGTCCGCGTGATGATCCTCGAGCCATGTCAGAATCTCGTCTTCGCGATCGGCGCGCTCGATGGCCGAAAAGACGCCCGTCGTCGCGCGAACGAGCGATCCGTCGCGCAGCGACTCGATCAACTGGCGTTCCTTCTCATTCAAGATTGCTGAACCCAACGCGTACGACGCTTCTTCTGCATTCGCGAGCTCGTCCTGCAGCATTTTCGCGGATCGCGCGACCGCCGAGGCGGGATTGTTGAGCTCATGTGCGAGCCCGGCGGCCAACCGGCCCAGCGACACCATCTTCTCGTCCTGCCAGTCGGTCGACGTGAAGTGGCGAACCCGATCGACCATGACATGCACCAGCGTCGTCGTGATCGTCGGACATCTGATGATCATCTCCGGAAAGAGATCACTGTGAATCGCAACGGCCTCCGCGTCCACTTCGATGATCGAGTCGCCCGGCGGCTTCTGCACGCGCGAGTACGGGAGGATTCCCATCACGTCGCCCCCCGCCCATTCCATCACTTTTCGCGGACCGTTGCCGCGATCGACGTGGATCGTCGCGTGGCCGACGAGGAGCACGATCATGTCGGTGATCCGCTGCGCCTTCGACACGACGACGTCTCCGGCCTTGTATTGCCGAAATTCTCCGTGGGACACGAGCCACTCGAGCTCCTCGCGCGGCGACGCGCCGAGCGTCTTATGCGCCGCCAGTCGGTCGACGATGTCCGAGAACGAAACGTTGAGTGCCTGCATACGATCTCGCAATTAAAAAACTGTAAATAGCGCGGCTACGCCTTCTTTGGTTCGAGCGGCAGCGCGACCCGAAACTCGGTTCGGCCCGGCTTCGACTCGAGAACGATCGTCCCGCCGTGTGCCGCGACCGCACGCCGACTGATGTCCAATCCCAATCCAGTCCCCTGACCGATCGGCTTCGTCGTGAAAAACGGCTCGAAGATGTGCGTCTGAATGTCGGACGGAATCCCCGGGCCGTCGTCGATCACTTGAACGACGACCTCGCTTCCTTCCCTTGCTGCCTTCACGACGATCTTGCCGTTCGCGTTGCCGGCATCGATCGCGTTCTCGATCAGGTTCGCCCACACCTGATTCAGTTCGCCGGCATTGCCCATGATCGTCGGAAGACCGGGTTGAATCTCGAGCCGCACCGAAACGGATTTCCCGCGTGCCTTCGACGCGACGACGGCGACAGTGTCGGTCAGGCCTTGGGCGATGTCCGTCGGCGCGGGTGCGGCAGACCGGTTGAGATACGCGAATCGCTTGACCGCCGAGACGAGATCATGAATTCGCGTCGTCGCGCGTTCGACCTCGGTGGCCAGGGTCCGCGCGGTGTATTCGGCGGCGATCCACCGGAGCGCGACGTCGAGCGTCTTTCCCTCGAATGACTCTGCGAGATCGTCGAGCGTCGCTGTGGTGATGCCCGACTCCGCGAGCGACGCGGCGCGCAGCGGATCGGCGTCGTGATCCTCGAGCCAATCGACGATCTCGTCCTCCTGGTCCGCGCGCTCGATAGCAGAAAAAACCCCGGTCGCGCTGGAGATCGGTGGTCCGTCGAAATACGTCGCCAGCTCTGAGCGCTGCTCGTCGCTCAATGTCGCGTTGCCGACGGCCTGCGCCGCCGCGTCCACTTCTTTCAGCGCCTCGCGGAGTTGCTTCGCGCTTCTCGCCGCCGCCGACGCTGGATTGTTCAGCTCATGCGCGAGGCCCGCCGCCAGCCGCCCGAGTGACGCCATCTTGTCGTCCTGCCAAGAGCGCGTCGCGAGCTCTTTCGTTCGATCCATCATCGTGTGAACGAGGATCTCGACGCTGACCGGACACTCCCGAATGAAATCACTGAACTGATTCCGTCGCAGCACGAGCGCCTCGGCCGGCTCGCTCGCGGTGACGTCGCCCAGCGCGTGCGTCAGCCGCGAGAACGGCAACAACGCCGTCACATCGCCCGCGTTGATTTCGAGAATGTGACGCCGGCCGGTTCCGCGATCGAGGCTGACCGTGAGCCGACCGCTCAAGAGCACGACCATCTCGCTCACCGGCGCGCCGTTGGGATACACGCTCGCCCCGATCTCGTAGCGGCGAAACTCGGTGTTTCGCGCGAGCCATTCGAGCTCCTCGCGCGGCGCGGAACCGAGCGTCTTGTGTGCCGCGAGACGATCGACGAGCGCGCCGGTGTCGGGCGCTTCTGTGACCGACTGGCTCACGTTCGTCACACGGTCCCGAGGTACTCGTGAATCATGCTGACCGTCGCCGATCCTTCCCCAACCGCCGACGCGACACGCTTTCCAGATCCGCGCCGCGCATCGCCCGCGGCGAAAACGCCGGGCACGCTCGTCTCGAACAAGAACGGATCGCGGTGGAGCGGCCACTCCCTCGGCGGACGACCGTCGATGAGCAGATCGCGACCGGTGAGAATGAATCCTTGCGCGTCACGCTCGACGAGCTCCGCGACCATTCCCGTGCGCGGCGCCGTTCCGATGAAAATGAACATCGCCGCGGCCGGATAGTCGATCGTCTCCTTCGTCTCGATGTTCTCGACGAGGATCGACTCGAGATGCCCCTCTCCTCTCACGCCCTTCACGACGGAATGCGGCAGCACGCGGACGTTTTTCGTGTCCGCAATTCGATCGACGAGATACTGTGACATCGACGCGCTCAGCGTCGCTCCGCGAATGAGCATCGTGACGCTCCTGGCGTGACGCGAAAAAAACATCGCGCCCTGCCCCGCCGAGTTCGCGCCGCCGACGACGAACACGTCGCGGTCCTTGTACGCCGCGGCTTCAGTGAGCGCCGCTCCGTAGAACACGCCGGCGCCGACGAGCGGCTCGAGTCCAGGGACGTCGAGACGGCGTACTTCCATCCCCGACGCGATGAGCACCGCATAGCCGTTGAGCTCCGAATCGTCGGACAGCTTCACGACGCGATAGGGATCGTTGCGTTTGATCTCGACGACGTCTTGCGCCGTGAGGATCTCGGTGCCGAATCGCTTTGCCTGCATCGTCGCGCGCCGGGCGAGGTCCGCGCCGCTGACTCCCGTGGGAAATCCGAGATAGTTCTCGATCTGCGAACTCGTGCCGGCCTGGCCGCCGGTCGCGTAGCGCTCGACGAGAATCGTCCGCAGCCCTTCCGATGCGCCGTAGACCGAGGCCGCGAGTCCCGCCGGCCCTCCACCGATGACGATGAGGTCATACACGGGCCGCAGCGCATGCGTCTGCATGCCGAGTCGCTCGGCGAGCTCGCGCGGCGTCGGTTGGACCATCGACGTGCCGTCGGGAAAGAACACGACTGGAAGCTTCTGCATCCCGCCGGGCATCGCGACCACGAGCTCGCGCGTCGGCGCGTCATCGTCGAGATCGACCCATTGGTACGGGACCTGGTTGCCCGCGAGGAAGTCCTTGAGCGCATAGCTCGACGACGACAGCGCCGTGCCGGCGATCCGAATGCCCTCGAACGGTGGCCGATTCTTCGCCAGCCAATCCATGAGCAAATCGTCGAGCACCGGGTAGAGTCGCTCGGCCGGCGGCTCCCAGGGCTTGAGCAAATAGTGATCGAGCCCGATGTGATTGATCGCCTGGATCGCCGTCTCGGTATCAGCGTACGCGGTCAACAGCACCTTTCGGGCGTCCGGGTAGAGCTTGATCGCCTCGGCGAGGAATTCGGTGCCTGTCATCTCGGGCATCCGTTCGTCGACGAGAAACAGCGCCACGCTGCTCCCGCGCTTTTTCAGCTGGCGGGTCGTATCGAGCGCTTCGGCGCCGGAGCCGACTTTCATTACGCGATAGTCGGCCCGGAAATGTTGTCGGAGGTCGCGATCCACCGCGTTGAGAACTTCCGGATCGTCGTCGACGGCGAGAATGACCGGTTTGGGCATGCGCGCTGGTGAAGGAAAGACCGCGCCTGAACCTGGCCGCGGCGCTTTGAAAAGGTAATTCCTCGGCTTCACGCGCGCGCGACGGGGCCGCGTTACGTTACCACTCGGTAGCCCGCCCGCGGCGAGCCGATCGGCGCGACGCGCGATAAGAGTTTACGAATAACGGAGGAGTCGCATATGGCGACAGGCCCTGAGTGCACGCACATCGCGTCGGTCGTTATCGTCGAGCCGACCTCTGACGTCTGCGACGAATGCGTCGCGCTCGGCGACGAATGGGTCCATCTCCGCGCCTGCCTGACGTGTGGCCATGTCGGCTGTTGCGATCAATCGAAGAACAAGCACGCGACGCGGCACTTCCGGTCTTCGAGCCATCCGCTGATTCAAAGCATCGAGCCGGGCGAGGACTGGTTCTACTGCTATGTCGATCACCTGATGATGGAGATCGAGTAGCGCAGAACTACGGTCGGTCGATCTGCTTGAATTTCGCGTGAGCGGTGTCGCCCGCTGCCACGATCACGGTCAGTGACTTGGGAGCGAATCCTGTCGCACCGCGCAAGGCGACGACGTGCTGTCCGGCGCTCAGCTGGACGGTAAGGGGCGTCTTCCCGCGCGATCGACCGTCGACGAGGACTGTTTCCGGAGTGTCGCCGTCGGAGGTTACCGTCAACACACTCTCCTCGAGCGTCGTTTCGGAAACGGGGGTGGTGACGTCGCCTCCGGAACGACCGTGACGCTTGGTGGAATCGGCTGTGCTCTTTTTTCCATCCTTCGCGCCGTTTTTGGTCTTCGCCGAATCCGCTGGCGCTAAGATGTCTGCGATCGTCGTATCGATGCCGAACCCGGTCGAATCTGGGGCGGATTTGCCGAACGCCCAGCGTCCCTCGAGAAAGTCCAATGCTCCGTTTCGAATATCGGAACGGGTCGCGAGCACGGCGATAGCGAGTATTGCCGGCACCAGCAAAAGCCAGCCCAGAGACCGACGACCCGGCTGCGCGACGGGTTCTCGGTAAATCTGTTCCGCCGCTGGTGTCTCGATGGCCGCGCCGGAGAACGTTCGGACGAATTCGCTCGCGCTGACGAACCGGAACGCTGGGTCTTTCGCTATCGCACGTTTGATCGCTGTCCCAGCGCTGATTGGCGCATCGGGGACGAGCGGGCGGTGGACAATGATTTCGATCGGGTCGATTTCGAAGCCACCTTCTTCGGTGAATCGCCATGTCGGCCGCCCTCGCAACAGCTCGTAGCCGATGATCGCGAGGGCGTACTGATCCGCTCGGCCGTCCATGGTCGGTGAATCGTGGCGCTGTTCGAGCGGCATATATGGAACCGCACCGACTTCGCTCGGTCGTGAGACGTCCCAATCCGCGCGCTGGGGGACGCGAATGTTGAAGTCCGAGACGAGGGGTCGCGCGTCAGCATCGAGCAAGATTTTCGAGGGCTGCAACCCTCCATGAATAATGCCGGCGGCGTGCGCCTGGTCGAGCGCACCCCCGACTGATCGCAAGATCTCGAGGACGTTCGCGAACGGAACGGACCCGTACCGCGCCAGGAGACCGGCGAGACTTCCGCCGGTAGCGAGCGGCATCTCTACGACGAGCATCGATTCGGGCGCGGGGACATCGCGCATCGTCATGACGCTCGGGTGCGCGATTTTGGTGCTCAGTACGGTCTCACGCAGCACCTGGCGGCGCGCCGCCGTTGTGTTCCACGCCACCTTGAGCGCGACGTTACGTCTCGAGGCGAGGTGCCTTGCTTCGATCGTAACGCCTCCGCGGCCGGTTCCGAGGACGCGACCGATTAGATACTTGCCCTCGAGCGCGCGGGTGAGATCCGCGACCAGCTCAGTGAGCTCGGTGTTCTCGATGGTGGCGACGAGACTGGCTCCGCAATTGTGACAGACCAAACCATCGTCCGTGGCTGGTGCCGCGCACGCTGGACACACTGTCGAACCGGAAGACGTCATCGCCACCGTCGTCAAATAATGCTTGGGAGCGGCCATTGGACGATGGCCGCGAAGGAAGGGTCGTTCTTGTTAATACGATTGTCCAGAACGGGCCGCTGGCGGGTTTGCACCGTGGGCGTCAATTCCTACTTCACCAGCGCGTTCTTGGGGAGCGGCCCGGGTTTGTTGATGAAACCGCCGGTCGGCTCCTGAAGAGACGAGAAGTAGCCGATGATGCTGTTCGTAGCTTTGTCGTAGCCAGTCACCCAAAACGCCGCCATGTATTTAATGGGTAACAACCGCTGCAGTTTCCGCCCGGCTCGTTTCCATATACGTCCCACAGGGCAACGTTGACCTGGACCGCGGGAGAGCAAGTATCACTCTTACAGAGCCCGTGTTGTTGTCATCGATGCCTTCGCGGTGTCGCCAACCTTCTCACCCGGAACTGTTTGTAGCCAGTCGCCGACACCGACGCGTTGATAGGTCGCAGCGCTGACAGCTGGATATCGTCCCTACCTGTTGCACGAACGGCGCGCAGTCGTTGCGCGCCGTCCTTAGTGCAATCGATTCTTGCGCGAAACGGGGTGTCTAGGGTCGGCCGAGACCGAAGGTTGCGCGCGCTGTGTCGCCAGGCGCGATATCGACGGTGAGCGAAGAGGGCGAAAACGATGTGGCGCCCCTCAGCGTCACGGTGTGCTTTCCAGCCGAGACTTTCAACGTTAGAGGAGTTTGCCCGCGAGGCCGACCGTCGACGAAGACAGCGGCGCGCTCGTTCGCCTCGATGGTCACCACCATGATGCCATCGCCTTTGGGAGCGGTGTTCGCCGCCGGTGTATTGGCCGGAGGCGGAGTGATTTCACCCCCGATGGCTGCGCGGCGCTGCGCTGTGTCCTTCCGCGACGCGCTGAGGTTCCCGTTCGACGATGACGCTCGTCCCCGCTGAGCATCGCCGTTTTGCGCGCTCCCATTCTTGCTCTCCACGGCCGGACCTTGTTCCCCGGAAAGCGGGTTACTGACAACTGGACCGGGGCTGCTGGTCGCCAGCGTGCGGGACGTGTCACCCACGCGCGTGTTCGTCACTTGCCCTGACTGTTTGGTCTCCGGCGCTCCCCTAGGCTGGCTGGTCCGACCAACCACCGTGTTGCCTTGGGCGACAGGTTGCGGCTCGGATCCGGCAATCGTAAAGCCTGAAGGCCAAGTTCCCTTCCATAGCTCGGCGATGGACTCTCGCGCGCTCGGTTGCGCTGCAACCACCGCAAGCGCGAGAACTGCCGGAATCGCAAGCCATGCTTTTGACCGGCGCTGGCGCGCGACGATCTCGTCGCGATGGATCTGTGCGCCGGCGTGAACGTCGACAGCTTCGCCCGAAAAGGCTCGTGCGAATGCACCGACACTCGCGAAGCGAAATGCAGGGTCTTTTGCGGTCGCCCGTTTGATGGCCATGCTCGCGCTGAGTGGAGCATCAGGCGCCACCGGGCGATGGACCATGATCTCGAGTGCGTCGATCTCGAGAACACCCTCGTCGTTGATTCGCCAGGTTGCATGTCCGCGGAGCAGCTCGTACGCCATAATCGCGAGCGCATACTGATCAATTCGACCGTCGATTGCCGGTGAATCGTGGCGCTGTTCCAGCGGCATATACGCTTGGGCGCCCACCTCGCTCGGCCGGGAGACGTCCCAATCGGCCCGGCGTGGCAGGCGAATCTCGAAGTCAGAGACGAGCGGACTTCCGTTTTCGTCGAGTAAAACCTTAACCGGGCGCAAGCCGCCATGGATGATTCCAGCGGCGTGTGCTTGATCCAGAGCTCCGGCAACGGCCCGAACGATCTCGAGAACTTTCGGATACGGCATTGGCTTGCCCGAGGCAATCCAATCGTCGAGCGTTCCGCCGCTCGCCAGCGGCATCTCGACGACCAACATTGGCTCGGGTGCCTGAATGTCACGGACAGGCAGCACCGCCGGATGGCTCACCTTCGCGGTAAGTATGGTCTCCCGCAAAACCTGCGTTCTGGCCTCACCCTCATCCCACGCGACTTTCACGGCGAGGTCGCGCTTCGAGCCGACATGGTGGACCCGAACCGTGATCCCGCCGCGTCCAGCGCCGAGCGGCTCGCCGACGACGTACCGACTTTCCAGCGCGCGACGGAGAGCTCCAAGGAGTGCCGCCGCCTCTGGGCTCTCAACCGGTTCGGCCAGCGGGCTTCCGCAATTCGTGCATAAGACCGAGCCGTCTTCGGCGGGCGTTGCGCAGGACGGGCAGGTTTGAGGGGCTGGCGACGTCATAGTTACCTGACTCTTATGAGCCGGCGTGGGCAACGGGTCGAGGCAGCGTGAAGCTCGAGTCTCGGCTCAGGGCTCCGCCTTGAAGGCGCGCCTGAGGGGAACGTCCTGACGGTGGCGTAACGATCGCGCGGAAGCGCGGCTCACGGCGCGCACGATCGAAAATGGGATCGCGAAGAGTTGCTGCGTACAAGGGGCCGCGTGGACGCACGGCTTCGAGGACGTCGAGGGCGCGCGGCATTTGACCGGACTCGATGAACGCCGACGCAAGCGCGCGACCTTCCCTGACACTGATAGTTCCACGGGATTGTACGTCGGCCCACGCGTCGCTCAGTCGCAACCGCGCGTGCACCGTATCGCGTGCCTTCAAATCCACAATGGCAGCTGCGCTCTCACCAAGCAGGGCGCTTCCGACCTGCTTGGCCGTTTCGGCGTCGGCCCAGGCGAAGCGAAGGTCGTCATGGCGCGAACGCAGCAGCGCGCGCGCTGCCCACGCCGGGCCGTACATCGCGTCGTCCTTGATGGCTTGGTTCAAGAACTCGCAAGCCGCCGCGTCGTTCTTGTCCGCGACGGCGAGATCGGCCAAGGCAGTCGTGATCTCGGCGCCGCGCGTGCCGACGGCAGCCGCTCGACGTAGCACGTCTCGCGCTGCAGTTCGATCGTCCGTTTCGGCGAGGGCGAGGCCATATGACTCGAGAATGGCCGGATCCGTCGGATCGAGAGCGATCGCTTTCTCGAACGCCAGGCGCCAGGCGGCCGTCGCACGCCCGTCGAGCAATCGCGCACGTCCCTCCGCGAGCCACGCTTCAGCCGAGTTCGGAGCCTCGGACACGGCTTGTGCCGCAGCGGAGCGCATCTCTTTGAGAAGGACGACGCCGTTTGTGGCTTTCTCCACGCCGTCGCTCACGAGCGCGGCATCAGCCAACGCGAGCTTCGCGTACGCGTCGGCGAACGATCGATCGAGTTGAACCGCACGACGGTATCCATCGGCTGCGCGCTCGAACGCCGAGCCGTTCATTGCGGCATCGCCGCGGAGCGCTGATTCGAACGCCGCGCGGTTCGTTGTCGACGCACTCGCGAGCGCCTCGGTTTGGCGGCTGTCCAACGAGCCTGCCATTCGGCTCGCCACTTCGCGCGACGCAGAATGGACAATGGCGAGCGCGCCGAGCGCGTCGTAGTCGTATGAGTGCTGCCAGACGCGCTTCGAGAGCTTGCCGTCGTAGAGCGCGATGAGCACGCGCGTCCCCTGTCGACCGCCCGTGACATTGCCCGTGACAAGGAAACGAGTTCCGAGCTGCGAATTTACCGTGCGAAGTGCAGCTGCGTCGTCGCTGGACGAGCGGGGTTGAACACTTCGACCCGCGACATCGATCGACGGAACCGCGTGTGAGATGCGTCGCGCGATAGCATCGGCGATTCCGTCAGAAAGAAACGAAACGGACGAAGCTCCGGCTCCGGTCGCGAGCGGAATCACTGCCACGGAAAGTGGAGTGCGTTTTACCGCGTTCATGGCGACTGAAGCGCCCCCAAGCGCGCACGGCGGTGGAAGCGGCGCCATTCGCCCCTGGGCGAGGAGAGGCACCGCGATACCGACACGCAGGACGAACGCCACGAAATACACCGCGCCGCCGATAGGCCGACAATGCGTCATTCGAAGGTTTAGGTAGGCGCTATCGGCTGGCAGAACCATCCAAACTATTGTACGAGCGCGAACATCTTGATCGGGCTGGGAGTGGTCGAGAGGCTCCCTGAATTGGCCATCGTTTGAAAGTACCCGACCACTGCATTAGTGCTCGTGTTGTACTGAGTGACGTAAAACACGCCAAGGTATTTCACGTGAAAGCACTTTCCGCCGCACCCCGAGGAAGCGCCTGGAGCGTTACCGTAGGTGTCCCAAAGTGCGACGACCACTCGTACGGGGTTTGCGCAAACATAGTTGTTGCCATTCAATCCGCAGAGATCCTGGAAGCCCTGCTGCGTCGGACCCTGCATGTTGCCGTTTTCTGGCGCGAGCCAGTCGCCAACGCTGACATAGGGATTCGAGCCCATTTGGGCCGCAAGAGCGGCGCAAGTCTCTCCCTCCGCAGTCCGGTAGTTGTTACCTCCGCTCCATGGCGTTCCGAGCGTACCGTCGGCGTAGACGATCGGTGGTAATTCTACGCCATAGAAATTCCCGTTGACGATGCCACTCGTGTTGTCGCCGATCTTGAGCGAAACGTTGTTCGAGGTCGTCATCGCGCTGAGGTTAGCGACGTCCGTCGTTGTGAGGTTGTAGGTTGTCGCATCTTTCAACGGGGGATTTGGATACAGAGCGTTCAGCAGGAGCTGGTAGGGAACGGCCCACGGCCTAGTGCATGTCGACCCTGAAGCAAATCCCTGGTAGGCGACCGAAGTCGCCGTTAGAGCTTTGGTGTTGAAACCAAATATGCGCGCGAATGTGTAATTTGCGGTGTACCGCGTCGTAACCTTGACCGCATTATCGCCGTTTCCGAAGGCATTCGTCGCGTCAGCGACGAAGCCACCAGCAGGAGTCCAAGTGCCGGGAATAACATCGGAGCTCGCGAGCGAGACAGCTGATGTCCCGACAAGATGCCTGCCCGCGTAGCTGACCGTCGTATCAACCGTGTGTGAAGAGTCGATCGCTGTCATCTGAAACACGCCCGCGAGCGCGGCGGCATCAGCGCCAGCATGGATCTGCGCGCGATATCTGTACATCTGCCCGGCATCGACCGCGAGCGCGGCTGCCCCAATCAGCACCGTGATCATGAAGGTCATTAGGACCAACGTGAATCCGCGACGCTCGTGTTTCGTGAAACCCACGCGTCTCATCGTCGCCTCCTCGCGATGTCTACTTTCCGAAAACGTCCAGCGTCGATCCAATCATGATAATTGCCGGACCGCCGATGACCACGAACAAAGCGGGCAGAATGAACGTCGCGAGCGGGAACACCATCTTGGTGGCCGCGACCGCCGCTTTCTTCTCCGCGGCTTGGCGACGCTTGCGTCGAAGTGATTCAGAGTACACCCGCAGCACCTGGGCGATCGACGTACCCCACCGTTCGCTCTGAATCATATTCGATCCGAGCGAGCGCAACTCCGCGACTCCGGTTCGATCGTAAAGTCCATGCAACGCATCCTCGCGCCGCATACCGGCATTCATCCGCCGGTTCATCATGAGGAACTCGTATGAGAGATCAGGATGAAGAAGCATCATTTCGCGGCCGACCCGTAGAATCGCGGCGTCGAGGCTGACGCCTGCTTCCACACAAACAAGCAGAAGGTCGAGCGAGTCCGGGATTGCCTTTCGAATGCGGTCCTCTCGCATGGACTTTAGACGCGATAGGACGGCCGGTGGGGCAAAAACTCCAAGCGCGACAGCTATGAGGCCCGCCGCAGCGAGCATCAGAACAGAGTCGTGCGGCCCCCAAGCCAACATTATACCGGGGAACACGAGAGCCGAAGCGATTCGGACGACGCCATAGATCGACGGCGCCGCCTGGGACTCGAACCCTGCCTGAATGAGCAGTTGCTCCGAGGCGGCAGACGAGGCGGCGCCTTCGGGCAGGTATTGCTGGGCCAGCTCGCCAAAACGAGCACTGAGCGTCTTCTCCGAGCCCGGCTTGGCGATAAGCGGAACTTTTGCGGCGGCGGGCCCTCCGACGCCAGTCCGCGTCAGGATTTGCGAACGGCGCCGGTTGGACTGCAATGCCCCGATTGCGACGCCAACGGCGCCGACAAGCAACACAACGAGAAGAAATAGCGGAAGAGTTGTCATCGGTTCGTCCTACAGATCGATGTCCGCGATCTTCATCAGCACGATATAGCCGACGATAATCGAGCTCGCAGCGTACAACAGGAGCAAATGCCCCTTCGGTGTTGTGAGCATTACCTCCATCATGCTGCGGTTCAAATAGAAGATCGCGAAAAAGGCCACGACCGGCATGAGGGAGAGAGCCCGGCCGCTGAATTTCGGCTCCGCCGTGAGCGTGTCGATCTGACCGCGCAACGCTCCGCGGTCCCGAATGAGCGCCGCCAATCCGGAAAGCACCTCGCTGAGGTTACCACCGGTTTCGCGTTGAATCAGCAACGACGTCACAAACATTTTCGCATCGAGGGTCCCGATTCGTTCCTGCATTCCGAGCAACGCGCTTCGAATATCCGCGCCAAGCCGCTGCTCGTCGTACACCCGTGTGAACTCGTCACCCAACGGCATTGGAACCTCGTCCCCGACGAACTTCAGCGCGGCCTGAAACGAGAATCCAGCCCGCATTGCGTTTACAATCATGTCGATTGCGTCAGGCAACTGCTCCTCGAACTTCTTCTCGCGCCTCTTCCGCATGTGGCGTAGCACCATGAACGGCGCGAGGGCGCCGAGGAGCGTGGCGATTGCGGCGGCGAACGTTCCAAACTGCTGTCCCAGGAGGAGCAATAGCGCGGCCGTAACTGCGCTGCCGAGAAGGAACTCACCGACGCTCCATGCCGCTCCTGCGCGCCGAAGCTCGTACTCCAGTGCCCCAGAAACAGAAAGCGACTCGAGCGCCTTGTCGATAACCGCGACGCTGCTGCGCCGCGTGTCTTTCAGGATGTTGGCCGGCGCGACGATCGGCGCCGCGTCGCCAACGCGCTGACGCAAGCTCGCCGCAGCGGCGAGGCGCCGACGATTGATGAACGCGTATCCTCCAAGCACCAGCATGCCGGTGCCGAAGAAGACGAGAAGAAGGACCAGCCCCTGCATCGTTAGATCGCCGCGAAGAGTGAGTTAGGTAGGTCGACTCCCGCCACTTTCAACCGCTCTGTAAATGATGGTCGAACGCCCGTTGCTTCGAATCGGCCGACAACGGTGCCGTCACCGGCGACGCCCTGTCGTCGGAATCGGAAAATCTCCTGCGCCGAAATGACTTCGCCTTCCATCGTCGTAACTTCGGTAACGCTGGTGACGCGACGCGTGCCGTCCGACAGCCGTGAAACCTGAACGATAACGTCGAGCGCAGACGAGATCTGCTCGCGCATGGCTTTGTTCGGCAGGTTCATCCCCGCAAACTGAATCATCGTCTCGATGCGCGCGAGTGCGTCGCGCGCCGAGTTCGCGTGAACGGTCGTCAGAGAACCTTCGTGACCCGTGTTCATCGCCTGGAGCATGTCGAGCGCCTCAGTGCCGCGCACCTCGCCGACGATGATGCGATCCGGGCGCATACGAAGCGCGTTCTTCACGAGGTCTCGCGCGAGTACTTCTCCGCGCCCTTCGGCGTTGGGCGGACGCGTCTCGAGTCGCACCACGTGCTCTTGTTGAAGCCTGAGCTCGGCCGCGTCCTCGATGGTCACGATACGCTCACTTGCCGGAATGAACGAGCTCAGCGCGTTGAGCAGCGTCGTTTTGCCAGAACCGGTACCGCCAGAGATCAGCATGTTCAGGCGCGCCTGCACGCAGCCCGCGAGCAGGTCGACCATCTCTGTCGTGAGTGCACCGAACTCGAGCAACTGGTCAATCGTGATCTGCGCGCCGAAACGGCGGATCGAAAGCACCGGGCCATCGAGCGCGAGCGGCGGAATGATTGCGTTCACGCGCGAACCGTCCGGGAGACGCGCGTCCACCATTGGTGACGACTCGTCGACGCGGCGACCGACCCGGCTTACGATGCGATCGATGATTGCGAGCAAGTGCGCGTTGTTACGGAAGCTCGTCGGCACGCGCGCGAGCTTACCCTTTCGCTCGACGTACACGTCCTTTGGCCCGTTCACCAGAATGTCCGTGATCGTGTGATCACGGAACAAAGGCTCGATCGGTCCGAGGCCGGTGACCTCGTACACGATTTGTTCGATGACCTCTTCGCGCTCGATCTGGCTGAGCGGCGTCGGTTCGGCGCGGAGGAATTCCACAACCGCGTTCCGGATCTGCTGAATGAGGACCTGTTCTTCCTTGATCGACTCCAGCGCTTCGAGATCCAAGCGCTCGATCAGCCGGCGGTGCAGGTCAACTTTGAGCTGCTCGACTGGGCTCAGCGCGGCGGTTTCGAGCTTGTGCGTGAAGGTGCTCGAAGAGCGCGAAGCGAGCGACTGCCTGGAATGTCCGGGTGCCGTGGCCCGCACGTCCGTAATTGGGGCCGCGGGTCCGGTGACGAGGGGCTTTGCCGGCGCCGTGTGCGGAACGGTGGCGTTCGGATTGACGACGCCGTTGCCCGTCGGCGTTTCAGTGGGCTTGTTGGCCCGCCCCATGAGGCGGTCGCGAAGACTGGCCATTAGCTTTTCTTCCTACCGAGGAGGCGGCTGAACCGCGACCCGTGTGCTGGAGTGTTCTCGTTGGCTGTCGTCGACGCCTGAGACGTGCCTCCGAGTTTCGCCGCGAGCTGAACAAAGTTGCGAGCGAGAGGCGACGTCGCGTCCTTATCAGTCACTGGACGGCCGCGCGTGAGCGCATCAGCAAAAGCTCGGTAATCGTTCGGAATCGTCCAAAAAACCTCGCGCCCGAGCACGTCTTTCGCGTCGCCGAGTGACAACACGTCGCCGGAGTGGTGTCGGTTCACCGTCACAAAAATCTTTGAATCGCTGTACCCGAGGCGTTCGCAGAGCTCGAGCGTCCGTTTCGTGCTGCGAAGCGCCGGAACAAGCAGCTGCGTTACGAGGACAATTCGGTCCGCTGCGTCGAAGGCAGCGAGGGTTCGGTCGCTCATGTGGTGCTCACAGTCGACGACGACCGAAAAGTGCGCTCGGAGATGGTTGAGGATCGACGCCGCGGCGGTCGCATCGAGCAAATCCGCGACTTCCTCGTTCTCGGCCGCCGGGAGGACCCAGACTCCGCCGGGGGTCGTTGAGAGAACTGAAAAGAGCAATTCCTCATCGACGCGGTCCATTTTGACCGCGAGGTCGCCGACATCGTATGCAGGCTTCAGGTTCAGCAGGACGCGGACGTCCCCGCTGCCCATCACGAAGTCCGCAAGCGCAACGCGTCGGTCCGGATGGTTCTTAGCAAACCCATACGCGAGGTTGATTGCAACACTCGTCGTTCCGAGGCCGCCCTTGCCGCTGTAGACCGCGACGAGCGTTCCCCGTTGTGTCTCCTTCGTCGTTCGACGCACGAGCCGGTCGAGCGCGCTCGCGAGATCATTCGAATCAGGTGGTGAGACCAGGAACTCCTGAACGCCAGACCGCATCCCTCGAAGAATGAGATCGGGATCCGCTTTCGGCGCGGTGCCGATCAGCATCGACGACTCTCGACGAATCTCGCGCTCCAGGAGCGACATCTCGACGGGAGACAGCTTGTCGATCGCAACGATCACGAGGTCGAAATGGTCGTTGCGGAGGCGGGCGGTCGCTCCGTTCAGCGAGGGGGCTTCGTCGAGCTTCGCAAAGCCGAAGCGCTGCAAGACTTCGGGGGCCGTTTCCGACCCCCCGAATGCGTCGCCGATTATAAGTGCTTTGCGCTTGGTAGTCACGGCTCAGGGTTTCTTGACGGGCGGCGGCGGCAAGCGCTTTTCGATTGCTTCTCGCGCTGGCAATGTCGTGTCACGGACGATCGGAAGCAGCGACGACATCGGAGGCGACATGGGATTCACGATCGTCGGCGTCACCAGGATCAGGAGCTCCGTCTGATTCGACGTCCAGGTCGAATTGCCGAACAGCGCTCCGAGAATCGGGATGTCCATAAGGAACGGAATCCCCGTGCGAGTTTGCTCGCGCTCATCGTCGAACATACCCGAAATGATCAGCGATTGGTCCCGCCTGACGTCTACGGTCGTTCCAATACGCCGGGTTCGAAGGGCTGGGATGCGGAAGCCGGAGATGTCGACGGCGTTGGAGAAGTCCAGGCTCGATACCTCGGGCCGGACCGACAGCTTGATCAAGCTGTCGCTGACGATTTCCGGAATGAAGTTCAGCCGGACGCCGAACTCGCGAAATTGAATCGTGATCGTCGGCGCGGATCCCGCACTTCCCGGCTGGGCAATGGGCACCGGGAACTCGCCACCGGATAGGAAGCTCGCTGTGTCACGATTCCCGGTAAGCAAGTTCGGTTCGGCCAGCAGTCGCGCGTTGCCCTTTACCGACTGCGCCTGGATGAACGAAAGAAAATTCTTTGTTCCAAAATCGGTCAGTAGGGTCGCGAACTGAGACGTCGTCGGAAGAACGATATCTCCCGTCGTCTTGTCGATTGGCTGATCGGTGTTGAAGACGCCGGCACCAGCGCGAACGTTGCCGTTCCGATAGAGTCCGCTGATGCCGAGCGCGTCGGCGACGTCTTTTCGAACCTCGGCGATCCGAACCGACAGCAAAACCGACTTTCTGTCCGAGGCGCCGTGCACGGCGACTCGGTAGTGGCGACGCGGCTCGTTCGTGACCCAAAGAAGGATATCAGTCTCGCCGTTGCCCTTCGCGTTGATGACAAGCTCTCGTTCCGCGACGACGACGGCGTCCGCGATTTCCGGACTCGCCACGGACACTCGCGTGATCGGGTTGTCGGTCGTGAGCGGATAAGAACGGCCTACCGAGAGATCGATACGAATGATCGAGTCTGCCGGTTGCTGTGCATGCGTTTTGGATCCGGCGAGGACGAACACGCCCGCGAGGATGCTGGCGCGAAAGCCGGTGAACCACCGGCGCGGGCGGGAGCTTGTCGGAGAAGTCACGTGATGACTGGAAGGTGTCAGTTCGCGGGAGCCGGCGGCTTCGCCGGATCAGGTTTCTTGGTCGAATCGGTTTTCTGGAACTTGCGCACGTCCTGCTTGTCGCCCTTGAAAATTTGGACCGTGAGCGAGTCGGGCAGCTTTGCCTTCGGCGCTTCCTGGACAATCGGCGGAGGAGCGACAACGGGCGCTTGTCGCACGGGTGCCGGCTCGGCCGCCGGGGCACTCCGCTTCGTGCTGCTCGGACGACGCTCGACCTCAGCTTGTATTGACTGCGCACCGCGCAGCTGCTTCAAGACATCGGCCGTCTTCGCCCCGTTGGTCTTGATCGAATCGGGATCGCCATAGCCGCGAAGCACGAGCTGAATGGTTCCCTCACGCTGGGCGATCGCGAGCTGCTCTGCCTCTGCCGGTGTGACTTCGATCGTGGCGGTCGGTGCCGAGATTGGGCGATTGTCCGCGGTTGTCTGCACTGCAGTGCCGATCGATAGAACGCGCATGTTCGACATGAACAGCTTCGAGACCTGCTGGCCGTTTGCATCTTGGAGCGTCACCAGAATGTCGACGCGGCTGTTCGGCTGAATGAGGCCGTTCAGGCCTGAAACGTCGTCGATTCGGACGGGCGCGGCGCGCTTCCCCGGCGCAATTTTGACCTGCAGCCCTGGGCCGGTCCCGTCCGGCGCAAGTCGGCCGGGGACGATGACCTCGCCCTTGAAGATGTCAACTCGCGCAACGCGGCTAACGACCGAATCGGCAGACGAGTATGCGCCAGCGGGGACGGTTCCGATCGGCCATTGCGCGACCATTACACTCGCGCGCTCAATGGACCGGCCCTCTGAAACATCTTGGAGCGCGACAACGACGGGCCGAGTGACGATCTTGTTCTTGGCCTTTGTTGCCTCGAGGACGCGGTAGATGCCAAACGTGGCCAAGCCGGCCGTGGCCAGGGCTGCGGCGAAAATGAAAGTGTAGCGTCGTTCTGCCATTTGAAACGCTCGAAGAAGGGACAGCTAGGTTGAGAAATGAACCCGGGGCGACTGAAGTGTTCTAGAAGGCCCTATAGCTCGTACTTGTATTCCGCGGTGATATGAAGCGTGTCAGTCGAACCTGTCCATTTCAGGAGTTTCGGCAGCGGTGTGATCCAGCTAAACGGGTACGAGATCGCGACACGGATGGATTGTCCCGTGCAAACGGTTCCACCGCTCGGCTGGAATGTCACGACCGTTTGGCCTGTGGTCAGCGCTGATCCCCCGAACGGTTTGAACACGGCGATCGCGCGCGTCTGGGCGGTAGAGGCGGCGGTCGCACAGTCGGTGACTGCTCCGGTACGGGCTCCCTCGCGCGCCGCCGATGTGAGCGTGTTCACCGTATAGAGGACTCTGCCGACGTCGAAGATTCCAAACATCAACATCAGCAAAATGGTAAGCATCAGCGCCGTCTCCAGAATGACGGCGCCGTCCTCATCGCGACCAAACGACCTCTTTCGTGTCATGGACCGACCTATCGCTGAAAAGAGCCCTGCACTTTGAGTCGAAACGCCAATAGTTCTTGAGTATCGGGAACTAGTGGGCGAGCGCGTTAACCGACAGTCAGACCATTCAAAAACGTGTAGGTCACTGCACGCGCTCGGTACTACTTAGAGAATGTGGCCGGGCCACCAGAAAGCGGTCAGCACACCACCGGCAATCGCGAGCGCGTATGGCATGCGAGATCGTGTTGCCTCCGGGTTCCTCAGGAGAGCCGGGCTTTGAAGGCCGCTGACTAGGCGTACGAACGTGGACGCCAACCCGGAGCGCGCAATCATATATCCTGCGGCGACGAGTCCGCCGTAGAGGGCAGTATAAAGGGCACCTTCGACGGCTCCCATCGGCCCGAGGAACGTTGCGGTAGCGGCGAAGAGCTTGACGTCGCCCGCACCGATCATTCGAAGCATATAAAACGGAAACCAGATGGCGAGACCAGTGAGCAGTCCGCCACCTGACAGCTTCAAACCCGCAGCTATGGGCGTGGCGCTGGCCGCGATCACAATTCCCGTAATCGCGGCCAGTAGAACCAGCCAATTTGGTATACGTCGGCTGCGTAAATCGGTGAAACACGCAACCCCGAGAAACGCGAGCAACGCCGCGCTCCTGACCACCACAGCAAACTCTCCCGCAGTAGTTTCTTACGGCAACGTCGAGTTCACGGTCGCGAAGCCGTTGCTGACCTTCTTACCCAGTGACTGAATGACGAGGATGCAAAGCACCGCGATAAGCAGCACGAGCATGCCATACTCGACGAGGGCCGCTCCCTCTTCATCGCGGCCGAACGCGCGAACGACGTTTGAAAGACGCTTCATACTGAGACTTCTCCTGGAGGAGGTAGTGGGGAGACCACGGGTACTGCAAAACGCAAACTGTCAAGTTCCTTCGCGCCACAGACGACACAGACGATTCGAAGTTACGGCAAGGTGCTGTTGATGGTGTCGAAGCCATTACTGACCTTCTTTCCCAACGATTGAATCACGAGAATGCACAATACGGCGATTAGGAGAACCAGCATCCCGTACTCGACCAGCGCCGCTCCGTCAGCTTCCCGAAAGAACCCAGTCGCCGTCTTCATCAGCCACTTCATCGTAGCCTCTCACACCTGGGGTAATGATCGGTACTTCGAGGAAGAATTTGAGTGTTGCGTTTTATTGCAGGACAACATCAATGGGCGGGCTACTGTCTCAGGCGAGGTGCGAGGATATCCTCAACCTCCGAGTCTCACTACGCACCTGCGACAGCAGGAATCAGACGGGGATCAGACGGTTACAAGGATATGCCGGTGCTACTCGGACGCAAGGCCAAATCCTGTTCACGAGTGTTGCAGATTCTTACGGCGTCACAGTTTACCGCGCGCCAATGGCGACGACTCGACTAGGCCTATCGTTGAGGCCGTTGGTGCCATTCTCCGGAGTCGGCAGCTTGGCAACCTAGAGGCCAAATCGGGCGCTCTCGAAACCGACGCGCAACATTCGAGTTTCGGCGTCACGGACGGTCTCCGCGAGGACATTTCAAATCCGAAGCCTAGCAAGAACTTGCACCGCCTCGCGTCGTCTGTCGCCGCTCGGACCCGTCAGAACAAGGGCTTTCGCCAATCCCGTCCGAGAGTAGGCCCGACCGTCTCCCTCGGCTGGTTGCTGTGGTTTTCGCGACACAGCTGTCGTTGACCCGCAACTAGTCGATGCCGTCCAGTAACAGCTACGACACCGATACGCGTGTTCCAACGTTCGCCGCGGCTGATTTCGTTGCGACCGTAACAGCGGCTTTGTTCGCGTTCGGCCTAAGTGACAAGCTCACGCAGAGTGACGGCGATCTTTTCGCGCACATCGCCCTGGGCCGCTGGATCCTGATACACCGCGCATTTCCGCACCACAGCATTCTCGGATTCGCCGCACCAGGTCTGCCGGCCGTTTTCCCTGCTTGGCTATCAGCGGCGGTATTCGCGGGAGTCGAGCAGCTGTCGGGGCTCGCCGGGATCGCCGCTCTTACCGCGATAGTGGCCGGGACAACTCAATGGATCATGGCCGCATGGCTCGAGCGAAGAGGCTTGAGTGCACGCGCCACAGTCATCACATCGCTCCTGGGATTATTACTCGGTTCGGCCCACTGGCTGGCGCGCCCCCATCTGTTCTCGATGGCGTTCGCGATCGTGCTCCTCGTTCTTTTGGAGAGTGAAAGTTGGTGGGGCATTCCAGCAGTTGTTGCCTTGTTCGCCACCTGGGCGAACCTCCACGGAGCATGGCTTTTTGGATGGATTCTGGTCGCGACCTACGTCGTGGGTGATGTGATCGATAGTCGCCGGAGCGCCTGGCGCACCGCTTCAGTATGGCGGTTGAAGCGCGATGCGGGAGTTCTCGCGGGTGCCTCGCTTGCAACGCTTGCGACTCCCTATGGCATCTCGCTCCACCGAGCGATCCTTGCATCGCTCTTTGAGTCGGGCACCGCGCGCGTCATCGACGAGTATCAGCCGCCTGGCTTTCACCAGCCGATCGACATCGCCTTCTATGTCATTGCCGCGCTGTCCTTGCTCTGCATTCTGAGGTCATGGCGCCGCATGTCGTTCCGTTGGGTGCTGACGATCGGCCTTACGATCGCTTTTGCGCTTCGTGCTGGAAGAAACATCGCGCTGTTCGGTCTGACGGGTTGGCCGCTGGTCGCTCTGACGTTCGCGCGCGAGTTTGTCCCAGGTTCACGAACCGGCGAGGCGCAGCGCGAGAACAGCGCTGCATTTTTTCGAATTCCGTGGTTCGTTCCGTTCGCTGCGGCAATCCTTGCGATCGGATTCGCCCATGGCCGACTTGGCCGCGCGCAATTGATCAACGACAGCGTGGATCCTGGCCGCTTTCCAGTTGCGGCCGTCGAGTCTTTGAAAGCATTCCCAACTCCGTCGCGGACTCTGACGACGTGGACCTGGAGCGGCTACGTGCCGTTCGCGTGGAGTGGTGAGACGGTGTTTTTCGATCCGCTGGTCTTTCCGCCAGCGGTGCTCAACGCCTTTGGTCGGATGATTCTCGCGCGGCCGGGTTGGCGAGACGACATGAACGCCGCAGGCATCAACGCAGTGATGATCCCCGTCGGCTCAGCGCTGGGAGACTCGCTTGCGAAAGACACGAATTGGGTCGCGAGCTACCGTGATGAAAGAACCCTAATTTTTCGTAAATTGAAGTCTTGAGGTTGCTCTTCCGACCTAAACCGAGGGCCCGCAGGCGAAATGATTGGTCCCCTGACGCACGATCACGTGAGGCAGTGCAATGACGTGTGTGGGGAGCGCTACCGTGCCGGCTCGTGCCCACCACTTGTCCGTCACCCACAACCCAATCAATCCGGCCCGTCCGCTCACCTGGCTAGTCAGGGCGATCCGGTGCCACCCCTTCGCTGTGTCGAGAACTGCCGCAACTGGGACGTATATGGGAGCGATGGCGAGCTCCGCACTGCGCCACGGCGGAAGGGGAACCGTCGCGCGGTTTGGCGAAAAGTATGTATCCGCCTTTGCCACCGAATCGGGGAAGATCGTCCTGCCATCGATCGACTCAGAGAGGTACGGAAGACGCCATGGCACGTACCCACCGAGATTGAATGTCGTGACCAGGCGGCCGCCAACCGCGCGCTTCACATTGCAATCGAGCCATTCGGCAATCGGCTCCATGGATCGAGCGTTGAGTGACGGGAGACGGCGCGTCGCGATCGATCCGGCGCCCATCCACGGATCCTGAACGTCATCGACGCCCGATAGTGCGAGCGCCGCGAAGACCGCGACGAGCATTCCGATCTGTGTGACGCGGACCGTCGAGTTTCGCGGTGACGGCACGAGCTCGAGAACCGCGGCGACCATCGGCAGGATTAAAAGCCACCAGACGACCATGGCGCGCGTCGCGAGCGCAAACATGAGCAAGCCGGCGAGCCACAACAAGCCGTGCAGCAGCCGTTCGAGCGAGATGAATCGGGGCGCGGCAACCCACGGAAGGAAGGCGAATGGAATGGCGAGCAACACCGACGAGATTCCAAGGGTCGCTGCCGATGTGAAGCCAGGGCGGTACTCGCTGATCGGAGATGGCGGTCCGAACATCGCATTCGGAGCGAAGTTCTGCTTATAGATCGCCACCCAGTGAAGTGCATAAGGAGTGATGAACCAACCCAGAACGATCGCGCACGGAATAAGCAAAAAGCGTTTCCGATCTGTCGGTGGATGTGCGAGAAGGAAGACGCACGGCGCAAGGGTGATTGGAAAAAGCAAATGTGAATTCGCTAACACCGCGCTGTTCAACACAAGGAGCACGAGGACCGTTGCGATCTGCTCGGTTTCAGCGGCCAGGATCACCAGTCCCCAGGCTACTGGGGTCACTAACAACAGAATGCTCTGCGGTCTGAGAAAGGCCGAGACCCCAACCGTGATGAGGATTTGGATCAGGATCATCCCAATCGTCGTCCACGCTCGCCACCTCGCCACGACACCGAGGAAGAGGATGGCACCGACGATTCCGACGTAGATGATGCCCTGCAGTACCTGCAGTCCCGTCGGCCCCCAGGATCGATAAAGCAAAAAATAGATCGTTTCGATGCCCCACGAGTACGCATAAAAAGGCGCTCCGGATCGAGTCCACGCCCACGGCTCGACAAATGGGACGCTGTGGTGGCGTACCACCCATTCACCCGTCGCGAGATGGATTGGGAGATCCGGGTCCGCTAGCGGCGCAGTCACGCCTGCAGCAAACGCGCAAAGTGCGAAGAATACGAGAAGGAGCTTCCAATGCCGTCCAAGCTCGACGCGCCAGTTCGAGTACAGTGCTTCGTTCATGGGGTCTCGAGCTCGCGTGCAAGCGAGGCGGAAGTCCGGTCCAAACTCACGCTAGGATATCGACGGCCACCGACGAAGATAGCGGAGCCAGATTCTACATAGGTTGAATCCGACGCGGAGCCAGTCCGCCCCCGAAATCTTTGAACCGGCGACGTCGCGCCAGACATCGAGAGGATATTCATAAATCACCGACTGGACCGGAGGCAGCGAAGTGCCGCGGCGTGCTTCGACTTCTCGCGCAATCATCTCGACATCGAAGATCCATCCGCCAATGAACGGCGACTGCAACCGTTGGGCGAAACCGTCGGTGACCCGGAAGAGCTTTGCCCCACATTGCGTGTCGTAGATCTCAAACCCGAGCGTGAACGCGGCCGCGGTTGCGAACACGCGACCGAAATAGTGCCGCACGAGTCGGCGGTTGACCGCGCGGCCGAGCAGATTGATGCGTGCGCCAAAGACCATCTCGATATCGCGCCGTCGATCGAGCAACTCGCGAAAATCCAGAATTGCCTCTAGGGGCGTTGCGAGGTCCGCGTCCCAAAAGCCGACGTAGTTCGCGCGCGCAGCGCACGCCTTCAGCAAGCCTTCTCGCACCGCCTCGGCTTTACCTCGGTTTTGTACCATGCGGTGCACCGCGACACGAGACGGGTACTCAGCCGCCAATCCATCGAGCACTGATGCCGTTCGATCCGTGCTTCCGTCATCGACAAAAATGAACTGGACGTCGGTCTCTCCGATGAACTTGGAAAACTCTGAGCTGGGAAGGCGATGTTCTTCGTTGTAGCAAGGAATCACGATCGCGCAGGCAGAGATCGACACGGCGGCTTCCCTCAAATCTCGGAAACTGTGTTTGGTCGGCGAAGCACCAACACGAGCGCTGGGAAGAAGATCAACGCGACATGTGCGGCGTAGACCACCGTGGTGTTGTAGCGCTGAATTTCTTGCAGATACAGCTGGACGCTCCACGCTCCCCATGAGAGAAGCGCCAGCACCATCGCCTCGAGGCGAGTGTCAGGCACGAGCGCGAGTGGGAGCGCATCGGCGGGAGTTATAGTATGCGGAATCAGCGAGAGGGCGAGCAGGATTCGCGCTTCTTGCCTGCGCCATCGTAATGCTGCCAGCAGGAGGATGGGTCCGAGAGCCGTGGTAACGAGCGAGGTCGCCCCGTATGCGGAGACCGACTGCCGCCACCACAGCGGCCACCGTGGCTGCAGCACTAGTGACAGCATTAGCAACATCGTACCGCCAATTAGGGCCACCGAAAACGCCTTGCGATTGCGTGCACACGCTAGCAATGCGGCACCAATGTGTGGCTTCGCGGCATACAGGAAACCGAGTGCTGGGAATACGAGTGCGCCAACAAACAATGGAGACCACTGCCCCGCCGTCACGGCGACGAAAAATTGCGCGCCGAGGACGGCCGGAAGGCGATGCCATGTTCTGTGGGTGATCGCAAACGCAAAAACGAAAGCGCCAATCCCAATGAAGACGATTCTTGCCGTGATCATGGGGAGCATTGTCAACGGTAATGCTACGAGCGCAGCAGTCATCGGGTAGAACATCGGCCACGGGTACTCGATGGCCTTGCCCGGGCCAATCATGGCGTAAGCGTTCTGGTGATGAAGAAGCGCCTGGGCCTGGAGCCATGCTTGATCGAAGTCTCGAAAACGATCAGGAAGGATCATGTACGCGTCGAACCACGCGTGGGCGACCGCCAACGACGCGACAACTAACGCAACCAGAAGGCGCGCATGAACACTCGGCGCTTTTTCTTCAGTCGTGATCAATGATGCGACTGGACGGAATACGTGGTGAAAGGAGATGTTAGCTGTAGGTGTATCTCGTGCTCAACGACTGAGCGTGTCCTACGCAACGGCCTGAAATCAGCTTTGCGTTCTCGTCAAAAGTCCAGACCATCTGGAGAGTCTGTGAGTGTTGATTTGCCGCGCCCAATCGGTGTCGCCGTTCGCCATCGACTCGCGATTGGAATTTTGGCTGGTCTCGTCGCCGGAGTGCTCGAGTATTTGTATCTCAGCCACGTCTCCACCACGGTTGCGGCGTTCGACTTCACGTGGGCGTGGCGCGGGGGGCAGGCACTCTTGCGGGGGCAGAATCCATACATCGTGATCCGGCCGATCGGAGCATTTCCGTATAACTCGGCGTTCAAGTATCCTCTCCCCGTCGCGGTCTTCGGTATCCCGTTCGCGCACCTGTCGCCCCACATAGCCGGTGCCGCGTTCGGTGCGTTCAGCGTAGCGCTGTTTGCCTTCGCACTCACGCGAGACGGATATTGGCGACTCCCCGCCCTCGTCTCTGCTCCGGCGCTCGTGACGTTGGCCTTCGCACAGTGGTCGTTTCTGCTGACCACCGCGGCCATCGTGCCAGCCCTCTCTTGGCTCGCGTGCCTCAAACCAACCACAGGACTTGCATCATTCGCGTATCGCCCGCGTGTATCTGCCGTGATTGGAGGAGCGGTCGCGTATCTGGGGTGCATGTTGCTCGTTCCCAATTGGCCGCGGCTTTGGGTCGAGTCGATGCTCCACGATCCGTCGACTCATTGGTATGTGCCCGCGGTGGCGATAGCGGGCGGGCCGCTGTTGTTGCTCGCCATCCTTAAGTGGCGAACGCCTGAGGCCAGATTGCTCCTTGTGCTGGCGCTGGTTCCGCAAGTCCAAGCTTTCTATTCAGGTCTCGTCGCGCAGCTTGTTGCTCGCTCCTTTCGGGAATCGGCATGGCTCGCGATCATCTCGTGCGTGGGCTACGTGGCGTGGGCGCAGTTCGACTGGTCTGTGCCCGACGCGGCGCTACAGGATCCTGTTCACCACGCGCCGTGGTTGCTGATGTCGGTCTATCTTCCTGCACTCGTTGTGATCCTGCGGCGGCCCAACGAAGGCAGAATTCCGGCGAGACTCGAGCGAGCCATTTCGCGATGGCCAATGTTTCTGCGCGGGACAAGCGGCGCTCTCGACGCAGCCGTCGCCGACAACGTTCAGTGAATGGAGCGCCCGCCGGGTGTCCCGCATGATGTACCGATTGCGCCAAGCCGCAGAAGTCGCATCGTCGCGGCGGCGGCCGTTGCCGTTCTCGCTGTCGGGTATGCGTGGCTAGATAGCAGCGTTCTGCACCCTCGTCCACACCGTGACTTCGATCAGGTGTGGTTTGCGGCGAGGACCCTTTGGAAGGGCGGCAATCCGTATGCGCTCATCGGCCCCGGCAGAGCGTTCGACTGGCCGTGGGAGTTTTTCTACCCGATGACTGCGGCGGTGATCGCCTTGCCGATCGCGTGGCTTCCGATGATGACTGCTCGCTTGGCGTTCGTAGCGGTCAACGCTTTCGTGTTCGTGTACTTACTGTCGCGAGACGGATGGCAGCGCTGGCCCTGGTTATTCGGAGCCTGCTTTACGCGAGCGATCGCGTCGGCGCAGTGGACGCCGCTGTTGGTGGGCGCAGCTCTGGTCCCGCGCTTGGGTTTTCTCTACGCGGCGAAGCCTCACGTCGGGTTCGCGGTGCTCTTTTCGCGGCTTCGCCGCGGAGCCATCGCTCCAGCTGTGATCGGCGGTACCATTGTTTTCGCCGCGTCAGCCGCGCTCTATCCGGGTTGGTGGCGCAGCTGGCGCGCCGCGGTGGGCTCGTACGTTCCCGTCTCGCTTCTGTTCACCGCGTTCGGCCCTATCCTATTGGTCGCGCTCCTGCGTTGGCGACGGCCGGAAGCGAGGTTGCTGCTCCTGATGGCAGCAGTACCACACACGATGGTGCCGTACGATTCGCTGCCGCTCGTGCTAGTCACCATGAGCTCGATGGAGAGCGCAATCCTCGCAGTTTCATCGCAAGTGATCTGGTGGATGCAATCGGAGGCGGCAGCATCCGGCACCTTTCGGCCGACGCTCGTCAACGCGTGGTATGTCGCGCTGCTCTATATGCCCGCGTTGTGGATGGTTCTGCGGCGACCCAACGAAGGCGAGCTGCCCTTATTTCTCGAACGATTCTTTCACCGACCAAGTGCGGCGATTGAGACGGCCGATGTGTTGGAACGCGACTCTGCGAGCTCGGACACATCGGTAGCGCCATAACGTTGCGCTACGGCAGCGTCGAGTTCACGGTCTCGAACCCGTTCGAGAGCTTCTTACCGATCGATCGAACGGTGATCACGGACAACGCAGCGACAATTAGGATGAGCAGCCCGTACTCGACGAGCGTAGCGCCCGACTGGTCGGCCACGAATTCTTTGATGGAATCCACAAGTCGTTTCACGGCGCGACCTCTCGGAAGCTGGTAGTGATGTGCTGAAATTTCCGCGCGATCGGCGGTAGGACAAGGCCCTCGCGCTCGGCCATCTCACGCCGTTCTACGGATCCGGATACTCCGCAACGATCGTAAGTGTCTCTCGCTGAAGAGCCCAGGAAACTGCTCAAACAACCCGACGATCACCGGCCAACTTACGTCACGGCTTTCATCATTGAGCGGTTTCACCTCGCATCGCCCACCGTTTGGAAGCACGCGCTAACCGCTCAGGCAATACCTATTGGAACGCTTTCATTCGCTCCTCGCAAGCACTGCGGCAATCCGGAAATACATTGCTCGACCCAGGCAGGCGCTGGGCCGACATTGGGTCGAGCCAACACCATGACGAGAGCGGGAACGTACATGAGCCAAAGCATCGCCGGCACCGCGATCCTGGCAAACGCTTGCGGATCCCCCTGAAAGGAGACGTTTGAAATCAGCAACCCCGCAATGTCGCCGAGTAGTACCAGCCCTATCATTTCACCTCGACTTCGCGGGATAACGAAAAGGATCAAGGCCTCGTAGGGAATGGGTGATTGCGGCACGAGAGCAAGTACGGCGAGCAGTCGCGCTTCCGGTCGGCGCCATCGCAAGAACGCGAGCAACAGCACAACTCCTCCCGTCGCGCGCCACGGCGCAAAATGAAACGGTGACCGCCGAGTCGTGGCGATCCACTCAGCCGGCCACGTCGGTCGAACCGCGAGGCTCGCCACTGTAATCAGAAGAATGATTACGGCCGCTTTGATCGACGGCCGATGTGCGAACATCGCGATGCCGATGTTCGGCTTGAGAAACCCCACCCACGTGAGCGACGGCAGCAGCGTCGCCGCGACAAGTAGCGGTGACAGTTGTGCGACGACGACGCTCCACGCCAGACCGCTGCTCAGAAAAATGAGCAATGGCCACCACGCTGTCTCTGTGACAGCGAATGCTAGCAGGCCGCAAGCAAGTCCCGTGAATATCGAGCCTGCAACGGCTTCCGGCAGGAAAGTGAACGGGATAGTCGCGATCGCCGTCGGCAGCGGATGGAAGAATGCCGGCTGCCCGCCAATTCCAACGATGTTGGTATAAGGGTTCTGATGCTGTAGTACGAGCCGAGCGGCCAGCCACCACGCTTTGAAGTCTTGCTCTGTCACGCCAGGGACGCGTGACGCCGCCCACGACGCCAACCCGCACGCAGTTCCAATCGCAATCGCGATCACTGCGCGCACTCGCGGTCGGTCGTTCGCCTCGCTCACGAGTTTGAAACCTCGGCCACGGATTCGCATGCCTTTGCGACGTTGGGTCGCCTCAGAACCATCACGAGCGCAGGCAAACACATGCAAACGAGCATCGCCTGACCAACTATTCTCGCCGAGACGTCATAGGGTACGACGGAAAGCGCTTTCGGCATCCACAGTGCTGCAAGTGGTTCAACGAGCCACGATGCAACTGCGAGCGACGCGCCCTGGAGGGCAGTTCGCGGGATCATGAACAGCAACACGCCCTCGTAAAGCGCGGGATTGAGCGGTACGATGGCGAACGCCAACAGCATTCGCGCCTCCGGCCGCCGCCACTTGAACGCGGCCAGCAAGAGTGGACTTCCAATCCACGAAAGCGCGAGCGGCCGCACGTCTGGTGTGTTGCGCACAATCGCACGCCACTGGGTAAACCAGCGTGGTTCAAGCGCGAGCATCACGATGAAAACGACCGCGGCACCCGTCGCAGCGATGATCAACGACCGCCGGTCGCGCATCCCGGCGAGCGCGACGAGCCCGAGATTCGGTTTTGCCGCCAGGACGATTCCGAGCGCCGGTGCGAGCGTTGCCGCGAACATGGCCGGTGACCACTGTCCGAGTCCAACCGCAGCCCACCATGACGCCGACGCGAAAACGAACAAGGGCCAGTATGAGCGCTTCGAAAGGAAGAATGCCAGTGCCCCGCTCGTCAGCGAAACGAAGATCGCTCGCGCGATCAAGATTGGGATTGCCGAGAAGGGGAGAGCAAGCAGCAGCGCGGTCGGCGGATAGCGGAGCCGGTAGTTCCACCAGTGGGCTAGCCCCGGACCGATCGTCGCGTATGGGTCTTCCCCACGGAGCCAGAGTTTCGCCCCATACCGGATTGGATCGAAATCCGTGCCGTAGTTCGGCATGACACGGGCGAGCCGGATCAGATACCACGTCGCGAGACCTGCAACGATTGCGGCGACCAAGGCGCGCTGCTCCCACCGAATTGATGTCGGTTCAGCGGGTAATTCAGCGCCGCGATGCAGAGAAGGATCGCTCATCGTCACTGAGTTACTCACGCCAGGCTCTCCAACTACACTCGGCGAGCGCCCGTCAAGCATGCTGAAACGAAGGCCGGCTTTGCGGCGGCGGCACACTGTCGCTGCACGTCGGCTGGAGCGTGATGAATTCGGGCGATACGAGCGCCGATCGATTCGAAGCAGCGTCCCGCCTCTTGCTCGGGAACTTCGGTGCAGAAAGCGCTCGCCTTACTCGCGTCAAGTGTTAGATCGACGAGGCCTTCTACGCCGCCGGCGAGACAATCGCCGACATGTTGCCCGGCTTGCCGGCAGGAGCGGATGACGCGGGCATCGCTCCACGAGTACCAACCAAGGCTCTGCTTCCCGAATCCTTGATAACAATTCTCTAAAGCGGCCGGCGGCGCCTCAGCGCAGGCTGCGAGTGTTTTGTCGAAGTCGTACTTCATGAGGCGGCCAATGACGAGCGGCTGGTATGCCCAACACGACGGTTGATAATTCGCGGCGACGCTGTCGCATGGGAACTTGAGGTCCGAAGCGCGAAACGCTTCCATGGTCGGTGCTGCGTGCGACATCATGTGCATGTGGGCTCCCATCGCGCTGTCGCCGACATTCATACCGCCGGTCCCCAGTCCATGAACAGTGTTCTCCATGAACACGCCATCGTGGCACTCTCCCTTCAGTTCCTCCTCGGCGAAAGTGTCACAGGCATGCAGCGCCGCGTCGAGCTTGTAACCGAGGGCCTCGGCAAACCCGTGGCCGAGGCCGTGCGCACACTCCGTCGCCGGAAAGCGGCTCGAGTCGGCACGGATAAGTCGAGCGCATAGCGATGTCGTCGCGTTCGCGTCGACCTTCGGTAGCGATGCCAGATACCCTTCCAAGACGCCGTGATAACACCCTGCCTGAAAGGTCGGGCGGCACTGCGAAAGGACCGAAGGGTCTCCATGGGCGCTCGCGATTGCGAAACGGCCGAGAGCATGGGCGATCATGTGCCCGTCGTTGCGGAATGTCGTGTCGGCGGCGGAAAGCGTCTGAAGGCTGTCCATCGCTCGGCGGACGCCGGCGTCGCGTGCTGTCAGGAAGACGGCAGCGATGTTGAGATCGCGGCTCGTCACTCCCGACCAATCGAACGGCGCCGTCGTCTTCGCCAATTCCGTTGCTCGATTGTCCGCTTGCCACCACCCGAATCCAAGGACACCAATCAGGCAAACCGTGAGAATGCCGATCAAGACCCGACGCACACACCCTCCGTGACTATGAGCTGCCGCACAATCGCGGACGCGTGCGTCTCGCGCTAGGTCACGTGCTAAGTTCACTCCCGCGGCAGAACGCGCGATCCACCTCTGCTCGGCGCCTTTCACCACGGTTGCGTTCCGAGGGCCAACGAGATGACTGACAACGACGAGATCGGGCTTCCGAACCCGAGAGCTTCGACGATCCCGACGCTGGGCGCTCGCCTCGTCGTCGCGACGGCTGTCGGACTGGTCGTCTGGGTCGTGGTCGCGCTGCGGCTGCGCGCGGCCGGGGTCTATGCGATGGGATTGGACTTCACGCCGCACTGGTGGGCGGCAGATGCCATGCGGCGTGGCTACAGCCCGTACAAAGTCATCAACGGATTCTCACGGCAGTATCCCTTCAACGGCGGCTACTTCTGGATGCTGCCGACCGCGGTCATCCTTTATCCGTTTGCCTATTTGCCGATGCAGACGGCGATGCCGCTGTTCTCGGGAATCTCGGCTGTCGTATTCACGTACGCCCTCACGCAGGATGGGTGGTGGCGACTTCCATTCCTCGCGAGCTTGTCTTTCCTCAACGGTGCGTCTTCAGGGCAGATCGTTCCGCTGGTAACGTCCGCGATTCTCATCCCGAGCTTGGGATGGGTTGCGCCGATGAATACACGATTGGCGCCGCTGGAGCGGCGTACAACCTGTCTCGTCGGTACGTTCTTCTCGCTGGCGGGGTGGTCGCGGTGTCGATCGCGATCTGGCCGTGGTGGCCGGCGCAGTGGTATGCCGACCTCCATGACGTGGTTGGCGGACCGTACTACCACATTCCAATTCTCGTAACAGGCGGCGCGCTCTTGCCGTTGGCGGCGCTGAGGTGGCGGCGACCCGAGGCCCGCCTTCTCCTGGTGATGGCCTGCATTCCGCAGACGATGCTGTTTTACGACCAGCTACCACTCCTCGTCGTCGCGCGAAATTTCCGACAGTCCCTGTATTTCTGCCTCGTGAGCTATGCGGCGGCCGTGGTCGCAGTGCTCATTTATGGCGGTGGTCCGAAGGATCGCGCGTTGCTGTTCGCGCAAAATGCACCGGTGATCGTTGGCTGTTACTACTTACCATGCCTGATTCTGGTACTACTGCGTCCCAATACTGGGGACGTCCCGCACTGGTTGGAGCGGCTGACGAAGCATTTGCCGACGTGGCTTCGCGGACATAGCGTACTAGCGACTTGAGTCGACCGATCTCGAGGATTTTGTTGTCGCGAAGTCTTCCATGACGAACGCGGCGCGCGGACTCATTCAGCGGCATTGGGGCGACGAAGGACGAGCACCAATGCTGGCCAGAAGAGGCCAACGATGAGGAGCGGAGCCCGATGCAGACTGATTCTGTCGATCGAAATTACGCCGACGCTCACCAATGGCCGCGCGAAAAAGACGAGCCACGAAAGACACGAAAGCGCGAGCGCTTGGGCGCGCGTCTTGGCGGTCAGCATCAGCGGCAATTGATCGTAGAGGAAAAAGGTCTGGGGCACGCACGCGAGGCCGAGGAGAAGCCGCGCTTCCGACCGTCGCCATTTCAGGGCGGCCAGCGCCAGTGGCCAACCAAATCGGGTCAGCACTGGGACTTGGTATTGCGCCATCAAGGGCTCGTTGTGCGTAGTGTGGTACCAGCTCGAGAGCCACTGCGGCTGCAACACGAAGCAGAGCGCGATTAGAAGCCCGCCACCGATGACAGCGGAGCCTATTGCGCGGCGCGCGCGTTGGGCTGCGAGCAGCGGGATCGCGAGCGTTGGTTTCACACAGAGCAGGCCAACGGTGGGTATCGCTAAGGACGCGGCGATGAGTGCTGGGGACCACTGCGCCGCGCCGGCTGCCCAAAACGCGGTCGCGCTCGTGAGCATGACAAGGCGCCACCATTGCGCGTCCCGCGTCAGCGCGAAGGCGAGCCAGCCGAACGAGACGCCGACGAACAATGCCGCGGCCACATCCGCGCGAAACGAGGCGAACGGAATAGCGACCACGCCAGCCATCAGCGGGTAGAACAGCAGATGCCCATAAACCACGGCCGGTGTCATCCGAACAAAATCGTATGCGTCAACGCCACGAAGAATGCCGCGAGCGGCCAACCAGGGGATGGTGAAATCTCTGCCGTACGTGACGGCACGATCCGGCGCGAGGTAGTGGTACTCGAGCACGCCGAACAGAACACCAATGACGATGGCGACCGCGATTCGTGCGACGAGCGGCGCGATTTGCCGAAAGCGGTCAGAAATCACGATACGGGTGGCCTCCGCGGCGGCCATAGCGTTCGCGACGCGTTGCGGATTCTGATACGCGCGAACACACAGCGCACGCCAACGTGTATTGTCGATGTGCGGTCATCCGCAACGAATAATCCGTGACGTTTCCGCACCGGAGATGAGGAGTAACACGCGAATCCTTCGTTCCCGTTGCAATCGCATCGCCGAACCGTAGCGCTCGTTCGGGTTGGATTCTAGGTGGCACCATTCCGGACACGCGGTGCCTAGTCCTCAGAAAATTTTCAGGATGAATCTGGCTTGCTCCATCTCGCGACCGAAGCAAGGGTTTCGGTTCTTTGAACCGTCGGAAGCCGCAGTTATTACGGCGCATCTCACTAATGCGACCATGCATCCAGTTGCACGCATCGCCTTCGCATTGAATGCCGAAACTGCCGAGTTGTTGTCTCAGTGACCATTCCTTGACGAGGGTCGTCGCCTACCGTCCATCGTTGACCGCAGGTGTAGAGCAAACTACATGACAGCATCCTATCCGCCGACGATCGAATGCCACTCAAGGCGCTCCGTACATAACGCCCTCGACCGATCAAGCGATGCCCCTTGACAGTTATTCCGAAGCTCTTTCTCGTGCAAAGCTTCGATTACTGCGAATGCATTTCGAGGCAGGCGTGGGGCATATAGGTGGCAACCTCTCTGCGCTCGACACCATCATGTGCCTGTATCACCGGGCACTCGGCTCGGAAGACGCATTCGTCTTGTCGAAAGGTCACGCGGCGGGCGCACTCTACATCGCACTCTGGTCAAAGGGACTTCTCTGTGACGCCGATCTGGAGACCTTCCATGGCGACGGCTCGCGACTGAGCGGGCATCCGCCTGCCGCCGGCATACCCGCTATCGCCTTCGCGACCGGGAGTCTCGGTCACGGCCCGGGATTAGCCTGCGGGCTCGCGCTCGCCAAGCGCCTTCGAAACGAGTCGGGACGTGTTTATTGTCTTACATCGGATGGTGAATGGAACGAAGGCTCGTGCTGGGAGTCGATCATCTTCGCGCGACATCACCGTCTCTCGAATCTGACACTGATTGTCGACCTCAACGGCCTTCAGGGGTTCGGGACGACACACGACGTCGCCGATCTGGACTCTCTCGCCGACAAGTTTCGAGGCTTTGATCTGCAGGTCCGAGAAGTCGACGGGCACGACTCCGATGCTCTCCATTCTGCCTTCATCGAATGTCGGAACAACGAAGTGCCATCGGCGATCGTCGCACGAACTCGAAAAGGAAACGGTGTGTCGTTCATGGAAGGAAAAATGGAGTGGCACTACCTTCCGCTCGACAAGGCGCAATACGCGCAGGCGATTCGCGATATCGAGAGTACAAAGTGAGAGCTGCGTTCTGCAATCGAATGATCGAAGCAGGCGCCGAAGGCTCTTTCGTTTTTCTCACCGGCGACTTGGGCTTCAAGGCGCTCGAGCCCCTTCGCGACGCGATTGGGAACCGGTTCATCAATGCCGGTGTCGCCGAGCAAAACATGGTGTCTCTGGCGGCAGGTTTGGCGCGAGCCGGCATGCGTCCCTGGGCGTATAGCATTGCCCCGTTCATCTACGCGCGCCCATTCGAGCAGATTCGCAACGACGTGTGCTTGCACAAGCTATCGGTGGTTCTCGTCGGAAATGGCGGCGGCTACGGGTATGGCGTGATGGGAGCAACGCATCACGCGATCGAGGACTACGGATCGCTGCTCTGCCTTCCGCACATGCGCGTCTTTGTGCCGGCGTTCGATGATGATTTGGGCCCGATCGTGAGCCAACTGGCGCGCCTCGGTTCACCGGCGTACCTCCGCCTCGGTCTTTCAGAGAATATGAATGGGCTGGCGATGCCTGCCTATTCCCCCTGGCGCCGACTGTTGGAGCGCGGCGCGCGAGGATCAACGATGCTCGTGGTCGGGCCTTTGGTGGGGGGCATTGTCAAAGCCGCTATGTCGCTCGAGGTCGATGTCCGACCCAGCGTATGGGTGTTGAGTGAGCTTCCAATAGAGGACATGCCCTCGCTGTTCATCGAGGATATCGCCGCATCTCAGCGCTTGATCGTGGTCGAGGAACACGTCGAGCACGGCGGAGCCGGCGAAATGCTCGCGGCCAAACTGCTGCGCCGAGGAGTTTCACCGACGCGATTTTCGCAGCTGACGGCGCGTGGATATCCGTCGGGACTCTACGGGTCGCAGCGATTCCATCGGACGGAGTGCGGTCTCGATCCGGCCGCCGTACTCGCCGCGGCATGCCAGGCCTAGCGACGTGGATCAGTTGAACGAGTCCGTACGGGCCAGATTCCCCGTCGACGCTCAGCAGGATGTCGACGAGCTCAATTCCAAGATTCGAAAGCTCCAAGGACCCATTCTCGTTCTTGGCGCGAGCGGATTTGTCGGCGCGAATCTCTTTCGAAGCATTCTGCGAGTGAGATCGGACGTCGTGGGGACGACGAGCCGAAGTCCGGCGTGGCGGCTCGAAGATCTCGACTCCAAGAATGTTCGCACGCTGGATCTGCTGGTCGATCCAAACCTCGACGCGCTGCTCGATGAGGTCCGACCGCGAGTCGTGTTCGACTGCGTGGCGTACGGCGCGTATCCGTTCGAAGCCGATCCACGCCGAATCTATGAGACAAACTTCAACTTCGTCTCACGACTGGTCGAACGCCTCGCGAGCAGAGGTATCGCTTGTTACGTGCATGCCGGAAGCTCCTCGGAGTACGGTGACAACGCATCCGCGCCAAAAGAGACGGATCCGACGGCACCGAACAGCGAATACGCAGTCTCGAAGGTCGCGGCAGCCAATCTCCTGTATTTCTGGGGAAAACGAAAAGCGTTCCCGTGCTGCAATCTGAGGCTATACTCGGTCTACGGTCCGTTAGAGGACGCATCTCGACTCATCCCGACGGTGATCCGCCGCGGTTTGGATGGAGGATACCCGCCGTTCGTCGACCCGGACATCTCGAGGGATTTCGTTTACGCGGATGATGCGACCGAGGCGTTTGTTGTCGCAGCCCTGAATCTCACGGAGCGAGATTACGGCGAGTCATTCAACATCGGCACAGGCGTCAAAACGACGATTGCGGACGTGGCGGAGATAGCGTCGGAGATGTTCGGCATCGCGGAACCGCCCGCGTTCACGATGCCATCCCGAAAGTGGGACGTCTCGGATTGGTATGCAGACGCGCAGCGTGCGAGTGCGCGATTGGGATGGCGGCCGCATGTCGAATTCAGCGAAGGGATGCAACGCACGGCGAATTGGTACGCTTCCCTTCCCGACAAAGCGAGCTACGAACGCGTCTCCAAGAAAAACGCGTTGGATGAGACCTATAGCGTCACTGCGGTAATCGCGTGCTACAAGGACGCGCAGGCCATCCCGATCATGTATGAGCGGCTCAAAGCGACGTTCGCAAAGCTGCAGACGGATCACGAGATCATCTTCGTCAATGACTGTAGCCCGGACGATTCGGAAGAAATCATTCGCCGGGTCTCGAGTACAGATCGCCGAGTCATCGGGATCTCGCATTCGAGAAACTTCGGGTCGCAGGCGGCGTTCCGGAGCGGAATGGAGGTTGCCACGAAGAATTCCGTCGTTCTACTAGACGGTGACCTTCAAGATCCGCCGGAGATCATCGAGGAATTCGTCGCGCAGTGGCGAAGAGGGTTCGACGTCGTGTACGGCCGGCGTGTGAAGCGACACGCGTCGGTCCTCATGCAGTTCTCCTACAAAGCGTTCTATCGGGTCTTCGACTACTTCTCGTTCGTGCGCATTCCGCACGATGCGGGCGATTTCTCATTGATGGATCGACGAGTCGTACAAGCGGTTCTGCGATTTCCCGAACGCGATCTTTTCCTTCGAGGTGTGCGCGCGTTCGCAGGCTTTCGGCAAACCGGCGTCGACTACACACGACCCGATCGAATGTTCGGAGTCTCGACAAACAACCTCTTGAAGAACCTCGGCTGGGCGAAGAAGGGCATCCTCGCGTACAGCCGCGTGCCTCTGGATGTGTTGAGCGCCGTCGGTGCGGTGATGTTCGTCGTGACGCTGGCGCTGATGGGACTACAGGTCGTGCTGCGAGTCATCGACCCGGGGTTGGTTCCGCGAGGAATTACCACCTTGCTTCTCACGGTTATGCTCTTCGGCGCACTGAACTTGTTCGCGATCGGCGTAATCGGCGAATACATGGCGAAGGTCTTCGAAGAAGTGAAGCGACGGCCGTTGTTTATTCGGCGAAGCGTCATTCGAAACGGCGAGGTCCGGTTCGCTGCGGAGCAGCGCGAGGATCACAAGTGGTAGACGCATCGCCGGCCGATGGAGCAATCCTCGGCAGACGATCAGCAACGAACCGATTGGCGTTGCGTGGAGCGCTGTCCAATCGAAGCGACATGACGTCGCGACGCGACGAGAGCTGGCGCCCGCCAGTCTTCGGTGGAAGCCGCACTCGTGCCGAGCGTGCCCTCGCCGCGCTCCGTCGCTTCTTCGATTTACAGGCGGGTAGTGTGTGGCGAGACCTGAGTGCCCTGCTACCGCAGTGTTCAGGAGTCGTCGTGGACGTCGGCAGCGGTGCTCAGCCCTACCGAGGACTCCTTGGAACGAACACTTCGTACATCGGCATCGACATCGCCGAGGCCAAATCCCAGTTCGGCTATGAAACTTCCGATACAATTTATTTCCGGGGTGATCGCTGGCCGCTCGAGGACCGTAGCGCCGACGTGATTCTGTGCACCGAGACCCTCGAGCACGTTGCGGATACAGCGCGCTTTCTTTCCGAAGCAGCACGTCTGGTGACTCCAGGCGGCCCGCTTATTCTCACCGTGCCTTTTGCCGCGCGCTACCACTTCATTCCGTACGACTATTGGCGGTTCACACCGGCCTCCCTCGGGCGGACGCTCTCGATGGCCGGCTTTTCAGATATCGAAGTATTCGCACGTGGAAACGCGCTGACCGTCGCGTGCTACAAGGCGATGGCGTTGATGCTCCCACTGGTCTTTTCGCCCGCAACGTCGATCGCGCTTAGACTGGTGCGGCTAATACTGGGGCTCGTTCTCATTCCGTTGATCGTCGTTCTCGCAATATTGGGAAATCTTTCCCTCCTCGGTCGTGGTGGCGATGATTGTTTGGGGTATACGGCGGTCGCCTACCGCGTGAAATGAAGGCGCGAAGGCATCGGTGAACCTCGAACTTGTATCGCGAGCTTGTCCGATCTGCGGCTCGCGCGAACACTCGTCGGTTTTCGCCGAATCGAACGTCGATGTCGCGAAGCTGGATGAGTATGCATTCGCGTCGCGCAAGACTCCCGAGTATATGCATTGGCGGCTGCTCGACTGCGCGAGATGCGACCTGCTATACGCCTCGCCCGCGCCAACTGGCCATTCCCTCAGTGCTGCATATGAAGAGGCCTCTTTCGATAGCGGAACCGAGGCGCGATATGCGGCCGCGACGTACGCGGGCCTCCTCCCGGCGCTGAAACGGCGACTCCCCAACCTCAATGGTGTGCTCGACATCGGGACTGGAGATGGCGCGTTTCTCGAGCGTTTGCTCGACGCTGGCTTCTCGAACGTCAGCGGAGTCGAGCCGTCCAGCGCGCCGATCCGGGCAGCTTCCCCGCGCGCGCGGCCTCTTATCCGGCGTGCGCTCTTCCGCGCGGAGGACTACACGCCTCGATCGTTTTCGCTCATCACCTGTTTTCAAACGATCGAGCATCTCGAGGATCCGCTGGCTCTCGCGCGCGACATCGAGAGGCTGCTGAGGCCCGGTGGCGCCGCACTTTTCGTTGCCCACAACAGGCGCGCATTCTCTGCCAGAATTCTCGGTCGGCGCTCCCCAATCTTCGACATCGAGCACCTTCAGCTTTTCTCGCCGGTGAGCCTTCGTCGACTGTTCGCGACGGCGTTCGGCGACGCGGCCGATGTCGAGGTTGGATCAGTGTTCAACAAGTATCCGATCGCCTACTGGGTGAGACTGCTTCCCTTCCCGCGCTCGTTGAAGCATCCATTGATCTCTTTCCTGCGTTTTTCAGGAGCCGGCTCGCTACCGGTCCCGATGCCGGCGGGGAATGTGTTCACAATTGCGTGGAAGGCGCGCTCGGACGCGTCCTGACGAACATCACCGCGCCGCGAACGAAAGCGACAAACTTTCGTTTCAGCGCACTCTGCAGGCGCATACCCACTTCATGCCCGCGAGTCGCCCGAGTGAACGCCGAAATGCGATTGGCGTGTCAGCACGCGTAACGATCCGCGAAAGAAAACGCTAATTCAAGCATTCCATATTGACGCCTTGTTCGCGGCATGCATGTTGGCGAACGAGGCAAGACCGTGTATCCGCATTGGCGCGCCCGGTGCCGGACGCCGTCGGGTACACCAATGATGCGCTGCCCGCGCATCGTTCGCGCAAGGACCTCATTCAGAGCACGGTCCATCTCGAGCCATCGCATCAGTCCCGCGATGCATCGCGATGTCGACTCAGTGCCAGCCACAAATGATGTTCCGGATGGCGTTGGACAACGCGCATGCTCGCCGGAAACGACTTCGTTTCCCTCGTTGCGCTGCGTCCACATCGTCGGACTCGAGGCGTTACGCCGCCGGCTGGCTCTCGACACGTGATGCAACCGCGAAACTCCGATGTCGACCTCTGAGCTTGATCCACGTAGCGGATGCTGAGCCTTTCGCGGGGCACTGGCGGCAAGGAGAGCGACAATGGTTGACAAGGATTCCGACGATGTGTTGACGCCGGGAGGCATGCGGCCCGAATCGATGGTCCACCGCGTGGATCCAGGGCAAGCAGTGTCAGGGACAGAGCTGGCCGTAGCCAACCCGGATGAGCCGGAAGGAATGCGACCCGCATCGACCGGCGACGCGATCGCCGCCGCGCATGCGCGCAAGGGCGCCGCGAGGCGGGTCGTGAAGCGACCGGGGAACGGCAACGGCGAATCCCAAATGCACCCGCCGACCGACGAGACGACCCGCCCCCGACCAGCGGTCGAAGCAGCGCTCGCCGACTATCGAGAAGAACCGGCCGGCATGCGACCGATGTCGACCGAGCAGAGCGTCAATCGTGTCGCGGACGCCGGCGCTCCGGCGGCGGAGCGAGTCGCACCCGTTGCGACGACGCTCGTCAGAACGCCCGGCGGCTATCGCGATCCATCACTCGTGCACCTCGTCGAGCCGGACCATTTCCTGAAAATGGAAAACGGCAACATCAGGAAGATGCACGTCTCGGGACACGAGGTCGCCGATTTCGGAAAGCTGCGTCTGCGTCCGGAAGGAACGCCGTTGATGCCGGGCAACGTCGTGAAGCATCCAGGTGCCGTTCCCGCGCTGGGCTCCGGATGGATCAGCTATGCGTCGTGGTCGAACACCACCGGACATCCAGTCTCGCGTTTTTCGACGACGTGGGTCGTCCCGCCGGTGCCGTCGACCGATCACGGACAGACGATCTTCTTGTTCAACGGAATTCAGAATTCCACGATGATCTACCAGCCGGTGCTGCAGTACGGCCCGTCGGCTGCGGGCGGCGGCAGCTATTGGGCCGTCGCGAGCTGGTACGTCGATGGCCAAGGCGGCCCTGCGTTTCACTCGAATCTCACTCGCGTGAATCCCGGCGACGTCCTCGTCGGCGTGATGCACCAAACGGGACAATCGGGAAGCCAGTTCAGTTACGGCTGCGAGTTCACGGGGATCGCCAACACGGGCTTGCCGATCAACAACGTGCAGGAGCTCACGTGGAACATCCACACGCTCGAGGCCTACGGCATTCAGCAGTGCTCGGATTACCCGGCGACGAACTTCACGTCGTTCTACGGCATCGACCTTCAGACGAGCGCTGGGCATCCGGCAATCACCTGGTCGGCAAACAACTCGGTCACCGATTGTGGGCAGAACACGCGCATCGTCAGCAACGCGAATCCCGGCGGTGAAGTCGACATCTACTATCGGGCACGCGTCGCTGTCACCGGGGCGACCGCGGCGATCAACAGCGATGGTCGGCTCGAGACGTTCGAGGTCGCGACCAACGGCTCGGTGTGGAACATCTGGCAAACCGTCCCGCACGCCGGACCGTGGAGCGCGATAAGCCCGCTCGGCGGGATCGTGAAGGCGCCGGTGTGCGAGGCGCTGAACTCCGACGGTCGATTAGAGATCTTTGGTATAGGAACTGATAACGCGGCCTACAACAACTGGCAGACGGCGCCGCACGCCGGGCCGTGGGCGGGATGGAGCCGGCTCGGCGGTTGGGTCTCGCACCTCGCGGTGGCGCGCAATACCGACGGGCGTCTCGAGCTGTTCGGCATCGGCGGCGATGGGGCGCTGTATAACAACTGGCAGACCGTGCCTCACGCCGGCCCATGGAGCGGCTGGAATCGCCTCGGTGGGGTCGTGAAGCAGATCTCCGTGTCCGTGAACAGCGATGGCCGGCTCGAAGTGTTCGGCATCGGCGCGGACAACGCGCTCTATGACATCTGGCAAACCGCGCCGCACAGCGGACCATGGAGCGGCTGGAATCGGCTCGGCGGATGGGTGAGTCAGATCGCGTCGACGATCAACTCCGACGGACGGCTGGAGGTGTTCGGCATCGGGGCCGATGGCGCGTTGTATGACATCTGGCAAACCGCGCCACACAGCGGTCCGTGGAGTGCATGGAACCGCCTCGGCGGCTGGGTCAAACAAGTCGTGCCGATGTGCAACAGCGACGGACGCCTCGAGGTGTTTGGCATCGGCAGCGACAACGCCCTGTACAACATCTGGCAGACGGCTCCGCACGCCGGACCGTGGAGCGGGTGGAACCGGCTTGGTGGATGGGTGAGCCAGATTTCGGCGGCGCTGAATTCCGACGGACGTCTCGAGGTGTTCGGGATCGGCGCGGACGACAGCCTCTATAACATCTGGCAGACGGCGCCGCACAGTGGCCCGTGGAGCGGGTGGAACCGGCTGACGTAGATATTTGGTATCGGCCCGGTGAGCTCCTCACTCACCGGGCCAATCGCCTGTCGGGCTAGGTCGGCGTTCTTCCAATCATGAAGTACTGGCCGCCGAGCGGGAGTCGCGTGAGGAATCGCTCGAGTGGCCTGAGTGCCCGCAGCAAAGCCGGAAAGAAGAAATAGTAGTTCGCGGACTCTGCGATGAAGCCGGCCTTTTCGAGCACCGCGCGCGCGTCGGGCGGCCGGAGGAGCACGACTCCCTCGTCGAACGGCACGTTTCGCACAACGTGTCGCGTCAGCGGGTTGTAGGGGTTGTGCTCTGAGATGAAGAGCGGCGCCCCGGGGGCGAGGACGCGGTGAAGCTCGCGTGCCACGCCGACGCGATCGGCGGGTTCGATGTGATGAAAGACGCCGCTCACGAATGCCGCATCGAAGGCGCCATCGGCCGCACTGATCTTCGCCGGCTCGCTTTGACGAAACGCGATGTTGTCGCCGGAGGCCGCATATCTTCGCTTCGCGATCTCGAGGCTTTCGCTCGACGGGTCGACGCCGACAATCTCGGCGGTGGGAAAACAACGAGCGAGCTCACGGGTCGCGTTGCCGACGCCGCATCCGAAATCCAAGATTCTTCGCGGCTGTTCAGTCGCGAGCGCACGCCGCATGAGCCGGGCCTTTAGCGCGGCGAAGAATTGGACACTCTCGCCCGACGCGCCGATCGCGCCTTGCACCATCTGCTCATAGTCCGTGGCGTACGCGTCGAATTCGGCGCTTGGCTTGCGGATTGGGTCAGTCATCAACTCAGCGTCCCGCGATTGTGTGTGCGACGGCCGAAAACCACGACCGCACTATCGCCGGCTTGCGGAGTTCGCGCCAGTTCGCTGCCGGCTATGGGTGTTCGCGGAAATAGGAGGCGATGGCCTCTGTCATCGCGACCGCGACGAGGTCGCGAGGGTAGTCGATCCCGCCGGTTGCTCGGGCGATCCGTTTGACATCGAGGACGACCGCCTCGGGCGTCGCGCCTGCTGCCTTGAGGGCGATCGTCAGTGCTGCAGTCGCGCCGCGGATCGCGGCGAGCGATGCGGCATAAGCCGGGGCCTGCGTGTGAAGTTTCCGACGAAACGCGTCGCGAAACACAGCCTCCAGAAGCGTCGTCGCCTCCGAGACATCCATTGGTCGTTCCCCGTATATAAAACCAAGGCCTCCGGCGCAGCGACGTCGCCTGCCGGAGGCTTGGGTGTTTCTTCCCTGCTTTCCCACCACCGCCCAGTATGACCCGAGCGCAACGCGGAAACTCTCCAGGGTTCCCGAGCCGCAGCGAAGATGAGTGTTCGCTAACGGTCGGACAAGCCAAATTTCTTTACAGGTACCCGGAGCTCAGCTGCGGATGTCGAGACGGACTTTGCCAGCCTTGCCCGACGACTTCTTGATCACGACATCGACGTCGCGGCCCAACCGCGTCAGCGTGCGAATCAGGCGCTCGGCCGAAAACCCATGCGTGCGGCCCGTGACCATCAACGAGATCTGAGACGGCGCGTCTCTGACGAGTCGAGCGGCCTCCGTCTGGGTGAGCTCGCGCTCTTCCAAAATACGCGCGATCTCTTTCGACAAACGATCCTTCGGAATGAGTGCTTCTGACGCAGCCGATTTGCGGGTCTTGGCCATCGCGGTCCTCGAATTTTTAGGGAACTTTGTATACTAAAACTTTGGTGCTCGCGCATGGAACCAAACGGAATCGATGCTTGTCGTCAACGACCCGTTGAGAATTTCCTCGAAATAATTCACTAATTTCTCGAGCTCGCGATGACGAATTGCTCATGAGCTGAAAAAACGCTGTCCGGATGCGGTAGCCTGTGCGTGATATCGGTCACGCCGGGCCACTCGGAGCGTCGATCGAACGCAAGCAGCGCCGCGTCGCTCGCTGGATGAGCAAATAGTTGGTATTGGAAAACACGAAAGTGATTCGTGAAACGCAAAACGCCGGCGGATGCGCCGGCGTCTCTGCAGAACGACAATTTGTCCGAAGTTTTCGAGTGCCCGAGGCCGGACTCGAACCGGCAAGACCCGAAGGTCGGGGGATTTTGAGTCCCCTGCGTCTACCAATTCCACCACTCGGGCGAGGTGCGGAATCTAGCGCGACGGCCTGCCGCACTCAACGAGCGATCGCTAGGGGACAGGGACCTTGCGTGCGCTATTGTTGTCCTGCTGAATCTGTTTCACACGCTGCGCGAGCTGCTCTCGCAACCCCTGCAGCTTGGCGCGCTGTACCGGCGTCAGGAACGTCGACAGCTCCTTCTGTTCCGCCTCGAGGATCTCCGCCCGCCGCCGCTGCGCGCGCGTCAGCTGATCCATGTACTGAGAGACTTTCGCCTGATCCACGTTCGCGCTGTCGGCCAGCGCCGCCTGCAATCCCACCCGTGCTTCCTTCTCGTCGCGTCGAAGCTGCACGCGCTGCTGTTCGAACTGCCGATCGAGCCTCTCGAGATGCCGCGCATCTTCATCGCTCAGATTGAGCTGTTTCTGAACGACGCCGTTGAATCGTTGACGAAGCTCGCGCACGAGCGGCTGCTGCGCGTTGCCGCGTCCGTTGGCCCGCGCAACGCCCTGCCGAGGTGCTCCACGTGCCGCCCCGACCTCCTGCGCGCCTGCAACGCCGGAGATCGAGAGGACCGCAAGCGCACCGGCCAACGCGATCGACAGAGGCCTCATCGCACCCCCTGCGGTCCGCTCGGCTTGAGATCGACGCGAATCGTCACGGGCTCCGGTTCCGTCACCGGGACCGGCTTGAGCTGATCGATCTCCTTCAAGAGCGTTTGCATCTGCGCGTTGTTCAAGCCAGCAAAGCGGCCGTCAGAACCCTCGTCGCCCCCCGAATCGGCCACGTCATTCGTCGCCACCGTGGTTGCGACGCTCGGCGTCACGGTGCTTGGCGCCGGAGTGCTCGCCGTGGGGGCTGGGATCTCGGCCGTCGTGACGCTCGGCGACGACGTCAGGCGTGCTCCAGCTGTATCGACGATCGGCGGACGGGTGTCGACCGCGCTCGGCGCGCGTCGCGAAATGACAAGCGAGCTGCCGCCCGCGATCAGCACTGTGACACCGGCGGCGATGCGCCAATCACTCCACCGCCGGCGAGCCGACAGCTGAACCTGTGTGCGGCGCGCCGGGGGCTTCGGAAGCGCGTTGACGACGTAGGCGATGTCGACACGCGGTGTCCGAGCACTTAGTGTTTTGTGAACACTCCGCAACAGCTCCAGCTCGTCGCGGCAATCGATGCACGCGGCAACATGTGCGACGACCATGGCGCGCGAAGCCGCGTCGAGATGTTCGTGCAACAGGTCGGGCAATCGGTCGCGGATGTCCGCGTTCGAGCAGTCATTCATCGAGAAACTCCTTTACGGCGCGCATCGCGTTGTGGTAGTGAACTCGTGCGGCCCCTTCTGTCGTTCCAACCGCGTCGGCGATCTCCTTGTACGAAAGCCCCTCACCGACCCGGAGCGCAAATACCTCGCGTTGCGTCGGCGAGAGCCGCTCGACCGCGCGCTGCAGCCGCTGCTGTGTTTCATCCGCGACGACGGTGTCGAGCGCATCGTACTCCGTCGCGGCGTCGTCTTCCTGAATCTCGGTCCGATCGCGACGTCGTTTTTCGCTTCGGCGGCGATCGATGAGAAGTCGTCGCTCGATCGTGAACAACCACGTCCGAAACGAGCTCTCTCCACGAAAGCTGTCGATCGACGCAAACGCGCGAACAAAGGTGTCCTGAACGAGCTCGTCGACCTCTGACCGTTCACCCGAGCTGACAGCGAACCGGGCAAGCGCGGCCGCGTGGCGCTGGACGAGCTCCGTTGCGGCCTTCTCGTCTCCGTTCTTCCACCGTGCAATGAGCTCGAGATCATTGCTTCCTTCTCCGCCCGCGTCAGTCATTCGATCCACTGGGTAGACGTCACAAGCAGGAGGCCGTTAAGGTCCCAGGGATCAGGAAGTTAGGGATCGCGAATCAGGGATTTCGGCTGCCGCTGCCGCGCCGTCTGAGCCCCGATTCCAGGTGGTTGGGCAGAATATACTCGGGCTTGGAGCCGGCACTTTGGACATTCAGAACACTGAGCGGTCGACCCGGATCGAGAAGATCGGACATCGTGGCGCGCCGCGGGAGTTCCCGGAGAACTCCCTTCCCGCCTTTCGGCGAGCGTTCGAGCGCGGCGCCAATGCCGTCGAGCTCGACGTCCACGCGACGTCGGATGGCGAGGTCGTCGTTCACCATGACCCCGTGATCGGCCGGGGGGCCAACTCATACGGCGGGGTGCCGATCGCCGACCTTGCGTTCGCGCAGCTGAAAGCCGTCCGACTCGCGGAGGGCATTGGCATCCCAACACTGGCCGAGGTCCTCCGCGTCGTTCCGGATGGGAGCCGAGTGTACGTGGAGATCAAGGGCGAGTCGATCGAGGAGCTCGTGGCGGATGTCATCCGAAGGAGCTCCGTCGACTGCGCCGTTCATTCATTCGATCACTCGACAATTGCCCGCCTGCGTCGTGTTGCGCCGGAGATCCCTCGGGGGATTCTCTACGACCGGCACGCCATCGACCTCGAAGCGGCGATGCGCGAAACAGGTGCGCGCGATGTTTGGCCGAACTGGAAGCTGGTCGATCGTGCGACAGTCGACCTCGTTCACGCGCGCGGCGGGCGCGTCATCGCGTGGACGGTGAATTCTGCCGCGGCTGCAGAGGATTTAATCGCTGTCGGAGTCGACGGCGTCTGCACCGATGACGTGCGGCTGCTCGGCGACCTTGCTTGAGGAGGGTCGCTGTCCTCGGGGTTCAAACTGGAGGAGGCTGGGTCGGCGGTGCGCTCTCGTGCGCAGCAGGCGGGGCTGGAGCCGGAGTCTTCTGCTCACCAGACGTTTCATGCAGCAGCGTCTCCAGCCGAGTGACCTCGGCTTCGGCTGACGTCAGGTTGCTCATGTGGGCAACGAGCTCCTCGGGCGGAAGCTCCGCCCCGGCCTTCTTGGCTCGGAAGACCGCGTATCCGAAGCGCTGGGCGAAGCGATCGACGGACTGGCGCGCGCGGAACAGCTCGAGGCGAAGCTTTCCCTCGTCGAGTGCGCGCTGGGCGCTCTGGCCGGCGCGGTCGAGCTCCTGCTTGAGTTTGTCGAAGATAGCCATGTGGGTCAGCCTCCGAGGTGCACCACGGAACTAGCAAGGTAGGTGATAGAGAGGGGCGTGCCAACGAGCACTCTAGGGGGCCAGGGGCCAGGGGCCAGGGGCCAGGGGCCAGGGACGGGCGGGAAAAGCGTCCCTGATCCCTGTCCCCTCACCTCTGGCCCCTACTGTGCCTGAGCCGCGCCGATCGCGATCAATCCGAGATTCCACTCGAAAAGCAGAAGGCCCCCGCGAGAGCGGGGGCCTTCTGCTTTAGTATCCTCTAAACCTTACGCGGCCGGGTAGACGCTGATCTTGTAGCGCGCCTTGCTGTGGTGCTCGAACTTCACGACGCCGTCGATGAGGGCGAAAATCGTGTAGTCCGTACCGAGGCCGACGTTGCGGCCCGGGTGCCACTTCGTGCCGCACTGGCGGACGATGATGTTGCCCGCCACCACACGCTCGCCGCCGTACTTCTTGACGCCGCGGTATTTCGGATTCGAATCGCGGCCGTTGCGCGAGGAGCCTACGCCTTTCTTATGAGCCATGGAATCCTCGCTCAGCCGAGGGAAATGTCGTTGATGCGAACTTCAGTGAAGCCCTGCCGATGACCGCGCTTGCGCGCGTAGTTCTTTCGGCGCTTCTGCTTGAAGACGATGATCTTCTCGCCGCGGCCGTGACGGACGATCTCGCCCGTGACTTTTGCGCCGCTCAGCGAGGGGACACCGGTCTTGACGTTCTGTCCATCGTTGCCGAGGAGAACGTCATTGAATTCGATTTTGCCGCCCGCATCGCCGACGAGCGATGGGATTTTGTACGTGCGACCCGGCTCGACGCGAAACTGCTTGCCGCCGGTTTTGATGATAGCATACATGGGAGGTCTGGACTGAGGTGCGGTCAGCCCGTAAACGTAGGTGATAGCTTGGGTTGTGTCAACTCAGACTCGAGGGCTCAGGGGTCTGGGTGCAGGGGTCAGAAGCCGCGGCGACTGCGTGAGCGCTGAACGCCTTCCGACAGTCCGTAGAGCAGGCGTCCGACTTCATCGGCCTTTGCCAACAGCGTGAGATGCGTCTCGAGTTTCGAGAAGCCTACGCGATTAGCTATGATGAGATCTGTTTCCGTCTCCCTCAACGATCCGTCTGAGATTGTGAGGTGGTTGAGATAGGCCGCTGTCGAACGCGAATGTCCTTCCGCGATGTTGCTGGCGACGGACACTGCCGCACGCTGCAGCTGACTCGAAATCCCGTAAGTCTCGGACCTCGGGAACGTTCGAGTCAGCGAATAGATATCGACGGCGAAGTCAACGGCCTTCTGCCAGGCAAGCAGATCTCGGTAGGAACGGACGGCGGACACAAGGGCCTCCGGGTTATGGGGTTCCCTGAACCCTGCACCCCGACCCCCGCTCCCATATCACCGTTTTATCGCGACGCCTGCCGATTAAGCCCTAAGCCACGGCGTACTGCTGCGTCACATCTCGACCCGCAGACTTCACAACCAACTTGAACTCGTCCGGTCTAAGTAACGGGTCGTCGCGCAGCTCCAGCGTGAAACCCACAGCCTTCTCGAGCTTCTTCACCAGATCCTTCTCGTTCTCGAGAACATACATCGCGACGTCTGGATGGATGCGGACCACCATCGGATCCTTCTTCCCCTCCAGCCCGACGCGCCTCACCGAACGCTCCACTCGTCGCGTGATCGTCTCGGCGGTGAAGACGCGGCCGGTGCCGTGACACGTCGGGCAAGCCTCGGTCATGTTCTGCAGGTGGCTCTGCCGGACACGCTGGCGCGTCATCTCGATCAGACCGAGGTCGCTCACGGCAAACGCCTTCGTCCGCGCCCGATCGCGACCGAGGTGGGTGCGGAGCTCCTGAAGAACTTTGTCGCGACTCGCCTTCGTCTCCATGTCGATGAAGTCGCAAACGAGAATGCCGCCGAGGTCTCGGAGTCGCGCCTGGCGCGCGACCTCACGAGCGGCCTCGAGGTTCGTTTTCAGAATCGTCTTCTCCGGATCCTTTTTGCCCGTGTAGCGGCCGGAGTTCACGTCGACCGAGACGAGCGCCTCCGTCGGCTCGATGATCAGGTAGCCGCCCGACGGTAGATCGCAGCGGCGCTTGAAGAGGTCGCGCAGCTCCTGCTCGATGTTTGCCTTGTCGAAGAGCGGGACCTGATCCTCGTAGAGCTTGATGCGATCTATCAGCTCGGGCGCGATCCCGCGGAGGTACTCCAGGATTTCGTTGTGGACTTGCTTCGAGTCCACGGTGACCTGCTCGACCTTCGTGCTGAAGACGTCGCGGATGAGGCCGCGGGTGAGACTCGTCTCGCGGTGGATGAGCGACGGTGCGCGGACGAAGTGGGTCTTTCGCTTGATGCGTTTCCACTGCCCGATCAGCGTGGTCAGCTCGCGCTCGAGCGTCTCCTGGGTGACGTCTTCGCCGACCGTTCGCACGATGACGCCGCCGGCGTTCTTCGGCAGAACTTCCTCGACCTGCGCGCGAAGGCGTTTGCGGACCTCACGCTCACCGATCTTGCGGCTCACGCCGACGCGTTCGGCGAACGGCATGTACACAAGGAAGCGACCGGCCATCGAGACCTGCGCCGTGACGCGCGGACCCTTCGTCGAAATCGGTTCCTTGGAGACCTGAACGATCAGGTCCTGCCCGCGCTTGAGAACATCCTGGATCGCGGGGGCTTTTGCGCGGCGGCGTCGTCCGCCGCCACCGCCGCCCTTTTCGTCCTCGTCGTCGCCGGCAGCGTCGTCTTCGTCGTCATCCTCATCGTCATCCGGCTCGTCTTCAGGGAAGACGAGATCGGACGCGTGGAGGAACGCGCTCTTCTCGGTGCCGATGTCAACGAACGCTGCTTGTATGCCCGGCAGGACGGCTTCGACTCGTCCTAGGTAGATGTCGCCGACCATGCGGCGGGCATCCGGACGATCGACCAGAAGTTCAACGAGCTGGTCGTCCTCGATGATGGCGACTCGCGTCTCGCGCGGGTTCGCGTTGATCAGAATTTCTCTTTTCATTGGCGTCCGACACTTGGCCGGCTCCCGGCGACTCAACGGGAGGGCTGTGACGGAACTCCAGAATGTGTTGGGCGCGCCGTATCAGTGAAAATCCACGAACGGCTGCGGGTTCAAAGAACGTCCAGCGAGTCCGTGTGATCGTCCAAGTCGATCCCGGCTGAGAAGCGCAACTACGCGCTGTCGCGAGCTGCGGAGCGCGCGGCGATTTCAGCGATGTACGGGAAGACGTGCGATCGGCCCAATGAGCGAGGCCGTGCAACGGAAGCAGAACGAGCGCGTAGAGGACGGCCAAAACAGCATCGGCCGAGAGTTCGCGCGAAGCGCTCCAGCCCAGCGTCGAGTCGCCGAGTGGGTTGGGAGCGGAGGAAAGCGTGCTTGAGGTCACCGTGATCCTAACTTATTGCCCGACTGAGACTTTAGCCAGGTCACGGTTCAGTTTTCTCGACTCAGTCTCCGAGGCCTTTCAGCAGCTCGCGCGCAATGACGATTCTTTGAATTTCAGACGTTCCCTCTCCGATCTCGCAAATTTTCGCGTCCCGCATGAATCGCTCGACGGGATAGTCTTTCGTGTAGCCGTAGCCGCCGTGCAGCTGGACCGCGGTGATCGTCGCGCGCATCGCGAGCTCGGAGCAAAAGAGCTTCGCCATCGCGGCTTCCTTCGTGAAGGGGCGTCCGTTCTGCGCGAGCCACGCGGCGTGAAACATCAGATGCTTGCCGGCTTCGATCTCCGTCGCCATGTCGGAGAGCTTGAATTGCACGCCCTGAAAGTTCGCGACCGGCTGGCCGAATTGCCTGCGCGTGGTGGTGTACTGCAGCGACTGCTCGAACGCGCCTTCCGCGATGCCGAGTGACAGCGCCGCGATGCCGATGCGTCCGTTGTCGAGCGTGCGCATGAAGTTCACAAAGCCCTGCCCTTCCGTCCCGAGCAGATTCTCTGCTGGGACTTCGACGTCCTCCATGATCAACTCGCACGTGTCAGACGCGCGCCAACCGAGCTTGTCTTCTTTCTTGCCGGCGCGAAATCCTTTCATCTGCGGCAGCGATGGATCGTGGCCGACGCCGGCCGCGCGTGCGCCCGCGGGATCGTTCGTCTCCTTCGTCAGGATGAACGAGCTGATGCCCTTGGTTCCCTGCGACGGATTCGTCACCGCGGTCACGACGAAAATCTCGCCAACGCCGCCATGTGTGATGAAGCGCTTCGTTCCGTTGATGACGTAGCGATCGCCTTTTTTCACCGCCGTCGTGCGCGTTCCGCCCGCGTCGCTCCCCGCCTCGGGCTCGGTCAGGCCGAACCCGCCCATCACGCGCCCAGATGCGAGCAGCGGGACGTAGCGCTTCCTCTGCGCGTCGGTTCCAAACTTCATGATCGGCGATGTGCCGAGGGTCGTGTGCGCGGAGACGGTGAGCCCGTGCGAAGCGTCGACTTTCGCGAGCTCGTAGATCACGATCATGTAGCTGATGAGATCCAATCCGGCGCCCCCGAGCTCTTCGGGCCATGGAGCGCCGAGGAGCCCGAGCTCGCCCATTTTGCGGACGTTGTCCCAGGGGAACTTCGCCTCGGCGTCGTATTTGGCCGCGACAGGCGCGACTTGATCACGCGCGAATTGGCTGACCATCTCGCGCGTGGCGAGGTGCTGCTCGGAGAAATAAAGAGTGTCGTCCATGGTGTGTCAGGCGGCTTCGGTGTCGTCAGACGAGCGAAGCACGTTTAGAAAACGCTCACCGTAGCGCTCGAGCTTCACCGCTCCGACGCCACGAATTTCGCCCATCGCATGTTCACTGGTCGGGCGTGCCACCGCCATCTCGGCGAGCGTTCGATCGGTGAACACGACGTACGCGGGGACTTGTTCTTCTTTAGAGATTGTACGGCGAAGATCCTTCAGTCGGGCCAGGAGGGCCTGATCGGCGCCGGACAGCTCGTGATCGGGATCGGTCGACGTCGCTTGCTGCGCGGACGGCCGCTTTGCTCCGTTGCGGGACGAGGCTTTGCTGCCGGCCGGCGAACGGAACTCGCGTTTCGGGATTCCCGATACGCCCCGCTCGACCTCGATGCTGGTGCCGAGGCAGTTGTCGCATCCGGTGCACGTGGGACGAGCCGCGGCGTCGCCGAAATAACGCAGCACGAATCCGCGACGGCAGCCCTTCGTGTATGCGTAGCCTTGCATCGCGTCGAGCTTCTGAAGGTCGGCCGATCGACGCCGATCCATCGCGCGCCAATCGATCCGGAACGCGCTGAGCGGACGCCTCGGGTTCGTGAGCGCGCTGCCAGGGTTCGCCCGGCGCCAGTGGAGGAATTGCCGAGACTGCAGCGAGTCGAGCAATGGCGTCGCGCCGCTCGCGCGACCGAAGCCTGGCGGGAGTCCGTCGAGGTCGATCAGCGCGCCGTCGTTCAACGATTCACCGGCCACACGCCACATCGCGCGGAGAATGCCAAGCTCCATCGAATTCCCTTCGCCGAGCTCGCGCTTGATGCGGTCGGGAGTTGCGAGGAGCCGGACGATCACGCGGCCGCTGCCCTCGCGCGAAGCCGAGTAGGCGCCGGCCTTGTTGAGAATTCTCAGAACGGATTCGATGTCGCGGCCCGATGACTTGCTCTTGATCCGGGTCGAGATGTCGTCCGGCGAAAGGTCGACGCCGCCCGATTCATCGGCGTTGCGCTGCAACAGCGCATAGACCTCCTCGACGACCGCCTGTTCCGGATAGTTCCCCTTTATGAAAAACTCATGTGTGAAACGATCTGGGAACGAGTGCAGGAGATAGCAGTTGCCGGGCTGTCCGTCGCGCCCTGCTCGCCCTGCTTCCTGGTAATACGCCTCGAGCGTCCCCGGCATCGCATAGTGGACGACGAGCCGCACGTTCGGCTTGTCGATGCCCATGCCGAACGCGTTCGTCGCGACGATCGCCCGGACCTTCTCCGTCATGAACGCGTCTTGGACGTCGTGACGCTTCTCGTCGTCGAGGCCGGCGTGATATGCTGCGGCTGGGATGCGCGAGCGCTCGAGGAGGTGCGCAATTCGCTCGACGGCTTTCCGTGTCGATGCGTAGATGACGGCCAGCCCTTCGTTCGTTCGGAGGAGATGGACGAGCGCGTCGTCCTTCTCCTGCTCGTTTTTCGTCGGCAGAACGTGATACGCGAGATTCTTGCGATCGAACCCCGTGATGATCGTTTTCGGCGATTCGAGCTTCAGCTGCGCGATGATGTCGGTTCTGACGTGCGGCGTCGCGGTCGCCGTCAGCGCGATCGTCGGTGGATTTCCGAGCTTTTCGCGCACCTGCGCGATGCGGAGATAGCTCGGACGGAAGTCGTGCCCCCACTCGCTGATACAGTGCGCCTCATCGACGGCGAGGAGCGACACGCCAGCGTCTCGAAGACGCTCGGCCGTGACGCCCGCGTCGAACCGCTCTGGCGCGACGTAGAGCAACTTGATGTCGCCGCGGATCGCGCGATTGATTCGATCAGAGATCTGTGAACCGGTCAGCGTGCTGTTGACGAAAGTCGCCGGCAGACCGCGCGCTTCGAGTGCGTCGACCTGGTCCTTCATCAAGGAGATCAGCGGCGAGATGACGACAGTCAGCTTCGGGAGCAGCAATGCCGGCACCTGATAGCAGAGCGACTTGCCGCCGCCGGTCGGGAGAACGACGAGCGTATCGTTCCCGTTGAGCACCGATTCGACCGCCGACTCCTGTCCCGGACGGAAGGCAGGGTAGCCGAACTGCGCCAGCAAGGTTCCGCGGGCGTGTTGGATCGTCGGAGCGACAGCGGTCGTCATTCGAGAATGCTCGAGCTGAACTCGGCGCGGACCACCATCGTCATTGTCCGCGCGTCATCATTACACCGCGCGAGCGAAATGCCCGCGCGTGTAGCGCGTCCCGACGATCTGGCGAATCGATTCCGTGTCCGGCCGAACGCCGCGCTCGAGCTCCTCCAATATGGTTCGATAACCACCGATGATTCCGGCGATGTCGTCGCCGAGGACATTGAAGACGAGCTGGTAGGCGCGAATGCCGCTCGACCAGAGGCGCGGCAGAAACTCCGAGCCGTCGATCGGTCGCGAGTGCAGCAGCCGATTCCGACATGCGGAGTCGGTTGCGACCGGGAAGGTGTAGCCCGTGGGGTCGGTGATCTCGACATTCGTATGCTTTTGAACGCACAGATCTCGACAGGTCGTCGGCTCGCGATCGAACGCCGCAGAGAGCACGCAGTGCTCGATGGTCATTCCCTCGGTGCGCCCGTAGACGAGGACCTCGAAGCCGCGTCCTTCCCACGGCGCCACGAGCTGCGACAGCTCATCCGTCGTCAGCTCGACGGAGGCGATGATCCGCCGAGCGCCAAGCCGAAAGACCTCGGCCGCCGAGTGAGCGTTGAAGACGTTCGCCGCATAGTCGGCGACGACATCTCTGCCCGATTGCGACAGCTCGTGGACGAGGCCGAGGTGGCCGCTCTGCATCGCGAAGCCCAGGTCGAGCCATTTCTGGATGCTGCGACGCTCCTCGGGGCGCACGATCGTCGGGGTACGAAGACGAAGCGTCACGCCGCGATCGGAAAGCTTCGATTCAAGCGCCTTGATGCGCGAGACCGGCGGCATCGGGTGACGCAGGAACGGATCGAAGCAGATTTCCGTCGCACCAGCGTCGGCGGCTGCTTCGGCGTCTTCGATTCGGTAGACGGACGCCGAGAGCGTAAACTGCGCGCCATCCCGAGCAGATGCTTGCTCGGAGTGACTCACTCGACCGACCGCCTCTTCGATCGTCGCATGGCGTTCCGCCAGCGTCGCCTGACGCGCCCAATCGCGGCGCATCATCAGCTGCTCGACCGCTTCCTGTCGAACGTGATTCAATTCGCTGACCGGAATAAAAAGTCCGGACGCGAGGCCACCGATGTCGACGTTGCCCAGCACGAATGGCGTGTCGCCAAGTTTGCCGAAGTGCTCGCGAAGCGACGGAACGTCGAGCGGACGCTTGGTCGCGGGCGAGAACGTGACGTCGGATCGGACCGTCACCGACTCGCCGTCGCTCGTGAACACGGCTTTGAGCGGCGTTCCAGCGGCGCCGAAAACGCGGGCGTCGAGACGAACCTTCTTGGCGCGAATTTCGGTCGACAGCGCGGAGTAGCTCGAGCGGGCGCGCTCGAGCAGCGCGGCCTCTGACGTACGGACGACGCTCCAGCCCGCGGCGACGTGCATCCGAGTCTGCAGCGCCTGGCGAGTCGTGACGCCGGATGAGAGAGTTCTAGCGGCGCCGACAGTGAACCCGGTTGTCGGGCCGCCGACGGAGCCCGGCGCCTCGAAACCGAGGCCGTCGCCGGTCTTTACCGGCGTCGTGACATCGACGATCAGCTCTCCGCCAGTGCGCTCCGACGAATACCCGACCACGGTGCCGAGCATCATCCCACGATTGTCGGGCTGCGTTCGCGTGATGTACGACTTCCCCGCCCGACCGCCGTACATACCGCCCGTAAATCCGCGGCTGAAGATCTGCACCAGCGGCTGGACCTCGGTCTCAGTGGGCGGCGTGTCGTCGCCCTTCTCGACGCGATCCAGGAATTCTCGATAGGATTTCGTCACGGTCGCGACGTACTCGGGTCGCTTCTTTCGTCCTTCGACCTTCAGGCAGACGATCCCGGCATCTGCGATGGCCGGCAGGTGGTCGTACGCGCCGAGGTCTTTCGCCGAGATGAGATATCCCCGATCGAGCTCTTGCTGATGTTCGATGTCAGTGAGGACGTAGTCTTTGCGACACGACTGGGCGCATGAGCCACGGTTGGCGCTCCGCTCGGAGATCATCCCCGACATGTAGCACTGGCCGGAGTACGAGATGCAGAGAGCGCCGTGGACAAATGCCTCGAGCCCGAGGTCCGGAACCGCCTCGCGGATCGCGCGGATGTCGTCGAGCGTGTTCTCTCGAGCGAGCACGACGCGATCGACGCCCAGCTGCCGCACGACTTCCGCTCCCGCGCCGTCGTGGACGGTCATCTGCGTCGATCCGTGAATCTCGAGCGTCGGGTAAACCGCCGTGATGAGGCGGACGAGTCCGATGTCCTGAACGATGACGGCATCGATGCCGCGATCGATCGCCTCACCGAGAAAATCGAGTGCATCTACGAGCTCGGCGGGCTTGATGAGGACGTTGAGCGTCAGATAAATGCGACGACCGCGCTCGTGAGCGATCCGGCACGCCTCGCCCAGCTCATCGAGCGAGAGTTGAGCGCCTTCGTCGCGGGCGTTGAACCGCGAGGCGCCAAGGTAGACCGCGTCAGCCCCGTTGGCGACGGCAGCTCGAACGGCATCGAGAGAGCCGGCGGGAGACAACAACTCGGGAACGTGGCGATGCGACATAGGCCCGAAATATACACGAAAATCGGCTTCTTTTCGGGTCGCTGCTGGAACTGCTCCTACGACGACTCGTCGGCCGGCGGCTTTTTCTTGACGAAACGCAGAATGGTCGCGGCGGCGAAAAAGCCGAGGCCGATCCAAGTGAGCCGCTCGTCTTCGATACGCTGGCCGTAGCCCCACACGATCACGCCGATCACCAGGAGTGCGAGTTGGGCCTCGGTCCGGCGCCTTATCATGCGGCTTACGCCTTCGGCGCTTCGGCGTCCGCCGGCCAGTGGCCTGCAGCCGATAGGCCAAGCGACGTCGCCTCGGCGTCTGGAACATCGAGCACGAGACGCAGCATAGCGGTCGAGAAGACTTTGCCTTGGGCGTCAGTCTTGAGGGACAACGTTCCGCCGCCGTCGAGCGCGCCATGCAGCAGGAAGTTCAGCGCTTTGAGATTAGGAAGTTCATATCGCTCGACGCCGCCGGTGATCACGCCGCGGAAGTGCTCTCGAACGCGCTCGAGCGTCAGGTATGTCGAGAGAACCGGATACCACTCGGGCTCGAGGGCAATGACGCCGACGTTCGCGGTGTCGCCTTTGTCACCGGAGCGGGCGTGCGCGATGTCGAGGAGGCGGACTTTCATGAGAGCACCTCGACCTTCGTCTGCACGACGCGTTTGTCGATCAGTGCCGGCCAATACGCGACGATTTCTTCCACCTTCGGCCGACCGCCGGCGAAGCCCGTCACACTCGGCGGACCATTCAGCACCAGCGGCGCGAGCTCGCGGGTGAATCGTTCGACCGACGCTTTATTCTGCCCGCGTACGCCGAACCGAAGTTGCACCTCGGGCGGATCGTGCGCTTCGCCGGCGAGCGGACCGTGGGTCGCCGAGACGCCGACGAACTCAGTAACGATGGCGTCGAACTCGAGGCCAAGATTGCGGAGACGTTCGCGAAGGACGCGATCGGCAAGCTTCGCTTTCGGGAGCGCGTCGGGCCACGAATAGACGAGTGTGCCGACAGCCTTGAATCCGGCGCGATACGCGATCGACACTTTGAGCTTGTCCGTCGCCGGGCGACCCTTGATGCCGAAGACGCGGACGCGATTCTCGCCGTCTGCCGCGAGCTGAATCGATGTGAAATCCGCGACGACGTCCGGCGTGATGTACGAATGCGGATCGCCCATCTCGTACACGAGCTGCTCGGTGACCGACGGGATCGAGACGCGGCCGCCGGTGTTTGGATGCTTCGTGACGACGAACGTTCCGTCGCTTTTCGCCTCGACAATCGGATAGCCGACGTTTGCCAAATCGGGAATCGTCTGCCAGTCATAGAGGCAGTTTCCGCCTGAGCACTGCGCGCCGCATTCGATGATGTGTCCCGCGATGATTCCCGCGGCGAGTCGGTCCCAATCGTCGGCGGCCCAGCCGAACTCGTAGCGCAACGGGGCCATCGTCAATGCCGTATCGGTCGATCGACCAGTTATCACGATGTTCGCGTTCCGTTGCAGCGCTTCGACGATCGGCACTGATCCGATATAGGCGTTGGCCGAGAGGACGCGATCGCGAACTGTCGACAAAGGCTCGTTCGTCTCCATGTTCGCGAGCGCGTGACCGCCGTCGATCAACTCGTCGAGACGCGGCAACAGATCGTCGCCGGTGATGACGCCGATGCGGACGTCGCCGCTGACGCCGTGCTTTGCCGCGACGCCCCTGATCGCCGCCGCGCACGCCGGAGGATTCACGCCGCCTGCGTTCGCGATGACGCGAACTCCGCGCTTCGCGATGGCAGGGAGCACGCTCTCGATCGCGCCGACGAAGTCGCGAGCATATCCCATATTCGGATCGCGCTCTTTCTGCTTTTGAAGAATGCTCATCGTCACTTCGGCGAGGTAGTCGAGCATCAAGTAGTCGACATCGCCGCCTTCCACCTGCCGGCGCGGCGCCTCGAGCCAATCGCCCCAAAAGCCTTGCCCCGAAGCGACACGAACAATCGCGCGGCCTTTCGACGAATTCGTCATTCGTTCACGTGTCGAAGTGTGCAGGAAGAACGAACGCGCCGAGGTGCGGTCCGGGATTTTGAAGCGCAGCGCGGAGCGCAAGCGACAGAACGTCGCGCGTGTCCTCCGGGTAGACGATCGCGTCGATGTAGCCGCGCGCACCGGCATACCGCGCATCGAGCTGATGTTCGTAGTCGGCGCGCATCTCGCCGATCGATTCAGTGACTGCTTCGGGCAGCGGCTCTTTCTTCGAACGTGCCGCTTCGATCGCCGGACCATGGACCGCCTGGATGGCCGACTCGCCCTCCATGACCGCCATTCGCCCGGTCGGCCAGCTGAAGATGAAGTCGGGATCGAAGCCCTGTCCGGCCATGGCGTAGTAGCCGGCGCCCGACGCGTGATTCACCGTGAGCACGATCTTCGGAACGCGAGCGGTGGCCATTGCTTCGACGAATCGCGCTCCCGCGCGAATGATTCCCTCGTGCTCGGCTTCGGATCCGACCATGAAACCCGAGACGTCTTGCACGAAGAGAATCGGGATCTTCTCGCGATCACAGCGGTCGAGAAAGTAGGCGACCTTCTCCGCGCTTTCCGCGTAGACGATCCCGCCGAAGCGTGGTCGCTCGCCCGGACGTCCTTTGATCAGGCCGCGCTGGTTCGCGATGACGCCGATCGGCATCCCGTCGAGCCGTGCGTCGCCGCAGATCATCTCGCGCGCGAGCGACGGCTGGAATTCATCGAGCTTTCCATCGTCGACGATCGTGGCGAGCAGCTGGTGCATGTCGTAGGACATGCGGTGATCAGCCGGAAGCAGGTCGTAGAGCGCATCGGCAGACTGAGCGCTCGCGGCGCCTGTCCGGCGTACGGCAGACTGCGCGGGGAGCATGGCGACAAGATCGCGCAGTTTCGCCAGGCAGGCGGCGTCATCGTCGGCCGCGTAGTGCGCGACGCCGCTGATCTCCGTGTGTGTCACCGCGCCGCCGAGCGTCTCACCGTCGATCGTTTGTCCGGTCGCGCCCTTCACGAGATTCGGGCCACCGAGTCCCATGAACGACGTTCCTTTGACCATGACGATGAGGTCGGAGAGGGCCGGAAGATAAGCTCCGCCGGCGATGCAGGGACCCATCACCGCGGCGAGCTGCGGAATGCGCAGGTATCTGCGCATTATAGAATTGTAATAAAACAGGCGGCTCGCCCCGTACTGTCCCGGAAAGACGCCGCCCTGATAGGGCAGATTCACGCCGGCCGAGTCGACGAGATAGATGATCGGGATGCGGCAGCGCATCGCAATCTCCTGGGCGCGCAGCATCTTCTTGATCGTCTCAGGCCACCACGAGCCGGCTTTGACGGTCGCGTCGTTCGCGACGATGACGACCTCGCGCCCCTGCACCGTCCCGATTCCAGTCACGACGCCGACGCCCGGCGCCTGGCCGTCGTACTGGTCGTAGGCGACGAGCAGTCCGATCTCGACGAATCGGGTCTTCGGATCGCACAGCTGAACGATCCGCTCGCGCGCGGTGAGCTTTCCCTGTTTGTGTTGTCGCGCGACCTTGTCCGCCCCACCGCCTTCACGCAGCCGCGCCTCCAGCTCTTTCACCTCGGCGCTGAGGTCGCGGAGGCGAGTCGTCACGCTTCCTGCCGTTCGCGTTCGGCGAACCACTCGCGGATGTAGTCGATCAGATCGGTGGTTGGTGTGCCCGGTCCGAACAGCTTTCCGATGCCCTGCGCATGCAGCGCTTCCATGTCTTCCTTCGGAATGATCCCGCCGCCGGTGATGAGAATGTCATCACGTCCCTGCTCGGCCATCAGCTCGCGGACGCGCGGGAAAAGCGTCATGTGCGCGCCGCTGAGGATAGAGAGGCCGACAACGTCGACATCCTCTTGGACGGCCGCGGTCGCGATCATCTCCGGCGTTTGATGCAGGCCGGTGTAGATGACTTCCATGCCGGCGTCGCGGAGCGCCGCGGCGACGACTTTGGCGCCGCGATCATGTCCGTCGAGACCGGGCTTTGCTACCAACACACGAATGGGGCGCATCGAAAAAAGCAGGTCCTCCGCTCGCGCCGCGAGCATCAGGATGACGGAGTGTTCGCTCGTCAAAGCTAAGCCTTGCGGCGAACGCGGGGCAACGGACGCACGGGCGATGATTTGCGCGCGACCAACAGCATCTCGCTCGACCGCCGACCGAGCTCCTTGTCGTTGAAACTGTCATACGCTTGTTCGACGATGAGTCCCGCGTCAGCGCAGAGCTCCGCGAGCCTCGTCGGTGTGTACAGCCGGATCGAGTGCTGTCGGTTTCCGCTGCCGTTGGGTCCGGACCACGCTGTGTAGACGCTGAGTTTACCCGACAGCGGATCGAAGCTTCGCTCCTGGCCGACGATCGTGCCGTCGCGCGTCTGCCACCAATCGCGGGCGAGAAACTTCGCCATGACGCCGTCCCGGTTGCCCCCGTGCCAGACAAGAACGCCGCCCGGCTCCAAGACACGCGCGAATTCGCGAATGACTTTGGCGTCGTCCGCCGGCTCGGCGAAGAAACCGAACGACGTGAACAGATTGACGACCGCACTGAATCGTCCCGACCATCTCGCGGGAAGCGCGCGCATGTCGCCTCGCGTGTATCGAAGCCGCGGTCCAGTCCCCCGCTTTCTCGCGATGTCGAGTAGCTCGCGCGAATAGTCGAGTCCATCGACATCGAACCCGGCTTCGGCGAGCAGGTGCGCGTGTCGGCCTTGCCCGCACGGCACATCGAGGACGCGAGCGCCGGACGGCAACCCGAGAATGTCGAGCAACCGCGCGGCTTCGTGACGGTCCTTTTCGAGCGAGAAGAGCGGCTCGTACTCGAGCAGATATTGCGCGTCGAAGTAGTGCTGCCACCACTCGCGGCGTTGCGCGTGTTTGGTCATCCGATCAAGATAAAACCGGTTTCCCACCTCACCTCGCGCCACGGAGCATCGATGTCCGCCGACCGACCGATTTCTCGCCGAGATGCGATCAAGCTTGGAGTCGGCGCAGGAGCCGCGCTGACATTCGCGAACACGAAGGCATTCGCCGAGTCGCCGTGGTGGTACCAGTCTGGTGCGCTGATTGAGCGCGCGATCCCGTCGTCCGGAGAAAAGCTGCCGGTGGTCGGCATCGGTACGGCGGTGATCTATCAAAACCCTACGCCGGACGAGATTCCACCGCTCCAGGACACGTTGAAGCGATTTCCCGAGCTCGGGGGACGGCTCATCGATTCGGCGCCGTCCTATGGCAGAGCCGAAGTCGTCGTTGGCGACCTTCTGGCTGCGCTCCACAACCGCGACAAATACTTCATCGCGACGAAGGTCTCTGTGCGAGGAGGCGGCGACAAAGCCGCCGCGACCGCGCAGATCGAAGAGTCGTTCAAGCGATTCCAGACCGACACGATCGACCTGATGCAGATCTGGAACGTCTCGAACCCAACGCTGCTCGCGCCGCTTCTGGACGAGATGAAGGCGGCGAAGCGGATTCGCTACACGGGCATCACGAGCAGCATGAAGAACGCCTACGGCACCCTCGAAGCCGCGATGAAGGCCTATAAGTACGACTTCGTGCAGATCGATCTCGCGATCGACAACCGCAGCGCACAGGATCGCGTCATTCCACTTGCAAAGGACCTTGGCATGGGCATTCTCGTGAACAGCCCGTTTGGTCGCAACCGCGTCTTCACGAAAACACAGGGCAAGGCGCTGCCCGATTTCGCAAAGGACATCGACGCCACGAGCTGGGCGCAATTCGCGCTCAAATACATCCTCGGGAATACGGCGGTGACGGCGGCAATTCCGGGCATCGGCCGCGTCGACTATCTCGAGGATGACATGAAGGCCGCGCATGGTCGGCTGCCTGATGAGCCGATGCGGGCGAGGATGGCTTCTTACGTCGATGCGCTCTGACGACTGACGACTGACGACTGGGGACTGGGGACTGGCGACTGGCGACTGGGGACTGACGACTGGGGACTGACGACAGGGGACTGACGACTAGGATGACGACGCCAGACTCGCCACCGGAGGATGACGTGGATGTGACGCGCTTGGATATGGTGTCGCATGGCAAAGCTCACCCGTACCAGAGTTGCGTCCTACCGAGATCTAGATGTTTGGCAACACGCGATGGAAATCGTTGTTGACAGCTACCGCCTCACGACGTCGTTTCCGGCCGAAGAAAGGTTCGGCCTGACATCCCAGCTTCGACGAGCCGCGGTGTCGATTCCGTCGAATATCGCGGAGGGCCACAGTCGCCTCGGCGCCGGCGAGTTCAGACGATTTGTATCGATCGCGCGCGGCTCGGTCGGCGAAATGGAAACACAGATCGCGATCGCAATCAGGCTCGGTTTTGTCGACGTCGACGAGACCAGCGCGCTGTCACCACGATTAGATGAGCTGAGCAAGATGCTGTTCGGTCTCTATCGGAGCCTAACGCCGTAGTCCGGTCGTCAGTCCCCTGTCGTCAGTCCCCAGTCCCCAGTCGCCAGTCCCCAGTCGTCAGAAAAACACCGGCTCCCGATACGCCCCGAACACATCCTCGAGCGCCGCACGAATCTCGTACAGCGTGCAGTACCGCCGCGCACACTCGAGAATGTGCGGGAACACGTTCTCCGTTCCCTTCGCGGCGATTCGGAGTCGTTCAAGAGACTCTAAACACGCGACGTTGTCGCGCGTTTGGCGCATCTTCGCCATCGCTTCGCGCTGCGAACGCTCGGCGTCCGCGCCGACCTTGAGGGTCGGGATCGTGAGCTCCGGCTCGTCGGTCACGAACTCGTTGACGCCGACGATCGCGCGACGATGCTGCTCGATCTCCCACTGCTGGCGCGACGCCGACTCGGCGATCTTGCGCTGGAACCAGCCCTGCTCGAGGCCCGCCACGACGCCGCCGATTCCGTCGATCTCCTCGAACAGCGATTCCGCTTCGCGCTCGAGTTGATCGGTGAGGGACTCGATGTAGTACGCGCCGCCGAGCGGGTCGATGACGTTCGGAATGCCGGTCTCGTAGGCGAGAACCTGCTGCGTGCGGAGGGCGACCTGCACCGCTTCTTCCGTCGGCAGCGCGAGTGTCTCGTCCATCGAGTTCGTGTGGAGCGACTGCGTGCCGCCGAGCACCGCGGCGAGCGCCTGATACGCGACGCGCACGACGTTGTTCATGGGCTGCTGCGCCGTGAGCGTCACGCCGGCGGTCTGCGAGTGGAATCGCATGATCCACGACCGCGGGCTCTTTGCGCCGTAGCGCTCCTTCATGTGCCGCGCCCAGATGCGCCGCGCCGCGCGAAGCTTCGCAATCTCCTCGAAGAAATCGTTGTGGATGTCCCAGAAGAATGAGAGGCGCGGTGCGAAATCGTCGACGTCGAGACCGCGCGCGATGCCGCGCTCGACGTACGTGAATCCGTCCGCCAGCGTAAACGCGAGCTCCTGCGCCGCCGTCGATCCCGCTTCTCGAATGTGGTATCCGGAGATCGAGATCGTATTCCACAGCGGCGCGTGCTTTGCGCCCCACTCGAAACAGTCGACGATGAGACGCAGCGCGGGTTCGATCGGAAAGCACCACGCGTGCTGCGCCATGTATTCCTTCAGAATGTCGTTCTGAATCGTGCCGCGAAGCTTTTCGGCCGATACGCCCTGCCGCTCCGCCGCCGCGATATAGAACGCCCAGATGATGATCGCCGGTCCATTGATCGTCATCGAGGTCGACACTTTGTCGAGCGGAATGCCGTCGAACAAAACTTCCATGTCGGCAAGGCTCGACACCGCGACACCTGTCTTTCCGACTTCGCCGAGCGAGCGCGGATGATCCGAGTCGTAGCCCATCAACGTCGGGAAGTCGAAGGCCGTCGACAGGCCGGTCTGCCCGTGCTCCAACAAGAACTTGAATCGCGCGTTGGTGTCCTTCGCACTCCCGAAACCGGCGAACTGGCGCATCGTCCACAGCTTGCCACGATACCCCGTCGGATGAATGCCGCGCGTGAAGGGATACGTGCCTGGCGTTCCGAGGTTCTCCGCTGTTTCCGGATCGACGTCGAGCGCGGTGTACAGCGGCTCGACCTCCTTCGCGGAGTTGTTGAATCCGATGTCCCGCAGCTCGCCCTTCTCGTACCGCCGACGCCAGTCGGCGACTTCAGCGCGGAGGCGTTCCAGCTCGCCGTGCTGATCGGATTCGGTCGGCGTGAAATCTCGAGTCGAGGTCATCGGTTGGTCCGCGTCAAAAGGTCCCCACTTCGTGAGAGCAGCTCATCGGCGACGTCGAACGGGTTGGTCCGGCCCGCTTCCAGCGCGCCAAGCTGGCCATTCAGCCACTCGTTCGTCGCGGCGTCGGTCCAAAGGCGCGACCGAACGCGCGATTCCACTACATCTACAACTCGTTCACGGAGTCGCGCCCGGCGGCGCTGGCCGAGCGTCCCACTGGTTTCAAGATAGCGAAAATGCCGATCGAGCGCGGTTCCGACGTCGGTCACGCCCTCGCTCTTGGCCGCTACGGTTCGGAGCACCGGCGGCGTCCACCGATCGGCGATCGCCGCCTTCGCCGCCGCGCGCGCGGCTCGACCAGGGTTCATCGCCATCTGCTCGTCGGTGGTCATCGGACGGGTGAGATCGACGCCGTGGTGAGCAGGAACGTTCTTCAGCGTGTTCCCGTCGCGGAGCCCGATCATGAGCTCGAGCTCGTTCCGAAGTCGATCCGCACCCGGCCGATCCGCTTTGTTCACGACGAAGATGTCGGCGATCTCCATCAGCCCGGCTTTGAGCGTTTGAATGGAATCGCCGGACTCGGGAACGAGAACGACGAGGCTCGTGTCGGCCGTCCGAGCGATGTCTAGCTCCGTCTGACCAACGCCGACGGTTTCGATGAGAATTCTCTCAACACCGAATGCATCGACGACATCCGCGACCTCGCGAGTCGCCGCCGCGAGCCCGCCCAGTGAGCCGCGCGTCGCCATGGACCGGATGAAAACGCCGGGATCGAGGGCGATGGACTCCATGCGAATGCGGTCGCCGAGCAGCGCGCCACCGGTGAATGGCGACGTTGGGTCCACGGCAATGATCGCGACAGTGAGCCCGGCGTCGCGATACGAACGCGCGAGCTCCGCGGTCAGCGTGCTCTTGCCGGCGCCCGGCGGCCCCGTGATGCCGATGCGTCGGGCACGCCCGATCCGGGCCTGCAGCTGGGCGAGAATGCGATCGAAGCCACGGCGATGATTCTCGACGATGCTGACGACCCGCGCGAGCGCCGCTTTCTGCCCCGCCTCGAATTTCGCGAGCAGCTCAGCGTTTCGGTCGATCGTCGGAACGACAGTCATCGTGGCGTGCGCGGTGCGGGTTCGTCATGTTCGTCGCGAATGTCGCCAACCAACTCTTCCAGCAGATCTTCGAGGGTCACCAAGCCGACGGTCCGACCGGTCTCGTCGCGAACGACAGCAAGATGTTGGCGCTCGCGGAGCATGCGGAACAGCAGTTCGTTGCACGGCGCGCCCGGAGTCGCGGTTGCGACCGGCCGAAGCTTTTGGGGAACCTCGCCGCGCGCTTTGATGACGTCGAACGCGTGCACCATGCCGACGATGTTATCCAGCGTCTCGTGATAGACCGGCACTCGGCTATACTCCGACTGCGCGATCCGGCTCGCGAGCGTGTGAGCGTCGACGCCGTCCGGAAGAGCGAAGATGTCCGATCGGGGTGTCATGACGTCTTTGACGACTTTCTCGCTGAACTCGACGACGCCGCTGATGATCGCGATCTCTTCGTGCTCGCCGACGCCCTCGAGCTCACCTTCACGTAAGAGATCTTGAATGGCGTCACGATCGTCGGCCGGCGGCGCTTCCGGCCTCTCGTGGACGAACATCCGGGCGATCGCGCGGCCGGTAACGATGATCGGCGTCGTTACCATCTGCGTGAAGCGCAGCACCGGAAGGACAAATGGCGCGACCAGCGACGGCCACCGACGCGCGATTGCTCGCGGAACAATCTGGCCGAGAAGCACGACGAAGCCCGCGAACGCGAGCGCCTTCCAGACGACGTCGAACCCTTCGCGATTGATGCCGATGACGATCCCCGACGCGAGCAGCGTCAGCCCGACGCCGGCGCTTGCCGCCGTGAGCAACCGATGCGGACGCTCGAGATACGTCACCGCCGCGTCCGAGCCGCGCAGTTGTCGCTCGGCCCAGTGACGCAGCCAAATGCGGCTGACCGATCGGACGGCCATTCCGCCGGCCGTCAGCCACGCGACGAGGATCAATGCGATCGTGAGCGGAACGCTGAGGATCATCGTTCGGTGTCCGGCGTCGCGGCCGGCTCCAATCGCTCGAAGTACACGCGTTCGATGCGCCGCCGATGCACGCGTTCGACGACGATTCGGAATCCCGCGTGAACCAACGATTCCCCCGACTTGGGCACGCGGTTGAACAGCGCGTAAACGAGACCACCAACGGTCGTCACATCCTCGACGCCGAAGTCGACGTCGAGTCGCTCGGCGACGTCGTCGAGCGGGACGAGCGCCGAAACCCAGAATTTGTCGGTGCCCTCTTGTCGGATCTGCGGTTCCTCGACGTCGTACTCGTCGCGGATCTCCCCGACGATCTCCTCGAGAATGTCCTCGATCGTGATGAGTCCGGCGGTCCCACCGTATTCGTCGCTCACGATCGCGATGTGCGTGCGACTCGATTGAAATTCTCGCAGCTGCGCGTCGATGCGCTTCGACGTCGGAATGAATGCCGGCGCCCGAACCAGGGACAGCCACCCGTGTGCCGGCTCCTCGTCGGCGATGATCGCGGGAAGAATGTCCTTCGCGTATAGAATGCCGATCACTTCATCGAGCGTTTCACGGAAGACTGGAAAGCGCGCATGCTCCGACGATCGGACACGATCGAGGACTTCGGACCAAGGAGTCGTGGAGTCGATACCGACGATGTCCACGCGTGGCGCCATGATCTCGTGCACTTCGGTTTCGCCGAGTGAGAACACGCCGTGAATGAGCTCCTCTTCGGCCGACGACACGTCCGCTTCGGCCGCGATGACCTCCCGAAACTGCTCCGTGGAAGTCTCGCGCTCGGCCTCGTCTTCACGGTCGGGCGGGATGATGTTGATCAACACGCGATCGATCGCGGCGCCGAGTGCGACCGCGGGGCTCAAGACGGCGGCGACGAATTTCGTGAGCGGTGCGAATCGGCGAAACATCGGCCCGGCCTTCGAGTACCCGACCGCTCTTCCCGTGCCTTCCGCCAGAACGCAGACCACGATGCTGATGGCGACCGTCCATCCGAAGCGCGGCAGCGGACCGTACGACTCGAGGTCGATCGCCTGCGCCAGAGCGGCACCCGACGCGATGTACGACAACACGCGCCCCATCGACAGCGCGCGATGCAGCCGTTCGCGTTCGGCGAACGCGGGTCCCGATTGCCCCGATGACTCGGACGCGTGAAACGCGAGCAGCGCGCTGTCGGAGGTCGAAAGCAGCGCGGCGATCAGCGCTGCGCCAAGTCCGATCGACCAGGCGACGATTTCACCGATCATCGGGTCGAGCTCGAGAGCCGAGTTACGACGCGTTCTTGCTTATGCCACATCTCGGATGCTTCTCGTTCTTCGTCCGGATGATCGTAGCCGAGGATGTGCAGGGTACCGTGTACGACGAGACGGGTGAGCTCGCGACGAACAGGTTCGCCGCGCACTCGGGCATTGTCTCGGGCGACGTCGGGGCATACATAGACGTCGCCGACAACCGGATCCGACGCGGTCGCGCGCGAGAATCCGAACGAGATGACGTCGGTCGGTCCGGCGTGACCCAAGTGCAGCTTGTTCAGCCGTGCCATCGCGCGCCGGTCGAGAAACGTGATGGAGACGAGCGCGTTTCGAATTTTCTCGGAGCGCAGAACGGCTTGGACGACCTCCTGCGTCCGTCGGCGGCTCAGCGGAGCGCGGACGCCATTCGAGGCGACATCGACGTCGAGACTCATACCGACGCGAACTCTGACGTCACGCCGCCGCTGGCCGCGGGGTAATCGATCCGATTGTGGTACATGCCGACGAGCACGCGAGTGAACTCTTCCTTCACGATCTCGATCTGTCGGAGCGTCAACGGAGCATCGGTGAGCTGTCCCTGCTCGATTCGCTGGCGAACGATGTGATCGACGACCTCTCTCACCTTCTCCGCGGTGGGCTCGTGGAGCACGCGCGCCGCGGCTTCGATTCCGTCGGCAAGCATCACGACCGCGGTCTCCGGCGTTTGCGGCAGAGGCCCGGGGTATACGTAGTCGCGCGCGTCGGCGCCCGCTTCACGCTGTCGAGCGCGATCGAGGAAGTAACTGATGGTTCCCGTGCCGTGGTGCTCGGTGATGAATGCTCGGAGCGCTCGCGGAAGCTTGTAGCGGTCCGCAAGCTCGAGCCCCTCGCGAACGTGATTGCGAATGATCTGCGCGCTGGCGTTCGGCTGCAACGTGTCGTGTGGATTGCGTCCTTTCGCTTGGTTTTCGACGAAATACTGCGGCTTTTCGATCTTGCCGATGTCGTGGTAGTACGCGCCCACGCGCGCCCGCAACGGATTGGCGCCGATCGCTCGACAGGCCGCCTCGGCGAGATTCGCGATCGCGATCGTATGCGCGTACGTTCCCGGCGCCTCGAGACTCAGTCGCTGCATCAACGGCCGATTCAAATCCGACCATTCGAGAAGTGTCAAATCTGTCTCGATGCCGGTGAACGCTTCGATCATCGGCATGACGAGCACCGCCAGAAGAACGCAGGCCAACGCGTTCAACACGCCAAACCCGGCCGAGTCGACGATCTCTCGCCACGGGAGATCGAGCGTCAAACCAATTCCGACGGCGGTCGCGATATAGGCGCCGCCAATCGTCACGATCCATCGGTACGACTGGTTTCTCCGACGAATCGCTCCAACCGTTGCCGCGGCGACCGCGCCGCCGACGAGGTTGATGAACAGCGCGTTGGTTCCCCGAAACACGCTCTGACCCGCGACGAGCGTCGCCAGTACCATGGCGGCGATGATGCTGATGCGCTGCTCGAAAAGCGCGCTCAAGATCACAGCGGCCAGCGCGACCGGGACCAGCTCCGGGTGTACAGGTCGGAGCAGCGATACGACCGCGCCTCCGACAAGAACGAGCGTTGCCGCCAGCGCGACCGTCAGCAGCCATCGGAAATTCTCGTAGACCTGCGGCCGGCAGACGATGATCGTGAGACCCAGGAGCGCGATCAGGAGAAAGTCGAACAGGATCGCGCCGATGATTCGTCGGCCCGCGTCGCGGCCGCCGTGGTTCTTGTCGACCGCGTCATGCAGCGCTCGGAGCTTCTCGTTCTGCTCCCGCCCGACGACTTCGTTTGCCCCGACGATCTTCTCACCCGCCAGCACATCGTACTTCGCCGTCGAGACGGATCGTCTCGCCTCCTCTCGGCGCACCTCCGTCGTGGCGTGATCTGGAACGATCGTCGGATGAAAGAATGTCGCGAGCATTCTGATATACAACGGATCTCCGATCGCCGAGCCGGGATCCGGATGAATGAGGCGTGCTCGACTCACCAGCATCGAGAACGTGAGAACGCTGTCGGCGTTGGCGCGCCGCTCCTCGCCCCGCGACCGAATAAGGATCGGCCCGCGCACGGAGTCCAACGCGCCGGCACTGGCAACGCCGGCGCTGAGCCAGCGATCGAACACGCGGCTCAGTGCGAGAACGAGCGCGGACCGCCGGCGCTCCGTCCCCAGATATGTCGCCTGTGGAACGGTGAGCTGCATCCCCCAGCTTGACGCGACGCGCTGAATCGTCGAGATCGACGCGGGCGAGCCAACACCTGAATCGACCGCATCGGCAACCGCCGAGTTGAACGCCGCGAGCGCCTGCCGGGCCGTATCGAGAGCGGCGGGAACAAAGTTATAGACCGGCTCGATGTTGCGAACGACGGCGTCCTGCTCGGTCTTGAGCTCGGCGGGCGTTTTGAGAACTCTAAATGCGAATGGGGCGATGACGTTGTCGCTCGCGACCGACCCGACCTCGTATACAGGAAGGTCGACCGCGGGCGCGGCAGGAAACAGCCCGTAGGTGAGAACCGCGAGTCCCACGGCGACGCCAATTCGCGCGCCGTGAAACGCGAGTCTCGACTCACGAGGCATCGCGACCGCGTCCGAAGGACGCGTTGCCTGCCCGCCGGTCATTCTCCCTCCTTCTCCTCACTCCCCCGCGTCGGTTGCGTACGCCCGGACGATGTCGCGTACCAATCGGTGCCGGACGACGTCGACCTCGGTGAAGTAGTGGAAGCCGATCCCATCGATCCCGGGAAGAATGCGCTCGACCTGCGTCAGCCCAGACGCCTCTGACTTCGGTAGGTCGACCTGCGTCTTGTCTCCCGTGATCACCATTTTCGAATTCACGCCGAGTCGCGTCAGCAGCATCTTCATTTGCATCGCCGTTGCGTTCTGCGCTTCGTCGACAATCACGAATGCGTCCCCGAGCGTGCGGCCGCGCATGAACGCGAGCGGCGCCACCTCGATGATTCGTTGCTCGAGCGCCCGCTGGATCCGCTCGAACGGCATCATCTCGTCGAGCGCGTCATAGAGCGGACGCAAATACGGATCGACCTTCGCCTGCATGTCGCCGGGAAGAAAGCCGAGGCTTTCTCCGGCCTCGACGGCCGGACGCGCGAGCACGATACGACGAACCCGCTTTCGCGTGAGCGCGTCGACCGCCGCGGCTACGGCGAGATAGGTCTTTCCTGTTCCTGCCGGTCCAATTCCGACGACGATGTCGTTGTCCTGGATCTTTTGGAGATACTCGGCCTGTCCGGCAGTCTTCGGCTGGATGACTTTGCGAACGCCGGGCAGCGCGATGCGCTGCGCGCCCGGCGCGATGCCATTCCCATTTTCTTCATCCTGGTCCACCTCTCCGCGATCGACGACGTCGCCCATTCGAAGAACGTCGTCGGGCGTCAGATCGCGACGTTGCCGCGCCGCTTCGATCATGCGCGTCGCGATGCCGGCCGCGCGATCCACGAACTCGCTCGGACCGACGATGGTCATCGTGTCGCCGCGCAGTGCGACTTTGACGCCACCGAGACGAGACAGCTCCACGAGATTCGAGTCGTTCACTCCGGCGAGCGTCAGTGGATCGGCACCCTCGGTCGACAGCTTTTGCGTGACCGTATCGTCACTCACGCCCATTCGCCCTCGATACTGATGTGAAGGTCCGCGAGATCGGCCGCGGGAACTTGCGCCGGCGCGCCTTCGAACAGCGCGCGCGCGGCAGTGGTCTTGGGAAACGCGATGACGTCGCGCAGCGAACCTGCGTTTGCGAGCTTCATCGCGATTCGATCGAACCCGAACGCGATTCCGCCGTGCGGCGGTGCGCCGGCGCGCAGTCCTTCGAGCAAGAAGCCGAACCGCGCTTGCGCCGTCTCTTCATCGATGCCGAGCAGCTGAAACACCTTCGATTGCAGTCGCGGATCGTTGATACGAATGCTCCCGCCTCCGAGCTCGGTTCCATTGAACACGAGATCGTATGCCTGCGCGCGTGCCTTCTCCGGCGCCGATTCGAGCAGGGGAATGTCCTCGCTCATCGGTGCAGTGAATGGATGATGCACGGCGCCAAGCGCGCCGGTCTCCGGATCTTTCTCGAACATCGGAAAATCCGTGACCCAGAGAAACCGCGCGTCAGTCTCCGCGACGAGGTTCATGCGCCGAGCGACATCCTGTCGGACGCGATCGAGCGCGGGATTCGATACGCGATCCTTGGCGGCCACGAAGAGCCCGAGATCTCCCTCGGTCAACCCGAGCTTCGCCGCGGATCCTTCGGGAAGAAACTTTCCCGGCCCGTCGAGAACGCCGCCGGTCACCTTGATGCGAAGGAGACCGCCCGCGCCGGCCTTCTTGGCCTCGGATTCGATCTCGTCCACCTGTTTGCGCGAGAGCGACGAGCCGCCCGGAACCCGGATGCCCCGTACCCGGCCCCCGGCTTCGAGCGCCGCCTTCGTGATTCCAAAGTCGGCCCTGCGGAAGACATCGCTCGCATCAAAGATCTCTAAACCATAGCGCACATCGGGCCGATCACATCCGAACCGCTCCATGCACTCGCCGTAACTGAGTCGCGGGAACTCGGTCGGGACGCTGGCCCCTGCTTCCTTCCACAGCGCTTGGATCAAGCCCTCGCTCACCGACATGATGTCCGCCGCCGCGATGAACGACGCTTCGATGTCGATCTGCGTGAACTCCGGCTGCCGGTCTTGCCGCAGATCTTCGTCTCGGAAGCAGCGGGCGATCTGGAAATAGCGGTCGAAGCCCGCGACCATGAGCAACTGCTTATAGAGCTGCGGCGACTGCGGCAACGCATAGAACTCGCCCGGGTGTACTCGGCTCGGCACCAGGTAGTCGCGCGCGCCTTCCGGCGTCGGCTTCGTGAGGATTGGCGTCTCGACCTCGATGAATCCCAGGCCGCTCAAGTATTGCCGCGTCACCTGCATGAGGCGGTGACGCATGACAATGTTCTCTTGCAGCTCGGGCCGCCGCAGGTCCAGGAAGCGATGCCTCAGGCGCAGCTCTTCAGCGGCCAGGTTCTCGTTTCGCGCGCGCGCGACGGGAATGGCGGGCGGGACCGCCGGTCCAACCACTTGCAGATTCGTCGCGCGAACCTCGATGTCTCCGGTCGCGAGCTCCGAGTTGCGCATCGCCTCGGGGCGCGCGACGACCTCACCCTCGAGGAGGATGACCGTCTCGGGACCAAGCGCTGCAGCCGCCGCACAGACGTCGGGCGGACATGTGCGCGGGTCGAACGACGCCTGCACGATTCCCGCGCGATCTCGAAGATCGACGAACGCGAGCCCACCCAGATCTCGACTCCGGTGAACCCAGCCGCCGAGTCGAACGTGTTGCCCGACGTGCTCCTTGCGGAGTGCGCCGGCGAGGTGTGTACGATGCGTTGTCGCGAGATGGTCTGTCGTCATCAATGTTGGGAGTCGGAGCGCTGAGCTACCGTGGTCGCGCGAATGCCGTCCGGGTCGCGCGTTGGCATGAACCCACGGGCCGCTAGCGGGTCGCGTCGTATCGACGGACCGAAGGCCACGGATCCGGCATATGCCGGACCGGAAGCAGTTTCTGCTTCAATGAGTGGTTCATTCCAGTTCCCGAATGTACCGCCGAGGCGTGAAACGCGGTAGTGATTCGCTTGACCTCGCCGAGGAATGTCGACTAGGTTAAGTGCATGTCCCGCTTGATGTTTGCCGCGATCACCTCAGTCGTCGTCCTCGGGGCCCGCGGCGCGGCGGCTCAGCGTGTCGCCGGGCGTGACCTCCTCGAGTTTCCTCTCGGAGTGTTGGCCGAAGCCCCGGTCCTGAGCGATCAAATGGTCGGCGGCCTCTGGAATCCGGCCTCGGCAATGCTTCGACCTGGGGCGCGCGCCGCGTTCGGATTCGCGGGACTCACCACGCCGCAGGACATCGGGGTCAAGCTCGAAATGATTGCCGGCTCATATCGCCTCAAGCCAAACCTGACTGGTAGCGTCTCCGTGACGGAGGCGTCGGTCGCCGACATCCTTCGTACCGATACGGATCCCCAGTCGCTCGGCAACGAGATTCCGTACGGCACGACCGTTTTATCGGCTGGGCTCGCGACGGCGTTCAGGACTGCGACGTTCGGCTTGTCGACTCGATATCGCTGGGGGAATGCCGACACGGACCACTCCAGCGCGTTGGCGATCGACATGGGCACCGTTGTGGATCGAATTGCCGGGACTCCCGTGCGAATCGCGCTCTCGACTTTCCTTCTCAGTCCGAAAGGCACAGCCGACGCATCGTATCTCGCCGCGGCCGACGTCCCGGTCTACAAGCGAGACTCGACGTTCACCGTTCGCGCCGGATTCTCTGAAACGAAGACGCAGGGCCGCGGCGACGAGCGGTATGCGTTTGGCACCGCGAGCTACCGGCAGATCGACTTGAGCGGCGGCATGTCCACGGTTCATGAATTTGGAAACTCGAGCAAACGTTGGCGGCTCGGGCTCGGGGTGCATCGGGCGGGTTACACCGTGGCCATCGGCCGTGAAGATGGCGGCGCGGGGTTCGGTGAAAGCTATCAGTTTCTTCTAACGCGGGCGGTCAAGTGAGCGAAGCAACGCGGACGAATCTGCTCGACTTGTCGCTCGATGCGACCCGCGAACGGCTGGCCGATTTCTTCGAACGAGCCGGCGAGCCTTCGTATCGTGCGACGCAGGTGATTCGGCGTCTCTGGAGCAACCCCGCTCCGAGCTTCGAGGCAATGACCGAGCTTCCGGTCGCGCTCCGCGGCGCGTTGGCAGCGGAGTTCGAGCTGTCTCGCCTCACGATCGCGGCGCGGCAGAAGTCCGTCGACGGAACCGAAAAGTTTCTCTTCCGACTTCGCGATGGCGAAGCGATCGAAACCGTCGCGATTCCGGAAGGCGATCGCGTGACGCTGTGCATCTCGTCGCAGGCAGGATGCGCGCTTCAATGCGCGTTTTGCGCAACGGGCGCCATGGGGTTCAGCCGGAACCTGACGCCGTCGGAAATCGCCGGCCAGGTGCGCGAGATGCGTCTCCTCGACCCGCCGATTCCGGTGACGAACATCGTGTTCATGGGCATGGGTGAGCCGCTCATGAACTGGAAGTCGGTCGAGGTCGTATTAGGGAACTTGAATGATCCTGCGGCGCTGGGCATTGGCGCACGGCACATCACCATTTCGACCGTCGGCGTACTTCCCGGCATCGTCGCCCTCGGTGAACGTCCCGAGCAATTTCGTCTCGCGATCTCGATCCATGCGCCGAACGACGCGCTTCGTCGCGAGCTGATGCCGATCAACACGAAGTATCCGCTCGCCGACGTCATTCAGGCCGCTAAAGTCTTCGATCGCCGCACGACGTTCGAGTACGTGATGCTCGGCGGGGTGAACGACGGTGTCGAGCACGCCATCCAGTTGGCCGAGCTCGCGCGGGAGTGTCGCGCATTCGTGAATCTGATTCCGTTGCACCCGGGCGGCGCGAGAGGCTTTACTCCGACTCCGACAAATCGCATCCGGGCGTTTGCGAAGGAGCTTCGCGACCGCGGCGTCGAAGTGGCTGTGCGGAAGAGTCGCGGCATCGACATCGCCGCTGCGTGTGGTCAGCTACGGGTTGAACGATTGGGCCGGCGGCCGCCAAGAGCTCCCAAGAACGACAGCGATATCCAAGTAGCGTGACGAGTCCGGGCGCGCGGTCACGGTGGCCGGCGTCAAGATCTGCGCGATTCGCGTTGCCCAGTCCGGATGACCGGAAAGGTCGAGCACCAAGGTCGTGTCTCGCGTTTGCTTCAGCGTCCCAGTCTCGACGACGTCGAAGCCTCTGTCACGAAGCAGCGTCGTCGCGATTCTCGCGAGCCCTCGTGTCTTGGTCGCGTTGAGGACTTGCACGCGAATCCGCACGCCCTGGGGCGCACGAATCGGCGCTCCGGCAATCAGCGGACGCGTGACCACGCGTCCTTGCCGTCGATGAATGATGAATACCGTCACGAAGGCCGCGACGATGACGAGGATCGCCCCGAACGACCACCAGCGCCTCATCGCGCCGTCACCGCGTCGCGTTCCAGAGCGCGACCGTTTCTGGGAAGAGCGAGAATCCTTCGTGCAGCGACCACTCCAGCCGGGCGCGGACGACTTGGCGAAATACGCCGTCGAAATCGTGCGGCACCTGCGCCGCGAGGAACGCGCGATCGCGCTGCGAGAATTTGCGTCCGGGCTCGAGGAAATCGGCCATGTAGAGCGCGCGTCCGGTGCGATCCCAATCGAGATAGCCGACCGTGTGGTAGCGCACAGCGTCGAGAACGTCTTTGCGATGCTCTCCGTGGCGCTCGAGCCACGCCGCCGCCGCCGGCCCGTGCAACATTTGCGGCTCGTATGCGACGTCGCCGACGAGCGCCTGCTGTTCTTTGTCCGAAGCGTCCTTCAGCGCGTCGTGAAACAGTCCGGCGTCGACCCATGCGGTTCTTTCCTTCTTCGATACATCCATCTCGCGCGCCCATTGGTCGAGCAGCGTCGTGACGCGAACGATGTGTCCACGCCGCTTGTCGCTGACCTGAGCCCACGCCGGCACGTCGAATGGACTGTCCTCGTGTCTTTTTTTCACGTCGTTACGCCCAACTCCGCCAGTTCGCGCTGCCAGAAGTCTCGGTTGTGAATTTCGGGATGCGGCACGCGTAACGCCGGCTCGTTCACGGTCTGTCGATCGAACCTGACGATATCCAGATCCAGCGTTCGGGGCCCCCAACGCACCGTTCTCTCTCGCCCCTCCTGCCGCTCGATATTCTGAAGCTGGTCGAGCAGCTCGCTCGGCGACAACGCGGTCTCGAGCGCCACCATTTGGTTCAGGAACGGACCTTGATCAAGCAACCCGATTGGAGCCGTCTCCTCGACCGACGACTCGGCGACAATGCGCGACTGCGGAAGTGAAGCGAGCGCCGACCGCGCGCGCGACAGATACGCAGCGCGATCGCCGAGGTTCGATCCCAGAGCGATATACGCGATATCGAGTGAGCGGTCAGACATCGGCCGTCCGCTCGACAACGACTTCGACATATTCGAGCGGACCGCCGAGAGCGACGTGCGGTTTGCGAACCGCGGCTCGTGCCGACCGGATTCGCGTGCTGTGCCCGAGGGCGCCGTTCACTACCCGCGTTGCGATCTCCTCGAGAAAGTCGATTGGACCAGAGTCCATAACGTGCGAGGCGATAGACTGGAGGACTCGGTAGTCCACGACTCCGTCGCCTTCCGCAACGCGAACGTGGAGGTCGATCTCGATCGGCTGCGGAGTCGTGCGTTCGTGAGGCAGAATTCCGACGAGCGCGTGAAAGCGCATCGCGCGCAGCGTGATCTCGATCATCGTGGTGCGATGGCTATGCGGCGTCGATCGCCGCGCGCAGCGCCGCCGTCAGCTTCGCTGCAGCGTCGACGCTCTCGCCCGCCGCTTTCACGATGGCGCTGCCGACGACGACGCCGTCCGCGATCCGCGCAACAGCAGCCGCTTGCTCCGGTCCCGACACGCCGAATCCGACTGCGACCGGCAGCGCGGAGGCTTCGCGCAGCCGCTTCACGGTCGCCGGCAACTCGGCGGGAAGGTTGTCGCGCATTCCGGTGACGCCGAGCCGGCTGATGAGATACACGAAGCCGCGTCCGTGCGCGGCGATCTCTTTCATTCGATCAGCCGGTGTAGTCGGTGCGACGAGACGAATGAACTCGAGCGGACTCGAACCAACCCACGCCTCCAGTCTCGGATCAGCGCCGACCGGAAGGTCTGTCAGCAGAAGGCCGCTGAACCCAGCGTCAGACGCGCGAGAAAGCGCGTCCCGACCAGCGGCCAACACGGGATTCAGGTAGCTGAACAGAACGAGTGGAACGCGCGGACGCGCGCGTCCGACGAGCTCCAACAAGCGATCGAAGTTCATTCCCTGCTCGAGCGCGCGTTGCGAGCTCGCTTGGATCACCGGACCGTCGGCCATGGGATCCGAGAACGGAAGCCCGAGCTCGATCACATCGGCGCCAGCATCCGTGAGCGCGTGCAGCAGCTCCTCGGTGCGCGCCGAGTCCGGATGACCCGCCGTGATGTACGGAACGAGGGCACGACGTCCGGCGGCCTTCAGCACAGCGAACTTTTTCGAGATCGCGTCAGACGAAATAGTCGCCGATGCGGATGCCATAACGGTCGGGATTGTCGGTCTTGATGATCGTGCGGGCGAAGACACCGTCGGGCGCGCGGTCGGCGAGATCGACGAGCGTGCCCGGGTGCTGAATATTGCCCATCGAGTCTGAAATGATACGCACGATCGGACGCGAGAGCATCTCTTGCAGCGGATTTCCGGCGTGAACTATCCCTAGCTCGAAGGTGTCCAGCACGACCAGCGTTCCGACGGGATAGACGCCAGTGAGATTGATGAATGCTTTGACGATCACCGGATCCATGCCGCGTCGCGGATTGTTCCGGAGCTCGTTCATCACTTCGGTCGGCGTGAACGGGACGGTCTGATACGAGCGGCGCGACGTCGCCGCGTCGAACGCGTCCGCGATCGCGACGATCTTGCTGAACACGCTGAGATGCCGCTCACGAATCGGGCGCGGATAGCCCGTGAGATCGATCTTCATGTGGTGTTCGTGCGCAACGACCATCGCGCGATACGGAAGCTCCTGCGCCCCTCGAACCTGAAACAGCGCAAGGACGCCGAGCCACGGATGCGCCGCGATGAGCGGCCATTCTTCGTCCGTGAGGCCTGACGTTTTCGTCAGCAAGTTCTGCGGAACGCGCGACTTTCCGATATCGTGGAACAGCGCGGCCAATCCGAGATCGTAGAGCTGAAGTTTTGTGAGGGCGAGTCGTTTGCCAAGCGCGACGGAAAAAATGCAGACGTTGACGCTGTGCGTGAACGTATACTCGTCGTAGTCTCGGATCGTGGTCAGCCCGACGAGAGAAGTCTCATCGTTCAAGATCTGATCCACGATGCCCTGCACCACCCGCTTGATCTTTTTGATGTTCGGGCTGCCCCCCATGCGAACGGAATCCATGAGGTCCCGCGTCGCGGTGACCGACTCGGCGTACGTTCGCTTTGCGCGCTCCTTGTCCTGCTCCTTGTTTGCCGATCCGTTGTCCGTCGGCGGAGCGAGCACGAACGACGCCACGCCCGCGCTCTGGAGCTTTGCCGCGACCTCATCGAGTCGTTCGGCGGGGTCGTCCGCGCTCGTGTGCTGCAGCAGCGAGAGGAAAATCAGCCAGTCTTTCGCCGCGACGCCCTTGGCGACGGTGACGCTTCCGACGCCGCTGCCGCGAAACAGCGCGAGCAAATGGCTGAAGCTTCCGAAGTTGTCGAGCGCGAGGCGGAGGCGCGTCTGATTGATGAAGATGAATTCCCCTGCCATGCGAATCTCGAGCTCACCTTCGGATGCCAGCAGGTCGCGACTTTGGTGGGTGAGCTCGTTCAGCGCCTTCTCGACGGCGGCGTTTTCGACGGGGTAGAGCTTCACGGCGCGCAGAGCGCCGTACAAGCTGAAGATGAGCGAGCGGCCGGCGCGGCGGATCGCCGCCTCGGACGACCCGTCGGGACCCGCGTCCGACGCCGTCGGTCTGACGGCGGTGTCGGTCGACTCGGCGTGCGTCATGACGAGACACCGGCCGCGGGTCCGCTGCGCAGTGCACGTCCCACGGCATTTCGAACGATGACGTCCCGCTCGCCGGCCGATTTCTGCAGTGCCTCGATGGCCTTTGGCGTCCCGATACGGCCGAGGGCCATTGCGGCGCACGCCCGGATCTCGGGATCCTCGCGGCGTCCGAGGAAGCTTCGCCCGTTGAGGAGGGTGCTGAGATGCGAGATGCCGGCATCGCCGCACAGGGCGCCGAACCCTTCGAAGAACGCCATCTTCTCCGTCGGGTCCGCGTCGCGGAGCGCCCTGCCCTTCACGATGGCGTCAAAGCGAGCGAGGGCCGGCCGATGCGTGCGCGCCGTGAGTGCGCGGGCGGCCGTCAGCCGCGCATCGCGATCCCTGTCCTCGAGGACGCGCTCCAGCGCCTGCATCGCGCCTGCGGATCCGATCTCCGAAAGCGCCTGAGCGCTCGCCAGACGACGAGCGGCGTCCGGGTCGTTGAGGATTCGGCTCAACGCCGGAACCGCCGCCTGCGCTTTCACGATGCCGGAGATCCGAATCGCCTCATCAGAGATCTCTCTATCAGGATCCTGAATGACGCGAACGAGCTCGTTGGTGTACAGCGAGGCCAATCGGCCCGCCGCCGTCGCGAGCGGCTGGCGAATCTGCTCGCTTCGGATGCGGCCGATCCACTGACAGATGGTCGATAGGGCCGAAGGTCGAAGCTGGTCGAACAGATCTCCGAGCTCCTCGCGCGACGGCGGTTCCGTCGTGGCGTCGAGCGTCTGGATGAGCTGCGTGAGCACCTCGGGCGTGCTCAATCGATCGGCGAGCCGCGCGAGCTGGTCTTTGTGGTCCGGCGTCAGCGACGTCGCCCGCTGGGCGGCAAGCGCCGCTTCGCGCAGAATGCGCGCCGCGCCGCGGTATTGGCCGGCGGTCAGCAGGTAGACCATGGCCGTTTGCAGGTCCGCCAACACTTCTTCGCGGATCTTGGGGTCGGCTTGTGCCTCGAAGATGTCGAGCAGCGACGACGCGACTTTGACGCGCAGATCTTCCTTGTACTCGCGCGCGATCTCCGCTTGCAGATAGTCGATCTCGCGTTCGTCGAGGAAGTAGAGCGTCGCATCGAAGTCGGCCATGTCGATGATCGACGATGCGCGAGTCGTCTCGACTGGCTGGTGTGCCGCCTCGTGGACCTGTTCGGCCGTAACCGGCGCGACGTCGCGTCCGTCGCTCAGGGCATCGCCGCTGCCATCGGACAGCACATCCACATATCTGTATTTCAAGAATGTGAAATCGGCTTCCCAGAGCATGGTGACGAGGTCGTCTTCGTCGGCATTCGCCTTTCGCGCTCGCTGAATCATCTCGAGGAAAGCGACGACCTCGTTTTCCTCGAATCCCTGTGCGATCGTCAGCTCGCGGACGCCGTCCTTGTAGAACAGCCACGCGAGATTGTCGGTCGATTTCGACGTGTCCTTGGTGACCGGCACGCCGAACCATTGGACTTCCGTTTCCGCGATGACGAGGGTGACCTCGTCCGTCTCTTTCCACAGCGCGACGAAGCCCGCTCGGAGCGAATCGATCGCGCCGCGATAGATCGGGTTGTTGGGGAGGTAGAGCTGGTGCGCCCGCGCCGCTTTCGCAACAAGTCGGAGCAACTCTTCCACCGGAGTGGATGAGAAGGGCGGCTCCTGGTGCCCCAGCTCCTGATTCTGCCCCGTTGCTGTGGCAGGCGAGGAGTTCACGTTCCCAAAATATTCATTTCGCTGACCTGCGCCACGTCCTTGTCACCGCGACCACTGACGCAGAGAAGGATGTGATCACGTTCCGTCCAGCGTCCCTTCTGGGCAGCGATCCAGCTCACAGCGTGCGCCGTCTCCAACGCTGGAATGATTCCTTCCAGTTTACTCAACAGCTGAAATCCTTCGAGTGCGTCGCGATCGGTGACCGCGACGTATTGCGCTCGTCCGCTGTCCTTCAAATACGAGTGTTCCGGGCCGACGCCTGGGTAGTCGAGCCCAGCGGAGATCGAGTGAGCCGGGTGCACCTGTCCGTGCTCGTCCTGTAGCAGGTAGCTGAAGGATCCGTGAAGCACGCCGGGGCGGCCGCGCGAAAGCGACGCGGAGTGATGTTCGGTGTCGAGCCCTTCGCCCGCGGCTTCGACGCCAATCAGCTCGACGTCCGGATCGTCGATGAATGCCGCGAATGCGCCCATCGCGTTCGAGCCGCCGCCGACGCACGCGACGACGCTCTTCGGCAGACAGCCGGCGCGTTCGAGCATCTGCGCGCGCGCCTCTCGGCTGATGACGGATTGGAAGTCTCTAACCATCCGGGGGTACGGAGCCGGCCCGACGACCGAACCAATGATGTAGTACGTGTCGTGAACGTTTGTCACCCAGTCGCGAATCGCTTCGGTCGTCGCATCCTTGAGCGTCTTCGTTCCGCTCGAGACGCCGACGACCTTCGCGCCCATGAGCCGCATGCGAAAGACGTTCAACGACTGCCGCCGCATGTCCTCTTCGCCCATGTACACGATGCACTCGAGACCAAATCGCGCGCACACAGTCGCGGTCGCGACACCGTGCTGGCCCGCCCCGGTCTCGGCAATGATTCGACGTTTGCCCATGCGACGCGCGAGCAGCACCTGGCCGACCGTGTTGTTGATCTTGTGCGCCCCCGTGTGATTCAGATCTTCGCGCTTGAGCCAAACCGTCGCGCCGACCTGTTTCGAGAATCGGGGAGCGTCGCTCAACGCCGACGGACGTCCGACGTAGGTCGTGAGCATTTGCTCGAGCTCCGCGATAAACGCCGGATCGATGCGCGCCTCGTCGTAGGCGCGCTCCAAGTCGTCGATCGCTGGAATGAGCGTTTCGGGCACATAACTGCCGCCGAAGACGCCGAATCGGTCCTGATGAGTCGTGATCATGTCGAAATAGAAGCGTGCATGACTGCGTCGCGAAACGCGCGCATTCTGTCGTGATCTTTGATTCCGGGCGCGCGCTCGACTCCTGACGACACGTCGACGACGTCCGGCGAAAGCGCCGCGATGGCCTCGCCAACATTTTCCGGCCGAAGACCACCCGCAAGAATGATCGGCCGCTGCCCCCGAATGCTTTGCAGTTCGGCGGCGACTGACATCCAGGCGAACGATACGCCGGTTCCACCGAGGACGTTCGGCGCGAATGCATCGAGCAGAAGCCCGTCGGACGCGTCCATCAACGCGGCCGTTTCCGGCGGAAGCGCTCCCGAAACGCGAACCACCGGCCAAATCGCTGCTCCTATCGCGCGTCGCAATTCCGTGATTCGATCTTCCGTCGCCTGGCCGTGAAGCTGAACGACGTCGAGTCGGGCGATATCGACGACGCGTCGGATTTCCGCCGTTTCTTGATTCGCGAAGACGCCGACGCGACGCACGCTGGGAGGAATATCCGCGAGAATGTCTCGCGCGCTCTCCGCCGTCAACGCGCGGGGACCGCCGGCGAAGATAACGCCGACGTATGACGCACCAAGTGAGGCCGCCACTCGAGCGTCCTCCGCCCGAGTGAGCCCGCAGAACTTGATTTCAACGCCCACGAGACGTGCGCGGAACACCGGTCAGTCGCCGAACCGCCTGCATAGGATCTTCCGAAGCCGACAACACCGACCCGACGAGCACCGCGTCCGCCCCGCACGTCGCGATCCGCTCGACGTCCGCGCGACTCTGCACGCCGCTTTCGGCAATGGCGACGACGTTCGCTGGGATTTGCGTAAGCAAACGCTCGGACGTCGCAGGATCGATCGCGAGCGTCTCGAGGTTGCGGTTGTTGATGCCGATGATCGCCGCGCCCGCGTCGAGGGCGCGCGTCAATTCATCGTCGTCGCGGATCTCGACAATGACCTCGAGCGACCACTGCCTCGCGACGTCGACCATTTCGATCAGCGCATCCGGTGAGAGCGCACGAGCGATCAACAGGGCCGCCGAGGCGCCGAGGGCTTTCGCTTCGACGAGCTGAATAGGATCGACGTGAAAATCCTTCTTCAAAACGGGGATCAAGACGGTATCTCGAACAGCGACCAGATCCGACACGGATCCGCCAAAATGCGCCGGTTCCGTGAGGATCGAGACGGCCGCGGCGCCGCCCATCTCATATGAGCGCGCCTGATCGGTTGCCGAGATGGCGGGGTTGATCCACCCCTTCGACGGCGAACGACGCTTTACTTCGGCGATGACGGCCACGGTGTCCCTTTGGAGAGCGGCGGCCATCGACGGTGAGGCGGCCACACTCGCGGCCGACTCCGCGAGCTCCGCTCTGTTTGGCTTCAGCAGAGCCGCTCGGTCGCGTGCCTCGGCGACGATCGCCCCTAGGGTACCGGTCGGTGGGGTCCAAGCAGAATACGCTTGCACTTCGGTCCTTCTTCGGATATCGTAGTTCGGGGCTTATTCGGGATACTACCCGCCGCCACTATCTAATGTAGGCCGAAAGGGATCTCAGCCATGCCGCTCACGAAGCGTCAACGGGAAATACTAAACTACCTCACGACTTACGCGGAGCAAAACGGTTTCGCGCCGAGCTTTGAGGAGATCGCCGAGTACTTCAGCTACAACTCGCTCGCGACGGTGCACGAGCACCTCACGAATCTCGAGCGCAAGGGGTACATCAAGCGGAATTACAACGAGAGCCGCGCGATCGAGATCCTGCCCAGCGAGGCCACTCCACGAGCGCTCGAGCTACCGCTCCTCGGTTCGGTTGCGGCCGGTATGCCGATCGAGGCGATGGAGGCGAACGAGACGTTCTGCGTGCCGGAGCAGATGGTCAGCCGGGGCGGCAACCACTATGTGCTCCGCGTCCGCGGAAACTCGATGGTCGACGAGCACATCCGCGACGGCGACTTCGTCGTCGTCACCGAGCGCCAGCGGGCAGACAACGGTGAGATGGTCATTGCTCTCGTGCATGGGACGTCGGCGACGGTCAAGAAGTACTACCGCGAGCGCGACGGGCGGATTCGGCTACAGCCGGCGAACGAGACGATGCAGCCGATCTATGTGCACGAAAACGACGTCAAGATTCAAGGCATCGTCGTCGGAGTGATGCGGCGGTATTAGTCGGCGTCAGGAAGGCGACGTGAACGCCCTGCGAAGCCGGTCCAGCGCCACCAGTCCGGCGCCGGAACGAATCGCGTCGTTCGCCACCGAGACGCCGTCGCCAAAGGTCTGAACCGCGCCTCCGACGTACAGCGCTGCTGCGGCGTTTAGGACGACAGCCGCAGTCGACGGCTCGTTCGCTTCGCCGCGCAAAACGCGAACGACCGTCGCCGCATTGTCGGTCGGAGGGCCGCCCGCGATTTGGTCCGGCGTCCCCTTCCCGAAGCCGAACTTTCGCGGGTCGATCGTCCACTCCGATATCTGTCCAGCGCGAATTTCCAGGACCTGGCTTTCGCGGAACGGCGAGATCTCGTCCATCCCGTCGCCATGCACCACCAGCGTATGCACCGTGTCGAGCGCTTGCATGGCGCCGGCAATCAACGGAAGCCGGCGGGCGTCCGACACGCCGACGACCTGTCGTCCGGCGTGCGCCGGATTCGCCAGCGGACCGACCATGTTCATCACAGTTTGCACTCCGAGCTCGCGACGAATCGGCCCAACATGGCGCATTGCCGGATGCATTGCCGGGGCGAACATGAAGACGATGCCCGCGCTCCGCAGCGCCGATTGCATCACGCTCACGGGAGCATCGATCGGAACACCGAGCGCCTCGAGAACGTCGGCGCTTCCGCACTGCGTCGTGAAGGATCGGTTGCCGTGTTTCGCGACACGAACGCCCACACCGGCGATGAGGAGCGCAGCTGCCGTCGAGATGTTGAAGGTGTTGATCGTTCCACCGCCCGTTCCGCATGTATCGACGAGATCGTCGGGCCGTTCGGCTGGAAGTTCGACCATCGCACCGCGGAGCGAGCGCACCACGGCAGCGAGATCGAGCGACGTTTCACCCTTCACGCGCAATGCGATCAACAACGCCGAAATCAGGACTGGGGTTGCGTCACCAGACCAGATGACGTTGAACGCCGCCGTCAGCTCCGCTGGTTCGGGCGATTCACCCGCCGTCAGCCGCTTGATCGTGCCGAGAAGTGCGTTTGGCGGACTAACGGACACTGAGCGTTTCGCCCAATCGCTCTGGCAAGCGCGCATGTGACGCGACGAGCGCGATCACGAGGCCGAGGAGCCGGACCCGATCGACGTCCTCTTCGACGAAGACTCCCCGCTGCGCGCGATTCGCGAGATTCACCACGCCAATCAGCTCGTTGCGATAGACGAGCGGGAAGCTGATGAACGAACCCGTCGTGAAGTATTGATCGCGAAGCAACGGATGGCTCTTGGCGTCGGTGACGTCGCGAACGAGCAGTGGCTCACGCGATGCCGCCACGCCGCCGGCCACGCCGACGCCGATTGCGACGCGCGACCCTTCCGCGACTCCAGGCGCGACGCCGCGGGTCGCAGCGATGTACAGCGCTTCACCATCCAACGTCTTGAGCATCAGCGAGCAGCGCTGCGCGTTCATGTCGTCGCCGACAAGAGCGAGCAGGCCCTCGGCGAGCTGGCGTGGCTCGTCCGTCGCGGTGTCGAGCGTCAGCACGCGATCGATCAGATAGATCGTTCGAATCTTCTGCCGGAGCGACTCGCTGCGCCGGTGCAGCTCGACATGAGCTTTCTCTAATTGCTCGACCGCGGTCGAAACGGTTGCGTCCACGGCGTCGGCGCGGCGCATTGCTTTTCGAGCGTCTTCGTTCGCCTGAGCAAGCTCGCGCTCGAGTTGGAGGACCCGAGCCGGATTGGCGGTCCCCCGCGGCGTGCTTGCGCTCAGCAGCCGCTTCTCGAGCTCCGCCAAACGTCGCTCGTAGTCGCCATGAATGCGCTGCGTAACGTCCTCGAGCGTTCGAACCGCTTCGAGCCGCGCGTCGCGCTCGAGAAATCGGAAGTACGCGAGCTCGAACAGCGCGATCGCCGGAAGGAAGCGCTCTGCCGTTCGGGCGCCGAACATCTTCCGCGATTCGTAGAGCGTGAGCAGCGCAGTCAGCTGACCCTCGGAGCGCAGCCCGCGCACGCTCAACCATCCCGGCTCGCCGAGCGATGGGACTTGAAGCAGCCGGGCGAACTCGTCGCTGCTCTCGCCGAAGTCGACGAACTGTCCGCCAGCGGAGATTGCGTTCCGTTCTCGCGTCGGCAGGTGATCGAAGGTCGTCTCGACGGGCGCGCGAACTCCGGACGGAAGCACGCGTTCGACGAGCATTCCTCGACGCTCGTCGAAAGTGACGAGCGCCATCTGCGCGAATCGATCGACTTCAGCAAGCGCTTCGCCGAGCGCTTGAAGTGCGTCGTCGGGACTCGCTGAAACGGTCAGCGCGTGGGCGAGAGAGGCGAGCGTGCGCGGCGGCATGGTGGGGTCGGCAGCGCGTTCGCCGAAACACAAGCGACGCGAGGAGAGAACGCTCGCGAAATGTGAGTGCGAGCGTGTCGCAAAGTCAATCGCTTACACACGGTTACGCCCGCGCGTGTGTGCGCTCATTTGCTTGACACTCCCCTTCGGTCCGGTAGTTTTCGTGCAATGGCCGAGCGCACCGTGCAGCTCGTGTTGCACTACGACGGCGCCGCGTTCAGCGGATGGCAGCGCCAGCCAAGTCAACGCACCGTACAAGGAGTCGTGGAAGAGGCGCTCGAACGATTGTGTGCCGCACCCGTCGCTGCCCTGGGCTCAGGGCGAACCGACGCCGGAGTGCATGCGCGTGGACAAGCAGTCGGCGTCCGAGTCCCCGATCGCTGGGACGTTCAAAAGCTTCGCCGCGCGCTCAACTCGCTTCTTCCAACTGACGTGTGGGTCGAGCGCGCCGCGGAAATGCGCGACGAGTTTCACGCGCGATACAGCGCGATCGGCCGGAGATACAGCTACTACGTGGGCACCATGGACGACGCACACTCTCCCTTTCGCGTTCGGTACGAGCTTCCGTTCGCGCGTCCGCTCGACTGTGAGTTGTTGAACAGCGCGTCCGCGATCATCAGGGGAGACCACTGCTTCCGTGCATTCGCCGTCGCTGGCACGGCCCCTGAACATGACAACCTCCGCTGCTCGGTCTCGACGGCAAGGTGGGATGACCGTCCGGGCGGACTGGTGTTCGTGATCGAAGCCAATCGCTTTCTACATCATATGGTTCGGTTTCTCGTCGGGACGATGCTCGACATCGCGACGAGTCGCCGGCCGCTTTCGGATATGTCGCGGCTCCTCGCCGCGAACGACAATAGCGAAGTGTCTCCGCCGGCTCCGCCGAACGCGCTGTTTCTCGACGCCGTGAGATACCCGCGCCACCTCTACCGCGACGGCGCGTGATGCGAACCGAAGTCAGCAAGAACCTCTATCAGCGAGACGCTGCGCGATTCCTTCTTGTTCTGGTGGCCCTCGGCTGCTCACGTGCGCCGGAGAAATCCGCCGCGCAAGCGTCGGGTGTCGTCGTTCCGACGAACGACCAGGTCTCGCAAAGTCGTCGGAACGCGATCACCGCGGCCGTCGCGAAGGTCTCTCCGGGAGTGGTCACGGTCCAGACCGAAGCGGTGGACCAATCGCCGCAGGACCCATTCGACGTTTTCTTCGGACGCGCGCAACCGCGCACGCAAGCGGGCCTCGGCACCGGGTTCGTCGTCCGCAACGACGGGGTCATCGTCACGAATGCGCACGTCATCGCCGGCGCAACCAAGGTGTCCGTCATGACGCGCGATGGAACTGTCTACCCGGCCAAAGTCCTCGGCGCTGACGAGACCAACGACATCGCGGTCCTCCGAATCCCGGCGACGAACCTCACAGAGCTCAAGCTCGGCAACTCGAATACGCTCCTCATCGGCGAATGGGCGATCGCGATCGGCAACCCGTTCGGCTTCTACCTTGGAAATAGCGAACCCAGTGTGAGCGTCGGCGTCATCAGCGCGACGCAACGCAATCTCGTCTCGCCCGGCGAAGGCCAAGCGTCGTACTTCGACATGATCCAGACTGACGCCGCGATCAATCCCGGCAACTCCGGCGGTCCGCTCGTCAACGCGGACGGTGAAGTGATCGGTGTGAACAGCAGCATCTTCTCACCGAGCGGTGGATCGGTCGGGCTCGGGTTCGCGATCCCGATCAATCGCGTTGCGCGCGTCGTCGACGATCTGCTCACGCACGGCAGCATCCGCAGCCCGTGGATCGGGGTGAGTCTCAAGCAGATTTCGTCGACGAATCCTCGAGACATCATTGCGGAGGGCGCGGTTATCGGAAGCGTCGCTCCGGGGTCCCCCGCTGCGTCGGCCGGACTGCAGCCGGGCGATATCATCATGCGCGAGGGGACGCGCTCGGTGCGAAATCCGTTCGATTGGAACGCCGCGCTGCTGGATCTGCGCGTTGGATCCCCCGCGCATTTGCACATCAAGCGCGGCTCCCGCGAGTTCGACGTCGATGTGAAGGTCAGCGATCGTCCCGAGGTGACCGCCGCGAAAGTTCAGGTGCTCCGCGAGCTCGAGCTCGTGACCGTCACGCCGGCGATCGCGGCCGACCGGCGCCTCCGTCGACAATTCGGCGCGTTGATCTACAACGTCAGCCAGTTCGTCTCGGACCAAACCGGATTGCAGAAAGGCGACGTGATTCTCCAGATCAACAATAGTCCCGTGCGGACGGCGGAAGACGCGGCTCGGGTGATCAATGCAATGGGAGGGCGATCGTACTTGCGGGTCGTCGTCGAGCGGCAAGCGCAATTGTTCGTCACCGAGTTCGTGATTCGATGACGTCACACGATCGGTATTCGTCGCCGCTCGCGGAACGCTATGCGTCGAAGGCCATGCTCGCCCTCTGGTCGCCGGCAAGACGTCACGGCCTCTGGCGGCGACTCTGGCTCGCGCTCGCCGAGGCGGAACAGGAGCTCGGCGTTCCCATTCCGCACGAGGCGATCGCACAGATGCGCGCGCATCTCGACGACATCGACTTCGCGGTCGCCGCTTCGTACGAGAAGCGGTTCCGCCACGACGTCATGGCGCACGTACACGCGTTCGGCGATGTCGCTCCCGCCGCTCGCGGATTCATTCACTACGGCGCCACGAGCGCCTATGTCACCGACAATGCGGACCTCATTCTCATGCGCCACGGCCTCGAGCTGTTGCGCGAGAAGGTCGTCCGCGTTCTCCGCGCGCTCGCGACGTTCGCTCGCGAATGGAGAGCCGAGCCGACACTCGGCTCGACGCACCTTCAGCCGGCGCAGCCGACGACTGTGGGCAAGCGAGCGACGCTGTGGATGCAGGATCTCGTGCTGGATCTTGCAGACATCGAGCACCGGATCGCGACGCTTCCATGTCGCGGCGTCAAGGGGACGACGGGAACCCAGGCGAGCTTTTTAGAGATCTTCAATGGAGACGGCGCCAAGGTCCGCGAGCTCGATCGCCGCGTCTCCGAAAAAATGCAGTTCGCGTCATCGATCCCCGTCTCCGGCCAAACATATTCCCGGAAGCTCGACGCGCAGGTCTTGAGTGTCGTCGCGGGAATCGCGTCCAGCGCGATGAAGTTCAGTGGGGATCTTCGAGTCCTCCAGTCCGTCGGCGAGATCGAAGAGCCGTTCGAATCCGAGCAGATCGGCTCGTCGGCAATGGCCTATAAGCGGAATCCAATGCGGTGCGAGCGCATTGCCTCGCTCGCGCGGTTCGTTATTTCTCTCGAGCCGAACGCGAACCTCACGCACGGCGTTCAGTTCTTCGAGCGGACCCTCGACGACAGCGCGAATCGTCGTCTCGTCATCCCCGAGAGCTTCCTCGCCACCGACGCCATTCTTCTCCTGATGAACAACGTTGTGAGCGGGCTCGAGGTGCATGCCGCCCGGATTCGACGACGTCTCGAAGACGAGCTTCCTTTCATGGCGACCGAAGAGCTGATCGTCCGCGCCGTTCGCGCGGGTGGAGATCGGCAGGTCGCTCATGAACGAATCCGACAGCACAGCATCGAGGCCGCGCGCGCGATGAAAAACGGAGCCGATCGCAACGACATGCTCGACCGCCTCGCGAAGGACGCAGAATTCAACGTGTCGGTCGCCGATCTCGAGTCGGCGCTTCAACCGATGCGCTTCGTCGGTCGCGCGCCGCAGCAAGTCGACGAATTTCTCGATGAAGTCGTGGCGCCTCTTCTCGCTCGAGCCGCGAGCGAGTCGGAACACGGCGACGAGGTGCGCGTATGACGATCGCGCAGCTTGAGCCGCTTCCGCTCCAGCATTTACGTCGCGGCAAGGTGCGTGAGGTCTATGTCGTCGACGACCGGCGACTGCTCCTCGTTGCGACGGATCGCGTCAGCGCGTTCGACGTCGTCATGGCGGAGCCGATTCCGCACAAGGGCGCCGTCCTCACCCAGATCACCGCATGGTGGCTGCGACAGCTCGAGAAGGACGTCCGCCATCATATGATCTCGGCGAATGTCGACGAGATCATCGATGCCGTGCCGTCGCTGGCCGCTCATCGAGCGTCGCTCGCTGGACGAGCGATGCTCTGCAAGCGGACACAAGTCTTTCCGATCGAATGTGTCATTCGCGGCTATATCTCCGGCTCCGCGTGGAAGGAATACAAATCGAACGGGACGCTCGCCGGTGAGGCGCTCGAGAAGGGCCTTCGCGAGAGCGACCGCTTGGATCCACCGATCTTCAGTCCCGCGACAAAGGCGGAATCAGGACACGACGAGAACATCACGATCAGCCGCGTCGTCGAGACGCTGGGCGCCGGCGTTGCGCGGGAGCTCGAGCGTTTGAGCCGTCTCGTTTACACGCGCGGTCGAGACATCGCGGCCGAGCGCGGAATCATCATTGCAGACACGAAGTTCGAGTTTGGTCGTGATCACGCGGGGGCAATCACGCTCATCGATGAAGTTCTGACACCGGACAGCTCTCGATTCTGGCCGGCTGACCAATACGAGCCGGGGCACGGCCAACCGAGCTTCGACAAACAGCCACTCCGGGACTATCTCGATGGCGAGCGCCGCGCCGGACGTTGGAACGGCGACGCGCCGCCGCCACCGCTGCCCGACGCCGTCGTGCGCGCGACGAGCGACCGCTATCTGGACGCCTTCCACAGAATCACCGGGACGTCACTCGATGTGACGGGGCTCTCGTGAACTTTGCTCGCGAAGGTCTGAGCTTCATCGCCATCGCCGCGATCATCGCCATCGGCTCATTCGGGATCGCGCTGAGCAGGCGTTCGTGGCCGATCTGGTTGTTGGCCTTTGCTCTCACGCTCGTTGCCCTCTGGGTCGCGTACTTCTTCCGCGACCCGCAGCGACCTGGCGAACGGGGCGAGCGTCTCGTGATCTCTCCCGCCGACGGCAAGGTCGTGCTGATCAAAGAGGTCGACGAGCAGGAGTTTCTGAAAGAGAAAGCGATTCGCATTTCGATATTCATGAACGTCTTCAACGTTCACGTGAACCGATATCCCGTGAGTGGCATCGTCCGACTCGTGGATCGCCGGCCCGGGCGCTTCATGAATGCCGCCGCGGATAGCGCGAGCATGGAGAATGAACAGACGGCCATCGGCATCGAGAGCGGATCGAATCACATTCTCGTGAAGCAAATCGCGGGGCTCATCGCGAGACGCATCGTGACCGACGCGAAGGAAGGTGATCGCGTTCAGCAGGGTGAGCGAATGGGACTCATTCGCTTTGGTTCCCGCGTCGATGTGTTCGTTCCGGTCGGAACGGTGGTGCGTGTCAAAGTCGGCGATGTCACGTACGCCGGCTCGTCGGTGATCGCGGAGCTGGTCGGTCGATGAACGCGGCGGCGCGGGATTCGACTCGTCGGCGGGGCGTGCGGCGAGCCGTCGTGCTCATGCCGAACGGCTTGACTCTCTTCAACCTGTTCTGCGGGATCTACGCGATCGTCAACGCGATCCGAGGCGACCTGGCGTCCGCGCCCACATTCATCGTGCTCGGCGGCATCGCCGACGTTCTCGACGGGCGCGTTGCTCGCGCGACAGGAACCGGAAGTCGATTTGGCGAAGAGCTGGATTCGCTCGTCGACGCGATCTCGTTCGGTTTTGCGCCCGCGTTGATCATGTACCTCGGCATGCCGAAGAACGGGCCGTGGGAATGGCTCCTCGTGTTCATCTTCACCTCGTGCGCCGTGATGCGCCTCGCGCGCTTCAACGTCGAGCAGGCAGGAAGAAAGAAGACACACTTCCACGGGCTGCCGAGTCCCGCCGCCGGTCTCACGCTCGCGACGTATTGGTGGTTCAAAGAGACGCCACTCTACAATCAGGCGGTCATTCTCTTCACCGACAGCAAGACGCTGTCGGATTTGCCGTGGCACGTACTGCTGCGCGGCTTGATGGCGATCCTCGCCGCGCTCATGGTGAGCGACGTTCCGTATCCGGCCGTTCCGTCCATCGGATTCCGCAGCGTGAAGCGCATCCTCGGAACGCTGGTCGTCGTCGGCTGTGTTGGCCTGCTCATCTTTCGAAAAGAGGAGTTCATCTTCCCGGCCCTTCTCCTGTACGTGCTGTACGGCGTCGTGAAATGGGCCGCGCTTGGATTCGTCGGACCGGCCGCAACGCCCGATCAGATTTTCTTCGACGAGCGTGGAAAACGATTCCCCCGCGACGACAGACACCCTCCGTCGCGGCGAACGCCGTCATCCGTGCCACGCGTCTCCGCGCCTGAGGTGGAAACCGTAATCGACGACGACGAGGACGAGGAGAGAGAAATCGTTCCGAGGAGCTCCGAGCAGCGTCCTCCTCGGCGGAAGCGTCGTCGTCGCGGACGTGGCCAGCGTCCGCCTGGGAGCAAGCCACCTGGTCCTTCCCTTCCTGAATCGCCTACCGGTCCAACCGAATGAGCCATTTTCGCATTGCAGTGCATATCACTCCGCGCCGCGGCATTCTCGATCCGCAGGGGAAAACCGTCACCGGGGCGTTGCACACGCTGGGGTTCTCGGGCGTGACCGACGTGCATGTCGGCCGATATCTCGTCGTCGAGATCGACGCGAGCGATCAGAGCGACGCGGAACGACAAACGCGCGAAATGTGCGAGAGGCTGTTGGCGAACCCGGTGATCGAAGACTTCGAGATCGCGGGCGCCGAGACGCCCGTCGGGAGACACTGACCATGAAATTCGGGATCGTCGTTTTCCCCGGCTCCAACTCCGACTATGACACGTATCGCGCCGTCGTCGATCAACTCGGCGAAGAGGCGACGTACCTGTGGCACAAGGATCACGACCTCCAAGGCAGCGACGTCATCGTCCTGCCGGGAGGATTTTCGTACGGAGACTATCTGCGCGCCGGCGCCATCGCGCGATTCAGCCCGATCATGAACGACGTCCTCGCCTTTGCGAAAAAGGGCGGTCCGGTCATCGGTATCTGCAACGGATTTCAAATCGCGTGCGAAGCCGGTCTGCTGCCGGGCGCGTTGCTGCGCAACGAGAGTCTGAAATACATCTGCGAGTTCGTAAGACTTCGTGTCACGTCGACTGACACGATTTTTAGCAATCGCTATGAGCAGGGCGCGACCACGCTGATGCCGATCTCTCACGGCGATGGCCGTTACACCGCCGACGTCGAGACAGTCGATAGGCTGGAGGGCGAAGGGCGCGTGGTATTCCGCTACCTTGGTGGGCCAGCTGACGCCGACGAGTGGTGGTCCCCGAATGGGTCCATGCGCGCTATCGCGGGCATCGTCAACGAGCAAGGCAACGTGCTCGGGATGATGCCGCATCCGGAACGGGCAGTCGACCCATTACTCGGATCCGACGACGGTCTCGCGATCTTCGAATCGCTGCTATCGCGCGTCGGGGTCTAAGGAGCTCAGCATGCGCGCAGCAGTATTTGCAATTTCGTTTCTTTCGGCATCGACGCTCGGTGCACAGAAAGCCGCGACGATCGATCCCGGCATGTCGCGCGAACAGGTCGTTGCGGCGCTCGGTCAACCGCTGTCGTCGAAGTCCTACGACGGCTACACCTACATGCTGTATCGAAACGGCTGCGAGAAGAAATGCGGCATGAACGATCTCGTCGTTCTCGACAGTGGCAAAGTCGTCGACGCGGTCTTTCGTTCAGCAACTCGTAAATACAGCGGCGAAAGCAGCTCGCCGAAGATGATTTCCGCCGCGGACGCGAAACATGTCTCGTCCGACGGCAAACCTCTCGTGGTTCCCTCCTCTCCTCCGAAGAAACCTTCGTCCACCTAAATGCAGCGAACCAAGAGCGTCGAATCTCGCCCGAACGATCCGCAGATCACGCCCGCGCTCATCTCCGAGCACGGGCTCACGACGGAAGAGTACGAACGGTTAGTCGCGATGCTCGGTCGCGAGCCGACGTTTACAGAGCTGGGAATCGTCAGTGCTCTCTGGAGCGAGCACTGTTCCTATAAACACTCACGGCCGCTCCTTCGCACGCTTCCGACCAAAGCCCCGTGGGTGCTGCAGGGACCCGGCGAGAACGCCGGCGTCATTTCGATCGGCGACGGGCTTGCGGTCGCGTTCAAGATCGAATCGCACAATCACCCCTCCGCGGTCGAGCCGTACCAAGGCGCCGCCACGGGCGTGGGCGGAATTCTCCGCGACGTGTTCACGATGGGCGCCCGCCCCGTCGCTCTGCTCAACTCACTCCGATTCGGCTCGCTCGATTCGGCGAGGGTGCGATACCTGTTCTCAGGCGTAGTAAAAGGCATCGGCGACTACGGCAATTGCGTCGGCATTCCGACGGTCGCTGGCGAGGTCGCATTCGATCCTTCCTACGAAGGCAATCCCCTCGTCAACGCGATGTGCGTCGGTCTCCTGCGCGAAGACGAGCTGATTCGCGCCGTCGCCTCGGGAGTCGGCAATCCGATCATCGCGGTCGGCGCCCGCACCGGTCGAGACGGAATTCACGGCGCGTCATTCGCGTCGGAGGACCTCTCCGCGCAGAGTGACGCGAAGCGACCGCGCGTCCAAGTCGGCGATCCATTCACCGAGAAGCTCTTGCTCGAGGCGAGCCTCGAGCTGATTTACAGCGGCGACATCGTCGCCATCCAGGACATGGGCGCCGCGGGACTCACGTCATCGTCTGCCGAGATGGCCGCGCGCGGCGACGTCGGCGTCACGATCGACACGAATAAGGTACCGATCCGCGAAGAAGGCATGACGCCGTACGAGATTTTGCTCAGTGAATCGCAGGAGCGAATGCTCGTCGTCGCGAAGAAGGGTCGCGAGGACAAAGTTCGCGAGGTATTGGAGAAATGGGATCTCACGGCGGCTGTCATCGGCGAAGTGATCGCCGAGCCGGTGTATCGCGTCACAGAGGGTGACCGAGTCGTCGCCGAGTTCCCGGGAACGCGCCTCGTAACGGATTGCCCGACGTACACGCCGGAAGCAACCGAATCCGAAGAGGTCGCGCGCCTTCGTGCGCAGGACGTTTCGAAGATTGCCGAGAAGAGTGACGAGAGCGATCCGGCGTGGACGCTGAAACGACTTCTCTCCTCTCCAACCATCGCCGCGAAGACCTGGGTGCATCGACAGTACGACACCACGGTTCGAACGAACACGGTGATCGGCCCCGGCGGAGACGCTGCTGTTGTTCGAGTTCGCGGTACCGATCGCGCGCTGGCGCTCAAAACCGACTGCAACGGGCGATACGTCTACCTCGACCCGCGCGTCGGTGCGAAGATCGCCGTCTGCGAGGCCGCGCGAAACGTGGCATGCACGGGCGGACGTCCGAAGGCCATCACGAACAATCTCAACTTCGGAAATCCGCGTCGCCCCGAAGTGTATTTCCAGCTTCGAGAAGCCGTCCGCGGAATGGCTGAAGCTTGTAACGCGCTCGACACTCCGGTGACTGGCGGCAACGTCTCGCTGTACAACGAAAATCCGCGCGGCGCGGTCTACCCGACCCCGGTCATCGGAATGGTCGGGCTCATCGACTCGCTCGAGCACATCACGCGCTCGCAATTCCGCGCTGAAGGCGACACGGTCATTCTCTTCGGTGAACCGACCGCGGAGCTCGGCGGCAGCGAATACCTCGCGCGCATTCACGGAGTCGTCGCAGGTGCGCCGCCGGCTTGCGACCTCGATCATGAGCGCGCTTTGATCGACGCACTTCTCGAGTCCATCACGAGCGGCGTCGTCGACTCCGCGCACGATTGCGCGGACGGCGGGCTCGCGGTTGCACTCGCCGAATGCTGCATCATGGACAGGAACGCGCAGCTCGGGGCGACGATCGACCTGTCCGCATGGTCGGCGCTTCCTGCCCGCGCCCTGCTGTTTGGCGAGGCGCAGTCCCGCGTTGTGCTGTCGACGACGATGCCGGACACCGTACTGACGATCGCCAAGAAGCACGGTGTTCCCGCCCGAGTCATCGGTCGGGTCACGGCTCCTGGTGCGCCGTTGCAGATTTCGACATCCGCGGCTCGGATCGATGCGTCGCTCGCCGAGCTCGATGAAGCGTATCACGAATCGATTCGCTCCATCATGTCGCAATCGATCAGCAACTAGCTTTCAGCCTATGTGTGGCATCTTCGGCGTCCATGGTCATTCCGACGCGACGCATATCGCCCAGCTCGGGCTCTATTCACTGCAGCACCGCGGACAAGAGTCTGTTGGCGTCGTCTCGATCGACGCTGCGGGAAACGCGCGCGCGGCGCGCAACATGGGAACGCTGAACGATTCGCTGGCCCAGGAGCTCGCGAAGATGCACGGCGTGACCGCGGTTGGGCACACTCGCTATAGCACCTCTGGGTCGTCGACGATCGAGAACGCTCAGCCCGTCGTCGCGCGGTCCCGTGGTGGCTACATCACCCTTGCTCACAACGGGAACATCGTGAACGCAGGCGAGCTGCGGCTCGAGCTCGAGGAACAGGGTTCGATCTTCTCGTCGACGAACGATTCCGAAGTGGTCGTTCATCGACTCGCCCGATCGAACGCGCCGTCGCCAGTCCAGCGTCTCGCCGACGCGCTCGAAGGCGTGGAGGGCGCATACAGTCTCATTGTCGCGATGGGCGACACGCTCCTTGCCGCGCGCGACCCGCGTGGTTGGCGTCCGCTCACGATGGGCCGTCTCGGCGACGCCGTCGTGTTCGCATCGGAGACGTGCGCGCTCGACATCATCGGCGCGACGATCGAGCGGGACATCGAACCCGGCGAGATCGTCGCAGTCACCGGCAACGTCGTGACGTCGCACGCCGCGCTGCCGAAAAAAGAATCGCGGAAGTGCGTGTTCGAGTACGTGTATTTCGCGCGACCGGACAGCCGCGTCTTCGCCGGCTCGGTCGACCGCGCGCGACGGGCCCTCGGTCGCCAGCTCGCTCGTGAATTTCCGGCGCCGAGTGCGAACCTTGTCTTCAGCGTTCCAGATTCGTCGAACTCCGCGGCGCTTGGGTTCGCCGAAGAGAGCGGACTTCCCTATGAGCTCGCGCTCATTCGCAATCACTACGTCGGACGAACGTTCATCCAGCCGACGCAGGCAGGGCGAGACGCGAAGGTCAAAGTGAAGTACAACCCCGTTCGGGAAGTATTGAACGGAAAGAGCGTCGTCATGGTCGACGACTCAATCGTTCGCGGTACGACGACCCGCGGACTCGTCGCTCTCGTGCGTGGCGCAGGCGCGCGCGAGGTCCACCTTCGCGTGAGCTCCCCACCTGTCACGGGCCCGTGCTATTACGGCATCGACACGCCGTCGCGTGAAGAGCTCATCGCGGCAAACATGACCGTCGACGAAATCGCCGCGAACCTCGGCGTCGATAGTCTCGGCTATATATCACTCGACGGGATGCTCGCCGCTGTCCCCGGCGGACCGCACGGGTTTTGCCACGCATGCTTCTCGGGCGACTATCCCACACCGCCTCCCGCGGATCCTGACAAGCTACGGCTCGGCTGCGCCCGGTGAGAATCGCTCAGGCCATGCCGCGAACCAGACACGGAGCTCATGGCCTCTTCGACTCGCAGCGATTCGAACCTCAAAACCGAATCAACGACTTCGGCTGACTCGCCGTCGAAGTCTGTCTACTTCTTCGGAGACGGCGGCGCCGAGGGCACGCGCGAGATGCGCGAGATCCTCGGCGGCAAGGGCGCAAACCTCGCGGAGATGACGAATCTCGGCGTGCCCGTCCCGCCCGGATTCACCATCGCTTGCGCCGCTTGTAACGACTATTTGCGCGAGCGGCTCGTACCCGACTCGCTGCGCGACGAGGTTCATTCCGCGCTGTCGCGGCTCGAGCGCGTCACCGGGAAAGGATTCGGCGACGCCGTAAACCCGCTTCTCGTCTCCGTGCGATCGGGGGCCCCTGTCTCCATGCCGGGGATGATGGAGACGATCCTCAACCTGGGACTCAACGACCGCACAGTCGTTGGACTCGCGCGCGCGAGCGGGAATCCTCGCTTCGCGTACGACTCCTATCGACGGTTCATTCAGATGTACGGCGACGTCGTGCTCGGCGTTCCGTTCTCGAACTTCGAGCATCTGCTCTCGGCAAAGCGTCTCACGGTCGGCGCGAAGACGGACGCGGAGCTGGATGAAAGCACGCTGCGGAATCTGGTGGAGGAATACAAAGCGCTCGTGCGCGCGCGTACCGGCGGCGAGTTCCCGATGGAGCCCGCAACCCAGCTCTGGGGAGCGATCCAAGCGGTGTGGCGTTCGTGGACGCTCAAGAAAGCCGTCGACTACCGCCGCGTGAATGCGATCTCCGAATCGCTCGGCACGGGAGTCAACATCGTGTCGATGGTGTTCGGCAACCTTGGTGACGATTCGGGCACGGGCGTCGCGTTCACGCGCAATCCATCGACCGGCGAGAAAAAGTTCTATGGCGAATTTCTGATCAACGCCCAGGGTGAAGACGTCGTCGCGGGGATCCGCACTCCGCTCAGCATCGACGAGATGCACGAGAAGCTTCCCCAGGCCTATGAGGATCTTCGAAAGACCGAGGAAAGGCTCGAGCAGCATTTTCGCGATATGCAGGACATCGAGTTCACGGTCGAGCGCGGACGCCTCTATCTGCTGCAGACGCGAACTGGAAAACGGACCGCTGCGGCAGCGGTTCGCATCGCGACCGACATGGTCGACGAGGGACTGCTCGACAAGCGAACGGCGGTGCAGCGGGTTGCTCCCGAGCAGTTGGATCAACTCCTTCATCCGGTCATCGACGAGGGTGTCCGAGCCACCCCGCTGTGCGCTGGACTTCCGGCTAGTCCCGGTGCGGCGAGCGGCATCGCGGTCTTCGATCCGGATGTCGCCGAACATCGAGCCCATGCCGGCGAACAGGTAATTCTCGTGCGTGACGAGACGACGCCTGAAGACTTTCACGGCATCGTCGCTGCACGAGCCGTCCTCACCGCGCGCGGGGGGATGACGAGCCATGCCGCGGTCGTCGCACGAGGCATGGGCAAATGTGCCGTCGTCGGCTGCAAGGACATCGTCGTCAGCGCCGACCACCGGCGGTTCGAGGTCCACGGCGAAACGATCGCCGAGGGCGATTGGATCACTTTGGATGGCGCGACGGGAAACGTCTATCGCGGTGACCTGCCAACGACGCCGAGTGAGGTCGTCCAGGTCATCCGTGGCATGCGCGATGAGCGCGCTGCGCCGAATTACCGAGCGTTTGCGCGTCTCTTGTCATGGGCCGACGACACGAGACGTCTCAAGGTTCGCGCGAACGCGGACACGCCGCACGATGCTCGAATCGCGCGGAACTTCGGCGCGGAAGGGATCGGTCTCTGTCGGACCGAGCACATGTTTTTCGAGGGCGACCGGATCACGGCCATGCGCGAGATGATCGTCGCCCGCGACGAAACCGGGCGGCGCCGCGCTCTCGCGAAGCTTCTGCCGATGCAGCGCGCCGATTTCGAGGGAATCTTCGAGGCAATGAACGGATTGCCGGTGACGATCCGGTTGCTCGATCCGCCGCTCCACGAATTTCTTCCGCACGGTGGCGAGGAGAGCAAGCTCCTCGCTCGCACGCTGGGAATGCAGCGGACAGAACTGTCTCGCATTGTGGAATCTTTGCGAGAGAGCAACCCCATGTTGGGACATAGGGGGTGCAGATTGGGTATCACCTATCCAGAAATAACCGAAATGCAGGGCCGCGCGATCTTCGAGGCGGCAGTTCGGGCGAAACGAAGGGGCCTGGATGTCCGTCCTGAGATCATGATTCCGCTGGTCGGGGTGTTGGCGGAATTCGAGAACCAGCGCGACATCCTTGAAAGCGTCGCTGAGCAAGTGCTCGGTGGAATGGGTGAGGAAGTTCCCTATTCCATAGGAACGATGATCGAACTGCCGCGGGCCGCCCTGACCGCGGACGAAATCGCCACCAAAGCAGAGTTCTTTTCGTTCGGCACCAATGATTTAACCCAGACCGTTTTCGGCCTGAGTCGCGACGACGCAGGCCGCTTCCTACCCAATTACGTAGATCGTGGTATACTTCCCGACGATCCGTTCCAGGTGCTTGATCGGAATGGAGTTGGCAAGCTGATTGGATTTGCCGTATCTGCCGGTCGGAGCGTCCGCCCTGAGTTGAAAGTGGGTATTTGCGGGGAACACGGCGGTGAACCGCGCTCTGTGAAGTTTTGCGATACGATCGGCCTCGACTACGTCTCCTGCTCTCCCTACCGGATCCCAATCGCCCGCCTAGCCGCTGCCCATGCCGCTCTTGAATCCGCCGCTACAAACCAGGCGCCGTCGTAGTCACCCGACCCTTCCCCAACTCCCGTCACTTCCGCTCGCGCACGACGAGAAGTCGCTGCGGATTGCGTTGGTCACGGAGTACTACTACCCGCACCTGGGTGGGGTCTGCGAACACGTTCATTTCTTCGCCCGCGAGGCTCGTCGCCGCGGACATCATGTCGACGTCATCACCTCGCACATTCCCGGCGCCGAGGAGCAGCCGAACGTCATCCGCGTCGGTCGCAGCCAGCCGGTCTACTGCAACGGATCGCAGGCGCGAATCACCCTCGGCTGGAACCTCCGAAAGGAAGTCCGCCGGGTGTTGAAGCAGGGCCGCTACGACATCGTTCACGTCCATTCGCCGCTCACGCCGGTGCTTCCGATCCTCGCGATCGAAGAGGCGGATTGCCCGGTTGTTGGAACTTTCCATACGTATTTCGACCGATCCGTCGGCTACACCCTCGGTCGTCGTTTTTTCCAGAAACGGCTCGACATGTTGAGCACCGCGATCGCTGTCTCGAACAGCACCACGGTCGCGCTCAACCGCTATTTCGAAGCAGACTGGCAGATCATCCCGAACGGCATCGACACGGACGTCTTCCATCCGAGCGCGCCGCCGCCGCCAGGGCTCACGCGCGACGTGCCGACGATTCTCTTCCTCGGCCGCTTCGATCCGCGCAACGGCTTGACGACGCTCATCGAGTCGTTTCAGAAAGTGAAAAGCCGCGGGAAGAACGGGCGCACGGCGCGGCTCGTCGTCGTCGGCGATGGCCCGCTGCGCGAGCACTACTACAAACAGGCGAACGGCGACAAGGACATCATCTTTGTCGGCGCCGTCCTCGAGGGACGTCCGAGCTATTACGCGCACAGCTCCGTCTACGCGTGCCCGACGACGAAGGCGTCGTTCGGCATCACACTTCTCGAATCGATGGCGTGCGAGACGCCCGTCGTCTGCTCTGACATTCTCGGATTCCGGGACGTCGTCGTGAACGAGCGTGAGGCGCTGATGCATCCGTGCGGCGACCGCGACGCGCTGGCCGATTCGTTGGTCCGCGTTCTCGATGATCAAGGGTTGGCGATTCAACTCGGGACCACCGGTCGTCAGAACTCGCTCGAATACTCGTGGGCCCGTGTCACGTCCCGAGTGCTCGACGTGTATCAAAACGTTCTCGGACGCGTCGCAGTCGGAGCATGATCGTCGAGCTGGGCGCCGGCACCGCCGTCCTACTCGGCGGCGCAATCCATGGCGCCTTTCATCGAAATAGCTCCATCTTCGGACGCCCGATAACTCGCCTCGCTTCAGGGCCCAAGTCCGTCGCGCTGACGTTCGACGACGGCCCGAATCCGGACGCCACTCCGATGATTCTCGATGCCTTGGCCGCCCGCCGCGTGCGTGCGACGTTCTTCATCCTCGGCAGACACGCCGAACAGTGGCCTGACCTCGTGAAGCGAGTTGCCGCCGAAGGCCACTCGATCGGCAATCACGGCTACTTCCACCGAAAGCTGCATTTCAAATCCCCAGCGTACGTTCGAAACGACCTGACACTCGGGACGACGGCAATCGAGGGAATCGCCGGCGTTCACCCGAGACTGTTCCGCGCGCCTCACGGGTTTCGTAGTCCGTGGGTGACGCCGATTGCCAAGTCTCTCGGTCAGCGCACGGTAGGTTGGTCGTTCGGCGTTTGGGATTCGGACCGCCCAGGGCGCGACGTCATCGTCGAGCGGATTGTCAAAGGAGCCCGGCCGGGCTCGATCTTGCTGTTGCACGATGGAGATGGCTACGATCCTCATGGGGATCGCATCCAGACGGCACAGGCAGTGCCTTTGATCGTCGATCGGTTGCTGGACCAAGGATACCAATTCGATCTTCTCGATAAAGCCGCGTGAAGAAAGCCGCTTCCAGAATCTTTCGAGTGCTGCTGAGCGCCGCGATCATCGTGGCGCTCGTGTTGTTCGCGAGAAAGGTCAATTGGTCGACGACGTGGAAAGGCATCAAGGACGCGAACCTTGAAATCCTGGTGCTGGCCGCAGTCGTCAACCTTGTCTCGCTGTTCGGCAAGGCGGTTCGCTGGTGGATCTTTCTGCGGCCCGTTGGCGTTCCATCGCTGTGGATGGCCGTGAAGGCCACATTCGCCGGTGCCGGGTTGAACAACATCCTCGTAGCGAACGGCGGCGAAGCAGCCCGCGTCGTGTTCGTTTCGCGCGCGGCGCATGTGCAGAGCGCGAAGGTGTTGGCGACGCTCGCGCTCGAGCGAATGTTCGAGCTGATCGGCTACATCGTTCTGCTCGCGCTGTCCGTGTCGTTCCTCGAGCTTCCGACGTCGCTGCGGCGCACGCGACCCGTCGCGTGGCTTCTGCTCGTTGGCATCGTCGCGCTGATGATTTTTCTCGTGAAGCGGCCCGAGCGTGCAGAGCCCTTGGCCGCACCGACGCTCATTGGCTGGCGCGCGAGGGTCGCGGCGTACTTCAAGCACCTGATGCAGACGATCGGCGGAATTTCGACGGGCCCGCGATTCATCTGGGCGCTCGCGCTGTCGGTCGGAATCTGGGCGCTGCAGGTCTGGACATACGCGCTCACCGCTCACGCCGCCGACTTCGATCTATCGCTCGTCGGTACGGTGTCGGCGATTCTCGCGGTGAACCTCGGCTTCGCCATTCGAGCAACGCCAGGCAACGTCGGGGTGTTTCAGGCGATGTACGCGGCGACCGCTGCGGGCTTCGGGATGGACAGCGACAAGGCGATTGCCGTCGCGTTTCTCATTCAGACACAGCAGATCATTCCCGTGACGCTGATCGGTGTCGCGCTCGCGCCCGAGTTCATCTTCAAGCGCAAGAAAACGACGCGCTCGGACGATCGCGGACTCGATCTTCATTCGCGCGTCGAGACGATGGAAAGCTGACGTCGGCCTGCGCCGTCAGTACGTGACCTGAATCCCCGCGGAGAGAATCCGATCGGTTTTGCGAAGCTGCTCCGTTCCGGCAGCGTTGAGCGGCGGGTCATTCGCGAACCGAACGATGTACGACAACTTCATTCCGATATGGGTCGACAGCGGCGCAACGACTGCCGTCTCGTTGTTGATCCGGTAGTCGTCGTGGTTTTGGAGATTCGGTAAATACTCGACCGCCTCCGAGAAGTACGACGTCTTCGTGAACGCGTGCTTCCAGCTCGAGGCGACGCGCAGCGCGGAGAAGTTGTCATCGGGGCCGATGAGATTGCGCTGCTGCGTGAGCTGATAGCCAGCTTCGACGTTGAGCTGATTCACATCGTTCGCGATGATCTTCGCGACGGCGCCAAGTCCTTCTGCAAATCGGCCCTTGATGCCGGCGAACTTGTCTCGGTCATACGCGGTCAGCGCATACAGCGCCCAATGCTCGGCCAGCGTGTAGTCGGCGCGAACGTCGGCGCGCAGCAAGTTTGACGACTCGGCGCCATCGGTCTTTCCGTAGACACTGCCGAAGTCCTGCTTGAATTCCCATTTCTCGATGCGGCGGATGAATTTCTCGTTCATCGAGAACGTGCTGACCGACGTGTTTCCAGCGACCGAAACGAGGCCGAGATCGCCTGAGAACTCGAGCGGCGGCGGCTTCTTGGCGTCCTGCGCACTGGCCGCAGCGGCGAGCGCGCAAGTGAGAAGTGCGATCCTGCGAATCATCGATTGCTCCGCGCGTGACGCGCTATTGCCCAGGCGGAACGACACCCGCCGGAGTCATCTTGTCGATAGCCTGCGGCAGTACCGCCGACAGCTTCGCCGACAGATCCTGGGGTGACATTCCGAGCTTCGCTGCCATCTGATTGATCGTGTCGGGGCCGAGGGCCTGATGTACTTGATCGGGCGAGATCGGTTGATTCGGCCCCGTCCCGACCCACGACTTCACCGTGTCGCCCAATCCCTGCGATTGAAACTGCTGAACGATTCCTCCGATGCCGCCGTGTTTCTGAATCAAGCCATTCACCACCGTCATCATTTCAGCACCGACCGCTCCGCCGATGATCCCGTCGAGCAATCCCATTGATTTCTCCGCGTGGATGTGAGCCTCACCGCGTAAAGAACGGTGATCGGGCTCGGCATGCAATAACGACGGTCGCAATTTTTGTCTGACATGGTCTCATCGATGCGGTACATTTGCCTGGGCGCTTCGAGGACAGCTAGATGCTTCGTTGGATTGAATCCCTTGGGCTCGCTGCATTGGCGCTGGTCGCCTCGTGCGGTCGCGGCGACAGCGGCGCTGCGCAACAACAGGCGCGCGCGACTCCAGCGCCCATCACGATCCCGGGCCAGCCGATTTCGACGGCGCCGAGCCGGACCGCAGCCCGTCCAAACGAAATCGACCGACAATCCAACATTGGATTTCGCTCACGTGCACAGTTTGATGAGCATTTTCAAAAGCACGGGGCCGAGTTCGGGCGCATCACGCAGCAGGAATATCTGCGAGCGGCGCAGTCCCTTCGCGACGCTCCGGTCGGTGCCAACATCGAAGAGATTCGCCGCGACGACGGAACGACGTCGCGCTTCGATCGTTCGACAGGAGCGTTTCTCGCGTTCAACCGCGACGGAACCATTCGAACGTTCTTCAAGCCAAACGACGGAGAGGCCTATTTCCGGCGTCAGGCGGCGCGGGTGCATTGATGGCCATCTCGCTCAAAGAGATGGTCGCGCGCTGGGAAGACATCGCGAAGCGCGCCGCCACGTACAACCTCACGCTGGACGATTGGCTGAACGATCTCGATCTTCGCGATATGATCGGTCGCCAGATGGACGAGCCGGCGGCCGCCGACGGCGCTCTCCGCGTGCGACTCGAGACGGCTGATCGAGCATTCCGCGACGCCACATTGGAATCGAAGCGATCGATGTGGGGCCCGACTGCGGGCGGCGAGCATCACGCGGCGCGGCATTGGTGGTACTTCCGCTACCCATCGTCGCCCGGAGCTTCGATGCGCGCCGACCTCGAGGTCGCGGGCGTCTTGGCACGAAACGGCAGCTGAATCGCGCGGCGATCGGCGCCTACAAACGCTGGGCTTCCCTCACAGCGGCGCCGTTACTGTCGTGTCGCACCCAGCGTCATTGGCGGAGCGGGCGTAGCCGAGCCCGTATTCGACACGCCCGCCACCATGACCGCAGCTGTTCACAGCGACGAGCTTTCGAGCTGCGACGTTCTTCCTTCGCAGCGACCCGACAGCGACCCGCCGCATCCACGTCCGTCGAGTCGCATCCATACGATCGACGCGCTGCGCGGCCTGGCGGCGCTCGCCGTCGCTTGGTATCACCTGACCCAAGGTGATCCATCGTTCCTTCCCGACGGACTCCTAAAGAGCTCCGGACGCTACGGCGGTGTTGCCGGCGTTCAGAGCTTTTTTGTCATCTCGGGTTTCATCATTCCTTTCGCGCTGTATCAGGCGAAGTACACGCAGCGAAGCTTCTTTCGCTTTCTCGGAAAGCGGATGCTGCGGCTCGATCCGCCGTACCTCGCGTCGATTGCGTTCGTGCTGTTTGTTGGCGCGATCGCTCGCGAATTCCCTGGATTTCTTTGGCACCTCCATCGGGTCAGCGCCCGCGAGCTTGTCGCGCACCTCGGCTATCTGAACGGGCTCTTTGCGTATCGCTGGGTCAACAATGTGTATTGGACGTTGGCGATCGAACTCCAGTACTACCTATTGATCGCGTTGATTTTCCCGCTGTCGCAGCGCCTGCCGCGACGCACGGCCTGGCTGTTTCCGTTGATGCTGGTCCTCGCCTCCTGGCTGCCGCGTCCGAGACTCGGCGGCGCGCCGCTCCGCGACGATCTCATTTTGCCGTACCTCGGCGTTTTCGCGATTGGTTTCCTGGCGTTTCAGCGCCGCATCGGAACCGTCTCGTGGCGACTGTTTCTACCACTGTTGGTTGTCGCAGGGGTCGCGGTGTACATGCGGCAGAATGGTCTCATCGCGATGGCCGCCGTCGGGGCGGCGCTGGTGATTAGCCTCGTGGCAGTCCACCACCCGCTGCTCAGTTGGCTGGGTGAGTCCTCGTATTCGCTCTACCTCGTCCACGAGCCGGTTCGGTGGGTCGTTTATGCCGCGGCTCGAATGGACTCGTCGATCGGCGGCTCTGGGCGAGAACTGGTCGCCTGCGCGGCGTTGGCGATCGCTTTCCTTCTGGCCCGTCTGATGTACATCGCGGTCGAGCGGCCCTCACAGCGACTCTCGGCTCGACTCCGGTATGTGCCGACGTGAGGCACAGGCGCTGATGATGCGGGGTCTTTCAGTTTTGTGAACGCGTCGCGGCGATCGCGGTCAGCCGCGGTCGTCGCGCTTCGAGAGCACATAGAATGCGCGGTCCGCGTTCCGATTTCCGTGAACGCCGACGACGAAATATCCGCGTCGCAATGCCCAGTGGAAATTGTCGCGAACGGCGAGACGCCATGTTTGCGCCGCGGCCGGCGTCCGCTCGAGGACGTCGAGGATGTCCGCCGGAATCTCGAGGAGCACAGTCGGCGGCGTCCTTCGCCCGACCGTGAGAGCGTTGTCGTCGCGCCGAGGAAGCGGCGTGAGAATGGGCACGCCGCGATCAACGCTGAACGTCATCGGCGAACGGCCCTGTTCCGACGAGCCGAGTCGAACGATCAGGCGATCCGTCGCCAGCCCAAGGTGCAATGGACTCGCGGTCCTTCCGTACATGTCGGGGATGTACTCCACAACGGTGGCATTCAGGCGATTGATGTTGAAATACGCATTCTTCGCCATAAGCGGATCGAATGACCAGTAGATGGACCTGACACCGAGGGCGGCGAGGGTCGATCGTTGATATTCCTTGAGCAATCGTCCGACGCCGAGATTGCGCGCCGATTCCTGAACACCGAGCATGTGCGACCAATGGGCGAGCTCCCCGCCGCGCACGCCGGTGATTCCGAACACGAAGCCAAGGAGCGCGTCATTCGCGTCGAACGCGCCGGCAACGAGGCCGCCGACGTACCCAACAGCGTGTAGAAGCGTCGACGGCACGATCTCATCCTGATCGAATCCCCAGACGTGCTTCTGCAGCTCGACGCATGCCTGACATTCCTCGTTCGTGAGCAGTGGTCGCACGCAGACATCCGCCGCGACGCTCGACACCGCAACCGCTGTCGCGCCGACGGGGGGCGGCGTATGGCTCAACGGTTTGGGCACGGCTCATCTGCTCGAGACATTCTTGTTCCAGAGGAAACGCTGGAGGAACGTGTCCATGCGGCCAAAGAGATAAAGCCAGCGCTTGTGGAGCAGGGTCTCGTGCGTGTCGTCTGGATTGACGATGAGCTCGTAATAGACATTGCGCGCTCGGAGCAGATCGACGAGCCCGATGGTCTGCGAGAACTCAACGTTTCGATCGTCGTCATTGTGCCAGATGAGCACCGGGGATCGCCAGTTGTCGATCGACGAGATGGACGACGATTTGTACGAGACCTCCGCCGTATCGAGCGAGCTGCCCCAGAGATGCACGCCAGCCATGTCGACACCGGCCGCGAATACCTCGGAGTTCCGGGCCAGTGCCTGCGCGGTGAGAATTCCGCCGTATGAGAGTCCCCAAATACCAACTCTCGAAGGGTCGACGTCGTCGCGCGTCTGCAAGTACTTCCCCGCCGCGATAACATCGCGATACTCCGCGTTGCCTCTCGCGCCGGTATTCGGCGCCGTGCGGAACGACTTTCCGTAGCCGATGCCGGACCGGTAGTTCACCGACATGACGATGTAGCCGCGGCTCGCGAGCCATTCGTTCACGGCGTACGCCATGTGGTAGAAGTCCATGTAGTGATAGCCAAGGAGCATCTGGCGAACGGGCCCGCCGTGGACGAACACGATCGCCGGCCGGCGCTCACCGGGCTTCAGGTTTTTCGGAAGGAAAAGCTGGTTGTGGAATTCGACGCCGTCATCCGCCTTGAGCGTCACGTTCTGCGGCGCGACTTGCGGCGTCGCCAAAAACTCATTTGAGAGAACGGGAAAGAGAATCTTCTTAACGCCACCGGCGGCAGGCATGATGGCGACCGACATCGGCCGCGTTGCGGCGGACGTAAGAATCGCAACCGCATTCCCCGACGCGAGCGGCGCCGGGTACATCTCGATCTCGTCGCCCGTCGTCACCTGCGTGGGAGCGCCGCCCGACGTCGACACCTTCCACAAATGCCGCCGGTCGATATCGTCGGCGTTCGTCGCGTAGTAGAGCGTCTTGCCATCGCCCGACAGGGCGTGCGTCTCAACGGCGCCATTCCCGGGCGTCAACTCGATCGGCTTTTCGATCCCTCCTGCGACGGGGACAGCATACAGCCGGATCCACTCCTCTGGCTCCTGTTGGAAAATGACGCTCTCGCCCGCCCACGCGATCGCCGGAATATTGGTGAAGTCGCGGTCGTTCGGTTGATTGTGCCAGAATTCTTGCGCGCTGTCCGGCGAGGCGACGTCGGCGACCATGAACGAAATGGTATAGCCTCCGCGGAACGCCGCGCGTGTGAGGCCGTCGGGCCTGCCCCCGGATGAAGCCGTGTTCCCGCGTCCAGCGCCTCGACCACCGCGGCCCGCGGCGGGCCCCGACGGATTGCCGATACTCCCGTCGCCACGCTGGGCTTGCTGCGCGAACGGTGCGCCCGGGCGCCGAACGAACGCGATGCGCTTCCCATCCGGCGACCACGTCGGACTCGCGTCGAAATCCACGCCCGGAGCGACGTAAGCGATGTGGCGGCTCTTCACGTCGAAGATCGCGACATACGAGTGATTGTCGCGGATACTGACGAACGCGAGCTTCGTCCCGTCGGGAGACCAGCGTAGGCTCGTCTGCCGTCCCCACGCGCGAACGATCGGTTGCTCACCGCGGTCCAATGCTGAGAGGTCCTTCCCCTGCCCGACACGCAGCCGATAGATCTGCGAGTCCTTCACGAACGCGACAAAGCGGCCGTCGGGCGAAAGCGCCGGCGCGCTGCCGACGGCGAGACGCCACGCCGAGCCGCCCGACGTCCGCGCCGCCCAGATAGCGCGCTCGCCACCCGCTGCGTCGCTCGAAGGATTCGCGATCCAACCTTGGCGATTCGGCTCGCTGCCGCGAACAAAGACAACGGTGCCACCGTCGTCCGAAATCGAAAGGTCGCCGAGGATGACACCGTCATCGTTGAGAAAGCTCGTGAGGCGCACCGGCTTGAAATCGGGCGCTGACGCAACGTATGCGTTTCTCAATCCGCGCTCATACGACAGCCACGCAATTCGATCGGCGTGCTTCGCAGCCACGAGGTCCGATGGGAATGCCGGCGCGATGAATGGCGCAACCGAAGTGGGGCTTTGTGCGGCAACCGCAGCCGAGGCACAAGCGACGAGCAATGATGTGGCCAGCAAGCGATGCGACATGAGTGTTCTCCTACTCAGGAAGGCGCACGAGCTCGTTCTGTAGCGGGATCGCATGTCATTTGTCACATCCCGCCGCGCCCTCGGCCGCGACCAGAGGCCGAGCGGGTGAGCAATGTCTGATCGCCGGGTAGCCCGAAGTACAGCCCCGTGACGCGGTTATCCGGAGTGATGTCGAACTTGATATACAGGGGCCCGGTCGGCGAGCTCGGAAGAATCGTCCAGCGGAAGTTCGTCGCGTTCCAGTATTCGAGGGGGCCGTGCCACTCGCCCCGCCTCATCTCGAGGCGCCCATCCTCCAGGGTCACTATCGCCTCGCCATACAGACTATCGGAATACGTACCGACGAACGCGGCCAACGACGCGGGAGGCTCGCCACCTTTGCGCATGCCGGCCTGCGCGGCGCTCGCCGAATCAGCGCGACGACGCTGCACGGCGGTTCGCGCGAGCGCATCGGCGCTGAGGTCGACCATCGGCACCTGGAGTTGCCGGTCGAAGATGTAGTGCATGAGGATCGCGGGCAGCTGGGCGCTCGCCATGTTGCTTAGCACGACGACGCCGAACCTTTGCTCCGGCAGCATTCCAACGGCGGCCGTCATCCCATCCGTGTTTCCACCATGCTGCCACATCAGCTGGTGTCGATAGTCCTCGACCATCCAACCCATTCCGTAGGTACTGAAGTGGGTCACCGCCGCCAGGTCGGCACCGCCACGACCACCGCCGCCCCCGGCGCCGATGAGCATCTGCGGCGTGTGCGTTTCGCGCAGCGCCGCGCTGCTCACCAGCCGCTTACCGTTGTACACGCCGTCGTTGAGCTGAAAGCGAAGCCACTGCGCCATGTCTCGCGCGTTCGACAGAATAGCACCGGCCGGCGCGATGTTGTCCATGTTCGCATGCGGCTTCGTGTAAACCGAGTCGCCATCCATCCCGTGCGGCGTCGTGACATTCGTCGTCGCCAGTCCGACGATCGTCGTCACCGTCGACGTCATCCCGAGCGGCACGAAGATGCGCTGCTTGACGAGATCGTCCCACGTCGAGCCGCCGGCTTTCCCGATCGCCTGCCCGGCAGCGAGAAACATCATGTTCTGGTACGAGTACCGCGATCTGAACGTCGATTGCGGCTTGAGATAGCGGACGCGCCGCAAGACTTCATCGCGCGAGGCGCCGGAGCCGAGCCAGACAAGCTCGCCGCGACTCAACCCGCCGCGATGTGTCATCGCGTCACGGAGGGTCAGCTCCGCGTTCGCTACAGGGTCGTACATTTTGAATGTCGGCAAGTATTCGGCGATGCGATCGTCATAGCGCATCTTGCCATCGGAGACGAGCATGGCCGCGAGCGTGGCGGTGAACGCCTTGCTACTCGATCCGATCTCGAAGAGCGTTTGGTCGTTGACTGGCGACGTCGAGCCGAGGGCCAGAACGCCAAATCCCTTCGTGTAGAGTACCGAGTCGTTCCGAACGATCGCGATGCTGATGCCCGGCACCTTCCAATCACGAAGCGCCTTGGTCACATAGTCGTCGAGACCGGGAAATGGCTCCTGCGCGCGCGCGGACGACGCCGTCGAGAACAGAAGTCCGACGACCGCGACGCAGCCGATTCGAAGGCGCGACACCCGCGACGTGAGAGCTCGCTGCGGTCGTTGCATCAGGAGGGCTTCGAAATGTTTGGATTGTTCACTCGTTCGGCGTCAGGCAGCGGGAAGCACGTCTGGGTGCCATAGAGACCGCCGCCACCGGGATACGCCGTACCCGCCGCCGGCGCGAGCGGAATATTGTACCGCCGAAGATCGCCGAGCCGATGTCCCTCGAGAAACAGCTCACGACGGCGGTCCTCGATGATCTGTGCCTTGATTTGGTCAGCGGTTTGTCCGGTTCCGTCGTAGGCCGGGACGCCGGCGTGCGACGCGCGAACGAGGTTGATGGCCGCAACAGCACCGGCAAGATCATTCGCCGCGAGCTTCGATTCCGCGACGATCAGCTGCGCCTCGGCGTAGCGCGCGATGGGGATGGCACTGGTGAGCGCCGGATACTTGTCCGGTGTCCAGAGCTGCGAGCCCGGCGCGGTCCCCGGCTTCCCCGAGTTTGTGACGGCGACGCGTGGGTCCGGCGCGCCGTTGATCGTCAGACCGCGGAAGCTCGGGTCGACTGTATCGAAGCTGCTGAAATTGATCGAGAAGAAGGCGAAGTTCTCACGCCGGATATTGACACCGTCGGTCGACATGTTCAGGACGAAGGACGGCGGAATCTTCGCGGCGTCTACCCCAGCCGCTGCTGCATCGCCGAGGTCCAACTCGGCGCGCGCACGACCGAGGAGGGCGAAATTCAACGTCGTCGCGTCGTTCGCAGCGCCGGCGTCGACCACCGCGGTGTCGAATCGGGTCTTCGCCTGGGCGAACAGCTGCGCCGGCGTGAGCTCCGGTCCGACGTTGATCGCGGCCGAGCACATGCCCTCGCCGAGCAAGACGATGCTGTACCCGGTGTATGCCGCCGCCTGCGCAATAAGCTTCACTCGGCTGACGCCCGTCGGCATCTGGGCGTCCGTCCATCCGCGCAATTTCGCGGCGACCGTGTCGCCCGACCCGCGCGCCGTGGACAACGTCGTGTAAATCGGAGGACGCTGGTTTGTGGTGCAGGTGCCGGTCCCATAGTCAGCGTTTGTCGGCAGCGTTCGGCGATCGTAGTCGTAGTTCGCGGTCGCGCCGATCGCGTTCGACAATTCATCGCCCAACAAGCCGCTGCCGACGACGTAACGAGAAAACGCACATTCGAAATCTGCAATAACGCCATTGGCCAACAGCGCCGCGTTGCCCGGAATGTAGACAACCGATGCGTCCAAGGCCCCTGGATTCGACTGTTGGAGACTCGTCAGATCGCGACACGCCAGCGCCGTGAGCGTAGCAAGCGCCAGGCACGCACCGGTCACGGCGGACCGCGCGGCCGTCACGCGAGGCCCGCGGCGCAGCGAATCATCTCTCAAAGATCGGTTTCGCATGATTCACCACTTGATGTTGAAGGTCGCGATCAGCCGGGTGAGCGGCGGAACGAGTGCTTGATCCGTCGTGGCGGCCGACGTCGCCGGATTGTTCGCGTTGACTTCGGGATCGACGCCTTTGTACTTCGTCCACGTGTGGAGCTCTCGCGCGGCGAGCGTCAGCGACGCACGCGACGCACCGCCGGTGAATCGTTCCGGGACCCTGTACGTCGCCGAAACGGAGCGGAGCTTTGCAAACCCGCCATCCTGCCAGTATTGATCGGTCGTGAACAGTCCCGGGGCGGTCGTCGCGACCTCGGCGAGATAGACAGGCGAATATTTCTCGGGGTAGTAGTTCGCCTCGCACAATCCACCGCCGACTGCGCCGGTGCATCGCAGTTGCTCCACGGCGTTCTGCACCCGGTTCCCCTGCCTGAAGTCGAACAGCGCGAACAACGTCAAGCGGCGCCCGATCGAAAACGTGTTGGTGAGCGACGCAGTCATCTTCGGCGTGGGCGTTCCGATGAACACGAACGGTGCGCCGGCGGGGTTCGCGGTCGTCGGTCCGCAGGGCATCGGCGCCTTTCCCGGTCCACCGTCGCACAACACGTTCGTCGCGAATTGTGTCGTCGGATCCCGATCCGCGGAAACGACACGCCGCAGGAAGATGCCGCCGATAGGATAGCCGACGATGTTGAACTGGCCACCGCTCGCGATGATCGTCGGAATGTTCGATTTGATGACGTCCTTCGACGTCCCAAGCGTTCCGCCGATGTCCCATGACACTGAGCGAAGGTCGACCGCTTTGAACGCGCCTTCGAGCTCGACGCCCTTGTTCTGCACTTCGCCGAGATTCACGAGCTTGGAGCCCGGAAACCCGGATGACGGTGCAACAGGCTGGCTCACGATCTCGTCGACCGTGCGCTTGTTGAAATACGTGAAGCCGAGCGTGAGGCGCTTGAACAAGCCAGCTTCGAAGCCGAGCTCTGTTTCCTTACCATGCTCCGGTCGCAGATCCGCGTTGCCCGCCGTTCCCGGCGTCACCGTGATGACTCCACCGGGTCCGGGCGTCGTGTTGAACGTGCGAAGCGCCGAGAAGGCCGCAGGCGGGCGGCCCGACTCGCCATACGCGGCGCGAAGCCGCAGCGTATTGATCTTGTCCGACAGGTGCCAGAACGGCTCTTCGCTGACGACCCACGAAGCGCTCGCCTTCGGATAGGTGACCCACTTCAGCTTGTCGCCGAACGCACTGTTGTTGTCGACCCGCAGACCAGCCGAGACGTACAATCGATCATGCCATGAGAACTGCTGTTCGCCGTATGCGCCGATGGTCGTGCTGATGCTCTGCGTTTGTGACGGCGTGCTTGCCGTTCCCGACGTCACCGTCTCGACTCCCGGCGCGGGAAATCCCGTCGCGGTGAGGACACTTGTATTGAGCTCGGTGTTGTAGAACTGACCACCGATCGACGACGATGAACCGAGGCTCGTCGTCAGGTTGAACTTCGCGGTGCCCGAATAATCAGCCGTGATGATGGAATTGTGACGGAGTGTTTGGTTGATACTTCCACCCGCGGCCGCGGTCGACAACAGCGCCGCGAGCTCCGGCGGCGCAAAGTGCTCGATGCCCCGCGCGTCTTCGCCCGTGTAGTCCAACCCGACAATGGCGCGCTGGGTGAACCAGCTTGTCAGACGATTGTTGACCGTTCCGCTCGCGGTGAAGCGATTGATGCCATCAGCATTGTCATATAGCTGTTGCGGCACCTCTGGCGGAAAATTGGAGTAAAACCCTCGGCCGGCGGGCGCGGTCCACAGTAACGGATGGCCGAAGTCGGTGACGAACATCGCCGACAGCCCGACGTCGGCGCCCAAGTGCTCCGAGAGATCGATGAAATTGAGGCTCCCGGAGAAATCAGTTTTGTTGTTGACCGCGACGTCGACGTTCGCGTGCACCTGCGCTTGCCGAAGAGAATTGTTCGGTTCGATGCCGTAGTCGTTCTCGTACGCCGAGGATACATAGTAGCGCGCCTGATCACGTCCGCCGGCGAGCGTGCCGCTGTAGAGTCGCGTCAGGCCATTCTTGAAAATTGGCGTCCCGCGATCCTCCTCTGATTTCACGCCATTCCAGGCGACGATGGCGCCGGACGTCTTGTCCTTGAAGTAGTTCGTCGGCATGCGGCCTTCAGCGTCGCGGAACGACAAGGTGCCGTCCTGCACCTGAGCGCTGAATTCATTGCGACCGCTCAACGCGCCTTTCTTCGTGATGATCTGAATCACGCCATTCGCGGCCTCGGTGCCGTAGATCGTCGCCGCAGCTGGGCCCTTGATGATCTGGATGCTCTCGATGTCATCGGGCTGAATGTCGTTGAGACGCCCAGCGAAGGTTGCTCCCTGGCCGCCCAACCTTCCCGGCGCTCCCGCGGGCCCGGTCGCGGTCGTGTTGTTGACACGAATGCCGTCGATGTAGACGAGCGGACTATTTTCAAGCCCAATGCTGCTTCGCCCTCGGATCTCAATCGTCGGGCCGGAGCCGAGCCGGCCGCTCCGCTCGAGGATCGTGACCCCGGACGCGCTGCCCTTTAGAAGACTAGAAATGTCGGGCGACTGGGTTTGCGCCATGACTTGCGCGGCATCCACGGTCGAAACGGCGTTGCCAACGGAACGCAGCTCCTGTGCGCCGGCTGTTCCCGTCACCACAACCTGGTCGAGCGCGACCGCGCCCGCCTGGAGAACGAAGTCGGTCGTCGTCTCGGTGCCGACTGCGACGGTAACGGTCTTCCGCTCGACGGTATACCCGATGCGCCGGACGACGAGAACGATGCTTCCCACCGGAACATTCGTCAGCCGGTAGCGGCCGTCGATGTTCGTTCCGACCGAGAGTTTCGTCCCTTCGATCAGGACGCCGACATCCGCGACGCCCTGTCCTGAACGTCCGTCGGTGACGCGTCCCGTGATCGTGCCGGTCTGCGCGCGCGCGATGACCGGCGCCGCGGCGACCGCGACAGGTGCGACGGCAGTCGATGCCAGGATCAGGAGCCTGCGTCGCAGGCGCCGACCGACGAATGTTCGCATCCCTTCCTCCAGTTGATCGGTAAGGAGCATTGTGGTCTCAAGATGCGGGAAGCGGCGACGGAGGCGCGGACCGACGCGCGCGTGAGCGCCAGAGGTAAAACGCGGGAGTTCCGAGCAGCACCACGCCAAGCCCGATGACGGCCTGCGTCGGTTGTTCACGAAGCGTGTTGAGCACTACAACGGCCGCGGATGCCGCAAAGACGAGAGGCGTCACAGGGTAGCCGGGCGTGCGGAACGGGCGAACGATGTCGGGATGCCTGCGACGGGATGGAAAGACGCTCAACGCGCCCAGGCCATAAAAGATCCAGCCGGCAAAAACGACGTACGTCAACAGCTGAACGAACGTCCCCGACGCGGCGAGCAATGCCGACCACACAGCCAAAAGGACGATCGCCGAGGCCGGCGTGCCGAACCGCTCGCTCACGATACCGAGCCGCTCGAAGAACACGCCGTCGCGCGCCATGGAGTAGTAGAGACGCGGCGCGGTGAGCATCAACCCGTTCGAGGCGCTGAAGATTGAAATCAGCACGACGACGCTCAGCAGCTTCCCCGACGCGGCGCCAAACCCTTTGGTCATGGCGTCGGCGGCGACGTGCTCGCTCGACGCCGTGGCGCCGCCGAGCATGGCGACGTAACCCGCGTTCGCAAACAGATACAGCGCGATCAATGCGAACGTCGCGACGCTGATCGCGCGCGGAAACACGCGCTGCGGATCGCGCGTTTCACCGGCGGAGAATGTCGCGTACTGCCATCCCTCGTATGCCCAGAGCACGCCGATCATCGCGGTGCCGGCGCCAGCAAAGGCGGACGCGGTCATCGTCTTCGGCCACACGGGGCCGACCGTGCTCCACGAATGGCCGGCGATGACGAGGGCGCCACTCATGCCGATCAATGCAAGAACTTTGACCCCCGTCGCGACATTCTCGACCGACGCGCTATCGCGTACGCCACGCACATTCATCACGGCGATGACGGCGATGAGCAACACCGACACCAGTCGCGCACTCGTCGCACCCAGCGGAAGGAGCTGGCCGAGATAGTTCGAGAATGCAACCGCGAGTGCCGCGAGCGAACCGCTCGCAATGACGAGGATGCTCGTCCAGCCGTACAGAAACGCCGGAAGTGGGCCAAAGGCGTCGCGAACGTAAGTGTACAAGCCACCCGCATCCGGCGTCACCGAGCCCAACTCGGCGTACGTCAACGCGCCGAGGAACGAAACGACACCGCCGACGATCCAGACGAGGAGGGCGACACCAAGCCGTCCTTGCGTTTGCTTGAGGACGACTCCCGGCACGAGAAAAATTCCGGAGCCGATCACGGTGCCGAGCGTCAACATTACCAGATCTGTAAAGCCGAGCGTGCGCCGGAGGCGGCTCATGCGATGACCAGTGTCGGTCGTGGCGCGCGTAGGTGCTCGACGCGCACGGTGAGACTCTCGATGCGATCGACATCGACCACGACCCCGAGGCCAGGCTCGTCGCGGGGAACGTGCACCATTCCCTTCGCGTCCATCGTCCACTCGGGGCTCACGATATCGGATGCCCAATACCGGGCGCTTGGGCTGAGGTCCCCGGGCAGCGAGAAGTTCGGAAGCGACGCGAGCGCCACGTTGTACGCCCGTCCAATCCCACTCTCCAGCATTCCTCCGCACCACACCGGAATGCCTGCGTCCTCGCAGACGTCGTGAATCGCCTTGGACGCCGCGAATCCGCCGACCCGTCCGGGTTTGATGTTCACGATTTTCCCGCTGCCGAGCGCGATCATGTCCCGCGCGCGCTTGACGTCGGTCACGGACTCGTCGAGACACAGCGGCGTCGACATTCGGCGCTGGAGCTCCGCGAGTTGAAGCAGGTCGTCCGCTCCGAGCGGCTGCTCGAGCATGAGCATCTCGAACTCGTCGAGCTGCACGAGGTGATCGGCGTCGTCGATCGTGTATGCGGCGTTGGCATCGGCCATGATCTCGACGTCGGGACCGAGCGCAGTCCGAACGGCGCCGACGTACTCGATGTCTTGGCCGGGTTGAATCTTGAGCTTGATCTTGTTGTAGCCCGCGCGAACGGCGGCGAGAGCGCGCTCGACGAGGAGGGCTGGCGTCGGCTGGATCCCGAGGGAGATCCCGGTGGGCACGACGGCTCGCGTTCCGTGGAGATGCGATGCCAGCGAGACACCGAGCGATTCCGCCTCGAGCGCCCACATGCCCATCTCCAACGCGGCCTTTGCCATGTTGTGGCCGCGGATGTTCTCGGCGAGGATGACATGGACGCGGTCGGCCGGCAGGTCCTCTCCGAGGAGGCGCGGCGCGAGCCATTCGCGGATCGCGAGCCAGGCAGTGTCGATTGTTTCCGGGGTGTAGTTGGGCCGCGGGAACGCGACGCATTCAGCCCACGCCGACGCGCCGTCGCGGTCGCCCAACTCGACGAGCAGAATGCGGCGCTCGGATTCGACGCCGGACGAAATGCGGAACGGCTCTTTGAGCGCGAGACGGATCTCGCGCAGGGAGATTCGATCGATGCGAGGCATTGCGAGGCGAGCGGAGTGAGCCGGGTCGGCGCCTATGCTAATACGAGGCACGCCGTTTCGATAGACCGTTTTGGTATACCATTCTGATCGACGCAGCGCCTTCGTGCCTTGCTACGGGCTTCGGCGGCCCGTAGGTTGACGGCGATGCCTTCGTCGACCTCTCGCCGCGCGGGCGCGCGGCCGTCTGCCCCGCGGAAATCGAACGGCTCGTCCCCCGACGGAGATGGCGCCGTCGACAACGTGACGCGCGTCTACACTGAGCTGCATACGCTGATCGTGTCCGGCCAGCTTCCGCCGGGAACGCGCATCGCGGAACGCGCGGTCGTCGCGCGCATGGGCCTGAGCCGAACACCGGTCCGCAGCGCCCTGCACCGCCTCCAACAGGAAGGGTTCGTCGCGTCGGTCGGACGCGGTGGTGACCAACGCCTCATCGTCACGCCGCTGACACGCGGCGACGGCCGCGAAGTATTCTTGATCGTCGGTCACCTCGAGGGACTCGCCGCGAGCGAAGCCGCCGCGCTTCCGACGGCTCGACGGCGTGAGCTCGTCAAGCAGTTGCGCGCGGTCAACAAAGACCTTGCGGTCGCGTCGCGGGCGAAGGCGTCGCCGTCGCTGCTCTTCGACCTCGATCTTCGCTTTCATGCGACGTATGTCGAACACGCCGCCGGGCCTCGCGTCCTCGCCCTCCACCGCGTCATCAAACCGCAGAGCGAGCGCTACGCCCGGCTCTACGTGAACGTTTTGCTCGACGAGCTGCCGACGTCCGTCAAAGAGCACGAGGCGATCGCCGCCGCGATCGCCAAAGGCAATCCCGCTGCCGCGCAACGCGCAGTGGAGACCAACTGGCACAATGCGGCAGCTCGCCTTTCGGAAGTGATCGCCGAGCACGGAGAGCGCGGCATCTGGCTCTTCTCCGACCAGCCGTCGTAACAAATACCAGGCCCGGCTCACGGGGCGCATATCGTCAGCGTCGCCGCGTGACTGTGATTCCAGATCTCTCTTTCGGAGCTCCTCCAATGTTCCGCCGACTGCCCATCCGGCTCTCCTTGCTCCTTGGCGTCACGCCGGTTGTCGTGTCCGCGCAGGGCACTCGACTCCTCCGTCATCCGACGATCAGTCGAGAGTCGATCGCCTTCGAGTACGGAGGTGACCTTTGGATCACCGCTCGCTCAGGGGGAGCGGCGCGCCGGCTGACGTCGACGCCCGACGTCGAGAACGACCCGCACTTCTCGCCCGACGGCTCCCAGATCGCGTTCAGCCGAACGACCGGCGGCAACACCGACGTCTATGTGGTCGCGGCGGCCGGCGGCGAGCCACGCCGACTCACGTTTCATCCGGGCTCCGACCGCGTCCGCGGTTGGTCGCGCGACGGAAAGCGCGTCATCTTCGCGTCCGATCGCGCGAGCCCGCCCCAATCCTCCTATCTGCGCCTCTGGACCGTTCCAACAGAGGGCGGTTTCGAGGAAGCGCTGCCGATGCCGCGCGCGTTCGAGGCCGACTACTCGCCCGACGGAAAGCGCATCGCCTACGAAGAGATTACGACGGCATTCACGCCGGATTGGTACGAGACGAGCTTCTGGCGTCACTATCGCGGCGGTCGCGTTCATCCGGTCCGCATCATGGATCTCGCGAATTATTCCGTCGAGAGCTTGCCGTGGAAGGACAGCAACGACGGAGAGCCGATGTGGATCGGGAACACGATCTACTTCGTTTCCGACCGCAACTTCACGAAGAATCTTTTCGCGTACGACGTCGCCTCGAAACAGGTGAAGCAGGTCACGCATCACGACGATTTCGACATCATGAATGCGACGGCCGGACCCGATGCGATCGTGTATGAGCAAGGGGGCTACATCCATCTCTATGATGTGAAGTCGGGACAGTCCAAGCAGCTCACGATCGACGTCATCGGCGACTTTCCGTGGGCACGCGCCACGATGCGGCGTGTCGGCGCGGCGATCCGCGACGCGTCGCTCTCGCCGACGGGCGTTCGCGCGGCGTTCGAGGCGCATGGCGAGATTTTCACCGTCCCAACCGACAAAGGCGACGTTCGAAATCTTTCGCACACGCCCGGCGCGCACGACCGAAATCCGGTGTGGTCGCCGGACGGCGGCCAGCTCGCGTGGTTCTCCGACGCGAGCGGCGAATGGCAGCTCATGATCGGCGAGCAGTCGGGCCTCGCGAAGGCACGCGCGATCGCCCTTCCGTCGCCCGCGTACTACTCGAGCCTCTCCTGGGCGCCGAGCGGAAAGATGCTGCTGTTAGAGGATAATCATTCGAATTTATATACGATCGACGCGGCCTCGGGCCATGCCACGAAGATCGATACGGACATCTATATCGCCCCGGGACGCGACTTCGAGCCCGCGTGGTCGCCGGACTCGAAATGGATCGCCTACTCGAAGGGTCTCCCGAGCCACCTGCGCGCGATCATGCTTCGCTCGCTCGCCGACGGAAAGTCGGTGCAGGTCACCGATCCGCTTGCCGATGCGATCTCGCCCACCTTCGACGCCGGCGGCAAATATCTCTACTTCCTCGCGAGCACCGACTACGGCCCGCGGACCGGTTGGGTCGAGATGAGCGCCGTCGACCGGCCGGTGCGCCGGTCGATCTACCTCGCCGTGCTCGCCGCCAACGAGCCGTCGCCGTTCCTTCCCGATGCGGGCGATGAACCGACGGCCCCCGCCGGCGGCCGGCCACGCCCCGACAGCGTTGTTCGCGTCGACGTCCCCGGCATCAATCAGAGAATTCTCAGTATCGACGTCCCGGCCGCCGACTACGCAAGCATCGCCGCTGGTCCTGCCGGAACCGTCTTCTATGCCGAGCCGGCGGTCGATCCCAATGGTCGGCCCGTTCCCGGCGCGGTTCGCCTCCAACGCTTCGATCTGCGAACTCGCTCGGCCGTGCCGTTCCTCGACGCCATCCGCAGCTACAGTCTCTCCGGCGATCATAAGAAACTTCTCTACTCCGCCGGCGGGGGTGCAAATGCGAGGTGGGGAGTCGTCGGCACCGACAAGCCGGCGCGTGTCGGTGACGGCGCGCTCAACGTCGCGACGCTCGAGACGATGGTCGACCCACGCGCCGAATGGGCCGAGATCTTCCGCGAGACGTGGCGCGACCAGCGCGACTACTTCTATGACGCCAAGATGCATGGCGCCAATTGGCAAGCGATCTCCGCCAAATACACGCCGCTCCTCGCGTACGTAAATCACCGGACCGATCTCACATATCTCATCGCGCAGACTGGCGGCGAGCTCACGGTCGGACATTCGTACATCAGCGGCCCAGGCGACCTTCCGCCAGATACGCCGGTCAATGTCGGACTCCTTGGCGCGGACTACTCGATCGAGAACGGGCTTTACCGATTCCACCGGATCTACACCGGCGAGAACTGGAACCCGGACCTGCGCGCGCCGCTTCGCGCTCCAGGAATTCAGGTCGCTGAGGGCGACTATTTGCTCGAGGTCAACGGGCGCACGCTGGCTCCGCCGATGAATGTCTACCAGCTGTTCGAGGGCACGGCGAATCACCAGATCGTCCTTCGGGTGAACAGCACTCCCACGCTCGACGGTTCACGCACGGTGACCGTGGTGCCGACGGCGAGCGAAGACGGCCTTCGCACTCGCGCATGGATCGAGGACAATCGGCGCACCGTCGACAAGCTGTCGGGGGGCAAGCTCGCGTACGTGTGGCTTCCGAACACGTCGATCCCGGGCTACACGGCGTTCACGCGTTACTTCTACGCGCAACAGGACAAAGACGGAGCCATCATCGACGAGCGATACAATCACGGCGGGCTCGTGGCCGACTACATCGTGAACGAGGTCGATCGAAAGCCGATGGGCTATTTCGCGCTGCGGGACGGAGAGCCATTCAGCTCGCCGCTCGCGGGAATCTTCGGACCGAAGGTCATGGTGATCAACGAGTCCGCAGGCTCGGGCGGCGACGCCCTTCCATTCTTTTGGAAGCTCCGGAAGATCGGACCGCTCGTCGGCACGCGGACCTGGGGCGCCTTGGTGGGCACGACTGGCGTGCCGCCGACGCTCGATGGCGGCGGCATCACGGCGCCGAGTTTAGCGTTTTATGATTTGAACGGGCACTGGGCCGTCGAGAACGAAGGAGTGACGCCCGACGTGCCCGTGCAATACACTCCGGCGGACGTCATCGCTGGACACGACCCGCAACTCGAACGTGCGGTGCAAGAAGGCCTCAAGCTGCTCCAACAGAACCCGGTAAAGCGCGTGCCACGCCCGGCGCCGATCGATCGGACGTCGAAGCCGCCGAAGTAGAAGATCGTACGCGGGTCAGCGGCCTCGCCGGGACACGATCCCGAGAGGCCGCGCCTCACGGTGGCGCACCGCTCAGCCGCGACGTCCGTTCGAGCGAACACGCGAGAAGGTCACGCCGAGCACGCGCACCGCGGAAATGTTGCCCGTGCCGTCGGGTACGAAGATCACCTGGGTGGACGAACCGGCCGCGCCGTGCGCGCGGAACGTGTCGTAGTCGAAGGGCTCGAGCCGCACCGCCGGTTGATCGACGATCGCCGCATTGAGGGCGCCATCCACGAGATTCACCTTCACCTCTCCGTACGCGGAGTCGGCGAAGGTGCCCGTGTATCGGTCGAGCGGTAGCGTCGGCTCCGTGACGACATGAGGCCCCGCTGCGGTTCGCGCCGCGGACGCCGGAGCCTTGAAGAACGCGCGAAGCTCGGCGCTCCAGTCTCGCGATGGTCCGCCGTTGTAGAGATCGAACGCACTGTACATCAGCCCGTGGCGCAGCTCGGCGTGATCGAGGTTTTCGAGTACGTAGACGCCGAGCTTTTCGTTCGGCAAGAGACCGATGATCGCGCACAGTCCGTTGATGCTGCCGGTATGCATCCACACCTGCTGGCCCGCATAGTCCTCGATGAACCACCCGAGGCCGTAGCTGAAGAAGTTCGGCTTGGAGAGGGCCAGATTCGGATAGGTCTCCTGGTCAGCCGCGATCTGCGGCGTGACGATCTCTCGGAAGGTGGCCTGCGAGATGAGCCGACGATTTCCGACGCGTCCGCTGTCGAGCACGAACCGCATCCACTTCGACATATCCGCAACGCTCGACCAAACCGATCCGGCGGACGCGACGCCGTCCGTCGAGCGAACGGGGACGACGACCGCCGAGTCACCGGACAACGCGTGGGGCACCGCAACGTTCGGCTTTCCGACGATCGTGGCGACGAGCGGCTCTGTTTCGTTCATCCCGAGTGGAATGAAGATGCGCTGTCGGACGAACGTCTCCCAGGGCATGCCAGATGCGCGCTCGATGATCGTGCCGCTCAGCGCGTACATCACATTCTGATACTGCCATGTCGAACGAAACGACGCCGTCGGCTGGATGAAGCGGAGTCGGCGAATCACCTCGGCGGGAGAATAGTGCCAGGACGCCGCCCAAAACAGGTCGGTGCCGGCCAATCCCGTCCGATGCGTTAAGAGATCGCGAATGGTGAGCTCGCGCGTGGCCCAAGGATCGGCAAGTTGGAGCTCTGGAATGAATTTCGACACCCGGTCGTCGAACCGCAGCTTGCCCTCGTCGACCAGCATCGCGATGGCCGCTGACGTTATCGCCTTCGTCGTCGATCCGATCGCGAAGCGCGTGTGCTCATCGGCGCGGGCCGGTTTGCCGACTTCGAGCACGCCGTAACCTTTCGCGAAAACGAGCGAGTCGTCCTTGACCACGGCGATCGCGAGTGCCGGCACATGCCAATCGCGCGCGGCAGCGGCGACGTATTTGTCGAACGCCGCCCAGTCAGGCCCCTTCCTCGTCTGCGCAGAAGCGGCCGCGGAAGCGACGAGCAAAATCGCCGAGGCGCTTCGAGACTTACTTCGCATTGGTCGTCACCACGGGAAGGCGGATGTATGACGCCCTGTCGCGTGAACGGAATACGCGATGGGTTTGCGCTTTGAAGTCCGTGTCCTTCGCCTCGAAGATGTTCGGCACGAACGTCTGCGGATTGCGATCGATGAGTGGAAACCAGGAGCTCTGAACCTGAACCATGATCCGGTGCCCTTTCTTGAACGTGTAGTCCTGCGTGTGCAGATCGATCACGTACTCGTCGACGTGGTTTGGCGTGATCGGTTGAGGTTTCTCGAATCCGCCGCGGAACCGCCCGCGGAGGACGTCGTTCGCCACCATGAACTCGTAGCCGGCCATTTTCGTCGGCTCGGCGTCCGCTGGATACACGTCGATGAGCTTGACCACCCAATCCGCGTCGGACCCGGTCGTCGACGCGAACAGATGTGCCCCAATGTCGCCGGCGATGACGACGTCGTCGGACAGTGGCGCGGTCTCCCACGAGACGACGTCGGCGCGCCCGTTGAGAAAACGCTGATCGTCGGCCAGCCACCGGGACCATGTCGAGCCGCCGCCATACGTTGGGCGGATCGGGCGCTGTCGGTACGGAACCGGATTCGCCGGATCGGAGACGAACGAGTCGGCGGCGGCGCTTCTCTGTTCACTCGGCGGCGTAAACGACGCGGCGTGGTCGGCGTGGAGGTACAGCCGCTTCGGGGTCGCCCCGTTTTTCACCGGCCAAGCCTTCCACTTCCGCCAGACGTTCGAACCGGCCTCGAACGTGGTCGCTTCGGGAAGCGCGAGGGTGCCGACGCCCTTCAACCAATAGGCGAACCAGGGTGCCAGCACGTCGCGGCGGTAGTCCGGCGCCGTTGGCGACCCAAATCGGATCGATCCGAGGCTGTCACCGCGGGCGCCGCTCCACCCTCCGTGGTTCCATGGCCCGACGACGAGGTAGTTGAGATTATTCTTATCGTACTTCTCTAACAGGCGATAAATGGTGATCGGTCCATAGAAATCCTCTTGATCCCACCAGCCGGCGACGCTGAGCGTCGGGACAGTCACGCGGTCGATGTACGGCGCTGCGGCCTGACGCTGCCAGAAAGCGTCGTAGTTGGGATGCGTCACGAAGTCGTTCCACGACGGGATCGTCCCGTGCAGATATCGCTCGTTCACATGCGCGAGCGATCCGAGCTTGAGATAGAAGTCGTACGTATCCGAATCCGGAAACGCGAAGGCTGACCGCTCCTTGCTCGTTTCCATCATGACCGCGTACTCGAACCCGTAGCTCAACCGGAATGCCCCGTTGTGATGGAAGTCGTCGCCAATGAACATGTCGGCCGGTGACGCCTGCGGAGAGACCGCCTTGAGCGCCGGATGTGGGTCGAGCATCGCGACGACCGTCAGCCATCCAGGATACGAGGTTCCCATCATGCCGACGCGACCGTTGTTTCGCGCGACGTGCTTGAGCAGCCACTCAATGGTGTCGTACGTATCCGTCGCTTCGTCGATCGCCTTTGGATCGCGCTTGTCGCGCATCTTGCGCAACATCACGAACTGGCCTTCCGACTTGTAGCGACCGCGGATGTCCTGATGAACGAAGATGTACCCGTCGCGCGCGAGCTCCGCGTATGAGCTGGCGAACGCTCGGTCTGCGCCTTCAATTCCGTACGGCGTCCGCACGAGGATGATCGGCAGGTTACCAGCGAATCCGTTCGGGACATAGATGTTCGTATGCAAATGCGCACCGTCGCGCATCGCGATCATCGTATCTGACTTCACGAACGTCGGGATTTTCGCCGCGCCCTCGGGAATTTCTTGCGCTGCGAGCGGAACCACGGCGACGCCGGCCATGCTGAGCATTGCGACGACGTGGCGAGTTTGTTGGAGCATCAACTTCATCGGGCGCCTCACGGGAACCTTGTACGGCCGATCGGACCGCGCGATTGTACACCGTTCTGGTCGACCGAGCAAACGACGCATGAGCAGCGCCCCCGGCTCCGGCCATCGTATCAGCCAACTAAGGCGCACGCGATTCCGGTCCGAACGTCGTATCGAATCCTTGATTTTCGAGAACGATGACACAGACGCGCGGAATGGCAGACGACGCAGGTTGAACCCGAGCCAACGAGTCGGTGAACGGAAGCTTGTCGATCGTCGTGCTCTGCACGGGACGGCGACGGCGTCGAAAATCGCGAGCCGGTGGTTGACTCGGAAAACGCCGTAGCCGGCCGACGTCCAACTCCACGCAATTGTTCAGGCGCTCGTCGGCACGAGCTGTAGCCTCGATGCTTTCGATCATCGTCTTCGACTGGCGATTACTCCCAGCCTAGACTCACGGCGGCCGGCAGCAAAGTTTCAGGATTACGGCGTGAGATTCGACATCCGCTCCGTCGACTGAATGAACTTGACGATGTCGTTCTTGAGTTCCTTTGCCGACTCCTGATTGAGATACGCCATGTGTCCGCTCTTGTAGTACTTGAACTGGACGCGATCGCGATACGTCTTGTCATATCCGAGATGATCGAACGTGTACTCGGCGTTGGCGAACGGCGTCGCCATGTCGTAGTAGCCGGCGCCGACCATCACGTGCAGATAGGGATCCTTCGCCATCGCGGTGCGCAGCATCTCCGAGGTGCTTGGGAAGCCCGCGCCAAGGTTTCCGCCGCCGCCGAGACCGGTGTAGTCCCACCGGCCGGCGTGCCCGCCGGTGTAGTACTGCAGATCATTTGTGTAATTGAGATCGCCGTGCAGGTAGCGCATATACGCCGCCATGAACGCGCCGGCCGGAGCGACGTCCGACGGATCGTAGTCCTGCCGCTGACTCGACGGGTTGCCGTTGATGCCGATCATCCGGCTATCGTAGCGTCCGACGATCTCGCGCTCGTTGCGCAGCAGTTCCGTGCGGAACACGCCCGGATCGATGCGAAGATTCGTGCTCACGATGAATGACGGAGACAATCCCGTGAGCCGCGCCGTCTGCTGCGCGACCGTGTTTCGCTCGGCCTGTGTGAGCGTGTTGCCCTTCGCGAGCGCCGTCATGTAGTCACCGAACGCGAACACGCGCGCCTGCTGCACGACCTGCTCGAGCGATTTGCCCTGCAGATCGGCCGGCAGCTTCTTGTGATACCACGCGGTCGCCGTATACGTCGGCAGGAAACTCTCATAAGGAATGTCGTTCGACGGCGCGGGCTGGATGTTCGCCAGGTCGAGCACCGTGCCAAGCAGCATGATGCCGTTCAACTCGATCCCTTCGGAGCTCTGCAGCTCCGACGCAAGGCCCGCCGAGCGGAAGGTGCCGTAGCTCTCGCCATAGAGATACTTCGGCGACGCCCAGCGATTGTACTTGTCGAGATAGTTGCGAATGAACTGCCCGAACATCGACAGGTCGTTCGACGCGCCGGTGAACTCGCTGACCTTGACCCCGGGCGCTGGACGCGAGTAGCCGGTCATCATCGCGTCGACCTGCACGAGATCCGTCTGATCGAGCGGCGAATACGGATTGTCGACGAGGTTGTACGGCGGCGCGGGCTGCGAGCCGTTCGGCCCCATCTCCGGGTGCTTCGGGCTCATGAGGCCCATGCTCAACCAGATCGACGCCGAGCCGGGACCCCCGTTGAAGAAGAAGGTGACGGGGCGCGTCGCGGCGTCGGTCTGATCGCGCGTGTAGGAGACGTAGAACACTGTGCCTTTGGGCTTACCATCTGCATCGCGAACGATCATCGTGCCGGCGTTGGCCGTATAGCCGATCGACTTGCCGTCGATGTTCGCCGTGTGATGCGTCGTGGCGACATGTTCAACGGCAGCGACGCCGACCGCGGTGTCGGCGGTCGCTCCGCCGGCTCCCGGGGGGCCGCCACGACCGCCGCGGCCGCCGGGCTGTTGCGCCGCGGCGGTCGTCGCGAGAAAGACCGAGCCTAATGCTCCGACCACGGCGCACTTCAGCAGACTGTTTTGCATGCGATTCTCTGATCTGAGGCGTGAATACTCGCGGGCGCCGGAGTGATACGGCGTCGCGCGACGAGATGGACCATCACCATTTAGACTATGGGTGGGTCGCACGATCGCAACCCGGGAAGGTCGGATTCGTGAGTCTACTACAGCGAACTGCAACTTCACAACGCGCCTTTCGAGGATGAAACCGCAGTGAGATCGATCGGACACACTCACCACAAATTCACGGCCCTCGTGTGGGTCGCGATGGCGACTGCTGGGACGGTGCGGGCCGCAGCGCAGCAACCCGCGACGATTCCGTACAACCAGACCTTCGTCACGAAACACACGGGCGTCTTCGGCGGCGAGAAGATTTCCTATACCGCGACGGTCGCGCCGACGCTGCTCACGGATTCTACCGGAGCTCCCGCGGTCAATTTCGTGTCGACGTCGTACACGCGCGACGACGTCCGCGATCCGAGGAACCGCCCGGTGATCTTCGGTCTCGCCGGCGGCCCGAGCAACGCATCGAACGCGTATCACACCCGATTCCTCGGACCCAGGCGCATCATGGATCCCGCGCCGGGGCACGAAGCCGACGGCGCGAGGATCATCGACAATCCGAGCGGCATTCTCGACGTCGCCGATGTCGTGCTCATCGATCCGGCGGAAACCGGATTCTCGCGAATTCTTCCGGCGGGAAAACAGAGCTACTACTACAGCGTCAACGGCGACGTCGCGTCGATCGAGCAGTTCATCGACGCGTGGCTCAAAGCGCACGATCGTGAGTCTTCGCCGCGCTATGTCATGGGCGGCAGCTACGGGTCCGTCCGCTCGATCCGCATCGCGTGGGAATTCGAGAAAGCTGGCCGCCCGCTCGACGGCATCATCATGACGGGCAACTCGAGCATGCTGCAGGAGATGAACGGGCCCTTGGCGGTCGCCGCGGATCTCCCGACGTACACGATGACCGCGCTGTACTACGGCAAGGTCGAACGCGCCGGTCGAACAGACGCCCAGATCGCCGATGAAGCATACAAATTCGCGATGCGCGAATACCTCGGCGTCCTCACGACCCTGCAAGACCTCACGCCATCAGAGCGCACCGCATGGGCCGCGAAGCTGCAAGCGCGCACGGGAATCAGCGCCGAGTATTTCCTTGCGCACGATCTCGCCATTCCGCGTCAGCGATTCATGACGGAGTTACTCAAAGACAAGGGATTGGTGTTGAGTAACAATTATGATGGTCGCATGAGTACTCCGGCCGGCCAACCAGCGTCCCAGGCCCCCGATCCGACGCTCGATCTCTTTCGCGCCTACATGCGCGATGAGCTCAAAGTGACGTACCCGATGTCGGAATATGCGTTCGCCGCTCCAAACACTCGCGGATGGAATTACGACGGACCGCCCGACGCGAAACGCGGCGACGGCGGCAACGATTGGCCGCGGATGCTGCGCGAAGTAATGGAGAAAGATCCGAATTTCCGGACGTACAGCGCGAACGGCTACTACGATCTCACGTCCGCGATGGGTCAGGCGAATTTCCTCTTCTCGAAAACGAAGCTGCCGCGCGATCGTGTGGTCGTTCACAACAACGTCGGCGGACACGGTCTTTACACGGACCCATCGACGGCGGCCGCGATCGCTCAGGACGTTCGGAACATGCTCGCCGCCCGTCGCAAACGCTGAGGCGAGTTGTTGAGCGTTTACTGATACTGGATATAGAGCGGCCGCGGCCGGAGTCCCAGCACCTCGAGCGGCGTGAGCAGCGGGTGGCCACCCTGCGCGTCGTTGTGGAAGAAGAGTTTGAAGCCCGTGAACTCGACCGGCTCGGCGTCGATATAGTCGCGATATGACTCGAACTTCTGCCACGGCGGCCCGAACCCGTCCATGTCCATCACGATCTGCACGTGCGGATCGAGTTGGATCTGCTTCGCGTTCGAGACCATCTCCGTGCGGAAGCGGTGGATGACGAGCACCTTCGGCGGCAGGTGTTTCTCCGTCACAAGCTGCCGAAGCTGCTCGGTAACCCAGTTCACGTCCTTCGCGTCGATCTGCCCGAACTTTTTGCCCGGCACAACGCCTTCTTTGGCGTGGTGCATGAAGAACTCCGGATCGATCGCGAGATGAACGTCGGGCCGCGAGAGAAACGGCATGAGTCGCGGAAGCTCTTGCTGCATCGTGCTGTGCCCGACCTGAATGTCGAGAAACAGCAGCGCGTGCTTCTGCTGCGCCCAGCCGTAGACCTTCTCGATCAGCGTCGTGTCCATGCGGAGGCGATACATACCGTCCTTCCCCGGTGCGCCCTGCGCCGTCACGGCGATCAACTGCAGTGCGGGCTGCGTCGGCGTTGCAGGATCGGCACGCTGCCACTCGTTTACGGCGGTGTCGAGCTTCGCCAGCATCTCATCCGGAGGATACTCGCCCAGCACTCCCATCCTCTTCGACAAGGGGTTGCCGTAGAACGCGACGATGCGATGCGACGGCAAAGGCGAGCCCTCGATCGGCGCAGGCACGGCCGGCCAGTTTGCAAGCGTCCTACGACCAACCGCGACGGCTGACGCGTAGGCAATCGAATCGTGCTTCGATCGGTGAGCGATGAGCTGCGGACGTGCGGTGTCCACGGGGGCGGCGGGCGCGGGCGCGGGCGCGGGCGCCGACGCTGTCGGACGAGTCGCGGTTGTCTCAGCCTTGACGTCGGCGACGGGTTTCGCATCCGGGGTCGCCTCATGGCCAGCGGTGCAGCCGGCGGCGGCCCAGATGATGAGAACGCTCGATAAAAACTGATTCAACAGGCTCAGATGTCGCTTCCGATTGGGATCTTGGCCGAACGATACCGAAAGCGTACTCTAACCTCCTGCCGCGAGATCGGCTATCGTTGTGCCGGCATTAGTAAAGTTGAATAGGCGTTCGGCTGCGCTACCCTGCTCCCTCGTATTCCTGTGAGGGCGCCATGACGTACAGGCGCATCGCCTCGTCTCTTCTGTTTCTCCCGATGGCGGTCTCTGCTCAGCGCCGCGCGCCCAACGCCGATGCGCGTGCTACTCATCGGAAACAGCTACACGTACGTCAATGACCTGCCGATGGTCATCGCGGATCTCGCCGCAGCCGCCCATGACGCACGACCGTTCGCGCCCGAAGTTGTGCTCGTCGGCGGAGCCACGCTCGAATCGCACATCGCCGGCCCCGACGCCCTGCCCGCGATTGCTCGCGGTGGCTGGGATGTCATCGTACTGCAAGAGCAGAGCACGCGCCCACTCACAGACCCGGACAAAATGCGGCGCGACGTGAGAACGCTTGCCGAGGCGGCAAAGAAGGTAAATGCGAAGATCGTGCTCTGCGAAACGTGCGCGCGAAGCGGCGCCAGCGACGGCATCCGTGTTTGCGTCGCTCGGCGTGAGCCAATCGACACGATGCGGCGGTAACGTTTTGGAAAAATTGCGTCCTCCGTGCTCGATGGAGCGTTGCATTTGGAAATTGTGAACACTACTTATCTGCGCCGTGAGTTTTCGGTTTAAGGCGTTAGACCTCAACAAACACGGCTGTTCGTTTTGTATTGAATCGGGTCCGTCCCTCACCCTGCTGCCGTGATCCGCGATCCGGCCGTTGAGAGGTGTGTCGTATGTTTTCCAGTTGGCGCGAACTAAACGCGCTCAAGCGCGTGCGAACATCACGGCACCGAAGCTCAACTCTGCCACTGCTCGGACTTCTCTGCGGTGTGCTGGGCGTGGGCGCGAACACCTTCCGCGGTCCGTTGCCGGTCGTCCAGCCGAATCCAAATCTCGAGCGCGCAGGTGCGCTGAGCCACGGAGTGCTGACGGTCACTCTCGAAGCGAAGGAGAGCCGTTTCTGGATACACGGGCCGAGCCGGCCGCCGACGACGATCGCGGCGTTCGCCGAGCCGGGTCGGGAGCCGCAGATGCCGGGGCCTCTTCTCCGTGTCGTAGTGGGTACCGAAATTCATCTCTCGGTTCGCAATTCACTCGCGATGCCGCTGACGTTCTTCGTGCCGGCCGCCGTCGCTGGCGGGTCAGTTCACGGAACGGGGCCGGATTCCATCTTGGTGGCTCCGGGCACCGTCGGGCAATTCATCGTGCGGGCGAGATCGCCCGGCAACTACGCGTATCGCGCGACCACGCCCACAGTCGCCGGCAGAGTGACATTGCTGACGGGAGCACTCGGCGGTGCGCTGGTGATCGACACACTTGGCGCGCCGGCGCGGCCGAATGATCGCGTCTTCGTGATCATGACGACGCTCGATTCCGAAGCCGTCGCCGGGATCGAAGATCGCGCGACGATGGGTCGCCTTCGAGCCGGAGCTCCGCTCGCCCTCGGAGGGCCCAACGGGTTTGAAGGGGTTGCCTTCACAATCAACGGCCGAACATGGCCGAACACCGAGCGCATCTCGGCGACGGTAGGCGATTCGTTGCACTGGCGCGTGATCAACGCATCGCCGGAGTCGCACCCGATGCATCTGCACGGCTTCTACTATCGCGTGGATGCGTTCGATGGCGCCGGTGCCGGCCAATTCGAACCTCCCGCGCCGAGCCAGATGGTCGTCACACAATTGCTACCGTCCCTGGCGGCGATGTCGATGACTTGGTCCCCGGACCGCCCGGGCCACTGGCTATTCCACTGTCATTTCGCGCTCCATACCATGCCGGATTCGATGTCGGCCGCGCGGAACGATCGGGGGATGCCCGATATGTCCGGGCTTATGCAGGAGGTCGATGTCGCGCCGCGTCACGGTGTGCGAGTTCCCAGCGCTCCCGCACCGATCCGCCATCTCCGGCTCGTTGCCACAGTCGACAGCCAGCTACTGATCGGGGTACTCAACCCGCCCGGTCGTTACGTCCCCGAGCCCTCGATGCGCTTTGTGATCGAGGAGAAGAATCGTCGCATCGACACGAAACGGGCCTTGAGTCCCGAGCTCGATCTCACCCGCGGTGAGCCCGTATCGATCATGATCGTGAACCATCTCTCCCGGCCCACGAGCGTGCACTGGCACGGCATCGAGCTCGAAGACAGCTATATGGACGGCGTCCCGGGAGTGAGCGGCGACGGATCGCGGCTGACGCCGGAGATCGCGCCGGGGGATTCCTTCGAGGCGCGCTTCACGCCGCCGCGCGTCGGAACGTTCATGTATCACGCGCACGTGGATGAGCCACGCGAGGAGCAGGCCGGGCTCGAAGGCGCGCTCATCGTCCGCGAGCCTGGGGCTATGCCCTCGCCCGATGAGCACCTCTTCTTCTTCAAGGGCGGCGGGATCAACGGCGAGTCGAATCCGGACACAGTCGTGCTCCATGTCGGTCGGCCCGCGACGTTGCGATTCTTCAATTTGGCCAACTGGGAGGTCTTAACAAACTTCTCGTTGACCGCGCGTACCGACAGTGCGCTGCGTCTCGCGAACGACACGTTGCTCGTGCGTTGGCGGCGACTCGCCAAAGACGGTTTCGCGCTGCCCCCGGCGCAACAGATCCTTCGACCAGCGCGCCAACTCGTGAGCATGGGAGAGACGTACGACGTCGAATACACACCTGAGCGACCAGGAACACTCCGTCTCGAGCTGCGTGGGCCAAAGGGTCAGCTGACTTTCAGGGTGCCCATCCGTGTAGAATGACGTTCTTTCCCCGTTCTTTCTTGGCACGGCTTTGGTGTCTAACGAAGGCTTCACTTGGGCATTACACCCGCGACAGCCCAGCAAGTTCTTCGGACGTCCAGTGCCATCAAGCCGTGTTTCGTGTGGGGAATGTGAGGCCCTCGATCATCTCCTTCACGAGTAGAACGCGCGCAGAGATGGAGCCAAACGCCAAGAGCGACGCAGGCGTTCGCACGAGACCGATCATCAGCAACGCTGGGCCGATCACGCCCCGACCGCGATGGCGGCAAGGAGCCACGGAGCGTCACGAGATACCGCGCAGGTGACTCAAAGCCTCACTCCTTCACCGTGATCACGAACGCGACGACTCCAGCGATCCCGATCACGCCGGCGATATAAAATGGAAATCCTGGGCTGATACGCCACAACAGTCCACCGATGAACGCCGCCGGTGCAATCGCCAGACTCCGACAGAGATAGTACAGCCCGACCACTCGGCCTCGGAGCGATGGCGCGGCGAAGTCGACGATCAGCGCTTTTCGAGCTGGCTCACCGAGCTCGCGGAGACCGCCAATAACGAATGCCGCCACGAGCCAACCGAAGGTCTTTGCGCGGACGACCGCGATCGGGAATAACGCGAATGCGATGAACGTCGCCGTAACGAACGGCTTCTTCCCCGCTCGTTGCGCGAAGTGCGACGCCGGTACTTGTACCACGATCGTCGTCAACGCTTGGATCGCGATCAACACACCGAACCTCGGCGCGCCGATGCCGATAACATTGATCGCATAGAGGACAAGAAAGACGTCGACGAGACCGTCGCACGTTCGAATGAAGACGTCCGACAACAAGAGCCAACGCAGCGACGACGGAAACGATTGCCAGACCCCCCGCACGGTCACTGGCTCTGCATCCGGGATGATTGGAATCCGCAGTCGAGCGGCAACTGCAATCGTCAGCGCCGCCATGACGAGCGACACGATCAAGCCGAGTCGAACACCGTCACGAATCCCATACGCTGCAACCGCCAAGCCGCCGAGTGTCGGTGCAATGACGATCGGAATGCGCCGAAGGATGGACTGGACGGTGAAGCCCATCGAGCGCTTTTCTTTCGGAAGCGCGTCGCCCACGACGGCAAAGAGCGTTGGACTCGCCATGCTGTCCCACGCCATGACAAGGGCGAGTCCAACAAACGCGACCTGCCACGACGCAAGCGCCCAGTACACTGCGTAGCCGAGCGCCGCGAGTGCGGTGAACGCGACGAGTGCGAATCGTCGGCCGTAGCGATCAGCAACCCAACCGCCCGGATACTGGTACACGCCGTCCAAGAAGTCCTCGGCGGTCCCGAAGGCGCCAATCGCGGTGATCGGTGCGCCGAGTGACTGCAAATACTTCGGCAAAAAACGACGCCAGAGATTTTCGCCGCAGCCGAGCAAAAACATGCTGGTCGAAACGGCGACGATCTCCGGCGTTAGCCCGAAGAACTCAACAGCGCGTTCGCGCCGCGTCAACCTTTCTTCGACTTCGTTTGATCGAGTGCCGCTCGAAGGCCCTTTGCGAGGGTCACTGCGTCGTCGTTCGCCCAAAAGTGCATGAAGTACAGACGCGGCTCCTCGTCGATCATGTGGCTGTGGAGCGCGGTGACTTCGATTCCGTGATCACGCAGCGCACGAATTACGGGATTTACTTCGTTCCCGCGCAACACGAAATCGCCGGTGATTGCCGCCTTTCCGCCGCCAGTGGGTTGAAAGTTGATTCCGGTCGCAACGCCCATTGATGGGGGAACCTCCTGCCCCATCTCCATGATTTTCTCGCTTCGCGGCACGCTCACCTGATAGACCACGCCGTTCAGTTTTCCGGCGACCCCGAGTGCTTTGGCAATTCCTGCCGTATCGAGATCGGCTGCCGAGGGCGCTGTAGGCGGTGACGCGGGACCCAGCGGTGTCTTACTTTGGCCCAGCGCATCGTGAATCGTGTGCGCGATCTTCGCCGCGTCTCCATGCGCGGAGATGTGCATGTACATCACCCGGGGCGATTCGTGGAGGATGTGATTGTGCACTGCCGTTTGCTGCACGCCGCCGGCCTGCAAGGCCGTCATGACAGGGCTCACTTCTTCATCAGTGAGCACGAGATCTCCCATCGCCATTGCTTCGCCCTTGGCGGTCTCCTTGAAAGCGACCCAACCGCCGAGTGCCAGCGCCGGCTTTAGCGTCACGCCGCCGGTCGTCACGGTGAGATCGCCACGAGGAAAGCTGAACTTGATCACGTTGCCGGGTTGCATGGCGCCCTTCCGGCCCAGCGCCTCCTCTACCGCCGACCACGGCGTGGCACCGCCCTTCTGTTGTGCGGCGAGCGGGCCGGCGAAGGCGCCGGCGAAGGCACCCGTTAGCAGACTCCAATGAGCGATCGTGCAAATAGCCTTGCGCATGCATTCCTCCGGAAGGGTTTCCTGTCCGTTCTTATCCGAGCGAGTCGAGTAGCTGTTCCACCGTGCGACGATTGCGTCCCGTGCCGGTGTCGAACCCGTCACTCACCATCGGCAACTTATCCCAGCGATCCTGTAAAGGTGCCTGCACCACAGGTAGCTCGCGGCCGCACTCCGGCGTCGGGCTCAATGCCAGCGGATTCTGCCGCATAAGCAAGGCCACGGTCGTGTGCTCCGCGCGTGAAGCACTGCACAGCGATCACGCTTTTGGCAAATCCGTAGAGGCTGACAAAGAGCACTGTCGGCAACTCTGCTGACCCGCCGGCAGCGATCTCGTCTCCTCCGACGAGTGAATTACTCAAGAGGCTGCGTGACTGACTTGAATTCCGCGCCCTTCATGAGCGTGATATCTGCAACGGCCTTTCCGTCCTTGACGGTGGCGATCGCACTCACCGCACTGTATCCAGCGTTTGCGGCGCGAGCTTTCTCGAGCGCCGATGAAAGCGATGCTTTTGCCTTGGCCAATGCTGCGCTCTGCGATTCCGCGGCCTTGAGATCGTCACCGCTGGTGATCTTCTCGGTCTTCGCAACCTTTCCCGTCGTGTGATTCACGATCACTTCGGAAAAGGCGCCGCCCTTTTCCGTATAGACGGAGAGCTGCAGCTTGCCATCCTCGTACTCGTATTTTGCCGATATCGGCTTGCCGTGCGCCGAAGCCGCGGTGACGGCCGTCGCGAGCGCGACGTGTTTCGCCTTCAGCGCGGTTGCGAGCTCCTTGTTTGATTCTTGTGCACCGACGTTGCTCGACAGCGCGAGCGCCGCGACGACGGCCGCGGCGTGAATAGAACGAAACTGGCTGCTCCACATATTGCGCATGCGGCTCCTCCGATGAGAAGGATTCGTTCAGCACCCGTTCGTCGCGGAAGATGCAACGATCAGGACGGGTGCTTCAGTTGTGATACAGCCGCGTGTCAAATGAACATACAGCCGCCGACTGGCATCCGCACGACGCTACTCGGGACGCCGGCGACCCGAGAGTAAGTTAGATACAGTTGTGCTAGCCTTCCCTGTCTATGCGTCGCTCCACTCACGTATCCCGCAACTCTAGAGCGCGACCGCAACAATCGGTCGGTGCGCCTTCGGCCGTCGTCGCATCATCGACGCGATGGTTGTTGCTGATTCACCAGATTCCACCGAAGCCGGACTACCTTCGTGTGAAAATCGGGCGCCGGCTACAGCGAGTGGGGGCGGTTGCGATCAAGAACAGTGTGTACGTTCTGCCGCCGACACCGGAAGCGTACGAGGATTTTCAATGGATTGTCCGCGAGATCGAAGAGGGCGGCGGTGAGGCGTTCGTGTCCGAGGCTGCGTTGGTCGGCGACGGGCTCACAGACGATGCAGTCCGAGCGCGCTTCAATGCTGCTCGCGCCGAGGAATACGCGGCGATTCTATCCGACGCGCGACATTTGCTGAAAACACTGAAGGCGACACGGCTGTCATTAAAAGGCGCGAAGAAAAGGAGCCGAGCCGGTCGCGCGCGAAACGCCAACGCGTCAACGCAAAACGCCGAGCACGAACTCGCAAAGCTCCGGCGTCGGTACGAGACGGTGAGCTCGATCGACTTCTTCTCGTCGGCAGAAGGCGAAATCACATCGGCGGTGCTCTCAGATATTCAACAAGGCATCGTACATCAACGAACTGACCGCCGGGCAGTCGCCGAATCGAAGCCCATCGACGGCGCGACATGGGTAACGCGACGCGGTGTTCACGTTGACCGGATCGCCTGCGCGTGGCTCATAGGCCGGTTCATCGATCGTCGGCCGCGCTTTCGGTTCGTTGACCCGAATCGCTACTCACACGTCGAGGGCGAACTGCGCTTCGACATGTTCGAGGCGGAGTACACACACGTTGGCGACGCATGCACCTTTGAAACGCTTTTGGACGAGTTCCAACTGAAAGCCAAAGCGCTTCGAGAGATCGCTGAAATCGTTCACGACGTCGACTGCAAAGATGCCAAATTCCACCGCGAAGAAGCCGTTGGCTTGGCGCGGTTGATCGCCGGCATCGCGAAGCTCTGTGATCGGGATGAGGACCGAGTGGAACGCGGACGGACGCTTTTCGATGAACTCTACACTGCATTCGGAGGAGACCTGTGAGATCCGCAGCATCGACGCTGCGAGCAGCGGCATTCACGGCCGCGCTGGCTCTCCGTTGCGCGGAGTTCCGCACAGTGAGCGACGAATGACCCGCAAGTCAGCATCACCGGATCGGACTGAGAGTATCGAGCGAGACCCAAACACCGTCGGGCTGCTGCCATTCGAGATGCATAATTGGATGGACCTCCCACAGGGTCCGCCGATTGCGGCGAATACTCTCGGGATGCATCTGATCGAGTAGCAGCCAGCCGGAAACGCGGACCGGCACCTGGGTCGCTACCAGAGCGGCGAGTCGATCCTCCGTCCACGCCGAATGCTTGGCGCGAACTCGCGGCGTCAACTCCACGACCATCGCGTCACCAGCCGTCTGATGCGCCTTCTCGGTGAGCCACAAGTGAAAGTCCCTGTGTCGGCGCGCCGTCGAGTAGCAATTCGGCGGCTCTGGGCCTTCGAGCCGGTAGCCAGCGAGATAGCCGTCGACCCGAATTGCCGCACCTTCATAGCGATTTACATCGTCGCGCTCACCCTGCGTCCACTGGTTGCGGAACCGGTAACCGACGCGCCTCGGCCACGGCAGGTTGGCAATCATGCTCCACGGAACTGCGATGTAATTCGCGTCGTCGATGCGGTCCTTCAGGCGATTCAACGCGTAGTCGGGCTGCGAGCCATCGGCACCGCATCCTTCGAACTCTGAGTCGACGGGCGCCGGTTTCGGCGCCGCGCGCAAGACATCCGTCCCCGTCGTCGACACCCGATTTAGGGGAAGAAAGCCGCAACTCGTCGCGACGATTGGTAGCAAGGATGCGGACAACGAGCCAAGCCCAACACGGAGGCGACGATTCATAACTCAATCGCTGCGGCGCGGCGCGGCTCGACGAACTCGGCCAGTGTTGAGCCTTTCCAACCGGCTGTCGAAATGCGAGCACGACGGCGAGGAACCAAATCGCCCCCGCTCCGACCGCGGCCGTCGGCCAACGCACGCCGATGTAGACGCGCGAGAGCAACATCGTGACGAAGAGGAGAGGTCACGCAACGTGACCGCGTCGCGGCCAAATCGATGGCCGCGGACGCGCAAATGCGACTTTCAACAAAAAGCTTGAGCAGATAGTTCCCCGCGGCTGGAGCGCCAAACTGCGCGACGATCTCCGCGTGTCTGCGCCGGCGAAGCCAGACGCCGAGCGCGATCAGTACAGCGAGGATTGTGATATTGGTGCCGAGCCAAGGAAGCGCTAGAAGCATCAGATCGAGCTCGAGGGGCAATGGCACGTGCGAAGGGCGCAGCACGGCGACATGTGAGATGGAACACACGACGAGAGGAGAACATCGTGGGGACAACTGATCAACCGCAGCCGCTCAATGCCGGGGATGGTCCGCCGCGCATGCCGCGTTGGGTGAAGGTGTTTGGAATTGTCATTCTCGTTCTCATATTGCTGATGGTCTTGCTGATGGCGACTGGTCATCATGGGCCTAGTCGCCATATGCACTTCGGAAATGCGCGCGACGACAGCTCGGCCGCGACGGACGCGGCTCGGCCGTGACGATGACACCGGCCGTTCGCAAGTTGGTGCTGACCATCCATCTCGCAGTCTCAATCGGATGGATCGGCGCCGTCGTTGCGTACCTCGTGCTGGGCATGTCCGCTGCGACGAACGCGGACGTAGAGATAGTGAGAGCCGCATGGATCGCGATGGACCTGATCGGCTGGCTTGCGATCGTTCCACTCGCGGTCGGATCCCTCGTCACGGGCCTCATTATCTCACTTGGGACCGCGTGGGGATTGTTTCGTTACTACTGGGTGGTGATCACGTTCGTGCTCACCACCTTCTGCGTCCTCATACTGCTCCTGCACATGCCGTCCGTGAGCTCTGTCGCTCGCTCGGCGCGCGCGACCGCCGGACCGACCGTGACAGAGCGCGGCGGGGATCTATTGCATCCTGGCCTTGGTCTCCTGGTCTTGCTCGTCATCACGGTTCTCAACGTCTACAAACCGCGGGGCGTGACGCCGGACGGCTGGCGCAGGCAGCGCGAAGAGAGGAGCCACCCTTAACTCCGCGCAAGCCATCGGAACAACCATCGTTGCTTGGCTATTCGGGCCATTAGAGCCTAGAATTTCACCGCGATGGCGCTTGAGGATAGGAAGCGTCGGCCCTATCTCCGCCGCGCTGAACGCTTAGACGACCATCCGGATCCGGTTCCCCTCGCTGTCCGCAACGTACAGCGCCCCGAGCGCGTCGACGAGCACGCCGTGTGGCCGCGCCAGCGAGCACCGCAGCGGATCTGGTTCGGGCCCATCGCCACGCCTCCCGGTGCCGAGCACCGTGGTGATGATCCCCGACCGCAAATCGATCCGGCGGACGACATGGTTCTCCGTGTCGGCGACATATAGCGTATCGCGCCACCACGCGAGCCCCTTCGGCCCCGCGACCTTCGCCCAGCGCGCTTGAGCGCCGTCGCCTGCGTAGCCCGCGTCTCCTGTGCCGGCGATGTGCTCCAGCGTACGCGCCGCCGCGTCGATACGGTAGATCCTGTTGCCCCCGCTGAGGGCAAGATACAGGTCGCCCGACGCGTCGATCGCGATCGACCTCGGACCGTTCAATGGCGTCCCCGCGAGCGGTCCGTGGTCCGGCATTGCACCCGTCGCCCCCGTTCCGGCGAAGGTCTCGATTATCCCGGTCGCCAGGTCGACCTGCCGGATGCGCTGGTTCCCGATATCGCAAATCAGCAATTTTCGTCGGCGCGAATCGACGACCACACTGTGGGGGCTACTCAACTGGGCGCGCTGCGCCGCGCCGCCGTCCCCTGAGAAGCCCGCCATACCGGTGCCCGCGAACGTCGAGATCACGCCGGTCGTCGCGTCCACCTTCCGCACCACGTGGTTATCGCGCTCGACGATGTAGAGATGTCCCGCGGCGTCGAACTGAACCTCGTGTGGCATGTTCAGGGACGCGTCGACCGCCTGGTCGCCGTCACCGCGGTACCCCTGCTCCCCGTTGCCCGCCACTGTCGAGGTGCGACGTGTAGCGAGATCGAGCCGGCGAATCCGCTGATTGTCCAGATCGCAAAAATACAGCGCACCGTCCGGCCCGATCGCCAGCCCGTACGGGTTAGCGACCTGCCGGTCGGAGTAGCCCGGCGCTCCCGTGCCAATCACCGTCGACACACGCGGCGTCGCACGCCGCGGAACCTCCCACTCGCGCGGCGCGGCCAACGCCGCGAGCAGGGTCTTCAGCGCGTCACGTCGGTCCATGAATCACGGTCCAGCGTACATCCATTGGCGATGTTCGTAGCGGTCTTGTATCTAGTTCTCCGGAGAATGCGAATATTCTGATCGCGGCGCCAGCGCGATGCGGTCTCGGTGGCGAACACCGTGCGTTAGCCGGAGCGGCGAGTGCCGCCAATTGGACCGGATTTCTGCGAGACGCAGCGGATTGGTTCTGGAGCGCAAGAGCTGGTCTGGTGATGCAACAACGGCACCCAGGTAACTGGACGCCGTTGGATGCTACCGGATCGTGCTGGACCTTCAGTTAGTGGAGGCGCCGGGAATTGAACCCGGGTCCGAGAATAGATCGACCACAGCTACTACGTGCGTAGTCCGCCGTTAGATGTCTCCGCGCGCTGGTTGGCAGACGACCCACTCGCGGATAAGCCCTCTTGATCTCGCCAATGCGCCGAAGGCACTCGCACCAGCTATCCCGGATTTCCGATACCCATAAAGCCGCCCCGGGCGGGCTTCCTCATGGGCACTTGCAGGCGTAACTAAAAGTTACGCGGCAAGGGCGAAGTTGTTGTTCGCAGTTGGGTTTTTGCGGAGTGTTTAACCAGGATCCCCACGACCTGGGCACGCAGCCACGGCTTCACTTACCCCGTCGAAGCCAGTCGCCCCCGTGACACACAATCTAGTCGTATCGACACGAGAATCAACGATTCTTGCCGTCGAGATTTCATGGCACGCGAGCAAGGTAAAAAGCTACGACGCAGCGACTTGAGCCGATCGATCTCCGGCAACTTCAAGCGTCGGCATTGGCCAACCTCGGCAGTTGCGGCGTCGCACGCTCGAGCAGCGAAACCAGCGACGCCATCTGCGACGCGAACCGGACGATCCACCCGCGCGCAAACTCGCGGTCGAGCATGATGCCCTGAGCAGACGCAACGGTGATCACACCGTAGAGTCGATCCGATCGGACCGGCGCAACCGCGATCATCGGCGAGCCATCGACGTCGCCGCCGAAGTGAGGTCGATCCTCCTCGGCGCTCCAGCGTACCAGTGGTCCCCAGCCAATCATGTCGAAGAACCGCGGCCGAGGCTCGCCTTCCGTCGACCAAGCGCCCGGTAGAAGGACTTGCCGGCTCTGATCCCAGCGCCAAAAAATCGACTCGTCGGCATTCCAGAGATCGCGCATATCCCGGAGGAACTGCGGAAGAATCTCCGAATCGGACATCGGCACCAATGGTGGCGATGGTGCTCGAGGAATCGGTCGCGGAGGCGCGGGCGCGTCGGCTTCGAGGTTCGCGCGCATCGCGCTTCGAACCGTCAGCGCCGCTCCGCCGATCGCCCCCACGGTGCCCGATGCGAGAACAGTGAGCAGCTCGTTCACGACGCGCGTCCCAGCGGACAACCGCCGTCTGCGCGCGATCTATTACTTCCGATGCGTGATTCGCGAAGCCGCCATCGCGGCACCAAAACCATTATCGATATTTGCGACGGTGATTCCCGCGGCACAGCTATTCAGCATCGTCAACAGCGGCGCGATGCCCTGGAACGATGCGCCATATCCAACACTCGTCGGGACTGCGATAACCGGGCCGCGAACGAGACCACCGATCACCGACGGCAGCGCGCCGTCCATGCCCGCGATTACGATCACGACCGCTGCCGACGCAAGATCGTGAAATCGTGCGAGCACACGATGAATGCCGGCGACGCCAACGTCTGTGACGCGTACCACGCAGTCGCCGAGGGCTTCGAGCGTGACGGTCGCCTCTTCAGCCACGGGAAGATCGCTCGTGCCCGCGGTAACGACGGCGACCTTTCCGTCGCCACGCGGCGGCGGCGTCGCCGCTCGCAAGTGCGCCGTCCGAGCGATTGCGTTGAGCTCTACGCCGGGCATCGCTGCCGCGAGAACCTCGGCCGCCTCGCGTTCGATGCGAGTGACGAGAACCCCTTCGCCACTCGCCGCGATGCGCGTCGCAATCTCACGAATCTGTTCGGGCGTCTTCCCCGCTCCGTAGATGACCTCGGGAAAGCCCTGCCTCAACGCGCGGTGGTGATCGATCGTCGCGAAGTCGAGCGACTCGACCGGTTCGGCTGACAATGCGTGAAGTGCAGCGTCAACCCGGAGATCGCCGTTCGCGACCCGAGTGAGCAGGTCGCGAACGTGCTCACGTCTCATACTTCAACAGGCTCCAGCGGTTCCGTGTCAGATTCGGACTCGGCGACAAATCGCTCGCGATGGCGAAGATACTCCTCGAAGATCCCCTCGACCTCGCCAAGCGATGTCACGGCATGAAGCTTCTTCCGCAGCTCGGCGGAGCCTGGCAGACCTTTTACGTACCAGCCGAGATGCTTGCGAAACTCGATGGCTGCGCCGCGGCGATCTGGTTCGTAGTCGTTCGCCATGTGCGCGTGCTCGAGCGCCACGGCGAACTTCTCCTCGACCGACGGGTCGGGACGCATGGGGCGGCCTTCGAGCAGATCGCGAGTTTGGTCGAAAATCCACGGTTGACCGAATGATCCGCGCGCGATCATGACCCCCGCGCAGCCGGTTTCGCGCCACAAACGAAACGCATCGCCAGGCGTCTTGATGTCACCGTTGCCGAGCACCGGGATGTCGAGTGCGTCGACGACGGCAGCGATCTCGTGCCAACGCGCGCTGCCGGAATACATCTGCGTCCGCGTGCGTGGGTGAAGCGCGAGCACGCGCGCGCCCGCGTCCTGGCACCGAAGCGCGATCGTGACGGGATCTCGCATCTCTTCGTTCCAGCCACTCCGGATCTTGCACGTCACTGGAAGCGCGGTGCTCCGCGAAACCGCGCGAATGACGTTCTCCACGAGATTCAGATCCTTCAGGCACCCGGAGCCGCCGTTGCGCTTGACGACTTTCTTGACCGGGCAGCCGAAGTTGATGTCGATGAATTCCGGGGCGAAGACGTCGGTCACGAATGCGGCCGCTTCACCCATGGCGATGGGATCAGCGCCGAAGATTTGGACGCCGATCGGCCTCTCGTCGGGGCCAAAGCGCAATTTGCTGATCGTCGCCTCGTTCTCGCGCCGAATTCCTTCGGCAGATAGGAACTCGGTGACAACGACGTCCGCGCCGAACCGCCGGCACAGGCGGCGGAAGGGCGACTCCGAAACGCCGGCCATGGGCGCGAGATACAGCGGCACTTCAGCGCCGATCGGAAATGGAAAGCGTTTCATCCAGTGAAGTTAAGAGAATGCAGAAGTGCAAGCAACATCAGCGTTTGACACACGTTCTGGACCTAAGTAACTTCGGCGCTCACACGCGAAACGAGACTCGGAATATCAGATGGAACTGCGCGAGTTTTTCAGCGAAGATGCGATCAAGCTCGACCTGAGCGGCGACAGCAAAGACGACATCCTTCGCGAGCTCATCGGCCTCCTCCACCTCGACGAAAAGTCGGAGGGGATGTTGTTCAAGATGCTGAAGCGTCGCGAAAACCTTGGATCGACCGGCATCGGACGCGGCATCGCGATTCCGCATTGTCGTTCACTTGTCGTCAACAAGCTGCGCGTCGCGTTCGGACGGAAGAAAGCGGGCGTCGACTTCAAGGCCATCGACGAGAAGCCGGTGCACTTCTTCTTCCTCATCGTCGCCCCACCGCTCGAAGTCTCGAACCAGTATTTGCCGGTGCTCGGCAAGATCGCGCAGTTCAGCAAGGAGAGCGATGTTCCGGGCCGGCTGCTCGAGCTCACAGAGCCGAAGCAGTTCCTCGCACTGCTCGAGGAAAAGGGAGTCTAGGACCGGGCCGAATTGCGACACGATATACAGTGTCGCAATGCACGCGACGACTCAGATATTCGTGTAGACCACGCCGATTCCGCCCCGCGAGAAATTCATCCGGCGGGATGCGGAGATCACTCCCACTCGATGGTGGCGGGCGGCTTTGAGCTTACGTCGTAAACGACGCGGTTCACGCCGCGAACCTCGTTGATAATGCGATTGGAAATACGTCCGAGCACGTCGTGCGGAAAGTGGTACCAATCGGCCGTCATGCCGTCGCTGCTCGTGACGGCACGGAGCGCAACGACATTCTCGTACGTTCGATAGTCGCCCATGACGCCGACGCTCCGCACCGGAAGCATGACAGCGAACGCCTGCCAGATCTCGTTGTAGAGATTGGCTTCGCGTATTTCCTCGAGGTAGATCGCGTCGGCGCGGCGGAGGACGTCGAGCGCCTCGGGCGTGACGTCGCCGAGGACGCGGATGCCGAGGCCAGGACCCGGGAACGGGTGCCGGCCGACCATTTCTTCAGGCAGGCCAAGCTCGCGGCCGACGTTTCGAACTTCGTCTTTAAAGAGTTCTCGGAGCGGCTCGATGAGCTTGAACTTCATCTCGCTCTTCAATCCGCCGACGTTGTGGTGCGTCTTGATCGTCACCGACGGGCCGCCGCGCGGCGAGAAGGATTCGATGACGTCCGGGTAGAGCGTTCCCTGCACAAGGAAATCGGCGTCGGCGCCCGCTCCGCTCGTCGCATCCTCGAACACGTCGATGAACGTGTGTCCGATGATCGTCCGCTTCTTTTCCGGGTCGGAGACGCCGGCGAGGGCTGTCAGAAAGCGGCTCGACGCGTCGATCGTGACGAGCTTCATTCCCATGTTCGCCTTGAACATCCGCTCGACTTGCTCGCGTTCGTGCAGGCGAAGCAATCCCGTGTCGACAAAGATGCAGGTCAGCTGATCGCCGATCGCTCGATGCACGAGGGCCGCGGCGACTGACGAATCGACGCCGCCCGAAAGGCCACAGATCACTCTCGACGATCCCACGAGCTCCCGAATCTTCTTGATCTCGCTGTCGACGAAAGCGCCGGGCGTCCAGCTTGGCTCGGCCTGGCAAACGCGGAACAAGAAGTTCGAAATCACCTCGCCGCCGCGTGGCGTGTGCGCGACCTCCGGGTGAAACTGAACGCAGTGAATCGGGCGGTCGCGATGCCGCATCGCTGCGACCGGGACCGTGCTGCTCGACGCGGTGACGACGTAGCCGGGCGGCGGCGCATCGACGTGATCGCCGTGGCTCATCCACGCGGTCAGCTTCTCCCCGCGGTCGAAGCCATCGAACAGTCCGGACGGTTCATCGATCAGAACTTCAGAACGTCCATATTCGCGCTTTCCGGCGCCGATCACTTCCCCGTCGGAAATGTGCGCGACGAGCTGCATCCCATAGCAAATGGCGAGGACCGGCGCGATGTCGAGCATTGCGGGATCCGCCGTCGGAGCGCCGTCTTCATACACCGAGTTCGGTCCGCCGCTGAGAATTATTCCGGTCGGATTCCAATCACGAATCCACTCGACGGTCCTCGTGGGGGGATGAATCTCGGAGTACACGCGAGCTTCGCGAACGCGTCGCGCGATGAGCTGCGTGAACTGCGAACCGTAGTCGATAATTAGAATTCTAGAAGACAAGCTGATCTCTCAAGTAGCGAAATGCCATCTGGCCGTGTCAGAGCATCGGACTCGTGGTGTCATGCGAAAAGTGCAGCGCTCCGAACCGATGGGGAGCGGCATCCGGCAGCCGGCATTCGCCTAGTGCTTCCACTCGGGGCCGCGCAGCGTCAGGAACTCGACCTCGCGCGCGTCCACGTCGAGTAGCGCGGCGGATGGCGTTCCATGCAGCCATCCGCAGCCCTCGCCGGGATTCACGATCAACGTATCGCCCCGGGTCTTCATCTCCTGCTGATGCGTGTGGCCGTGGATCACGATCTCATGAGCGGAGACCGACCGCTCCTGAACATCGGCGATGTCGTGAACGAGTAGAATGCGCCGCCCGCTGATCTCGAAGCTGTGCGGCGATTCGAAAAGCTCGGAGCCGAACGCTGACTGGGCCCGCGAGACGAGTCCCTGGCGGTCGCCGTCGTTCTTCCCGAAGATGCCCGCCAGCGAGATTTGAGCATCTTCGAATGCACGTAAGGAAAACGGCGAACAATAGTCGCCCACATGCAGGATCATGCCCACACCAGCGTCCAACATCTGGGCAACGAGTTCGGCGATGGCCGGAAGCCGATCGTGCGTGTCACCAATCAGTCCAATCCGCATTACGTGCCCCGCTTCCATTCAGGGTTGGCGATCTCGAGCCGAATCAGATCGTCGTAGGCTTCGCGGGCGGTCACGACGGCATAGCGATCGCCGTCGACGATGACTTCCGCGGGACGGAGCCGGCTGTTGTAGTTCGACGCCATGGCAAATCCGTAAGCGCCGACGTCGCAGACGACGAGCCCGTCGCCCGGCTGTACGTCGTCCAACTCGCGGTCGAGCGCAAGGAAATCGCCGCTCTCGCACACGGGACCCACGACGTCGACGGTCTGCGAGTCGGGACGTTGACGCATCGCGAGCACGCGGTGAAATGCCCCATAGTGACTCGGCCGAAGTAGCTCGGTCATTCCCGCGTCCGCGACGACGTACGCCTTTCCGCCGCTTCGCTTACGATAGAGTACCCGCGAGAGCAGAACGGCGGCATTTCCGATGATGAAACGCCCGGGCTCCATGATGAGCTTGAGGCCTGTTTCGCTGACCGTCGGCAACACGAGCTCCGCGAATCGTCGAAGATTTGGCGGCTGTTCGGTGTCATAGCGGACTCCCAGGCCGCCGCCGATGTCGAGATATTCGAGCGTCATGATGCCGCGCTTTTGCAGCTCCGCGAAGATCGATGCGAGCCGCTCGGTGCCTTCGCGATAGGGATCGATGCGAGACAGCTGCGATCCGATGTGCATGTCGAGACCGACGAGATCGACATGCGCCGATTCCGCCGCAACCTCCGCGACGTGGACGACGTCGTCGTACGGAATGCCGAACTTGTGTCCCTTCCCGCCGGTCTTGATGTAGTCGTGCGGAGTTTCGAGAGTGATCTCCGGATTCACGCGAAGCGAGACTCGCGCCCGCATCTCGCGTTCACCCGCGAGGCGGTCGATGATCCGGACTTCGGCTTCACTCTCTGCGTTGATGAAGAGGATGCCGGCATCCAGCGCCTCAGCGAGCTCGCGTTCGGTCTTCCCCACTCCGCCGAAGATGATGTCCGACGGCGCGAATCCAGCGGCGAGCGCGCGGTGCAGCTCGCCGCCAGAGACGACATCGACACCGGCGCCGAGCTCTTTGAGAATCTCGAGGACGCCGCGACTGGAGTTGGCCTTGAGCGTATAGTGAATTCGGTGTGGGACCGACGCGAGCGTCTGATCGAGGCGCGTGTACCGGTCGCGAATGGTCGCGGCGCTGTAGACATACGTCGGTGTACCTACGTCGAGGGCGATTCGCTCGAGCGAAACGCCCTCACAGTGCATGATCCCGTCGACGCGGGAGAAACCAGTCGTCAGTACGCTTTGGCCCATACTGCTTCGACTGTGGCAGGCTTCCCGCATTTCAGGCACTTCTCGGGCGCCTCTGCGGAGCGAAACTCTTCGTCGGGAATCACACGGATCGTTGCCTTCGTCTCGTCTTTGATCTCCGATTCACACTGCGGATTCTCGCACCAGCCGGCGTAGACGAACGCGCCTTTGTCGTCCATCAGCGCTTTGAAATCGTCGTAGCTGATGCGGTGGCGGATGCTATTCTGCTCGCGACGCTCTCTCGCCGCGATGAGCATGTCTTCCTGAATACGCATCAAGAGCTCGTTCACGTCTTCGCCGACGGCGTCGAGCGAAATCGGACGTTTCTCGCGAGTGTCGCGACGAACGAGCACGGCTTGGTTCGCGTCGATGTCGCGCGGTCCAAGCTCCATCCGCAGCGGGACACCGCGGAGCTCCCACTCGTAGTATTTCGCACCCGGCTTCATGCCTTCGCGATCATCGAGGTGCACTCGGAGCCGGCCCGGATCGCGCCGTTCCCAGTCGGCCAGCGCATCGACGATTCGGTCTGCCGCTTCGAGCACTCGCGAGCGGTCGTCGTCGCTTCGGTAGATCGGAACGATTACCAGCTCTGTCGGGGCGAGGAGCGGAGGAATGCGAACGCCAATGTCGTCGCCATGCGTCATCACGAGGCCGCCGACAAGCCGTGTCGACACGCCCCAGCTGGTGTTCCATGCGAACTCTTGCCCGCCGTGCTCCGCCTGAAATTTGAGATCGAACGCCTTCGCGAAGTTCTGGCCGAGGTTGTGCGACGTTCCGGCTTGCAATGCCTTGTTGTCTTGCATCATCGCTTCACACGAATAGGTGCGCAGCGCGCCCGCGAATCGTTCGGCGTTCGTTTTCTGGCCAGTGATGACGGGCATCGCCATGTGGCCCTCCATAAAATCGCTATAGACGCCGAGCATGCGACGCGCTTCTTCTTCGGCCTCGTCGTGCGTGGCATGCGCCGTGTGTCCTTCCTGCCACAGGAATTCCAGGGTCCGGAGAAAAAGGCGCGTGCGCATCTCCCACCGCACGACGTTCGCCCATTGGTTGATGAGCAGCGGCAGGTCGCGATAGCTCTGTACCCACTTCGCGAACATCGAGTAGATGATCGTCTCGGACGTCGGACGGACGATGAGGGGTTCTTCCAGCTTCTTGCCGCCGCCGTGTGTCACCACCGCGGTCTCCGGCGCGAAGCCCTCGACGTGCTCGGCTTCCTTGTTTAGGAAACTCTCAGGGATGAAGAGCGGGAAGTACGCGTTCTTGTGCCCCGTCGCTTTGAACATGTCGTCGAGCGTGCGCTGCATCCGCTCCCAGATGCCGTAGCCGTTGGGGCGGATGACCATGCATCCGCGGACAGGCGAGTAGTCCGCGAGCTCCGCGCGCAGCACGACTTCATTGTACCAGGCGCTGAAGTCGGCGTCGCGAGTCGTCAGCTTTTTATCGTCAGCCATTGCGTATCGAGAGAAAGATGAAGCTACAGTCCGATGTCAGCGATCAAACGATCCCATTCCGGCGGCGGATCGGGATTCCACGTCCGCGATCCGGCTTTTGCGTTTGCGGGATCGCGCAACGTCAGGACCCACGACGCGCCGGCCGACTTCGCGGCTTTGACCTGTTTCATGATTTGCTGATGACGCAGGGCGTACTCGACGCTCACACCGCCGTGGCGGAGCGCAGTCGCCGCACGCCGAACGTCATGCTCGCGATCAGAGGTTTCTGATGCAACCCAGACCTGCGGGCCGTCGGCCTTGGTCGGCATCAGACCTCGCTGGCGGAGTAGCTCCGCCAGCACGACATCGCCCATGCCGAATCCGAGCGCCGGAAGATCAACGCCGCCGAGCGCTTTGAGTAGGCTATCGTATCGTCCGCCGCCGCAAATCGCGCGGAGCTCACCTTTCGCGTCGAACAGCTCGAACACGATGCCCGTGTAGTACGCGAGACCGCGAACGATCTTGAGGTCGATCGTCACCCAGTCGAGAACTCCGAGCCCGTCGAGACATTCGAAGTAGCGGCGAAACTCCTGCGCGAGCGCCATGACGTCCGGCGAGCCGGCGAACTGTCGCTCGATTTCATCGAGTGTCAGATCGCCCATCAGCGACATCAGCGTTTCGATCGCGGAATCGGAGAGTCCGATAGCGGTGAGCTTCTCGTGCGAGACGTCGCGGGGCTGACGCTCGATCTTGTCGACGACGACGAACACGCCCGGAATCTGCTCGTCGGTTGCGCCGACCGCGACGAGAATCGCGCGAAGCAATCGACGGTCGGAGACACGCGCGCGAACGTCGGCGGACGTGAGGCCGCAGCCGGCCATCACTTCGATCGCGACCGCGAGGAGCTCCGCGTCAGCCGTGACGTCAGCTTCGCCGATCAGATCGACATTGAGCTGAAAGTGTTCGCGAAGACGACCGCGCTGCTGCCGCTCGTAGCGGAAGAGCTGCGGCATCGAGAACCAGCGGATCGGTTTGCGGAGCGCGTTTGCCTTCGCGGCGGCCATGCGAGCGAGCGTCGGTGTCATCTCCGGACGAAGGGAGATTTCGCGGCCGCCCTTGTCTGTGAAGTTGTAGAGCTGCCCGACGATCTCATCGCCGCTCTTCTTCGTGTACAGCTCGAGCGGTTCGAGCGGAGGCCCGTCGTACTCGACGAACGCGAATCGACGCGCAACATCACGCCAAACGCCCATGATGTGGGCGCGTTCGGCAAGCTGTTCTGGGTAGAAATCGCGAAAACCGGGGAGGGCGCCCTGGGGCATCGCGTAAGTTACCCGGCGAGCGGCGACACCTGCAACAGCGACATCGCGTCGCCGACGGTGTGGAACGAGCCGGTCACGACCACCGTGGTGGCGACGCTCTGCGCCCGCTCGATCGCGGCGGCGAAATCCGGAATCGCCGCGACGTCGAGGCCGAGGTCGAGCGCGAACGTCTCCGCTTCGGCGAGATCCCACTCGCGGCTCGCGGGTGCGGTCGGCGCGTTCGTCAGCACAAAGCTCGACACCACGCCGCTGAGCGCGCGAATCATCTCCCGCCAGTCTTTGTCGCGGAGCACACACATCACGACGCTGATCGGCGTCGGCGGGTCGACGCTCTTGAGCGTTTGAGTGAGAACCGCGGTGCCGGCCGGGTTGTGTGCGACGTCGAAGATGAACTTTCCCGTCCGCTGAAAGCGTCCCGGAATTCTCACGGCGTGGAGCTGCGCCGCCACGCTATCGAGCGGTGCCAGTGCGTGGACGGAGTCGAGCATCACGAGCGCGAAGGCGAGATTCGCCGCCTGGTGCTCGCCGGCGAGCGGCGTGTGAAGTGTCGTCTGCTCGCCGTTCCACGCGATGGTGCACTCCGTCCCTGTTTCGTCGACGCGCACGTCGAGCACCGACATCTCGTCGGCGACGATTCGGATTCTCGACGCTCCGGCATCCCGCGCGTGGGACGCGAGCAACTCGCGAATCCTGCGGTCGCGCTCTCCGATGATCGCGTCGGCATTTGCTTTGAAGATCCCCGCCTTCTCGCCGGCGATCGCTTCGAGCGTCGAGCCGAGATACTCCATGTGATCGAAGCCGATCGACGTCACGCCGGCGGCGAGCGGCGACACCACATTCGTCGAGTCCAGCCGGCCGCCGAGGCCAGTTTCAATCACCGCGATGTCCGCGCCGGAATTGGCAAAGAACTCGAATGCCATCGCCGTCGTCGCTTCGAAGAAGCTGGTGCCAATCTCTTCGATCACCGGCAGATTCCGCTCGACGAATCCGACGACTGCCTCAGGGGCAATCGGCTCTCCGCCGACGATCATGCGCTCACGAAAGTCGACGAGGTGCGGCGACGTGTACGTTGCGACGCGCAGCCCGCGCGCTGTGAGCAGCGCGCCCATCGTCGCGACGCTGCTCCCCTTCCCGTTCGTTCCCGCGATATGGAGCGAGGGATACTTACGATGCGGATTGCCGAGATGATCGAGCAGCTCGACGGTTCGCTCGAGACCGAACTTGTAGCCCCCGGTCGTTCGAGCGAACAAAAAGTCGAGCGCATGCTTGTAGTCGGTCAACGCTGCGTGCGGTGTCACGCCAGATCGAGCTTCGTTGAGCGTCCTCAGGGCGATGTCCATCCCGTTGCGGCGGGACGTCCCGACATATGTCGCAGCAGCTGACTCACGGTCCGCTTCAGGTTTCGTCTGTGTGAGACCGAGTCGAGCATCCCATGATCCAGCAGAAACTCGGCCGTCTGAAAACCCTCGGGAAGATCCTGACCGAGCGTCTGCTTGATGACGCGCGGACCGGCAAAGCCGATCACCGCGCCTGGCTCCGCGAGAATCGCGTCTCCGAGCATTGCGTAGCTTGCGCTGACGCCGCCGGTCGTCGGATTCGTGAGAATCGAGATGTACGGAATGCGGCGCTCGCCGAGCTGCGCCAACACGGCCGCGACCTTCGCCATCTGCATCAGCGACAACACGCCTTCTTGCATGCGCGCACCGCCCGACGCGGAAACAATGATGAGCGGATACTTACGCTCGAGCGATCGCTGGCCGAGTCGCGCGATTTTTTCGCCGACGACGGACCCCATCGAGCCGCCCATGAACGCGAAGTCCATCACACCGAGGTTCACCGGGAGCGAATCGAGCGTTCCGGTGCACGCGAGCAGCGCGTCGGTATCCCCGGCGTTCGTCAGCGCCTTCTTGAGGCGCGCCGGATACTCGGGGAAGCCAAGAGGGTCTGTCGACCGCAGGTCGACCTCGACCTCCTCCATCGTCCCATCGTCGAGCAGCAAGTTGCAATAGTCGGCTGCCCGAATGCGACGGTGATAATCGCAATTCGGGCAGACGTTCATGTTGCGCTCGAACTTCTCTCGAATATCCGTGTGGCCGCAGGCTTCGCACTTCTCCCAGACATCCGGAGGAATCTCCAGTCGTTCACGTCTGGGCTGCCTCGGCTTTTTTTCCTTTCGGAACCAAGCCATAGAGGCAATATCATGAGTCCCAGGGCCACGGGCTAGGTGTTGCGCTCGCTGCGGCTAAACCCTGAGAGGACCGGTCTTTCCACCCCGACCCTCGCTCGATACGCGAGCGAGCACCCCAATCGCGAGCCAACAGGCGAGCATGAACGAGCCGCCGTAACTGAAGAACGGGAGCGGAATCCCGGTGATCGGCATGAGGTTGAGCGTCATTCCCACGTTCTCGAGAACGTGCGTGAACCAGCTCGCGAGCAAGCCAAACGCGACGAGACTGCTGAATGAATCATTCGCGCGCTCCGAGATTCTCACGACGCGGAGGAAGAGCGCAAGGAACAGCGCGAGCGCGATCGAGACTCCAATGAAACCGAGCTCCTCGCCGACGACCGCGAAGATGAAGTCGGTGTATTGCTCCGGCAGAAAGGCGAGGCGCTTCTGCGGGCCGTGCAAATACCCTCGGCCGAACCAACCGCCCGATCCGATCGCGACCTGCGATTGAATGACGTGATAGCCGCTGCCTCGCGGGTCGACCGACGGATCGAGAAAGACCTTGAGCCGGTTCTGTCGATACGGCTTCAGGTGCTCCCAAAGCAGCGGTCCGACAATACCGGCCATCACGTTCGCAGCGACGACGAATAGTCCTTCGCCGAGGAACGGCTTGTACCACAAGACGAGCGCGAGCAGCACCATGAACCACGCGCCCCAGATCCGCGGATCGAAGCCCAGCACCAGACTGATCACGGGGCTGGCGAGGAGCACGAGCAATTGCCACGCGACGCCGGCCCAAAACAGCATCGCGAAGAAAATTCCGACGAAGACGATCGAGGTTCCGAGGTCGCCCTGCGCCATGATGAGCAATAGCGGCGTGCCAGCCACGAGCAGCGGCTTCCAGAGCTCGATCATCGAGCGCGGCGCGACGCGATTTTGCGCCAGCACTCGCGCAAGCATCAGTACGACGGTGAGCTTCGCGAACTCCGCGGGCTGGCCGAGTCGGTGTCCGCCGATCGTGAGCCACCCCGATGTACTGGTTGCGGTGCCCGCACCTGAGCCAAGTCCGATGAGCAGCGCGACCAGAAGAAGAATCGTGAACGCGTATGCCGGAAGCGTTACCCATTCGATCAGTCGCACCGAAGCGCGGCTCACACCGAACGCCGCCATGATGCTGATCAAGATCCAGACTGCTTGCGCCCGGTAAGCCTTGTCGGCTGCCGTGTGAACGTCAGTCTGGCCGGCCGAAAAGACGATCGCGAGTCCGTAGAGCGAGAGCGCGATTGCCACGACGATCAACGGAAGGTCGACGTTGATCCTGCGAACGGGCGACATCAGCCTGTATTGACGATCGTGTTGGCGACCTGCTTGTGCAGGTAGTGCGCGATGATCTTCGTCGCGAGACCGGCCGACGTCGAACCTTCGAAGGTGACGTTCGGAACCATGACGACGACAACGATCGACGGATCCTCCGCGGGCGCCATCCCGGCGAACCACGCGTAGTACAGCGGCTTTCCGGCGGACGAGAACTTCATCGTTTGGGCGGTGCCGGTTTTTCCAGCGACCTTCACTCCGGCGATCGCCGCCGCGGCGGCCGTGCCGCCCTCGGCGACGACGCCCATCATCGCCTTTCGCAGTTGCGCGACCGTCGCCGAGTCGAGCTGGAACCGCTTCGTCCGCTGCGGAGCGCCGCGCTTGATCATCGGAATTGGCTCGCTGCCGTCGGTGGCCAGCGCGCTATAGAACTTCGCGACGTTGATTACAGTTTGTGAATTGTCGCCCTGCCCGATCGACAGATTGAGCTCGTGCGAGCCCTCCGTCCACCCGCGCGGACCGTATTTCTGATTGAAGTACTCGGGGACACTCGTCGGAAAAAGTGGCCGCTTCTCTTCCGGCAGGTCGACGCCGCTCTTCTTGTCGAAGCCGAGTGAGATGCCGCCGGCGACAAGTCGCGTGAGTCCGATCTTCTGCCCGAGCTGGTAGAAGTACACGTCGCAGGACTGGGTAATCGCTCCCGCCAGAGTAACGCTTCCGTGTCCTTCCTTTTTCCAACAGTGCCACGTGCGATTGCCAAAATAGTAATAGCCGGTGCACGGCTGCGGCATTCGCGAGTCGAACGTGATGAGGCTGTCCTCGAGGGCAATCACGGATGTCGCGAGCTTGAACGTCGAGCCCGGGGCGTACTGTCCCTGCACTGCCTTGTTGTAGAGCGGCTGGCGCGGGTCCTTCTGCAGCGAGTCGTAGTAGGTGCTCGATACGCCGCCGACAAATCGATTCGGATCGATGGACGGCGAGCTGTAGATCGCGAGGACTTCGCCCGTCTTCGGAACCATCGCGACGACGGCGCCCGCAAGCGTGTCGGCGAACAGCGTGTGGATGTACTCCTGAAGATCGAGATCGATGTTCGTGTAAAGCGGCGGCCCCTCTTGAGGCGTCACGTCTTCGCGCGTGCGGCCGTTTCGAACGATACGGTTGCGCGCATCGACTTCCACGAACTGCACGCCCTCGCGTCCCCGCAGCTCCTGCTCGTATTGCTTCTCGAGACCCGTTCGACCGATCTGCTGGCCCGGCTTGTATCCCGATCCGGCGAGATTCGCGAGCTCGCCTTCGTTGATCTCGCCGATATACCCGACGAACGGACCGACCGCTTCTCCGCTCGGGTAGATCCGCTTCGGCGCGGTCTGAATGATGAGACTTGGAAACTCCATCCGATGCTCTTCGAGCACCGAGACGATGTCGAACGACGCGTCCTGAATGATCGCGGTCGGACGCGTCCGATCGCGGCGGAATCGTTTGATCGCGTCTTCGAACTGCTTGTCGGTGAGATTGATCGTCTTGCGAAGACGCGTCAGGGTCGTACGAAGCGTGTCCTCGTTTTGCGCCAACAGCGCGACCGAGTAGCCGACGACATTCTCCGCGATCAGCTTGTTGTTGCGATCGTAGATGACACCGCGCGGCGCCGCGGTCGGGATCTGGCGAAGGCGATTTTCTTCGGATTGCAGCAGCGACTGCTCGTTGCGGATGACCTGCGCGCGAAAGAACGCGGTGAGCAGGAAGAACAACACGCCCGAGATGATGACGCTCGCCGCTCGACCGCGTCTGACGACGTCGTTCGGGTGAAAGCTCACGCTGTGCGCACTTCCATCAGCGGTTTCAACAACGACAACGCGATGACGCCGGCCACCGCCGTCACCGCTGCCGAGAGCGGCGACCAGACGAACAACTGCATCGCGAGCTCCGCGCCGTGGGCGCGGTGTCCAACTACCAGTGACAGGATATCGAATAACCACTTCGCGAGGAACAGAAAGAATCCGTTCAACGCGAGGTTGTCAGCGAAGAATACTGCCTTTAACCACGATGCGCCGAATCCGACCACGGACATGCCCAGCGCGGCCGCCCCGAACGTGCTGACGCCGAGCGAATCCGCGACGAGTCCGAGCAGAAAGCCGTAGACGGCGGCAGATCCGGGACGCAAGCGAACGGAACCAATGAGCAGCGCGACGACGAGAAAGTCGATCGACGCTCTCCAGGCCAGCAGCGGACGAAGCGTGTAGTGAAGAACGATCAGAATCGCGCAGACGACGATCGTCCGCACGGCGCCGGTCCAGTTCATGGGCGACGCGTCTTCCGTGCTGAGTCTGCCCGAAGCGAGTCGCGAGTTCGCCGCTGTGCCGCCGTATCGAGCTCCGTGGGTGGCGTCGTTCGCGCGATGCCGATCGCGCGCTGCACCGAGTCGATCGTCGCCGCGCGCACTGAGTCGAGCGCGGCCTTCCGCGCCGCGGCTTCGAGCTGCGCGGCCTGTCGCGCGAGCGAATCACCAGCCGCCGCAATGCGGCGAGCCGCGGAGTCGCTGTTCACAATAGCACCGCCCCAGATATTCCCCGTGCCCTGCGTGACGCGCTGCGCCGTGAGCACGAGCACCGTGTTGACTCGCGAGGGAACGACCGCGGGACGCACGAGGTACGTGCGGGTCCATACTTCGCTCGTTTTGATCTCGGAGACGATGGAGCCGATGGTGATGCCCCTCGGGAACGTGCCGCCGAGTCCCGAAGTGAAGATGACCGTGTTCGGCTTGAGCGTGATTCGAGTGGAGACACCGCGCAGCTCGAGCATGTAGGCTTCGGAGCCAGTGCCACGATCGCTGTGGGGATACACGATGCCGGACGCTTGTCCGTCGGCCGACATCGCGCTCGCACGGAAGTCGGGATGCGTGTACAGCTCAGCGATACTCATCGATGGGTCGGCCTTGTAGATCGTCCCAACGAGACCTTCCGGCGCGACAACAGGGCTGTACTGCTGAATGCCCGAGGTACTTCCAGCCGTCAGCGTCAGCGTCGTGACGACGGGCTCTCCCGGCGTCGTGTTGTGGAGCGCCTCGGCCGGGACAAAGCCCCATTGCAGACGCGTGCCGAGTCCGATCGCCTTTCGGAGCTGTTCGTTCTCCGTGCGCAGTGCTTCGGAGTTGATCGCGCGCATCGCTACCGAGTCGGCGGCCAGTTGCCGTTGTTCATTCGACACCCACGCGATTCGCCACCGCTCGGCGCCTTTCTGGAGGCCGACGAGCGGCGCCACGACACTCCGGCGCAGGCCGCCGGCGATCGGTTCCCGATCCTTCTCGGGGAGCGCCGTGGCAACGAGGGACAGGACGACGCAGCCGACCAGCAGGCCGGCGTCGACGCGCGTTCCCAAGCGTACTGCGGTTGCCAACGCTTACCTCACGTACTGAGGACTGTCGAATACTTCTCGTCGTCGTCGAGGATGCGTCCCGTTCCGCGCACGACGCACGTTAGAGGATCCTCATCGACGTGGATGGGCAGGCTCGTCTCCTGGCTGAGCAGCAGGTCGAGGCCGCGAATGAGCGCACCGCCGCCGGTCATCACGATACCGCGGTCGACGATGTCGCTCGCGAGCTCGGGCGGCGTGATCTCCAACGCGCGGCGCACGGCGTCGACGATCTGCTGAATCGGCTCCTGAATCGCTTCGCGGATCTCGCTCGAGTGAACGCGAACGGTCTTCGGGATGCCCGAAACGAGGTCGCGTCCCTTCACTTCCATCTCGCGCTCCTCGCCAACCGGGGCCGCGGATCCGATGTTGATCTTGATCTGCTCAGCCGTTGGTTCGCCGATGAGCAAATTGTAATTCTTGCGCATGAACTGCACGATCGCCGTATCGAGCTCGTCGCCACCCGTGCGGATCGACGTATCGCTGACGATGCCTGACAGCGCAATGACCGCGATCTCCGTCGTGCCGCCGCCGATGTCGATCACCATGTTGCCCGTCGGCGTTTCGACAGGAAGCCCGACGCCGATCGCCGCCGCCATCGGTTCGGCGACCATGAACACTTCTTTAGCGCCAGCGCCCAACGCAGAATCGCGAACGGCGCGTTTTTCTACTTCTGTAATACCGGACGGAACGCACACGATCACGCGCGGCTTCACCTTGAACACATGGTTCTCGATGATGAGCGTGAGAAAGTAGCGCAGCATCTTTTCGGTCACGTCGAAGTCGGCGATGACGCCGTCTTTCATTGGCCGAACCGCGAGGATACCGTCGGGCGTTCGGCCAAGCATGCGCTTCGCCTCGAGCCCGACGCCTTTGATCTTCTTGCTCTCGCGGTCGATCGCGACGACAGAGGGCTCGTTCAACACGATTCCCTCACCCTTCACATAGATCAGGGTGTTGGCAGTCCCGAGGTCGACTCCGATCGCGTTCGCGGGAAACAGCGATCCCGTCTTATTGAAGGGCCAGCGCATTCCGTCCCAGTTGGTCGTACTTCAAGCCGTGGATTGGCGCGACATCGCGCACGACATGGGCGAACCCACGTGATCCCATGTCCCAGTGATGACGATTAGAACGTATTGAGGCATCACAACCTACGTTGTCGAACATAACACGGGACATCGTATGCGGAATTCCGAGCGAAGGTGCGAAGCGTCGAAGTGAGGAACGACCGACCGAGGTTGTGAGGTACTACACGACAAACTTGGCCGCATCCTCGTACTGAAGCCCGAACGCCTCGGCCACGCCGGGATACGTCACGTGGCCGTCGGTCATGTTCAGCCCTTTGAGGAGCGCCGGGTTGTCGCGAAGAGCCTTCTTCCAACCCTTGTTCGCGAGCTGCATAGCGTACGGCAGCGTCGCGTTCGTGAGCGCCAAGGTCGACGTTCTCGGAACGCCGCCCGGCATGTTCGCGACCCCGTAGTGGATGATGCCGTCGACGACGTAGGTGGGATTCTCGTGCGTCGTCGCCTTGATGGTCTCGACGCATCCGCCCTGATCGATCGCGACGTCCGCGATGACCGCGCCCGGCTGCATCAGCTTCAGGTCCTCCCGACGGACGAGCTTCGGGGCCTTGGCGCCCGGGATCAACACCGCGCCGACCACGAGGTCAGCGGTGGAAATCTGCTCGAGAATGTTGTGCCGGTTGGAGTAGATCATCACGCAGTTCGCTGGCATGACGTCCGACAGATAGCGAAGTCGCTCGAGCGACAAATCGAGTATCGTCACCTTGGCGCCCATGCCCGCGGCCATCTTCGCGGCGTTGATGCCGACGATGCCGCCGCCGAGAATCACGACCTTGGCGGGAGGAACGCCCGGGACGCCGCCGAGGAGCACGCCGCGGCCGCCGTAGAGCTTCTCGAGATACTTCGCGCCCTCCTGCACCGCCATTCGGCCGGCAACCTCGGACATCGGGGTCAACAGCGGCAGCTCGCGCGTCGGAAGCTCGACAGTCTCGTACGCGACGCACGTCGCGCCGCTGGCGATGTGGGCGTTCGTCAGCTTCTCGTCGGCGGCGAAATGAAAGTAGGTGAAGATGAGCTGCCCGCGGCGCATGTGCGGCCATTCCTTCTCGATCGGCTCCTTCACCTTCATGATCATTTCCGAGTCGCGCCAAACGGTTGCGGCGTCCGGGGCGATCTTCGCGCCGACCGCCGTGTAGGCCTCGTCCGGAAAGCCGCTGCCAAGTCCCGCTCCGGTCTCCACAAGCACCGAGTGACCAGCGCCAGCCAGAGACTCGGCGCCGGCGGGAACGAGCGCGATACGGTTTTCGTTCGTTTTGATTTCTTTCGGGACGCCGATCTTCATGGGAATAGCTAATCTCGTTGTGGTATGCGAACGTGCGAGCGATTGGAAAGTAACGAGCCCCGTCTCAAATGGCGGGCTTGGGGCCCAAGCTCACGACGGTGAGGCCCTCGGGTTTAAAGAATGCTTCTGCCACGCGCGCGACATCGTCGACGGCGATGGCATCGATCAGCGCGAGCAACTGATCGAGCGAGCGAAACGGTTCGCCATACAGCTCGACCGACGCCGCGCGATACATCCGCGACGACACGCTCTCGAGCGACAGCGTGATTTGCCCTTTGAGCTGCTGCCGACCCATCGCGATCTCGTCGGCGGGGAGTCCCTGCTCGACGACCGATCGCAACTCGCTCCGAATTGCATCCAACGCCGCCGACGCGGTCTCGGGCGCCGTCGCGACATAAACGCCGTGCATTCCAGCGTCCGCGTGGAACGACTGGTACGTGTACACGGAATACGCGAGCCCCAACTCTTCGCGGACTCGCTGAAAGAGACGCGAGCTCATACCGCCGCCGAGGAGCATACTCAAAAGCAGGAGCGGAAAGCGCTCCGGGTCGCCGTGCGGAATCGCGGTGCTTCCGGCGACGATGTGCGTCTGCGCACCTTCGCGATCAAAATGCCGAACCGCCGGCTGCTCGGACCGAGGCGGTTCGAGCGTCAACGCGGAGTCGTCGCCCGGCTTCGCGTCGGTCCAGCCGGTCTTCGCGAGAATATCGAGCAACTGCTCGTGCTCGACGTTACCGCTTGCAGCGACTACGAGACGCCCCGGATGATAGGCGCGTTTGTGGAGCTTCTTCAGATCTTTGACGCCGAGCCTCTGAACGGTCTCTCGCGTCCCAAGAATGGAATAACCGTACGGATGCGGTCCCCAGAGAACTTCGTTGTGCAGCTCGAAGACGAGATCATCAGGCGTGTCCTCCACCATAGCGATCTCTTCGAGGATCACCTTCCGCTCGAGCGAAAGGTCGCTTTCCTTGAGGGTCGGCTTGAAGACGATGTCCCCGATGACGTCCGCCGCTTCGAGCAAGTGCTCGTCGAGCACGCGTCCTTGGTAGACGGTGTGCTCGCGCGACGTATACGCATCCAGGGATCCGCCCAACGCTTCCAGCGACAGCGCGATCTCGTGCGCAGTTCGCCGCTCGGTGCCCTTGAACACCATGTGCTCGAGCAGGTGCGACACCCCCATGCTCGCGCGCTGCTCGTGCAGCGAAGCCGCGCGAACCCATGCCCCGAAGGAAACTGACCGTACTCCCGGCATGTGCTCCGAGAGTACGGTCAGTCCGTTTGGCAGAATCGTTCGGCGTAGCGCGGCGTCAGCCGCGATGACTCCTCCGGCCACTCCCCGCTACTCGCGTCGTGAGCGACCGCCGCCGCCGCGACGCGGAGGACGACCACCGCGATCTGCGTCGCGACGCGGGCGCTCGCCGCCATCCGAAGCACCTTCGCCTGCAACGGCGGGCTCCGGCTCCGGCATGCCTTCCGGACGTGGGAGCAACGCCTTCATCGAGAGACGAAGACGTCCGCGCTCGTCGCGGTCGATGAGCTTCACGCGAACACGGTCGCCCTTTTTCGCGACGTCCTCGGTCTTCTCGGTCCGCTCGTGGCGCATCTCGGAGATGTGCACGAGCCCTTCGGTGCCCGGCATGATCTCGACGAACGCGCCGAACGGCGTCGTGGTCTTCACCATGCCCTCGTAGGTTTCGCCGACGACCGGTTCCGCCGTGAGCGACTGCACCATTTGGCGCGCGCGCTCCATCGCCTCGCCGCCGACTGCGGCGATCGTCACGAGACCCGCGTCGTCGACGGTGATCTGCGCCCCGGTTTCGTCCTGAATGCCGCGAATTGTCTTGCCCTTCGGTCCAATGAGATCGCCGATCTTTTCCGGGTTGATCGACATCGTCACGATGCGCGGCGCGAACGCCGACAAATCGGAGCGCGGCGCCGACAGCGCCTTGTCCATCTCGCCGAGAATGTGGAGGCGTCCTTCCTTCGCTTGCGCGAGCGCCTCTTTCATGATGTTCAGATCGAGGCCTTCGATCTTGATGTCCATCTGAATAGACGTGATCCCATCACGCGTACCGGCGACCTTGAAGTCCATGTCGCCGAGATGATCCTCGGTGCCGAGGATGTCGGTGAGGATCGCGTACTTCTTTCCTTCCTTGATGAGGCCCATCGCGACGCCCGCGACCGCGGACCGAATCGGGACGCCGGCGTCGAACATAGACAGCGAACCGCCGCACACCGACGCCATCGAGGACGAACCATTCGATTCCAGGACGTCGGAGACGATACGGATCGTATACGGGAACTCCTCGAACGGCGGCAGCACGCCCTGGAGCGCACGTTCGGCCAGATTGCCGTGGCCGATCTCGCGGCGCGAGGTGCCGCGCATCGGACGAACTTCGCCCGTCGAGAACGGAGGGAAGTTGTAATGCAGCATGAAGCTCTTCGAGCTCTCCTTCGGCTCGTTCACCGAATCGTAGTGCTGCACGTCGTTTGACGTGCCGAGCGTCGCGGTGACGAGCGCCTGCGTCTGCCCGCGCGTGAACAGCGCGGACCCGTGCGCACGCGGGATGAGACCCGTGTCGATCGTGATCGGGCGAACCTCAGTCGGCTTGCGGCCGTCGACCCGAAGACCGGTATCGAGCACCTGCGAGCGGAGCTGGCTGTACTCGACGTCGCCGAGGATCGACTTCACGTCCTTCCCGTTGTCGGGAAAGTCGGTGAGCAGCTGTTCGGCGATTTCCTTTTTCACCTTTTCCACGGCGGCGATACGGCCGTGCTTGTCCTTCTGGTTGAGCGCGTCCTTGATCTTGCCGTTCGCGAGGCTCTTCACCTTCGCGCTGAGCGTGTCGTCGACCTCCGCCTTCGACCATTCCATCTTCGCCGGGCGATCGCTTCCGAGCTCCTTCACGAGCTCTTCCTGAATGGCGATGAGCTCACGAATGCCCTTCTGAGCGATCGTGAAGCACTCGAGCATGTCCTCTTCGGAGACTTCGAGCGCGCCGCCTTCGACCATGTTGATCGAGTCCGCCGAGCCGGCGACGATGATCTCCATATCGCTGTAGGCGAGCTGCTGGAAGGTCGGGTTGAGAATCCACTTGTCCTGCACGCGGCCAACGCGAGTCGCGGCGACCGGCGTCGAGAATGGAATCTTCGATACGTTCAGCGCCGCCGACGCAGCGAGGAGCGCGAGGACGTCGGGCGCGTTCTCTTGGTCCGCCGAGATGACGTAGATGAAGACCTGGACCTCGTTCTTGAATCCCTCCGGGAAGAGAGGACGAATCGAGCGGTCGACGATACGCGCGGAGAGAATTTCAGCATCGCTCGGACGGCCTTCGCGCTTGATGTAGCCGCCGGGAATTTTGCCGGCCGCGTAGGTCTTCTCGCGGTACTCGACGAGCAGCGGGAAGAAATCGAGCGGACTCTGATTATCGCTCACCGTGACGGCGGCGAGCACCATCGTGTCGCCGAACTGGACGAGGGCGGAGCCGGCGGCCTGTTTGGCCATGCGACCGGTCTCGATCACGAGCTTGCGACCCGCGAAGGTCTTCTCAACGCGATGCATCATTGCTTTAGGGCCTGAATAGGCTTGAGGGGAATGCAAAACGCGCGGGCCGCAGATGGATGCGCCCGCGCAATGGTGCTCATGTTTGAACTAGTACCGCAGGCCCAGTTCCTGGACGATCTGGCGGTAGCCGTCGACATCCGTACGCTTCAGGTAGTTGAGCAGACGGCGCCGCTTGCCGACCATCTTCAACAGCCCACGACGGCTGTGGTGGTCCTTGGCGTGGGCGCGGAAATGGTCCGTCAAATAGTTGATGCGCTCCGTCAAGAGCGCCACCTGAACGCGAGTCGAGCCGCTGTCGGTCTCATGTGTCCGGTACTTCTGGACGGTCGTGCTTTTTTCAAGAGCCATTTTCTTCTTCGGAAGTCCCCACGCTTTTGCGCGGCATTCGTTGTCGTTTTTCCGTGATAGCTTAGTAGCGTAACCAGTTACTAAGCTGATGTAAAGGGGAAACTTACGACAGGTACTGTCCCCTTTTGCGTGTTACAAAACAAGAAAGGGACAAGCCGCAACCTCAGCCGCCCCGCAGGGGTTGAGGGTTGAATGACCCAGCAACTAGGCGAACTGGTCGAGCTTCTTGAAGACAACATCCCGCACGAAGTCGCGGATGTGCTTCATCGACCGTATCACGGCGAGCCGTTTGGTTCCGGCTACGGTTTCGTCGAAGAATATCTGGTAGGTAATGCGGTGCTTCACCTCTGCTTGACTGTTTCCGTTGAAGCGAATCCGTTGCACTTCAGTGCCGTCTACCAGCGGGCCGTCGGGTCGATTGATGTCAACGACTTTCACCACGCCTTGCGGGTCGTTGTCGATCCAGTAGGCGAAGGAATCCACCCCGGGAAACGCGGCCAGTGGGTGCCTGTGCTTGTGTACGTTCTCAAGCCGACTGAGCGCGGCCAGCAACTGTTCGCGGCCCCGTCCCTGGTATGGCTGCAACGCCTCGATTTCCTTCAAGACGTCCGGATTAATCCCTTTGAGGGTCCGTCCTGTTGTCGAGGCGAAAGTCTGAGGATCATCGCAGATAGGGAACGCTATCTTGTCTTCGCTGGCGGTGACGCCGTTCTTCGCCGCGATCTGGAACGCGAGATAGTCGAGCGCGATCCGCATGTTATGAAGTGCGTCTCCAATCTGGAACACCCAGTTGGGGTCCGGAACAAAGGGACCGATGGACATAACCATCGGCACTTCGTCGAATGTGTAGTCGTCGCCGGGACGGATGGTGTACGGGTATTTCCCCATGAAGTCGGCAATGGACGCCTCAACGGCATGCAGGTGTCGGTCTGCCCATGAGAGGTGGTCCATTGTGCGTCCCTTTGGCGCAGGATAGGTTGAGAATATGCCTAAGCGCTCAAGCAGTAGCAAACAACCGTTGGATACGAACCAACGCGCTGCCTCCGTCGTCGCGCAAGCGACCGGCGAGCCGAAACGCACATCCCCACGTCCCAAGCGGAAGAATCCCGCTGCGGTCGCGTTGGGGCGTAAGGGCGGCCTCAAAGGCGGGAAAGCACGCGCCGAAAACCTCACTCCAGAACAGCGCTCAGAGATCGCTCGGAAAGCTGCCGCTGCCCGCTGGAAAGATCAGCCAGAACCGTAACCTTCCTGCCCCGCTAAGCATCGAGGCCGCCTACGGTTGGGCGGCCTTTTCTGTGTGTAACAGGCCCTTGCGTATGCTTGAGCGCTCAAGCATATTACTGACCATGAACACACTGTCAATCGCTCGTCGTGCCGCTGTCGTTCGCACCCTCATCGACGGCGCATCCATTCGTGCCACCGCGCGCATGACGCGCACCGATAAAGACACGGTGCTTCGCATTCTCGTCGAGGTTGGCGAGTTCTGCTCCATCTATCAGCATCACGCGCTGCGCAACCTGCCGTGCAAGGTTGTCGAGGCGGACGAGATTTGGTCGTTCGTCGGCGCGAAGGAAGCGAACAAGACAAACGACGCGCAGGGTGACATTTGGACGTTCACCGGCATGTGCGCCGATTCGAAGCTCATGATTTCCTGGCTCGTCGGCGCGCGGAACGGCGTGACGACCGATGCATTCATGCGCGATCTCGCGTCGCGTCTGTCGTCGCGCGTGCAAGTCTCGACCGATTCGCTGCCGTGGTATCCCGCTGCCGTTGAGCGCGCGTTTGGCTGGAATGGCGCGGACTACGCGACGATCACCAAGAAGTTCGGAGGATCGAAGGACGAGCGCGGGCGGGGCCGGTATAGTCCAAGCTCCGTCGTCGTCGAGGTGGAGAAAGTCGCCGTGATGGGACGGCCCGCGATGGATCGCGTCTCGACGTCCTACGTCGAGCGCTCCAACCTCACCATGCGCATGAACATTCGCCGCTTCACGCGGTTGACGAATGCCTTTTCCAAGAAAGCGCAGAATCACGCGAACGCGGTGAGCCTGCATTTCATGTTCTACAACTACTGCCGTCCGCACATGACGCTGACGAAAGCGAATGGCCGTATCAAACAAACTCCCGCGATGGCGTGCGGGCTAACGGATCACGTATGGACCGTCGACGAAATTCTCGAACGCATGGACCCGACGCGTGTTTTGTAACAGGCAAAGTCGGACACTACCCTTACGACAACCTGGCTGTCATTCCGCTTTTGTTCCGAAGTCGCTGAAGGCGGAGCGTGAAATCGCTCCCTATCACGCTCCGAACACCTTCCCAAGCCAGCCAAACAGTCTCGCGAATCCAGCCCGTGTGTCGTTGTACATCACGATCGCGAACAGCAGCGCGATTGCCACGAGCCCAAAGCGGAGGATGTAGTCGCGAGTCTTGAGACTGAACGGACTTCCCTTCGCCGACTCGAGGACGTTGATGAGTATTTGTCCACCGTCGAGGATTGGGATCGGAAGGAGATTGAGCACCGCGACGTTGATGCTCAGAAGCGCGATCAGCGAAAACAATTCGTCGAGACCATTTCGCGCTGCGGTAACTGACGCGCGCGTGATCGCGATAGGACCGCCGAGCTCGCGCACCGAAACCGCGCCGGTTCCGATCTGCTTCAGAATTTTGAATACGGCGCCGGCATTGCTCGCCGTGAGTCGGAAGCCCGCGGAGACCGCGTCGCTGAACTCCACGGGCACGCGCACCGTAGGATCCTTCACCGAAGCGCCGATCCTTCCGACGATCTCGTCCTTTCCGGTTATGGGGTTCGGAGCCGTCGTCGACTTTGGCGTGACGACGATTGTGTCTGTCGAAGCGCCGCGGTGAACGACGAATGAGACCGGTTTCTCAGCCGACTTCCCCACTTCTTCGACCATATCGGTCCACGAGTGGACCGGCCGTCCGCCGACGCTCTCGATCGAGTCGCCATGCTGAAAACCCGCCGCCGCCGCGCGGGCGCCCGGAATGACGCTGTCGATCACCGGAGGCAGAAAATAGATCAACCCGTCCGCAACGTCCTCGGCGGACGCGCCATTCCCGATTGGAATCTTCACGACGCCGCGCTGCGTGGTGAACGAAACCGCGTTCGAGCTGGCGAGAATCTGCTTTCGCATTTCGCTCCAGCTCTTCACGGCGACGCCGTTCACACTCCTGATGGAATCACCGGTCTGGAGCTGGTTCAGCTGCGGCACCGTCGTCGCGGCCTGCACGCCGCCGATGGTCGTGCCCGGATAATCGTACTGGCCGTAGTGATAGACCAGCGCTGTTCCGACGACGATGGCGAGCACGATGTTCATCACGACGCCAGCGATCATGATGACGATCCTTGCCCACAGCGGCTTGCTCTCGAACCAGCGATTCTCGGGAACCGGCCTCGGGCCGAACGGGATCATCGCGTTCGGGTCATAGTCCGGATCGTTGGCTTTCCGTGCGCTCTCTTCTTCGCTGCCGCCCTCGAGGAACGCGGTCTCCGCGTCGTGCCGCGACGCCATCCGCACGTATCCGCCGAGGGGAAGCACCGCCAGAACATATTCCGTCTCGCCGCGGCGCCGCCGGAAGAGTGCCGGACCGAAGCCGATCGAGAAGCGCGGCGCGTACACGCCGACCGCCTTCGCGGCGATAAAATGTCCGAGCTCGTGAACGAAGATCACGAGACCGAACACGAGGATCGGCGAGAGAATCGCTAGCATCGAAATCGTTCCTCAACAAATCGTCGGGCGGCGGAGTCGGCCGCAAGTATCGCCTCGCGACTTTCCCCGGGCAGACCGCCGAGCGCATCCAGAGTGTTCGCAATCGCTACGCCGATGTCCCGGAAGCGGATGCGCCCTTGAAGAAACATGGCGACCGCCGCCTCGTTCGCGGCGTTGAACACCGCCGGTGCCGCGCCTCCTCGCTTCCCCGCGGCCACCCCGAGAGCGAACGCCGGAAACTCTTCGGAACGGACACGCTCGAACGTCAGCGGCGAGTGCGCCACCGGGTCGAACGGTTGTAACCCGGAGTCCGGCACACGATCCGGATGAGTCAACGCGTACAGGACCGGAAGCTCCATGCTAGGAACTCCAACTTGGGCGAGCACGCTCCCGTCGACGAACTCGACGAACGAATGGACGATGCTCTGGGGGTGCACGACGACTTCGATCCGGTCATACGGAATTCCGAACAGGAAATGCGCCTCGATCACCTCGAGCGCTTTGTTTGCCAACGTCGCGCTATCGACGGTGATCTTTCGTCCCATGCGCCAAGTCGGATGGCGAAGCGCATCCTCGAGCGTCGCCTCTTCGAGACGCTCGGCGGACCACTCTCGAAACGGACCCCCGGATGCCGTGATGATCACGCGCCGGACGTCGACGCCCTGACGGCCGGCGATGCATTGCAGGATGGCACTGTGCTCGCTGTCCACGGGGACAATCTCTCCGCCCCCCTGACACGCGGCGGTCACGATCTGTCCGGCCATGACGAGCGTTTCCTTGTTCGCGAGTGCGACTCGTTTTCCGCATCCGAGCGCGGCGAGCGTCGCCTCGAGCCCGGCTGCGCCAACGACCGCATTGAGCACGATATCGACGTCGTCTCGTGTCGCCGCCTCCACGAGGCAGGAAGCGCCTTTGCTCCACGTCTGTGAATCCGGGCACGCTTTTTCGACAATCCCAACAAACGCCGGGCGAAACCGGTCGGCTTGCTCTCGGAGAAGCTCGGCATTGTTGAACGCCGTCAGCGCGGCGACGCGGAACCGGCTGGATTGACGCTCGAGAACGCGAAGCGCGGTCGTTCCAATCGAGCCCGTCGACCCCAGAATGGCGACCCCGCGCCGAGGCGCGTTCGTCGTCACGGCGCCCACGTCAACATGAAATCGATCAGGACGTACGCGACGGGCAGGACGAAGAACAGACTGTCGAATCGATCGAGGATTCCGCCGTGGCCGGGAATCAAGTTCGAGCTGTCTTTGACTCCCGCCTCACGCTTCAGCAAGGATTCCGCGAGATCGCCGATCTGTGCGGCGACGCTCAAGATCGCACCGAAGACGAGAATGCCAACCGGCGGATAACGAAATCCTAAATGCGATGATGGTCGCATGACGAATTGGACGTACGCGAGCGCGACGATCATGCTCGCGACGAGACCGCCAATCGATCCCTCGATGGTCTTCCCCGGGCTGACGGACGGGATGAGCTTGTGCCTGCCGATCAACCGGCCGACGGCGTACGCGCCGATGTCGGACGCCCACGTGATGAGGACCGGCAGGAGCAACAGCAGACCGCCGGCGGCGGGAGTGAACCGGCCGGCTTCGGGATTCGGCGCCGATGCGTAGTCGTGATATCGAATCGCGTAGCCGAAGCTCAGCATACCGCCTGTGTAGAACGCACCAAAGATCGTGACGGCGACAGCGCTGAGCGGTTTTCCCGAAACGCCTCGAGCCCAGATCGAGACCGCGAGCACGACGAGGATCGTGAGCGCCGCCACGCTGAGGGCGCCAAGTCGGCCTTGCGCATCGTAGAGCCGAAGCACACGCGCGTGCACGAGCAGCGGGATCAATCCCGCGATGGCGGTCCCGAGTCCTTCGAGGGGAGTGAGGCCGGATTCGCGCGCGATTCGGAAAAGCTCGCGGGCACCGAGGGCCGCGGTGATCGCGAGGAGCGCGGCGAGCGGCCAATCGCCATACAAGAGGATCGCGGCCCCGATTGGAGCCGCGATCACGCCAAACCCGATCCGGCGGGCGAGCTCTGAGCTCACACTTCCATGATTTCGGCTTCTTTCGCCTTGATCAGCTCGTCGATTTTGTGGATGTAGTCGTCGTGCACTTTCTGAATGTCTTTCTCGGCATGCTTGACGTCGTCCTCAGACACACCCGAAAGTTTTTTCAATCCTTCGCGGGCCTGGGTACGAGCATGTCGAACGGCAACCTTGCCGTCCTCGGCGTACTTGTGAACCACTTTCACGAGCTCTTTGCGACGCTGTTCGTTCATCTGCGGAAGCGGAACGCGAATGATCGCGCCTTGGGTCGACGGTTCGAGCCCGAGGCCAGCTTCTCGAATCGCTTTTTCGACGATCTTCATCTGGCCTTTGTCGAACGGCGTGACGATGAGGACGCGCGGCTCGGGCGCGTTGATCGTGGCGACTTGATTGAGCTGCATCGACTGACCGTACATCTCGACACGCACTGTGTCGAGCATGCTGGGCGATGCCTTGCCCGAGCGGACCGTCGAGAACTCGTGTTTGACGTGAGCGATGTCGCGGTCCATCGTACCGCGAGTGTCTTTGAGAATTTGTTGAATAGAGCTCATCGAACCAGAGTGCCGACGCGTTCGCCGCGAACCGCAGCGACAAAGGCGCCCGGACGGTGAATGTTGAGAACGATCAGCGGCAGCGAATTCTCCCGGCAGAGCGTGATCGCCGTCTGGTCGATCACCTTGAGATCCTCGATCATCACATCGCGAAAGCTGATCTCTTCGTAGAGCTTTGCCGCGGCATCTTTTTTCGGATCAGCGGAGTAAACGCCATCGACGCTCGTCGCCTTGATGATGACGTTGGCCTTGATTTGGATCGCCCGCAACACCGCGGCGGTATCAGTCGAAAAGTACGGATTGCCAGTGCCGGCGGCAAAGATCACCGTTCGTCCTTTCTCGAGGTGCCGCACGGCGCGGCGCCGAATGTAGGGCTCGGCGATCTCCTCCATGCGAATGGCCGTCATCACGCGCGTGTCGATGCCTTTGCGCTCGAGAACGTCCTGCACTGCGAGCGCATTGATCACCGTCCCGAGCATGCCCATGTAGTCGGCGGCGACGCGGTCCATTCCAGTTTTTGAAAGCTGCGAACCGCGTACGATATTGCCGCCGCCGATGACAAGACCAACGGCGGCGCCCGTTTGCGTCACCGCGACGACTTCATCAGCCAGTCGGCTGACGACATCGAAGTCGTAGCCAACTCCTTTCTCTCCGGCGAGTGCTTCGCCGGAGAGCTTGAGGAGTACGCGCGGGTACTTGAGGTCTGCCACGCTCCGGTCGCCCTATTCGGCGCCGAGCTGGTAGCGAACGAAGCGACGAATCTGGACGTTCTCGCCGGTCTTCGCCGAGGTTTCCTTCACGAGATCGCCGATCGTCTTGCTTCCGTCGCGCACCCATTCCTGGTGCATGAGCGCGACGTCCTTGTAGAACGCCTGGATTTTTCCTTCGACGATCTTCTCGATCATGTTTTCCGGCTTGCCACTCGCGCGAACCTGCTCGTGGAAGATGCGGCGCTCGGACTCGATCTTCTCTGGCGGCACTGAATCCTTGTCGACGGCGAGCGGAGCGGCCGCGGCGATGTGCTCGGCGACCCACTTTCCGAGCTGCTGGAAGTCTTCGGTGCGCGCGACGAAGTCCGTCTCGCAGTTCAGCTCCACGAGGACCGCGATCTTGCCGTTGTGGTGAATGTAGTGGGCGATCATACCCTCTTTCGTCTGACGGCCGGCGCGCTTGTCGGCCTTCGCGGCGCCCTTCGCGCGAAGATTCTCGACCGCCTTTTCGATGTCGCCGTTCGTCTCCTCGAGGGCCTTCTTGCAGTCCATCATGCCGGCGCCCGTACGCTCACGGAGGGCAGCCACGTCTTTCGCGGTAATCGCCATTGATCGTTTCCAGCTTGCGGTTTCGTGGAAACGCCGCCGGGCAGAGTGTCCGGCGGCGCATCTAGTGTACTTCGGATTGCGAGCTCGCGGGTTTGCTGCCCTTGAATCTCGCCTGAGGCGGAAGCGCTATTCCGCCTCAGCTGCTCCTTCAGCGCCGGCGTCACCGGCATCGCCACCTTCACCCGGGGCCTTCAGGCGAGCCGCGATTGCTTCCGGTTTCGCGCGACGGCGACGCGGACGGCGACGGCGCTTACGATCTTCTTCACCGGCCGGTTCGGCGCCGCGGTCGGAGCTGTAGGTGTAGTCGCCCCCCTCTTCCTCTTCCTGACGGACCGGCGCCTCGCGACGCGCTTCGACGACTGCGTCGGCGATCGCCTTCGTGATCAGCTCGACCGAGCGGATCGCGTCGTCATTGCCGGCGATCGGCACGGTGATGAGATCCGGATCCGCGTTCGTATCGACAATCGCGATGATCGGGATGTTCAGCTTGTTCCCCTCGTTGACGCCGATGCGCTCCTTCTTCGAATCGACGACGAACATGAGGCCGGGAAGGCGGTTCATGTTCCGAATGCCATTCAAATACTTCGAAAGCTTCTCACGCTCGCGACGGAGCATGAGCTGCTCTTTCTTCGTGTAGTTCTCGAAGTCACCACCCTCTTCGCTGCCGGTCTCGAGCTCCTTCATACGGCGAACCTGCTTCTTCACCGTCTGGTAGTTCGTGAGGAGTCCGCCGAGCCAGCGCTCGGTGATGAAGAGTGCGCCGCAGCGTTCGGCTTCCGCGCGAACGATGGACGCGAGCTGCGGTTTCGTGCAGACGAACAGCACGTTCTCGCCGCGGAGGATGACGTCGCGAGCGAGCTTCTGCGCGATGCCGATCTGCCGAAGGGTCTTCTGCAGATCGATGATATGGATGCCGTTGCGCTCAGCGAAAATGAACTGGCGCATCTTCGGATTCCAACGACGGGTCTGGTGCCCGAAGTGGACGCCGGCCGCGAGGAGAGCCTCGAGCGTCGGCGTGCTGGTGGTCTGCTGTTCAGCCATTGGTGATTCGAACCTCGTGATGGTTTTTGAACGTCGAGTCTTGTCAGCGCCCGATTCGACTGAGAATTCCCAGCACCTGAATCGCGGCTCGAAGACTCTGAGAGATTTGTAGAGGCCGGAGATCGGAGGTCTGGGGTCGGTAGTTCCCAGGCCCCTGTCCTCCGATCTCTGGCCCCTGCTGCTAACGCTTCGAGAACTGGAAGCGCTTTCGTGCCTTCGGACGGCCCGGCTTCTTACGCTCGACCGCACGTGCGTCGCGCGTGAGGAGACCGAGGTCGCGAAGCTTCCTGCGGTGTCCTTCGTCGATCTTGACCAGCGCACGCGCGACCGCGAGGCGGAGCGCACCAGCCTGGCCGGTGTTGCCACCGCCGTCGACGTTTGCCTTCACGTCGAAGCGGCCGAGGGTGTCCGTCGCCACGAACGCCTGTTGGATCGCGGTGACATGAGACGGGCGCGGGAAATAGTCGCCAAGCGTGCGACCGTTGACGTCCCACTTACCGGAGCCCGGCTTCAGGAAAACGCGGCAGACGGCCTCTTTTCGGCGGCCGATCGCGTGGATGTTCTGAGTGTCAGCCATGGGTTACTTCCCGCCCTTGTCGAAGGTGAGGACCGTTGGTTGCTGTGCGGTGTGCGGATGTTCGGCCGTCGCGTAGACGCGAAGCTTGCGGCGAAGCACCTGCCGACCGAGGGCGGTCTTGGGAAGCATTCCGTGGACGGCTTTCTCGATGACGCGTTCTGGGTGCTTCGCGATCATCGTCGAAAACGGCGTGAACTTCTCATGACCCATGTAGCCGGTGTGCGAGAAGTAGGTTTTCTGTTCGGCCTTACGACCGGTGACCTTCACCTTCGACGCGTTGATCACGATGACGTTGTCACCGGTGTCCATGTGCGGGGTGAAGATCGGCTTGTGCTTGCCGCGAATGATCTTCGCGACTTCAGCGGCGAGACGCCCGAGGACCATGCCCTCGGCGTCCACGATGAACCAACGCTGCGTCGGCTCGATGTCGCGCGGCGTGGCGGAAAACGTTTTCATTGCCTGGCTAAAACAGAGAGGTACCGCGCCTCACCGGTGCGGGATGCAACCCGGGTCTCGGCAGCCATCGAAGGCGTTTTTTGACAGACTCGCAAAATAGGTAAGGGCTTGTATCGTGTCAACTTACGAATGACCGACTCTTCTCCGGCGTCTTTCGGGCCGTGCGCTCGAGCGGCGCCTACGCGAACGCACTCTGGCGCGGCCGTCGGCGACGGACCCAAAAAAACGAATCCCGTCCGTAGGAGGTCGGACGGGATTCGCTAGGAGGAGGAGAACACTTTCGCGGGACACGCCCGCTTCAGTTACTGCGAAGACGACCACACCCCGTCTTGGTCACACCTCGTTGCGACGGCGGCGAGCAAAGGCCACGATGCCGAGCAATCCGGAGCCGAGCAGCACGAACGTCGCCGGCTCGGGCGTTGCGGTCGGCACCAGCGTGCTGCTGAGGTTCGCGTTCTTCATCATCGTCCCCTGATCGGTGCCGCGACCCATGAACGAAGCCGCGGTCGGTGTTCCGCTCGTCGAGAAGATGACGAACTTGCCAAGATCAACCGGTCCCATGACCGTCCCGTCGGTCCATGCGAACGTCCAGTTCAGGGCACTCGTCTGAATCGGAGTGACCGTCCCGTTCGAGCTCATGCCGGTTGTAGGCGCGAACGGATCGGTGCTCACCGCCCAGGTTGGCGGCATGCTTACCAACGTTCCCGGGCCAAAATCATAAATCGTGAACGAGTCGCCGTTGAGCAGCTGCTGTGTGACACTCAAGGTGATGTCATACGTCCAATTGAACCCACCGGAGACCGCGGTGATGGTCGGTGTTACAACCGCCGGCAGGATGTCGGCGCGTGCCGTGGACATCGGCAGAATCGCGACGAATGCAGCTGCCGCGAGTGCTTTCGTCTGACCTCTCCAGGCTTTCATGCAACCTCCAAATAGCGAACGCGAACGCGGGGCCCAGCATCGGGGCATGTGACGCGAATCACAACGCAGAGTTCATACCGACGTCAACAATGGCGGCCCATTGGATTAAGGCCCTGTCCGGCTGCTTTACAGCGCTGTAACGAAATATTGCAGTCCAATGTTTCTGCCGGGCGTGGCGACCGTCCCACCAGTTGTTGCCCGAGCGCAACATGCCGCGGGTGTCATCAGCACGTACTTATGAGAATTCCCTAAAATCCAGGATCTCTCGACCCCAGCTATCCTCGGCGCTTCGTCTCCAGTGCGCTGGCAATGTTGTCCGCGCGGATCCACAGATCGTTCGCACGGCCGCTGAGCCACGTGTCGCCCAACAACTTGAAGGCGCGAAGCTCTTCGCGGTGGAGGCGTTGCGACATTGCACGCAGCGCGTCAGCGCGATCGCTGACCGACGCGGAACTGTCGTCGGCGAGTTCGTCGTCGTCGTGCGCGACTGGAGTCGACGCCGCGAGCACTTTCGCGAGATCTTTTGCGATCTCGCTGCCGAAGATCTGAGCATCATGTAGCGCGCCAAGTTCGTCTTGGAGCTTCGAGAGATCATCGACCAGCGACGGCGCTCCGTCGATCGAATCGCCGAGCGGCTCGACGATGTAGCGCAGTCGTTTCACGGAGATGCGGGCTTCGTGCGCCTCCGCTCGATCACCAACAGACCCGATCTTCGAAATCTCGCTCGACGCAGCCACCGCGTGATCCCGGATCAGCTTCGCGAGCTGCGCCGCCATCGGATCGGCAGGCTCGTCGAGATCGACGATGTAGTGGGCCAAGCCCTGGTTGAGCTGGGCCGCGGTGCGGTCGAGATCCCGGTCAACGGCTTCCCGAAGCGCGAGGTCTGCTTTTGCTTTTTGCGATCTGAGATCACCGGCCAGCCAGTCGGTTGCCGCCCGGTACCTGCCGCGCTGCGACTTACCAAACTTCTCGAGCCACTCGATGTGGACTTCGCAGTCGCGGCTCGTGCGAGTCGCGTCAGCGATTCGCTTGAGTCGTCGGTTGACCTTCGGACGCACCGTCGAGGCAAGCTCGTCATCGAAGGCACGCATCCAACTTCGAAGTCGCCGCACCGCGACGCGAAAGTCGTGGACGGCGTCCGCCTCGTCGTCGACGCCGAGGCCTTCAGCCCTCTCGCGAACCTTCGCGAGCAGCTCGCGGGCGACAATGCGGACGACGCGCTGTTTCGAATCGAGAAGATCAGCGGGGGCAATGCTCATGGTCGAGAACAGTATCGGAGAACGATTCGCGCGCCGTCGCGCCGAGCTGCGATTGTTACCCGGCCTGCAACGATGCGGGAGACGCGACTGTTACGTGGCCGCGACATCGTGGACGTGGCGTGGGTACGCACCGGCCATACCGTACGCCATCGCAAACAGAGAGATAGTCCGATGCAGCCCAGTCCAAGGGTCCTTCTCCTGGTTCACGATGCCAATGAGCGGGAGGTGTTGACGCGGCGGCTGACTGAGCTCGCCGCGATTCCCATCGCAGTGCACGCCGATGCCGCGATCGATGCGCTCGAGGCGTATCGGCCGGTGGCTGCCGTCCTGGACCGGGCGCACGCGGCGACCGCGCCGGATTCTTTTCTCGAAGCGACGTGCACGCATCACGTCCGGCTCCTCACACTGTCGTACCCCACGTTTGCGGACGGCTTGGATCAGGAGACGCTCAAACGAGCGGTCGAGCCGCCAGCCTACTGGCCCGCTCGGTGATGTGCTCATGGGACTGCTCCTTGCGCTCTCAATTTGCGCCGGTCGTGGTCAAGGCTTTTTATCGGTAAGCGTTGCTGAGCTCGAGCGATAGGGTTGGAATCCCCTTCCCCAGTCGACGCCGATCACTTCGATGCCAATGTCGGAGCCGTCGACGTGAACGACGACGTAGTGAAACGGATTACCGCCTGGATCCATCGATGGACGAGCGATGTGCTGGAGCACCACGCCCTCCGCCATGTTGGCCTTGAAATAGTCGCGAAGATCTGGCTCGCCCGTGTACGCGTAGAGCGGAGCTCCGCCGCCGCCACTCACGATCTGATCGATGCGATACTGCTTGCCGTTTTCGTCCTTGTAGTGCTCGACCCAGTGCTCGAAGAGATGTTCATGTCCGGTGAGCAGCAAACGCACGTGGTGCTTTCGAAACAACGGCATCCAGCGCGTTCGAATCGTCGCGGCTTGATACTCGAGGGTTGCGCCGCCGTGGGGTCCTGACGAGAACGGTGGATGATGGAAGAAGAAGACGATGTTCGGATAGCGCCTGCGATCGAGCCCTTCGAGCTGGGCTTTCACCCAGTTGAATTGCACCGTGTCGTCGGGGATGTTGGAATCGAACGCGACGAAAAACGTGTTGGCGTAACCGAACGCGTAGGTCGGATATCCGTTCAGACGTCGAGGAGAGCCTTCGGGCGGAATGAGTCGCGAATTAGTGGCGAAGTAGTTCTTGAGGCCTGCGACGCGCCTGGGGTTTTGCAGGTCGATCGCGCCGCCGACGTCGTGGTTGCCGACGGCCAGGTAGTAGGGCACGCCGCCCTCTTGCGTCAGGCGATCGACGAGCGGGATGTAGCTCGTCGTGAGCTGCTTGGCGATGCTGCCGTCCACGACAGCGTCGCCACTCTGCAGCACGAACCTGATCGGATCGTCCGTGGACGCGGCGCGACGGATCGTCGTGAGCATCGACTCGACGACGAGCAAGTGCTCGGCCTGCAGCATCTCGCCGTCATGGCGGCCGCGCGTGTCGCCATAGGCGATAAACGAAAATTTCGTCGTGCGCGCCGTCGCAGCTTCCGCCGGCAGCGGAACTCGCGGCGGCAAAGACGGAACGATCGAATCGTTCGCAGTGGCTTGCGCGCAAACCGCACTCGCCGTCGCCGTCAGGACAACGAGCGCGGCGGACACTCGGCGGAATTTCATCGTCGCTTCCCGGTTGACTCGAGGCCAAAGCTTAGGGACATCTTGCCGACTTCACAAACGGGTCGGATGAGCGGCAAGGATTTTTTTCGCGATCGTGACGAGGCACAGTGACCGCTGGAATTCTTCGCTTCATATTCCGCGCATGAAATCACTTGCGCTCTCGCTTCTCGCGATGTCGGTCGCGCACGCGCAGCAGCAGCAGGTTCGACGGAGCGTTTCCGACCCGGGAGTCATCGCGACGGGCCAACGAATCAATCCGGCTGGCGTGCAAAGCGTCTTCGACGGCAAAGTCGCCGGAGTTCGCTTTGGAAAAACGTCGGACGAGCTCTGGGTCGCGGTGCCGGGCAGCGTGTACCGGCTCGACTGGCGCGGGAGTGCTGTGCGCGGTCGCGCGCGAGTGGATGGGCGTCCGGGCGCGTACGCGCTAGCGGTCGATCCAGTATCGAGCCGAGTGTTCGCGTCATGGGTCGGGCGGCTTCCCACGCCGCCGACGACGTCGGGCCGTGCACGGGCGGTCGCCCAGGTGAAAATCTTCGACCGAAATCTCTCGGGCGACTCCACGACGGCGACGTCGAATTCCGGGCCACTCGGCGATTACATGGCCGGCGCTGTCGCCATCGCTTCGAAACCCGGCGATGACGGAAAGCGCCTCGCGGTATCGGCGCTTCCTGCAAACGATGGTCTCGCGGTTCTCGACGCCGAATCGGGCGCGCTGCTTCGGAAGATCTCCCTCGGCGTCGAACCGATCGGCGTCGTGATCTCAGCCGATTCGCGTGTCGCCTATGTGTCCATCCTCGGCGGGGCAAAGCCAACCACCGGGGGGCGAGCCGCGATGCAGTGTTGCGAGGCGCGAGCGGAAGCGATACGAGTCGACAAGAACGGCATCGCGCTGGCAGGCAGTGTTTCGAAGGTCGATCTCGCGACGGGAGCAGTGACGCGCGACATCGCCGTCGGCCGCCACCCGACGTCCATCGTATGGAATGAGCCTGCCGCGCGCCTCTATGTCGCCGAGGGAAACTCTGATTCGATTTCCGTGATCGATACGAAGAGTGACGCGGTCGTTGCGCGCTTTGCGATCGCTCCGTTTTCGGCGAAGCAAATCGGACTTGCGCCAACGGCGCTGGCTTTGTCGCCTGACGGCCGCACGCTGTACGTCGCATTGGGAGGCGTGAATGCCGTCGCTGTGTATGACGTTTCAGGCGAAGCGAAACTGCGCGGCCTGATTCCAACATCGTGGTATCCCTCGACGCTGGACGTGAGCGCCGACGGCAATTTCCTCGCGATCGGCTCGCTGTACGGCGTTGGATCGGGTGAGGGATCGCTCGGCACGCAGCGCGGCAGGTATGTGTTCGCCGTGCGCGGCTCTGTAAACGTGCTCCCTGCTCCGACGGGTGCGGAGCTCGTGGCGTTCACGACGGCTGTGGCGGAAAACAATCGGCTGCGGCTCGCGTCGACGGCGATCACTCCGGTACCGCGATCGGTGGCTGGACCGAAGGCTGTCCCCAATCAGCCGGGAGATTCATCGCTCATCAATCACGTCGTCTTCATCGTCAAGGAAAATCGCACGTACGACCAAGTGCTCGGCGACCTCGATCGTGGCAGCGGCGACAGCTCGCTGACGATGTACGGGAAGTCGGTCACGCCGAACGCACACGCGATCTCGCAGCAGTTCGTGACGATCGATCATTTCTTCGCGTCGGGCGGGAATTCCGCCGATGGTCATCAGTGGCTTACGCAGGCGAACGAGACCGAATATCCGATGTGGCCGTTGTACTACGGACGGAGCTATCCGTCCGAATCGGAGGATGCACTGACGTATTCGTCGGGCGGTTTTCTCTGGGATGGCGCGACGTCCGCCGGGAAGACGGTACAGATCTTCGGCGAGTACGCGCTTCCGCCGGAGATCTCTTCGGACTCGGTTCGACGACGAATGCTGGCGCAGTACATCGAGCGTCCGAAGGACTACGAGTTTCATCGGCGTCTGCTGCGAGATCGCTACACCGCGCGCACCGACATTCCATCGCTTGCTCGCGCACTCGTTCCCGAATATCCGGGGTGGACGCAAGAGGTCCCGGACGTCGTCAAGGCGGGCGACATCCTCGCCCATCTCGCGGACTGGGAAGCGAAGAAGGAGATGCCGAATCTCACGATGATCGTGCTGCCGAACGATCACACCGAGGGAACGTCGCCGGGGTGGTGCACGCCGGCCGCGTGCGTCGCGGACAACGATCTTGCGCTAGGACAAATCGTCGAAGGATTTTCGCATTCGAGTTTTTGGAAGGACATGGCAATCCTCGTCGTCGAGGACGACGCGCAGAATGGTGTCGATCACATCGACGGTCACCGCACCATCGCGATGGCCATTTCACCCTACATCCGACGCGGCGGTGTCGACTCGACGTTCTACAGCCAGCCGAGCATGGTGAAGACCGTCGAGCTGATGTTGGGAATTCCGTCGATGTCGATCTTCGATCTCGTCGCGACGGACATGCGCGCAAGCTTCATCGGCGCCGGTGAGAGGCCCGACTTCACGCCATACACCGCAATCGAGCCGCAGCAGTCGCTTCGCGATGTGAACACGCGAGTCGGATCGATCAACGGTAGGTTTGCGCGGCAGCGACGCGTCGCGGCGCGAGCGTCGCAAAGGATGAGCTTCGAGGGGCCTGACGAGGCGCCCACAGAGACCCTGAACCGAATCCTTTGGCGAGAAGCAAAGGGGTGGAGTTCAACGTACCCAACGACCAAGCGGTCATTGTTCTTCCCGCTCTCGGTCGACGTCGCGGACGAGGATCGTGAAAGGCGTCAGCTCACGGAGAAGAAGCGCGAATAGTCCGGCCGACCATCGCGGCAATTGCTGTCATGTCGACGTTATCGCGAACGCAATCCGCGAGCGCATCGATGGCTTCGTTCGGCGACCTCGATTTCGTCGACGGCGAGAACCTTTCTCCTTTGCGACGGGCGAGGCGGTCGAGCATTGCGTGGCGCAGCGCGTCGTTCTCGAGAAGGCCATGCATGTATGTCCCGACGACGAGACCGTCGCTGCTCGTACAGCCGTCGGCATAGTCGCCGGTGGTGGACTCGACCCTAAAGGGGCGCGCATGCACGCCAACGAGCTCCGAGAGCACGAGCTGACCCGCGTGAATCTCATAGGCCTCGATTCGCTCGCCGACTGCGTTTGCGTCCCAGAGCGCCGAAGGCTCGTCGACTCGAGCAACGACTCGCCGAGTCGTTTTGTCCGGCGCAAAAACCGCGGTAGTTGGCAGGAGGCCGAGCCCTTTCATGGTTCCGCGACGCTCGACTCCGAGCTCGTCGACGAGGTCGGCGCCGAGCATCTGAAAACCGCCGCAGATCCCGAGGACAGGAGTCCCGGCCATGCGCCGCTGCTGGATCGCGAGATCGAGGCCTCGATCGCGCATCCACTCGAGGTCCGCCATCGTCGACTTCGTGCCCGGAATGATGATCAGATCCGCTTGTCGTATCCGAGAAGGCTCGGAGACCCACCGAACCGACACACCGCTTTCGCCCATGAGCGGTTGGAACTCGTCGAGATTCGCAACACGCGGAAGACGAACGATGGCGATGTCGATGAGCGTTGTCTCATTGTCGCTCGAACCAGACGCCCAGTCGACAGCATCTTCGGCGGGAACACGCGAGAGGTCCGCGTACGGAACGACCCCGAGCGTCGGGATGCCGGTGCGCTCCTCGAGCATCACAAAGCCGGGATCCAGGAGTGAAGGATCTCCGCGGAATTTGTTGATGATGAAGCCGCGGATGAGCGCACGATCGCTCTCCGGAAGCAGCATCACTGTTCCGAAAAGCGACGCGAACACTCCGCCGCGGTCGATATCGCCGACGAGAACGACCGGTGCCTGCGCGTATCGCGCGACGCGCATGTTGACGAGGTCGTAGCGCTCGAGATTGATCTCGGCCGGACTGCCGGCGCCCTCCGCGATGACCAAATCATGTGACGCGCGCAGTCGATCCAGCGCGCCAGTGACGACAGGCCAAAGCTCCGCGGTCCGATTGTAGTAGCGGCGCGCGTCATCGCGATGGCGAACTTCGCCGAGCACGACGATCTGCGACGTCCAGTCGCTTTGCGGTTTGAGGAGAATCGGATTCATGTCGACGGTGGCCGGGATTCCCGCAGCCATCGCCTGCATCGCCTGCGCACGACCGATTTCGCCGCCAGACATCGTCACGGCGGCGTTGTTCGACATGTTCTGCGCCTTGAAGGGCGCAACGCGGTAGCCGGCGCGAGCAAAGATCCGGCAGAGTGCCGCGACGATCGTCGTCTTGCCGGCGTGCGATGCCGTTCCCTGCACCATCAGCACCGGCGCGAGCGCATTTCGTTCAGCCATTCGCGCAGTGTCATGGCGCGATGCGCTCGTCGCAAGCCCCTCGGCCGTCGCGATCGAATCCTGAGCAGTTCTTGGAGCCGTCTCCGCCGCCGCGCACCATTCCGCATCGCCGAGTCTTCTCCTGACACGACGATGCGTACAGTTTCCTGATGAGTCGCTTTCATCCGAACCTACCGGTCCAGAATGCATTTCGATCGCGTCCTTTCGGCAAGCAACCTGCTCGTGCTCCTGCTCGTCGGCGCTTGTTCGACACCCAAGGTCCAACAGCGGACGCCAACGGAGGATCCGAGGCAAGTAGACGCGACTCGGCTCCCGACCGGCGTCATTCTCGATCCCGCCGGCGTTATGCATCCGGTCGGACCCATGCCGCTGAGCATCGCTGTGGCGCCGGACAGCGCGCACGTCGTTCTCCTACTGAACGGCTATTCGAGGACCGGAATCCAAGTCGTCGAGTGGAAGACGGGTCGAATTTCACAAACGCTCGACCTCCCCGCCGCCTTCCTCGGTCTCGCATTTTCGCCGAATGGAAAGGAGCTGTACGCGTCCGGCGGTAACACGGATGCCGTATATCAGTTTCATTGGGCCGACGGGAAAGCGACGCTAGCCGACAGCATTCCGCTGGGTGCTCGCGTGGCCGGCCGCCGCAACGGGACACGCTACCCGTCACAGCTCGCGTTTTCCAGAGACGGCCGCTTTCTATATGTTGCCGAGAACCTCGATGACTCGCTCGCCGTCATCGACGTGTCGACGAAGCGCGTCGTTCAGCGCCAACCGACCGGACGATATCCGTACGGCGTCGTCGTCGCCCCGGACGAGCGCGTCTTTGTGTCATCATGGGGCGGCGAATTCGTCGCCGAGTATTCTTTAAACAACGGGCGGCTCGCAAATCCCGAGTGGGTCGCGGCGGGACGTCACCCATCAGCGCTCCTGCTCGACAAGGCCGGCGCGCGGCTGTTCGTCGCGTCAGGGAGCACCGATCGCATCGCCGTCATCGACACGCGGACGCGTCGGACGATCGCCGAGCTGCGTGATCCGCCCGGGTCCGGTCCGGACGAGGGCAGCACGCCAAACGCATTGGTCCTCTCGCCCGATGAGTCGAAGCTTTACGCCGCGGAAGCAGACGGGAACGCCGTCGCGGTTTTCGATTTATCGGCGCCCGCTCCGTCGATCAGCGGGCGAATTCCGACCGGCTGGTACCCCGCGGCGTTGGCGACGATCGGATCGTCCTTGGTTGTCGCGAACGGCAAGGGATCCGGGACACACGCCGACATAAATGGACCAGGTCCAAGGAAGCCGGGCAAACCAGCCGGGAGCACCCGAAATGGAACACTTGGTCAGCTGAGCGGCACGCTATCGGTGATCGACCTCTCGAAGATCGACGAGCGGGCGCTCACTACGCTTTCGGTTCGCGTAGCGAGAGCGAACGGATGGAATCGCCCGCACAGTGAGACGCGATTTCCTCCATTCGAGCACGTCATCTACATCATCCGCGAAAACCGCACATACGATCAGGTGCTCGGCGACGTCAGCGCGGCGGACGGCGACACCTCGCTGGTCTACTTCGGAAAAGACGTCACGCCAAATGCTCACGCGCTCGTCGAGCGCTATGGCGTCTTCGACCGGTTTTTCGTAAACGCTGAAGTCAGCGCCGACGGCCACAATTGGACGACCGCCGCGTACGCGAGCGATTACGTCGAGAAGACAGTCCAGCCAAACTATTCGTCGCGCGGCCGAACCTACGACTACGAAGGAACGAACCGCGGCAAGGTTCCCGAAGACGATGTCAACGAACCGGCGAGCGGCTACATCTGGACGGTCGCCGCGAAGGCGGGGATCTCGCTGCGAAACTATGGCGAGTTCGTCGTCGGCCGGCGCCAGTCCGACGGCGATGAGAAATACATCGGGAACAAGCCACAGCTCGCGAAGACGACGAATCCGGACTACCCGGGATTCAACCTCGACATTCGTGATCAGAAGCGTGCGGACGTCTGGCTCGCGGAGCTGCAGAGGTACGTCGAGCGCGGTACGATGCCCGCTCTGGAGATTGTTCGCCTCCCGAATGACCACACATCCGGCGGCGCCGCCGGCAAGCCGTCGCCTCGCGCGCAGGCGGCCGACAACGATCTCGCGCTCGGCCGAATGATCTCTGCGCTGACGCGAACGCCGTTTTGGAGGTCGACGGTCGTGTTCGTTCTCGAGGACGACGCGCAGAACGGCCCGGATCACGTCGACTCGCATCGGTCACCGCTGCTCGTGATCTCGCCGTACGGGCGGCCCGGCGTCTATCATCGGTTCACGAATACGACGGATGTCGTTCGCTCGATTGAGGGAATTCTAAAGCTCGAGTCGCTGTCGCACTTCGACTATTTCGGCCGCCCGCTCACGGACATCTGGGCCGAGAAGCCGGATCTCACGCCATTCGATATGAAGACACCGGCCGTGTCTCTCGACGAGAGGAATCCGGGCGGAACGCGCGGTGCTCGAGACTCGCGCCGGCTGAAGCTCGAAACCGAGGACGCGTCGAACGACGACGACTTCAGCGCGATCCTCTGGCATGTCGTCAAGGGTTACGATAGGACGTATCCCGGTCCGACGAGGATGTCAGCTCTGGAGGCGCGTCGCGGGAGGTAGCTCGCCGTCGAGGGTCGCGAGCGCCGGCGTGTTACATCGCCGTTACGACGCTGTGAACGCGGCGCAACTCGAGCGGAACAAAATTCGGCCGTGTTACGGGAACGGTAACGCCGGTCCCGTGCACCTCGTCGATTCCTCTTCCCTCTCGGACGACTTCACTGACATGATCTCCCGCATTGCGCGATTCATGGGCCTCGGCACCGCTGTCGCGATTGTACCGGCGCTCGGTGCCCAGGATACGACATCTGCGCTTCATTACAAAGGTCTCACGCTCAGCCCCATCGGGTTCGCCGCGGCAGAAGCCGTGTTCCGCACCCGCAACGTCGCCTCGGACATCGGCGCGTCGTACAACGCGATTCCGTTCGATGGGACGACCGCCGCGCACACATCGGAATTCCGCGCGACGGGTCGTCAATCGCGCATCGGCATGCTCGCCGAGGGGAACGCCGGCGCCAACAAAGCCACCGCATACTGGGAAGCCGACTTCCTCGGAGTGGGCACGTCCTCGAATTCGAACGAAAGCAACAGCTACGTACTCCGCATCAGGCAGTACTGGGGACAGTTCACGGCCGGCACTTTCTCGTTCGACGGCGGCCAGATGTGGTCTCTCGCGACGCCGAACAAAAACGGTGTCCTTCCGCGCTCCGAGCACGTGCCGCTGACCATCGAAGCACAGTACGCCGTCGGCTTCGACTGGGCGCGTCAGGCTGCGTTCCGCTTCTCGCAGCGCAGCGGCGCGACCTCGTGGGGTCTGGCACTCGAAGGCGCGCAAACGACGTTCGCCGCGCGGAACGCTCCGTCGCAGATCGTGCTCGGCCAGACCGGCGGAAGCCAGCTGAACTCGACCACGAACTACTCGGCCGATCTGTCACCCGACATCATCGCCAAGCTGGCGGTCGACCCGAAGGGGATGGGACACTGGGAGATCAAGGGCGTCGCGCGCGCGCTACGCGATCGTTTTGTCGATCCGACCGGCACCGCAGGTGGCACGACGTCGTCGAACACGTGGGGCTACGGCGCAGGGTTCGGTGTGTTCTACCCGGTGATGTCGGGAAGTCGGAGTGTGCTCGACATCGGCCTTTCGGGGATGGGTGGCCGCGGCATCGGCCGATACGGAACATCGCAGTTGCCCGACGCCACGGTCGATACCGACAATTCGCTGAAGCCGATCAAGGCCGGACACCTTCTGCTCTCGCTCGAAGCACATCCCGACCCGATGCTCGACGTCTACGGCTACGGTGGCGTCGAGTACGCAGATCGCACCGCGTTCGTGAACAGCGCCGGAAAGGGCGTCGGTTACGGCTCGCCGCTCAACGGCACCGTCGGCTGCGAAACCGAAGCCGCGCCGACGGGACCGTTCGCGCCGGCATCGGGTCCCTGTGCGGCCGATACGCGCACGCTCGCGCAGGGGAACCTCGGATTCTGGTATCGTCTGTACAAAGGCGCGTCGGGTACCGTTCAATGGGGGATGCAGTACTCGTACACGAAGCGGAGTGCGTGGGCGGGCGTCGGCGGCGAGCCGACCGGTGCCGAGAACATGATCTTCACGTCGTTTCGCGTCGTGCTGCCGTAATCCGGCCGCCCTTATGATTTTCTAATTCGAGATCGCCAAACACACAGAGGCCGCCCGAATTGGACGGCCTCTGTGTGTTTTTGGTTTGGTTGCTCCGGCCTACGGCGACAAAATTGGCGAGCTGCCCGTCGCATATCGCAGCACCGCCTTTTGAAGTGCCATGTTGGCGATCGCTTGCTCGCGCAGGGCGCGAGCTTGAGTGAGCGCGGTCTGTGCGGTGAGCACGTCGACCACCGACGCCAAACCGACGTCATAGCGGCCGGATACGGCGTCGAACGCCTGCTGCGCCGCGTCGACTGCGGCGGCGGTGGCGACCAACTTCTGGTCTGCCGCACGGTAGTTACCGATCGCGGTCTCCAATTCGCCGCCGATGCGCAACTGAAGATCTTCCACATTCAAACGATCGCGATCGGCCGCTACCGCCGCGCGCTCGACGTCGAAGCGAGCGCGATATCCGTCGAAGAGACTCCACGAGGCTCCGAGCGATAGGACGCCGTACCGCTGATCGCCCAGTTGTGTCCCGACCGATCGCTGTCCGATCGTGAGCTGATCCTTTCCGTCGACCAGCTCGCGTCCGAAGACCCGACCGGCGCCGACGTCGTCGAAGCGGAGGGCGATCTGTGGAAGGTACTCGCCGTGCGCCGCTCGCATCTCGTGCTCATCGGCGGTCACTCGGTTGCGTGCCGACAAGAGGTCCGGTCGGGCGCGCAGCGCCTGGCCATTCAAGGCGTTGACGTCGAGATCCGCGGACGAGAGACGCGCCGTGTCCGCCGCCGGCTCCGTGAACGAATACGCACGCTTGGGATCGAGCCGCAGCCGAATGACCAACGCGCTCTCATCGTTGTCGACCCGATTCTTCGCGTCGATCACCGCGACTTCGTCGGCGCGCGCCTGCGCCTGCTGGCGATACAGGTCAGGCGGTGCCTTCGTACCCGCATTCACCTGCTCGCTGAGCTGATCTTCACGTGCTTTCGACAGGGCGAGGTTTGCTTCGGCGACCGAAGCTAGTCGTCGATCCAGCACAAGCTGATAGAACGACTGTGCGACGTCGAACGACACCTGCTGCTTCGCGCGATCAAGGCTGTTCGACGCCGCGTCCCGCGCGCCGAGCATCGCGCGCATGTGCTCACGGTCGCGGAATCCATTGAACAGATTCACCGACGTCGAGAGCGTGTATTGCAATCCGTAGAACTGCGCGTCGGATGCGACGAGTGCCGTCCCGGACAAGAGACTCAGTCCCCGCTGGTCAAATCCGCCGATCGTGGTGTTGACGTTCGGAAGAAACCGTCCGTAGGACTCGAGCAGCGCGATGCCGCTCAGTCGAGCGGTGTCGGTGCCGAGTTGAACGGGGGTCGCGTTCCGCAATGCGATCTCGATGCTGCGCGGAAGATCCAGTCTCAGCGTGTCGCCCTTCGTCGCCGTCACGCCCTCTGCGCGTACAGGCATTTGCTGCGCGCGACTCGCGTGCGCCGCGACCGCACTCACGCTGAGCGCCGCAACGGGAAGTAACCGCCCTTTCATTTCTTGGCTGCTCCGGCTTCACCGGAGGTCGCATGGGTCGCGCCTGCGGGCCCAGCACCACTCGATTGGTCCAGTGTAATGTGATCACCGTCGGCGACGGCGCTTCCGAGATTCAGCGCGACGCGCTGCCCCACGGTTGCACCGCTCGTGAATGTCACGAGGCGTCCGTCATTCAACCCGACGGCGACGGGAACGAGGTGCACGCGCGACGCGGAGTCCACCGTCGCGATGAACGTCTTGCCGCCTCGTACGACCAGCGCGTCGATCGGCGTTTGTGGTTGCGATGGCGCCGGAAACTCGAGATGCACCTCGACGAAACTCCCGGGAACGATGCCGACCTGCGTGTTCGCGACATCCAACTCGGCGAGCATTTTGCGCGATTTGAGATCGAGCTCACCGCTCACGCGAGCGACGCGAGCACTGATTTTCACATCGGGCCGCTCGGCCAAGGTGATCGTCGCCGGCGTGCCGATGCGCACGAGCGACGCGTCGCTCTGATCGAGATAGACGAACACCCGCAAGCTGTCGGTCTGCGAAACGGTCACGACCGGCAGTGCGCTCGTCTGCGACGTCGCCGCACTCTGCACGAGCGCGCCGGGATCAGCGAAGCGCGCAGTAACGCGCCCGGAAAACGGCGCACGAAGCATCTCGTAGCTCTGCTGCTCGCGCAAACCCTCGAGTCGTTCATTCGCTATTGCCGCGTCGGTCCGCGACTGATCGGCTTCCTGGGGCGACACCATCTTCTTCGCCAGCAGCTGCGCGATTCGTCCGGCGAGCACCTGCTTGTTGTCGTAGTCGGCCTTCGCGCCTGCGAGCGCGCGATCTGTTTCGGGCGATTCAATCGTCGCGATGACGTCGCCTTCACGAACCCGATCGCCGACGTCGACTCGAACGGTCTTCAAGTAGCCGGCGACCTTGGCGTACAGTGTCACCGACGCAAACGGTCTCGCCTCGCCCATCAAGTCGACTAAGCGAACGGTCGGCGATGCTTGTACTGTCACCGTTCGCACGACCGAGCCCTTTGTGGCATCGGCCGATCGCGCTTTCGCCTCCGCGCCGATCGCCGATGAGCGCCGAGCGCCGAGTAGATAGACGGCTGCCGCGGTGACCACAACGAACAGGACAGAGCCGACCCTGATTCCTATGGACGATCTTCGTCGCGGCACCCTCGGCGGCGGCGGAGGATCGACGGCTGGGGCAGCGTAGGTCGCCGACGAAGTCGTTGCATCGTTCGGCGGTGCGGAATGTGTGGTGTCGGACATGCGCTAGTGCCGGCCGTTGTGATGCGCCGAGGGCGCGTGTGGTGAACCAGGGACGTCCTCTGACGTCGGGCTCGGTGTCGTGCCGGACGAAACGAGAGCCTCGATTGAAAAGCGTCCCGCCGCGGCAAGCGCGGGGGCGCCGACGATCGCATGTCCTTCGGACTCGCGGAGGAAACGCTCTTCGAGTAGATGTTTCGCCGGCGGGCGACGCCGCAGGACGACGTAGGCCGCGGGCACAACAAAGAGCGTGACGACCGTCGCGACGATGAGCCCTCCGATCACTGCGCGGCCGAGTGGCGCATTCTGCTCGCCGCCTTCGCCGGTGCCGATCGCCATCGGGATCATGCCGAGGATCATGGCGAGCGCCGTCATGAGCACTGGGCGAAGACGAACGGCACCCGCCTCCAGCGCCGCGTCGAGAGCGTCGAGTTGCCGCTCGATGCGCTGGTCGTTCGCGTAGTTCACGAGCAGAATCGAATTCGACACCGCGATCCCCACCGCCATGATGGAGCCCATCAACGACACGACATTGATGGTCGTTCCGGTGATCGCCAGCATCCACAGAATGCCGACGAACGCGCCAGGCACCGCGATCATGATGATGAATGGATCAACCCATGACTGGAACATCACGACCATGAGCAGATACACGAGAAGAATCGCTACGATCAGCCCGAGGCCGAGCCGTCGGAACGCTTGATCCATGACTTCACCCTGCCCACGGACCGAGATCGACATGCCGACTGGAAGCACCCCCAGCCCCGCAATCTTGTCTTTGATTCCATTGACGACGGTGCCGAGGTCGGAGCCTTCGACATTCGCGTTCACGTCGATCACGCGCTGCACGGTATAGTGATCGATCTCGTTTGGAACGGCGAGATTCGACAACTGCGCAATGTTGCCGAGGGTTTGCGTCGGCGCATGCGGCACGTCGGCGGGGGCGCCAAGTCCCGTGTTCTGCACGAGCGACGTCGACGCGGTCATCGGCATGTTGAGCAAGTTCGGAACTGAGCCGAGCTGCTCGAGCGGCTCCTTTACAGCAACGAGGTAGTTCACGTCGTTCGCTGGATTGATAAAGAAGCTCGGCGACACCAGCGCGCTCGATGCGAGCGACACGAGCATGCTGTTCGCGACGTCGCTCTGACTCAGGCCCATCTCGGAGGCGCGTTGGCGATCGACTTCGAGACGCAGGGTCGGGTAGTCGAGCACCTGTTTGATGTGCACGTCCGCCGCGCCGGGCACACTGCGGATCGCGTCGCGCAATTTCGCAGCGTACTTGTACCCTTCGTCGAGCTTCGAGTCTTGAACCTGCACGTCGATTGGCGACGACAGACCGAAGTTGAGCACCTGGCTGACGATGTCGGCGGTCTGGAAGTAGCTCGTTGACCCCGGGAACGACTTCGTGAGATCGTCGCGAATTCGGCGGATGTATCCTTCGGTCGGTTTGTGACCGGGCTTGAGCGCGACGAGGATCTCCGCGTCCATGCCGCTGGCGTTGTCCGTCGGCACGAACGCGATGCTGAGCGACGACGGGACGCCGATCATCGAGTTGATGGTGCCAAGCTCCGCCGCCGGCACGATCTGCCGGATGTGATCCTCGACCTGAGCGATGTATTGCTCCGTGCGCTCGATGCGTGTTCCGGATGGCGCTCGGAAGTGCACCTTCATCAGGCCGGCGTCGGTCGACGGGAAGAAATCCGTCCCGACGACGCGGATCAGCGCGAAGCTGATCAAGCCGACCGCCGCGGCCGCGGTGAGCGTCCTTCGCGGATGATCAACGAGCCGTTCGAGCATGCTCGAGTAGCGCTGCTGGAAGCGCAGGAAGGCGCGATCACGCCCGGCGTTGTACCAGTTCGAGAAGCGCGAAAGCGCGGTCGCATGGCGCGGATCGATTTGCGCGTCATGACCGTGCCCATGCGCGATCTCCCCTGCCAGCAGCATGCGCGACAACGTTTTTACGAGTGTTCGCGAGAGGAAGTACGATGCGAGCATCGCGATGACGACCGCGAGCGCCATCGGAACGAAGAGGAAGCGCGCCGGCCCGGTCAGGAGCACCACCGGGAAGAACACGATGCAGATCGCCAACGTCGCCATGATCACCGGCAGCGAGATTTGCGCGGCGCTATCGAGAATCGCGACGGTGAGCTTTTTCCCCATGCCGCGATTGCGGTGGATATTCTCGACGGTGATCGTCGCGTTGTCGACCAAGAGGCCGATCGACAACGAGAGCCCGCCGAGCGTCATGATGTTGAACGAATTCCCGGTCAGTTTCAGTCCGACGATCGCGCACGCGATGGCGAGCGGAATCGACACGACGGCGACGATGACGCTTCGCCAGCTGCCGAGGAATGCGAGAATCATCAACGACACGAGGAGCGCCGAGACGAACGCCTCGCGTTCGACACTCGCCACTGCAGCACGCACGAAAACCGATTGGTCGAAATCGAGCCGAAGCTCCAGCCCTTGCGGCGCGACTGCGCGAATCGCCGGCAACAATTCCTTCGTCGCGTCGACAACGGCCAGCGTCGACGCATCGGCCTTCTTGAGGATCGACATGTACGCGGCCCGCTGGCCGTTGACGCGGACGATGTTCGTCTGGTCCGCGTACCCGTCCGCGACGACTGCAACGTCACCCACGGTGATCGGAACTCCGTTCACGACCTTGATCGGAATGGCGGAGAATTCACTGACCGCGGACGGGCTCGAGTTGAGGCTGACGTTGAATTCGCGGTCGCCGATGCGCGCCGTTCCAGCGGGAATGAATACGTTGGAGCTGTTGACGGCGGTCAGCACGTCGGTCGCCGAGAGCCCTTTCGACACGAGCTTCTTCGGATCGACGTTGATCGTGATCTCGCGCGTCTTGCCACCGTACGGAGCAGGCGTGGAGAGCCCGGGCACCGTGAACAGTCTCAGGCGCAGAAAGTTCTGGCCATAGTCGGCGATCTTCTCCTCGGTGATCGAGGAGCTCGACATCGTCAGCTGGGCGACCGGGACGTTCGACGCGTTCGACTGAAGGATGTAGGGGGGCTGAATTCCGCGCGGCATGCGCCGGAGCGACGTCGACGAGGACGACGTGATCTGCGCGATCGCATTGCCGATGTCGGTGCCGGGCTGGAAGTAAATCTTCTCCAAGCCGATGCCCGGGATCGACTCCGATTCGATACGCTCGATGCCATTGACGACGGACGACAGCCCGCGCTCGCTCAACAACACGACGCGCTTTTCCATGTCTTCGGCGGAGAGTCCCGGATAAGTCCAGACCACCGCGACAACGGGAATGTCGATGGATGGGAAAATGTCGACGAGCATGCTCTGCATCGAGAGCGCGCCCATCAACAGGATCACCGCGGCGATGACGGCAACCGTGTACGGCTGTCGGAGCGCGAGACGCACGATCCACATGTGCGAACGATTCTCAGGCCATAGACGGCAATAGCACAGCGGTACGCCTGGCCGGGATCCGGCGAGTCGCTGTGGGGGCGGGGTGCCACCAACATGCGATTCGCGTCCCATATAACACAAGTACATATTTGGCTATCACTGACGATCAATTTTGTTATGTCACTAAACCTCCACCTCGTTCGACTGTTCACGGCCGTCGCCGACGCTGGCGGGGTCGCGGCCGCCGCTCGCGCGCGGCGTATCAGCCAGCCGGCGATCTCGCGCGCGATCCGCGAGCTCGAGCGCCAGCTCGGGGTCGATCTCTTCGAACGCTCGACGAGACGCGTGCGCCTCACGACCGAGGGAGCCGAGATCTATCGCCACGCGAAAGAAGTTTTCTCGGCCGAGCGGGCCATCGAAGACGCAGTGGCCGAGCTCAAGGGCGTGCGTCGCGGGACGTTGCGCATCGGCGCGAGCACGACGATCGCGACGTATGTCCTGCCGGAGCTCATCGCCGAGTTCGCGCGCCAATACCCGGAGATCGAGCTGCGGCTCAGTGCCGTGCACACGAGAATCCTCGTTGAAATGCTTCGCCGTTATGAGCTCGACGTCGCGCTCGCCGAGGCGCCCGTCAACGACGACGCGATCACCGTCACGCCCTGGCGCGTCGATGAGATGGTCGTGATCGCCGGCCGTGGACATCGCCTGGCGAAACGCAAATCGATCGCGCCTTCCGAGCTGAGCGATGAGCTTTTTCTCTTGAGAGAACCTGAATCCGGCACCCGGTCGATCGTCGTCGCGGCGCTGGAGAACGCTCGCATCCGGGTCCGCCGCTCGCTGTCGATCGACGGCACCGAGGTGATCAAACAAGTCGTCGCCGAGGGGTTGGGCATCGCCATGGTTTCGCGTTTCGCGATCGCCGACCAGCTAGCGGTGGGGAAACTGGTGGAGCTGCAGGTGAAAGGACTGCGCGTCCGTCGGCCGTTCAACCGTCTTGCGCTGCGGTCCCGACGGCCGAGCGCCGCCGCCTCAGCGTTCTACGCCTTGATCGAGAAGCAGATTGGCGCCGAAAGAAAAGACGACCGCGAAGGGACGCCTCGCGGTCGTGTGAGAGATCGAAAAACGTCGTGAGCGGGACTTAGCCTCGCCGATCGAGCACGAGCTACTTCGCCGCGATGTTCTTCACCGATGCAAGACGCTTGTCGAGCATCGAGACGACGTTCTTCGGCAGCGGCGCGTAGTCGAGCTTCGGTGCCTCTAGCTCTCCATCGTGAATGGCCCATTTCACGAAGTCGATGAGCTTCTTTCCCTTCCCCGCGTCGGCTTGCGTCTCGTAGACGAGAAGATAGGTGAACGACGAAATCGGGTACGCGTCCTTGCCGGGCGCGTTGACGATCGAGATCCGGAAATCAGTGTTCGCCGCAAGCTTCGACGCGATGCCCGACGCGGCCTCGGTGACTGACTCGATCGATGGGGCAACGAAATTCCCCGCGGCATTCTTGATCGACGCGACGGGCAGCTTGTTCTGCCGCGCATACGCGAGCTCGATGAAGCCGATCGACCCGGGGGTCTGCTTCAGCTGGCCCGCGACACCTGCGTTGCCCTGACCGCCGAGTCCAACGGGCCACTTCAGTTCCTTGCCCTTGCCGGGAGCGGCCGCCCATTCCGGGCTCACCGCGGACAGGTAGTCGGAAAAGATGTAGGTCGTGCCGCTGCCCTCCGCGCGGTGAACGACAAGGATGTCCTTTGCCGGCAGCTTAACGCCCGGATTCAGCGACGCGATCTGCGGATCGTTCCACTTCGTGACCTTGCCGAGGAAGATCTGCGCGACGAGCGGACCGGTGAGCTTCAGCGGAGTCGTCACTTCGGGAAGGTTGTACGTGATACACACCGCGCCCAGCACCGTCGGGATGTGGTAGGCGGGGGCCTTCAGTTTCGCCATTTCTTGATCGGTCATCGGCGCGTCGCTGGCGCCGAAATCGACGGTGCCTTCAGTGAACTGGCGAATGCCACCGCCCGAGCCGATCGGTTGATAATTGATCTTCACGCCCGTCTTCGCGGCGTACGAATCGAACCACTTCGCGTAGAGCGGTTGCGGAAACGTCGCACCGGCGCCGGTGAGGTCCTGCGCCGCGACTCGCGAAGACGCCGCGAAGGCGCTTGCGACCGCGACGCTAACCAACTTCAAAACACGAGCAATCACTAAGAGCTCCTGTGAGTGGGGTGTCGGAGCCGAGAAGCTCGACGTGCCGCGTCACAGGAGCTCGGGGCATCTGTAACGCTTGGGTCACTCCCCGTTCCTGCGAAATCGCGGCTGGTCCATGACGTCCCACTCGGGGCGACTCGCTAGGTACGCCGTTACATGGCCGTTACGTCCCGTTACCAGGATGGTTGCAGACATCGGTGAGCCTTCTCGATGCGGACGACCACTCACCACCGCACCCATTTTTCGGAGGCCTTGTGAAGCGCTTGCTCGCACTCGCCGCCGCCGCGGCAACGTGGTCCTGCGGCTCCGGCTCGAAGGACCAGGCGACGACCACCAACGACACGACAAAGCCTGCGCCCGCCACGGCGACCTCGTCGAGCAAAGGCGGCGATCTCACTGGCGCGGGAGCAACCTTCCCGCAGCCGCTCTATCAGAAGTGGTTCGACGAATACGCGACGAAGACGGGCGTCAAGATCAACTACCAGGCGATCGGCTCGGGCGGCGGCATTCGCCAGTTCACTGAAGGCACCGTCGATTTCGGCGCCAGCGACGCGCCCATGACCAACGAAGAAATCGCGAAGCTCAAATCACCCGCCTATCACATCCCGACGACGGTCGGAGTCGTGGCGATCACGTACAACCTTCCGGGAATCACCGAGCCGCTCAAGCTCACCGGTCCTGTTGTCGCGGACATCTTTCTCGGCAAGATCAAAAAATGGAACGATGCGAGGATCGCGTCGCTGAATCCGGGCGTTAAGCTCCCGGCCTCTGACATCCTCGTCGTTCACCGCGCGGAGGGCAGCGGAACCACATTCATCTTCAGCTCGTATCTGGCGAGCGTCAGTCCGGCCTGGAAAACGAGCCCCGGCGTCGGCAAGGAGCTGCAGTGGCCCGTCGGACTCGGCGCCCAAGGGAGCCAGGGCGTGACCGGACAAATCAAGCAGACGGCCGGCTCGATCGGATACATCGAGCTCGCGTTTGCCAAACAGAACAAGCTCGCGGCCGCGTCGCTGCAGAATGCCGACGGCCAGTTCGTTGCGCCAACCGCCGAAGGCGGAAGCGCGGCGGCAGAAGGCGCCGTGAGGAAGCTGCCTCCGAACACCGACTACCGCGTTTCGATCTTGAATGCGCCTGGCGCTACGACATATCCGATTGCGTCGTTCACGTGGCTCCTCGTTCCGTCGAGGCCCGCCGACGCCGCGAAGGGCAAGAGGCTCGCGGACTTCCTCCGATGGGCAATGACGGACGGTCAGAAGGATGCGAGTGCCCTCGACTACGCGCCGCTTCCGCAGTCTCTGGCGACGCGCCTCATGACGCGGATCGATTCCATCGCGCCTGGAGTTGGTAGGTGACCGACGGAGTCGCGAGTCCGATCACGCCGGCGGCTCGGGCTGAATCGACGGGTGAGATTCGGATCGAGGCGTCGGCCATTGGAGACCGCATCTACCGCTGGGCGACGACGGGGTTTGCGCTCGTCATTCCAGGTCTTCTCATCCTCGTCGCTTTCGAAGTGTTTCGTGCTGGTTGGCCGGCGCTCAGCAAGTTCGGCTTGAGTTTTCTCACGTCCAGCGACTGGGACGCGGTCAACGGAAAATTCGGCGCAGCGCCGGCTATTTTCGGCACGCTCGTGTCCTCGGCGATTGCACTCGTCATCGCGACGCCGCTCGCCGTGGGCGTCGCGATCTTTCTTTCCGAGTTTGCGCCGACGTGGCTTCGGCACACGCTCGCGTTTCTCGTCGATCTGCTCGCCGCGATTCCGAGCGTCGTCTACGGCTTGTGGGGCTTGCTCGTGCTGCTTCCGGCGATGCGTGAGCATCTCATGCCGTTCGTGAAAGACACGCTGCATCTCGGCGACTTCCCGCTGTTTTCAGGACCCGCGTACGGTCCGAGCATGATGGCAGCTGGGATCATTCTCGCGATCATGGTCCTTCCCTACATCTCGGCCGTCACCCGCGAGGTGTTGATGGCGGTCCCTCGCTCGCAGCGCGAGGCCGCGCTCGCGCTCGGGGCAACGCGTTGGGAGATGATTCGCGATGCGGTAGTTCCCTATGCCAGATCTGGAATCATCGGCGGCGTCATCCTCGGACTCGGCCGGGCGTTGGGCGAGACGATGGCGGTTGCCATGGTGATCGGGAATCGCCACGAGATCTCGGCGTCGCTCTTTCAACCGGGCTACACCATGGCGTCGCTGATCGCGAACGAGTTCAGCGAAGCGACCAACGACCTCCATCTCTCCGCGCTCATGGGCATCGGGGCCGTGCTCTTCGTGATAACGATCATCGTCAACTCGATCGCACGCTGGCTCGTGTGGCAAACCGGCAGGAATCGAGGCTGATGACGGCGGCAACTCCGGCGGTACGCCAGGCGAAGCGCGGCGCGACGCCGAGGTCGTACCGCGACATGCTCGCGGCGAGCACTGCCCGGACGATCCGCCGGCGGCAGACCGTGAGCTATGTCATGGTCGGATTGACATGTCTCGCGGCGCTCATCGCGACGCTGCCTCTACTCTTCATATTGACGCGCCTCATCCAGGAGGGCGCGTCGTCGGTCAGTCTGAATTTCTTCACGAAGATGCCGAAGCCGACCGGCGAAACCGGCGGCGGAATGGCGAACGCGATCGTCGGTACGGGGATCATCATCTTCATCGCGTCATCGATCGGGCTCCCGGTTGGCATAGGAGCCGGCCTCTATCTGGCCGAGCAGCGGGGCGGACGTCTTGCGAACATCGTCCGCTTTCTTTCCGATGTTCTCAACGGGCTTCCGTCGATCGTGCTCGGCATCTTCGGTTGGCAGGTGCTCGTGCGCCCGTTCAAGCATTTCTCGGCGCTTTCCGGCGGTGTCGCGCTCGCGGCGATGATGATCCCGCTCGTGACGCGCGCGACCGAAGAGATGATCAGGCTCGTCCCGGTTTCGATGCGCGAAGCCGCGTTGGCCCTCGGATATCCGCGCTGGCGCACTTCGCTGAGCGTCATTCTGCGCACAGCGCTGCCGGGAATCGTTACCGGCGCGCTCATGGCGGTCGCTCGCATCGCGGGCGAGACCGCACCGCTGATTTTCACGGCGTTCGGAAACCCGTTCTGGTCTGTGTCACCGACGAAGCCGATCGCCGCTCTTCCAATGCAGATCTACACCTATGCGCTCTCACCGTACGACGACTGGCATGCACAGGCGTGGGCCGGAGCCCTCGTCCTCATCGGACTCGTCCTCGCCATCAGTGTCGCCGCGCGCGCCGCGACACGCTCCCGCTTCGGACTCGGCGGCGATTGAGCGAGAAGTGCCGATACCGACCGTCCAATCCGAGAATGGCCAGCGTCAGGCGACACCAACGCTGCAGCGCGCCGAGGAACGAACGGTGAGCCCGGACGTCAGCGCGCCGGTTGCGATCGCTGTCGAATCTCTCGATGCGTACTACGGTGCAACGCGCGTCGTTCGCGATATCACATTCGGCGTTCAGACCGGACAAGTGACCGCGATGATCGGACCGTCGGGCTGCGGCAAGTCGACGCTGCTCCGATGTCTGAACCGCATGCACGAGACGCAACCGAACGCGCGCGTCGAAGGCGAGGTTCGTCTCGAGGGCGTCGACATTTACGCGCCGAACGTCAGTGCCATCGGTGTGCGACGACACATTGGAATGGTCTTCCAGCGCCCGACGCCGTTCCCGACGATGTCGATCCGCGACAATGTCGCCGCCGGATTGAAGACGCTGCCCCGCAGCGAACGGCCCGGCAAGAGCGAGACGAACGACATCGTCGAGCGCGCATTGCGCCGCACGGCCCTGTGGGATGAGGTCAAAGACCGGCTGAACGCAAGCGCCGTTGCGATGTCCGGCGGGCAACAGCAGCGTCTGTGCATCGCGCGCGCGCTCGCGACGTCGCCGAAGGTCATTCTCCTCGACGAGCCGACTGCATCGCTGGACCCGATCAGCACACAGCGCGTCGAGGAGCTCGTGTACGAACTTCGTTCGGAGGTGACGGTCATCATCGTCACCCACAACATGCAGCAGGCGGCGCGCATGTCCGACCACACGCTCTTCATGCTCGCGGGCGACATGGTAGAATACGCGCCGACCAGCCAGATGTTCACCGCGCCGAAGGACACGCGCACCGAAGCCTACATCACGGGGCGGTTTGGATGACCGCCGTCGCCAATGAGCAGACTGTAAACGATTTCCCGGCGCTCCGCGGTCGCGTCTCCGCCGACAATTTCTCGTTCTGGTACGGCGAGAAGCAGGCGTTGCACAGCATCACGCTGACCGCAGAGCCACGGAGCGTCACGGCGCTGATTGGTCCGTCTGGTTGCGGGAAATCGACCTTCCTCCGATCCATCAACCGGATGAACGCGCTGTTGCCCGGCGTTCGTCATGAGGGCGAGATCCTTCTCGACGGCAGTGACATCTATCGGCGCGACATGGATCCCGTGATGCTGCGGCGCCGAGTCGGAATGGTCTTCCAGCGGTGGAACCCGTTTCCGAAGACCATTTACGAGAACGTCGCGTACGGCCCGCGCGTGAATGGCATTCGCAATCGCTCCGATCTCGACGCGATCGTCGAATCGGCGTTGCAGCGTTCCGCCCTGTGGGACGAGGTGAAGGACCGTCTTCGTCAGAGCGCCCTCGGGCTGTCGGGCGGCCAGCAACAGCGGCTCTGCATCGCGCGAACGCTGGCGAACGAGCCCGAAGTCCTGTTGCTCGACGAGCCGGCGAGCGCGCTCGATCCCGGTGCGACGCAGAAAGTCGAGGAGCTGCTGTACGAACTGAAGCGCGATCTCACGATCATCATCGTGACGCACAACCTGCAGCAAGCCGCGCGCGTCTCTGACACCACGGCCTTCTTCTACCTCGGACAGCTCGTCGAAGCCGGGCCTACAGACCGCATCTTCACGAATCCAATCAACGAGCGCACCGACGCGTACATCACGGGGAGGTTTGGATGAGCCCGACCGAAGCAGCAGTTGGCTTTCGGCATTTTCACGATCAACTCGCGCACCTCAAACAGCGGTTGCTCGACATGTCGGACCTCGCGACGTCATTGCTCGACCTCTCCGTCGACGCGCTCCTCAGCCGTGACAGCTCGATGGCAGACGCCGTTGTTTCGGGCGATCGAGACGTCGACGCCCTGGAGCTCGAGGTCGAAGACCAAGCGATCGCACTGCTCGCGCTGCAGCAGCCGATGGCGCGCGATCTCCGGTTCATCATCGCGTCGATCAAGGTCTCGAATGACCTCGAGCGCGTCGGGGACCATGCCGTCAACATCGCGCAGAGCGCTCAGCGCCTGGCGCAATCGAGCACGGTCATTACCCCAGATCCCGAGATTCAGGATATGGCGCGTCGCGCGCGAAAGATGCTTCGCGACAGCATCACCGCCTTCGTGCGCGCGGATGGCGCGCTCGGACGCGACGTCTGCCGCGCCGATGACGAAGTGGACGCGATGCACAACTCCGTGTTTCGCATTCTCGTAACGCACATGATGGAAGACGCGCGCACGATCACCCCGTCGCTCGAGCTGCTACTTGTAAGCCGCAATCTCGAGCGCGTCGCCGACCTCGCGACGAACATCGGCGAAGACGCAGTCTTCCTCGCCGAGGGCAAACAGATCAAGCACAACGCGGAGGGGCCGCAGCCACGCGGCCCGAAGATCGAGGCGGAGTCGCCGTCGACATCCTGACGCCGGTCAGGGTTTCGCCACGGCGACGATCGCGATCCATTTGCCATCCGGGCTGATCGCAAGGCGGCTCATGTCCGACAGCCCCGCGCCGGCGTAGTCGCCCGCGACAGCCCAATCCTTCGCGCCCGTAATCCAATAGAGCAGCTTCGTTCCTGCCGCCGTGAGCAGGATGTCGCGATTCGCCCACACGAGGTCCTGCGCCCCCTTCGGCATCGCGACGAGATCGTGCGTCTTCCTGCTCGGCCAGCCCATCGTTTTCACGATGAAACTCGAGTCGACGCGCTGCGTGAACGAGAAGCCGCCCTTCTGTGGAAGCGGGAGTAGCGACCGACCGATGTCGCGAGCGAGTGTGTCGGACCTCTGACTCTCCACACTTGTGTGAACGAGCGCATTTGGGCTTCCCAGCACGAACGTCACGACGTTGTCGCCGTCGATCCACGCCTGATATCCGACGGGCTTCAAGTCGTTGATCACGGGCTTGGGGTCGCTGCCGTCCATCGCGAAGCTCCAGAGCCGTTGTATCTGATCCGGCTCGACGCGAATGACCGAGAAGCGGCGGCGATCAGGCATTACCGTCGCGGAGTATTCGCTTTCCGCCGTCGACGTCAGGCGCGCGATGGAGTGTGTCGAAACGTCGAGGCGATAAATGTCGGTCTGCCCACCGTCTCGGTCCGACGTGAAGAGCATCGCGCGACTGTCCGGCGTAAACGACGGCTGATTGTTGTAGCCATGGTGCGCGGAAACGTTCACGGGGTTTCCAATGACCGGCGCTCCATTCTCGATCGAAAACGGCGCGAGAAAGATCTCGCTCGACGGGCGCTGTTGCGCACCTGCCGCGCTGCCGATGACTGCGGTGAGCACCAGAGTCGTGACGCGTCGCATGAATCCCCCTATGAGCACCTGCTCAAGCCTCGAGCTCGATGAGCACTGTTCCTTTCTCCACCGCGGTCCCGGGCGTGACGAGGATGTTCTTCACCTTGCCGGCCGACTGCGCGCGGAGCTCGTTCTCCATTTTCATCGCTTCCATCACGACAAGCCCTTGGCCCGCCGCGACAGCGTCGCCGATCGCCGCATTGACGCGAACGATCAGGCCGGGCATCGGCGCGACGACAGGAGCCGGTCCCGTTGCCTTCGCGTTCGCGCCGGACCGCTCGTTGATTGCACGAGTCCGTTCGTCGAGGGCCTCGACGTCGAACCGATAGCCGTCGAGCCACAGCGTGTATTGTCCTCGCGACGCACCCGGGCGGACGACCACGCGATGAACCTCGTCGCCGATGCTCACCATTCGGACCGGAGTTCCATCGATCGACGCAACTTGCGCGGCGATATCCTCGCCATCGAGATGCACGCCTTCGGAATCGAGCAGGACCTCGTGCTCCTCCTCACCAATGCGCACGAAGTACTTCATGCGTTCTCCGGAACGAGCTCGCATACGATCTCGACGTGCGCGGTTTGCGGAAACATGTCGAATGCGCGGATGGACTCGATGCGATAGCGCGGCATTCGCGCCAGATCGCGCGCGAGCGTGCCGGGATCGCAGCTGGTATAGATGATCGCGCGAGGCGGCGACGCGAGCGTCTCGAGCGTTCTCGCCACTCGCTCGTCGACACCCGTTCGCGGCGGATTGATGAGAACGAAGTCGGCGGGAAGCACATCAGCGATCGCGTCCTCCACGCGTGCGGCGATCGCGCGCGAACCTTCCGGAAGGCGACGAGCGCACTGCTCCGCCGCCTCTCGATCGGCTTCGATCGCGACGACGCGAACGCCGTCCGCCGCAAGCGGCACGGCCGTCGATCCCGTCCCGGCGTAGGCGTCGACGGCCGTCTCGGGACGGTGCGCCTTCGCTCGGCCGAGTACGTATGCGTGCAGCGCGTTGCCGACTTCGACATTCACCTGCGCGAACGACGCGGTTGCCGCGGCGCGAGACCGTTCAGCGACGAGCGCGCGCGCTTTGTTTTCGGGCTTCCACCACAGCGCTGTGATCGACGGAACTTCGTGGAAAAAGGCCGTCTTCGCCGGCCACCGATCGCCACCTTCCATCACGACGCTGATGTCCGCGTCGCCGATGAGCCGCACGGACGCGCGGAGCTCGTTCGCCGGCGGAAAAAAGTGTCGCGCCTCCATGATGTCTCGCCAGATGTTCATCACCCCTTCATCCGTGATCGGACAGTCCTGAAGCTGAAAGATCACGTTCGGATCGTCGAACGGATGAAGTCCGATCACCCATTGACCGTCGACCGCGCGTCGCATGGCGAGGGTGAGCTTGCGGCGATAGCGCCACTGCTTTTCACTCGACTCGATCTCCGGCGGATTCTCGATCGTGCGCTTCGCGATGCGAGTCACCGAGTCGCGAATGATCCCTCGCTTCGCCTCGAGCTGCGCCTCGTACGTCATGTGCTGAAGCTGGCATCCGCCGCATCGATCGACGCGGTAGTGATAGCAAAGCGCCTGCACGCGGGACTCCGACGGAACGACGATCTCTTCGAGCCGCCCCCGCGCGAAGCGCTTTCGGAGATCGAGCTTCACGAGCGCTCGATCGCCCGGAGCAGTACGCGGAACGAACACCACGACGCCGTTCGCGCGCGCAACTCCGTCGCCGCCCGCTGCAATACTTTCGATCGTGAGCTCGACGCTGCTCAACGCAGTCCCTCGAGCCGTCCGGCACGTGTCCACGCATCGAATGCCGGGTTCGATGCCGACGCCGCACGTTTTGGTGCGCGTCGGTCGCGATCGGCGATCAACGCGGCGACGAGCGCCGCTTTCCGCGTCGTCTCCTCGGGCGGCGCAACGTGGAGCAAGGAGTCCAGTCGCCGCTCGAGCCATTGAATGTCGATCGCCCCCGCCTGAAACTCGGCGTCTTCCATCACGCGCAAATGAAAGTCACGCGACGACTCGACGCCTTCCACCGTGAGCTCGAGCAACGCGCGATGCATTCTGCTCACCGCGGCTTCGCGCGTCGGCGCGTGAACGATGAGCTTCGCGAGCATCGGATCATAGAACAAGCCGACCTCGCTTCCGACTTCGATGCCGCCGTCCCAACGGATGCCGGGACCGCTCGGCAGATGCAAATACGAGATCCTTCCGGTGGACGGAAGAAAAGAGTTCGACGGATCTTCGCTCGTGATCCGGCACTCGATCGCCCAGCCCTTCGGGACGATCTCCTCTTGCTTGAACGGCAGCTTATCGCCGGCGGCGACGCGAATCTGCCATTGCACGAGATCGATGCCCGTCACGAGCTCGGTGACAGGATGCTCGACCTGCAGACGCGTGTTCATCTCGAGAAAGTAGAACGCGCCATCCTTGTCGAGGAGGAATTCGCACGTGCCGGCGTTCACGTATCCGGCGGCCTTCGCGGCGCGTACGGCGGTAGCTCCCATCTCGCGGCGCAGCCCGGGTGACACGGCGACGCTCGGCGCCTCTTCGATCATCTTCTGATGGCGGCGCTGGACGGAGCACTCGCGTTCGTTCAGCGATAACATCGTCCCGTGTTGATCGCCGATGACTTGAATCTCGACGTGCCGCGGCCCCTCGATGTACTTCTCGACGTAGACGGCGTCGTCGCCGAACGAGTTCTTCGCCTCGCGACGAGCCGTGTCGAGCGACGCTTGCATCTCGGCGGGCGCCCGAACGACGCGCATTCCCTTTCCGCCGCCGCCGGCGGCCGCCTTCAGAAGCACCGGATAGCCGTACTTCTCCGCGATCGCCTTCGCTTCATTGGCGTCGTTGAGCGGATCCGTGGTCCCGGGAACGATCGGAACGTTCGCTTTCGTCACGAGCTGCCGCGCGGCGGTCTTGCTTCCGATCGCCGCGATCGCGTCGGCAGGAGGTCCAATGAAAACAAGCCCCGCGTCGACGACCGCGCGTGCGAACCATTCGCGCTCGGAGAGAAATCCGTACCCCGGGTGAATCGCGCCGGCCCCGACGCGCTTCGCGGCTTCAATGATGCGCTCGCCCTTGAGGTAGCTCTCCGATGATGGCGGCGCGCCAATGTTGATCGCCTCGTCGGCCTCGCGAACGTGCGGCGCGCGCGCATCCGCGTCGCTGTACACCGCGACCGACGCGATGCCCATCTCCCGGCACGCGCGAATGACCCGAAGCGCGATCTCGCCGCGATTGGCGATGAGTATTTTCTTAAACATCACTCGTCATTACAGCGGGATGTTGCCATGCTTCTTCGGCGGGTTCCGGTCGCGCTTCGTCCGGAGCGTCTCGAGCGCGTCGATGAGCCTGGGACGCGTATCGCGCGGGTCGATGATGTCGTCGACGTAGCCGCGAGCGGCCGCGATGTACGGATTCGCGAACTTCTCCGTGTACTCGGCGACCTTTGCGTCGGTCGCCTTCTGTGGATCGCTGCTCTCGTTGATCTCTTTGCGAAAGAGGATCTCGACCGCGCCCTTCGGGCCCATCACCGCGATCTCCGCCGTCGGCCACGCGACGTTGAAATCACCGCGGATGTGCTTCGACGACATGACGTCGTATGCGCCGCCGTACGCTTTGCGCGTGATGACCGTGAGCTTCGGGACGGTCGCCTCGCAGTACGCGTAGAGCAGCTTGGCCCCGTGCTTGATGATGCCTCCGTGTTCCTGCGTTACGCCGGGAAGAAATCCGGGAACATCCTCAAAGGTGACGATCGGGATGTTGAACGCATCGCAGAAGCGAATGAATCGCGCCGCCTTGAGCGACGCGCTGATGTCCAATACGCCGGCCAGCACCGCGGGCTGGTTCGCGACGACGCCGACGCTGTATCCGCCGAGGTGGGCGAAGCCGCACAGGATGTTCTGCGCGTATTCGCGTTGGACTTCGTAGAACTCGCCGTCGTCCACGACGCGCTTGATGACGTCGTGCATATCGTACGGTTTGTTCGGATGGTCGGGCACGACGTCGAGCAACCCTTCATCGCGCCGATCGCGTGAATCGGTTCCGCGCCCCCGCGGCGGATCGTCGACATTGTTCTGCGGGATGTAGCGGAAGATCTCGCGGATGGCGGCGATCGTCGCCGGCTCCGACTCGTGCATGAAGTGCGCGACACCCGATGTCCCGGCATGCGTCTCCGCGCCCCCCAGGTGTTCCATCGTCACGTCTTCGTGGGTGACGGTTTTGACGACGTTCGGTCCCGTCACGAACATGTACGACGTCCCGCGCGCCATGTAGATGAAGTCGGTGATCGCCGGCGAATAGACCGCGCCGCCCGCACATGGTCCGAGAACGGCCGAGATCTGCGGCACGACTCCCGACGCGAGTGTGTTTCGCAAAAAGATCTCTGCATAGCCGCCGAGTGACACGACGCCTTCCTGGATTCGCGCTCCGCCGGAGTCGTTGAGGCCGATCACCGGCGCCCCGTTTCTGACGGCGAGATCCATGACCTTGCAGATCTTCTCGGCAAATGATTCGGACAGCGACCCGCCGAAGACCGTAAAGTCCTGCGAGAAGACGTAGACGAGTCGGCCGTCGATGCGGCCGTAGCCGGTCACTACGCCGTCCCCATAGAATTTCTGCGCCTCGAGCCCGAAATCGGTCGACCGGTGGACGACGAATCGGTCGAGCTCGACGAACGTGCCCTCGTCGAGCAGGAGATCGAGGCGCTCGCGCGCTGACAGTTTCCCTTTGTCGTGCTGCTGTTTTACCCGCTTGGTCCCGCCGCCCTGCTCGGATTCGGCGACGCGGCGCTCCAAGATCTCGAGCTTCTCTCGCATGGTCATAGGCGTGCAAGGTACGGGCACCCTTAGACCGATTCTAGCCCTTGCGAGAGCGACGGCGCGTTGCGTTTTCCTGGAAATCGTGCAGGGTTATGCGGAGCTGTTATCGGCGCCGGCGGAAGCCTGGACCGTCGTCGGGCACGGCGGAGCGGCCACCGTCAACGTGGAATTCCGCAACTCTGACTCGCGCGAGACTTCGAGCATGAGGAAACTCCAATTCGCGATTGGCGCGCTCGCTATTCTCGGGCTGTCGATGCAGTCGGTCGCACAGGCGGCGCCGAAGACGGACAGCGCCGCATCGAATCGCTATCGCTTCCGCTTACTCGGCGTCTACGATGCGTCGACTGGCGAGGCCGTCGAGGGAGTAGAGGTCGCCGATGTCTTGAACAAGGCGAGCTCGATGACGTCGAAGACCGGCACCGTGAGCTTGTTCTTTCTGCCCGACGGCGGCGGGCTCGTTCGGCTGCGAAAGATCGGCTACGAAACGCAGACGCTTGCCGTTTCGATCTCGCCGTCGGACACGGTGCCGATCACCGTTATCCTCGCTCACGCAACGGCGCTTCCTGCGGTCGTCGTGAAGGATTCGGCGCCGAAGTTCATCCCCGCGGCGCTGCGACAGTTCGAGGAGCACAGGAAGGCCGGTTTCGGGCACTTTCTGGACGACTCGGCCTTTCGAAGAGGCGAAACGAGCACGCTCGCGAACTTTCTCACGGCTCACATGCCAGGAATCCTCAGTGTTCCCGGACCTGGGAGCGCGAAGTATATCGCGTCGGGGCGAAAGGGGTGCGCCGGGCCCGCGCTGCGAACCTGTCGATCGCCGGACTGCTACGTGTCTGTCTATCTCGATGGCGCGAAGATTTACGACGCAGGCACTCCCGGGATGATCCGCGTGGATTTCGAGCATCTATCGCCGATAGACTACTCGGCCGCGGAGTTTTATCAGGGTGCCGAGATTCCGCCGGAGTACAACAGCGCCGGAAATTCGTGCGGAGTGCTCGTGCTCTGGTCCCGAATGAAGTGACTTTAGAGAGCGAGTACCACCACGACGTCACAACGTTGAAGGCGGCGGCGCCACTCGCGTCAGCAGGCGCCGTTCGAGCTCGTGATACAACGCGGGCGTGTCGCTGAGCGCGCCCCGAAAACCGATGTGACCGTCTGGTCGCACGAGGTAGATCGCGCCGTCCCGCGCACCATATCGCGCGTGTGCCGCGCCGGCAACGTCGAACAACAACGACGGAACCGTGTTATGTCGCTCCGTCGTGATGCCGACGACGGCGATGCTCGCGGCGAATCGCTGTTTCAATGTCGTCGCGATTTCGGAAACGATCGCCGGTTGCGATGAGCCGATGAACACAAGCAGCACATGCGCTGGGCCGCGGAGTTCATCGAATAGCGTACGAGTTGTGCCGTCGCTGGTCTGCAACTCGACGTCGGGTGCGCGACATCCGGAACACGGTGCATTTCGACCGAGTCTCGGAGCTCCCGGTCCCTCGGTCGACAGGCGGCTGTTCGGATATTTGATCTCGAGCTGCGACACGAAGCGCACGAGCCTTCGCGCGATCCAAGGTATGCCGAGCGCCCGTGCGCCGAGTGTCGGGGCGATTCGACGAAGCGTGCGGGAAAACCAGCCGTGCCCCGCGACGAACCCGAATGCTCTGTCGGTTCCGTTGAGCAACAGCTCACCGATCCGATGTCGTTCCTCGCTGTACGTCTCCACCACCCAACCCGGCGCCTCTCGCCGGCTGACCAGCGCGAGCTTCCAGGTGAGATTGAACGCGTCCTGAATGCCGGTGTTCATGCCCTGCGCGCCGACCGGGCTGTGAATGTGGGCGGCATCGCCGGCGACGAATACTCGTCGGGTCTGATACGTCGCCACGCCCCGCCGGTGTAATCGATATCGCGTGAGCCAGTTCGCCCGGACGATGCGCGGCGGCCCGCCGTCCGCGCCCCATCCCACAGGCGTCATGCGCGCGAGCCGTTCTCGAAATTCGTCCAGGCCCAGATCGCGATCTTCACTCATCGTCTCATTCGGAACGATCATGATCGTCCGGAAATGGCGTTCCCCGGGCAGGGGAAATACGAGAAGGAATCCCTCTGCCTGCGGGCAGAGACTCACGGTAGCGTGCGGCATCCGCCACTCGACCTCGATGTCACCGATCAGCCCTTCATCGCGATACGTGACGCCGGGAAACGTGAGCCCCGACAACTCGCGAACCGTGCTGTGCGCGCCGTCGGCGCCGATCACCCACTCCGCTTCGACATCTTCGAGCGCGCCGTCCGCGTGCCGCAGCCGTACCGCGACGAAGGCATCGGTCTGCGACAGTGAGACCAATTCCACTCCGCGCTCGATTGAAACGCCGAGCCGCTCGACGAGTGCACCGAGGATGCGTTCGGTCTGGTCCTGAGGCAACGAGAGCAAACTCTTATAGCGCGAATCCAACCAGCCTGGCCTTACGAACTGCAGTGAGCCTCGGCTGCCGGAGGGGTTGATTAATTCCAGCTCGTCGATAAACATCCCGGCGGTCGTCGCCTCGTCGGCGATACCGAGGTAATCGAACAGCTCGAGTGTCCGCGGCTGGACGACCGCGGCCCGCGACCGATCGTCGGGTGGGACTGTCGCGCGCTCGACGAGGCGAACGGGCACGCCGAACCGCGCGAGATTCGCTGCTGCGGTGAGACCAGTCGGTCCGGCGCCGACAACGACAATGGGTTTGTCCATGGAGCTCTCCGAACGAGTCTCGCTCCTACGCAGCCCGGCGCGCGAGCAGCGGCATCGCTTGGGTCAAGAAGTTCGCCAGCAGCCGGTCATCCGGAAAGCAAGTTGGCCTCGAGAATCCCCGGCGGCGACCGACACAGGGTTGATGGTCGAGTTCACCAAATCACGGACATCAAAAGAGCCCGGCTTCACGTGGCGTGAAACCGGGCCCTCTATCTGTTCACAACTTTTTTCTTACTCGTCGATGATGATCTGCGACAGGTCGACCGGCGGGTAGCCCATGTCGTGCTCGGACTCCATCGGGATGATCTTCGACGGCGTCTCCGGGCGCGGCGGCTGCTCTTCCGGAATGTTCGTCACGCCGAGGACGATGCGACGATGAATCGGATCGACCTCGAGGACGCGCATCTCGAGACGCATCGTCTCGTACACGACCTCCGCCGGGCTGTTGACCGTCTTACCCGTCGGCGAGAGCTGCGAGAGCGGAACGAAGCCTTCGATATCGTTGCCGATGTCGACGACGACGCCCTTGTCCATGAGGCGAACAACCGCGCCGGTGATGTCCGTCCCGACCGGATACGTCTCACCGATGCGGAGCCACGGATCTTCCTCGGCCTGCTTGAGACCGAGCGAGATGCGCTTGTTCTCGCTGTCGATGTTGAGGATCACGACGTCGACGGCGTCGCCCTTCTTCACCACTTCCGACGGGTGCTGAACGCGCTTCGTCCAGCTCATGTCGGAGATGTGAATGAGGCCGTCGATGCCCGGCTCGATCTCGACGAACGCGCCGAACGACGTGAGGTTCCGAACCTTGCCGTTGATGCGCGTGCCGACCGGGTACTTGAGCGGGAGCACCATCCACGGATCCTGCTCGGTCTGTTTCATACCGAGCGAGATCTTCTCTTCGTTCGGGTCGACCTTGAGCACGACCGCTTCGATCGTCTCGCCGATGCTCACGAGCTTCGACGGGTGACGAACGTTGCGCGTCCAGCTCATTTCGCTGATGTGCACGAGCCCTTCGATGCCTGGCTCGAGCTCGATGAATGCACCGTAGTTCGTGATCGAGACAACCTTGCCCGCGACGCGGGTGCCGACCGGATACTTCTCGGCGACGTCCTTCCACGGATAGCTCTGGAGCTGCTTGAGCCCGAGTGAAATACGTTCCCGAGTCCAATCGATATCCAGAACCTTGACCTCGAGCTCCTGTCCGATCTGCACGAGCTCGGACGGATGCGAGATGCGGCCCCACGACATGTCAGTGATGTGGAGCAAGCCGTCGACGCCGCCGAGATCGATGAATGCACCGAAGTCGGTGATGTTCTTGACGACACCCTTTCTCACCTGATCCTTCTCGAGCTCCTTCATGAGCTTTTCGCGCTTGCCGGCGCGCTCGTTCTCGAGGATCACTCGGCGCGAGACGACGATGTTGCGGCGGCGCTTATTGAGCTTGATGATCTTGAACTCGAACTTCTGGCCGAGGAGCTCGTCGATGTTCGGGACGCGGCGGAGCGCGATCTGCGAACCCGGGAGGAACGCGTCGACACCCATGAGGTCGACCACGACGCCACCCTTGATCTTCTTGACGAGCGTGCCTTCCACCGGCTGATCGGTTTCATACGCGACGCGGATCTTCTCCCACACGCGCATGAAGTCGGCTTTCTTCTTCGAGAGGACGACCGAGCCTTCCTGGTCCTCGAGGTGCTCGAGCAACACTTCGACTTCGTCGCCCGGCTTGAGGTCCGGATGATCCTTGAACTCCTCGAGCGGAACGCTGCCTTCTGATTTGAAGCCGATGTCGAGGACGACCATGTTGTCGCGAATCGCGAGCACTTTGCTCTTCACGATCTCGCCCTCGTCGATGGACGCGAGCGTACCGTTGTAGAGCTCCATCATGGTCTCGTACTCCGCCGACGAATATTCGTCGTCGTCGTACAACTCCGGACGGCGGTTGATCAACGGGCGGAGCTGGGCGCGCTGCGCATCACGCTTGGCGCGGTCGATGGTTGAACTAGGAATGGGTGGCGTTTCGAGCTCTGGCATACAGAAGGGTTTCTCTCCTGACGAACCGCGGAGTATTTAGACTCGCCGCGACGAGATTGGAGTGACGCCGAAAATCCCGGCGAGACCGGGGTCGGCTAATTGGGGAAGCGAACCGTGAAAGGTAAGTAGAACCTACTTAGTCGTCAACAGGCGAAGTGTTGGTCTCACGGTGAGTTACAGCCTTCGCCAGAGCGACAATCCGCTCGACCTGATCCTCCTGCGTCAGATAGGTCGTGTCGATCAAAACGGCGTCGGTTGCCTGCACGGTTTGGGTCGCATCCTTCGCATCGCGTTTGACGATCGACTCCGTCTCATCGGCGATCTCTGCGTCGTTTGGGTGCCGACCCAGACGCTGGATCAACCGCCGACGTGCACGCTCCCACGGATCAGCGACGAGGAAGACTTTGAGCGTCGCCTCCGGAAACACGACGGTCCCGATGTCTCTGCCGTCGACAACGACATCGCGAGCCTCAGCCGCTTGGCGCACCATCGAGTTCACCCACGCTCTCACCCGCGGCATTTGCGCCACTCGGGACACGTGCCGAGTGACCTCGGCGCCGCGAAGCAGCTCGTCCGCCGTCGCACCGTCGATCAGCGGAACGAATGAGCCCTCCGACGGCACAAACGAGATTCTGCTCGTCTCGGCGAGAACGTCGTCCTCGGTCCAACCGTCCGGCGATGTCGCGAGCCAGAGCTGCGCCGCGGTTGCGGCACGGTAGAGCGCGCCTGAATCGACGTGGTGGTACGACAGGCGTCGCGCGACCCACTGCGCCGTCGACGACTTCCCGGACGCCGCCGGGCCGTCGATCGCAATGACGAAGTGGCGGTCAGCCACCGCGGTCACCCACAGACCTTGGCCAGATCGTCCCAGAAGCCAGGATACGAGACCGACACGCACTCCCGATCATCCATCTCGATCGAGTTGCCGCTTGCGGCACCAAGCACGCCGAACGCCATCGCGAGACGATGATCTCCGTGGGTGATGACCTTCCCCGAGAGCGGACGGTCGGATCCGACGATTCGCATGCCGTCCGTCAGTTCCTCGGCCGTCGCGCCGATTGCGCGGAGATTCGACACCACTGCCGCGATTCGATCGCTTTCTTTCACGCGAAGCTCGTTCGCGCCGGTGATCAGCGTTTCGCCTTCCGCGCGCGTCGCGAGACACGCGAGCAGCGGAAGCTCATCGACCATTGCCGGAACGTCTGCTTCGACAACCGTCGTCGCGTGAAGCTTGCCTGGCGCGACCACGACGTCGGCGACCGATTCCCCGCCTTCCATCCGCCGATTCTCATAGGAGATCCGCGCGCCCATCCGTTTGATTCGCTCGAGAAATCCGATGCGCGTCTCGTTGACGCAGACGCCCTCGAGGCGAAGCTCTCCCGATGAGCCCAACGCGGCAAGCCCCGCGAAGAATGCCGCCGACGATGGGTCGCCGGGGACGTCGGTGTCCGACGTCTCGAACGGTGAGTCGGCGTCGATTGTCACAGTATTCTCATTGACCGCCAGCGCCACGCCGCGCGCGAGGAGCATGCGCTCCGTGTGATCCCGCGAGCGAACCGGTTCCGTCACCTGTGCACGGACGCCCGATACGAGCGCGGCAAGAAGAATCGCGCTCTTGATCTGCGCGCTTGCGACCTCGCTCTTCCACTCGATGTCGTGCAGCGAGCCTCCGGTGATCGTCATCGGCAGCCCGCCGTGCGCCGACAGCTCGAATGTTGCTCCCATCGCCTCGAGCGGTCGCGCGACTCGCCGCATCGGACGCTTGCTCAGACTTCCGTCACCGACGAAGGTTGCCTGCAGCTTCGACGCGGCGACGACGCCGGCCATGAGACGGGTCGTCGTGCCGCTGTTTCCGCAGTCGAGATGCTCTGTCGGCTGTCGCAGCGAGCTTCGGCCGAGGCCGCGAACGACGAAATCCTCCGATAGCGGCGGAATCGCCGCACCGAGGGATCGAAGCACGCCAGCGGTCGAATGGACGTCGGCGGATTCGAGAATCCTCGTCACCCGCGATTCGCCGGTTCCGAGCGCGCCGAAGATCAGCGCTCGGTGTGAGATCGACTTGTCGCCTGGAACGCGCAGGGAGCCGAATACCTTCATCGGAGCAAGGTCTCGAGCGTCGTCGCGAGATCGGTCTTCTCGTCGCGGTATTTCACGATGACCGGCGCCTGAAGACCAAGTCCCTGCTCCGCGCCCCAGCCCGATCGAATCGCGCGGCTCCCGGGCACGACGACCGCCCCTTCAGGAATCTCTAATGGGGCGTCGGCGGTTGCGCGGTAGACGGTCTCTTTCACGAGATCGAAGACTGGCGTTCCGCGCGTCAGGACGACGCCTGCCGCGAGGACCGACCTGTGTCGCACGATCGTGCCTTCGTAGACTCCGCAGTTGCCGCCGACAAGAACGTCGTCCTCGACAACGACGGGCCCAGCGTTGACCGGCTCGAGCACACCACCGATCTGCGCGGCCGCGCTGACGTGACAGTTCTCGCCAATCTGTGCGCACGACCCGATGAGCGCGTGTGAATCGACCATCGTGCCGCGGCCGACGTAGGCGCCGACGTTCACATACATCGGCGGCATGCAGACCACTCCGGGAGCGAGATACGCGCCTCTCCGAACCGACGATCCTCCCGGCACGACGCGAACGTTTCGGTCCCGCGAGAACGCCTGCACCGGATACGTGTGCTTGTCGACAAACGGCAGCGCGCCCGGATATTCGCGGAGATCGCCGAGCCGAAAGCCGAGGAGAATTCCCTGCTTCACCCACGGGACCGCCTTCCACTCGCCGTTCGGCTCCTTCTGCGCGGCGCGGACCGCTCCACGCTCGAGCGCATCGAGCAGCTCGTTCACCGCGTCGATCGCGCCCGCTGGCATCGCTTCACGGGTCGGCGCGGCGGAGTACGCGAGAATGCGTTGGGCGAGATCGCCACCGCTCACGAGAGCGCTCCGGCTTTCTGAAGCGCGGATCTCAGGGCTGGCTCGTTGCTCGCGTGCATGGGCACGAGCGGAAGCCGCAAGACATTCTTTGCGCGATTCATCATCGCCAGCGCCGCCTTGGCCGGCAACGGATTCGATTCGATGAACGCCGCTCGCATCCAAGGCAACAACCTGAAGTGAATGTCACGCGCGCCGACCGTGTTTCCTTGCTTCATCTCATTGCACAGCTGCGACATGAGCTTCGGCGCCACGTTCGACACGACGGAGACGATTCCATCGCCGCCGAGCGCCATCACGGGAAGCGTCATCTCGTCGTCGCCCGAGAGGACCGAGAATTCCGGTGATCGGCCGGCGATGATGTCCGCGATCTGCGAAAGATTTCCGGACGCCTCTTTGACTGCCGCAATTCCGTGGATTTTCGACATCTCCAACGTCGTGCGCGCTTCGATGTTGCTCCCGGTGCGTCCCGGAACATTGTAGACGACGATCGGCAGATCGACCGCTTCGGCGATCGCTCGATAGTGCGCGACGATCCCGCGCTGCGGCGGCTTGTTGTACATGGGCGACGTATGGAGCAAATGCGTCGCGCCCGCATCGCGCATGGCTTTCGAGAGCGCGATCGCCTTCCGAGTGTCGTTGCTCCCGGCGCCGGCGACGACCGGAACGCGGCCCGCTGTCGTCCTTACGACGATCTCGACCACGCGCCGGTGTTCGTCGATCGTCATGGTCGCGGCTTCGCCTGTGCTTCCGCACGGCACGAGGAAGTGAATTCCCTCGTCGATTTGCCAGCGGACGAGCGCGGCCAGCGCGCCTTCATCCAGCGAGCCGTCCGCGTTGAACGGCGTCACGAGCGCCGTGCCGCATCCAATCAGTCGTTGCGCAGTCATCGTGTGCCCTCGCCGTTTGTCATCCCGAGTACGTCGCGCATCGTGAACACTCCCTTCTTTCCGATCACCCAACCGGCGGCCACGAGCGCGCCTTCCGCGAACACTCGTCGGTCGCGCGCGACGTGCTCGAGATGAATCGTCTCGAACGGCGCGTCGAAGATGAACTCGTGCGTTCCAGGAACCGACCCGGTTCGAATGCTTGTGATCGGAATGTCTCCACGCCCCCAAGCCGCGGAGGACGATTTCCGCAACGTCGAAGCGGTGCCCGACGGAGCGTCGAGCTTCGCCGCGTGATGCGTTTCGACGATCTGTGCGGAAAAGACAGGCGTTGCGCCAAGCAACCGGGCGGCCGTCTCGGCGATCTGCTCGAAGATGGTGACGCCAAGCGAGAAGTTCGCCGCCGCGACCATCGCGCCGCCCTTCGCCCGCACCTCGTCCGAGATCGCCGGTAGCTGGTCGTACCAGCCTGTCGTCCCGGCGACAATGGGAATGCCAGTGGCCAAGAGCGCACGGACGTTGTCCGGGGTGGCGTGCGGCACGGTGAACTCGATCGCGACATCGGCGCCGTTCAAGTCGGCCGAGGAAATGCCACGCTTCATCGTCGCGCTGTCGAGGCTCGCAACGACTTCCCAGCCCCGCGACGGGGCGATCTCGGCGACGGCCCTTCCCATCTTGCCCATCCCGACAAGCGCGAGCATGCGGCTCATGCGGATTTCTCCTCGCCGAAGAAGGCGTTGTGAAGACGTTGAATCGCCGGGGTTACCTGCTCGTCGTTGACCACCATCGTGAGATTGATGCCGGTCGCGCTCAACGAAAGCATGTGAATCCGCACGTCGCCGACCGCCTCGAGCGCACAGGCCATCGCTCCGCCGCCGTCCGCGATCGCGCCGCCGACGATCGCGACCACACCGCGATTTCGCTCGACCGACACGTCGCCGAGTGCGCGCAGGTCGCCGACGATCGCCTCGAGACGTGATGGATCGTCGACCGTCAACGAAACGGACACTTCGGAGGTGGCGACGACGTCGACCGATGTCTTGTGGCGTTCAAAGATCTCGAATAGCGACCGCAAAAATCCCTCGGTGAGCAGCATTCGCGGCGATCCGACTTTCACGAGAGTGATGTTCTTCTTCCCGGCGATCGCGCTCACGGCGCGCTTCGGCGCATCGAAGGTGATCTTCGTTCCCTTGCCTTCGGGACGCATAGAGTTCAGCACATACACCGGAATGCCCAGCCGAACCGCCGGCGCGATCGTGTTGGGGTGCAGCACCTTTGCGCCGAACGACGCGAGCTCCGACGCTTCCTCGAACGCGATCTGATCGATGAGCTTCGCGTTCGGCACGATGCGCGGATCCGAAGTCAACATCCCGTCGACGTCGGTCCAGATCTCGATCGCCTTCGCTTGCACCGCTGCGCCGAACAGCGACGCACTGTAGTCGCTTCCGCCGCGGCCCAGCGTCGTCGTTACGCCGGTTCCCTTCACCGAGCCGATGAACCCGCCGAGCACGGGAACCTTCTTCGCCCGAACCAGCGGAATGACGGAGGCGCGGCACGCCTCCGCGATCAGCTCCGGCTGGGGCTCGGCGCGAGCGTAGGCGTCGTCCGTGATCATCACTTCGCACGCATCGACGTGTACGGCGGGAATTCCACGCTCGACGAACGCTGCGACACACAACAGTGACGACATCTTTTCGCCGTACGCCGAGATCGCGGCAAGGCTGCGCGGAGTGAGATCGCCAAGCGTCGCCAGGGCTTCGGACAGATGTGCGAGCTCGTCGATCATCGCGCTCAACTCGCTCGAGACTTCGACGCAGCTGTTGCCGGTGCCGAGCAACTTCTCGGCTTGAGCGAGATGCCGCTCGCGAAGTCCTTCAACGCCTCGAATCGCGCCGATGAGATGACCTTTGGCTGCCTGCTCGGCAATCGCGATCAGCTCGTTCGTGACGCCGGCGAGCGCCGACACGACGACGATCGCGCCTTTCGAAGCCCGGGACTTGATGATGCTCGCGGTGCGCCCGATCGCCTCGGCGTCGCCGACCGAGGTGCCGCCGAACTTGAGGACGATCACGGTTCGGCCAGATAGCCGCAGCGCTTCATCAACTCGGCGTTCAAGACCGATGCGCCGGCGGCGCCACGCACGACATTGTGCCCCATGGCGACGAGCTTGACGTCGAACACGGGATCGCGGCGCACGCGACCAACGACGATCGACATTCCATTTCCGCTGTCGACCTGACGACGCGGCTGTGGTTGGTCCGGCTCGTTGGCGACGATGATCGCGCGCTCCGGCGCGGTCGGCAGTCCACGCGCCTCGCTGGCGCCGCGCCAGTCGGCGATTGATCGCTCGATCTCGCTCGCGTCGGCCTTCATCGCGAGCTCCATCGACATGCAAACGGTGTGGCCATGCTCCACCGGGACGCGATTCGCATGGGCGCTGACCGGGAACGTCGCACTGGCAATGGTCGAGCCATCGTGCGTACCGAGGAATTTCTGAATCTCGGTCTCGATCTTCGGCTCTTCGTCGCGAATGAGCGGAATGACATTTCCGAGGATGTCGAGCGACGCGACGCCGGGATACCCGGCGCCGGAGACGGCCTGCATCGTCACCGCTACGAGTTTCGTAATACCGAAACGCTCATGGATCGGAGCGAGCGGCAGCGCGGCGACAATCGACGCACAGTTGCCGTTCGCGATGATTCCCCCGGACCACCCTCGATTCTTTCGCTGGGCGTCGAGCACCTGCAGATGCGACGGGTTGACCTCCGCGATCACGAGTGGAACGTCCGGCTCCATCCGGTAGTTCTTGGCGTTCGTGAGGACGATCTTGCCGGCGCGCGCGAAGGCCGGCTCCGCGTCGGCGGCCGCGGTCGAGTCGAGCGCGGAGAAGACGATCTCGGCCGAGATCCGCGCTGGATCGCACGGCTGCACGGTCATGTTCCGTACGTTGCGCGGCATGTCTCCGGAGCCGATCCAGTGGGTCGCGTCGGCGTAAGACTTTCCGGCCGAGCGCTCGGACGCCGCGAGCTCGGTGAGCTCGAACCAGGGATGGTCGGCAAGCAGTCGAATGAACGCCTGGCCGACCGCGCCGGTCGCACCAAGCACTGCGACGCGATGTCGTCGAGCGAGAGGCTGAATCTTCGGGCTCATTTGGCCAACAGGCTTTTTACGATTGTCTCATAGGCCGCGACCGCGCGTCGCAGCTCGCCGACGTCGATGAACTCGTCGGGCGTATGCGCCACGTGGATGGAGCCGGGGCCGAACATCAGCGGCGTGCCCCACCGGCCGAGCAGCGGAATGTCCGACGTGTATGCCACAGGGGCGACATCGAACCCGTCGATCGTCTGAAAGTGCTGCGCGGGAATGAATGATCCGTATTCGATCTCCGCGCGACCGTCGGCCCACTTATCGACCTGCTTCCGAACCTCTTCGACGTCGCCGACGAGGCGGAACATGATCTCGGCCTCAGCGAGCGCGGGAACGATGTTCGCCTCGGTGCCGCCTTTGAGCGTGCCGACGTTCACCGTCGTTGCACCGAGGACGTCGTCGGTCGGGAGCTCGAGCGCATCGAGCTCGGGAAGAAGCTTCAACATTGGCGCGATCGCCGACTCGCCGAGGTGGGCGTAGGCCGAATGCGCCGCCCGTCCGCGCGTCCGCACGGTGACACGCAGCGACCCCTTTGCTCCGCTGGCGAGCTTGCTCTCGGTTGGTTCGCCATTGACGAGAAATTTGCTCGTCGCCTGAAGACGGTTCGCCGCGCGCGCGCCGTCAGATCCCTTCTCCTCGCCGACAACGAACAGGAGATCGATGCGTTCTTCGCCCGCGCGCGCGAGGTTGTCGGCGGCCACGAGCATCGCCGCCGCGATCCCCTTCGCGTCGCATGCGCCACGCCCGCGCAGCCGTTCACCGTCGAGTCGCGGCGCGATGTATGGCGGCACCGTGTCGAGGTGCGTCGAGAGCGTGACACCGCCGCCGGACCGGGACGCCCACACGTTGGCTCGTCCGCGTGTGACTTCTTGCAGGAAGACGTTCCAGCCGCGCGCAACCAGCCACTTGGAAACGAAGTCTACAGCACCGCTCTCGGCGCCCGTCGAGGAGTTGATGCTCAACAATTCTGCGGCAAGCGCGACGACGTCAGTCATGTCGGCAAAGCTAGCCGATCCGTCGGATGCGTCACAGCGCTCGGTCGACTCAAAACTCGTTGTCTCCCGATGAGAAAAAGCGTTGACGTTGCACGTTCAAAAGACTAACTTTGTGATACCGAACAAAGACCGAAGCTAGCTCTAGAGCAGGAGGCAGCCAGGAGCAGAAGTGGCCACCGCAAAAAGATCCAAGGGCGGAAAGCGACGCGCGTCAAAGCCCAAGACTACGGTGTCGAAAAAGACCCCGGTCAAACGTCGACCAAGTAAGCGCGGCGCCGTCGCAGGCGTCGTGGAACGACCACCGGCATTCGGTGTCGAAGAGCTCGACCCGCGCAGCAAATGTGGACCATCCACTTCGGTGCAGCGGCTGCTTCGGGTTCGAGAAAAAGGGGAACGCGGCGAGCTCACGCATCTCGTCTTTTTCGATCGACACGGATGGTATTGCGAGCACGGCAAGAATTGTACGGCGGTGCCCCACGCAATGAAGTTCGGTGCGCGCAGCCGCAGATAAGCGACCAACACACTACGGACCGACTCACAACGGAAGGATGAGAGCATGATCGCTCGACATGAAGTAGGACCCGACAAGACCGATATCTGGGCGCTCCTATCTGCGCCACTCCCGGACGGCGTCATCTCGTGGCGGCAAGACGGCCGTCCGGTCGCGCGAGACGGGAAGTATTTCGCCCGATTCGTCGCATACATCGAAGCGAATACGGTTCGCGAGCGCCTCGACAGCGTCGTCCCTGGTGAGTGGGATCTCACACTCGAGCTGCTTCCCGCCCTCATTCCCAATGATGGCGACGAGACGGGCTGTTCGTTCAAGGCGCGCCTTCAGATCCTCGGTGTGATTCGAGAGGACGTCGGGACGGGCCGCGACTATAAACAAGCCGCGACGGACGCATTCAAACGCGCTGCCGTTCGGTTCGGGATCGCGCACGAGCTCTACGCCTACGAACAGAACTGGGTGCAGGTCGACGGAGACGGGAAATATGCTCGTCCGCTGGAGGATCCTGCGGACGCATACGCCCGACGCATCGCGCGCGGCGAGCGCGTTGCGAAGAATGAAGCGCCGGCCCGCGCCGCCGCTCCGAACGAAGATCCGATCGACGACGTCGAGGCCGCGACCGGACCGCGCGCGATCGACGAGCCGAGCTGCCCGAAGTGCGGCGGCCGCATGTGGGACAACCGGCTCTCGAAGCGGAATCCCAAGGCGCCTGACTATAAATGCCGAAGTCGTTCGTGCGACGGCGTGATCTGGCCCGCGCGGGCGACAGCCCGCAATGATGCGGGCGAGCAGGCGACGGTCGAGCCGATCGCGGGAGCGGGGCTCAGCGAGCTTCCATTCTAGTTCGCCAAACTTCGCTCGACGTCATACGATGGTGCACGCGAGGGCGCGGCTAGAAATGGCTCGCGCCCTCGTCCCTTTTCGGCGCACGTCTTGCCTTTTCTGGACCGGGGGCGTGCAGGCGACGGAGGCGCAATGTCGTATCGGCGATTCAGCGACGTGAACGGAAGCTCGTGGGAAGCTTGGGAAGTCCATCCAAGGGCAGTCGAGCGCCGCGTGAATGCGGACCGGCGCGCACGCCCGCGCACTGAGCCGGACCGGCGGCGAAACCGCGAGTTCCGACTCGTCATTCCGGTGGAGCTGTCCGACGGATGGCTCGCCGTGCAGGGACTTTCGACCAAAGTTCGACTCGCGCCGATCCCTGACGGATGGATGAAGCTGTCGGATCGAGAGTTGGCGGAGCTCGTCGCGCGATCTTCGTCGTCGCCGCGAATCGGCGATTCTGGTCCTCCGAGTCCGCAGCGAGGCGCCGGCAACGGCTGATCCGTGCGTTTGCTCCGACCGAGAGGCACGCGACTCAGCGCGCGGGCAATTCGAACGTCCCGTCGACGATCGACACGAACGTCCGCTCCTCACGTAGCACGAACCGCTTTTCTTGCGCGAATTGGAAGTTGGCGCGCGCGTCCGGATCATCACGAAGCCGAGCCCGATACCGCTCGTACGACGCGAGGCTGTCGAACGCGATGATGCCCCAAGCGATGTCGTTCGTTCCTTCCTGCGGCAAGAAATAACCGATGAGGTGCCCGCCACCGCGTGGGATGATCGGCCCCCACGCAGCGGCGTAGCGCCGAAACGCATCGAGCTGAAACGGATCGATCTGATATCGTATAAAGCAGGCAAGGGTCATCCTCGCGCTCCTCACGGTGGGAACGGTGGCGCCGAGCGCTGACAATGCTGTTATCAGCGTTTTGATCGCGTCGCGTCGGCCGAGGTCACTGGTCATGCGCCCACGATACACCTTGCCGAGCGGTCACGCTTCGTTCATTATCGAAGTGTGATTGCAACTATGAGCGTTGAAGAAGCGGCGTCGCAGATCGCCGCCGCCATTGGCGAGCCGGCGCGCGCGCGCATGTTGTTCGCGCTATTGGACGGACGCGCTCGGACGAGCACGGAGCTCGCACTCGTTGCGCGCGTGAGCCCGTCGACCGCGAGCGTACACCTGAGCGCTTGCGCGACGCGCATCTGCTTCGCTTGCATGTTCAAGGGCGACACCGCTACTACCGCATCGAGAATCAACGCGTCGCGGGTATGCTCGAGCGGTTGAGTGTTCTCGCCGGCGCCACGGCCCGCAGTCGGTCGGTTCGGACGTCGACGCCGACGCATCTTGTCCACGCGCGCACTTGCTACGACCACGTCGCCGGAACACTCGGCGTCTCTCTTCACGACGCGCTGTTCGCGCGGGGATGGCTCGCTCTTTCAGGCGCCGGCAGCGATGGCTATAGCGTGACCGAATCCGGGCAGCGACACCTCGCGGAGGCAGGAGTCGATGTCGACGCGCTCCGGACGACGCGGCGAAGGCTAGCGTACGGCTGTCTCGATTGGAGCGAACGCCGTCCGCACATTGGTGGCGCACTCGGCGCGGCGATGTTGTCGATGATGCTCGAGAAGCGCTGGGTGAAGCGCGAGCGCCATTCGCGCGCACTCGGCGTGACGGCGATCGGAGCACGGGAGCTCGCCATCCGGCTTGGCTTCGATGCGATGCCTCGGCAAAGCTGACCTATGATGCTTGTCGCTGGCAGCGCCAGAGCCGTGGCCTGTCGGAAGGGCCGGCGAGCGCTCGGCCGGCCAGTCACGACCCGGTCGATCGCACGCGAGCTCGATCTCGGCCCGAATCAAGCGCAGGCGAACGCCCCGGCGACGGTACTGGCCAGCGGCGACGATTGGGCTTCTCCACCGTTCACGCTACTCCCTCGTGCTTTCGCGCTAACCGGGTTCAATCTCGAATGTCTGATCGCGTCACGGCGGTCGTATCGAAAATCGCCATGTCAGTCGCGCCCATTTGCCGGACGGCGTTTCCGAAACTCTCATTGCGTGTCGAGCCGCGCGCTTCGAGTTCCACGGTTGCGTAGCGCCGCGGAAGACCGGTAACTAACAACGGTGACTGTCGGCGGCGGCGTCGCTAGGTCGTCGATGTCGTAGACGATCATCGGTCGGGGAGGCATGACGAGAACAACGTGTGACGGCGTCAGGTTGGCGTCATGAGGGTCACAATGAACGGATGGACCGGGCCGCGCTGGCTGCGCTTTGTCATTTCCGCGATCGCCCTCGCCCTAGCGTACGCCTATAGCAGTTATGCCCGCCGTGAGTGCGAGCAACGTGGCGGGACGATGCACCGCAAATACCGCGTCACGACGTGGGGCACATCGCGCCAAGCGACGTGCGTCATTCCGAAGTGAGCGTCAGGATCGCGTCGGGGAGTCGGCCAATCTGCTCGACGACGCTGAGAGACAGCCCTCGCGCGCACACTTACGCTGGTCCGTTGCAGTGGCCTGCTGATCGTGTAACGCAGTTTCGAGCCGCACGCGGGACGACGAACGAATTTCTCGGGCGTGCCCATTCTCCGCGACAGTCACGACCAGCCGCGGGCGCGTCGCCCGGCCGCACGTTGGGCGGAGTCGTAAACTCCTTGCAAGGCAATGCCAGGAGCGGGACTCGAACCCGCACGCCCTTACGGGCAAGGGATTTTAAGTCCCTCGCGTCTACCGGTTTCGCCATCCCGGCCACGATCGGATCCCCAACGAGTCCCATCCGATGCGCCACAGTACCTCGAGAGCGGGAAACGGGACTCGAACCCGCGACCCCAACCTTGGCAAGGTTGTGCTCTACCAACTGAGCTATTCCCGCGCGACGCGAAATATACCGAACCCCGTTCGCGCGCCACAGATGTGAGTTATGGTCGCTCGCCCAATGCGTTGATCGCATACCACACGGACCACGCGAGAAGACCCGAGAGCGACGCATCACCGCCATTCGCCGTGACGCGTCCATCCCCGTCGACAACCTCCGCCGCAGTCCCCGCGTCGAGAGGCGCGCGCCGCAACCACTGCAGCACAGCGCTCGCATCGGGACCGATGAGCCGCGCGCACTGTTGAACGAGCGACTGCGGTGTGACATCGATGCCTTTCGCTGTCCGGCGGTACGTCGAGTCCTGCCGCGAGACAGCCTCGTACAACGGAAGCCACAGCGCGGACGCCGCCGGATCGTCGACCACCGACTTCGAACCGGCGAGATCGATCGACGACGCGAACGTCGCCTTGCCTCCGTCTTCGACCACGAAGTGTCGCGTCATCGCGGCGCGCACCGCGTCAGGATCCTGAAGACCCCGTGCGGTCTCTTCGTCGAGCGTCCGCTTGAGAATGTCGAGCGCGTTCGCCGTGACGGCGTTCGCATGAAGCGTGAACGAAAACGCCGCGGGCGCGCCCGACGGACTCACCTCCGTCGTATACAACGGAATGCGCTTATCCTTGCGTGCCTCGATGTCCTCGGCGCTCAGATACAGCGTGTCCGCGAGGACCGGCTCGTCGACGATGCGATCGTCGCCCGTGTCCCGGATGTAACGATCGGTCGCGAGCGAATAGCTCCCGACTCCCTCGAGCGCAAAGCCCGGCTCGAAGAGCGTCCCATCGAGATAGTGCACGCCGCGCCCGGGCGCGTAGCCATGTAATTCGCACATCCGAAGCAGCAGCTCGCGCGCGAGCTGTGGATCCGCGAGCTGCACTGCAGGGACGGTCCACATGAGGGCTTCCCAATCGCGAACCGTAACGCCGTGGCCGTTCCACGGTGCCCTGCTCCGCACCAGGTAGTACTGGGCGTCATCGAGCGCCCGTCCGACGCCGTAAAAGTATGCGAATAAAAGATTGCGGTTGATCAGCCGGTCGACGGGCTCGTGGCCTGTGCTCTGCTCGAGACTTTGCAGAGCGTCGCGTGTGGAAGAGAGAAGCTCCTTCCATCCGCGGCGTCGGAGAACGCCCACCGTCGCCTCGGCGCCATCACGCTCAGGTCCGACCGCGAGGTAGAACGCGACCTGCTCGCGCTGGTGCGCCGCGATCTCGATCGTGCGACTCAGCGCATACGAGTCCTCGTGCGAGACGACCTCGTATCCGTCGTTGGCATCCGGGCTCTGATCGCCGATCACAGCCAATGCCACGAGGCCCGGGAGCGACGACCCTTCGAGCAGGACCGCGCCGGACGAGCCCTGGCTCGCCCGGCTCCGATCCTCAAACGGCCGAGGCGTTCGGACACGCAGTTGGCGGTGGCCGATCTTTCCCGAAAGTGTCACCGTCAGGCGGGCCGCATCGCTGCGCCGATTTTCCAATGACAGCGCATAGACGACGCCCGAGACATCCGCGTCGCGACCGTATGGCGCGAACACCGTCCCCCGAATCAAGACGTCCGCGATCGAGCACGTGAACGTCGGGATCCAGCCGAGCGCGCGCTCCCACGCGATCGGAACCTCGGAGAGCTCGTGGCGTACTCCATCGACGTCGAGCGAGAGCCGTGCGAGCGCGGGACCCGTCCCTTGCAGAAAGTCCGGCGACCCCGCGAACTCGATCGCCGATCGCGCGCCGCGGTGCAGCATGCCGATCGCGTGAATCGACGCGTCCGCGGGATGGATGCATGGCAGTGAGACCCAGTGGTTCCCCGTGATCTGCCAGGGGATCGGCGGCGGCGGGAGCAGCGTCAAGACAGCCTGTTTATCTTAGGTGGCGTTCCGCGAATGATAACGGCCTGAGGCCACCGCACATAACGGCACGAGGCGACCCTTCGATTGTCGGGTAGACACATAGTTCGATCGAGCGCGGCTCTCCTGCTGCTGGCCGCTGCCAACCGAATCGGCGCGCAATCCACAAATCCTCTTTTGCCCGACGGGACCGTTCTTCCGTCGCGGGGAACGCGGATCCGCGCGTCGGCGTCATTCAGTCGCGCCGACGAGCTCCTAGGAACCGGCGGCCTCCGCAACCTCGCATCTCCGCTTGCCACGGATTCCCTCGGCGTCAACGCGCTTCCGTTGCTGGCGCCGGCCGAGACGACCATCCGCGCGGCGTCGGGCCTCTCGAACTTTCGGTTGACGGCCGGCAATGTCGTCGCGGTCGGCAATTCGCGCGTGATGAACGCCCCGCTGATTCTCGAGTACGGTGTCACGCACCGACTGACGCTCGGAGTCGTCGTTCCGCTAGTTGAAACGCGGACGACGCTGTATTACCAGCTGAATCCCGCGCTCGGAAAAGCGAACGTCGGACCGAATCCAGCGTATGGCACGACGGCTTCGTCGATTCTCTCGCAGAACGCGGAAGTCGTCACGTCGCTTCGCGCGGCCGCGGACTCGCTTCGCGGCCGAGTCACGACGTGCGCAGCGACGCCGGCCGATCCCGTCTGTGGTCCGCTCGCCGGCCAGTCCGCCGCCGTCCAAGCACTGCTCCAGACGACCGGAAGCTTTGCGTCCGCCGTCGAGCGCCTCTACGGCACTGGAACGTCGAATCCCGGCCAACCGCTGATCCCGATAGCCGGCGATCCGTCGCAGCTCGCGATCAGCGCGCAGTATGACGCATTGCAGAAGTCATATCAGAGTTTTCTGACGAAGAGCATCGTGGCGGGGAGCGTCGTTCCGGCGTTTGGACCAGCCGCGAACGCGCAGCTCAAGAGCCTTGTGGGCGCGTTCGGACGCGACACCCTTGGCCCAGTCGATCGCAGCTCGATCGGCGACATCCTCGTCGGCGCGACATTCCAGATCGCGAATACGTTTCCCGACTCGCTGATTCCAGGCGACCGGCGGCGCCACTTTCGTCTCGCGGGGAACGCGTCTTTCCGGATCGGAACCGGCGAGCCTGGCAGTCGAAATCGCATGTTCGACTTCGGCACGGGCTACGGACAGCCGGGAATCATCGTCGGTATGGCGGGCGACGGGCAGTTCACGCCTCGCTTTACGGGATCCGCTGTCGCGAACTACACCTTGCAGCTCGGCACGATCAACGTGGCGCGTGTGCCGAATACGAACTACTCGATGTTCCCGCTCCAACCGGCCGTGCCAGGCACCTTCTCGGCCGGCAACGTTCTTGAATTATCGTTGATCCCGCGGTACCGGCTGGCCGGGCACTACATGATCAACGGACAATACTCGTTGCTGAGAACCGCGGCCGACAACTATACGCTGGGAGCGCTCGCGCCCGGCGTCGTCCTTCCGCCAACCGCGCCGTACGGCAACGCGTCCGCTACGGCGCATCAGCTGGGGATAGGGTTTTCGTACTCGACCGTCGGCGGACCGGAGGCGCGTCCCGGCGCGATTCCGTACGAGGTTACGTTCTCGCACGTCGAGACCATCGCGGGAAGCGGCGGTCCGCTGGCGAAGACCTTCCGGGACGCGATCGAGCTTCGGGTCTACTTCGTCCGTTAACCGCGGCGGCTGGTTCGGCGGGACTCTTTCTTCGGCGCAGTCGGCTCGGGTTGCGCGCTCGCTGTTTCGAGAAGCTCGCGCGCATGTGCGCGACTCAGGTCGCTTTCGGGATCGCCGCCGAGCATTCGCGCGATTTCCGCGATGCGGGCGTCGCCGCTCGACACCGCAACATCAGCAGTCGTGACGCCTCCGCGCGCGCCTTTGCTCACGACGATGTGGTGATGCGCGCGAGCGGCAATCTGCGGGAGATGCGTGATCGCAAAGACCTGGTGATAGCTCGCGACGCGACGCATCGTGTCACCGACTTGTAGGCCGACGCGGCCGCCGATTCCGGCGTCGACCTCGTCGAACACGAGAGTGGGAACGCGGTCGAGACGCGCGAGGATCGTCTTGAGGCCGAGCATCACGCGCGATAGCTCGCCTCCGGAGGCGACGCGCGACAGCGCGCGCGGTTCATGTCCGACGTTCAGCGCGACGCAGAACTCGACGTCCTCGGCGCCCATCGCGCTGACTTCGCCCAGTGGATCGAGTGAAACGGCGAAATGTCCGTCGGCCATTCCTAGATCTGGGAGCGTCTCGTCGACTGCCCGAGCAAGCCGGTCGGCGGCCGACATTCGCAGTGCGGTGAGCCGCTTGGCCTTCTCGTTGAGATCAGCGCGCACGTCGCGTTCGCGCGCCTCGAGTTGCTTGATATCCAACCCGCCCGAGTCGACCAGATCGAGCTCCGCGCGAGCATCGACTCCCGTCTGAATGACGTCGGCGAGAGTGCCCCCGTACTTCTTCGTCAGCCGGAACAAGAGATCGCGACGTCGGCGAACCTTCTCGAGCCGCGAGGGATCGAGATCGATCGTCGCCTCGTACTCTTCGAGCTCGCGCGCCAACGCTTCAATCGCGTAATAGGCCGCGTCGTACGGCTCCTGGAGCCGAGACAGGGTCGGATCGATGCGCTGAATCGTCGTGAGCTGTCGCGAGATGGCGCTCAGCTTCTGCAGAACGGTCTCCTCGTCGCCGTCGAGGGCGGCCGCGATTCCGCTCGCGAGACTCCGCAGCTCTTCAGCGTTCTCTAAGCGACGCGCCTCGTCCTCCAGACGAACGTCTTCGCCGTCGGTGAGCTTCGCTTCGGAGATCTCTTGCGAGACGTGCCTCAGGTAGTCGGCGCGGCGTTCCGCTTCGGCCCGGCGCTTCGCGAGGCTCGCGATTTCGCGGATGATCGTCCCGAGCGTCTCATGCGCGGTTCGGACGTCGGCCGCCTGGTCCGTCGCGCCCGCGAAGGCATCGAGGATCCGTCGCTGCGCTTCCGAGTCGAGCAGCGTTTGCGCCTCGTGCTGCCCATGCAAATTCACGAGGAGGCGTCCGACCTCCGCCAAGAGTCCCGCATTGACTGTCGTGCCGTTGATCCACGCGCGCGCTCTGCCGGCGGCGACTTCGCGCTTGAGCACGACAGTGGCATCCTCGACGTCGATGCCCCGCTCGTCGAGGAGCGTTTTGATCTCCGGGCGGTCGCCGACGTCGAAGACGCCTTCGACCGACGCTTTGTCGGCGCCCGTGCGAATGACGTCCGCGCTCGCGCGCTCGCCGAGCAGAAGGCCGAGCGCACCGACGATGATCGATTTGCCGGCTCCCGTTTCACCCGACAGCACATTGAAGCCACGTTCGAGCGGAAGCGTCAGCGACTCGATGATCGCGAAATTCTTTATCCGCAGCTCAGTGAGCATCTACGCGCGATCGTCGCGGTCCGCGAGGCCGCCCCAGCCGAGCTTCTGGCGGAGTGTCGTGAAGAAGTTCGTGCCCGGAAATCGAACGATGAGCACATCGCCGCTCGCGCGGCGCACGCACAGCGTTTCGCCCGGGAAGAAGCTCGTGCCGACTTGTCCGTCGATCGTCACCAAAAGCTCCTCCGGCGCATCTTCCGAACGCAGCGTGACCTCGACGCTCGCCGGAAGAATCACGGGGCGAATCGCCAGCGTATGTGCCGAAACGGGCGTCAGAACGATCGTCTCGAGCGTCGGAAAAACCACCGGGCCGCCGGCCGATAGGCTATAGGCCGTCGAGCCGGTCGGCGTCGATAATACGACGCCGTCTGCCGCATAAGTCGCGATCGGCTCGCCATTCGCCGCGACGCGAAGTCCGACCACGCGCGCGAACCCGCCCTTGTGCAAGACGACATCGTTCAACGCAATCCATTTCCGCCGCTCGACGCCGCGCGCATCGATCACACGCGCCTCGAGCGCCATCCGCGACTCGGCCGTGTAGTCATGACGCGCAAAGCGCATCAGCGCGTTCTGTAGCTGGTCCGCGTTGCAGCACGTGAGAAAACCCAAATGCCCGAGATTGACGCCGAGAATCGGCACTGGATGCGGCGAGACCAGACGGGCGCCACGAAGCAGCGTTCCATCACCGCCCAGGGTCATCAGCGCGTCGAGCTTCGCGGGATCGGTGAGTCGCGCGCCAACTCCGCTCAGCTCGTGCAGCTCGCGCTCATAGTACAGTTCGAGGCCGAGCGCCGGCGCGAGCTCCGTAATCGTCCTGAGGACGGAGGGAAGCTCGTCATATCCGGGGTGCCCGACGACGCCGAGCTGTATCACCCCGCCATTGCCTCGCTCTCGAGGAGCGCACGTACGCGGCTCGCGATTCCGGGCGCGTCGAGTCCACACGCGGCGAGCTGCCGCGCTCGCGGCGCCGCGTGAATGACGCGGTCCGGCACGCCGTGAATCGCGACGCGAATCGTCGAATCGTACCGGGCGATCACCGACGACATGAACGCGCCGAACCCGTTGACGACCGTTCCCTCTTCCACGATGAGAATTTGCTTATGGTGGGCGAGAATCGCGGCGAGCGTTACTTCATCGTACGGCTTGAGGAAACGGCAATTGACGACGGTGAGCTTGAGCCCTTCCGCTGCCATCGCGTCGGCCGCGGCAATCGCCGGAAGAACCATGGTTCCAACGGCCAAGATCGCGACGTCTTCGCCGTGACGCAGAACTTCCCAGGTCGCGTACGGCACAGGCTCGATCTTCGAGATCGCCGGCGGCGCGTCTGGGGCCGTGTCCCGCGGATACCGGATCGAGAACGGTCCACCGCGATGTCCGACGCCCGTGCGGACCAATCCGAGCATCTCGGTCGCGTCCTTTGGCGCGGTGACAGTCATCTCCGGCACCGCGAGCATGTACGCGATGTCGTAGAGGCCCATGTGCGTCTCGCCGTCCTCGCCGACGAGACCGGCGCGGTCCATACAAAACACGACCGGCAGCGATTGAATCGCGACGTCGTGGATGATGTTGTCGTACGCGCGCTGCAAGAACGTCGAATAGATCGCGACGATTGGCCGAACGCCTCGCGTCGCCAACCCGGCGGCGAATGTCACCGCATGGCCTTCCGCGATCCCGACGTCGAAGAACCGCGAGGGATGCGCCTTCGCAAACACGTCGGTTCCTGTACCGCTCGGCATCGCGGCGGTGATCGCCGCGAGATCCGGAACGTCGTTTCCGAGCTCCGTAATGCCGTTGCCAAAGATCTTCGTGTACCCGGGCGCGGTCGACGGCTTCGTTTGCTTTCCAGTGGCCGGATCGTGCCCAGGCGGAAGCGCGTGCCATTTTTCGCGGCTCGTTTCGCCCGCCGGGAACCCTTTCCCCTTCTGCGTGAGCACGTGGACGAGACGCGGACCCTTCATCGCGCGCACCGCGGCGAACATCTCGGTCATGCCGCCGATATCATGCCCATCGATCGGACCGAAGTAGCGGAACCCAAGCTCCTCGAAGAGGACGCCGGGCGTTAGGAAAGTCTTAACGCTTTCCTCCCACTTACGAACGAGAGTGCTCATCGACGACAGCGGCCCCGGCGCGTTGTCGACAAAGTCTCCAATGGCCGATCGGACTCGGTTGTAGAGCGAGTTGCGCTGGATCGACGTCAGGTATTTCGACATCGCCCCGACGTTTGGTGCGATCGACATCTCGTTGTCGTTGAGGACGACGACGATGTCGCGATCCGAATGGCCGGCGTTGTTCAACCCCTCGTACGCGAGGCCGGACGTCAATGCGCCGTCGCCGAGAATCGCGACGACCTTGAAGTTCTCGTTCTTGATGTCGCGGCCGGACGCGATTCCGAGCGCCGCGGATATCGACGTCGCCGCATGACCGGCGCCGAAGGCGTCGTACTCGCTTTCGTTGCGCTTCAAGAAGCCGGAGATGCCGTTTTCTTGCCGCAGCGTTTCCATGTCATCGTTGCGGCCAGTGAGCAGCTTGTGCGGATAGCCCTGGTGCCCGACGTCCCACACGAGCTGGTCCCGCGGCGTGTCGAACGCGTGATGCAGCGCGATCGTCAATTCGACGACGCCCAGTCCCGCTCCGATGTGCCCGCCAGTGCGCGAACAGATGTCGATCAATCGCGCACGAACATCGGCAGCAAGTTGGTCCAGCTCGTCGCGCGACAGCGCGCGTACATCGGCGGGCGACTTTACTCGATCGAGAAGGCTCATGCTCATCAGGCTGGTCCAACGGGAAAGCTAGCGATCCTTTACGACTCTCGCTCGACGACAAACCTCGCCAGCGCATCGAGTTCCGTCGAGAGGAGGCCCGCGGCGCGAAGGCGCGCGCAACCGTCGTCGACCAACGTTTGCGCGCGCTCGCGCGCACGGTCGACGCCCATGAGCGCTGGATAGGTGCTCTTGTTCAGATCCAAATCTCTTCCAGCCGTCTTTCCGAGCCGGTCAGTCGTAGCGGTGACGTCGAGCACGTCGTCGGCGATCTGAAAGGCGAGACCGATCGCGATCCCGAAATCACGGAGCGCGACGATCCGAGTCTCGTTCGCCCGCGCCGCGACTCCGCCAAGTTCCGTCGCTGCGGAGATGAGCGCGCCGGTCTTCGCGCGGTGGATCCGCTCGAGATCCTCGATCGAGAGCGGCTTCCCTTCACCGTCGAGGTCGAGCAACTGTCCGCCGATCATTCCGCCGGCACCCGACGCCCGCATCAGCGTGGCGACGACTCGCCCGCAGCCCACTGGGCTCAATCCGAGCGAGCGCGCCGCGGAGAAACCGGACGTCGCGGCCAGAGGAACCATCGCGACGCCCGCCGCGGTCGCCGCGCGAACGCTGAAAACCTTGTGAACCGTCGGACGGCCGCGTCGCATGTCGTCGTCGTCCATACATGGGAGATCGTCGTGGACGAGGGAATAGGCGTGGACGACCTCGATCGCCGCGGCGAGCGCACTCGCGTCTGCCGTTCCTCCCGCGGTTCGATAGGCGGCGAGAAACAGCATCCCGCGCAACCGCTTGCCGCCGCCCAAAAGACTGTAGCGAATCGCGTCGGCGACCTCGCGCTCGACCTTCGGATCGAGACTGTCCGCAACTGCGCCTAGCGCGCGATCGATCGACGCCCGATCGACGGCCCATTGCGGCGGAGCCGTCTCATTCACTCGCGTCGACCGTTCGGAACGTGCCGTCTACGCGCTCGACGAGCTTCTGCACGCGGACGTCCGCCTGCGCAAGCTCCTCCGAGGCAGCCCGAAGGTTCTCGATTCCTTCCTCGAAGAGGGCCAACGCCCGTGCGAGCTCGAGGTCATCTCCCTCCAGCTCAGCAGCAATGGCTTCGAGTCGAGCCAGGCGCTCTTCGAACGTCACGCGGACTTCTCGACGCCTTCGGTCCGGGCCGACACGACGCCGTCGCGCACGACGAGATCGAACGCCATTCCCTTCGCGAACGCGTCGGTCGAGCTCAGTGTCGCGCCGCCGTCGCTTCGCGCGATGGCGTAGCCGCGCGCGAGCGTCGCGAGCGGACTCAGTGCGTGCAGTCGCGCCGCGAGCTGTTTCACCGATGCGTGGCGATGGAGGACGTGCGACGACGCGTTTGTTGCGACTTCCCGCCCGAGCCTCCGAAGGATCTGATCGCCGCCGCCGATGAGCGACTGCGTCGCCGCGGTCACCCGCGATGAAAGATCTCTCAATTCGCTCCGGAGCTCCGCGCGTGTTCGCGTTGCTGTTTCCGCCGCCGCCGACGGAGTCGGAGCACGATGGTCCGCCACGAGATCACAGATCGAGATGTCGATCTCATGGCCGACGGCGGAGATAGTCGGAGCTGCGCAGGCGGCGACCGCGCGCGCCACACGCTCGTCGTTGAACGCCGACAGGTCCTCGTGCGCGCCACCGCCTCGCCCGACGATCACGATGTCGGCTTTGCCCCAGCGATTCACTTGGTCCAGCGCGTAGCAGATCTCTTCGCGCGCGTTGTCGCCTTGCACAGAGGCCGGAACGGCGACGATTCGCACTCCAGCCGCCCGCCGTCGAACAACCGCGACAATATCGTGCAGTGCCGCGCCGTCGAGACTCGTGACGACCGCAATCACTCGCGGGTGTCGCGGCAACGGGCGCTTTCTTGCGGGATCGAGCAGACCGTCCGCCTCGAGCTTCGCCCGCGTGATCTCGAGGGCCTTCCTCCGCAGCCCGTCCCCCTCGGCCTCCAGCCGGGTGATCGCGAACTGCATCTCGCCGCGCGTCGGATACACGGTGAGCCGTCCGTACGCCGCGATCTGCATTCCGTCGTCCGGAGGAGCGGGGATCGACCGTTGGTCGCGGTTCCATACGACGCATTTGATCTGCGAGCCGCGGTCACGCATGCAGAAATACCAATGACCGTTTCGGTGCGATTTGAAATCCGTGATCTCGCCGCGAACCCAGATCGGGACGAATGCGCCTTCGATGACGTCGCGCGCCGTCTGTGTCAGCGTCGATACGGTGACCGCCGTTTGCGCGGTCTCGCCGGGATAGGCGTTGCTATCAAAGAACTCTGATACGGGCGGCGGCGGGGGCGCCTCGACTCTCGTCATCGACGCCGCCGTACCAAAGAGATCCAGCTCTGCACGCGGCGATTGCCGCGGCGGACGCCGCCCGCTCACTGCGTCTGCCGCGCCGCCGCGCGAACGGTATTCGACATGAGCATGGCGATCGTCATCTTCCCCACTCCTCCCGGTACCGGCGTGATGAGCGATGCCACCTGCCGTACCTCGTCGAACGCTACGTCGCCGACCAGCCGAGTGCCACTCTTTTTGGTTGCGTCTGGTATCCGATTCATGCCGACGTCGATCACGACTGCGCCCGGCTTCACCATGTCGGCCGTGACCATCTGTGCCTTCCCGACCGCCGCGATGAGAATATCAGCGCGGCGCGTATGATCGGCGAGATCGCGCGTGCGGCTGTGGCAAACGGTGACGGTCGAATCCACTCCCGGCTGGACCATCAGCGACGCCATCGGCTTGCCGACGATGTTGCTGCGCCCAATGACAACGCAATTCGCCCCGGCAGTCTTCACGCCACTCGCTTGCAGCATGTAGAGCACGCCGGCGGGCGTGCACGGAGCGAATCCATCTTTCTCGCCGATCGACAACTTGCCGACGTTCACCGGATGAAAGCCGTCGACGTCCTTGTCGGGCCGAATTCGACGAACGACGGTGTCCGGGTCGATGTGCTTCGGCAACGGCATCTGGACGAGAATGCCGTGCACGGCCGCATCGGCGTTCAGGCGGTCGACGATAGCGAGCAACTCGTCTTGCGAGATCGTTGCGGGCTTTCGAATCGTCTCGCCGTTCATTCCCAGCTCGATACACGTCCGCTCTTTCGAGCCGACGTAGACGGCGCTGGCAGGATCGTCACCGACGAGAACGACGGTCAGACCGGGTGTGACGCCACGTGCCTTCAGCTCGGCGACCGTCTTCGCGACCTCGGCGGTGACCTGCGCGGCGAGCTTGGTTCCGTCGATGAGAGAATCCTGATCAGCGAGCAAAGTCCACCGCCCGTGTTTCGCGAATCAACACGACTTTGATTTGTCCGGGATACTGGAGCTCCGCCTCGATGCGGCGCGCGATCTCTTCCGACATCGTCGTCATGCGAACGTCGTCGACGTCGTCCGGCAGCACGATGACCCGCACTTCACGGCCGGCCTGAATCGCGAACACCTTTTCGACGCCCTTGTAGCTCGACGCGATCTTCTCGAGTCCCTCGAGCCGCTTGACATAGGTCTCGAACGCCTCTCGCCGCGCGCCGGGACGCGATCCTGAAATCGCGTCCGCCGCTTGCACGAGCACAGATACCTCGGACTCGTGCGGGACATCGTCGTGGTGCGCCGCGATGCAGTTCACGACGAGCGGGTTCTCGCCGTACTTTGTCGCTACCTCGACGCCGAGCTGGACGTGGGTCCCTTCGTGCTCGTGTGTGAGAACCTTGCCGATGTCGTGCAACAGCGCGCCGCGACGCGCCATGTTGACGTCGAGCCCGAGCTCGGCGGCCATGATGCCCGCCAGCCATGCAACTTCCTTGGAGTGCTGGAGGATGTTCTGGCCGTAGCTCGTGCGCCAACGCATGCGCCCGACGAGCTTCACGAGCTCGGTGTGCAGCCCGTGCACGCCGGCGTCGTACGCCGCCTGCTCGCCTGTCTCGAGGATTTGAGTGTCGACTTCCTTGCGCGACTTCGTTACGACTTCCTCGATCCGGCCCGGATGAATTCGGCCGTCCGACACGAGCTTCTCGAGAGCCAGGCGCGCGACCTCTCGGCGAACTGGATCGAAGCACGATACGACGACGGTGTCGGGCGTATCGTCGATGATGACGTCGACGCCGGTCGCGAGCTCGAACGCGCGGATGTTGCGACCTTCGCGTCCGATGATGCGCCCCTTCATCTCGTCATTCGGCAATGACACAGCCGATACAGTCGACTCGGCCGTATGGTCTGCGGCAATTCGCTGGATCGCGAGCGCAACGATCTTCTTTGCTTCGCGCTCGGCGTTTCGCTTGGCGCTCTCGCGGATCTCGCGAACGCGATTCGCCGCGTCTGCCTGGGCTTCTTCCTCGATGCGACGGATCAGTTCGGCTTTGGCGTCCTGTGCCGAGAGTCCTGCCATCTGCTCGAGACGTCGGCGCTCGTCGCTGATCAGCTTCTCGAGCTCGGCCTCTCGGTCGGAAACGTTCTTTTCGCGACGTCCGAAATCGCTCGCCTTCTTGACGAACTCTTTGTCCCGTTGCTCGAGCAGATCGAACTTTCGATCGAGAACGTTCTCGCGGTCGGTGAGCCGCCGCTCTTCGCGTTCAACCTCCTCGCGACGTCCGCGCACTTCGACCTCGAAGTTCTCGCGAAGCTTGATCAGTTCTTCTTTTCCTGAAACAACGGCAGACTTGCGGAGGTTCTCCGATTCCTTCTCAGCGTCGGCAAGAATTCGTTTCGCGGTTTCTTCCGCCGTCGCTTTCGCTGCCGCCTGGCGCTCACGTTCGGCGCTCGTTCCCGTCTTCCGACCAAAAATGAAAAAAGCCGGCGAGGCTACTACTAACAATGCGCCAAGCACGGCAAGCAATACGTTCGCGTTCATATGGAATCTATGCTCCACCACGGCGTCGCCGCCGCGGGACAGGGAGAACCACTGCGCCCGGCGCGCTAACTATAAAGCGCGCTTGAACCTACGGGTCAGCTCGTCTACTGCCGCTAAGCTATGTCTAGGATGTGCAAAAGGCAATAAAGCAGCCCGCGGTGCGGACTACGAGCCGGTCGCTTGTCGCTTGGACGGCGGAAGGAGCGGGCGCACGTAGTCACTCAAATCCTTCACCGCCTCCTCCGTGCTCTCGAGCGACGCCCTGGCGTCGAACAGCTCAGCGGTGAGCTGAAGCCCTGCCAGAACGACCGCGCGATTCGATTCGACGACGCCGCCGGCCGACATCACTTTGCGGATCGCCTGGTCGAAATACTTCGCGACTTCCTTCGCGTGTTCGGGCGGACGGTCAGTTCGAATAGCGTACTCTTCGTTGAGGATCGTCACCTTCACGCTTTGCTTTTTCGCGGTCATCGCTCGGCTCCCTGCGTCTGCTGGCGGAGAAATCGCACGCGATCGAGCATCTGTTTGGCGCGCGTTCCAGCCGAGTCGAGTCGCGACTGGAGTTGCTCGTTTTCGCGCTCGAGCTGAGCCACTCGGGTCGCGAGCTCGAAGCTCGCCGGGCCGCCCTCGTGCGCTTCCAATTCTTTGAGTCGCGCTTCCGCCGTCAGGGCTCGGCGACGGAAGCTCGCCAATTCTTCAGCCAAATGGCGAACCAAGACATCCAGTTCGCGAACCGCGGCGCTTTCAATTTGATCTCTGTCGGACATTGAGCTCGTCGGCAAGGGCGCGAAGAATATCGGTTCTCCGAGCGTCGATCTCGCGATCACGTAGAGTGCGCTCGCCGTGGCGGAAGGTCAACCTCCACGCGAGGCTACGATGCCCAGGTTCCACTCCCTGGCCGACATAGCGATCGAACAGTGTGACGCTTTCGAGCAGTTTTCCAGACACACGGCGCATGACGCTCTCGACTTGCTCGCCACGCACGCTCTCGGGAACGAGAAGAGCGAGATCGAACTCGGACGCGGGCGTCGCCGGAATTGCGACGTAGCGGGTCGGCGTGACTGTGCTGCGCGCGAACGCGCGATGCGCGTTCTTCCCCGGCGGAGCGATCTGCGACGAATCGTACGTCCCAAGCGACAACTCGACGCCGTATGCCGGCGCGGCCCAAACCGGCGCGTCGAGGGACACGCGCCGGACCGCACCGCGGTCCTGACCGTCAACGATGATGTTCCACAACACGCCTTCCAGCTCTGAGGACTTCACTTCGATGGTGGCGTCCGGATACCCGGCCTTTGCGATCGATTCGGCGAGCGCTTTTGCGTCCCACTCGCCGAAGCCGTCCCACGCCGCGAATTCGGGGGACTTGGGATCGGTGAAATGGGGCGGCGTGCGTCGCCCCATCACAAGGGCAGCGACATGAAGCTCTTCGGCCGGAAGCTCGCCGCCGGCCGGACGAAACACGGAACCGATCTCGAAGATCCGAATGTCGCCGGTCATGCGAGAGAGGTTGTACTCCGCGCGCCGACCGAGTGTGTCGAGAACGTCCCGCCGAAGATACGCCTCGTTCTCCGACAGCGGGTTCGTGAGGCGCACGAACCCTTCTCCGCCGACAACAAAGGGCATCGGGCGCGCCTCGAGCAGGCCGCGTCCCACGAGCGTCTCGCGAATCCGCTTCGAGGTCAGCCAGCCAGGATCGTCGCCCATCGTTCCCGGGCGGAATGGGCGGATCTCGGTCGAGAAGTTGTCGTAGCCATGCAGCCGGGCAACTTCCTCGATCAAATCGACCTCGGCCTTCACGTCCAGGCGCCAGCTCGGGACCGTTACGGACAGATTCTCTCCGCGACGCTCCACGCCGAAGCCGACGCTCTGTAGCAGCGCCGTGATCTCACCGGTGTCAAGCGCTTCGCCGAGTAAGCGCGCCACTCGTGCCGGTCTGAGCGAGATCGAAACCTGCACGGTTTCCAGTTTCGCGAGGTCCACCGGCGCGCCGTCGATCGAGCCGCCGGCAAGCAATACGATCAGTTGGGCGAGGCGCTCCAGCGCTTTTGATGCGAGCTCGAGGTCGACGCCCCGCTCGAAGCGATAGCTCGCATCGGTCGCAAGGCCCAGCGATCGGCGCGCATCGCGGATCTTCGATGGATTGAAGTTCGCGACCTCGAGGAAGATGTCCTTCGTGGAGTCGGTGACCTCGCTGTCACGGCCGCCCATGATCCCTGCGATCGCCTGCGGACGTTCCGCGTCGGCGATGACGATCATCGACTCCTTGAGTATTCTCTCATTACCGTCCAGCGTCGTGATCCTTTCGCCGGATTTGGCGCGGCGGACAACGATCGCTGCCCCGCCGAGCTTCGCGAGGTCGAAGGCGTGCGTCGGCTGCCCCATCTCGTGGAGCACGTAGTTGCTCGCGTCGACGACGTTGTTGATGGAGCGCGATCCGACGGCCTCGAGACGACGCACGAGCCATTCCGGGCTCGGACCGACCGCGATGCTCCGAATTACGACGCCCATGAAGCGTCGCACGAGATCCGGCTCAGCGATCTTCACACTGATGGAAGCCGCGTTGCCGGAATCGCTACCCGCCACTGCGGCCGGGATCGAAGGGAGTTTTTCGCTGATCGAGGGAAGCGACATCGGCTTCTTCGCTACGGCGGCAACCTCGCGCGCGAATCCGAGATGCGAGAGCAGATCCGGACGATTCGCGCCGACGTCGATCACGATTCGCGTATCGCCCAACGGAACAGCCTTGAGCAACGGCGTCCCTGGCGGGACGTCGACGTCGAGCTCCATGATGCCGTTGTGCTCCTCGCCGAGATTCAGCTCGCGCGCCGAGCAAAGCATTCCGTCCGAGATGGCGCCGCGAATTTTTCGCTTCTGGATCTTGAGACCGCCGGGGAGCACCGTCCCGGTCATCGCGAAGGGATACAGCTTCCCCGCGGTGACGTTCGGCGCGCCGCACACGACGTCCAGCAGCGTTCCCGTCCCCGCGTCGACTTTCGTGACATGCAAGTGATCGGAGTCCGGGTGGGCGGCTTCTTCGATGACACGCGCGATCACGATTGGCGCGAGATCGTTGCGCAACGCGACGAGCTCGTCGACCGTCGCGACATGAGCGGTCAGCAGCTCGCGCAGCTCTGCGGGCGACTGCTCGAACGGAACGAACGCTCGAAGCCATTCGTAGGAGACGTTCATTCTGCCATCTGCTCCAGGAATCTCACGTCGGTGTCGTACAGGATTCTTATATCAGGAATTCCATATCGGCTCACGGCCATCCGTGCTGGTCCCATGCCGAAAGCCCAGCCGGTATACTTCTCGCTGTCGACGCCGGCAGCGTCGAGCACGGCCGGATGTACCATGCCCGAGCCGAGGATCTCGATCCAGCCGGTGCCTTTGCACGTCGCGCAGCCGCTCCCACCGCACACGCCGCATTGCACGTCCATCTCGGCGGACGGCTCCGTGAATGGGAAGAATGACGGGCGGAATCGCGTCCGGGACGCACCGAAGAATCGGGCCGCGAACTGATTCAGCGTCGCTTTGAGATCGACGAAGCTGATCCCTTCGTCGACGGCAAGACCTTCGATCTGCGCGAATGCGGGCGCGTGCGACGGGTCGAAGAAGTCGCGTCGGTACGCGGTTCCGGGAATCAGCACGCGGATGGGAGGCGCGTACGTCTGCAGCGTGCGCGTCTGCACCGGCGACGTGTGGGTCCGAAGGAGCCCGCCGCCCTCGAGGTACAACGTGTCGTGGGCATCGAGCGCCGGATGATTCGGCGGAAAGTTCAACGATCCGAAGTTGTACCACTCCGACTCGGCTTCCGGCCCCTGCGCAATCGTGAATCCGAGCTCGCGGAAGATCTGCTCGATCTCCTCGATCACGAGCGTCACAGGATGCTTGGCGCCGCGCCACACGCGGCGCGACGGCAGGGACAGATCCTCATCCTTCGATGAGGACGTCGATCGCGCGAGCGCGGTGCGACGACGGTCGAGCGCTTCCTGGAGCCGGGTGCGCGCTTCGTTGAAGCGCTTGCCCGCGGCAGGTTTATCGTCCTTCGACACGCCACGCAACGCCTCCTGCAGCGCCTTGACCCGGCCATGTCGGTCGCCGAGGAACGCGATGCGCGCGTCCTCGAGGGCGTCGGCGTCGGCAGCAGTGTCGATCGCGGCGAATCCTTCGCGCTCGATCGTATCGGCGTCGTTCAAATAACTCTGAAGATCCATTTCGGTAGCGGTAGGTCCAAAAACGGCAACGGCGGCAGTGCGAGTAACCTCGCGCTGCCGCCGTTGGATATGTAGCGAAACCTTACGCTGCGTTCAACGCGGAGCGCGCCTGTTCGACGAGGCTCGTAAACGCGGCGGGATCGTGGACCGCGAGATCGGCGAGGATCTTTCGATTCACTTCGATGCCCGCCAGCTTGAGGCCGTTCATGAGCGTGTTGTAGCTCATGTCGTTCTGGTGCGCGCCGGCGTTGATACGCATGATCCACAAGCGACGGAAATCGCGCTTTTTATTCTTGCGATCGCGATACGCGTACTTCCACCCGCGCTCGACGGTTTCCTTCGCCGGACGCCACAACTTGCTGCGGGCGCCGAAGGCGCCGCGCGCAGCTTTCATGATCTGCTTCTTCCGCTTCAGGCGCGGGACGTTCGATACGGCACGAGGCACTGGAGTCTCTCCTTAGGCGAGTAACAGACGCTTGACGCGCTTCGTATCGCCCGTCGTGGACACGATGCCTGCTTGACGAAGCCGGCGCTTCCGCTTCGCGGTCTTCTTGGTCAGGATGTGGCTCTTGTACGCCTTGTAGCGGCGCACCTTGCCCGACCCGGTGACCTTGAAGCGCTTCGCGGCGCCCTTGTGGGTTTTCACTTTTGGCATTTAGCAAATCCTCAAAAAGCAGATCCTTCGCTTTCGCTCAGGCTGACGCTAGGCGCGTCATTTCGGCGCGAGAATCATGGTGATGGACTTCCCTTCCAGTCTTCCCGAGCTCTCGATTTTCCCAACATCCGTGAGGGCCGACGCCACCCGATCGAGCACGGCCTGACCGAGCTCGGGATGTGCGACTTGCCGCCCGCGGAACATCATCGTGACCTTCACCTTGTTCTTCTCTTCCAGGAACCGGCGCGCATGCCGTGTCTTGGTGTCGAAGTCGTGATCATCGATCCCCGGGCGGTACTTCACTTCCTTGAGCTCGATGACGTGCTGCTTCTTCTTGGCCTGTCTCGCCTGCTTCGCCATCTCGAACTTGTATTTCCCGTAGTCCATGATTCGAACGACGGGAGGGCGGGCAGTCGCCGCGACTTCAACAAGATCCAGTCCCTGCTCCTCCGCCATTCGCAACGCGGCGTCCACTTCTTGAATGCCGAGCTGCGATCCGTCGGCGCCGATGACGCGGACGGGGCTAATGCGAATCTGGCGGTTGACCCGCACGCGCTTCGTAGTGTCCTGAATACCGAGAGCCCTCGAAGAGAGAAAACAAAAACGCGGACCCCGTTGTGAGAGTCCGCGCATACGGCCGTTCTCCCGCAAGCTGCGGATGAACGGCTTCGATGTTGGACTCCAGTAGCACGCCCCGCCGCATATCCGCGAGGGCCAAAGGGTGGGGCCGACGCCGGCCCACTTTCCGAGTTGTCGCGCTAAACCTAGGCCGTCTCGTCTTTTAGGTCAAGGAGCCGCCCGTAGGGAAGCACACGAACATCCACGGCTTATCAGCAACCCTGGTCAGCACCACAGTGGCCGCCCGGGCCCCCGACAGTTTGAGTCGCCGCTGCAGATCGTCGACATCCACCGCCGATCCGCGCTTTCGAATGTCGACGCTGCCAACATCGAGCCCGCGCAGCGACTCCTTCAACCGATTGAGGCTCCATGCCTCCGACGCGGCGATCTCCAGCGTCCGACCGAATGGAGTCTCGATCCTCCGGTCAGCGCTCAGGAAGGCGACCTGCTCGTCGATCTGCCAACAGTCGCCGAGCGTCATTCCCAACTGTTTCACGAGTCCGGCTCTCGTCACCGCTCCGTCGGGGTCGATCAGAAACCGCCCCGGCTCGCGAACGTCGAGAGATGCGTCGACGCTGTCGGTCAATGTCTGGCGCTCCGGCAAAATCGTCGCACGCCGGCGGCTCATCGCGAGCTCCGCGGACCACAAAACACACTCCTTGAGCTCCCGACGCTCCGAGACGAACTCCAGCTCCCAGCCTCCAGGCGCGACGCTCGTCGGCAGCCCGGGCGCCGCCTTGACGCCGACAGCGAACCCCCGCTCGGCAAGTGCGAAGCACCACGCCAACGGCGGCTCGCTCGCCCCCGTCGACAAGCGCTTGTCGCCGACCCGGCGCGCCGGGTCGATGAAGACCGCCGGAACAAAACCCAGGTCGACATCGCGCACGTCACTCAGCCGTGTCGCAACATGCGAATCGACGCCGTTCGCAGCCGCGTTCAGCGACGCAATCCGCAAATGCACCGGATCGAGGTCGACCGCAACGACGCTTCGCTCCTCGGCGAGCCCGATCAGATCGCCGCCGAGTCCGCAGCAGAGATCCGCCATCCCGTCGAACGACTGATAGCGCGATGCATGATGCCGCGCCATCCGCTCCGACGATGCCTGCTCGAGCCCGGGACGCGTGAAATACATTTGCGAGGCATTCGAGAACTTTGATTGCCCGCGCTGCCGGAGCTTCGCCGTTTCGATCGCCGCGGCAACCAACGCCGCGGAGTGCCGCTTGCGGAGCCGTGTGATGAGCGCGATCTCCCCATCAGTTGTCGGCGGGTTCGCGGCGAGCTCCGCGAGCAGCGTCTGACCCTCAGCCGACAGCAGAGCGTCGAGCGCGGCGCCGTCGATCGGCCCGCTCACTTCGGAAGTCCGAACCCCTTTCCATCTCGGACGATCGGACTCCACGCGGTCTTCGCATCATGCTCGAAGATGAGGAGCCAGTTCTCTTCGGCCGCCCTCGTCAGAATTCGGCGCTTCGTCTCGAGGGTGACGAGCGGCTCGACGTCGTAGCCCATGATCCATGCGAGCGGCAAGTGCGACGTCGTCGGCGCGAGATCGGCGACGAACAGCGCGCTTTCACCGGCAGACTCGATCAGAATACTCTGATGATGCGGCGTGTGACCCGGGGTTGGCAGCGCGCGAATGCCCGAGACAATCTCTTTCTCGCCGTTCACGAAATCGTAAAGGCCGCCCTCGGCGATCGGCACGAAGTTGTGCCCGAAGTAGCTGCCCGCGGTTCGCTCGTTCGTGTGCGTTGCGTAGTGATATTCCCCCTCCTGCACCACGTAGCGTGCTTTGGGAAAGCTCGGCCGAACGGTGCCGCCGGAATCGCGCATCGTGTTGCCGCCGGCATGGTCGAAGTGCAGATGCGTGTCGATCACCAGGACGATGTCCTCCGGGGCGAGGCCAATCTGTCGCAGGCCGTCTTCCAGCCGTGTCCGGCCATTCGCCCCGGCGTTCTCGACGCCATAGATGTCGTGGAACTTGGGGTCTTCTTTGTTCCCCGCTCCGTTGTCGATGAGGATCGGACCGATGTCGTGCTCGATCACGAGACACCGCATGCCGAGCTGAATGCGATTGCGCGCGTCGGGCGGAATGCGGCGCTCCCAGAGCGGCTTGGGGACGACGCCGAACATCGCACCGCCGTCGAGTGCTTGCCCGCCCGCCTGAATGGCGTGGATGCGGAGACGTCCGAGCTGGCGCGTTTCTACGAGTGGTTCCGGTATCATGCCGAGGAGTCGTCGCTGGCTGAGTGTGGCAATGCGGGCGGACGTCGCTTCTTCCTTCGCCGACGTGCGGGCTGTCGAAGCAGCTGATCGAGATCGGCGAACGTTTGGATCTCGTGTTCGTCCGCGGCCTTCAGCAACCGAAGAAGCACTTCCGCCGTCGCGCGTGCGTCGCCGCCGGCGCGGTGGCGGCCGACGATGTCGATGCCGTAGTGATATGCGACCGCGTCGAGATTCTTTCGCCGAATCTGCGGGGCGAGCTTCTTCGCCATTCGGACTGTGCAGAGCGTTCGACCGTGCATGCGTCGTCCGCGCGCCCGTTCGATTTCGGCGTTGATGAAGCGCCAGTCGAAGGTCGCGTTGTGCGCGACGAAGATGTGGCCCTCGAGCGCCCCGATCAGCTGGTCGCACACGTCGCGAAATCGCGGCGCGTTTCGAATCATGGACGACGTGATGTTCGTCAGCGATGAAATCATCGGCGGGATCGGCCGGTCGGGATTGATCAGCGTCTCGAACGTCGTTGTCGCGACGCCGTTCTTCACGAGAACGATCGCGATCTCCGTGATCCGGTCGCCGGCCGTGTGTCGCGATCCCGTCGATTCGACGTCGACAACGGCAAACGATTCCTGCTCGAGCGTTTTCGCAACCGCCGTCCACGGCGCGGCGGCGTTTCCGTCGCGCAAGCACCAGCGACCGATTGGATCTCGGAAAAACCGCTTATGTCCCGCAAACAGCGCGGTCGCCATATGCTCGGCGATGTTCGCTGGCGCGCGCGGCAACTGACACACGTGTGAGATGAGCGCCTGCGCGTCGGCCGGCCCCGCGGCGAGGTAGTCGGCCGCGCGAGCCGTGAGCAATGTGTCGCTTCCGCCGAGTGAAAGTCCGCCGGACACGGTCACGCCCAGGGATCGTCACGACGAGTCGGAAGCGTCATACAGCGCGGACCACCGCCGGCGCGCACGAGCTCCGCGCCCTCGAAGGTGATGGCCGCGCGATCTCCCTCCGAGATCCTGTCCTGCCCCGTGAGGAATGACGTCCCAGAAACAATTCGAAATCCCATTCGCTGCAACTCATAAAGCGTGGCTTCGTTGCGCTGATACGAGAGAATCAGCCCCGGACGAATAGTGACGAAGTTGCAGCCCGATGCCCACTGCTCGCGTTCTTGAAGCGTACGGCGATCACCGCCGCAAAACACCGGCTCGATCGGCATGTCGCACGCGTCGAGCGCGGCAAAGATGTTCGGCCGCTCATGAATGGTCTGCTCGCCCTTGCGGCGGTGCAGGACGGGCAAGCGCTCGGGTCCGATGAAGTGTGGCGGAAAAACAACGCAGAGCCCGCGATCGATCTGGGTGAAGATCATGTCGAGATGAATCGCCGTGTGCTCCTTCGGCATCACGACGACGACGACGTCGGTGACCGGCGTCTGCTCGAAAAACGACGTCGCGATCTGATCGATGGCCGCGGGACTCGATCGTTCACTGAAGCCGAGCACGACGAGGTCCCGGCGCAACGGATGAACGTCGCCGCCCTCGAGCGTGTAGTTCACCCGTCGCTCGGAGGCACCGTCGTACAGAATGCCCGCGCCGGCCAGCTCCGGGTGATGCGAGAACAGCGCTTTCATGATGATCGCTTCCGTCCAGCGGATTGCGTACCGCATCGAACCGACGAGGACGTGCTCGCCCGCGACCATACAGCTGTCGCGCGTGAAGAATAGATTCGGAAGCGGAGGAAGCACGTAGCCCGGCTCGTTCAGCGCTTTCGCGATCGGACCAGGAGGTTCTTCTCTCCCCTCGATCAGCATTCGCACGAGCGCTTCGGCGTCGAGCTCGCTGATATCGCGCGCCAGCGGCTCCGACGGGACGATGTCCATCGTCTCACGAATCAGTAGGTCGCGCGACTCGGGATTGGCGAGGATGTCGGCCAGGAGCCGACGAACCTCGTGGACCGTTGTGAAGCGCTCGAGAATCGCGATGAACCGGCGATGCTCGCGTTGGGCTGACTCGGCCTCGATGATGTCGTCGTACAGGTAGTCCGCCCGATTGCTCGGCGTCACCGCTAACAGCTCGGGGCCTGGCGAATGAACGACAACTCCGCGAAGACGGCCGATTTCTGACGAGACGTGGACGGGCATCCGGCTAACCTAACCGCGACTCAACGGCTGGTGCAGGCAACGGGGTTCCCTTAACTTGTGAATGAATTCACAAGCCTCTGCACCCCGTGAAACGCATTGCAGACTCCACCGTTCGGCGCCTGTCGGCGTATCTCCGATTTCTCGAAAACTCCGAGGCGCGCGGACTGGCGACCATATCGAGCGAAGAGCTGGCGAACCGCGGTGGAACAACCTCCGCGCAGGTTCGAAAGGACCTTTCATTCTTCGGCTCGTTCGGCAAGCGCGGGTTAGGCTACTCGGTACCTGAGCTCGCCGGTCGTCTCCGGGAAATTCTTGGCCTGGAGAAGGAATGGCAGGTGATCATCATAGGCGCGGGAAAAATCGGCGCCGCACTGGCCCAATACCGCGGATTCCGTCAACGCGGGTTCAACATTCTCGCCGCATACGACAACAATCCCGAAAAGATCGGGAAGAAACTCGAGGGCATCCCGGTTCGCGACATCGCACAGCTCGAGCGGGACATCCAGCGCGATTCTCCGGACATCGTCGTTCTGACGGTTCCCGGTGAAGAAGCGCAGCAGGTGGTCGATCGCGTCGTAAGAGTCGGCGTGAAAGCAATCCTCAACTTCGCTCCGACTCAGCTTCAGGCGCCCGCCGACGTCACGGTGAAGACCGTGAACATGGCGATGGAGCTCGAGGGTTTGAGCTTCGCGTTGACCAACCGGGATTAGTCCGCTTCCGATCTTGCCCGAAGCAGGCGGGCGAAATCGGCTGGAGTCAGCGTTTCGGGCCGGACTGTCGGATCGAGGTTGCATCGCCCGAGAATCGCGTCCACCGCTTCGGCCGACAAACTCCAAATCGAGCGAAGCACGCGCCGCAGTTGTTTTCGCCGCATTCCGAACGCGTCGATCACGAAACGCTGATACGACTTCTCTTCCGAATCGGCGATCACTGGGTCAGGCCGAGGATCGATCCTGACGACCGCACTCTCGACTTTGGGCGGCGGGTTGAACGCTCCGGGCGCCACACGAAACAGCACCCTCGGTGTGGCGAGCGCCTGCACGTTCACTGACAACGCGCCGTAGTCGTCCGAGCCCGGCTCGGCGGCGATACGATCCGCGACTTCGCGCTGAACGAGGTACACGGCGCGATCGGGGCGCGGCCGCTCGAGCGCGTGGAAGAGAATGGGCGTCGTGATGTAGTACGGAACGTTGCCGACAAGTCGAAACGGACCGCCGGCGATCTCGCTCAAGCTCACGGTGAGAACGTCGGCTTCGACGACCGTAACGTGCGGATCGCTCGCATATCGCTCCCGCATGCGCGCGGCCAATGCGCGATCGATCTCGACGAGAATGAGGCGTTTCGCGACGGGGACGAGGAGCGACGTCAAACTTCCCCGCCCCGGTCCGATCTCGACGACGGTCTCTTGGCCAGTGAGCTCGAGCGACTCGACGATACGCTGGAGGATTCGCCGGTCGTTCAGGAAGTGCTGACCGAGGCTCTTGCGAATCGGGACCGGACCAGGCCGAGACTCGCCATCGTTCGATGGCATGTCCGGCGGTCAGGCGCGGAGTAAAACGAGCGTCAAGTCGTCGCGCCGAGGCTCGCCGCTGGTGTGCGCGTCCAAAAGATCCATGACGTGCTCCAAAATCTCTTTGGGCGGCTTGTTTCGGTGCTCGCGAATTGCCGCGAGCACCGGTTCTTCGCCGAGACGGTCGCCATTCGGGTTGCGCGCGTCGCTCACGCCGTCGGTGAACAGCACGAGCATGTCACGCTTCGGCGTCCACGTGCGATGCTCGGTTTCCGGCGCGCGCTCGTCCATGCCGAGCGGCGGGCTGCTCGCTTGCAACCGTTCGAAGTCGCCATTCTCCGGCAACAGAAACGCGTGCGGGTGCCCCGTATTGGCGAAGCGCAGCTCGCAGTTGATCGGATCGACTACCGCGTAAAACGCGGAGATGAACATCTCCGTCATCGCGAGCTCTTCGCGCAGCGTCGACATCAGCGCATGGAGCATCGCGCCCGGCTCGCCCTTCGTCTGCGAATGAATCGCGGCGGCGCTCATCGTCAGCGCCATGATGAGCGCCGCTTGATAGCCGTGGCCAGAGACGTCGCCGATCATCACTCCCGTTCGCGCGGAGCCCAGCCGGAAGAGATTGTAGAAGTCTCCGCCGACGCTCTCCGCGGGAAGAACTCGGGCCGCCACGCTCGCCTCGGGAGACACGATCGCATCGTTCGGCAACAGCTTCATCTGCAGATCGTGCGCGAGCTGCATCTCGTGCGCGAGTCGTTGCTGGTCGACCGACGTCTTGACCAACCGCGAGTTCTGAATCGCCGTTCCAATTTGCGTCGCGATCGCGGCGATCAGCTTCTGATCTCCGGCCGTGAACGGCTGGCCGGAGCGCCGATCGGAAAGATTCACGACGCCGAGGGGCTCGGGTCCTCGGGGGGTCGGCGCGGTCCACGTGATCGGCACGGAGAGCATCTCGCCGCGACGATAGCTCGCCTCTTGATCGCAGAGCATCTCTCCCGCCTCGGCGAGAATGGGATGCTGGGTTTGGAAGACGCGCGCGCTCACGCTGCACGCGTCGTCGAGACGAATGGCCGGAACGACGGACAGGTCGACGCCAAGGGCCGCCACCGGCTCGAGGATGTCGCTCGTTTGGCTTCGAACGAGAACGGACGCGCGTCGCGCGCCGACGGTCTCGGACACTTCGACGAGAATGCGGTTCGTCGCCTCGTCGAGCGAAACCGTTCGGCCAAGGATCTCGCTGATCGTGTAGAGGAGATTGATCTCCTCGTAGCGTTCGGCGAGCTCGTTCGCCGCATGCTCGACTTCGAGCGCCGATTGCAAATACTGTGTGACGACCGGCAGCAGAAAATCCATGTACTGATTGAGCTGGACGTTCGGATCGGGACAGGGCCCGAGCGCCAGCCACGCCTTTCGCGGCCCGGGAACGCCGGCGACGAGCACATCGCCCGCAGGAGATCCGGCGGATCGCTCGGACTCGCTAGGCGGTGGAAATACCGACGGAAGCGGTGCGCCGTGCGTCGACGCGACGAGTGCCGGTGCCGAGTCGCTCGGACGCGGTTGAATCCATACGCCGGCCTCGCAGCGCGTCGCGGTGAAGAACGCGGCGAGGACCTGCGCGAGCTCGTTCATGCGCGATTGAGCGTCATCCGCACCATGTTCCCATGCGGAAGTTGCACGCGCTCGACCCGATCCATGAGCTTTTTCATGAGAAAAAGTCCACGTCCGTCCTCGCGACCGAGGTTCTCCGGGGTCGTTGGATCGATCAACGATCCGTCCATGTCGAAGCCCTTGCCCTCGTCGCCAACCTCGACGACGAGCCGGCGTGCGTCGACTTCCGCGCGCACGTGCACCTGCTTCGCGGGATCGTCGTTGTTGCCGCGCAAGATCGCGTTCGACAGCGCTTCGGTGAGCGCGACAGGCACGTTCAACATGATCTGTCGTTTGCCGAACGCTTTCATCTCGCACTCGCGGCGGACTAGCTCGACGACGCGCTCGATGAACGCGACATCGCTGGGGATGTCGACTTCCACCACGCGGAGGTCCGCTGAATGATCGTCTCGGTCGGGGCTCATGGCCTTGAATGATAAGACGAACAGCACCCGCGTGAAGCGGGCGGACGATGGTCATCGCACGCAAAAGCGAGGGGTCGCTATCGATAGACAGCGGCCCCTCCTCATTTCACTTCTTGGGACGACTCAGAAACCCGTCGGTCCCTCGTCGCACGAATTAGAAGCTTTGTAACGCCCGATCGCGCGTATCGGCGATCTGGAACAGCGTATCGAGCTTCGTCAGCTCGAACAGCGTTTTGAGATCATCATTCAAGTTCGCAAGGCGAAGCTCGCCGCCCTGTTCGCGAATCTTCTTCGAAAGCGAAACCAACACGCCGAGGCCGGAGCTGTCGATGTAGCCGGTTTGAGAAAAGTCGATGAGGAATTTCTTCTCACCTTTCTCCAGCTCATCGAGGACTTTCTGCTTCAGCTCCTGGCGATTGCCCACGATCAACTGGCCCTCAACGTCTACCACGACGACCTCTCCCTCCTTCTTGATCGAGAAGCTCATGTCGTACTCTCCTAGCGGGACTCGTTCGTTGCCATCGACGCGTCCGTCGCTTGGAGCGCGGTGATGGCAGCCACATTGATAATGTCTTCGACAACTGCGCCGCGCGACAGATCACTACAGGGACGTCGCAGCCCTTGAACGATTGGACCGATGGCGATCGCTCCAGCCAATCGTTGCACCAGCTTGTACGCAATGTTTCCTGCGTCGAGCGAAGGAAAGACAAGCACATTCGCGCGACCCGCCACGGAGCTGTCCGGCGCTTTCCGGGAAGCGACGAGGCTGGCTAACGCTGCGTCTCCTTGCAATTCTCCGTCCACAGCGAGTTGAGGCGCGCGCCGCCGAACTTCCGCCAACGCTTCGCGCACTCGGTCGACCGATTCCCCTTCCGCGCTTCCGAGTGTGCTGAAGGATAAGAAGGCGACAAAGGGTTCATCGCCGACAATGCGCCGGCGATCGGCGGCCGCGGCAATGGCGATGTCGGCGAGTTGCGTCGGCGTTGGATATCGAACCACCGCGCAGTCGGCGAAAGTGAGAACCTCCGGCGACTCCGACCGAAATGGTTTCACCACCATGTAAAACGCGCTGGATACCGTGCGAACGCCGTCCGCGGGGCCAACCATCCAGAGCGCCGACCGAAGAACGTCGCCGGTCGTGTGCACCGCGCCCGCGACACAGCCATCGACGTCTCCATTGGCAACCATCGCGTCGGCGAAATAGAGCGGCGTGTGGAGAAGCCTGACTGCTTCCGCTTTTGTGAGCCCGCGGCCGCGCCGCGACTCGAGAAGCCGCTCCGCCGCCGTCGAAGCGAGGAAATCATCGGTCGGATCCCGAACATCGACGCCGAGCGCGCGAAGATCTCTGTGCGACTCCGGGTAACGCGGATCGAGCACGACAACCGGCTCGACGATTTTCCGCCGCGCGAGTTCAGCGACAGCCGCCTGCGTCCTCGAATCGGTTCCTTCGGCGAAAACGATTTTCCGAGGCGAGGCCGCAGCGCGCGTCTGCACGCTGTCGACAAAGCTCATTTCGACGGCGCCTTCGCGCGCAACGCCGTGGCGATCACCGGATGCACCAGCGTCGACACATCGCCGCCGTATCGCGCGACTTCGCGGACGAGACTGGCGCTGATATACGTCGTATCGAGCGACGGAATCATGAACACCGTTTCGAGCGTCGGCGACAAGTGCCGGTTCATCAGCGCCATCTGATACTCGTATTCGAAATCGCTTACCGCCCGAAGACCGCGGATCAGCAGGTTGGCTCCCTCTTTCGCCGCGAAATCGACGAGCAGTCCATTGAACGACTTCACTTCGACACGACCCTCGCCGTCGAGCGCCGAGCGGATCAACGCCACGCGCTCATCGATGGTGAACAGTGGCTGCTTCGACGAATTGTTCGCGACCGCGACGATCAACCGGTCGACGAACTCGAGGCTTCGGTGAACGAGATCCTGATGTCCACGGGTGAGCGGGTCGAAGCTGCCAGCGTAGATCGCGATGCGCACGAGAACGAAAGTGGGAAGGTGAGGCGGTCGGGAGCGCGGAGGAATCTCACGCGCCCAGACTCACGACTCAACCCTGTACAGCGTGATGACGGTGTTTCCGTACCGGCGCCGGTCGCCCTCGCCCGGCAACTTCTCGCTCGCGCGATGTTCGATCCCGAGAATGTCGGCAAAGGGGGTCGCCAGCCAGTGCTCCGCCAATGCGGCGCCTAGTCCGAGGTCGTAGGGCGGATCTGCGAAGGCGACGTCGTAGTAGTGGGGCGCGAGCTTCTCCACAAATCGAATCGCGTCGGCGCGATGAACGACCGCCGCGTCCCCGGCGCCGAGTGCCTCGGCGTTCGTCCGAATCAAGGCGAGGCTCTTCGGCGCAATCTCGACGAAGTCCACAACCTGTGCGCCTCTCGACAGCGCCTCGAGCCCAAGCGCTCCCGAGCCGGAAAACAAATCGACGACGCGCGCGCCGGCGAGCCACGGGTTCACGATGCTCATCCACGCCTCGCGAACTCGGTCGCCCGTCGGGCGGACGCGATCATCCAAGGGCGCTTTGATCTGTCGGCCGCGCCACCGGCCGGCGACGATGCGCACTACTGCGTCCTGAAGTCCGCGAGTCGCATCTGCAGCTGCGACTGCCCGTTCCACTCGTCGCGCTCGAGCCGAAACGCGACGTCGATCGCGACGCCGACGTCGAGCTCCTTGGCGCGCGGACCCATTCCCCATCCCAGGGCCACGATCTCGCGCTCCCCTTCTCTGAGACGAAGCTTGAGGCCGTCCCTGCCAACGACTTTTGGCGGCGCAGCAACCGTGACCCCGCGGGTCACGAACACCGGCGACGGATTCTTGATGCCGCACGGCTCGATGTGGCGCAGAAGCGCCTCGAGCTCGTCGTCGATCTGATCGAAGCCGATCTCGAGATCCACGCGGAGCTCGGGAACAAGATCGTCCTGCGTGAGCTTCGACGCCGCGACCTCGTTGAAGCGTCGCGCGAACGCCGGGACTTGCTCGGCGGCGATCGTGACGCCCGCGGCCATGGTGTGCCCACCGAACCGAAGAAAGAGATCCCGGCACTCGGTGAGCCCGGCGTGCAGATCGAACGCGCTGATCGAGCGTCCGGAGCCTTTCCCTTCGCCCCCTTCGAGGGCGATCAGCATCGTCGGACGACCAAATTCCTCGACGATTCGTGACGCGACGATTCCGATGACACCCGGGTGCCATCCCTGTTGGGCGAGCACAATTCCGTACGTCGACGGAAGATCCATCGCGAGGACCATCTCACGCGCTTCCTGGAGCGTTGCACGATCGATCTCCTGGCGCCGCGCGTTGAGCTCTTCCAGCTCGCGCGCGATCGGATTTGCCTCGGCGTCGGAGGTCGACATCATGAGCTCGACGCCACGCAAGGCGCTTCCTAAGCGTCCCGCGGCGTTCAGTCGCGGCGCGAGCACGAAGCCGACGCGCCCCGATGTTAAGAGTTTTCTATCGAGGCCTGCCGCGCGGATCATCGCGCGAATTCCCGGGCGATTCGCTTCGTTGAGCAGCTTGAGCCCGTAGCGCACGAACACGCGATTCTCTCCCCGCAGCGGCGCGATGTCGGCGATCGTCGCGAGCGCGACGAGGTCGAGCATTCCGTAAATTTGGTTCTGGTTGCCGCCGAGCGATTGCGTGAGCGCGAGCGCGAGCTTGAACGCGACTCCCACCGCCGCGAGATCCTTGTCTCGCGAGGTGCAGCCGGGGCGCTTGGGATTCAGCACCGCATACGCGGGCGGCAGCGCGCTGCTCGGCAAGTGGTGATCGGTGACGATCACGTCGATCCCCTCGGACTGAAGCGTCGCGATTGGTCCGTGCGCGCTCGTCCCGCAATCACATGTGATGACGAGCTTCGCGCCGACATCTCGGGCCGCGCGAACCCCCGCCTCCGTGAGGTCGTATCCGTCCTGGAGACGCCTCGGAATGAACGGAATCGCGTTGCCGCCGAGGAGGCGTATGGCGCGCACCATCAGCGTCGTCGAGCAGATCCCGTCGACGTCATAGTCGCCGTGGACGAGAATGGTCTGATTTTCACGCAGCGCAATCGTGATGCGCTCGACCGCTCGGCCGAGATCAGTCAGGCCGGCTGGATCGTGAAGCTGCTCGAGTCTCGGACGGAGGTACGTCTTTGCCTCGTCCGGCACCCCGTAGTCCCGAATGGCCAGCAAGCGACAAATCGCTCGCGGGAGATGCAGCTCTTGCTGTAGCAGGTCGACGACCGACGGGTCCGGCTCACTTGGAAGCAGCCAACGCGCCCTGGGCCGAACACTTTCCGCAGTAGTCGTCACGACCGAAAACTATGGGCCGCGCGAAACGCCGACAATCATCATTCCGCCGCGTACAACATCACTCCGCATCCTTCGCAGACCTCGGTCGAGCCGGTGTTCATCATCACGCTGCGTCGCTGCAACGGGAGCATGGTGTCGCACGATCCACAGGAGTTGTTCCGAAGTGGAAAGACGGCATGCACGCGCTTTCGCGACCGAATGCGGTCGTATCGCAACAGGAGGTTTCGCGGGACCTTGTTCGCCTTGACATCACGCCCGGCGCGGGTCACGGCCAGCTGCTCCTCGATGTTCTTCTGGTCCGCGGCCAGCGACTCACGTGCCGCCACCTGCGCCGACTCGAGCTCGTTCGCGGTCCTCTGGCGCTCGTCGACGGAGCGGTTCGCTTCCGCGAGGCGCAGTCCAATCTGCGACAGCTCTCGCTCGTCTTCGTCGATCATGCGCTTTGCCTGCTCGAGCTGTGCGGTCGCGGCCGTCGCCTCGCGCATCGATGTCACGCTGTTCAACGCCGTCTGGTTTTTCTCCTGCAGCGCACGGTGCTGTGTCACTCTCGCCGCGACCTCGCGGCGGCGACGCTCTTCGGTCTCCGCCATCTGTCGGGCCTGCTGCAGGCTGGCAAGCGCTTTGTCGCGCTCCTTCGCCATCGCGTCGATCCGCGGCTTGAGCTCGGCGAGCTGCGTCTCGAGATCGTGGATTGCGATATCGTCGTCCTGTACGGCGAGCAAAGAGGCTACATCTGGATGCACAACTACCCCCAAACGTTAGAGTTCTATGAACGTGTCGAATTGAAATTCTTCCACCGCGGCCGCCCCAGCGAGTGAATCTCGGCGGCCAGCCGCTTCTTCTCACGAATCAAATCGTCCTTCTCGGCGGACGCCGCGAGGGGAAGGATGCGATCGATCTCGATCATACGATTCGAGATCTCACGAGCGAGCAGCGCGTTGATGCTCGCCACGATCGTCTCCTCGGCTCGATCGATTCCGCCGTTCTCGTCGAGTAGTTCCTGCAGCACTGCAGTCGATTCTTCGTCGAGTGAATCCGCAACGACGCCGATCGAATCCTCCGAATCGTGCGCGGTCAATTCGGCGAACAGGATTCGATACACCGGATCGGTGAAGGAGTCCGCGCCGACCCGCTCCGCCGCTGACTCCACATAACGCCGTTGATGCAGTAGCATGCGGACGAGCTCACGCTCGGCCCGCACGCCCTGCGCGGTTCGGTCAGACCGGCGTTCACGCTGACGAACTTGGGCAGCCGGTTCGCCATCGACCGGCGGCGCCCCGGACTCGCGCGGTGTCCGTCGTTCTCGCGGTCCCGCGGCGAGCTCTCGTTCGAGCGCCTCACGGGAGACGCCGGCGACGTCGCTCGTCCACGAGACGTACATGTCTCGGGTCAGGCGATCCGCCGTCAGCCGGAGCGTCGGCAGGAGTTTGTCGAGGGCTTCGCGCTTTCGGCGCAAGTCAGTGAACCAGCCGTTCCGGTCGAGAATCTGGATTTTCCGCTCGAAGACATCGACCGATTCGCGGGCCGCCCGCTCGAAACCGTCGGCGCCCTGTTTGGCGACGAACGTATCGGGATCCTCGCCCTGGGGGAGCGAAATGACACGCGCGGCGATGCCGCCCGCGAGCAGGATGTCGCCCGCGCGAAATGTCGCTTTGAGTCCGGCCTGATCGCTGTCGTACAAGAGGAAAACGTTCTTGGTGTATTTCCGGACGAGCGCAGCCTGCTGCTCGGTGAGCGCGGTTCCGAGCGGTGCAACCGCTTCCGTGATGCCCGCGAGCATCAAACGAATTACGTCGAAGTAGCCCTCAACGATGATCAATCGATCCGATTTGCGGATTGCTTGCTTCGCCCAGTTGAGTCCATAGAGAAGGTTTCGCTTCTCGAAGACCTGCGATTCCGACGAATTCAGGTACTTCGGCGTCCCGTCCCCGAGCACTCGGCCGCCGAAACCGACGGGATGTCCCGCGGCGTCGTAGATCGGGAACATCAATCGCCCCCGGAACCTCGGGCGCAGCTCGGGCCGGTCCTCGGTTCGGATCAACACGCCCGCGTTGAACTGTCGCTCGTCGTCGAAGCCCAGCGCCGTGAGGTGCTGGCGCATCGCCATGGGCTCACGAGGAGCATAGCCGATTCCAAATCGGTCGGCGTCGTCCTGCGAGATCCCGCGCGACGCGAGATAGTCACGCGCGACGTGCGCGTTCGGCGACTGCCAAAGCTGCGTGCGGAAGAATTCCGCGACCGTCGCATTGACCTCCCAAAACGGCTCTCGGGAATCCTTGTCGTCGGCCCGCTTTGCCACTTCGCGCACTTCGACGCCGACCTTGTTTCCGACCCATTTCACCGATTCGACGAAATCGAGCCCCAGGTGCTTCTGAACGAACGTGAAAACATCGCCGGACTCGCCGCACACGAAGCACTTGTAGCCGCCCTTCGCGGAGACGGAGAAGTTCGCATTCTTGCCGTGATGAAAGGGACACGGCCCGCGAAAGCTGGTGCCGACCCGCTTCAACTTCACGAACTCGCCGATGATCGTGACGATGTCCGCTTCCTCGCGAACGCGCTCGACGACGTCGTCAGGGATCACGCGAACTCCGCCAGCGTGACGCCGGCTCCGCCTTCGTTCCACGCGCCGAGCCGGAACTCTTTGACGCGCGTGTCCTTTCGAAGCATCTCGGCGACTCGCTCGCGCAGCGCACCAGTTCCCTTTCCGTGAATGATGCGCAGGCTCTTCATGTCCGCGCGAACGGCGGCGTCGAGCCCCTGAAGGACGACGGTTTCCGCCTCGTCCGGCCGCATGCCACGCAGGTCCAGCTCCGTCGGAACATGATAGTCCGGTACGTCGCCCGTCCAGACACCGGCCGGCTCGATCGCGGCGCCGTCAACACGGGCCAACGACTTCTTCGGAACCGTGAGCTTCATGACGCCGACGACGACGACCGCGTCGTCGCCGCGGACCTCGGCGACGCGGCCCGATTTTCCTCCCAGCGTCGAGACTTGAACGGTGTCACCGACATCGACTGCGCCAGATGGCCGGGCGATTTTCGCGGCGGTCCGCCGAGCGAGATTCGCCTCTTCGCGGTCCAGTCGCTCGAGCTCGACCTGTTGCTTTGCGGCCAGCTGCTCGGCGTGTTGTCGAGCTTCGCGTGCAAGCTCCTCGACTCGGTCTTCGCTCGCGCGCTTGAGATCGCGAATCGTCCGGTCGATTTCGGCACGAGCCTCGAGCAGGAATTTGCGCGCGTCTTGCCGAGACGACTTCTCGGCTTGTCGCTCGCGGTCTCGGACGTTGCGCTCGCGCTTGACGACGTCGGCGACGCGCTGGCGTGCGTCGTCGAGCACAGCCTGCGCTTCGCGTTCACGCGCCTTTAGCGTATCCTCACGGTGCTCGAGCTGCTCGATGAGCGCGGCGACATCCCGCTCCTGTTGCGGAAGACGCTCCTCCGCCCGCACGAGGACATCGTCGGGAAGACGCAGCCGGCGAGCGATCGAGATTCCATAGGAGCGCCCTGGAATCCCTTTGATCAGCCGGTACGTCGGCGCGAGCGCGACAGCGTCGAACTGAAGCGACGCGTTCACGACGCCGGCGACCTGCGTCGCAAGCTCTTTCAGCGTTCCGAGATGTGTCGTCGCGACCGTCATCGTGTGTCGCGTCGTCAAACTTTCAAGAATGGCCCAGCCGAGAGCGGCTCCCTCGACCGGATCGGTGCCCGACCCGAGCTCGTCGACCAAGACGAGCGAATCGGCCGTCGCCAATCGGAGAATCTCGGCGAGGTTCTTCAGGTGCGCGCTGAACGTCGACAAGCTCGCTTCGATCGACTGCTCGTCGCCGACGTCCGCAAAGAGGTCATCGAACACGGCAACTTTGCTCTCCGGTCCGACCGGCGTCGGAATTCCACTTTGGGCAAGCGCCGAAATGAGGCCGAGCGCCTTGAGCAGCACGGTCTTGCCGCCGGTATTTGGTCCAGAGACGAGCAGCGTGCGTTCCTCCGGCGCCATCGCGAGATCGAACGGCACGACGTCGGCTCCCTGCGCAAGCAACAGCGGATGACGCCCGTTTCGAACCGCGAACCCCTCGCGCGCCGGAACCAACTTTACCGGCGAGCACTGATACGCGAGGCCGAAGCGCGCGCGAGCGAAGAAGCTGTCGAGCGTGACGAGCGCCTCGAGTGAGGCGATTATCTCCAACCGCCGCGGGCGAAGCTCGTCGGTCAGCGCGCGGAGAATCCGCTCGACCTCTTCGATCTCGTCCGACTCGAGCTCGCGCATTCGGTTGCCGAACTCCACGGCCGCGGGCGGTTCGACGAACAACGTCGCTCCGGACGCGGATGTGTCGTGCACGATGCCGCCGGCGACGACCCGCGCCTCGCGGCGGACCGGGATCACGAAGCGGCCATTGCGCATGGTCACAGATGAATCCGCGACGCGGTGGTGGGGCTCGAGCCGCTGCATCTCTCTTTCGAGAATGCTGATCAGCTCACTCTGCGAAGAGCGAAGCTCGCGGCGAATGCGTCGCAGCGCAGCCGACGCATCGTCCTTGACGGTTCCGTCTTCGAGAACCGTCCGATCGACTTGCTCCTCGAGAGCTTGCGCCGCGATCAACGCATCGAGCAGCGGAGCGAGGAGCGCGCGAACGATTCCGGGGCGCCGGTCGTCGCGGAGGTGCATCTTCGTCCGTCTCGATGAGCGAAGCAGCGTCGCCGCCGCATTCAGCTCGCCGCCGCTCCACATGCTGCCCTCGATGCGCAGGCGGCCCAGCGCGTCGGTCAGGTCAGGAATCGGGTCCGGATGCCATGGGTCCTTGCCTTCGATCGCCGCGCGCATTGCAGCGACTCGCGCGTGCTCGCCTTCGAGCATCCCGATATCCGAGGACATCGTCAGCGAGCGAATCCGTTCCGCGCCGAGCATCGAGGTCGCAAAACCGGCCACGACGTCGAGCACGCGCGGGAGCTCGAGAACCCCGAGGGCGTGCGAGTTCATCGCGCCAACGAATGGAAAAACCCGGACGAGCGAAGGAGGTCGCCGATCCGGGTTGTGCGCATCTGCAACAAGTCCACCTTCACGCTCGCTTCGCCAGCTCCTCGCGGACGATAGTGTTGATCGTTCCGCCTTCGGCTTTGCCCTTGAACTGTCCCATCACCTTCCCCATCACCGCGCCAACGTTTGTCGCCCCTCCTTGGATGGCCGCGACAACGGCGGCGCGAATTTCATCGTCGCCGGCCGCCGCCGGCAGATACTTGCTCAACAGCTCGACTTCGGCGCGCTCGTTGCTCGCCAGATCCGCACGGCCGCCTTTGTCGAACATCTCGATCGACTCACGCCGCTTCTTGATCCCCTTCCGCAGCACGTCCGACACGTCGTCGTCGGTCAATTCGCGTTTGAGCTCGATCTCTCGATTTCTCACGTCCGAGATGATGGTCCCGAGCAGCAGCGTCTGAGGCTTGTTTAGCGCCTTCCTCGCCGTCGTGAGATCGGACTGAAGGCGATTGAGAAGCTCTGCCATCACATCACGTACGGACGGCGATTCTTACGCACCGCGGCACTGAGCTTCCGCTTTCGACGCTCACTCGGCTTCTCATAGTGTCTGTGTTTGCGGAGATCCGACAAAATGCCGGCTTTCTCACACTTTTTCTTGAAGCGCCTCAGCGCGCGCTCGAAGTTTTCGTTCTCGCTGAGAATGACTTCCGACACGCCCATGACTCCGGTTGAACGGTGTACGATGAAACGAGGGGCGGCTGTCGAATTGTAGGGGCGAAAAACGATCGGTGTCAAGCAAACAGACACCGCCATTTCGCGCAAAACTGGTCAGCCCGGCGGCCACGCCATCGAGCGGCCACCAAGTAAATGTAGGTGGAGATGGAACACGGTCTGGCCGGCGTCGCGGTTCGTGTTGAATACCGTGCGGTAACCAGACTCCGCGATCTCTTCTTGACGCGCGATCTGAGCCGCGACGAGCACGAGCCGACCGACAAACGCCGGATCCGACGCATCGTTGAGCGAACCGATATGCTGACGCGGCACGATGAGAATGTGCGTCGGCGCCTTCGGGTCGATGTCTCTAAATGCGACGCAATCGTCGCCGTCGTAGACGAGCGTCGCCGGAATCTCCTTCCGGACGATCTTGCAGAACAAACAGTCGTCGGCCATCGCTATTCCTCCTCGCCCTGGTGAGTCGAACGGATCGCCGCGACCGCTGCGATGCCGGCGGTTTCGAATCGAAGCGTGTTGGGCGCGAGACGAACCCGGCGCCATCCCGCGTCAACCAATCTGGCCAACTCCTCTGGCTCGATTCCGCCCTCTGGGCCGACGAGAACGACCGGCGCGCGAGCGCCGATCGTCTTTGTGACCGAAGTGAGCGGGTCGCCCGACGCGTCGAGCGCGATCGGTATCTGGTCGCTCGAAAACTCGATCGACGAGATCGATGTCTCGTCGAGGATTTTTGGCAGCCAAGCGCCGCCGGACTGTTCGAGCGCGGCGATCATTCGCGCTCTGAGCTTTTCGGTGAACGCCGGTCCGTCGCCGCGCGGCGAGACGCTCAGCGATCGTCTGAATCGCACGCTTTGCCAACTCGCGATCCCGAGCTCGGTCCCCTTCTCGGCAAGCATTAGCATTCTGTCACGATCGGCGACGGGCGCGCGTAGGTGAATCGCCAGTGGCGGCGGCACGACGAGGACGGTCGCAATGCTCACCTCGACCGACGTTTTCTTGATGGCGCTGATCGAGCCGTGACCGATCGATCCCGCGCCGTTCGTGAGCGATACCTCGTCGCCGACCTGGAGCCGCTTCACCCGCGCATGATGCGCGGCCTGCTCGCCCAGTGTTGTCGTTGCGTTCACCGAAAACGTTACGTCTGCGAAGAACGTGCTCACAGGCGCGCGATTGTCACGCTCCACCAGATATCCTCGCGATCTTCGGCGTCGACGGCCCAGCCCGAATCGGCAAGCGCGCGAAGCATCATCGGACGCTCTTCATCGAGAAGACCGCTGAGAATCGCGGCCCCGCCGGGTTCGAGCGCCGCGCCGATGATGGGCAGCAGCTCGAGGAGCGCCGATGAGATAATGTTGGCGGTGAGCACGCGAACCGGGGCGACGAGCGGAAGCAGTGTCGCCGCGTCGCCTTCAATCACGGTCACAACCGCACAGACGTCGTTGCGACGCACGTTCTCTTCAGCGTTCGAGATCGCATCTGGATCGACCTCGATCGCCGCAACGTGCTTTGCGCCAAGCTTCGCCGCCGCGATCGCGAGCACGGCGCTTCCGGCACCGAGGTCGGCGACACGATCGCCTTCCCGGACGACTCGCTGCATGAGTCGGATCACGCCGCGCGTCGTCGCGTGCTCACCCGTACCGAACGCCATTCCCGGGTCGATGACGATTGTTCGCGAAGGATCGCGTCCTTCCGCCAGCCAGGGCGGGACGACGGTCAGGCCATCGAGCACCTGTTCGTGAATTCCCTGCTTCCACTGCTCCGACCAATCGACCTGGACCAGCGGTTCAGTGTCGACCCGAGCGTCGGTGCTCACCGCGAGCGCCGCGCACACGAGCGCGTCCGCATCCGCCTGCGACGGCACCTGCGTGACGATCGCTTCGCCGATCTCCTGAATTCCCTGCGCGCCGTGCTCGAAGAGCGCTGCGATCACGTCCTCACGATGCGAGCCAGGATAAACGCGGACGGTTACCCAGGAACCGTTGTCGCTCACGCGCCGAGAGCTTCTTTCATCTTCGCCCAAAAGCCCTTGCCGCGGCTGTCCGCGGGCACACCGGGCTGCAGCTCGCCGAGGCGCTCGATGAGATGCTTCTCTTCGTCGGTCAGACGCTCGGGAGTCCAGAGTTGAACGCGCACATGCAGATCACCGGTGCCGCTCGCATTCACACGCGGAAGACCACGACCGCGGAGGTGAAACAGCGCGCCGCTCTGTGTTCCGGGCGGCACGTCGAGAGACGTATGACCGCTGACTGTCGGCACGCTGATCTCGGAGCCGAGAGCAAGTTGCGAGAACGTCACGAGAACTTCTGTATAGAGATCTTCCCCGTCTCGCTCGAAGCGTGAATCGTCCGCGACCTCGAACACGATATGCACGTCGCCGCGCGGACCACCGCGCGTTCCCGCGTTGCCGACACCACGAAGCGTCATGTACTGACCCGTCGCGACACCGGCGGGAACGTGCACGTTGATCTCACGTTCGCCGCGCAGACGCCCCTCGCCACGGCACTTCTTGCACGGCGTCTGGACGACGCGTCCTTCGCCGTGGCAGGTCGGACACGGCCCGACGCTGATGAACTGTCCGAAGAACGACTTCTGTGCCCGGCGCACCTCGCCCTGCCCGCCGCACGTCGTACAGACCTGTGACTTCGAGCCCGGCTCAGCGCCCATTCCCTCGCACCGATCGCACGGCTCGAGCAGTTTCGCGATCACCTTTCGCTCGACGCCGGTCGCGACCTCCGCGAGCGTCAGCGGCATGGTGATCTTGACCTCGGGTCCAGAGCGCGGGCCGTTCGACGCGCGGCTCGCGCCAAATAGCTCTTCGAAGCCGCCGAATCCACCGAAGTCACGCATGAAGATGCCGAGCGCTTCGGAGAGATCGACGTGATGGAATCCGCCGCCGCCGCCCCGAAGGCCCGCTTCACCGTAGCGGTCGTATGCCGCACGTTTTTGCGGATCACGCAGCACATCGTACGCCTCGGTGATCTCCTTGAACCGCTCCTCGGCCTCTTTTGCGCCGTTGTTGCGGTCGGGATGGTAGGTCATCGCAAGCTTGCGATATGCCTTCTTGATCTCGTCATCGGACGCGGCGCGCTGAACGCCCAGCGTTTCGTAAAAGTCTGCCATAGTTCTCTAGTCAGTCGAGCAGATCGCTGAGGAGTTGCGAGGTGTGGCTCACCAGCGAAATGATTTTTTCATACGGCATGCGCGTCGGACCGATCACTCCAATCACGCCAGCGAGCGCTCCAACGTGATACTCCGCCGTCACGACCGTGAAGTCTTCGAAGCGGGGATCGTCATGCTCTGCGCCGATGGTGATGGAAATGCCGGGCGCGTGAACGCGCTTTCGAATTGCGTCGCCGAGTGCCTGCGGGGTTTCGGTGAGGGCCAACAGCCTGCGAAGTCGTTCGGCACCCGAGAACTCCGGCTGTTCGGCAAGCACGGATGCCGCGCCGAGCATGACGTCCGCGTCAGGCATCGGAAGCGCCGCGTCGAACAGGTGCTCGCCTTCCTGGAGAAAGATATTGAGGAGCTCCGACGCGCCGGGCTCCGTGCGGGTGTCGCGCAGCCGAGCGGACAGCGAGTTCCGAACCTGCTGAAGAGTAAGGCCAGCGAGCCGCTCGTTGAGAACGGCGGTCACCTCGTCGAGTGCCGAATACGCGATCTCGCCGGGCACCTCGACAAACACAGTCCGCATCACGCCGCGCTCCAACGTCAGCACCATCAGTAGGCGATCGCTGCTGATACGGACGAGCTCGAGGCGCCGCAGAATCGAATATTCGATCCGCGGTCCGACCGCGACGCCCAATTCCTGGGTGAGGACGCCAAGCGTCTGTGCGGCGCGACGAAGAATCGTTTCGATGGGAGAAGTCGCCGCACCACCGCTCAACCCTTCAGCGAGACGCCCCGTTTCGATCGGCGACACGGGCGGAATGCTGAGGAGCGAGTCGACGTACAGCCGATAGGCTTTGTTCGTCGGCACCCGGCCAGCTGACGTGTGCGGGTGGAAAAGAAATCCCTTCTCTTCCAGATCGCTCATCGTGTTTCGGACCGTCGCCGGTGAGACACCGAGCCCGAAGCGCTGCGAGATGGTTCGCGACCCGGCAGGCTCGGCAGTTTCGACGTAGCTGCGGATCACGGCTTCGAGGATCTGCCGCTCGCGTCCGTTCAGCTCATCAGATGCCATAAGTTCAAACCTAGGAACGACTTCGAAGCAGTGTCAAGTCGGCGGCGAGTGCGTCCAATCGAAGCCAGCCGAGGGCGGTCAGGCGAAGTGCTTGGCGATCGTCGAGAGACGCCCAGCCGGCATCGATCCACGCCGACGCCCGCTCGACCTCCGCGTCCGAAAGGATCAATCCCGCCACGGTTCTCAGCCCGAGATACGCGCGCTCCGCCGATTTGTTTTCGTCCGTGAGCGTTTCGGCTTGCTCGACCGGATCACGACCAGCCCCCACCTCGCGCAACCAGTCGACATAGCCCGACTTGTTCCAGCGCCGCCGTGCGCCGTCGAACTCGTGCGCCGACGGTCCCATGCCAGCATACGGAACGCCGGTCCAATACGACGAGTTGTGGCGAGACCTCGAGCCGGGGCCGCCAAAGTTCGAGACTTCGTAGTGCTCAAGCCCGGCGGATGTCATGGCTTCATGCGCGAACAGAAACTCACGCTCGTACCGCTCGTCAGGTGCTTCGTCGAGCTCGCCGCGGCTTCGCCACCGGCCGAGTGGCGTGTGTGGCTCGATGGTGAGCCCGTACAACGAAACGTGCGAAGGGCCGAGCTCGAGCGCTTTTTCGACGTCGCGCTCCCACGAGCGTTCCACGATCTCAGGCAAGGCAAAGATCAGATCGACCGAAATGTTGTCGATCCCCGATCGGCGAGCGGCAGCGACTGCGCTCTCGATCGCCGACGCGTCGTGCGTTCGGTGCATCCATTTCAATACCTCGTCATCGAACGACTGCGCCCCGATCGACAGCCGATTCACTCCGGCCCGCCGCCAGCCCGCGACAGTATCCTCGGTAACGTCATCAGGATTGGCTTCGAGAGTCACCTCCGCGTCAGGCGCGAGGTCGATATAGTCGCGCATTGCTTCTATTGCGCGTTCGACGCCATCCCTTCCGAGACGGGACGGAGTGCCGCCGCCGAAATAAAGGGTATCGACCGTCCACCGCCGATCACCGGCGAAGCGAATCGCCAGTTCGGCGCTCAATCCGCCAACGTACTCGTCGACCGGGATGGTGCGCCGCACCGCGATCGAGAAATCGCAGTATGCGCATCGCCGCGCGCAAAATGGAACATGGACGTAGACATGGCGTGGCTGCACGCTGAAAGATAGGCGCGCTCACACGCGGCGGCGGATGGCGCCTGTCATCTCACACTCGATGATTCCGCGAATCTCGAGATCAGTGACTGTCATCATGCACTCGGCAACCGGCATCGATACCCGTGCGCACAGGTCGTCGAGTGACGCCGCGACGGATTCCAATGCGTCCCAGATGCGTTGTTCCGCTTCCGAGTTGAATTGTCGCTTCTTTGCCGACAACGGTTCGAATCCCGCGAGTCGAAGGGCGTCGTCGACCGACGCGATGACATGGGCGCCGGCTTGCAGGAGCCGGTTCGTGCCGACGCTTTGAGGCGAATCAATCGGTCCGGGAACGGCTGCGACGTCGCGACCGATCTCCAGCGCAGCGTCCGACGTGATCAGCGCGCCGCTTCGCTCCGGAGCCTCGATCACGATGGTCAGCCGCGACAGCGCGGCGATGATTCGGTTTCGCCGTGGAAACGATCCTGGCCCGGCGCGCGATCCTGGAGGTGACTCGGAGAGAATCAACCCACGATCCCCGATCGTGCGATGAAGCGCCGTGTGAGCGCGCGGATACGCGACATCCGCGCCGGTCCCGAGGACGGCCACCGTATTCGCGCTCGCCTCGAGAGCTGCAGTGTGAGCGATGGCATCGATGCCGAGCGCCATGCCGCTGACGATCGTCGCTCCAGCCCGACCGAGCGCGCCGACGATCTCTTGCGCAACACGGCGACCATACGATGTAGCTCGGCGCGTGCCTACGACTGATACGAGCGGCTCGCGTACCACCCCCCAGTTGCCGAGTGACCAGAGGACAGGTGGGGGATCGTTCAGGTTGAGGAGTTGCGGGGGATACAGCGCGTCGCGGTGCGTCACGAGCGTGAGGCCGCGGTCTCCTGCGCGACCTAGGAGATCGTCGGCGCGTCGATAGGCATCCTCGCGCTCTCCGGCAGCACATTCGTGATCCAACGCGCGCGATGCGGATCCAAATCGTTCAGTGTGTCGCTTGTGAGTGACCGGACCGAGGTCTCTGACGAGAGAGAGCGCGAGAATCGCCCGGCGCTCGTCAGGGGAGATGGACGGACTCGTCTCGCCGGACACTCGCCTTCTTCATACCGAGCAGCTGCGACCACCACGATGCCAATAGCTGATCGAGTCCCTGTCTCGCTGCGGCGCTGATCGTCAGCACCGCGAACGCATCCGGCGCCTCGATCGGCGGCGCTTCCATCTCGCCGAGCAGGTCCATCTTCGTGAAGACGACGCAGTGTGGCTTTTGTGCGAGCTCCTCCGAATAGGATTCGACTTCGCGTCGGAGCCCGTCGTACTCCACTTGCCAGTCGATCGCGTCGATCGGAACGAGAAACGCGAGGAGCCGAGTCCGTTCGATGTGGCGTAAGAACTGGAGTCCAAGCCCGCGGCCCTCATGCGCCCCTTCGATGATTCCCGGAAGGTCCGCGACAACGAACGTCCGGTCATCGGACAGCTGAACGACGCCGAGATTGGGTGCGAGCGTCGTGAACGGGTAGTCGCCGATCTTTGGATGTGCAGCCGAAATGACAGAGAGCAGAGTCGATTTGCCCGCGTTCGGCTGTCCAACGAGTCCGACGTCGGCGATGAGCTTGAGCTCGAGCTCGAGCGTTCGCGACTCGCCATCTTCGCCCGGCTGGTACTCCCGCGGCGACTGATGCGTCGGTGTCGCAAAGTAGGAGTTCCCCTTTCCGCCGCGTCCGCCCTTGGCGACGATGATGCGATCTCCATCCTCGAGCACCTCGCCCAGCCGCTCCGACGTTTGGAGATCTCTAACAACCGTTCCGACGGGTACGGGCATCACGACGTCCTCGCCCGACCGTCCGCTTCTGTTCGACCCGGAGCCATGCTCGCCGCTCGGCGCCGTCCAGGAATCGCGATACGTATAGTCGAGAAGGGTCGAGAGGTTCGTATCGCCGACAATGACGATGTCGCCACCGCGCCCGCCTTCGCCGCCGTCCGGCCCGCCCATCGGCACAAACTTCTCTCGGCGGAACGAGATGATGCCCGATCCGCCGTCACCCGCTTTCACGTTTACGACTACCCGGTCGATGAACATCGCTCACTTTCCTTTGACGCGTGCCCACAGCAAACCAACAACCCGGCTGCGTTCAGCGCCAAGGATGTCGATCAGCGCGTCCAACGTCGCGTCGATGACTGTCGGCGCGACGCCGACGTTGAGCGCGCCGTGAAGATGCGAGTGAAGCTGTCGGTCCTGATCGCTCGCGGCGCAGGCCGCAACGATGCACAGCTCGCGCCGACCGAGATCCAGCGCCGGCCGCGAAAGAACTTTGCCATAGCCTTCAGTGATCATCCAATCGTCGAGCAAAGGGTGGAGCGCCCGAATGTTGCGACGCAATCTCTCGTACATCGAACCGTAGACCGCCGAACATGTCGCTACGCCATCGGCATGACGCGCTTCGACGTCACCGCCCGACGACGAGCTCGCGATCTGTGATTCAAACCGACGCCACTCGCGCATGGCGTTGAGCGCGCGCGGAAAGCCGGCGAACAAATACGACTGCAACAGCAGTTCTTCAACCCAAACGGGCGGCACGCGACCGTGGGCCGCGCCCATCGCTTTGCGAATCGCCTGCTCGGATCCCGACGCAACCATCGCCGCGAGCCTCACGAGCTCGCGCGTTGCGTCGTCGAGCGCGTGCAATGTGTGCCGGTCCTCCACGGAGACCGTCATCAAAACGCTCTCAGTCGGACCAAATGCTTGCGCCGATTCAACTCGCGAGTCGAATCTCGCCGACTGTTTCGCCGCGCGTGTTTCGGACCGGCCGACGGGAGTACTCCTCGAGTCGCTGCGGCAGCGTTGCCGGAAGCACGTCGAGCATTTGGAGAATGCGGATCACCGCAGGAAACTGCGCGCGCTGATTGCCGTCGTCGACCTTCACCGCGAACCCGACGCCCAACTCGGGGATCGCGACCGAATGCACTCCCTCCGCTCCGATCTTGCAGACGGCGCGTCCATCGGTTTCTTCGATGAGCACGGAATCGAACCGATCGGTGCCCCCGATCAAGAAGGGGCGCGTGCGCATCGCGTGGACGATGCGCGACGCGACCTCGTGTCCGTCGCTGACTGCTCTCGCGAGCCGCGCCCACGCGCGCGCCATGTTCTCGAGCGGCAGCGCAAATGCGACGACACCGCAGCCGTCGATCGCCTGACCGATGTCGCCCTGTGGGACGCCCGACCACTCGGCCACCGCTTTGAGCGAACAAACTTGCACCGGATGGTCGCGCCGTTCGTATCCGTAGGTGTGCCAGCCGGACGTTTGCGCGCGGGCAAGCATCGCCGCGTGCTTTCCCGAGCAGTTGTTGTGGAGACGCGTGAGTCGCGCACCGGACTCGCGGAGGAGCTTCATACCTCGCGATGACAGCGGGTCGTGCGGACCGCAGGCGAGATCGCCTTCCTCGAGGCCGATGTCTTCGAGCATCGCCTGCGCGATGGCGACATGCTCAGGCTCGCCGCCGTGAGACGCGCACGCCAGGGCGAGCTGGTCATCGCCCCAGTGCAGCGAATCGAATCCGCCCGTTTCGACCAGCCCCATGACTTGAAACGGCTTCGCGCACGATCGCCACGAGCTGACGACGCTGGTCTCGCGGGCACTTGCGACGAGTCGATCGTCCGGTCCGACGATCGCTGCGTGGACGCTGTGCCGCGATTCGACATCGCTGCCTCGGGTTGCGACCACATCCAGATCGATCGATTTCATACCGCGGCGTTCATAGAGCTCCTCGGCACCGCGCGGTCGGCGCCGCGCACAGCTACCGACTGGAAACCTAATCGCGGCAGAGAGCGGAATGGCTAGCCTTCGCCGACCGTCACAGCTCCGCCGAGCTCGCGGCGCGACATAGGAAGCTCCAAGGTGCCTGGCGGAGGCGCTGCCAGGCGATTCCGCTCACCCGCTACTTGCAGCGGAAGACGCAGATCACGCCCTTGGTGTATTTCCGCGGATCTTTCTGGACGTCCTCGAGGATCGCGTTGAGATCAGTCGTCAGTTTGTTCAGCTTGTCGTACAACGTCGGATCGTTGAGTAGCCGGCTCGCGAGTCCCTTTCCGTTCGACAAAGACTTCATCAGCGAGTCGCCGGCGACTGCCATGTTCACGATGTGCGTGTACAGGGTATCGTCGCGCATCAGTTTGCCGATCGTGCCATTCTTGTCATTCAGTGCGATCACAAGCGAGTCGGCCGACGTCACGACCGACACGAAGCGATCGTAGAGGGCGGGATCGTTCAACATCTTCGAGAAGCTGCCATTTGGGTTCTCGAATTTCGCCAGCATTGAGTTCGCGCGGCCCATCGTTCCGACGAACTGGTCGTACAATTGCCGGTTCGTGACGAGCTGACCGATGGTGCCCTTTCCTTGAACGATGCCGCTTGTCAGCGTGCGCAGATCGCGCGTGAGATCGACCATGTCCGCAACTGCGCCCGCCGCCTGCGCGAGCACGGCCTCGTAGTCGAGCGAGGGCGACACCGAAATCGTGTCTCCCGACTTGAGCGCAGCGAACCTGGGCGTTCCGATCGAGATGTCGATCACCTTGTCGCCGAGGAGCCCGAGGGTCCGAATCTTTGCTCGCGAGTCGGCGCGGATCTGACTTTGGAGGTTCTGATCGACTGCCATGAGCACGCGGAGATTGCGCGTCGTGTCGTTGTCGACCGGAAGGAAATCGATCGACTTGATGGTGCCCGCGAACTGACCAGCGACGTACACGATCCCACCTGATCGAAGACCGTTCGCGTTCGGCAGGTAGGCGACAAGCTCATACCGCTTCGAGAAGAGGTTCGCCGCCTGGCCCAGTTTGTACACGGCGACCGCCAGCACGACGAGCGCGCCGGCGATGACCGCTCCGACCTTGAGCTGGTCCCACGTGATGAATGATGAGCGTTTCATGATTACGCGCCCAGGAAGTCTTGGATGTACTTGTCATCGCTCGCCATCATCTCTTCGGGCGTGCCGAAGAACGCGATCTTCCGTTCGTAGAGCAGCGCCACTTTGCTCGCCATGCGAAAGACAGAGCGGATGTCGTGGGAAACGACGATGCTCGTCACGCGCAGCTCGCGCTGCAGCTTCATGATGAGCCGCGTGATCGTGCTCGTTGTGAGCGGATCGAGTCCCGATGTCGGCTCGTCGTAGAGCATGATCTCGGCGTCATTCGCCATCCCTCGCGCGATGCCCACCCGTTTCCGCATGCCGCCGGACAGCTCCGACGGCAGTTGCTCCATGACTCGCGCCGGATCGAGGTCGACGAACTGCAACTTTTCCTCGACGCGCTTTTGGATTTCGCCTTCGTCGAGATCGGTGTGCTCGCGAAGCGGATAGGCAATGTTCTCGAACACACTCATCGAGTCGAACAACGCAGCGCCCTGAAACACCATTCCCATCTTCTGTCGAACCTTGAGTGCTTCTTCGAAGCTCAGGTGTGTGATGTCCTCTCCGTCGATCAAAACCCGCCCTTTATCGGGGATCAGAAGACGAAGAATCAGCTTTAGCGCCGTCGACTTTCCGGTTCCGGACTCGCCGACGATCGCGATCGTCTCGCCCTCGCGCGCCGCAAATGACACGTCCTCCAGAATCGGGACGTCGAACGCGAGCGAAACGTGATCGAGCTCCACGACCGGCGGCGCATCGGGCGGACGGACTCGCCGCGCACGCCCGAGGGCGATCTCCGAGGCGAGCTCCGAACGAATCGCCTCACGAACGCGCGACGAGTTGCGATCCGGCTCCGACTCTCGCCGGTCGCCGCGGCGGCGCTCATCGACGGTCTTGACGTCGCGGTCATTGGCCATAGGACAAGACCGACAACAGCAGTTGCGTGATGAAGTAGTCGACGATGAGAATCAAAATGCTGGACGTCACGACGGTTCGTGTCGTCGAGACGCCAACGCCCTCGGTTCCGCCGGTCGTTCCAAGTCCGAAATAGCACGCGGTGATGGAGATCAACCCGCCGAACACGAACGGCTTCGAGAGTCCTTGAACGAAGTCGTTCGGGACGTAGCGCATCGTGAAACCGTCGGCCGCGATCTGGTCCCAGACCGTGCCCCAGTACTGCGATGTGGGAAGCCCGATCACGAACGTCGCAATGATGTTACCGCCGATGATGCCGACGAAGTCGTTGATCACCGTCAGAACGGGCAACATGATGAGCGCCGCGAGCACGCGCGGCGTTACCAGTTTCTTGATCGGATCGGTCCCAAGCGTGTTGAGGGCGTCGATTTGCTCGGTCACGCGCATGGAGCCGAGCTGCGCGGCGATACCCGAGCCGACCCGCCCCGCAACCATCAGCCCTGCGAGCACGGGACCGAGCTCCCGGATCATCGACGCTGACACGAGGTTGCCGATGTACATCGTCGCGCCGAACGTCTTCAACTGCACGGACGACTGCAGCGCCAGCACCATTCCGGTGAACAAGCCGGTGAGCAGAACGATGCCGAGCGACTTCACGCCGATCTCGTCCATCTGCTGGACGACGTCTTGGGCGTAGAATGGACGGGCAAAGATGAATCGAAGCGACTTTCCAGCGAGGACGAAGTACTCCTGGAGGGTCAGGACTCTCGATTTTGCCGCGTCGTTGATGCGTACAAGGAGTGCGGACAAGCGATGGCGGTCAGATGTCTTTCTGCGGGCGGCCGAGTTCGGAAAGGGCAAGGCTTGTGCCGAATACAGCCGTTGGTTGACCTGATTGCGGCGTCCGCTAGCTTGCCCGCCCATGCCCCGCACTCTCGCTCGCGATCGCCTGCTCTCCCTGCTCGACGCGGCGTCGACCCGTCGCATCGCCGTGGTCGGTGACGCAATGCTCGACGTCTACCTCCGCGGAGAAGTCGAGCGAATCTCTCCCGAAGCCCCCGTCCCCGTCGTGCGCGTTCACGATCGACGCTACGCCCTCGGCGGCGCGGGCAACGTCGCGCAGAATGTTTGTGCGGTGGGCGCGCACTGTGATCTCATCGCCACCATCGGTGATGACGCCGGCGGCCGGCAGATCTGCGCCATGCTCGCCGACCTGACGGCGAGTCTCGATTCATTGGTCACGGTCGGGCGTCCGACGACGACAAAGACGCGAGTCGTCGCCAGGTCTCAGCAAGTCGTCCGCGTCGACGAAGAAGAGGACGCAGACCTCGAGGGCAAAGACGTCGAGCGGCTACTCGGCGCGGTTCGTCGCGCCGTCGACCAGGCGGACGCGCTGGTCCTCGAGGATTACAACAAAGGCGTGCTCGTCCCGGCGGTGATCGACGGCGCGATGTCGGCGGCGCGGTCGAAGGGCATTCCGATCGTCGTCGATCCGAAATATCGAAACTTCTTTCTCTATCGCGGCGCCACGATCTTCAAACCCAACCGCCGCGAGCTCGAGTCGGCGATGGAGGCGGATGTCGATCTCGACCAGCACGACGCGCTCGTCGCAATCCTCGCCCGCCTCCAGGCCGAGAATCTGCTGCTCACACTCGGCGACCGCGGGATGATGCTCGTCGCGGCGAACGGCGCGTTGAAGCGTGTTCCAACGATGGCGCGGCAGGTGTACGATGTCGTCGGTGCCGGCGATACCGTGACCGCTTACCTCGCGTTGGTCCTCGCCGCGGGAGGAACTCCGACGGAAGCGGCGATCATCGCGAACTTCGCGGCGGGAATCGAGGTCGGCAAACCCGGCGCAGCGACCGTCGCTCCGAACGAGGTCGTCGATGCGTACGATCTGTTCATGTCGTCTTAGCCGGAGCACGTGCGAGGCACTGGTAGGTACCAGTGCCATGTGCGAGCGATTGCTTGCGCACCGCGCGAAATTGATCTAAGTAGCGCGTACCGGGCCCGTAGCTCAGTCGGTTAGAGCAGAGGACTCATAATCCTACGGTCGCAGGTTCGAGCCCTGCCGGGCCCATTGCGAACACGTCCCTACCGAGAGATTCGAACGGTATCTAGGTTTACGAATCGCGGTCGCGTAGCTCAGCTGGTTAGAGCGCTGCTTTCACACAGCAGAGGTCCACGGTTCGAGTCCGTGCGTGACCATTCATCATCGAGGCGGCGCGCCGATCGGCGCGCCGCCTTTTGTCATGGCGACGAGACTGTGGCGCCCGCGCGCTGTAGACGCCCGGCGAGTACATCGTCAACCCTCGCTTCGATCAACAGCTGGTCGCCTTCCATGCGTTGCTCGAGCACTTCCCCAGCTCGGTGGATTTCGGCGAGCATTTTTCCGTCTGACGGCGACATCAGAATCCTCGTAACCGGCTTTCGAACGCGGATCGCTGATGCCAGCGCGCGTCTGAGCGGCTCCAATCCACCCTCGGTCACCGTCGAGATGAAGATCGACGACGGCGCCAGCGCGCCGATTCGCTCCTGGAGCGCCAGCAACGACTCGTGGTCCAACAGGTCGATCTTGTTGAAGACGAGCAGCGTCGGCTTGTCGCCAACCTCGAGCTCGTCGAGAACCTGCGACACGACCAGTCGTTGCTCTTCCCACGTCGGTGAACCGGCGTCGATGACGTGAAGGAGGAGATCCGCGTCGCGCGTCTCTTCGAGCGTCGCGCGAAACGACGCGACGAGATGGTGCGGAAGCTTGCGAATGAATCCGACGGTATCCGTCACGAGCACGTGCGCGTGGTCGCCCAGATCGACATCCCTCGTCAACGGATCGAGCGTCGCGAACAGCCGATCCTCGACGAATACCTCGGCGCCGGTCAGCGCGCGGAGAATCGACGATTTCCCCGCGTTCGTGTATCCCACGAGCGACGCTTTGAACTGCGATTGGCGCGATTGGCGCTGAATCGCGCGTCCGCGTTGCACATCCGTGAGGCGCTCGCGGAGAATCTTGATGCGATGATTGATCAGCCGCCGGTCGGTCTCGAGCTGCGTTTCGCCCGGGCCCCGCATGCCGATGCCGCCTCTGAACTTCTCGAGGTGGGTCCACATGCGCGTGAGCCGCGGAAGCATGTACTCCAGCTGCGCGAGCTCGACTTGCATCTTCGCCTCCGCGCTTCGCGCGCGCGTCGCGAAGATGTCGAGAATCAGCTCCGCGCGATCCATGACGCGCTTGCCGATCGCATCCTCGATGTTCTTGCCCTGTGTCGGCGACAGCTCTTCGTCGAATAGAACGAGCGACGCGTCCATCTCCTGAACGCGATCGCGCAGCTCGTCGAGCTTCCCTTTGCCGAGATATGTTCCGGGATGCGGCCGGTCGATCTGTTGCGTCAGCTCGCCGACGACCTTCGCGCCCGCGGTGTCCGCGAGGTCGGCCAGCTCGCGAAGGTGGTCGCCGGTGGCGCGCCGAGCGCCCGGTCGTTTGAGAGGCGCGCCCACGAGGAGCGCGCGCTCAACTGGCGGCGTGATGACGATCGATTCGCGGCTTATTTGAAAATCCTCATTGGAGATTGCGAGAGTTATCTGGCGGGGCCCGACGTCGTGAAGCGACCTTCCGAGGAATACGGCACCGTGAAGCTACCGACCGGAGATCCCACGGTGACATCGCCCAGCACGTGATAGTTGACCGAGCCGGTGTTCAACAGGCTTCGACCGGCTGCGCCAAGACCGGCGTACGTAAAGTTCACCGGAATGGTAACCAGGGTCGAATCGTTGTCATTCACCGTGAACTTGCTGTCGAGCGCGCCCGCTGCAAGCGTGATGCTATCGCCGGCGAGCGCCACACGATACGTCAGCCGCGTTGCGTCCAGGCGATAGTGGTTCGGGTTCCGAACGCTGAGCAAGACGTCCAGGCTGCCTCCGGTGATTCCGACGCCGCGCAGCTGAACGTTGCGCAGGTTCACGACCGGCTGACGAAAGGCCTGTCGTCCGAGCATCGAGCAGCCGGCCAGCCCAATGGCCGCCGAGGCCGCCACTACAACTGCGAGTTTCCGCATCACACCCTCCCTGAGTCGATTCATACTCACTCTGACCCCTCCTCCCCCCCACTCGCGTCACTCGTCCGCCTGCGAAGTTCCTCCCACCAGGCCAATCGCTTCGCGATTTCCTTCTCGAACCCGAACGGTCCAGGCTCATAAAACCGCGCTCCGCGCAACCGCTCCGGCAAATATTCCTGCGGGATGTATGCCTCAGGCGAGTCGTGCGCGTACTGATACCCCGACCCATAGCCCAGTTCCTTCATCATCTTCGTCGGCGCATTCCTGATGTGCAACGGAACACCCTCCGCCGGGTGCTCGCGCGCCGCTTCGATTGCCGCGGTCAACGCGACCTTTGCGCTGTTCGACTTCGGCGCGGTGGCCAGATACACGATCATTTGCGCAAGCGGCAGATAGCCTTCCGGCGGCCCAAGCATGTGGTACGCGTCGCGCGCCGCCACGGCGAGCTTCAGCGCCTCCGGATCCGCGAGACCGATGTCCTCCGCCGCCATGGCGATCGCGCGACGAAACATGATCATCGGGTCGCCGCCACCTTCGATCATTCGCGCCATCCAGTAGAGCGCACCCTGCGGATCGCTCCCGCGAAGACTTTTGTGGAATGCGCTCAACATGTTGTACGTCTCTTCACCACCCTTGTCGTACTTCGCGAACCGCAGCTGCAGCGCGTCGCGCATCACAGTCACGGAGATCGTCCCGTCTTTTCCGACATGCCCGGCTGCCGCTTCGAGGACCGTCAACGCGCGACGCGCATCGCCGTCGGCTTCCGTCGAGAGCAGATCCAGCGCGTCTGGATCAACCGTCAGATTCCACGAGCCAAGCCCACGGTCCGCATCGCCGAGCGCCCGAAGCGCGAGCGAGCGAATGTCGTCCGGTGTCAGTGGCTGAAGGACGAACACGCGAACCCGTGAGAGCAACGCTCCGTTGATCTCGAATGACGGGTTCTCTGTCGTCGCGCCGATGAGCGTTATTGTCCCCGCTTCGACATGCGGCAGAAATGCGTCTTGCTGCGCCTTGTTGAAGCGATGGATCTCGTCCGCAAAGAGAATCGTCCCACGGCCCATGCGCCGGCGGCTCTCCGCCTCGGCGACGATCTCCCGAACGCGCGGCACTCCCTCCGTGACGGCCGAGAATGAAACGAACTCGCGATCGGTGTACTGCGCGATGACGCGAGCGATCGTCGTCTTTCCCGTTCCGGGAGGTCCCCAAAACACCATCGAGCCGACGGTTCCCTTCTCGATCGCGTCGCGGAGCGGTTTGCCGGGCGCGAGGAGATGACGCTGTCCGACGACCTCGTCGAGCGAACGCGGGCGCATACGCGCGGCAAGCGGCTGCGGGAGCGTGCGCTCGAACAACGACGCGGTTCCTCTGACCTCATCGGGCTCTTCGCGAATTCGTCTCTTCTCAGCCATCCCGGTCTCGGCTACACCGACGCCAGACTGCGCGCCGCGATATACACGAGACATCCCGCGACGAAGCTCAGCGGGATGCGGAGGCCCTCGCGATCCTGAAACTCCGGCACGAGGTTCGACGCGCCCACGTAAAGGGTCACGCCCGCCGAAATCGCGAGGCCGTAGGTCTGCAGGAACGCGATGTGGTCAGTCAGAATGACACCGATGATCGTCGTCCCGCCGAGCGCCGCTGCGGCGAGGATTGCTCGAGCGCGGCCCGCGCCGGCGGCGAGAAACAAACTCGAGATCGCGAGCCCCTCCGGAAACTTGTGAAGAAAGACCGCAACGAAAACGAGCGCACCCAATCCGCTGCTCACGCGAAGTCCGCTTGCAACCGCCACGCCGTCGACGAATGTGTGCATCAGCAAACCGATGAGCGCCGAAACGCTGACGAGCTCCGAGACGGAGTGCGTCTCTTCACCAAAGTGGAAGTGTTTGCCGATCGTGTGCTGAGTCAAATGCACCAGCACGTATGCCGCGAGCACGATGATCGGCGCCACTGGGCCGGCCACTGCGATGGAGTGCGGAAACAAGTCGACGAGCGAGACGGCGATGAGAAAGCCCGCGGCGAACGAAAGAATCGCGTCGAGCGCACGTACACTCCACGTCGCGCGCGACGCCACCGCGATGGCACCGAGGACGTTTGCGCTTGCGGCGGCGAGGCCGAACGCCATCGCCGAGATCTTCACGCGAGCTGCAATCCGAGACGCTCGGCGGCCGCTGCGACTGCGTTCACCAGATCTGGGGCCGCGGGAAACTGCTGTCGCGGTGTCTTCCAACTCTTCGTGTGGACGCGCGACTGCTCCTCGAGTCCCTTCCCCTCGAGCAGATACAGCCATCGGTCGGTCCGCGCGTAGATGAAAAGCTCGAGATACGGATTGAGCGTGAGTTGATCGTCGGTCGTATAGACGGAGAGCTCCACGCCGCCGAAACGCGCCAGCAGAACCTTGAGCCGCGCGACTGCCTCGCGCACGTCCGGCAGCGCAATCGCTTCTCCCTTCCACGATCGTCCGCTGCGCAAATCGTCGATGACAACGTCCACCGCTGGCGGAAGCTGTTCGCTCAACGTGTAGAACAGATCGACGACTCGTTCCGCATTCGCAACGACGTGCGCGGTGAAATGATCGTCCTGTTGCCCGAACGTGAACCCGTCCGAGCTGACGCGGAATCTTCGCCAGATGGACGCTTCCGGTTGTCTGCCTCGAAAGAACATGCGGACTACGTCTCCTGGCTGTCGCGGCGCGCTGGCGCGTTGGCGGTGAGCAGCTCGTGCTGACGCTGCGCTTCGCTCAACAGAAAGTCCACGGAATTCTTCGTCGGATCGGCGATCACGATGTCGAGCAGCGCTCGGAGAATCATACCGAGACTTCGCCCGGCCGGAATTCCGGCGCGCCGCAAGTCGTCGCCGTCGACTGCGAGAGCGCCAAGGTCGATCGGGTCTCTGATCGCGATCACTCGCATTCGGCGATAGAGCCGGCGCACATCGCCGGCCGTCGGGACAGCGTGTCTTTCCTCGCGCGCGACGGCCCACAGCGCGCCCGCCAACCTCGCGAACGACCCAACATCGAGCCGTCCGATTCCGGCGACCCACCGGCGAACGTCCGCGTCGGACGGCCCCCCGGCGGCGATCGCGCGCCGAATCTCCCCCCCGTATCGGCGCCATTTGTCGACCGCGCTTTCGACGAACTGAACCTCGGCGCGCGACGCCTTGAGCGACGACATCACGGCGCCGGCGTCCTTCGTCGACAACGATGCGAGGAGCGCAGCGAAGCGAAGTGACCGGCGAGCCGGCCGCGACGCGGAGCCCGGCATCGCGAGGCAGTCCGGAGCTCGAAGGGCGAGCGCGTCGATCGAGGCGAGCTGCGGAAGCAGCGACGCAAACGCGCCGCTCGATCGCCAGACCTCGAGCGCCGCGCTGGGGCGTCGCACCTGCTCCATCGTCTTGTCGAGCTCTTGCTTCACGCGCTCGCGCGACAACCGGCCGAGGTACGGCGCGCTGGAATCGATGGCGCGTCGCGTCGGTTCGTCGATCGCGAATCCAAACCGCGCGGCGAATCGAATCGCACGCAGCGCCCGGAGTCGATCCTCTCGCATACGCGCGTCCGGATCGCCGACAGCGCGTACGATTCTTCGCCGAAGATCCTGTTGGCCGCCGAACGGATCACGTACTTCTCCGGTGCTCGGCGAAAATGCGATTGCGTTGATCGTGAAGTCGCGTCGCGCCAGGTCATCGTTCAGCGACGCGCCGAACTCGACTTCGGCGTGCCGTCCGTCGGTCTTCACGTCGCGACGAAATGTCGTCACCTCGTGCATTTTGCCGTCGCGGTCCAGCACGCCGACGGTGCCGAAATCGACGCCGACCGGAATCGTCCGGCGTGCGCCGAAAATCGCGCGCATTTGTTCGGGCGTTGCGGAGGTCGCCAGATCCCAGTCCAGGTGCGGATGCCCGAGCAACGCATCCCGAATTGCCCCGCCGACACACCACGTCTCGTAGCCCGCTTCCTCGAGCTGGCTCGCGATGGCAAGTACAGTGGCTGGCGGATGAAGTCGATTCATGAATTCGGGCGACCACGCTCGGACGCGGACTGGAGAGTAGCGGATTCTCTCGCGTAGGCAAAGATCACAGGGACTTCAACTTAGGTTCATGAACGACGATATTTTGACGCACGACAACTCGGCAACTTCCACTCGACCGGGAGACGACCTTTTGAGCGAAATCGAGCAAATCCTCGGGCAGTCGCGAGCCATCGAACCGTTCAAAATGGCCGTCAGGAGTTATCACAATGGGAGCGGGGGTGAGCATATCCGGGTAAACGGATACGCCCCGTCCATCAAGGTCAAACGACTCCTCACCCACATTCTGGCATCCGAGCCGCACCTCGTCATCGAACGAATCACGCTGCACGGACGCTCCGGGTGCTCGGACTTCGTCGGCACCGTCAAGCTTCACACCGCGACCGAAACTCGGACCTTCGAGTTCGTTTGGGATTGCCGATGGCGTGCGGAGCAACTGGGATGGACCGACTGTTTCGGATTCCCCGATCAAATCAGGGCCGCACGCGAGTATGACTGGCAGTGCTTCGAGCGATGGGAAGCCGTGCACGTCGATGGGCGTACCGCTTCACGAGTGCTCGAGTAGCGATCGGATTTCAGAAACGCTCATCCCGGCTCCGAGCGCAAGCATCACGTCGATTCGCGCTTGCTGCGGCCGTCGTGCCCCAGCGAAGATCGCTCCGCGGTCCGCCAGTCTTCTCCCTCCGCCGGGATAGCCGTACGTGCACCCGACGCGTCCGCGAAGCGCACGGGAAGTGATCACGACTGGCTTGTCCTCCGCCACGAAGCGATCGATGCCGTCGACCATCGCGGGCGGGACGTTGCCCCGCCCCATCGCCGCGATCACTACGCCGAGCGCGCGTTCGCGCGACGCGTCGAGCAGGTGTGAATCAGCGCCCGAATAGGTGAAGACGACATCGATCGGCTCGCCCAGCTTCGGCGGGGTCAACACGCTCGCGGGAGCGGGCAACGCGTGGCGAAAGATTACCTGACCGTCGTCGATGACGCCCAGTGGTCCGGTTCCCGGGCTGTCGAACGATTCAAGCCTGTGCGTGTGCGTCTTCGTGACATCCAGTCCCCCAAAGACGCGATCGGCCATCACGACAAGTACTCCGGCGCCGCGCGCGTCCTTGCTCGCCGCGACCCGAACGGAGGCGCCGAGATTCGCAGGTCCATCCCAGCCGAGGTCACTCGAGGTACGCATTGCGCCGGTGAAGACGACCGGCTTGTCGCTCCTCACCGACCGCGCGACGAGATATGCCGACTCTTCGAGGGCGTCGGTGCCGTGTGTGACGACGATGCCATCCACTTCGGGACGCGCGAGCTGTTCGACGATTCGGCTTCTGAGCGCCCACATTCGCTCCACGGTCATGTGTGGACCCGGGAAAGCACCCCAATCATCAATCTCTAAATCCGCGACCCTGTCGAGCCCCGGCGTGAGCGCGAGAATGTCTTTGCCGCGAAGCGTTGGGACGGCGCCCCCAGACACCGGATCATGCCGCATCGAGATCGTTCCACCGGTGAACAGAAGAACGATCATCCGCAGAGCACGCTCCCGCCGTTGACGTTCAGGATCTCGCCCGTGATGTGACGCGCGAGATCGGAGCACAGAAACACGATGGGTCCCGCGATGTCCCTCGGCGAGGCGATTCGGCCAATGGGAATCGCGGCGGCGATTCGTTCGCGGCCGCCGTTGCCGAACGGCTGATCGCACATCTCGGTGTCGACCCAGCCCGGCGCGACGCTGTTCACGGTCACTCCGCGACGCCCAAGCTCGGGCGCGAGCGATTTGACCAGCGAGATCATCGCACCTTTCGACGCCGCGTAGTCCGCGTGGTATGCCTCGCCGCGCTGCCCGGCTGTGCTCGAGACGAGCACAATCCTGCCATTGTCGGAGATTCGACGAATCGCGGCACGTGTCGTGTAAAACACGGAGTCGACATTCTCCGCCATCGTGCGTCGCCACTGCCCGTCGGTCATCTCGGCGAACGACACATCGTCGGGCGGCCAGATGCCTGCGCTGCCGACGAAAAAGTCGATTCCTCCGAGCGCATCAGCGGAGCGGTCGACGAGCGCGGTCGCGCCCGCCAGCGTCGAGATGTCGGACGCGTGAGCGACGGCCTTGACTTCGTGCTTGTCTCGAAGCTCCGCGACGAGCGCGTCCGCATCTGCGCGACGACTGCGATATCCGATCGCGACGTCGACACCATGCTCCGCGAACAGAGCTGCAGCCGCGGCGCCGATTCCACGCGAGCCGCCCGTGATGAGCGCTCGCTTCCCTTTCAATCCGTTCATAGCTCGCGTTCCACGATCTCGCAGATGAGATGCTCGATGCAAAGGTGCAGTTCCTGGGCGCGATCGGTCCGGTCCGTCGGAACGATGACCGAGTGATCCGCCAGCGCGCGCAGACGGCCGCCGTCGCGCGCGCTGAACGCCAAAATCTTCATCGCCTGCTTCCGAGCAGCTTCGGCCGCGAGCAGGACGTTGGGCGAATTGCCGCTCGTCGAGTGGATGATGAGCAGATCGCCTGACTTTCCCAGCGCTTCTACTTGCCGCGAGAAAATCTGGTCGAAGCCGAAGTCATTTCCTGCTGCCGTGAGCAGCGACGTGTCAGTCGTCAGCGCCACCGCCGGATATGCGCGGCGATTGCGCATGTATCGAACGACGTACTCAGTCGCCATATGCTGCGCGTCTGCCGCGCTGCCGCCGTTTCCGCAGAAGAACAGCGTCCGACCGTTCCGGACCGTCTCGCGAACCATATCGAGCGCCAAATCGAGGTCGGGCGCGAGCGCCTGACTGACTTCGGTCGCGATTCGAGCGAGCTCCAGTAGCCCGCTCGTGAACCGCGCGCGTTCTGTGCTGTCACTCATTCGCTCACCGTCGACGACAGCTGAAGAATCGCCCTCGCCGCATGCGACTCGAGCGACTCGGGTCGCTCGCTGGCCGCCTCGAATGCATACGTCACCAATGCGTCGACCGTCAGCAGATCCAGCGCCGACTCTCGACCCGCGGACTCACGAATCAACACTTCGCGCAGCAGCAAGTCCGCCGCGTCGAGGCACGCGACCTCGGCGTGACTCCGATCGGCGTCGCCTCGATCACCGAGCGCGGCGTCGATCCGTTCACAGAGACGATCCGGAGGACGCGGGGTACGCTCGCGCAGCCACGCGCGAACCGTCATGAGCGATTGCTCAACGCGCCTTGAACGATCTCCGGCGCGAGCGCGAGCGCGTCACCCAGGCGGGACGCGTCAGGAATGCCGGCCTGCGCCATGTGCGGCTTGCCGCCGCCGCGCCCACCCGCTGCGGCGGCCATCTCCTTGATCAAAGAGTCAGCTCGGACGCCGGTTTCGCGGAGATCATCCGTCACGACGACGAGCAGCGTGTTCTTCCCATCCTCGAAGCTCGCCGCGAGAACACCGACGCCGCTCCCAAGCTTCTCGCGGACAGCGTCGCCGAGCGCTTGGAGCTCCTTCACGTCGGTCGCGCGAACGATACCGGAGACGAGCTTGCCGCCGTTATCCCCGATGGACTTCGCACTCTGGAGCAACGTTCGCAGCTGGTCGCCGCCGCCGCGCATCGCTTCATCGAGCCGACGTTCCAAGCCTCGCCGCTCTTCGAGCAGCGCCGCGACGCGTTTCTCGACGCTGTCTATCGGCGTTTTGAGCATGTCAGCCATGCGAGAGAGCGCCCGCTCGTGACCGCGCAGGAGGTCGTACGCGCCTGGGCCAGTGACCGCTTCGATTCGGCGCACCCCCGCCGCCACGCCCGTCTCCGCGACAATTCGGAAGAGACCGATCTCCGAGGTGTTGCGAACATGGGTTCCGCCGCACAGCTCCATCGAGAAGTTCGGAATCGACACGACCCGAACAACGTCGCCGTACTTCTCGCCAAAGAGCGCCATTGCGCCGGCGGCTCGCGCCTCCGCGTAGGCCATCTCGCGGAACGTCACCGGGGTCGAACGCCAGATCTCCCGATTCACGATCGTCTCGATTTCCGCGAGCCGATGCGGATCGACGGGGCCGTGATGAGTAAAGTCGAAACGTAGCCGTTCCGGCGACACCAACGATCCCGCTTGGTGAACGCTTTCGCCAAGCACTTGGCGAAGCGCCGCCTGAAGGAGATGCGTCGCGGTATGATTGCGCTCTGTGTCGCGGCGGCGGTCCGTTGGGATGCGCGCCAGCGCGCGACCAAACTCGAAGTCGCCCTCGATCCTGCCGATCGCGGCTGGACGGCCGTCGATTTTTCGAACGTCGTCGACCGTGACGCGCCAACCGTCGCCGATGATTTCGCCGTGATCTGAAATCTGGCCGCCGGATTCGGCGTAGAACGGCGACTCCCGCAGCATGACCGCGACGCGGCCATCGGCCAAGTGCCGGATCGCGGTCACCGTCGTGTCGATCTCGATCGTGTCGTAGCCCACGAACGATGCGTCGAGTCCCGCCGCTCCCGGCGCCAGCTGCCATCCGGCAACGTCGTCGATCCCGTCCGCTGAAACGCTGAGTCGCTTCGACTTCCGCTCGTCTTGCGAACGCTTGCGCTGCGCATCCAACGAAGACTCGAAGCCGGCAATGTCCACGACATAGCCGCGCTCTCGCGCCATCAGCTCGGTGAGGTCGATCGGAAAGCCGAAGGTGTCGTAGAGACGGAACGCATCTTCGCCGCTGATAGTTCCCTTAATTGCAGTACCGCCATCAGCGGTGAGCGCGGGTGCAAGCTGTTCGAATCGCGCGAGTCCACCTTCGATCGTGGTGAGAAATCCTTCCTCTTCGACGCGCGTCGTGTTGAGGATGTGTTGCGCGCGCGCGCGAAGCTCTGGATACACGTCCCCCATCGAATCGATCACCGCCTGCACGACGAAGACCAACGTCGGCTCCTTGCGGCCGAGCAGCCACGCATGCCGCACCGCGCGACGCAGGATGCGACGCAATACGTAGCCGCGCCCGTCGTTCGACGGAAACACGCCGTCGGCGAGGAGAAACGCGACGGCGCGCGCGTGGTCGGCGAGCACGCGGAACGACGCCGGGGACACCGCATTCGGAACGACGTCGGCGCCGCCATGACCGCCGCGAATTTTCACACCCGTCCGGGAGTCATCGTTCTCGCGACCCCAGTAGTCGATGCCGACGACGTTCTCGACCGCCTCGAGCATCGGCTCGAACACGTCGGTGTGATAGATCATCGTCACACCCTGCGTGATCGCCGAAATGCGCTCGAGACCAGCTCCCGTGTCCACCGACGGCCGGGGCAGCGGGACGAGGGAGCCGTCCGGCTGCTTGTCGTACTGCATGAACACGAGATTCCAAAACTCTAAAAAGCGATCTTTGTCCGAGCCCTCGACAAAGGCCTCGAGCGAAAACTCCTCGCGGTCGAGCTCCGCCCACTCACCGGTCGCGCCTTCGGGCAAACGCCAGTCCTTCGCGATATGCGCAAGGTCGACGAAGATCTCGGAGCAGGGTCCGCACGGACCCGTGTCCGCCATCTGCCAGAAGTTGTCTTTGTCGCCGAGGCTGTAGATGCGCGAATCAGAAAGCCCCGCGATCTCGCGCCACAGCGTTCGCGCCTCGTCATCGGTGTAGTGGACGGTCACGCGGAGCAGCTTGGGATCGAGGCCGAGCTCCTGCGTCACGAATTCCCACGCGAACGTGATCGCGTCGCGCTTGAAGTAGTCCCCGAACGAGAAGTTCCCAAGCATCTCGAAGAACGTGTTGTGGCGCGCGGTGTGGCCGACCTGCTCGAGGTCGTTGTGCTTTCCGCCGGCACGCACGCACTTCTGCGACGTCGTCGCGCGACGCTTTCCGTCGGGCGGCGCCTCCATTCCAAGAAATACCTTCTTGAACTGCACCATCCCGGCATTCGTGAAGAGAAGCGTCGGGTCGTCGGCCGGGACGAGCGACGAGCTCGGACGAATCGCGTGGCCGTTCTTGGCGAAGTAGTTGAGAAAGCGGGAGCGGATCTCGGAGGAGCGCATCCTCCCAATATACCGGAGGCAGTCATAGCCGGCGACGGATCTCGTTGCGAACTGCCCTCGCTGCTAAACGCTCTCGGCGCCGTCCTCCGACGTCTCGAGCAGTTCGCGGATCACGCGGCCGATGTCATCGCTGTCGTATCCGCGGCGCGCGAGGAATGAGTAGAGTCGGCGTCGGCGCGTCGGCGCGTCGAGACTCGCGAGTGAACGAAGCTTCTTTCTCGCCACGCGCTCGATCGCGGCCTCCTCATCGACGCCCTCTTCATTGAACACCGTCTCGATCGCCTCACTCCCGGTCTCTCGATTCACGCCTCGGCGCCCAAGCTCTTGCTGCAAGCGCCGCCGCGAGAGGCCACCGGAGACTCCCTTCGATCGCGCGAACTGGCGGGCAAACGCCGCGTCATCGAGGAACCCGACGTTCACCAATCGCTCGATGGCGATGTCGACTTGATCCGCCGGTTCACCCTTTCGAATCAACAGACGCCGCAACTCGGCAGAGGCGCGTCCTCGAGCCGCAAGCATGTTCAACGCGCGATCGTACGTCTGCAGGATGCCGACTTCGCGCAGGATTGCCACAGCCGTTCGCTCGTCGATGACACCGCCGGTCGCGATCCCGAATCGCTCGATCGCCTCGATCGAGACGGTTGCCGTCGGCAATCCGTCGATCTCGACGTCGAAGCGCCCGGGCTTTCGAGGGCTCGGAACAATCGAGGTCACCTGTCTTGGCGGAGGCTGAGTCATACAGGCTTAGGCTCGAATGGTCGCGGCATTAGACAGTTCGATCCATGCCGTGCTATCGGCGACCGCACCGGTTTTCCTGTCGTACGAGCGAGAAAAAACCGGGGAGCCGTAGCCTGTTCCGAAGGGAGTTTCCGGGTCCCATCGATCCCAGGACTACTTCTCCCCGGCTCTATCATGCCGGAAAGCGTGCGGTGCTATTCCTCGACCGTTTCGACGTCGCCGATCACCTCGCGGGGACCAACGCCGAGCAGCGTTTTCACTTTCTCTTCGACTTCCGCCATCAGCGCGGGGCTGTCCTTCAAGTACAGCTTCGCGTTCTCCCTGCCCTGCCCGATCTTCTGTCCGTTGTAGCTATACCACGCGCCCGATTTGTCGATGATGCCTGCTTCGGACGCGATGTCGAGCACGAGGCTCGCGTGGCTGATGCCTTCCGCGTACATGATGTCGAACTCCGCCTGCTTGAACGGTGCGGCGACCTTGTTCTTCACCACCTTCACGCGGACGTGCGAGCCAACCACATCTTCTTTGTCCTTCACCGGGCCAATGCGACGGATATCCAACCGCACCGACGCGTAAAACTTGAGTGCCTTACCACCGGTCGTCGTCTCGGGGTTGCCGAACATGACGCCGATCTTTTCACGAAGCTGATTGATGAAGACAACCGACGTCTTCGAGCGAGCGATGGAGCCGGTCAACTTGCGGAGCGCCTGGCTCATGAGCCGCGCCTGCAGGCCGACGTGCGAGTCGCCCATGTCCCCTTCGATTTCCGCTTTCGGTACGAGCGCCGCGACCGAGTCGATCACGACGACGTCCACCGCCCCAGAACGAACCAGAATCTCGCAGATCTCGAGCGCCTGCTCGCCGGTATCCGGCTGTGAGATGAGCAGCGCTTCGACATCCACACCAAGCTTCCTCGCGTACTCCGTATCCAACGCATGCTCGGCGTCGATATAAGCGGCGACACCGCCATTTCGCTGAGCATTGGCCACGACGTGCAAGCACAGTGTGGTCTTACCGCTTGATTCCGGTCCGTAGATCTCGGTGATGCGTCCACGCGGGATTCCACCCACGCCGATCGCCGCATCGAGATTGATTGCTCCAGTCGAAATCGCTTCGACGCGGACCTTTTGATCCGCGCCAAGCCGCATGATCGAGCCCTTGCCGCAGCTCTTCTCGATCTGCGCGATGGCCAGATTCAACGCCTTCTTTTTGTCGTCCTGCAAAGTCGACACAGCCATTTTCGTTCATCCTCTCGGTTAGTTGTAGTCCGCTCTGGCCATGCAGCGTAATCGTACCGGATAGACGGAGAATCCGACACCCGAAGAAAATACGAAAGAGGAGCCGAAGATTCAAGCAGAACGGGAGAGAGAAAACGCGTTCGGGACGTGTCGGATTCGAACCCGTTCGCCCTCGACGAGCACTCCGACAACGTCGAACCGATACGAGTCGGTCGGACGCCCATGCCGGTCGATCCAAACGGAAGCGGACCGAGCTAACTCGCGCTGTTTACTCCAGTTAACGGCTTCTACCGGATCTCCGAACTCACGTCCCTTTCGGGCCTTCACCTCGACGAACGCGACGGTGCCTTGACGCTCGACGACGAGATCGATATCCCGATGACCGCTTCGAAATCGTCGCTGAACCACGCGCCATCCGTGACGCCGAAGCCACCGCTCCGCGATCCGCTCTCCGAGCTCTCCGAACGCCTGCCTGGCCGCTGACATGGGCGCGAACATACGGGCGACGGCGAGAACGCCATCACCATTTCAGCGCCGATCGAATCCTTCTTTTTCGGGCTAGCGGGTCGTTCGAATAAGAGCGCTGACGAGCTGCGCGCCACCCATCGACGGGATGTCGATCGCGCTTCGAACGACAATCGGGTTTTGCTTCGTGACCCAGTACAAGCCGCGTCCCGCGTCGGCGTGCACCGCGACGACCCAGCAGTCATACGTCCCGGCCGGCACTCGAACGCGATCCTCGCCGATGACGGAGAGGCGCGTCGGGACTACCGAGTTTGCGCTCAAGGAAACCGAGAGCGTCGACGTCGAGTCTTCCCAGCCAGTTTGAAGCGGAAGCACACGGAGGGCCGCCTCGAGCATCGATCCGCTGATCAACGTTCCGCTGGGCAGCGCCATAACCATCGATCGGCGCCCAGAGGGCGCGCTCGTCGCGCCGAACGCGGTATCACCGCGAAACTCCGCCACCAGCCGTGCGCCGCCAAGCGAGGAGCTCCAATGAATCGGACGGAGGTCGGTGAGGCCGGCGAAGAGCGTATCGGTCGAGGACACGTCGTCGCCCGAGCGCGTCTCGAGCAGCAGCCACGCTGGTGTGCCAGCGTAGCTCGATACCGAGACTGTCGACGTGCGCGTTCCGACCACCGAGGTCCCTGAGCCACGTTCGAGCGTCGTCTGATAGGTGAATTGGCCAGGTCCCAAGGGCGCCGCCGGAATGCGGAAGCGGCGCGGGGCCGCGGCGGTGTCAGGTATCGGCGTCTGCGCGCCGACACCGCGAACCGTGACGCATGCCAGCAGCGCGATGCCGACTTTAAGTGCGTGGACCACAGATATGATCGAGCTGATCCAGGCCGACGAGCACGTCGCGTGGTTTCGAGCCATCCGGCGGTCCGAGCACGCCGGCGGCATGAAGCTGGTCGATGATGCGTGCAGCGCGTCCGTAGCCGACCTTGAGTCTTCTCTGAAGAAGGGACGTCGAGCCCTGCTGGTTTTGAACGACGACTTCAGCGGCTTCGCGGAAGAGTTTGTCGCGATCGCTCGTGTCGACCGAGTCGCCATCCGCGTTTCCGCCTTCGAGCGCTTCCTTCGCGCGCACCGCCTCGAGAATGTCCGGCTCCGCGTCGTAGCTCTCTTCGACGACCACGCCCTGGGCCGCCAGCGCCGCGCGCTTCTGCGCTTTCTTGTCGTCGTACCAGCGCATGAGATGTTCGGTATCGTCGCTCGACAGATAGGCACCCTGCAGCCGTGACGGCTCCGACTTTCCGGGCGGAATGAACAACATGTCGCCGTTGCCGAGGAGCATTTCGGCGCCGGAGCCGTCGATGATTGTGCGGCTGTCGACCTGCGACGCGACGCGGAACGCGATCCGGCTCGGGAAATTCGCTTTGATCAAACCTGTGATGACATTCACGCTCGGCCGCTGCGTCGCGAGAATCAGATGAATGCCGATGGCGCGCGCCTTTTGCGCGAGCATCGCGATCGGCGTTTCGACCTCGCCCTGCACCGTCATCATGAGGTCCGCCATCTCGTCGATCACGACGACGATGTACGGAAGCACGCTGCCCTTGTACGTTGTCTCCTCGAAGGCGACCTGCGGATTCTTCGGAAGCTTGAGCGGCGCGCCGTCCTGCACGCGCTTGTTGAAATCCTGAATGTTGCGGCATCCATTTGCGGCGAGGAGCTCGTAGCGATCTTGCATCTCCATCACCGCCCACTTGAGCACCGAGGCGGCGTCACGGTTGTCGGTGATGACCTTGTGCCGCAGATGCGGAAGCGTGTTGTACACCGACAACTCGACCATCTTCGGGTCCACCATCAAGAAGCGCAGCGTCCTCGGCGTATGTCGGTAGACGAGGCTCGTGATGATGGTGTTCACGCACACTGATTTTCCCGAGCCCGTCGCGCCCGCGATCAGCAAATGCGGCATCTTCGCGAGGTCGGCGATGACCGGCTTGCCCTCGAGATCCTTTCCGAGCGCGATCGGTAGGGCTGCCCGAGCACCTTGGAAGTCGCGCGCTTCGATGAGCTCCCGGAACGACACGATCTCCGAGATCGGATTTGGTACTTCAACGCCGACGGCGCCGCGTCCGGGAATTGGGGCGACGACGCGGATCGACGGCGCGCGCATCGCGAGCGCGAGGTCATTCGAGAGATTCGCGAACTGACGGACTTTGACCCCGGGCGCCGGCTCGACCTCGAATTGCGAAACGACCGGTCCCGTCGTTCGGCCAACGAGCTCGCCTTCGACTCGGAACGTCCGCAACGCGTCCATGAGCTTGAGGCCCATGGCGTCGAGCTCGCGCTTGCTCTGGTCGTGATTCCGTGGCGGGACAGGAGCCAGCAGCTCTGGCGACGGCAGCTCGTCGCCGCTGACATCTGCGTAGGCAGTCGCCTCGATTGCCGCCGCGATCTCTGCGTCGTGCTCGGCGAGGACTTCTGCCTTTGATTTCTTCTTTCGGTTGCTGACGCCCCGATCGCTCAGCGTCGCGATGACCGCATCGTCCTCGGGGCCAGGCGGCTCGATCGCGGGCATCTCTTCCGGCGGCGGTTCGAGCGAGAGAGCCAGGTCTCCGGGCTGTTCTTTAGAGTTCTCTGCATCCCCTCGTTTCCGGCGCTTCTTTGGCGCCGGCTCCGCCAGCGCTTCGACCGGCACGAGCGCCGCGGCACCGGCGCTGGATGCCTGCGCGGACTTACCGACCAGCGCGCGGATCGGATTCCACGCGAGCGTTGCGGCCATCAACACGGACGCCGCGAGCGCGACGAACACCCAGGCGCCGAACGAGCCAAACCATTCCTGCCACAGGCCGCCGACGAAATCGCCCCACAGCCCGGCGCTAGCGCGCGAGAGTCCGGGCTCCGGCTCCGGCATGATCAGCGCGAGCGCGACCGGCAGCAGCACGACCATGCCCGCGAAGAAGATCATCCACGATCGGTCCGTCCGGGACTCGAGCCGGCCGAACAATCGCAGCGCGTGCACTGCCGGGACGAGTGGAATCAAGATCGCCGCCGGCCACCCGACGAGCATCACCAGCGGACGGGCGAGCAAATTTCCAACCGCGCCGACGCTCTGCTGCACGCTGACGCCATGGCGCAGCTGCGCAAGCGCGAGCGCACCAAAGGCGCCCGCGAGGAAAACGGCAAAGAGCAACAGCGCGATCCCCAGGATCTCGCGTTTGAGAGTTGTACTGCCCACAGCGTTACCGCTCCCGGTCTGGTCCGAGCTTGGTGATCTGCCTGTCTTGATAGAGCGGGATGACTGGGAAGGAGTCAACTGCGGCGCAAGCCGCCAAGTCATCACCGAACCCCGCTTCGCGGAGCAACCGACCGTGCTCGGACGCGTCGAACAGCCGCACGATCTGATCGCCGTACTTGCGGTCGATCAACGCGCAGGCCTGTGCAGCGTCATTGAGCGTGAGGTCGGTCATTCGCTTCGACACATGGTTGACGTACCGCCCGGCGCACCCCGCGTCCTCGAGCGCGAACTGGCGTTCGCGTCCCGCGCAGATGATGGCGATGTCCGCGCCGCCGCGCAGTGCAGTGCGTAACATCGTGCAAACCGCGGTGAAGTTGACGTACGACGCGATGACGACGTCACGAGCACCCTGCGTGTTCGTGATCGCGACGGTGCCGTTCGTTGTCGTCATGAGAACGGTCTTTCCCTCGACATTCTCGGTCGTGAACTCCAGCGGAGAGTTTCCGAAATCGAATCCGGGGATGGGGAGCATGCGCCGTTCGCCGGCGAGCTTCACGTCGCGTCGCTCGAACGCCTTGGCGCGAGTGATGACTTCGTCAGAGCTCTCGAGCGGAATCACGGCGCGCGCGCCGTTCGCCAGCGCGGTCGCGATGGAGGTCGACGCACGGAGCACGTCGATCACCGCGACGACGCGGCCCGTGACATCCGAGGGCGCGACCGAGGCCGAGCCGAAGAGGACGTCGACGCGCACTCAGGACGGCTCCTTCATGAGGTCCGACTCGCGCTCGAGGAACTTCGTGTCGACCTCGCCCGCCACGAACCGCGGATTCTGCATCACCCGAGCGAGGAATGGAATCGTCGTCGTCACGCCCTCGATGATGAAGCCGTCGAGCGCCACATGCATGCGCGCGAGCGCTTCCGCCCGATCGCGGCCCTGACAGATGAGCTTCGCCAGCAGCGAATCATAGAACGGTGGCACCGTATAGCCGTCGTACACGTGCGTATCGAGCCGAACGCCCGGGCCGCCGGGCGGATGGAACGCGAGAATCTTTCCGGGAGAGGGCTGGAAGTTGCGCGCCGGATCTTCCGCGTTGACGCGCACCTCGATGACGTGACCGCGAAGCGGCGGTAGCTCCCGGATGCTGAGCGGCTCGCCCGCCGCCACTCGAATCTGTTCCTTCACGAGATCGACGCCGGTGAGCATCTCCGTCACGGGATGCTCGACTTGGATGCGCGTGTTCATCTCCATGAAGTAGAACGAGCCGTCCTCGTCGAGGAGCATCTCGATCGTCCCGGCGCCGACGTAGTCGATCGCTTTCGCCCCAGCGACCGCCGCGTTTCCCATCGCGAGGCGCAGCTCCGGCGTCATCGCCGGACTCGGGGCCTCCTCGATGAGCTTCTGGTGACGACGCTGGACTGAACAATCGCGCTCACCGAGGTGAATGACGTGGCCGAACTTGTCGCCGAGGATCTGGAATTCAATGTGGCGCGGCCGCGCGAGGTATTTCTCGACGTACACCTCGCCGTTACCGAACGCGGAGAGCGCCTCGGAGCGCGCCATTTGAAACGACCGCGCGAAATCGTCCGGGGTCTTCGAGACACGCATCCCTTTCCCGCCGCCCCCTGCGACCGCCTTGATGAGAACTGGAAAGCCGACCTGTTTTGCAAACTCTAACGCCCGCTCCACGTCGTCGACCGGTCCCGGCGTTCCCGGAACGATCGGAACGCCGACGCCCGTCATCGTTTTTCGAGCGGCGGCTTTGTCCCCCATCAGCCGAATCTGCTCGGCCGTCGGGCCGATGAACGCGATCTTCGATTTCGCGCAGATCTCTGCGAACTCCGCGTTCTCGGCAAGGAACCCGTAGCCGGGATGAATCGCGTCGGCGCCCGTGATCTCCGCGGCCGCGATGATGCGCGGAATGTTGAGATAGGACTCACGCGCGGGCGCGGGACCGATGCACACGTCGTCGTCGGCAAAGCGGACGTGCAGCGACTCGCGGTCGGCCTCGGAGTAGACGGCGACGGTCTGGACGCCGAGCTCGCGGCATGCGCGAATGACGCGCAACGCGATCTCGCCACGGTTTGCGATTAAGACTTTACTGAACATGGGCGCTCGTCAACGCGAGCGTCGACTACACATTGGAATCGCCCTCGAAGCCCGACCACGATGTGTCGCTGCTTCCGGCGACGCCCTGGACACGGAGCGCGAACTCGGCGGGACTCGTCGCGTAAAACACGGCGCTCTCGTACGAGATGACGCCTTTCGAGTAGAGTTGCATGAGGGACTGGTCGAAGCTCTGCATGCCGTATTGCACGGCGCCTTCCTTGATGAGCTCCGGAATATTGAGCGTCTTCTCCATGTCGCGAATGTTATCGCGCACGGCCGCCGTGTTGATCAGAATTTCGGTCGCCGGAATTCGTCCCGCGCGATCGGAGCGCGGCACGAGCCGGAGCGAGACCACCGCCTGTAGCGCGCTCGCGAGCGAGAACCGCACTTCGCCCTGCTGGTGCGGCGGATAGAACGACAAAACGCGATTGATGGTCTGGGTCGCGTCCGTCGTGTGCAGCGTCGAGAAGACGAGGTGCCCCGTGTCGGCCGCTTTGAGCGCAGTATCGAGCGTTTCCAGATCTCGAATCTCGCCGATCAAAATGACGTCCGGATCCTGTCGGAGGACGCGTCGGAGCGCCTGACCGAAGGTCGCCGTGTCGATGCCGATTTCGCGCTGGTTGACGTGGCAGTTGATGTCGCGATGCAGGAATTCGATCGGATCCTCGATCGAGATCACGTTCGCCCGGCGATTTTCATTGATGTGCTGTACCATCGCGGCGAGCGCCGTCGACTTGCCGGAGCCCGTGACGCCCGTGACCAGCACGAGGCCGCGCGGCTTGAGCGCGATTTCCTCGAGGACCGGCGGCAGATTCAGCTCGCCGATCGTTCGGGCTTGATACGGGATCGCGCGCATCGCGTAGCACAGCGACCCACGCTGTTGATACACGTTGACGCGGAATCGCCCGATTCCCGGAACGCCGATCGCGAAGTCGCATTCCTTCTCTTCAGCGAACTGCTTCACCTGGCGCGCCGTCATCAATTGCTCGGCGAGCGACTTCAGATCTTCTGGTTTCAGCGGCGCTTGGTCGAGCGCCTCGAGCTCGCCGTCGATACGAATCGTCGGGGGACGCCCGACCTTCAGATGAAGATCGGACGCGTTACGACGGACCATCTCTTGGAGCACCGACTTGAAGTTGATGCCGGCCGCAGTCGGCGATGGCGAGAGCGGAGCTTCGGGCGGTTGCTGAACGGGATTAGCCATTGGGATCGATCCTGAAAAGGACCTGTCCGTACTCGACCGGCTGTGCATCCTGAGCGAGAATTTCGCGAACGACGCCCGAGTGCTCGGACTCGATCTCGTTCATGATCTTCATCGCTTCGATGATGCAAACGATCTGTCCCTTCGAGACGCGATCGCCGACCGCGACATATGCCTTGCCGCCGGGCTCCGCCGCCTTATAGAACGTGCCGACCATTGGCGACTTCACCTCGACCGACGTCGACTTCGGCGATTCGGTCGCGGGGGCGGCGTCGGCATCGCTCATCATCTGCGTGCCTTGGGGCGGCGAAAGACGCGGCGGCGCCGCCGCCGGCACGATGGCGGGAATCGGCATCGGCGCGGCCATTTGCACCCCGCCGCGCTGCTGCGGACTCTTGGAGATGCGAATCTTCATCCCCTTGTCCGATGTGATCTCGATCGAGTCGACCGTCGATTCGTCGATGATCTCGATGAGCTTTTTTACATAGCGTAGATCGATCATAGGCCTCTGCTGAGTCGCACCAGAGAGCTCACCCGAGCTCGATCAGCTCGTGTGTAAAGCTCGTGAGGATCTTCGGGCCGTTCCGACCGAGGAACACGTCGTCCTCGATGCGCACCCCGCCCCACCCCGGTCGATAGATTCCCGGCTCGATTGTCACCACAGCGCCTTCAGCCAACGCGCCTTCGGCAGTTCGCGCGAGCCTTGGCGCTTCATGCACCTCCAGCCCGAGACCGTGGCCCAAGCTGTGGCCGAATAGGTCTCCGTATCCGCGCTGCTCAATGTAGTCGCGCGCGATTGCATCGGCATCCCGTCCACTCATGCCCGCGCGAACGCGTTGGGACGCCGTCTCATTGGCGGCGCGCACCACGTCGTACACGGCTCGCTGCTCCGGCGCCGCACGTCCCATCACGAAAGTCCGCGTGACATCCGCGCAGTATCCCTGCGTTTCGGCGCCGAAATCAAGCAAGAGAAAGTCGCCGGCTTCGACGCGGCGGCTGGTCGACCGCGCGTGCGGAAGCGCCGAGCGCGGACCCGACGCGACGATCGACTCGAATGGGAATCCCTCACTGCCCTCGTCGCGGAGCGACTTCTCGAGAACTCCCGCGACCTCGAGCTCCGTCATGCCAGCGCGAAGCTGCGGCAACGTTCGCTCGAGCGCTCGAATCGCGATGCCATTCGCCGTCTCGATGAGCGCAAGCTCGTCAGGGTCCTTTCGCTCGCGCAGCGTCTCGACCAAATCGACCGTTGGACGCCATTGCCATCGAGATCCGGCTTCGAGCAAACGCTGGAAATCGCGATGCAGCAGATGCCCAGACTCGAAACCAATCACCTCGAGGTTCGAGAGCTGCGACAGCTGCTGCCACAATCCTGACCATAAGCTTTGCGACTCGATCGTCACGCGCGCGAGCGATCCGACCTCGTCGACAACCTGCGTCTGATAGCGGAAGTCGGTGATGAAAACGACGTCGCGAACGCTCACGAAGAGCAACGCGCTCGATCCCGAGAAACCCGTCAGATAGCGAATGTTCGGGAGACTGGTGATCAACAATCCGTCGACGTGCGCCGCGGTGAGACCGTCGGCGAGCGCCGCAAGCCGGCGCGGGCGCGCGTCAGCCACGGGCGCCGAGCTTTCGCGTCAGCCCGCGGAGCGCGAGCTCGTACCCGTATGTGCCGAGACCGACGACGACGCCGACGGCCGCTGACGCAAGCATGGAGTGACGCCGCTCAGGCTCCCGGGCGTAGACGTTCGTCACGTGAACCTCGATGAATGGTACGGCGATGGCGCTGAGCGCGTCGCGAATCGCGAGACTGCTGTGCGTGTAAGCACCGGCATTGATGACGATGCCGTCGACATTTCCGCGAAGCGCATGAATCGCATCGATCAACTCGCCCTCGCCGCTATGCTGCGCGAACCGCACCTCGGCTCCCAGCTCGCTCGCGACCGACTTTAGCGATCGCTCGACATCGGCCAACGTCTCGGAACCATAGAGCGCCGGTTCACGTGTGCCGAGAAGGTTCAGGTTCGGGCCATTGATAACCGCAATCCTCACGTCTTCTTCAACCCGTTGAGCCACGCATTGAACTGCGCGATGTCGTCGGTTCCTTCGACAGGGGAGGTATTGCCGTTTGCCGGAGATGCCGGAGATGCATTCGCCTCGCCCGCGAAGAATTGGTCGAACGAGAATCCCTGCGGCTGCGCCTCGGTTCGAGACGGTGTCGCACCCTTGAACACTTGATCCAGCGACAGCTCGCTCGCCGCGGGATGCGCGGGCTGACCTTCGAGCATCGGCGTGTCCGAACCGTGCTCGGAGAACGCTTCTGCCAAGGCGCTCGTCGAGTCGCCCTTCGAGACTGGCCCCTCCGCGCTCGAGAAGAGCGCATCGATCGAACCCGAGACAGCTGGATCCGTTTCAGCCGACGCGAAATCCTGGAGCGGCTCTCGACTCGTGGCGGCCTGACTCTGACCCGGCTTGGCGCCGATCAAGGCGACGAGAAACTCACGAATCGACGGACCTCGCGACGCGACCGGCTCGGCGGCCACGGGCGTCGCGACACGTGGGGTGTGTCGTCCGGAGAGTCGCGACTCGGCATCCCGAACTCGTTCGCTGAGACGTGCATCGTCCGGGCGTTGCTCGAGCAGCTTGCGGTAGATGTCGAGCGCCGAATCGACGTGGCCCTGACTCAGATAGAGGTCGGCCATGGTCTCGGTGACAAAAGTCTCCGAGCCGGACGCCGGCGTGGCTTGGCGAACCGGCGTGTCGGACGACGCATGAGCGACTGGTTCCGCGGGTTCAATCGCCGTCGTGGGCGCGACCGGCGTGAACGACGTCACAGGAGTCGCACTGGCGGGCGGTGTGTGCGATGTCTCCGGAGTCGGAGCGCCGCGAGGAGAAAAATCCCCTTCCACGTCATCCTCGAACGACTCGAGCCCTTCGACGGGGGTCGACGACGAGTGCGGCGTTTCGAACGACGCGTGCGCTTCGACCGGCGTCTCGGACGCCCGAACGTGCTCCTCGACGCCGAAGCTCGTGTCGTGCTCGATGAACCCCGGTGCGAAATCGTCATCGCTCGGCGGGATTTCATGCGTTGGGTGCGACTGCTCGGGCGGAGTAGAACGACCGCTCCCGTGCAGAACATCGTAGTACGACTCGGTATCGAGGCTCTTGTCGATCGGCTCGCTGCCCTTGACGAGCGTTCCGGCTTCGTACGATCGCAGGCCTTCGATTATCGTCGGCTCGATCTCGTTCGTGGATGCCGGGGCAAAATCCTCTTCGATCAGACCGAGCTCGATGTCCTTCGCCGATTCGATCGGCGGCTCGGGCGACTCTTCGGACACGGCCGGCGCGGATTCAGGAATGGCGATCGCGAATGCATCGGCCTCGAAGCTCTCCGTCGCGAAATCCAGATCCGGTGTCGAGTGCCCGACCGGCATCGAGAGCTCCAGGGCGGCGTCGGCGTGTTCGACGGGCGGCTGCACGACGGGAGTCGAGAGAGGAGTCTCGCCGAGCGTGATCGACTCGAAGTCGAGGAGCTCGTGCTCTTCTTTCGCAGGCTCCGCATGTTCGTCCGGAGCGGGCGCCGCCGGGGGCATGACCGGAGTGCTCAGCGGCGTTGGAGGAGGCATCACCGGACTGCTGAGCGGAGTCGGCGGAACAGCGCTGATCGCCGGCGCAGATGCCATTGGTGTCGTACGAAGAGATGCGAGAACGTCCACGATCTCGGAGTTCCGCGGATCCGCCTCGAGGACGCGCTGATACCAGTTGCGCGCGGTTCGCGGATCACCCGACTGCCGCGCGATGTCGCCGAGGTGGCGGAGAGCGATCAGGTTTTCGGGATCGAGCGAGAGTGCGGACTCGAATTCAGCCTTTGCGTCCGTCAGCCGGCCCATTTCGTACAGGGTCTGCGCGAGGACGATGTGGCCAGACATGTGGCCAGGCTGCTGCGGGAGGTACTCCTGGCAAATGAACAGCGCCTGCTCGAGATCGCCCGCCTTCCGGTACTCGTTCGCCAGCGATGCAAAATACCGACGCGGATTCTCGTCGAATTTCTTTTTTAGCTCGTCGATTCGGGCCGAAATGGCCATGGAGCGCCCTCTTGTGCGGACAAGCGACGGTGGTCCAAAGCCCAGGACCGGACGAATGCGGATTATACATAGCGCTGACGGAGCGAGTCAATCAGAAGTCACACCATCACTTGATTTTAGCGCGCTCGAGGACCTAAGTTCACGAGCTTGTCTCGTCAGTTTTTTTCCTACCTCGAGCGCTCACGGAGTTACGTCCGGTGCTGCAACAAATGCGCGGCTTGGCGAAGTACATCTGGGTGATCGTTGCCCTGATGTTCGTCGGCGGCTTCCTTCTGTATGAAACGTCGGGACTCGTGGGCCGCACTCCGGTTTCGGCGACCACAGCGGTTGCCATCGTCAACGGCCAAGAGATTCCGTATACGCTGTTCCTGAATCAGGTCCAGCAGGAAATTCAAAATCAGCAGCAGCGCGAGGGGCGTTCCCTTTCGCAGGACGACACGCGCCGCATCGAAAACGCCGTGTTCGACCAGCTGGTCTCGAACATTCTGTTGAACGACGAATACAAGCGCCGAGGCATCGTCGTGACGGACGACGAAGTTCGGCAGTTCGCCCGCTACGCTCCGCCGCCCTGGATCACGAGCGCGCCCGAGTTGCAGACCGACGGCCGCTTCGACCCCGACAAGTACGCGCGTCTCCTGGCGAGCCCGCAGGCGCGTCAGGGCGGTCTCTTGATCTCGCTCGAGAGCTATTACCGCACCGAGATTCCGCGCGAGAAGCTGTTCGATCAGATCTCGTCGGGCGTGTACGTATCGGACGATGAGCTGTGGCGCGCCTGGCGCGATCAGCATGACAGTGCGCAGGTGACGTACGTCGCGTTCGCGCCGGTCGTCGACTCGAACACCGCGAAGTCGATCTCCGACGGCGATCTCCACGCCTACTTCGACAAGCACAAGTCGGAGTTCACGGGCCCGGGTCACGCGTGGCTGTCGGTCGTCACGATTCAGCGCGCCGTCACCGCCGCCGACACCGCGGCCGCGCGCGCCAAGGCAGCGTCCCTGCGCGATCAGATCGAGAAAGGCGCCAAGTTCGAGGATGTCGCCAAGAGCGAATCCGCCGACACCGCGTCGGGGTCGCACGGTGGCGACCTCGGAAAGGGCGGCAAAGGCCGATTCGATCCGTCATTCGAGAAGGCCGCGTACGCCCTCAAAGTCGGCGAGATCTCGCAGCCGGTTTTGACGCCGTTCGGCTTCCACCTTATCCGCGTCGATGAGCACAAGGGCGATACGCTTTCCCTGCACCACATCCTCGTCAAGATTCAGCCGAGCGACAGCGCATCGACGCGCATCGACCGCGAAGCCGACGCGCTCTCGAAGGACGCCGGGTCGAGCGAGCAGGGCGCGAAGCTCGACTCGGCCGCGAAGAAGCTTGGACTTCCCATTTTGCGCGTCCAGGCGTTCGAGGGCGAGCCGGCGATGCTCGGCGGAATGATGATTCCGAGCGCCAGCGCATGGGCGTTTGGAGGCGCGAAGGTCGGAGAGACCAGCGAATTGTTCGACGACGACAATGGCTACTATCTCGCCCGTCTCGATTCGATTCGCGAGGGTGGCGAGCCGAAGTTCGACGACGTCAAGGCACAGATTCGCGCTCGAGTCGCGGTCGAAAAGCAGATCGAGAGCCTCGTTCCGCAGGCGCAGAAGGTCGCAACGGCCGCGGCGTCGAGTACGCTCGAGGCGGCCGCGCAGGCGGCAGGCAAGAAGGCGGAGCAGACGCCGCTGTTCTCGCGGTCGTCGGTCGTTCCGGGCCTCGGCCAGTTCACGCAGGCAGTCGGCGCCGCGTTCGCCCTCCCGACCGGCGCGATCAGTGATCCGGTCAAGACCGATGACGGCGTCTACGTCATTCGGGTCGACAAGCGCATCACGGCCGACAGCACCGCGTGGGCAGCTCAGAAGGAAGCGCAGAAGACACTTCGTCTCCAGCAGCTTCGCCAGCAGAAGATCCAGATGTTCATGCAGGACATCCGAAAGGCGGCAAAGATCGACGATCGCCGGAAGGAGATCAACGCCGCGACGAGACGCGCCGAGACGTAGAGCGGAACCGGGTGGAAACGAAAGGGCGAGCCGAGTGGCTCGCCCTTTTTGCTTGGTCGCCTGTCTTCACCACTACATCAAGCGCTTCGGCTCCGGACGCACTTCGTCGGCGACGGGCGTCCTGACTGGCTGCTGGCCCGCGGCGAGGCGGTCGGTGTTCATTGCTTCGCGAATAGGCTCGCGCACTTCGCGATCCATATCGCTGATGTTCTTCTTGAATTCGCGGATGCCCTTTCCGATCGAGGCACCGATCTCGGGCACGCGCCGCGCGCCAAAGAGCACCAGCACGATGACGAGGATGACCATCAACTCGCCGAAACCGAGATTCCCGAGACCCATATCTATCTCCTAGAAGAGCGAACGCGCGATGAGGTAGGCGACCAACACACCAACAAGACTAAGCAATGACACGTCGAGGGCGACCGGCCCTAATGAAAACTTGATGAGCACGAGATCGACTGGCAACGGTCCAAACGAGGCCGTAACGCCGGCGGTCAGGAACTGCTTGGCGGCCCCGCCCGGAAACAGAATGCGCGCGCCCTGCTGCAGCGCGCCACCGACGATGAACCCGATCGCGAGAACCAGGGCGTGAAACCCCGGGCGGTGCTTGGATGATCCACGCAGTGCCATTTAGTACCGTCGATCCATGACGTAAGCGATCGCATCGGTCAACGCCGACCGAACTGGACTCTCGGGAAGGACGCGCAATGCCTCCTCGGCGTCAACAGCGAACTGCTCGCCCCGTCGCCGGGCGTAGTCGATTCCGCCGGCCTTCGAGACGACGTCGATGACGTCGGCGATGAGGTCGTCGCCGGGAGCCTCCGTGGCGAACAACGCGTCGACACGCTGGCGTTCCGGTCCCGACAGCTGCGGGAGCGCCGCGATGAGCGGGAGCGTCACCTTGTGCTCGCGCAGATCCAGTCCGCTCGGCTTTCCGGTGACGGCTTGGTCCTCCGTGTAATCGAGGATGTCGTCGGCAATCTGGAACGCCATGCCAAGCCGATCGCCATACTGTGCCAGCGGCGCGCGCAGCTCAGGGGCGCCGCAGATCGCGCCGCTCTCGCAGGCGCCGGCCATCAGCGACGCCGTCTTCGCGCGAATGAGCGAATAGTACTCGTCTTCAGAGAACTCTAATGCGTCGACCGCGCCGAGCTGGCGCATCTCTCCGATGGTGAGCTCGTTCGCGACGTCGGCGACGATCTTCATGATCTCGAGATCTCCCATGCGCACGAGCGCCATGAGCGCCCGCGTGTACAGAAAATCTCCCATGATCACGGACACCTGGTGGCTGAACAACGAGTTCACCGTCGGCAGTCCCCTGCGGAGCACCGAATGGTCGACGGAGTCGTCGTGGACGAGGGTCGCGAGGTGCATCAGCTCGACCGCGGCCGCGAGAGTGATCGACCGCTGCTGCGGCCGATCCATCGCGGCGCTGCACAGGAGCGCCAGGGTCGGCCGAAACATCTTGCCGCGCATCTGGAGCAGATGCGAGCTCACCTCGCGGATGATCGGAAGATCGTCCGTGACGATCGCGTGCATCTCCGTGACGACCTGCTCCAGTCGGTCGTGGATGGGAGCCTGGATGTCGCGGAGCGCGCTCGTGAGCGGCGTTCGCGGTCTGGCAACGACTTCGCTCATTGCGCGACCTGCTCGACGGCGCGCATGCGCTCACCGATGTCGCGGAATTGAATGTCGACGACGAACACGCGTTGATAGTATCCCAGTGCTTCGGCGGAATTGCCCTGTGCTTCGGCGGCGAGGCCAAGCAAATACAACACGCCGACGAGTTGATCTTCGGACGCGCGCTCGTTCAAGGCTCGGCCGAGGATCGACGAAGCGAGTTTGAACTGCTGCTTGTCGATGAAGCACTGGCCGAGCGCTTCATAGGTCGCGAGGCGATTGGTCGGGCTGCCGAGCGCTTTCTGGAACTCGGCGATGGCCTCGTCGATGAGTCCCATTTCCCGGAACGCGATCGCGAGATCGTAATGACTCTGGTAATCGTCGGCTTCGACGTTTTCGGCCAATCCCTGCTTGAACTTGCGCAGCATGTCGGCAAAGTCGGCCTCTTCGTCGCCGGTTGGCTCGTGCTCGGGGACGACCATGCGCGTGTCTTTGGGATGCGCGTCGTCGCGGAGAAAGTCGCCGAGGTTGACGAACGCGGCTCGCGATGCAGCCGGTGTCGGCATCGCCGGCCGCGGCGGATCGAGCGCGAGGTGAGCGGCGCTCGGAGTGCCCCGACGAAGTGCCTGCGGGATGGCCGCCGGACCCGCGAGCGTATCGAGCGCGACCGTCGCGCGCGGCTCGTCGGGCGCGAGATTTAGAACTCGCTGATAGATCGACCGTGCCTTGTCGGGAAGGTCCGAGCGGACCAAGACATCCGCCAGCGCGAGGTACGCGTCGACGAGGCGACCACGATCGTTGGTGCGAAACGCATACTCGACGCGCTTCTGCTGATGCTTCACCTGCTCCGGCTCGAGGCGCGCGATCTCTTCCGCGAGCGTCGACGCAAGTTCGAGCTTCCCTGCGCGCTCGGCGCCGCTCATCGCGGTCTCGAGCTCGCGAATTCCGCCGGCGCGATCGCCGGCTTCCAGCATCGCCTCGGCGAGATCGCGCCGCAGTTGCCAGTTCTCTGAATCCGCGTCGACGCGCGCGGCCAAGCGATCGACCGTGTCCTGCGCGACGTACATCGAATTGTGCGAGATCGCCGGAATCTGGTCGTCGGTCAGCGCCTCGCTGTTCGTGACGTCGTCGATCTCCATCATCGGCAGGCCGTCGAGCGCCGCATGCGTGATCTGCGGCGACGCCTGTCGCGGCGGCGGCTCGTGCGCGGCGACGACGTCCATGCTGCCAAGATCGACATCGATCGACGGCGCGGACGCGGTCAGCGGAGTTGATGGCGCCGGCGGCGTGGCCGTAGCAACCGGCGTCAACGACCGCTGCGGCGACTCCGTTCCGAGCGACGTCGCCTCGAATCCGGCGAGTTGAGACGCTGGCGTGGTCGCCGCCGTCGGCTCGCGGTCGATTGCCGTGAGCTCGAGGCCGAGGAGCGGCTCCGACGGAGTCCGCTCGAGGCCAATCGGGTTTTCGCCGGCGCGGGCCATATCGAGCTGCGGTCCATGAACGATGATCTGCTCGATCGGCGCGTTCGGCGTCGACGGCGTGATCACGACGTCGAGATGCTCGACGACGCGCTCGACGACTGGATTCGTGTCAGGGCGTGACGCGATCGGCTGGAACGACGGCGTGCGGCGGTCGATCGGCGCGCCTGTTGGAGAATCCAAATCCAAAAACACTAAATCCGCCGATTGGCGCTTCCGAACTTGGCGCGCGGCGGATCGCGGCTCGACCGACGGATCGATGGCGTGCATGCGGTCGGCTGTCGCCGAAGCGTCCGCGGCACGACCCGCGGCGTCGTAGCGCTCGTGCAGCAGTTGGAGCTGCTCGATCGCTTCCTCTTTTCGGTTCGCCTTCGCGAGCTGATCGGCGAGCACGAGCCGGAAGTCGTCCTGGTCGGGACACAGCTCGGTGAATTCCTTCAGCGCGCGGAATGCCTCGTCGATCTTGCCGCCCTTTTGCATTCGGTCGGCGTACTCGAGGAAATTCGCGCGGGCGTCATGCTTCAGCCCTTTCTGCGCGCTGATGCGTCCGAGCTTGTAGTAGACAGACGCGCGCCCCGGTGAGTGCCGAAGGATCTTGCTGCAGAGGGCGATGGCATTGTTGAAGAAGCCCGTCTCCGCATACCGGTCGACGGCGCGCTCATAGTAGTCGACGGCTTCCGCGACGTTCCCCTGGCGCAGCATCATGTCCCCGACGCGGTTGAACAACGCCACGTCGAGCTCTGCGGCATTTTGGTCGAATTCGTCGAGAAGCTTGACGTAGACCGCCAACGCTTTGTCGAACTGCTTCTTCTGCTCGAACTCGGCGGCCTGCTTTTTCAGCTTTGCGACGTTGGACATCAGCGCTTGACCGATCAGACGAGGCCTCGAAAGCCCCGGCCAGACCAGGGTAAGTGGGAGGGTTAAGTTAGCCCTAAGTCACTAGGGTGACAAGCTTTGCCCCGCGCGTAAGAGACGACGCACCTGTTGTCTCCGTACCAATATGGGATCTCGCGAACATCGCGGACGTCGAACAGCGACATATCGGCGAAGAACCCGCGCGCGATCTGACCGGTCTCACTGGCAATTCCCAGAGCAGCTGCACCGTTCACAGTCGCGGCTATTACGGCCTCTGCAACACTCAGATGCAGCTGGCTTACCCCCAACGTGAGGACGAGTGACACGTTCGTTGTCGGAGACGTGCCGGGATTAAAGTCGGTCGCGAGAGCGACGGGAACGCCGGCCTCGATGAGACGTCTGGCCGGCGCGTGCTTCGTCTTCCCGAGGAATAGCATCGTCCCGGGAAGCAAAGTCGCCACAGTTGACCCGGAAGCGAGCGCTTTTATTCCGTCGTCCGATACGGCGGCCAGGTGATCCGCCGACGTGGCGCCGATCGCTGCCGCGAGCTCCGCGCCGCCGGACGACGTCAGCTCGTCGGCGTGCAGCTTGAGCATCATCCCGGCGTCTCGGGCGGCCGAGAGGATCGCGCGACTCTCGTCGACGGTGTAGACGCCGGTCTCGCAGAAAACGTCAGCGAACTTCGCGAGCTTCTGAGCGGCAACCGCGGGAATCATCTCGTGAATCACCGCGTCGACGTACGACTTCCGAGTGTCGGGCGTCGTTCGGAACTCGAGCGGAATCTCGTGCGCGCCGAGGAACGTTGGAACGATTCGGAGCGGGAGCACCTCGGACAGGCGGCGAATCACGCGTAGCGTCTTGAGCTCGTCCTCGAGCGACAGTCCATAGCCTGATTTCAGCTCGACGGTCGTCGTGCCGAACGTCGCGAGCCTGAGCAAACGCTTATGTGCAAGCTCGAATAGCATGTCTTCCGACGTCGAGCGCAAATCGCGCACTGACGAATGGATCCCGCCGCCGCGCCGAGCGATCTCCATGTAGTCGAGGCCAGCGGCGCGCATCTCCTGTTCGTCGAAGCGCGGACGCCCAAAGACCCCATGCGTATGAGAGTCGACGAATCCCGGCAGGAGCACGCCGTTGTGACAGTCGATCTCGCGAGCCGCGCCGTACTGTCCGCGAAGCTCGGCGACCGGAGCGACCGCGGCGATCCGATCCCCCACCACGGCGACGCCGACGTCTGTGCGCACGGCGGCATCCCGCATCTCCGCCCCGCGTCGAGCGCGCGCGGGTCCCGCACATGTGACGACTTGAGCTGCGTTGACGAAGAGGAGCGGTTGCCGTGTCGCGTCGTCGGAGGATGAGGGCGAACTCATGCCATCACATCTCTGATCCGCGACAACCGGAGCGGAGCCTGCGCTTCGCCCCGGCACGCATAGTAGCACGCATTGCAGTTCACTGGTTTGTATTGTTGAAAGTCACGCCAGTGGAAATCGGTCGGGAAATCCGGACATCGTTTGACGTGACCGGTCGGATCGATGTGTATCGTCCGAATCCCGGAGCGACACGGCTCGATCATATCGCCGCGCACGTATCGCGGGATCTGCTCGAGGTAGTAGTCCGAGTTCGTGATGACCCCGCGACGCTTGCGCTTGAACGCGAGCAGTCTTCGAACGACATCGTCCAATTCAGACTCGGTGTTCTCGGACAACAGATACTCGCGATTGCCGTTTTTCGCGTCGGTATAGACGCTGAAGTTCACGCCGACGCCGAGCTCCTGCGCGCGCTCGACGATCGGAAGAATCTGGTCGAGGTTGTCGCTCTTGATCACGGTGTTGAAACGAACGTTGTCGATCCCACGGGTTCGCATCGCCGGAATCGTCGACATGAGCTTTGCGGTCAGACCGGGAATGCCGCGCGCCGTGTCGTGCCGACCGTCGAGATAGTCGAGTGAGATGTTGAACTGATTGATTCCCGCGGCCCACAGGGACGCAGCGCGCTCTGGCGTGAGCATCCCACCGTGCGTGATCAGGGTGATGTACTTGAGTCGAATCGCGTGGTCGACTTCGGCGACGATGCCCTCGAGATCGCGACGCAGCGTCGGTTCGCCGCCGGTGAACGTGACGAGCATCGGGTTGAAGAAACGAGCAGCGTCGGCGAAGCTCTGGAGCTCCGAGGAGCGAGCTTTCGCATCGGTTTTCCAGTAGTCACAAAAGCCACACGACGCGTTGCAGCGCAGTGTCACTTCGAAGTGAACGAGAATCGGTCGATTGCGCGTCGTGAGCCACGCGTATTTGCCAAGGAACAGGGCAACGTGCCAGGGCTTGAAGCGCGCGGAAAGCATCGATCAGCGCGGCATGCGCATGGGCAACTGGATTCCCTGCTCTTCGGCCGTGTGAACGGCGATGTCGTAGCCCGCATCCGCGTGCCGCGCGACACCGATACCAGGGTCGTTCGTCAACACGCGCTCGAGACGAACCCGCATCTCAGGTGTCCCGTCCGCGACGATCACCTGTCCGGCATGAAGCGAGTTACCGATCCCGACGCCGCCGCCGTGGTGGAACGACACCCATGACGCGCCGCTCGCCGTGTTGAGGAGCGCATTCAAGATCGGCCAATCGGAGATCGCGTCGCTGCCATCTTTCATGGCCTCGGTCTCGCGGAACGGGGATGCGACGCTCCCCGTGTCGAGGTGGTCGCGGCCGATGACGATCGGCGCCGAGATCTCGCCCTTCGCGACGAGATCGTTGAGAGCGACACCGAAGCGCGCGCGTTCGCCTTGACCGAGCCAGCAAATACGGGCCGGCAATCCTTGGAAGCGAATACGCTCTTTCGCCATGGTGATCCATCGCCGCAGATGCGCGTTGTCCGGAAAGAGCTCGAGCACGAGATCGTCGGTGCGAGCGAGATCCTTCGGATCGCCCGAAAGAGCCACCCAGCGGAACGGGCCTTTGCCCTCGCAGAACAGCGGACGCACATATTCCGGGACGAAGCCTGGAATGTTGAACGCGTTTCGAACGCCGTTGTCGAGGGCCACCGTTCGAATATTGTTGCCGTAGTCGAAGGTGACCGCGCCGCGCTCCTGCAACGTGAGCATTGCCTTCACGTGCTCGACAATCGACGCATTCGCGCGACGCACATATTCCGCCGAATCCGATTTTCGAAGACTGGCTGCCGCCTCGAGCGACATGCCGTTCGGGACGTACCCATTGAGCGTGTCGTGGGCACTGGTCTGGTCCGTGAGGACGTCAGGCTTGACACCGCGCCGAACGAGCTCCGGGAGAATATCCGCGGCGTTTCCGACGAGACCCACGGACAGTCCGCGCTTTGCGTCGGCCGCCTCGCGAATCCACGCGAGGGCTTCGTCGAGACTCCGAGTCTTTCGATCGCAGTAACCCGTCTCGACACGCTTGTCGATTCGCGACTCATCGACGTCGATGCCGAGGATCGCCGCATCGTTCATCGTGGCGGCGAGTGGCTGCGCACCGCCCATCCCGCCCAAGCCGGCGGTGAGCACGAAGCGACCGGCGAGCGTCCCGCCAAAGTGCGCGCGTGCAACCGCCCCGAAGGTCTCGTATGTCCCCTGCAGAATGCCCTGCGAACCGATGTAGATCCACGAACCGGCCGTCATTTGACCATACATGATCAACCCGGCGCGCTCGAGCTCGCGGAAGTACTCCCAGTTCGCCCAGCGTCCGACAAGATTGCTGTTCGCGATGAGCACGCGCGGAGACCATGCGTGCGTACGGAACACGGCGACGGGCTTTCCGCTCTGCACGAGCAGCGTTTCATCGTTCTCTAAACGCTGGAGGGAGGCGACAATTGCGTCGAACGCCTCCCAACTGCGCGCCGCGCGTCCGGTACCGCCGTACACGACGAGATCCTGCGGGCGCTCCGCGACGTCTGGGTCGAGGTTGTTCATCAGCATGCGAAGAGCGGCCTCCTGCTGCCAGCTCTTGCACGAGATCTTCGTCCCCCGCGGCGCCCGAATCACTCTCGATCCGCGCCCGGCGGCGGATGGCATCGTTGTCGTGCTCATTGATTCACCATCGGTGGAGAGAGCTCGTCGTTCGCGATCGCAGCGGCGATCGCTTCGATGTCAGCGGACAGAACGCGGTCGCGCTCGAGCGGCGCAACCAGTTTGCGCACGGCGGCGTGGCCGCGCGCGACGCCTTTGCCGGGCTTGAGCGGCGCGCGGCAATCGATGCCCTGCGCGGCGCACATCAGTTCGATCGCGAGTACGTAGCGCACGTTCTTCACGATACGTCGGAGCTTCCATGCCGCGGACATTGCCATTGGCACGACGTCTTCCTTGTTGCCGTCCGTCGGAATCGTGTCGACGCTCGCCGGATGCGACAGCACCTTGCACTCGCTCGCGATCGACGCCGCGGTCACCTGCGCCATCATGAATCCCGAATTCACGCCGGCGTCACGAGACAAGAACGGCGGAAGACCGTGATTGAGATCGGGATGCACGAGCCGGTCGATACGGCGCTCCGAAATCGTCGCGAGGTTAGTGAGGGCGATCGCGAGGAAATCCATCACCATCGCGACGGACTGCCCGTGGAAGTTTCCTCCGCTCAATAGATCGCCGTTCTCGAAGACGAGCGGATTGTCGGTCGCCGCGTTGAGCTCGCGTCCGATCACGCCGGCGGCGAAGTCCAACGCATCGAGAACCGGACCGTGGACTTGTGGCATGCAGCGAAGCGCGTAAGCGTCCTGCACGCGCGGATCGTTTTCACGATGCGACTCGCGGATCTCGCTTTCGGCGAGGAGCTCCCGCAGCAACGCCGCCGATGCGGCCTGCCCGAGCTGTCCGCGGACTTCCTGGATCCGCGGATCGAAGGCAACCGGAGTGCCCATCAGCGCCTCGAGAGACATCGCGCCCGCGAGATGCGCGGTTCGCCACAGGCGATGCGCGTCCACCAGCGCGAGTGCACCGATCGACGTGTGAGCCTGCGTCCCATTGATCAGCGCGAGTCCCTCTTTTGACGCGAGCGTGATCGGCGCGAGACCGTACGCCTCGAGCATCTGCGCCGCGGGCCCACTGTCGACGCCGCGACGCAGCGTTCCTTCGCCGATCAGCGACAGCGCGAGGTGGGCCAGCGGCGCGAGATCGCCGCTCGCGCCCACGCTTCCCTGCTCCGGAATCGGCGGCGCGAGTCCGGCATTGAGCATCGCCAGCAACAACTCGGCGAGATCGGCGCGGGCGCCGGAAAATCCCTTCGCGATGACGTTCGCGCGCAGGAGCATCATTGCACGCACTTCACGCTCCGGCAGGAGATCGCCGACACCAGCCGAGTGACTTCGCACGAGGTTGACTTGCAGCTCGGCGAGACGGTCGGGAGGGATTGCGATTTCGGAGAGCTTGCCGAAGCCGGTGGTGACCCCGTACGCGACCGCACGCTCCGAAACGAGCTTGTCGACGACACCGCGCGTCGCGGCGACGCGCTGCCTGGCATGCGGAGCGAGCGAGACGCGAGCGCGGTCGCGTGCAACCGCCGCGACCTGATCGAGCGTCAGGGAATTCCCGTCGATGACGACTTCATCGTTCATAGCCGGGAATGTCAGCGGGCTCCTGACCTAATTCAAGCCGTGAACTATGCCGAGCGAGGCGCTAGAAGGAGGATTCGGTTTTTCTTGTTGTCTAGTTTAGCGGCGAACGAGACAGCTCGGGGTTTCCTGCGGCCGACTGGTAGGACCAGTCGAACACGACGTAGTCTGATGTCACGAACGCCACGCGAATGGCGCCATAGTGAACGCCATCGGATTTCGTGACTCGAAAGATGTAAGCAAAGCCCGGCACTGCCTCGATCGTCACACCGCCAAATCCTGATGAGGGCGCGTGGTCGACCGACGTCAGCTCGACGACAGGTGTGTTCGAGTAGAGCATCATTGTGACGCCTGGTCGCGCCGGAGCAAACCAGAGCGAACCGTCGGAGTGACGCTCGACCGTGAAGTCGAGGTCCGTGCGCGTCGACGGACCAACGAATCCGAGCTTTCGCGTCGTGTCGTCGAAGAAGGCAAAGGCGGCGCTGTCTTTCTTGGTCGCGGTGGCATACACGAACGCATTGCGCGCATCGAACCGCGGCGTGTCGACGCGCGAATCGCTCCATGTACCTTCGTGTCCGTCACGCGAGATCGCGCTCACCGCGAAACAGCGGGATACGCCGTTGGTGAGGTTTCCCGAAAGGAAACCGTCGCTCACGGTGCTTCCCTCGACGCTCCAATCCGACTTGCAAACGCCGCGCGCCGCGTCGTAGGACGACGAGTAGACGCGGTAGTAGTCGAACGTGCCGTGCGATGCGTCGACCGCATTGCTGTTCCACTGCAGGTGGACGCCTCCATTCAGCGACGTCGACGACAACCCCGCCGGCGCAGGAAGCCGAATCGACAGATCGATCGTCAGCACCGGCGACTGCGCGATCTCGTTTCCATCAGAGTCCCGCGTGCTCACATAGTACTGAACGGACGGCGTTCCAGCGTCGTGAAACGTCGGCGACGTCGTGGTCGCGCGAAGATACCACTGCCCTCCCGCGACCGATCGACCGTACACGTTGAAGGAGTTTGCTCGACCGCTCCGAGGGACATCCCACGAGAGGAGGACTCCGGCTGGCGCGTTGGGATCGCCGCTTGGAATCAGTTGGTAGGTGACGTTGGCCGGCGCGTCCGGATCGGCCTTCGGACTCGTGAGCTCGTCGCACGCCGCAAGCGGGATCAGGGCGGCGAGCAGCAGACGAGAGACGTGCATATGTGCTCCGGGTGGGATGCACAAACGCTCATAGGCATTCGCCGCACCGCCGCGCGCAAACGATCTAAGTGCTTACCGTACCGCGCGTTGTTATTTGAGGGGCCGCCGGGACCGTCCCGCGCTTAGGACAATCGGGTGTCGCAAAAAGCGACGCTGCCCGCGCCTAGAACGGCGAGATTCCCGTCCGTACCGTCGCGCGATTGTAGTCGAACTTCAGATCGGCGTCCGCCTTGAGGGCGATGCTGAAGTTGAACGCGAAGTTTCCGTTTGGCGATTGAGAGAATCCGAATAGCGCTCGCCAGTCATGGATGTCCCGCTGCAACGACACCAAGTGGCTCGCGAACTCGTGGCGCTCGAAGTCATACGTCGTTTGCCAAGCGGCGGTCCACTTGTTCGTGAGATTGAAGTTGATGTTGCCGTTGAGCGACGTCGTCGCCGGAATGTGATACGCAGGGCCGCCGGCCGTTTGCGACGTTACCGGAACCTCCGTCGTCGGCGTCGTCGCGAGCTGCGCCAGGCAGGTGTCGACCAGCAGCTGATTCGTGCCGAAATTCTGCTCGCAGCGAGCTCGCGGATCGTACTCGATGATGTTACCCCCGACGGGCGGACGCGGACTCGAGCGGCTGAACGTGAAGGACGCGCGCCAGCCCTGAGTCGGCGGCAGAATGAATCGATCGTTCGCTCGATTTCCGGCGACGGGCTGCGCTGCGAGCGCGCGCGCCTGGGCATCGTCTTGCCCCGGAACCAGCTGACCCGCAGCCGGATTGGGCGGTGGAACCGCCTTTCCGAACAGGCGCGCGAGCACGGTCAGCGGATTCTGATCGCGACTGACGTTGAACGACGCGGAGATGGTCGTGAGATACGGACTGAACTTCGCCGTATCGCTGAGCGGACTTCCTTGGAACAGTGAATATTGGCTCGAGAAATCAAAGCCCGGGAGCAGCTCGGAATTGAGGCTGTAGCCCCACGTCTCGTTCGTGAAACCGGCGAGCTTCGAGTGGACCGTCGGCGAATTCGCACGGACGAAGTCATATGAGATCGGCGTCGTGTTGATCGTCAACAATCGAATGACCTTTCCGGCTTCGGCGCCCGTCGTATCGCGCGCTTTGAGCTTTGCCTCGAAGTTTTGGGTCAACCCGAACGTCACCGCGTTCTGCGCCAGCGCTCCGAGGTAGCCTTTGCGCGTGCGACCCAACGCCGCGAGGTACTCGTCGCTCACATGTCCCGCCGGCGCCCAGGTATAGGAGAGCGTCGGGCTGATCTGATGGCGAATTCGCTGAAAGGGACCAAAACCGCCAAATAGGTGAAACAACGTCGGTGATGCCGAGAGCCCTGCGGTGACGCGCTTCGACTGCTGCACGAACTGTCCGTTCGTTCGTTCGGACGCAACCCAGAACGGACCGGGGTCGACGTTCTGCAGGCTCAAGCTCGGCGTAAGGTTGAATCGATTCTGCGCGAGCGGCGGAAGCGAGAAATCGGGCGTCCAGTCGATGTCGGTGCTATAGGTCGCCGCGAAGACGCGCGTGTCTTTGATGTCGCCCGTTTCGACGTCGTAAATCGGAAACTGCTGCGCGAAGTTGTTCCGCTGCTGCGTGATGCGGAACGAATTCTTGAGATCCTTTCCGAAGATCTGCAGCGGCGTGTCGAAGGTGATCGAGGAATTCGACGAGCTGCGATGCTTGTTCAACGTGCTGTCACGAATGCCGGTGATGGAATCAATCGAATAGTTGTACAGGCCGATGCCCGGTTGATCCATGGACAGCACGTCGCTTCGCGTGAAGCTGAAGCTCGGGGTCCACGACAGCCATTTGGCCGGACTGATCGCGGTCGACGTGATCGATAGCGTTGGGAACGTCTGGTCGACCTGCGGGCGCCCGGGATACTGCTTGCGCGTCGCCCCGATCGAGAACGAGGCTGGGCCAAGCTTCGACTGATAGGTCGCTTGCGACGAGATCGTCGCCAGCGCGGAGTACGGATTGAACGTGTTCTGCCGCTGAAGGACCGTGCTCGTGACGTAGTTGATGTTGCTGTTGAAGTGGCTGTCGTGCGAGAAGTCCTGCTGATGTCCCCAGCTGATCGCCGTGTTCGTCTGATCGTCGAACTGCTGTGTGCGTGACACACCGATTCGACCGCCGAGGAACCGGTCGAGCCACTTGTAGTCCCACTCGCCATTGAAGCGCAGCCAACCGGGATCGACGCTCGTTCCTCCGGCGCCGCTTCGCCAGTCGAGCCACGTGCTGAAATCCATGTAGTCGTTCAGCGCCCAGTAGTAGCCCGCGTGATCGATGTTGCGCCGGTAGCTCGGGCTATTGCGGACGATGTCGCCGATCCCGAATTGCGGAACGAGAATGCCGCTGTGCCGCCCGGGCTTCGTGTCCGTGAAGATGAACGGCAGCCAGGCGATCGGAATGTCCTGCAAGTACAGAACGACGGGACCGGCAACGAGCGTGGTTCCCGTCCGCTTCGCGTACTTGAACTCGAAACGATAGTCAGGGATGCTGTCGTTGCAGCTCGTGAGCGATCGCCCTTTGACATACACGGTGGGCGATCCGGTCTTCGAGCTGTCGAGCACTACCTGCGCGACGCCGACGTCCATATACCACACTTCCCCGTTGTTGACGGGCAAGCGTGCGTTCGTAACGCGAACTGAACGCTCCGGAAAGTTGTAGTCCACCGGGCCGTAGCCCGCGATGTCCGCCTGCCCCGATCCGGGGTTACTCAAGATGTAATGACCGCCGGTCGTGACGTGGCGCGTCGCCTCGCGGTAGTAGATGCCGGTGTCGCTGACAACGATTTGGGAATCGCGGTCGACGACGACGCGACTCTTTTTCGCGGCGAGGAGATCGAGCGAGCGGCTGGTCGCGTCGAAGAACGCCGTGTCGCCCTTGTACCGCGTGATCGAGTAGCCGGACTTGCCGAGCAGGGCGCGCATCGTCGAATCCGGCTCGGGCCATTTCAGCTTGAGCGTGTCGGTCGTCGAGTCTTTCTTCATCGGCTGAACAGGCTGCCGCGTCCCGCCGGGCAGGCGCGGAATGATCTGCGCTCCCGCCGCCGCCACGCCCGCGAGGAGCAGAGTGGCCGCGAAAACAACGTACCGACGAATCACGCAGCGCCGCCCGATGGTTCGGCGTCCAGTTTCGCCAACCTGCGCTGCTTTCGTTTGTAGATGACGTACGCCGCCGCGACGCTCAGCTCATAGAGCATGTAGAGCGGGACCGAGAGCGCGATCGTCGTCCAGACGAGGTCTCCCGGCGTCAGGAACGCACCGATGATGACAATGAGGACGATCGCGTGCCGGCGGTATTTCGACAGGAACTGCGGCGTCACGATGCCAAGAGCCGCAAGCGCGAGCACAACGATCGGGAGCTCGAAGCTCACACCAAACGTCAGCACCATCGCGAAGACGAACCCGAAATACTCCTCGGCCGTGATGAGCGGCTGCATCGACGCCGTGCCGAAGTCGAGAAGCCAGGGCAACGCGAGCGGAATGACGACGATATACGCGAGCGCGGCGCCGGAGATGAATAGGACCAGCCCCGCGAACAGCACTCCAAGCCCGACACGTTTTTCATGCGGACGCAGCGCTGGCGCGAGGAAAATCCACGCTTGATACAGAATTACCGGTGCGGCGAGGACGATCCCGCACGTCATTGCCGTATTCAGCGTGATGCTGAATTTGTCGCTCGGGTGCGTGTAGAAAAGCGTGTGGCTCGGGACGAGATCGATGATCGGCTTCGCGAGGAGACCGACGAGATCGAAATGGAGCGTCACCCAAAAGCCGACGCCGACGCAGACGATCGCGGAGCCGAGTGAATAAATGATTCGCCAACGAAGTTCCTCGAGATGATCGAGGAACGGCATTTCTCCCGACTCTGACTTCGGTATAGGCATCCCAGCTCGGTTGTTCGGCGGTCTTACGGTGTCAGCAAACTCTTCGCGAGCAGGGCCTCGTCCGAGCGCGGATACTCCGCAATCAGCCGATTAAAGATCACACGAGCTTCCGCTTTCTTCCCCGCGTCCCAGAGAATTCTACCGCGGCGATACGTCGCGGTGGGGGCCTCGGGACTTTTCGGGTACTTGGTTACGACGAGCTGGTATACAGAGTCGGCCGCGGTAGTGTTCCCTTCGCCCTGATACGCGTCGCCGATCTTGAGGGTCGCCGTCGATGCCGCTTCGTAGTCCGGATAGGTGTTCAGCAGCATCTCGAATCCGGTGCGCGCCGTATGAAAGCTTCCCCGCTTCAACTGGTCGTTCGCGGTGTTGAACAGGATGGCAGGCCCCGGCGTTCCCGGAGGAACGCGGTGCGTCGTGTCGCCGGGGTTCGCCGGCGCGGCAGACGTGGGAGTCGAAGCCGCGGCAATTCCCTGCTCCCGCAGCGCCTCGATTTGACGACGCTGTTCCTGGACGTTCTGTGTGGTCTGGCCGAGCAGCGCCTGGAAAGTCACGAGCTGCTGATTCGTGGAGCTGAGCTCACCATTTACACTGGCCTGAAACGCGGCGAGCCGCACGGCGAGTGCGCGCAAAGAATCGTTCGTGCGCTCGATCGACGCCAACAACCGATCGATCTGCGCGCGACGCTCCGCGTCAGCGCGCAGAATCGAACTGTCACCTTGAGCTGACACCGCGCGCGAGGTGCGCGCCTCTGTTTGGAGCAGCGCGATGTCGCTCTTCGTCGCGAGACATCCCGTGGCGGCAATGAGGACAAGCGGCGCCGCGATGCTCCGTCGGCTCATGGTTTCTTCAAGTTGTTACCGCCTGCGGTGATCTCGAACTCCGCGCGGCGATTCTGTGCGTACGCGGCTTCGTCCGATCCCTGCGCGATCGGGCGCTCTTCACCGTAGCTGATCGTTTCGATGCGCGCATCAGCGATGCCGTGCTGCACGAGATACGCCTTGACGGCGGCAGCGCGGCGCTGACCCAGAGCGAGGTTGTATTCGTCCGAGCCGCGCTCGTCGGTGTGTCCAGAGATTCGAATCGTCACGCCGGAATTTGCCTGCAAAATCGGGATCTTCGCGTCGAGGATGGCCTTGTCGTCGGGGCGCAAATCTGCCTGATCGTAATCGAAGTGAACGGTTGCCGTCAGCGTCGTTCGAAGAGCCGCAGCGGCGCTCGCTGCGTCGCGGGCCATCGCTTCAGAGCGGGCGATGCTGTCCGCTCTGAGTCGAGCGAGCCGATCGGCCTCTCGGCGGCGCGCCTCTTGTTCTTGCGCCTGGCGAGCACTGTCGGCGTCGGGACCGCGAGTCGCGGGCGCTGCTGCCGGCTGCGGCGGAGGTGATTTGTGGCAAGCATCGAGAGCAGCGACGGACAACGCGGCGATCGTCATCACTGCGATCCGTGAAGTGCGTAACATGTCGAGTCTCCGGGGGTAGCGGGACGTGACTGCTTTTGAGGGAGAGGAAGCCTAAGGTGCTTGGTGGAGCGTACTTACTGTCCGCTGAGCCGCGTCGACCACGACGCTAGCTTGGAGCCTGCGGACTTCGTCAACTGACGAACTCGATTCGACTCCGTATCGAGTACCCACAACTGCCGAACGCCGGACCGCGTGGAAGTGAACACGAGGTGTCGCGCATCAGGCGCCCATGACGGCTGCTCGTTCTCGCCTTCGCTCGTCAGCATTTTTGGAGTGCCGCCGGCGACGCGAATGGTTCGAATCTGGAAGCGGTCGTTAACGCGCTCCTGGTAGGCGATGAGCCGCCCGTCGGGGGACCAGTCTGGGTCTGAACGGTAGTTTTTCTCGCTGAAGTCGTAGTCCGTCAACACTCTGACGTTAGATCCATCGGAGTCCATAATATATAGTTCTGGCGGCCCCGACCTACCCGTCATGAAGACTATTTGACGCCCGTCCGGGCTCAGGGTGGGCATGACGTTGGCGGTTCCGCGACCGGCGGTGAGTTGCTGGGGACTGCCGCCGGCGACTGGAATCGAATAGATGTCCGACCCGTGATCGCCTTCGCGCGCGTAGAAAACGGTCGACCCGTTTCCGCCAAAAACCGGCGTCAGGTACGTGTTATTTCTGGTGGGGCCGGCGAGCGGCCTCGTTCGTCCCGTGGCCAGATCCAATAGAAGGAGGCGCGACGAAACACCGAACGTCGTGTACGCGAGCGTCGACCCGTTCGGACTCCATGCCGGGCTCGCGCCGTCCGGCTCGGTTGGAACCGTAATCTCGGAAGCGCCGTCGCTATCGATGATTCGAATCGCCGGACCGCGCATGAACGCGATGCGAGTGGCAGCGATTCCTCGCTGACCCGTCATCCAGCGCTCGATCTCATCCGACACACGATGGACGCCGAGGCGCCAGTCGCGTCCGAGGCCAGCGGCCGGCAGCGCGAAGTCACCGATGTTCGCGATCTTCGCGTGACCGACGTCATGCAACACGACGTGTAAGCCGGTTCCGGCCGACGTGATCTGAACGACGGCGGTCGAATTCAGGCGCGCAAACAATGGATAGTTGAGCGTGCCGCCGGCGGCGGGGCGAAGTGCGTTGGGATCCGCGCTGTCGACGGCAATGACCGTGAAGCGATCACTGAAATCGAGGTCGCGCGAAATGATCGTGCGAACCGAGTCGCCGTACGCGCCGGCCACAGGCAGCACCGTGATGCCGATCTTGTCGCGCAGCGGATCGTACGCGCCGCTGATCATCACACCGCGAAACGTCGTGTCTTGCGCGAGCACGGATCTCGACGCGCCGGACGCAACGACTGCCGCGGCGAGCGGCAGCAAAGAACGCGAGCGTTTGATAAAGCGAATCATCGAAGCGCGGGTGTGAATCTGAAAACGACAGGAAGAATGTCTTCGCGAAAGCCAGCGGGAAGCGGACCAAACCGCTTCGCGTTGCCCGCTGCTTCGACTGCACCGAGCGCCTGCTGATCGAACGCATAATTGCCGGAGCCTTTGACCAACCTAATGCTGTTCGGATCGACAGTGCCGTCACGTCGAATCATGAAACCGACGTCGGCAGTGAGCGTCAACCGCGTTTGCTGAGTTTGGAATTGATGGATGACTTCGCGAACGACGTTTTGGAGGTACGCCGGATAGGGAAACTCCAGACCCTGCGTATTGAGCGGACTTTCGTCGGCTCCCTTCCCTCCGACCGCACCGCCGCCGGCCGTGGGCGCCGCTGTCTCCGTTTCCGGCGGAGGCGTCGTTGTCTTCGGCTGCGCGAGCGGCGTCGCTTTCTTCGGCGGCGCAATCGCCTTCGCCTTCACCCTCGGAGCAAGCTTCGTCTCAGGGGTCGACTTCGGAATTGGCGCCGGAGTCGGCGGAGGCGGAACGACCTGCGGTGGCTGAACGACACCGGCTGCGCGTGGTCCGGCCGGCGCAGCAAGCAGCTGAACGCGATAGAGCGGCGGCGTCGGGGCTTCGCGACCGGGCGCACCGAGAACGATGAACGCGACGACGAGCGCAGCATGAAACAGCACAGATGCCGCGATCCCCGTCGACAAGCGCGGATCACCGTGCGAAGCCGTCGCAGCTGCCACTCTACCGAATCTCCTCGGGCTCGGTGACGAGGCCGACGTTCGTGATGCCCGCGTTGTTCAAGATCGCGAGCAGTTGAACGACGATCCCATAGTTGACACCCTGATCCGCTCTCAGATACACGCCGTTCTTCGATCGGTTCATCGTCAGCGCTTTGGCCGTCGCGCGAAACTGGCTGATGGATTCGATCTTCAGGTTGTCGACGAAGATGGACCCGTCGCGGTGAACCGTGATCGCGAGCGCGTCCTTCGACTCCATCGGCTTCGACTCCGCCTTCGGGAGCGTGATATCCACGCCACCCTGCATCATCGGCGCGGTGATCATGAAGATCACCAGAAGCAGCAGCATCACGTCGATCAAGCTCACGACGTTGACGTCCGCATTCAATTCAAAACGATGACGGCGGCGGCGCCCCGCCATCAGATGCGTCCCTCGCGCACGAGCAGCGCGATGACCGCCGTGCTGAAATTCTCGAGGCGCGAGTCGTATCGGTTCAAGCGACTCGCGAAGATGTTATACCCGAACGTCGCGGGAATGGCGACTGTCAGCGCGGCCGCCGTCGCCATGAGCGCCTCACCAACGCCCGGCGCGACGGCCGAGAGATTGCCCGATCCCTTCGCCGCGATGCCAACAAATGCGTCGATGACGCCGAGCACCGTGCCAAGGAGCCCGATGAGCGGACTCACGGAGCCGATCGTCGCGAGCCATGGGAGAAAGCGACCGATCTTGTCGCGCTCATCCGATGCGTCGCTGTCGAGCAGCAAGTGGAGCGTCTCGATTTGCGATCCGCTGAGCGTCGCCACCGTCGGGGTGTTCGCCGTCGGCGTCGCGCGCTCACGCAACTGCTGATTCGCGACGCGCGCATCGGCGACAAAGCTGATCGCGCGTTGAAAGAGACGCGGCAGCGCTCCGGGCGGCGCCACCTTCGCCAGCGCGGCTGCCTCTTCGACACGCTCCGCGCGGTCGAAATCACGCGCGAACCGAGTGGCGTGGCTCGTCGCTCTCGCAAGCGAACGCCACACGCCGAACATGATCGACCAGCTCAAAAGCGACAGGAACGCGAGGATGACGAGAACGATCTGCGTCACCAAGGTCGCGTTCACCACCAGCTCCATCAGACTGGAAGGCACAGATCCGCGCGAGACTTGCAACAACAGTGGGACGAAGGGCACGATCGGAGTTTACGGGTGGTGAGTCGGACGCTTCGATCGCGTCGCGAACCGGTAGGTGTCCCCCAAACCCTGCTCGAGGGTGATGCGCGGCGCCCATCCAAGCACATCGCGCGCTTTATCGACGGACAAGCAGGAATCCTGCAACTCACCCGGACGTTTCGGCGAGAATTCGATCGGCGCGTCGACACCCGCCGCGGCGAGCAGCGACTTCGCGAGGTCTATCACAGACGTGGCCGAGCCGGTGCCGATGTTGAAAGCTCGGTCGTCCAGTCGCCTGATGGGCGGCAGCTTCGCCGTTGAGGCGCGAAATGCGCCTTCAGCCACGTCCGTCACGTGCACGTAGTCGCGCGTCTGCGTGCCGTCGCCAAAGATGGTGAGCGGTCGGCCTTCCATCAGGCGCCCGCAGAAAATCGCGACGACGCCCGCCTCGCCATGCGGATCCTGTCGCGGTCCGTACACGTTGCCGAAACGAATTACGACGGTGTCGAAGCCGTGAACGCGAGTGTAGTACGCCAGGTAGTGCTCGACGGCGAGCTTCGCGATCGCATACGGAGAATCCGGCTCCTTTGGCGTGACTTCGACCGTCGGAGGCACGGCAAGATCGCCGTAGATCGCGCCGCCGGTCGACGAAAAGACGACGCGTGTCTTGGAACCGCGCCCGCTCGCCCGCAGCGCTTCGAGCACGTTCAGCGCGCCGAGAATATTGACGCTCGCGTCGAACATCGGATCGTTCACGCTTTTTCGAACATCGATCTGCGCGGCGAGATGTACGATCACATCGAACTTTCCCTCCGCAATCACGCGCGCCGCTTCCGGCGAGCGAATGTCGACTTCGTGGAGCGTCGCGGCCGCTGGGAGGTTCTCTCGTTTTCCCGACGAGAAGTCGTCGATGACGTCAACGGACCATGCGTTCGCCAGGAACACGTCCGACACGTGCGAGCCGATAAAGCCCGCGCCGCCGGTGACGAGAACACGATTGCTCATTCCTCTCCTCTCCGGGCCGCGTGCGGGTCGTTGACAGGTTCCGTCGTCTGCTCGAGACCGAAGAGGTAGCGGGCCGTATCGACCACGCCGAGTCCTCGGCCGTTGGCGGCGGCGGCACGCAAGCGAACAGAAGGTTCGTGTAAGAATTTGTTCATGAGCTTCCTTGAAAGGTCCTCGACCATGGCCCGCTCGGCGGGCGACAGGTGCTGCAACCGGCGAAGTGTCTCTGCGAGCTCGCGCTCGCGAACGGTCTCCATGTGCGCGCGCATCTCCGCGAGCACCGGTACCGCGGCAAGCGCGGCCACCCAATCCCAGAACCGGCGAACTTCACCGGAGATCAGCTGTTCGGCGGTCGGCAGCTCGCCTCGACGACGTTCCAGATTTGCGGAAACCACGGCCTGCAGGTCGTCGAGGTTGTACAAAAACACGTTCTCGAGATTGCCGACAGACGGATCGACGTCTCGGGGGAGCGCAATGTCGAGGATGCACAGAGGCCGGTCGCCACGCGCGCCCAACGCGGGACGAACATGCTCGACGAACACCACAGCGTGCGGCGCCGACGTCGAACACACTAACACATCCACTTGCGAGAGCGCAGCCCAACACTCGTCGTAGTGCATTGCGACTCCGCCGTGCCGCTCGGCGACTTCGGCGGCGCGCTCAAAAGTGCGATTCGCGACGATGGAAGTGCGGACGCCTTGATCGGCAAGGCACTCGAGAGCGAGTTCCGCCATCTCACCCGCGCCAAGCACCATCGCCCGCTTGCCGCTCAATGATCCGAAGATCTGCTTCGCGAGTTGAACGGCCGCCGAGCTGACCGATGCTGCGCCACGAGAGACCGACGTCTCGTTGCGCACGCGGCCCGCCACGGACAGCGCCGTCTGAAAGAGACGGTTGAGCACAGGCCCGGAGTGCGCGCGACACTGCTCCCACGCGTCGCGAACCTGCCCGTGAATCTGCGCTTCGCCGAGCACCATCGAATCGAGACCGCTCGCCACGCGGAAAAGATGCGCGGCTGTTTCTTTGTCGCGACGAATGTAGCCGTACTGTGACGCGTCTTCGCCGAGTCGGTTCGAGAAAGCGCCCCACGCAACGGCGGTCGAGTCTTCGTCACCTTCGACGAGATAGAGCTCCGTGCGGTTGCAGGTCGACAGCAGGACGGCCTCGCGCGCGTCGCACTGCTCCGCGATCGCCGTCAATGCCGACTTGATCTCGTTGGCTCGATACGCGAGACGTTCTCGAACGTCGAGCGAAGCGCCGCGATGGTTGACCCCGATGACGGTCAGCGCCATTCTGCCACCGCCTCGTCGAAGCGCCCGGACTCGACGCGCCGGCAAAACTCGTCGTCCACCAGCGCCGAGCTCGCCGAGGACCAGCGATCGCGTCGATCGCCATCGATCAGCGACCGGCGAAGCAATGAGAGTTCTTTAACGGCCGACGCATACCGGTCGTCAAGCTTGTGGGCCAGGTCATCGCGGATGCGTGCGGCCGCGGTCGGAACGCCGCCCGCGGTGACGGCGACAACGACGTCTCCCGCTCGATGGACTGCCGGCGTGACGCAGTTGCCCGCACTCGGAGCGCTCACGACGTTCACGAAACGGCCCAAGGCCTTCGCATCGGCCGCAACCCGGGCGTTGACGGCGTCGTCGTTGGTCGCCGCGATCACGAGCTGCGCGTCGCCGATTTGGTCTTTCGAGTAGAGGGCAGTCACCAATTCGACGGTCGAATCCCCGCGGAGCAATTCGAGTTCCGGCGCGATCGACGGCGCAACCACTCGTATCCGAGCTCCGGCCGCGATGAGCGACGATGCTTTTCTTGCCGCTACGGTGCCGCCGCCGATGATCACCGCCGTGAGAGCGGACCCCTCGAGCATCAACGGATAGAGGCTCACAGGAATTGCCCTCGCGCCGGGCTCGCCACGCGGAACGCGACGTAGAGCACGAGCACGGCGATGAACGCAACGCTCGCGAATTTCGCAGCACGTTGTGCCTGCCATCCGCGCGAGAGGCGTGCGAATGCGAGCCAGGTCGCCGCCGCCCATGCTCCCCCGCCCCACACGAGCTGTGGGAGATTGAGCTCGCGGTAGGCCAATGAGTACGACGACGCCAATACGACGCCGAGCGTGAGACCCAGCCACCCGGCGATCGCGGCGAGATGGTTCACGCGATCGAGCGTCGCAAGCGGCGGGAAAAATCGAAAGATCGTCCCGAACCGCCGCGATTTGAGCTCGCGTCGCTGCACGAGGTACATCGCCCCAGCTGCCGCGGCAGTCGCGAACGCCGCGATGCCGATGAAGCTCAGCGCGATGTGCGAAAGGAGCCAGAGGCCCCGAACCCCGTCGGCACTTCTGCCCGGGGTGAGTCCAATGATGTTCGCGCACGCAGTGGAAATTGCGGCCAACGGAGCCGCGATCAGCGTCATGCTCACGTCACGGGCAAGAAGCTCGACGACGAGCAGCGTGATGGCGAGCACGAGCCCGGCGAACGAGAGCGCCGGACCCAATCCAGTCAGCGGCGCCGCACTGGACCGAAGGGCGAACGCCACGAGCGCTGCGATGTGCACCAGAACGCCGGCGGCCAGCACCGCGATCACGCCGCGCGTCGGAGCCTTCACGGGGCGCGCAAAAGGCACCGCGGCAAGTGCCGCGGCGCCAAGGTAGCAAGAGATGGCGATGAAGTGGGCGATCGCGATCATGGCGGTCGCCCAAATCTACATCGGCGCAGAGCTTAGGGCATCTTCGCGGCGACGCGCGCCGACGTGCCTTCTTGAATCTTCGGTTGCTCCTGGCCGGTAACGATCGCCGTCGCGCCGAACTGCGTGACGCGGAGCACCTGCGCTTTGCCGATCGAGACTTCCGGCAGCCAGAGATCGCGGCCGTCCGCGGGCTTTTCGCGCGGCTTGTAGAGCTCGATCTGGTCGCCTGGCTTGACACCGTCGCGGTTCGAGATGTCGAGCACGAGATAATCCTGCATGCTCGCGATGACCGGTTCGCCGTAGACCCAACGAACCTTGCCCGACTTGCCGTCGGACACTGTTGCCGGTCTTCCGACAGCGACGGCGGCGGTCGTGTCATACGGAATCAACCGCTGTCCTTGATCGACGCTGCCGAACATGGCGATCACGCGTCCAACTGCGGCTTCACCGGGATTCGCGGATTTCGCGACCTCGACGAGACCGGTCGGGATGATGATCTGACCAAAATCCTCGATGAGCGGACCCATTCGATACGACAGGTACACTTGCCGGCCCATCGCACCACCGCTCGGCGGTGCGATCATGACCCGGTCGTACAGATTCAAATGCGACTGGTCGTGGCTCGCGACGCCCGGGATATCGACGGCCTGGATGATGTAGCCAGAGCCGGTCGGACCCTTACGCTCGTCGACCCACGGAGCAGCCGCGTATTCGCCGACGCGCACCGACGACTTCGGCGTTTGTACAAGCGGTTGCGGAGGGGCCGGCGGCGCAGTCACGACTGGTGTCGCGACCTTCGCCGGCGCGCTCGGCGCCGCTTCGGGTGGGGCGACAGCGACAACCTTGGCGTGCGCACCGGGGAGCTTCAAAACTTCGCCGGGATAGATCCAGTGGGGATCTTCGATGACGTCTGTGTTCAGGCGATAGATCTCGGGCCACAGGAAGGAGTCGCCGAGGTATGTCTTGGCGATATCCCATAGCGTGTCGCGCCGTTTGACCGAGTGCGTCGCGGGCAGCGGATTGCCCGGCTCCTGCGCGGTGAGCGTCAGAGGAGAAGCCGCCGCGAACGAAAGCGCAGCGATGGCGGTGACGCGAATGGACGTCACGCGTGGCAGACCGCGAACAGCCCGCACGAGCATAAATCGACTCCGGCGAGTTTGTTTGAGAATGCTGTAAAGCGGACGGCGAACGTCGCCGACCTCAGCTAGGTGACGAGCACGAGGAGCGGATGGAAACGATTTTGTGTTCCAGCAAAGAAACTTTGCGAATCGAGGCTGGGGAGCGACTCTCCGTCCCGCGTTCGTGCGCCCGGCGGGAGGTTCGGGTGGTGGTTTCGGGTTGAGCACTGCGAATACAGCGGCGCAATGCCGGCGCATTGGAGCGATCCGTCGGCGCGGCGCGCCTCAAGATAACGCTCATGAGCAATATCTAAACAAACAATCCGAAACCAACCACCGCGAGCTCCGCTGGATCAAAACGGCAGATCGTCGTCTTCGTCGGCGAGGGCGTTCGGGAAATCCTCGAAGTCATCGCCGCCGCCGGCCGGCGCCTTCGTCCGCGGGGCGGCCGCCGCGGCGCGCCGCGGAGCGCTCTCACCATCGAACTCACCGCCGCCCTTTCCGCCGCCGAGCATGATGAGCTCACGGACGTTGATCTCGGTGCTGTAGCGGGTTTGGCCGTCCTTGTCCTGCCACTGACGGTACTCGATGCGTCCTTCGACGTAGAGCTTGTCGCCCTTCTTCACGTAACGCTCGACGATGTCGGCCAGCTGCGAGCTCTTCGTGTTCCACACGACGCAGCGATGCCACTCCGTCTTTTCCTGCTTGGAACCGCCCGCGTCGTTCCACGAACGGCTCGTCGCGAGCGAGAAGGTTGCTACCCGGTTGCCGCCCGTCGTCGACCGCACTTCCGGATCATTTCCGAGGTTGCCGATCAGGGTGACCTTGTTCAGGCTACGGCTCACTTGTTCCTCCTGGCGAAATTGGTTTCTTCGCCAACCACGATAGAGTCCTGGCGGAATGGATGCGTCACCAAAATCGCGCGCGCATCAGCGTTGTTCCGCCGACGATCCTGCCACTTCACACATCCTGCGTCATCGTGCGCCGTAACACGATTGCGTCCTCCACTGGGCGACGATAGTACCGGCGCCGCCGTCCAACCTCCTCGAATCCGCTCGAACGATACAAGCGTCGCGCGCGGTCGTTCGAATCACGCACCTCGAGGTACACCGCTGCCGCGCCGCGCGACGACGCAGCATCGAGGGCCGAGCCGAGAAGCGCGCGCCCTACTCCACTGCCCCAGGCAGACGGCGAGACGGCGATGTTTGCGATCTCGCCTTCATCCGCCGCGAACCAGGCCACAACATAACCTGCGACATCGCCGCCGCCACGTCTGGCGCAGGCGAAAAACACCGCCGGATGCGCAAGCGCTTCGTGGAAGGCGTTTTCGGACCACGGATCGCTGAACGCGACTTTTTCGATCGCGACGATTGCGTCGACGTCGTCGACAGTCGCGGGACGCACCTCGATCGTCATCCCGCCGGCAGCGGCCGTCCGTGCGCCGTCTCCCACTTCACCTGTGCTTCGGCGAGACGGCCATAGGCCGGTTCCCAGGACGCGAGATCCACCGGCCCACTCGCGGAGACCATCGCTTCGAGCGACTCGACGGCTCGCGCCCGCGGATTTGCGACGATCGAACACAGCTCGCGACTTGGGCCGATAGTCGTCGCATTGAAGTCGTTGGCTAGCGTTTCGACATCGCTCGCGGGTACGATCCGCGCGGGTTCGAGCTCCGCCACGCTCCGATCGCCGGCGACCTCATAGAGCCCGACGTACGCCTCGCCGCGCAGCGCGTCGACCACCGCGAGGTATCTCCCCGACGGTGGCTTCGCGCCGGCGACAATCAACGCCATCGAATGGACAGCGAACAGTGGCGCGCCAATTCCACACGCGATTCCTTTGCTGATCGCACCGGCGATTCGAAGACTGGTGAAGCTCCCCGGACCTGCGCCACAGATGACGCGCCGGATTGCGTCGACTTCAACGTTCGCCGACCGAAGGACCTCTGCAACGGCTGGCATGAGACGCTCATGCTCGGCGCCCTTCATCGCGACACTTGCGTCGGCGAGGACGCGAGCGCCGTCGAGAATCGCGACGTCGCCGACGTAGGTCGAGGCGTCGATCGCGAGCGCGATCAATCGACACCGCCGCCGGCGTAGAGTAGACGCCGCGACGGATCGTCCGGGAGATGCTGGAGGCTTACCGGCACGTGATCACGGGGAACGCGACTGCCCGCGCGCTCAGGCCACTCGATGAGAATCAGCGCCTCGTCAGCCATGGTGTCATCCCAGCCGATGTTCGTCAGCTCTTCCGGGTCGCGAAGGCGATAGAGGTCGAGATGAAAAACAGCGGATCGTGGCGACGCATACTGATGCATCAGTGCGAACGTTGGGCTCGTGACGTCTTCGGTGACGCCGTACCCGCGACAGATCGACTGCACCAGCGTGGTCTTGCCGGCACCGAGATCGCCGGCGATCGTGACGACGATCGGCGCCGTCGCGACGCGCCCAAAGCGCCAGCCCCATTCACGGAGCTCGTCTTCGGTCAGCGCGAGCTTGCCGTGGCTCGCGAGCGGCGGAACGATCGAATCGTGCATTACTGCGCCGCGCCGACTTTCGTTTTGCCTTTCGAGTCGCGCCGAGCGCGCAGCTCGAACAGCTGGTCGCGTAGCTGGGCGGCGAGCTCGAAGTCCATTGCGGTGGCCGCCTCCTTCATCTGGTGCTCGAGCATTTTCTCGAGCGACTCGGTCTCCATCACCGCGTAGCCGCGCGCCGGCTCGGCAACCTTCTTCTCTTCACGCTCGGTGCGGGCGTCGGCGACGCGGGTGCTGAAGCGGACTTGGTCGACGCTCTTGCTGACCGATTTTGGAACGATCCCGTGGTCCGCGTTGAACTTGATCTGCATTTCTCGCCGGCGACCCGTCTCCTCGATGCAGCGTTGCATCGAGCCGGTGATTCGGTCGGCGTAGAAGATCGCGCGGCCATGCACGTGTCGCGCGGCGCGACCAACGGTCTGAATCAACGAGCGATCGCTGCGCAGGAATCCTTCCTGGTCGGCGTCGAGAATCGCGACGAGCGACACCTCGGGCAGATCGAGGCCTTCGCGAAGAAGGTTGATTCCGACGAGCACGTCGAATTCGCCGAGTCGAAGGCCGCGAATGATCTCCATGCGTTCGATGGCGTCGATGTCCGAGTGCATGTAGCGCACGCGAACGCCGACCTGCTGGAGATAGTCGGTGAGGTCTTCCGCCATCCGCTTCGTCAGCGTCGTGACGAGCACGCGCTCGCCTTTTCGCTCGCGAATGCGAATCTCGTTGAGCAAATCATCAACTTGGCCGCGAACGGAACGGATCTCGATTTCTGGATCGATGAGTCCCGTCGGACGAATGATCTGTTCGACGACGACGCCTTCGGAGAGGCGAAGCTCGAGCTCCGAAGGGGTTGCCGACACGAACACCGCGCGCGGCGTCAACGACAAGAACTCGTCGAACATCAACGGACGGTTGTCGAGCGCACTTGGAAGGCGGAAGCCGTATTCGACGAGCGTCAGCTTTCGCGCCCGGTCGCCGTTGAACATTCCGCCGATCTGCGGGAGCGTGACGTGCGACTCGTCGACGACGACGAGAAAGTCCTCCGGGAAATAATCGAAGAGGCACGCGGGCCGCTCGCCCGCCGCGCGGCCGGCGAGATGCCGCGAGTAGTTCTCGATGCCCGCGCATGTTCCGATCTCGAGCATCATCTCGACGTCGAAGTTCGTGCGCGACTCGAGCCGCTGCGCCTCGAGCAGCTTGCCGGCGGTTCGCAATTCGGTGAGGCGATCCGCGAGCTCGGCACGAATGAGCTTCACGGCGCGCTCGAGGGTCGGGCGCTGCGTCACGAAATGCTTCGCCGGATAGATGGCCGCGCGCTCGAGATTCGCGATCGTCTCGCCCGTCAAAACATTGATCTTCGAGATGCGCTCGATCTCGTTCCCCCACATCTCGACGCGAACGCCTTGCTCTTCGTACGCCGGGAAGATCTCGACGGTATCGCCGCGAACGCGGAACGTGCCTCGCTCGAAGGAGACGTCGTTCCGCCCATACTGGATGCGAACGAGCGCCCGGAGAATGTCGTCGCGTTCTATCTTCTCGCCGTGCGAGAGCGTCACCATCTGCTCTCTATATGAAACCGGGTCCCCGAGGCCATAGATTGCCGACACCGTGGCGACGATGACGACGTCTTCGCGTTCCATGAGACTCGACGTCGCGCGAAGGCGAAGCCGATCGATGTCCTCGTTGATCGACGCGTCTTTTTCGATGTACGTGTCGGTGGTCGGGACGTAGGCTTCGGGTTGATAGTAGTCGTAGTACGAGATGAAGTACTCGACGGCGTTGTGCGGAAAGAAGCTCTTCAGCTCTCCATAGAGCTGAGCAGCGAGCGTTTTGTTATGTGAGAGGACGAGGGTTGGCCGGCGATGCTGTTTGATGACGTTCGCCATCGTCATCGTTTTTCCGGAGCCGGTGACGCCCAGCAATGTTTGGAAGCGATCGCCGCGTGCGAGTCCGGCGGAAAGCTCGGCAATGGCTTTCGGCTGATCGCCGGCCGGCTCGAAGGGCGCTTGGAGGTCGAATTCGGCGCGCGACATGGACGAAAATATAACACCGATCTCGGGATTTGTTCGGGTGCACGACAGCTTCGAGCACTGAGATCGCACCCTTTACCGAACCAGAATGAGCTCGGTCGCCGCACCGGTCGCAGACGAAAAAACCGAGGAACCGATCTATATAAGGGCGAATCGCTACGCGGCCTACGGGTGGGCGGCGCTTTTCGTCCTATTCTGCGTGTACGGGCTCTGCGTCGGAATCGAGACCGCGTACCACTTCTTGGGCCCCGCGATCGACGGTCCGTTCCAGCTCTACAACGCACTTCGCCGAATTCGGGCCGGTCAGACCGGCGGCATCGACTTCCAATTCTTTCACGGTCTCGGGATCCCGTTCCTCCATTACATCCCATACCGACTGCTCGGCGGAACCTTCGTTGCGTCAGAGCTGACCCGAGAGCTCGTTTCGGCATTTCTCTACCCGATCACCGTGATCGTCTTCCTGAAGTTCTTTGTTCGGGACTGGACGAGAACGCTCGCGTGGTCGGCGATAGTGATGGCCATGTCCTTCAACCTCCGGCTCGCGTCGGTGCTTGTCGCGGTCAACAGCCTGCTGGGGGTCCGCTCGACGCTGCCGGTGATGATCCCGATCCTTCTGTGCCTTCCGATCCGTCGAGCCGGTCGGACTGTGCTAGTTGGAGTTGCCGTCGGACTTGCCCTGCTCTTCGGCAGCGAACAGGGACTCGCGACGATCGCGGCCCTCGGACTCGCGACAATTGTCGTGGCCGCCCGAAGCGTCGCGTGGAAGGAGTACGTCGTCGACAGTGTCGCTGCAATCGCGATCGGCATCGCAACGCTGGTCTTCTGCCTCGCACTGATCGGCGGCGTATCCGGCATGCGCGGAGCGCTCGTCTACAACTTCAAGCTCGTCCCGATGGATCAGTATTGGTATTTCGGGACGCCGCCAAACACGTTTCTGTCGACATGGTCCGCCGTCCCGCGAATCATGCTCAGGAACCTCCGCACGCCGATCTCGCTGATCGTCGGCGCAGTGACGGTGGGCGCTTACACGCGGCGGTTGTGGCGAGACGCGAACTCTGAGAATGCTCGTGAGCGTTTCGCCTTCTGTGTTTTTGCGCTCTACGGGCTTATCTCCTGCGCCTCGCTCCTCGGGTCGTATGCGCTGGCCTACCTGCAACCGCTCTTGCGCAGTTTGCTGTTGATCTTCGCGGTCGCACTCGACCGAAAGCTCACGAGCCTCGACCTCGAGCAAGGGCGATCGTTGTTTCTCGGAATCGGGCGGTCGGCGTCCGTCGTTGCCGGCGCGGCGTTGACGTTCATGTTCCTGTTCGTTCCGGGGGCGCTCGACACGATCACAACGACGATCCCGCACGTGATCCGCGATCATGTGTTCGGATCTGAAGGCCCGGGCTACTCCGGCATGTGGCCCGAAACGCTGAAGTCCGGCCAAGCCATCATCGATTCGCGGCGAGATTCAGCCGGAAAGCCGCCGACGTTGTGGTCGACATATGCGGGACTCCTCGAAGCGAGGAACGGGATTTTTCATCCGACCGTCGACTACGTGATCCACGCGCTGGGACCGGCGAATCGCGCCAAGTATACGGAGGATTTTCACCGAATCGCGCCGCGCCTCGCGCAAACCGTGCGTCCATCGTACACGCCGTACGAAGAATGGATCGAGGACACGAGCTGGGATTTCTACGTCGAGCTACTCCGCAATTACGAGATGATCGGGAGCACGCCGTGGTCGTTCTTCTGGGAACGCACGAGCGCGACTGCACCTGCGCCATCACAAGTCTGGTCCGGATCCGTGGCCGCGGGCGCCGACAGCCTGCAACTCCCCGTCATTCCGACCGCGGGCGATGGATCCGGTCTCGTCCTGTTGCAGGCGGAGATCGACTACAGCATCCGAAATCCGCTTCACAGCCTTCCGGTCATTGGTTCACTGCCGCGGTATTTCATCAGCTCGACTGAAGCGATCCAGCGAATTCCCGTCACGATTGATCCGTACACGACGACGACGCGGTTTCCGCTCATCGCGCTTCGAGGGAAAGCGCCAGTGCTTCGCTGGTACACGCAGTCACTGCTACCGGGAGCGGCAATCCACGTCTCTGCGGTCCGGCTGTCGGTCGTACAGACTTCGCCAAGGAATCAACCCTGGGTCACCGAGTTGGTGAACGCGGCCGCCCGATAGTCGGCGCGAAATCAGCTGCTATTCGCTGACGAGCTTCTCTCGTCGGGCGACGTCCGTCACGCCTTTCACGCGGCGCGTCGCGCGAATGATCTTCTCGAGGTGATTGAGATTTTCGACCTCGACGAGCATCGACCCGATCGTTCGACCGTCCGTGCTCCGCAGATCCATGCTCTTGATGTCAGTGCCGGTCGAGCTGACGGCTTGCGCGACGTCCGCGTAGAGGCCGCGACGATCGTTGCCCTCGAGGGCGAGACGCACGACAAATCGCTCGCCCTGTGCCTCCTGCCAGTCGATCTCGAGTCTCCGCTCCGGCTCGTGCGCGAGAATCAGCAGGTTCGGACAGTCCGCGCGGTGAATGCTCACACCGCGACCGCGCGTCACGTACCCGACCACCGGATCGCCCGGGACCGGCTGACAACATTGGGCGTAGCGCACCATGAGGCCATCGACGCCCTGAATGCGAATGCCCTTCGATCCGCGAACGCGGTCGACGAAGCGCTCGAACACGTTCGGCTTCGGCGGCTCGGTCTCCGCGATATCCGGATAGAGGTGCTTGATCGCCAGCGAGACATTGACGTCGCCCTGGCCGATCGACGCGAGGAGCTGCGTCGTGTCGAGGAGGCTGAGGGCGTTCGCGGCGTGTTCGAGTTGGTCGTCGGTGGGTTTCGTGAGCCGCCGGCGCTTCACCTCTCGGTCCAACATTTCCTGCCCGATCTTTTCCGCGGAGCTCTGCGCCTCGCGCCGCAGCACCTGCCGGATCTTGTGTCGCGCGCGTCCGGTCCGAACATGGGCCAGCCAGTCACGCGTCGGCCTCGCGGTGGTCGCCGTGATGATCTCGACCGTCTCTGAATTGCGCAGCGGCCGAGAGAGCGGCGCGATGCGTCCGTTGACCCGTGCGCCACTGCAATGCAGACCAACCTCCGTGTGGACCGCGAACGCGAAATCGATCGGCGTCGCGCCCTTCGGCAGCTGGATGACGTCCCCCGTCGGCGTGAAGACGAAGATTTCGTCCTGGTACAAGTCGAGTTTCAAGAACTCTAAAAACTCGTCGGGCGTCTTCGCGTCCATCTGCAGCTCGATCACCTGCCGGAACCACGACAGATGCCGATCGAGCTCGTCGCTCTTCGCGTCTTCCTTGTAGCGCCAGTGCGCCGCGATGCCGAAGTCCGCCGTGCGATGCATCTCGCGGGTGCGGATCTGCACCTCGTACAGCTGCTTGCCCGGGCCGAAGACCGTCGTGTGCAGCGACTGATAGCCGTTCGACTTCGGCTGCGCGATGTAATCCTTGATGCGCTCCTGCACCGGCGTCCACCCGTCGTGAATGACGCCGAGCGCGTGGTAGCAGTCCGGAACGGTGTTCACGAGGACGCGGATCGCGAGCAGATCGTAGATCTCCTCGTACGGCTTCTCGCGCTGCTTCATCTTTTTGTAGATCGACCAGAGATGCTTCGGACGCCCGGTGACGTCGACGTCCTTGATGCCAGCGTCGGTCAACCGCTGCACGAGCGGATCCGCGAGCTGGCGCACCAGCGCCTCGCGCTCGACGCGCTTCTGCGCAACCTGCTTCGCCAGCGCTTTATACTCTTCTGTTTCGAGATGTTTGAAAGCCAGGTCTTCCAGCTCCCAGCGGAGCTTCGCCATACCGAACCGGTGCGCGAGCGGCGCGTACAAATCCCGTGTTTCCTGCGCGATGCGCCGCCGCTTTTCCGGCGGCAGCCAATCGAGCGTCCGCATGTTGTGCAGTCGGTCGGCCAGCTTCACGATGATGACGCGCGCGTCCTTGGCGATCGACAGCAGCAGCTTGCGATAGCTCTCGACCTGCCGTTCTTGCGTCGACCCGCCTGTCGGCAGCTTCGCGATCTTCGTGAGGCCGTCGACGATCGCCGCGATCTCTTTGCCGAACGCGCCCTCGACGTCCGACAGCGTCAGCTCGGTGTCTTCGATGACGTCGTGCAGCAGACCGCTCGCGACCGTCGTCGAGTCGAGGAGGAGGTCCGCAAGAATCTTCGCGACCTCCACGGAGTGTGTGATGTACGGCTCGCCCGAGTTGCGCCGCTGTCCGCGATGCGCCGCCTCGCCGAATTGATAGGCGCGCAGCAACAGGTCGCGGTCGAGCTTGTCGTGAAGAGGAAGCTCGTCCTCGCGCCACCCTGGGATCAGCTCACGCACCGCAGTTGCCGTCACAACAGTCCCGCCTCCGCAAAGCTCGTGTATCGTCCGCGTCCAATGATCACATGGTCGTGCACTGGAATATCGAGCAAACGCCCTGCCGCGACGAGTTGTTCGGTCACCGTCCGATCGTCGGCCGAGGGCGACGGATCCCCGCTCGGATGATTGTGCACCAAAATCAACGCCGCCGCCCGCTCAGCGATGGCCTCTCGGAAGACCTCGCGCGGATGCACGAGCGACGAATTGAGAATGCCGCGGGTAATCGTGATGTCCCGCTCCAGCCGATGCTGCGCGTCGAGCACCGCTACATGGAACTCCTCGACCGGAAGATCCTCCATTCGCGGAGCGAAGTACTCGGCGACATCGCGCGGCGTTCGGACCGGACTGCCTTCCTGCCGCCCTTCCCCGACCATTCGACGCCCCAGCTCCAACGACGCGTGGATGGTGGCCGCCCGAGCTATTCCTACGCCCGACACCGCGGTTAGTGCCGCAACAGGTTGGCGGGCGATCCATCGCAGCGCCCCACCAGCCTCGGTGAGGATCGACTGGCCCAGGTGTAGCGCCGAGCGACCGTTCCGGCCCGACCCAAGCAAGATGGCCAGCAGCTCGGCCGTGCTGAGTGCCGAGGCACCGAGATCCACCAGCCGCTCGCGCGGTCGATCAGACCTCGGCAACTCTCGAATAGTTAACGATGACGACGAAACCTCACCAGGCATCCGCTCGCTCCGCAATGAGAGAAACGAAGGTGGCACATGCCCAAGATTTTCATGCACCGATTCATTGCGTGACGCATCGCAAGCCCGAGAGTGGACAGCGAGGAAACTTTTCGTGTCAGTCGCTAACAGGGTCTCCGCCCTTTCTGTATTATGCGGTCGTTCTTCTGCCCGCGACGCCTCTCTCCGATGACTGACGCCGTTTCGCTTTCTGTCGTTCTCGCGACCATCGAACCGTGGCCTGATCTGGCCAACTGCCTCGCCGTCCTCGAGCCGCAGGTCGCCGCCGTCGGCGGGGAGATCATCGTCGGTGACGGACATGGCGAAGCCCTCGACCCGCGGATCGTCGCGAAGTCCAACCGCATCCGATGGATTCAAAGTCCGGGCGCGTCAGTGTTCGAGCTTCGCGCCCGCGGGGTGGAATCGGCGCGCGGCGAGATCGTTGCGCTCACGGAAGACCATTGCGTCGTCGGCCCCGATTGGTGCGAGCAGCTGCTCACGGCATTCAAGGAGCACCCGGAAGCGATGGCGGTGACCGGTCCGGTCCTCAACGGCTCGACCGAGAAGCTCATCGACTGGGCGAACTTTCTTCACACGTTCGGCAGCTACTTTCCCCCGGTCAACCGGTCGCAAACCGATCGCTGCCCGCCAGCGGCGAACGTATCCTACCGACGCACCGCGTTGGACGATGGACCTTTGGCGCCCGGCTGGATCGAGCTGGAGCTCGCTCCTCGGCTCTTTCACCAAGGCTTGTTCTACGTGCACGACAAGGCCGCCGTGACTCACGTTCAATCACACGGCTTCTGGCACACGCTTCTGTCGCACTTCGATAATGGTCGCAGCACGACTGGACTGAAGTCGGGCGTTTCGCTATCCAGTCGACAACTTCCGTGGACGCAGTACGAGGGCGCGATGCGTTCGCTGGGCGGCGACCCGCGCGTGACGCCCGCGCTTCGCGATGCACGACCGCTCATGCTGCTCCTGTCGTGCTGTCACGCGGTGGGGGAGGTCGTCGGCATCCTGACCGGTCCGGGCGACAGCCCCGCGCGTCTCCGCTAACGCCCTTCGTGCAGCATCATCCACGCGGAGCGCGCCCGCTCCGCATCGTGCATGTGACGCCAGCGTACGCGCCGCTGGTCGGCGGCTGCGAGCGTCTTCTGCAGTCGGTTTCCGATCGTCTCGTCGAACGCGGGCACGACGTCACGGTCATCACGTTCGACTGCGCGACGATGCTCGATTTCACGTCGCCCAACGGGGCCGGACTTCCACGCGATGAGCGCGTGAACGGCGTCCGCGTGATTCGAGTCAATCCGTTCGGCGGTCAGCTGAATCGCCTCCACCAGTGGTGGCTGAAGCAGCCCGGTGGATGGCGCAGCTCGACTTGGCTCATGGGCGACGATCTGTGGCCGCTCGAGCTCCCGGCCGGCATCGGCCTGATGCGACCGCTCGCGCGCGTCCCCGCAGATGTCGTCACATCAGTAAACTGGTATTTCGGCGCGGCCTTCTGGGTGTGTCGTCCGCGATATCTGCGCCGAACGCCGCGCGTCGCGATCCCGGTGCTTCACATCGAGCGACAGTGGGCGCACAACCCGCTCCTGCCGCGCTTGTTCTCGGAATGCGAAGGCGTCATCGTGATGACCGACGCCGAGCGCGACTTCATCGCGGAGCGCGGCGGCCGCGAGATCGCGGTCGGCGGCTGCGGTGTTGATCCCAGTCGGTTCGAACGGCGCGACGGGTCCGCGATTCGGCGTCGCCACAACCTCGGCGACCGACCCGTTGTCGGCTTTGTCGGCCGCCAAGATCTCTTGAAAGGCGTTCCGACGTTGATCGAAGCCATGCAGACGGTCTGGCAGCATTCACCCGACGCGGTGCTGCTGATGGCGGGCCAAAGCGCGCACCGCGACAAGGCGGTCAACGATGCGATCGCGGCGCTGTCGTCCGAGAACCGCGAGAAGGTGGTTCTGCTCGACGATTTCGCGGACTCCGACCTTCCGTCGATTCTGGACGCGTGCGATTTGCTCGCGCTGCCTTCGGTCGAAGAATCATTCGGCCTCGTGATGATCGAGGCGTGGGCCTGTGGAAAGCCGGTCATTGGCGCGGACATCGCGTCGACGCGCTGCATCATCGATCCCGGCGTCGACGGTCTTACCGTGACCCCGTTCGACGCGTCGGATGTTGCCTGCAAGCTCCTCGAACTGATCAACGATCCCGCAAAGCGAGCCTGCTTCGGAGAGCGAGGCAGACAGAAAGTTCTATCGCGCTACACGTGGGATCGGGTCACCGACGCGTGGGAAGCTGCGTTCCAACGTGCCGCTGCGCTTTCTCGCCCGAGTGCATAGACTCAGCCAACCCCGCTGAGCTCCATCATGACAATCCATCGTTCTGCCCTGCTCGCGAGTCTCGTGCTCGCGACTCCCGCGCTGCGCTCGCCGGCGCCCGGTCATTCGAGCCGAGTCGACACGGTTTCCGACTCGTTGAGAATTTTCTATATCGGGCGGCCAGCCGGTTGGGAGCACTATGCGCTCAAGTCCGCCGACGGTGGGATGGCGCTGACGTCCGACTACGACTACGTGGACCGCGGCCGGCGCAACCATGTTCAGCTCGCGATGAGCGTCGCGTCCGACTACGCGCTCAAGTCGTTCGAGATCGCACGCCTGACCGACACGAGCCGAACCGTGATGACCTCGGTGCGCTTCGACAACGGCACCGCGAGCGTCGTTCGCGGCACGACGTCGAGTTCCGTCAAGATTCCGTCGACCGCCTATGTCGTGTCCTCGTACGCACCGACGGCGCAGCACCTCGCGCTGATCCGATACTGGGAATCGCATGGCCGGCCCAAGACGCTCGCCGTCGTTCCCGGTGATCCGAATCCTGTCACGATCGAGCGCGTTGCAGTCGACACGGTCGGCTCCGGATCAAACACGGTGCGCTTGACGCGCTATACCATCGACGGTGTCATTTGGGGGGTCAATTACCTGTGGCTCGACGCCGAGGGGCGGCTTGCGATGTTCGCGACCGGCGGAGGCGGCGGATTGTCGTTCAAGACTGTTCGAGCGGCGCTCCTGCCGATGCGCGAGGAACTGATGCAGGTCGCGACGCGAGCGCAGATGACCGAGCTCGCCGCAATCGAGTCGAAACAGCGCACGATCGCGGAAGGCTCATTGGCCTTGGTCGGAGCGACGCTCGTCGACGGGACAGGCGCGCCGCCAATCGCAAACGCGACCGTCGTCGTTCAGAGCGGTCGCATTGTCGACGCGGGGCCGAGCGCGAGCACACCGGTGCCCTCGGGCGCTCGGCGAATCGACGTCGCCGGAAAAACGATCGTCCCAGGTCTCTGGGACAATCATGCGCATTTGCACCAAGTCGAATGGATTCCGACTTATTTCGCGGCGGGCGTGACGTCCGTGCGAGACATGGGCTCGGAGTGGCCACTGCTCGTCGCGATGCGCAGCGCAATTCGATCCAGTCGGATCAACGGTCCGAATCTCTACTTCGCCGGATTGGTCGACGGACCAGGGCCGCAAGGCTTCGGCGAGTTCAGCGCGGCAACGCCGGATGAAGGACGCGCGATTGTTCGGCGGTATCACGCGATGGGCTTCGAGATGATGAAGATCTATCTCGCGCTCGCGCCCGATGTCACGGCCGCGATCTGCGACGAGGCGCACAAGAACGGAATGCGCTGCACCGGTCACGTTCCGACGTCGATGGATCTGCACTCGGCGATCGACTCCGGCATGGATCAGATCGCCCATTTCCCGATTCGTGGGGATCTCACGACGGAAGACGGAAAAAAGCAGCTCGCGCATTTCGTCGCGAAGAAGACCATCTTCGATCCGACGGCGTCGTGGGGAGAGATCGGCGGGAAGTCGGCACAGGAGCCGATGCAGAACATTCAACCGGTCATGCAACACCTCCCTGCTCCACTTCTCCAGAATCGGATCGCCTCGCTCGGTCAGTCTCCCACCGACACCGCGACGTCGCACGCGCGACTGGCGCGGATGCTGGCGAACATCAAGGCCGCACACGAGGCGGGGGTCCCGCTGATCATCGGCACCGACGAAGGAATCCCGGCCTACAGCGTCTACCGCGAGATGGAGCTGTTCGTGAAAGCGGGGTTCACTCCGATGGAAGCGCTGCAAGCCGCAACGTCTGTCTCCGCTCGAGCAATGCACGTCGACGGCGACGTCGGAACGATCGAGAAAGGAAAGCGCGCTGACCTTCTGGTGCTCGACGCGAATCCCATCGAGAACATCTCGAACATCCGTACCGTCCGGCTTGTGATGAAAGACGGAAAGCTGTTCCACAGCGCCGCGCTGTGGAGGGTCGCCGGTTTCAAGCCGTGAAACGACGCGGCCGCCAGGCGTTTGGCCGGCGGCCGCTCAATCAGTAAACTCTTATTGCTTGTGCGTGCCGACGCGCTTCGCGTCGAGCTCCGACAGAAGCTCCTTCACCGCTGCCTCGAGCTGCGAGTCGCGTCCCGCGTAGCTCTCACCCATCGCGCGCTCCACCGGGATGTCGACGGCGCGCGGACGCAGCTCCAGCGCCGTGCCGTCCAATTGCGCGTTGCGCATGAACGGCAGACGCACCGTCGTTCCGTCGACCATCGTTCCCGCGCCAGTATACACGTCCCATCCAGCGGTCGGCTCGCCGACCACTTTGCCGAGCTTCATCACGCGATAGCCCTCGGTGAAGTTCTCTCCGTCTGAAAGCGTGTATTGATTCGTCACGAGCACGGTCGGAGCGCCAAGCGCGCGCTGACCGAGGACTGGACGCCCCGGGACGCTCGGCACGCCTCGACGGACCATATCGACGTACGGCTGCCGACTGAGGACATCGAGCGCATGCCCGTTGACGAAGCCGCCGTTGTTGTTCCGGATGTCGAGGACGACGCCTTCCTTGCTGTGGTTTTCGCTGTCGAGATCGAGGTTGAGCTGATCGATGGCGCCGCCGCCCATGTCCGCCATGTGGACGTAGCCAAGTCGGCCACCGCTCAGCTTCGCGACGTAAGCGCGTCGCTGAGCGACCCACGCTCGATAGAGCAACCCTCGCTCGGTCGCGGCGTTCACGGGCCGGAGGGCGACGTCATGCATCGCCTTCGTCTTGCCGTCCGCGACAGTCACCACGACGCGCTTTCCGATCTTGTGCGCCATCGCGGAATCGAAGCTCATGCCCGCGCCGATCGCCGTCCCGTCGATTGCGGCGATGCGATCGCCTTTCTTGATCGAATCGCTCACCGCCGCCGGCGACAACGGCACGACGTCCGAAACGACGAGCTCTCCGCGTTGCTCGTACGCTGCGCGATCGAATGAGAGGCCGATCCGACCGGTCACCGGGCCCGTGACCGGCGTGCCCGGCGGCGGCGGACCGGCGATCCCCATGTGCGAGGCGTTCATCTCGCCGATCATCAAACTCAAATCGCGGCGCAGCTCGTCCGTCGTTCGCGCGCCGGCGATGATTGGCGCGTAGGCTGCGTGAACCGCGTTCCAGTCGACACCGTGAAACTGCGGGTCGTAGAAGTTGTCGTTCAAATACTCCCATGCCTGGTTGAACACCTCGATCTTCTCATGGTCGAAGTCGACGTCCAACTCCGCTCGTGTGTCGACGGGATGCACCGCGCGCGAGTCGACGGCGACGCTGTTGATCCGCCCGCCCTCGAGGAAAAAGATCGATCGGCCGTCGGGCGACCACTGAACGGTCGACTTGCGTCCCGCCGTCGACGTCACCTGCCGCGCCACGGCAGGCGTCGTCGATGTTTCGTCGAGCGAGTACACATAGATGTTTTGTTGCCCAGCAACCGTCGCAGTCAACGCGACCGCTTTCCCATCTCGGCTCATCGACAATCCGTCGATTTCGAGACCGGTCGGGATCACCGTCAGACGGTCCTTGATCCCGTCGAGGACGACGCGCACCGGAGCCCGGCTCGCGCGTGCTTCCGGACGCGCCGAGCTATCGCGCGGCGGCGTCGCCGGGGCTTCGCTCGGAGTCGGGACGCCGCGACCCGGGGTCTGATCGCGGAAGAGCGCCGTGAACTGATCCTCTCGCATCTTCGGAACGTGCGGCACGAGGTCGACTCGAACGACGATCGCGGGCTCGAGCCGCATCGATGACGACAACATCAAATAGGTTCCGTCCCCGCTCCACGCGAGACCGCTCGCGTTCGTGTTCGCGAGGTATGTCACCTCTTTCCCGTTGTCGGCGGCTGCTTGCGCGTCACCAACCGACGCGACGTACGCGTTCATCATCAGCTTTGTCCCGGCCGAGAGATACGCGATGTATTTCCCGTCCGGCGACCACGCGAGATTTCCCTCACCGCCACCGGAGAACGGCGGGCGAGAGAATATGCCGTGCGCCACGATCCGATCTCGGCCGGACGCGACATCGAGCACATGCACCTCCTTCGCGTCGCGCACAAAGGCAATCTGATTTCCGTCCGGCGACCAGCGCGCTTGGATATCGGATTTCGGACCGCGAGTGAGCTGGGACTCCTTGCTCGTTCCGAAGTCGTACGCGTAGATGTGCCACGCGCCATCGCGGTTCGACGCGTACGCGAGTCGTCGACTGTCCGGCGCCCACGCGAGCTGCGACTCGAACGCCGGCGTTCGAGTGACGCGAACAGCGTCTCCACCCTCGGTCGCGCTCGTGGCGAACACTTCACCCCGCGCGACAAATCCGATCTTCTTTCCGTCGGGTGAGAGGGCCATCTCCTGGAAGCCGTTCGTCAGAACGAGGTGCTCGTCGCCCGGCGCCGAGGGCGCACCGCGCAACGCGATCGTCACTTGCTTCGTTGCCCCTGACGAGACGTCGGCCGTCCAGATTCCGAAATCGCGCTCGAACGCGATCGTCTTGCCGTCAGCAGTCATCGACGGATACAGCACGCGTCCGTCGTGAAAATGCGTGACCTGCTTTGCCGTGCTGCCGCGCGCCGCCGGCATGCTCCACAGATTCTGCGGACCACCTTCGTCAGACATGAAATACAGCGTGCGTCCGGACGGATCCCACATGGGCCAGGCGCGCTTGGCGCCGAGCGGCGTGAGCTGCTCGTACGACGGCGCGGCAGATCCGTCCCCGCGCACGAGCCACAGCTCGCTTTCATCCAGATGGCTTCGTCCCTTTCGCCACCACTGCGACTGTGCATTGCCGCGCGCCACGATCGCGAGCACTGAGCCGTCGGGCGACGGCGCGCCCATGAACTCACCGACGTACCGGTCGCCGGCAACGATCATCGGCGTTCCTCCGTCGGCGCTGACGCGGTATTCATCCGCCGTTCCGCCGACGTCGTGCGCGCCGGAGGAGAAGTAGATCCACTTTCCATCCTTCGACCATGCGTCGAGCTGTTCCGCACCGTCGTCGAACGTCAACCGCCGAAGCGCACCGGTCGCGAAATCGAGAATCCAAATGTCGGCGCTGCCCGAGCGCGTGGACATGAACGCGAGTCGCTTGCCGTCCGGCGAGTACAGCGGACGCGATTCGTTCGCGGGATGCGATACCAGAAGATGCGCATCGCCCCCTGTCGCCGGGACCGACCAAATGTCCCCGCCCGACACGAACGCGATCTCGCGACCGTCGGGCGAAATCGCCGGCTCGGCGAATGACGGACGACCGGGCCCCGCGGGGCGCGACTGCGCCGATGCGGCGGCCAACGCGAACAGAAGCGCAGCTATCGCGCGGGTAGAGTACCGAAGCGAAGCAGTCACGTGACCTCGATGGCGGACGAGCATCCACGTATGCGACGAGAAACGGGCTGTCGCAAGGCGGACGACAAAAAACGCCGGCTGTCTTCAGCCGGCGTTCAAATGATCGAACCTACAGACTCGCCCCGTGACACTTCTTGAACTTCTTCCCTGATCCGCAGGGGCACGGATCGTTCCTGCCAACGGTCGACCAGTCGGTCGTCCCCGCTCCATTCCCATCGAGGGACTTCAGCCGACCGGCGCCAACAATCGTCGGATCTTTTCGCGCCGCGACCGGTTTCGGCGTCGATGCCGGCGTCTCAGCCGGTCCAATGTCGACGGCGGTTTCGGTCGCCACCGCGCCCGAATCCTCTTCGGCCGGGATGTCCTCGAGGATGCCGAGCGCGTTGAAGCGCTTCGTCGGGCGCGTCGGGATCGGCGGTGGGGGCGGAGCCGGCGGCTGCTCGATCACCAGCTGGACCTTTAGGAAACGCTCACTGAACGTGTTGTAGATATCGTTCATGAGATCGACGAACATCGTGTACGCTTCCCGCTTGTACTCGATGAGCGGATCCGACTGCCCCCACGAGCGATAGCCGATGGAGTTCCGCAGCTGGTCGAGGTCGTAGAGATGGTCCTTCCACTTCTCGTCCAGCACGTTGAGCATCACGAGTGACAGCAGCCGGTCGCCGTACGGCTGACCGATCTCGTCCTGCAGCGCGTCGAGCGACGCGAGCTTTGCCCAGAAGGCCTTGTTCGCGGCTTCGACTGCCACCTTCGACGCCGACGCTTCATCCGTCGGTCGAAGATCATGCTTCTCGTATTCAGGGACCTGTAACAGGTAGTGCATCAACAGGTCCTGCCGCAGCAGCTCGAAGTCCCACTGCGCCGCATCCTCGTATTCGGCGAGCGTTGTCGAGACGCGGTGCGTCACACCCTTCTCGATCATCTTGAGCGCTTCGCCCTTGAGCTCTTCACCGCCCTCGAGCGCGAAGCTTCGCAGCGAGTAGATGACCTCGCGCTGCTGGTTCATGACGTCGTCGTAGTCGAGCAGTCGCTTACGAGCTTGGAAGTTCTGGAGCTCGACGCGCTTCTGAGCGCCTTCGATGGAGCGGGTGATCAACGGGTGCGTGAGGACCTCGCCCTCTTGCGCGCCCAGCCGGTCCATGAGTCCGGCGATGCGCTCGGACCCGAACAGCCGCATGAGATCATCTTCGAGCGACAGGAAGAATTGCGACGATCCCGGATCGCCCTGACGACCGGCGCGTCCGCGGAGCTGGCGGTCGATTCGGCGCGACTCGTGTCGCTCCGAACCAATGATGTGAAGACCGCCGATCTCCATGACGTTGATCTCTTTACCGTCCGGATCCTTCACCTTCGAGGGCTTCGGATCGGTGACTCCGGCGCCGAGTTTGATGTCCGTTCCGCGACCGGCCATGTTCGTCGCGATGGTCACCGCGCTTGGCTGACCGGCCGACGCGACGATCTCGGCTTCGCGTTGGTGGTACTTCGCGTTGAGGACGTTGTGCTGAATCCCGGCGCGATTGAAGAGCTTCGAGAGCGTCTCCGACGCTTCGACGCTCGTCGTCCCGATCAATACCGGGAAGGCAAGATCGTGGAGACGACGCGTCTCCTCGACGATCGCGTTGTATTTCTCTCGGCGCGTCTTATAGACGAGGTCATGCCGATCCTCGCGGATCATCGGCTTGTTCGTCGGAATGACCGCGACCTCGAGTTTATAGATCTGGAAAAATTCGGTTTCTTCCGTTTCGGCCGTACCGGTCATGCCGGCCAGCTTGTCGTACATACGGAAGTAGTTCTGGATGGTGATCGTCGCCATCGTCTGCGTCTCGCCTTTGACGCGGACGCCTTCCTTCGCCTCGACCGCCTGGTGCAGGCCCTCGGACCAGCGCCGCCCCGGCATCGTGCGACCGGTGTATTCGTCGACGATGAGGACCTCGCCCTCCTGCACGACATAGTTCACGTCGCGCTCGTACAGCGCGTGCGCGCGAAGCAACTGGTGGACGATGTTCAGCTTCTCGGACTTCGCCGCATACTCCACCTCGACGCGCCGACGTTCCTCGATCTTCTGCTCGGCGGTCAGCTCCGGGTCGTGATCGATGTGATGGACTTCCTGCGAGATGTCGGGCAGCACGAACGCGTCGTGCTCGGACGGCGACATGAATTCGACACCCTGGTCGGTGAGGTGCACCGAGTGGCCCTTCTCGTCGAGCACGAACAGGAGGTCATCTTCGATGTCGCGATACGTTTGCTTGCCGGCGGGCAAGCGACGATCCGCGATGTGCTCGAGCTCCATCTTCTGCACGAGCTGCTTGTTGCCCGGATCCTGGAGCACCTTCATGAGGCGCTTGTTCTTCGGGCTGCCCATCTGCGCTTTGTAGAGATACAGCGCCGCGGTCTGCGTGTCGTGCTTCTCGAGCGCGCGCTCTGCCTCGCCGACCAATGCGTTCGCGAGCTCCGTCTGACGACGGACGAGTCGCGCGACAGCCGCGTTGTGCTCGAAGTAGATCGCGTCGTTCTCGTTCCCGACGGGCCCCGAGATGATGAGCGGCGTTCTGGCTTCGTCGACGAGCACGGAGTCCACCTCGTCGACGATCGCGTACACGTGTGGACGCTGTACCCGCTGATCGAGCGCGACGACCATGTTGTCACGCAGATAGTCGAACCCGAACTCGTTGTTCGTCCCGTACGTGATGTCCGCGAAGTACGCGCCGCGACGCTCCGGCGTCCCAGGCTCTGTGTCGTCGAGACACCCGACCGTGAGTCCGAGATAGTTGTATAGATGGCCCATCCACTGCGAGTCGCGACGGGCGAGGTACGAGTTCACCGTGACGAGGTGCGCGCCTTTTCCTGGAAGCGCGTTCAAATACAGCGGAAGCGTCGCGACAAGCGTCTTGCCCTCGCCCGTTGCCATTTCGGCGATCTTGCCGAGGTGCAACTGGATGCCGCCCATGAGCTGCACGTCGTAATGGACCATGTCCCACGCCAGCTCCCGACCCGTCACCATCACGGTCGTTCCCGAGAGCCGCCGCGCGGCTTCCCGCGCCGTCGCGAACGCTTCCGGAAGAATCTCATCGAGCGTCTCCGCGATCGTCTCGCGCAGCTTGCCCTCGGCGCCTCCGCGACCGTCACCGCCGCTCAACTCGCCGTCGATTCGATCGCGTTCCGCCGGATCGCTCGCCGTCCGCTTCTGCTCCTTCAGCTCAACGATCTTGCTCTCGAGCTCAGTGGTACGCGCGCGAAGGATCTCGCGGAACTTCGCGGTTTGACCGCGGAGCTCTTCATCCGAGACGCGCTTCAACCGCTCGTACTGCTCGTTGATCTCGTCGACAATCGGCTGAATTTTCTTTCGTTCGCGCTCGTGGCGCGTGCCGATCACCGCGTTAATGACTCGCTTTAGCATTGCTCCTCTAGCGATACAGCCCCGCCGACGCGATGTAATCCGCGACGGCCTCGGGCACGAAACCTCGAATCGACTTCCCTTCCCGAACCCGCTGCCGAATCTCGGTGGACGAAATATCGACGCGGCGGGTTTCGATGAGCTGAGGCGGCCCAGGGAGGCTGGAAACATCCTGCCATTCACCCGTCCGCTGCATTACCACGACCGTCGCAAGCTCGACGATTTTCTCGGGGCTGCGCCACTTCCCGAACGTCTGCAAACCGTCTGCCCCAATCAACCAAAACAGTTCTGACGATTGTGTTTGCGACGCCAACGTTGAGAGCGTGTCGACCGTGTAAGATAATCCCCCCCGTTCGATTTCCATCGCGTTGACCTCGAACCCCGGCTCCCCATCGATCAGGAGTCGAGTCATCGCGAGCCGGTGCTCCGGGGACGACACATGGAGCCCGGCTTTTAGCGGTTGGACCGCCGCCGGAATGAACATGACACAGTCAAGCCGGAGCGCGTCGATTGCGTCTCCGGCTGCCAGCAGATGTCCGTTGTGGGGGGGATCGAAGCTCCCCCCTAGGAGCCCGATCCGCATAGTCGACCTGTTAGGCGGGAGGCTTGCCCGGAGCTGGGCGCGTGGTGTCGACCTGCGCGACCGGCCGCGGTATCCCTGAACACACCTCGGTCACCTGTCGGTCCTTTTGATAGCGCGCGAGCATCTGGCCGCACAGGTCTGCGGCGTCTTCCTTGTAGCGGATCGCCTTGTAGGCCTTCACCAGCGTAAGCGCAGCCTCCCGAGCCGTCGGGGAGTTCGGGTACTTCGTCAGCACATCCTTGAAGTAAATGATCCCCGAGTCGTACGCCTTGCGCTTGAAGTAGTAGTTCCCGGCGTCGTAGTCCTTGATCGCGAACCAGTTCTCGAGCTGCGCGATATCCTTCTGCGCCGCCGGAATGAGCGGCGAGTCCGGATAGAGACCGATCAGCGTGTTGTACGACGCGATCGCCGTCTCGCCATATGCCGCATCCAGTCCCGGTTTTCGCCAGAGACTCTTGTACGCTCTGGCCGCTGCGAGCGCGGCGTCGTCGGCGAGCGTATCCTCAGGGAACGACTCGACGAGGCGGCTGAAGCTCTGCGCCGCGAGCAGATGCTCTCCCTGGCGCTCGTGTGCCGACGCCAGATACCAATACGACCGCGGCAACAGCGAATCACGCGCCGGGAGATCGGTGGTCAGCTTTTCGAACCCAGCGATAGCGTTGTCCCAGTGGTGACGCTGGTACTCCGACATCGACGCCTTGTAGAGGGCGTCGTTGGTCGTGAAGCTCTTGAGCTTGAATTCAGGACGGCACGCCGCGACGGCAACAACAGACAGCGCCGCGGCGAATCGCCAGTGGGTTCGGGCCATAGTAAGGGTGTTACCCGGTCCAGGGGGATCGGTTTCGACTTCGCGGCGCGAAAGATAACCCATCTTCGCGCCGAGGGCGGCCTCGGCAGGACTATTTCAAACAGGCCCCTTGCTAGAGTCGAATCTGACAGTGAGCATGGTGCAGTTTGGCTCCGGTGTCGGCGTATGATGGATGAGTTTCCCGGGCCAGCGGCGGACCCATTGTCGCAGCCCAGTCAAGACGGTCGGTCTGTCGCTGCCGCGGTAGACCTCTATGCGTTTGTCCGATCGCTCCCGGCCGACGGGCGCATGTCGTACGAGGATTCTCAGATCCTCGCCGACTGGGCCGTGCGCTACAACGACGCCTCGCTCCCCTCGCGCGAAAATCTCTGGGACATCATCGCCGGCGCGATGTCTCGCGGTGCTGTCTCGGTCGAGGACCGCACCTGGCTCTACTTCGCCGTCGATCCCGCGCTGCCGCGCCAGCTGCGTCGCGTCGTTCAGCGACAGCGGCTCCTCGCTGAAGTTCGCGAAGCGCGGCTCAACGGCCATATCTGCGAATCAGTCTCGTTCGACTTTCTTCTTGTCGGCGGGCACCTGTCGGGCTATCGCGAGCGAATTCAGTCGCGTCTCGCAGTGCGAACATCGGTGCGCTTTGCCCGCGACAATGAGCCGATCGATCGCAACGACCGAATCCGCGTTGAGCTCGAGACCGGCGAGTGCGTCGGGTTCGTTCCGGTCGACGACGCGCCGTCCATCGACCACGAGTTGAGCGCGCACGCCGCAGCCGGAGGCGTCGTGAAGAAGATCATCTCCGACGGCCTGTTTCCAATCCCGGTGATCGGGACGCGAATTCCCTACCTCGGGACCACCGCCGACGTCGCCGTCTCGATCGAATCGTGGCGCGAACTCGACGACCAATCGCAACACGCCTCGCCGCCGCCGAAATCGACACTCGGCGCATTGACCCGCGCGCTCGGCGAAAAGCTGAAGCCCGTCACGAACCTATTTCGGTAGGCCCGAACCGGCGGACCGGTCCGCGCGCGCTTACGCGGCCGACGGCGCCATCAACGTCCGAAAATACTCGACCGTTCGCGCCACACCCTCGCGCACGGGTACGCTCGGCTCCCAGCCGAGCATCGTTTTCGCGCGCGTGATGTCGGGGCGGCGGACCTTCGGGTCGTCCGTCGGCAGCGGCTCGTACACGATCTGGGATGACGATCCCGTCGCAGCAATCACGATCTCGGCGAGCTCTTTGACGGTGTACTCGTCGGGGTTGCCGATGTTCGTCGGCTGCGAGTCTCCGCGCATGAACAGCCGATAGAGCCCTTCGACTTCGTCAGCGACATAACAGAAGCTGCGCGTCTGGCTGCCGTCGCCATAGATGGTCAGCGGCTGGCCGCTGAGCGCCTGCACAATGAAGTTCGAGACGACACGGCCGTCCTGCGGTCGCATGCGCGGCCCGTACGTATTGAAGATTCGTACGATGCGCGTGTCGACGCCGTGCGTTCGATGGTATGCCATCGTCGTTGCTTCGCTGAACCGCTTGGCCTCGTCGTACACAGCGCGCGGGCCAATCGGGTTTACATTGCCCCAATACGCCTCTTGCTGGGGATGCATCAGCGGATCGCCGTAGATCTCCGACGTCGACGCGATGAAGAATCGCGCCTTCTTCTCCTTGGCGAGATCGAGCGCGTTCATCGTCCCGATGGATCCGACTTTCAGCGTCTCGATCGGGAGCTTGAGATAATCGATGGGACTCGCGGGCGACGCGAAGTGCAACACACCCTCGAGCGAGCCGTCGATCTTCGTCGGCTCGCAGATGTCGTGCTTGACGAAGCTGAACGCGCGATTGCCGCCAAGGTGCGCGACATTGTCGGGTCGGCCCGTGACGAAGTTGTCCAGACCGATGACCTCGTGCCCCTCGGCGAGGAACTTGTCACACAAGTGCGAGCCGAGGAAGCCGGCGGCGCCGGTTATGAGAACTCTCATGCGACGGCCGGGCGCCCGATCGAGTGATATACGAATCCCATCGCCGACATTCGATGCAGCGCATACAGATTCCGACCGTCGACGATGATCGGCCGGCGAAGCGACTGCTTGATGCGCGTGAAGTCCGGGTGGCGATACTCGTTCCAATCGGTGACGACGACGAGCGCATCGGCGTTCGACAGGGCATCGTATCCGGTGTCCGCAAACGAGACGTCCTTCACGTCCTTGAAGCGGTGCTTCGCTTCGTCCATCGCCACTGGATCGTGCGCGACGATCTTGGCGCCGCCCTTCAACAGATCGTCGATCAGCGCCAGCGACGGGCTGTCGCGCATATCGTCGGTGTTGGGCTTGAATGCGAGACCCCAAACGGCGATTTGAGCCCCCGTCAGATCATCGCCGAGCGCCGAGCGAAGCTTTGCGGCGAGCCGCTGCTTTTGATCGTCGTTGACGGCTTCGACGGCTTCGAGAATCCGCAGGCAGGTCGAGTGGTCTCGCGCGGTTTTCACCAGCGCTTTCACATCCTTCGGAAAGCACGAACCGCCATAGCCCGGACCCGGGAACAGGAACGCCGGGCCGATGCGATCGTCGGTCCCGATGCCCTTCCGAACGAGATCGACGTTGGCCCCGACGCGCTCGCAGAGATTGGCGATATCGTTCATGAAGCTGATCCGCGTCGCCAACATCGCGTTCGCCGCGTACTTCGTCATCTCGGCGGACGGAACGTCCATGAAGATCACGGGTTTGCCCGTGCGAACGAACGGCGCGTAGAGCTCGGCCATCACACTTCTCGCATGATCCGTCTCCGCGCCGAGCACGACGCGATCCGGCTTCATGAAGTCATCGATGGCGGCGCCTTCTTTGAGAAACTCCGGGTTGCTCACGACGTGGAACGGGAACCGCGCATTGCGCGTGACGGCGGCCGCGACCTTCGCCGCGGTTCCGACCGGTACCGTCGACTTCGTGACGATGACCATCTCGCGTGCCATGCTCTTGCCGATCGTCTCCGCGACCGCCAGCACGTGGCGAAGGTCCGCCGATCCGTCTTCGTCCGGCGGCGTCCCCACGGCGATGAACACGACGTCGCTGCCCGCGATCGCTGCGCCGACGTCCGTCGTGAAGGTCAGTCGTCCGGCCGCCTGGTTTCGCGCGACGTATTGATCGAGCCCCGGTTCATAGATCGGGAGAACATTCTCTTTGAGTCCATCGATCTTCTTCTGATCGATGTCCGCGCCGACGACCTGGTTGCCCGTCTCCGCAAGGCACGCGCCGACGACGAGCCCGACGTACCCCGTGCCGATTACGCTGATCTTCATATCGTCTGCAACGACTCCGATTCCTCGCGCGTGGACGCGAGCGACACGACGCGCGCCTTCGTCCGCACGAGGTTGCGGGTCACGTTGCGGCTGTCGACGATCAACGTCGCGTTGTCCATGACGAGCTGGTAGTCGACCTTCTTGTGATCGGTGACGACGACGACCGCGTCCGCCGCGCCGATGATCTCGGGCGTTAGGCCGACGCCCTGCCGCATGTGGCCGTCCTCACGAACCGACGAAATGAACGGGTCATGGAACGACACGCTTGCGCCGCGCTCTTCGAGCAGCCGAATGACGTCGAGCGCCGGACTTTCGCGCACATCGTCGATGTCCGGCTTGTACGCGACTCCGAGCACGAGAATCCTGCTGCCGTTGACCGGCTTCCGATCGGCATTCAGCGCGTGCGACACCTTTTCGACGACGTAGTCGGGCATCCGGCTATTGATCTCGCTCGCGAGATCGATGAAGCGCGTCTTGTAGTTCAGCGTCCGCATCTTCCACGCGAGATAGTGCGGGTCGAGCGGAATACAGTGGCCGCCGATGCCCGGACCGGGCGTGAACTTCATGAACCCGAACGGCTTCGTCGCGGCCGCGTCGATGACGTCCCACACGTCGACGCCGAGCTTGTCGCAGATGATCGCCATCTCGTTCACGAGCCCGATGTTCACAGAGCGGAACGTGTTCTCGAGCAGCTTCACGAGCTCCGCCGCTTCGGTGCTCGCGACCGGGACAATGGTGTCGATACACGACGCGTAGAGCGCCGTCGCGATCTCGGTGCAGTTCGGCGTGATACCGCCGACGACTTTTGGCGTGTTCTTCGTGTGGTATTTCGGATTGCCCGGATCGACGCGCTCAGGGCTGAACGCGAGGAAGATGTCTTCGCCGACCGTCAGGCCCTTCTCCATGAACGCCGGCAACATGACTTCGCGCGTCGTCCCCGGATACGTCGTGCTCTCGAGAACGACCAGCATCCCCGGATGCGCCTGGCGCGTCGCGGCCTCCGTCGCGGCGATGACGTAGCTCATGTCCGGATCGCGCGTCTTCGACAGCGGCGTCGGAACGGCGATGGAAATCGCGTCCGCCTCGTGCAAGCGCGACTCGTCGGTCGTCGCCTCGAAATGCCCGCTCTTCACGAGCGCGGCGACATCGGCCTTCGGCACGTCTTGAATGTGCGACTCGCCGCGCATCAGCAGCCCGGTGACGCGCTCGCTCACGTCATAGCCGATGACGTGAAAACCAGCCTTCGCGAACTCGACGGCGAGCGGCAGTCCAACGTAGCCGAGCCCAATGACACCGACGACCGCCGTGCGGTCGTCGATGCGTTGTATGAGGTGTTCTTTCATCGACTGATCAGTGGCCATAGAATGCGCGGACTCCTTCAATGACTTCGTCGAGCTGCGCTGTGGTCAGCTCTGGATAGATCGGCAACGACAGCACCTCCTTCGACGCTTTCTCGGCCTCGGGACAGCTTCCTTCCTTGTAGCCGAGATACGCGAAGCACGGTTGCAGATGCAGCGGCAGCGGATAGTAGATCGCCGTGCCGATCCCGCGACCCTTGAGAAATGCCTGAAGGTCGTCGCGCCGATCGACACGAATGGTGTATTGGTTGAATATCGACTCGTTCTCGGGCGAGACGACGGGGGTGCGAACTTCCGTTACATCCGCGAGCGCCTTGTCGTAGTACGCCGCGTTGGAGCGCCGCTTGGCGCTCCACGCCTGGAGATGCGGCAGCTTCGCCTGAAGAATCGCCGCCTGCAGCGCGTCCAGACGACTGTTGTAGCCCACCTCGTCGTGGAAATACATCTTCGCGCCGCCGTGCATCCGAAGCCGCTTGAGCCGCGCGGCCAGTCCCTCGTCCTGCGTGACCATCATACCGCCATCGCCATAGCCGCCGAGGTTCTTGGACGGAAAGAAACTGAACGTTCCAATCGTCGCGACTTCGCCTGCCATGCGCCACTCACCGTCGATCGAGCGGCGCGCGCCAATGGTCTGCGCGGCATCTTCGATGATCGGGAGCCCGGGCATCGCCTTCGCGACGTCCTCGATCGCGGCCATCTGTCCAAACAGATCGACGGGAACGACCGCCTTGGTCTTCGACGTTCGCGCCGCAGCCGCCGCCGATGGATCGATATTGAACGTATCCGGCTGGATGTCGACGAAAACGGGCCTTGCTCCGACGTTGTGGATCGTTCCGCCCGTCGCAAAGAACGTGAACGGACTGGTGATGACGTCATCCCCTCGCCCACAATCGAGCGCGCGGAGCGCAAGGAGAATCGCGTCGGTGCCGTTGGCGCACCCGACCGCGAATTTCGTATGCGACAAGCGGGCCACCGCCGTTTCGAGTGCTTCGACGCGCGCGCCCAGGATGAAAAGCTGAGAGTCGACGACTTCCATCATCTGCGCGACCACTTCGTCGCGGATGCTCGCGTGTTGCGCTTTGAGATCGAGAAGAGGAACAGGCATTTCTGTTGGAATTCGAGTGGTTGTTTTTCGGCGAACCGGCTGCCCGGCGTTCCGGCACCTACTCTAAGGATGTGCCGCTGGTTTGCCGGTAGCCGGACAGGCGGTCTGCCGGCCCTAAACCTTCAACGGAATCGGTACCTCACAGCCGCTCTTCGCCGACTCATAGACACCGAGAATGAGCTCGAGCGATTTCCGGCCCGCGCGACCGTCCGTTTCGGCCTTCGCCTGGCCCCGCAGCACCGCGAGGACGTTGCGATAGTACCCTTCGTGCCCGAATCCGTACACGTTCGGCGGATTCGTGTTCGCCGACTCGACGAGCTTGTCGTCATCGTCATAGGAAGCAAATGTCCAGTGCTCGACGCGATTCACCGCCGTCCCGCCGATCTTGACCGACCCGGTCTCACCGAGGATCGTGATCGAGCCCTCGAGGTTCTTCGGGTAGGTGAGGACGTTCACTTCGATGACACCGAGCGCGCCGGATCTGAATTTGAGAATTCCAATACCAGAATCCTCGGCTTCGATCCGCCGGGCCTGCGTCGCCGTCTTGGCCATCACGCTCTCGACTGGACCGACGAGCCACTGCATGAGATCGACGTAGTGCGACGCCTGGTTCATGAACGCGCCGCCGTCGAACTCCCACGTGCCGCGCCACGGCTCGGCGTCGTAGTACTCCTGCGGTCGCTGCCAGCGAACGGTCACATTCGCCATGTAAATGCGACCGAAACGTCCCTTGTCGATCGCGCGCTTGAGAAGCTGGACCGGCGGATTGAGACGATTCTGTTTCACGACGAAGAGATGGACCCCAGCGTCGTCGCACGCCTTCACCAGCTCGTCGGCCTGCGCCAGCGAGATCGCCATCGGCTTCTCGGTGACGACGTGCTTCCCCGCTTTCGCCGCGGCAACGCCGTGCGCGGAATGCAGCCCGGACGGTGTGCAGATGGTGACGACGTCACATTCGCCTGATCGAAGCATCTCATCGAGCGACTTGAACCACGGAACGCCGTGGTCGACGCCGGCCTTTTCAGCCCGTTCGGCATCGATGTCGCAAACCGCCGAGAGCCTCAGGCCCTCGAGCCGCTTGAGCGCATCGAAGTGATTCTTGCTGATGCGTCCGCAGCCGACGAGGCCAACGCGAAAGCTCTTCTCGGTCATGTGCGCCGAATCCCGTCGCCGCTGGCGACATAGCTCGTTCCGCACGCCTTGCACGTGCCCGTTCCGGAATCAGGCAGCCGCTCGCCGCACTGACACATCCAACCGATTCGTCGCGCTGGAACGCCCGCCATGAGCGCGTACGGCAACACGTCCTTCGTGATCACCGCGCCGGCTCCGATGAACGCGTATTCGCCAAGGGTCACGCCGCAAACGATGGTCGCATTCGCGCCGATCGACGAACCGCGTTTCACGAGCGTGCGCTTGTACTCGTTCCTTCGCGACACATGACTGCGCGGATTGATGACGTTCGTAAACACCATCGACGGGCCGCAGAACACGTCGTCCTCGAGCTCGACGCCTTCGTAGATCGAGACGTTGTTCTGGATTTTGCAATTCGCGCCCATCTTCGTCCCGTTCATCACGACGACGTTCTGCCCAAGGCTGCAGCGCTCGCCGATCTGCGCGCCAGGCATCACGTGGCAAAAATGCCAGATCTTCGTTCCCCTGCCGACCACCGCGCCGTCGTCGACATACGCCGACTCGTGCACGAAGACGTCGTCGCTCATACCGCCGCTCCCTCGGCGAGCTGTGCCTGCCATTCCTGAAGCGACCGCACGCGCGACTTCCGCGACTTGAGCGAAAGAATCGCATCGCACGCGGCGTTCGCCGCCGACATCGTCGTGGTGTATGACACCCGGTTCACGATCGCTGCTTGCCGCAGCAAATAGTCGTCGAGCTGCGCATGCTTGCCCATCGGAGTGTTGATGAGCAGTTGCGTGTCGTGGTTCACGATCATGTCGAGGCAGTTCGGGCGCCCCTCATGAACCTTGAACACACGCTGCGCCGGAATGCCGCGCGCCCGCAGGTATGCCGCCGTGCCAGCGGTCGCCATGATCTTGAAGCCCATCTCATGGAAGCGGCGCGCGATCGGCGTCACCGTCGGTTTGTCCGAGTCGATCACGGTGATCAACACCACGCCCTCGAGCGGCAGACCATTTGACGCCGCGAGCTGCGACTTCGCGAATGCCGAGCCGAACGAGTCGGAGATGCCCATGCATTCGCCCGTCGAGCGCATCTCGGGCCCGAGGACGGGATCCGTTCCTGGAAACTTGTTGAACGGGAACACCGCCTCCTTCACCGAGACGTAGGGCGGCACGATCTCCTCGGTGAAGCCGATCTCGTCGAGCGTCTCGCCCATCATGGCGCGAGCGGCAAGCGATGCGAGCGGAACACCGATCGCCTTCGAGACGAACGGAATGGTGCGACTCGCGCGAGGATTCACCTCGAGAACGTAGACGACGTGATCTTTGATCGCGTACTGAACGTTGATCAGGCCGACGACACCGAGTGCGAGGGCAAGCGCAACGGTCTGCTCGCGCATCGCCTGTAGATCGCTTTCGCCGATCAGATAGGGCGGAAGCACGCACGCCGAGTCCCCGGAGTGAATGCCGGCGTCTTCGATGTGCTGCATGATACCACCAATGACGACCTTCTTCCCGTCCGAGATCGCGTCGACGTCGCACTCGAACGCGTCCTCGAGAAAACGGTCGACGAGCACCGGTCGCTCTTCGGACACGCGGACCGCGGTGGCGAAATAGTGCTCGAGCGATTGTGGATCGTAGACGATCTGCATCGCGCGGCCGCCAAGCACATACGACGGACGCACGAGCACCGGATATCCGATACGCTCCGCGATCTGCAGCGCATCTTGCACGCTCGTCGCCGTACCGTTCGGCGGTTGCCGCAATCCGAGCTCGCGCGCGATCTTCTCGAAGCGACGGCGGTCCTCCGCGATGTCGATCGAATCGGGCGACGTTCCGAGGATTCTGACTCCGGCGGCCTCGAGATCGCGGGTGAGCTTGAGCGGCGTCTGACCGCCGAGCTGCACGATGACGCCCTCCGGCTTCTCGCGATCAACAATCTCTAATACGTCTTCGAGCGTCAGCGGCTCGAAGTAGAGCTTGTCCGACGTATCGAAGTCCGTCGACACTGTCTCCGGATTCGAGTTGATCATGATCGTCTCGTATCCCTGCTGACGCAGTGCCATCACCGCGCGCACGCAACAGTAGTCGAACTCGACGCCCTGCCCGATGCGATTCGGCCCACTGCCGAGGATCACCACCGATTTTCTACCACTCTTCGGGGCTTCGCTCTCTTCGTCGTAGCTGCCGTAGAGGTATGGCGTCTCGGACGGGAACTCGCCGGCGCACGTGTCGACCATCTTGTATGACGGTCGCACGTTGTGCGACCATCGGCGCTCGCGGACGACGCGCTCCGGTTCGTTGCGCAGCGCGCCGAGCTGGCGATCGGAGAACCCAAGCCGCTTCATGTGGCGCAGCTCGTCCTCGCCGACCGTTTCGAGCGCGGTATATTCGCGCTCGGCGTCGACCAGCTCGGCCATCTGCGACAAGAACCACGGATCGATCGCGCTGAGCTCATAGATCTCCGCGACCGAGAGTCCGCGTTCGAGCGCGCGCTTCACCTGGAAGATCCGTTCGGGCGTCGGCTGACGGAGAGCGCCCTTCAACGTTTCGATACTGTCATCAGTGAGACGGTCGTCGCTGGTGCGGGCAGCGGTTGACCAGCCAGGACGCCCGGTCTCGAGCGCGCGAAGTCCCTTTTGAAACGCTTCCTTGAATGTCCGTCCGATCGCCATCGACTCGCCGACGGACTTCATCTGCGTCGTCAGATGCGGATTTGCTGATGGAAATTTCTCGAACGCGAAGCGCGGAACTTTCACGACGACGTAGTCGAGGACCGGCTCGAAGGACGCGGGCGTCGTCTTCGTGATGTCGTTTGCGATCTCGTCGAGGCGATAGCCGACCGCGAGCTTCGCACCGATTCGGGCGATCGGGAAGCCAGTCGCTTTCGACGCGAGCGCCGACGACCGCGACACGCGCGGATTCATCTCGATGACGAGCATCTCGCCGTCGCGCGGGTTCACCGCGAACTGGATGTTGCAACCGCCGGCCTCGACACCGACCTCGCGAATGATCGCGACAGCCGCGTCGCGCATCTCTTGATATTCGCGATCCGTGAGCGTCATCGCCGGAGCGACGGTGATCGAATCGCCGGTGTGGACGCCCATCGGGTCGAGATTCTCGATCGAGCAGACGATGACGACGTTGTCATCGTGATCGCGCATGACCTCGAGCTCGAACTCCTTCCAGCCGATCACGCTGCGCTCGACGAGCACCTGATGGGTCGGCGAAAGGTCAAGCCCGTTGCGAACGATCTGCTCGAACTCGTCCCAGTTGTACGCGATGCCGCCGCCCGTGCCGCCGAGGGTGAAGGACGGCCGAATGATCGCGGGAAATCCGGTTTCCTCGACGATCTTCTCCGCCTCGTCGTAGCTCTCCGCGATTCCGCCCTGCGCCACGGCGAGCCCGATCCGTGCCATCGCTTCGCCGAACAGCTTGCGATCTTCCGCCAGCGCGATCGCCCGGGCCTTCGCGCCAATCAGCTCGACGTTGTACTTCTCGAGAACGCCGCTCTGTGCGAGCGCCATCGAGACATTCAGCGCGGTCTGCCCGCCCATCGTCGGCAAGATCGCGTCAGGTTTCTCTTTTTCGATGATCAACTCGACGAACTCCGGCGTCACCGGCTCGATGTATGTCCGATCGGCGAACTCCGGATCGGTCATGATCGTCGCGGGATTCGAGTTGATGAGAATCACCTCGTATCCCTCTTCCTTCAGCGCCTTTGTTGCCTGCGTTCCGGAATAGTCGAATTCGGCCGCTTGGCCGATGATGATCGGACCCGAGCCGATCACAAGAATGCGGTGCAGGTCAGTCCGTCGCGGCATTCAGCAGATCGTCGATGATGTCGGCGTGTGTCTTACGTGGCGTCCACCCAGTGTCCCGCTGAAGCTTCGCGGGCGAGCCGACGAGAACAGGAATGTCCACCCCGCGAATCAGCGCGGGATCCGAAGAAATGTCGGGGGCGAGACCTGCGCGAAGCAAGACATCCGTCGCAAGGTCGCGCACGCTGATTCCCTTCCCGCTCGCGACGTTGTACGCCTCGCCCGTTCGTCCGCGCTCCGAGAGAGCAATGTACGCAGCCGCGACGTCAGTCACGTGCAAATAGTCGCGGACAACGTCGTTTCCGATTCCGATCGTCGGCGTGAGCTCATGCCGAACGCGCTTCGCCCTCGCCACGAGCGACGGCAGCAAGTACTCCTTGCCGTGGCCGACGCCCGAGTGATTGAAGCTTCTCGTGCAGACGACCTTCGTCCCGCTCGCGCGAAAGTGCGACAGGGCGATCGTTTCCTGAGCGGCCTTGCTCGCCGCATAGACGGTCGCCGGCCTCTGGGCCGCGTCTTCGCTCAGCGGCATCTCCGCCGATCGATGCGCGCCGTACTGTGTCGCGCTCCCGACAACGAGCACGCTCGGATCCGCTGTCCCAGCCTTTCGTCGCTTCTCGACCGACGCCAGCAGGCGCACGACCCCGAGTGAGTTGATGTCGTAGGTCGCGGTCGGATCCCGCTCGGCCGAGGGCGGAAATGCAACGCCTGCGAGGTGAATGATCCGTTCGGCAAGACTCTGCTCGACCATCCGATCGACCTCGTCCGCCTTTCGCATATCCGCGGCGATCCAGCGAATGCGCTTTCGTTCGTCTTTGGCGAGAATCTGCGGCCCGTGGTCGAGGGCGCCCAGTCCGGCGAGAAGAACATCGTCACCACGGGCGAGGAGCGCGCGCGCAACCCACTGTCCGACGAACCCGCCGCCCCCGGTGATGAGAAATCGCGTCATTGCCGCATTGCAGAGCGATGCCGACGGAGATCCGCGTCGACCATCATCTCGACGAGCTGTTTGAAGGTTACCTGCGGCTGCCAGCCGAGCTTCGTCGCTGCCTTGGAGGGATCGGCCACCAAGAGATCCACTTCCGCGGGGCGGAAGAACTTCGGATCCTGCTTTACATAGTCGCGATAGTCCAACCCGACGTGGCCAAACGCGGCATCACAGAGATCGCGCACCGAACACGTGTGACCCGTCCCGATGACGTAGTCGTCCGCCGCGTCCTGCTGGAGCATTCGCCACATCGCGTCGACGTAATCGCCGGCGTAGCCCCAATCGCGTCGCGAGTCGAGGTTGCCGAGCCGGAGCTCGTTCGCCGTACCGAGCTTGATTCGCGCGACGGCGTCGGTGACCTTGCGCGTCACGAATTCGAGTCCGCGGCGGGGACTTTCGTGGTTGAAGAGGATGCCCGACACCGCGTAGAGTCCGAAGCTCTCGCGGTAATTCACGGTAATCCAGTGCCCGTAGACCTTTGCAACGCCATACGGGCTTCTTGGATAGAACGGAGTCGATTCGGTCTGCGGCGTCTCGACGACCTTGCCGAACATCTCGCTGGAGCTGGCCTGATAGAAGCGCGCCTTCGGCGCGGCTTTCTTCATTGCCTCGAGCATGCGCGTGACACCGAGGGCTGTGAACTCACCGGTGAGCACGGGCTGCGACCAAGAGGTCTGCACGAAGCTCTGCGCAGCGAGATTGTAGATCTCGTCCGGGGTGCAGTCCCCGACGACGTCCGTTAGAGAAGTCTGATCGAGCAAATCGGCCGAGACGAGCTCCACGCGGTCGACGAGATGTCCGATCCGCTCGTACGGAGTCGTCGAGCTTCGGCGAACGATGCCGACTACGCGATAGCCTTTCGCGAGCAGGAGCTCCGCGAGATACGACCCGTCTTGACCAGTGATACCGGTGATTAGCGCGGTCGGCATATGTAGGGGCCAGAGGTCAGGGTTCGGAGCTCACGGAAGGTTCTCGAAGCGTGGGAAACCAGAATCGCCGAGGACCCGGTCTCCGGCCCGGATCTCGGAACTCTGGACCCTGAAAAAAAAGGGAGCCCGAAAGCTCCCTCTGTAGTGCGTCGATCACTGCGGAGCCGCTCACGCAACTGCTTGACCTCGCGGCGCGCGCTTGATCTTGCCGGCGTTCAAGCAACGCGTGCATACCTTCACCTTGACGATCTTGTCGTCGACCATCGTGCGAACCACCTGCAGGTTCGGCTTCCAGGTGCGGCGCACCTTGTTGTTCGCGTGCGAGACGTTGTTGCCGAACGTCACGCCCTTGTCGCAAACGAAGCAACGATTTCTCTGGATTGGCATCGCTTAACCCTCGACCAATTCGATGCGCGCCATCTCGGCGCCGTCACCCTTGCGGTGGCCGGTCTTGAGGATGCGCGTGTAGCCGCCCGGACGGCGCGCGAACTTCGGCCCGAGCTCCTGAAAGAGCTTGTCCGCCGTCTCGCGCTTGTGAACGTGGCGAACGGCCTGACGACGATCGTGCAGCGTGCCCGAGCGCGCCTTCGTGATCAGCTTCTCGACGAACGGACGCAGCTCCTTGGCCTTCGCCTCAGTGGTCTCGATCGCGCCGTGCTCGATGAGCGACGACGCGAGGTTCCGCATGAGCGCGAGCTTCTGTTCGCTGGTCCGACGGAGCTGCCGCCCCGCTTTACGATGCCGCATTTCCTTATTCCTCCATGTCGTCGGGCGCGGCAGCGGCGGCGCGGCTCGGCGGTGTGCCCCAATCGAGCACACGCACGCCACCGTCTCCGCCCTCTTCGAACCGCATCCCGAAATTCAGACCTTCGCGCTCGAGCAGATCGGCGATCTCCTGCAACGACTTCTTGCCGAAGTTCTTGACCTGCAGAATCTGGCTCTCCGTCTGACGAACGAGATCGCCGAGCGTTCTGATGTTCGAGTTCTTGAGTGAGTTGACCGAGCGAACCGAGAGCTCCAGATCGTCGATCGGGGTGCGAAGCAGACCCCCGAGGCGCGCACCGTCGCCCTGTCCGTCGCTGCTCGCGCTGCCGATAGGCGCCGACGAGTGCGAGCCGAAGTCCGCGAAATACTGGAAGTGCGTCTGCGCGAGCGCGGCCGCATAGCTCACCGCTTCCTCCGGCGAGACCGTGCCGTTCGTCTCGACCGTCAAGACAAGGCGATCGTAGTCGGTGCGCTGACCAACGCGCGTTTCGGCGACTGTGAAGTTCGCGCGACGGACCGGATTGTAGATCGAGTCGATCCGAACGAGATCCACCGGCAGGCCGCGGTCGATCGGATGCTGGTCCGATTCGATGTAACCGCGGCCCTTGTTGACGTACAGGTCGACGTTGAGATCGCGGTCGTCCTGCAGCGTGAAGAGGTGGTGGCCCGGATCGACGACGCGCGCGCCACCACTCGTATTGATGTCGCCGGCGGTCACCGGCCCGGCACCAGACTTCGTGATGTGGAGGACGACATCTTCGACATCGTCGGGCAGCGTCAGCGTCAGCGTCTTGAGGTTGCCGATGATCTGGTGGACGTCTTCAACGACGCCCGGAATCGTCTGGTGCTCGTGCACGACACCGTCGATTCGAAATGCCCAAACAGCCGCGCCTCTGAGGGAGGACAGCAGCATGCGGCGCATGGAGTTTCCAAGCGTATGGCCGAAGCCACGCTCGAGCGGCTGAAGCCGGAACTCGGCGACGTTGGGGTTGTCTTCGCGCTTGGTCGCCTCGACGAGTTGTGGTCGGACGAGCCCGCGCAGATCGATCGTATTTGCCATGATTCGTGATTACCTGTTGGTCTCGCTGCTTCTCGGCAGCGTTCGCCCTACCCCGCCCTTCACGCGCGGTAGGCTCGATGGGGAGTGAAGGTCCCGACCTTGAAAAGGCAGGTCATCCTGATGGCCGCGAAGCGGCCGGAGGACCTGCTTGTGTTGCCCTGGCGCAGAGAAGCAGATCCTTCGCTCCGCTCAGCATGACGCAGGCGCACTTGCGCGCGCTTACGTCACTTCGAATACAACTCGACGACCAGCTGTTCCTGCGCCGCGATTGGGATGTTCGGGCGAGACGGCCGTTCGAGCATCCGGCCGCTGAACGTGTCTCGGTCGACAGCGAGCCAGGAGAGCGCTGCGCCACGCGAGGCCTGATCCATCGCCGCCAAGACCGGCTGCATCTCACGCGACTTCTGGCGGACCTTCACCTCTTCACCCGGCGCCACGACGTAGCTCGGGATGTCGACCGACTTGCCATTCACCTCGACGTGACGGTGCCGGATGAGCTGACGCGCCGCCTTGCGGCTCGCGGCGAAACCCATGCGGTAGATCATGTTATCGAGGCGACTCTCGAGCGCTGCGAGAAGGTTGTGACCCGTGATGCCCGGGAGCGACGTCACCTTCTCGAACGTGTTACGGAACTGCTGTTCGCTGATTCCGTAAATGCGCTTGATCTTCTGCTTCTCGCGGAGCTGCTTGGCGTATTCCGACGACTTGCGCCGGCGGGTCGTGCTCTGGCCATGCTGGCCCGGAGGATACGGACGACGCTCGACCGGGCACTTCTCGGTGAAGCACTTCGTGCCCTTCAAGAAGAGCTTCGTACCTTCGCGCCGACACTGCCTGCAGCTCGGCCCTGTATACCGACCCATTGCTCAAACTCTCCGACGCTTGGGAGGACGGCAGCCGTTGTGCGGGATCGGCGTTACGTCCTTGATCGACTTGACTTGCAGTCCCGCGGTTGCCAAGGCTTGAATCGCCGACTCACGGCCCGACCCGGGTCCCTGCACACGCACGTGCACACGCTTCACTCCAGCCGTCAACGCCTCGCGCGCGCACTGCTCCGCGGCGACGGTGGCGGCGAAGGGCGTGCTCTTCTTCGAACCCTTGAAACCGGCTTTACCCGACGATCCCCACGACACGGCGTTGCCGTGCGTATCGGTGATCGTGATCGTCGTGTTGTTGAACGTCGCGCTGATGTGCGCGACGCCCTCCGCCTCGACGACTCGCTTCGCCTTCTTCCCGGTAGCCATTACTTAGTCACCTTCTTCTTGCCGGCGATCGCGCGGCGTGGGCCCTTCTTCGTGCGGGCGTTCGTGTGCGTACGCTGGCCGCGGACCGGCAAGCCACGACGATGACGAATGCCGCGATACGAGCCGATGTCCATCAATCGCTTGATGTTCATCGCGACCTCGGTGCGGAGCGCGCCTTCGACCTTGTGATCACGCTCGATCACGCCGCGGATCTTGTTGACGTCCGCGTCCGTGAGATCGCGAATGCGCAACGACGCATCGACGCCGGCCTTCTGCAGAATCTCCGCAGCAGCGTGCCGTCCGATGCCATAGATGTACGTCAGTCCGATCTCGACCTTTTTGTCGCGAGGGAGATCGACTCCAGAAATACGAGCCATAATTAGCCCTGACGCTGCTTATGCTTAGGGTTGCGCTTGCAGATGATGCGAGTCACGCCGTTGCGCTTCACAACCTTGCAGTGCTCACAGATCGGCTTCACGCTTGTGCGTACTTTCACAGGCGCTCCAGACGGTTTCAAACAAAGGGGTTTCTGACCAGACCCGTAGAGTAACGGGACCAGTAACTTCAAGCAAGGGGCCCGCTTGGACTGACGAAGCTCAGCCGAGCGCCGCTCTCACCTGCTCCATCGCCGCCCGTCGGTCCTTCGCCCCGGTCACCATACGACCCACCACAGCGTATCGGGCACCGGACGCCGCGACGCCCTCTGGGGTGGCGACGCGAGCCTGATCGTCGGCGGCACCCGATGCCGCGCGAATCCCCGGCACCAGCGTCGCGAGCCGATCCCCAAACCGGTCGCGGATCTTTCCCGCCTCCTGACCACTGCACACGATACCGTTCGCTCCGGCGGCCGCCGCCATATCGGCAAGCCTCATCACCTCGCGCGAGACATCGAGGTCGGGCGAGCGCCCCCAAGCATCGGCTATGTCCCGTGCATCGAGGGACGTCAGGAGCGTAACCGCGAGAACGCCGCAGTTCGGTCCCGCCGCGGCGACCGCCGCCTCGAGCATCGATCGCCCACCGCTCGCATGCACTGTCACGAGCCGCGCGCCCATCGCCGCTGCATTCCGAACCCCACCTGCGACCGTGTTCGGAATGTCGTGGAATTTCAGGTCGAGGAAGACGTCGCATCTCCGCGCGCGCAACGCCTGCACGATCGCCGGCCCAGCCGCCGTGAACAGTTCGTTGCCGACCTTGTAAAATCGACAGAGATCCCCGAAGTACTCGACCATCTCCAGCGCGTCTTCGGCGTTGGAGACATCGAGCGCGATGATCGGCGTCGTGCTCACGAGGCTGGCCACTCCAGTTGGCCTTTGAGATCGAGAACGTTCTTCACGCTGTGTTTGCGGCACCAAACGTCGAGCTCGTTGACGATCCGCTCTGGTGCTCGCGGGTCGCGGAGCGCCGCGGTTCCGACGCCAACGAGCGACGCGCCGGCCATCACGTATTGAATTGCATCGACACCGCTGGCGACACCGCCGACGCCCATGATTGGAAGCGATGTCGCCTGGCGGACTCTCCACGTCGCCAGCACGCCGACCGGAAGAATTGCCGGCCCGCTTACGCCGCCGGTGCCGAATCCAAGTACCGGCCGCCGCTTCTCGACGTCGATGACCAGCCCCGGGATCGTGTTCACGACGCTGATCGCGTCCGCCCCGGCATCCGCGGAGACGCGCGCGGCGTCGGCGACGCTCGGCAGCGTCGGAGAGAGCTTCACGAGAATTGGCCGCTTCGTTTCTTTCCGCGATCGCGACACAACCTCCGCGAGCGACTTCGGATCCGCGCCGAACTCCATGCCGCCGGCCTTCGTGTTGGGACAGCTGACGTTGATCTCGAACGCGTCGACCGCCGTCGCGAGACCGTTGCTCAATTCCTCCTCGAGCCCAGCGACGACCGCGGGATATTCCTCGACGGTGAATCCGACCACGTTCACGATCTTCCGCGCCGCGGGATAGTGAGTCGCGAGCCACGGCAGATGGTCGCGGCGGACGGCATCGAGTCCGGGATTCGCGAGGCCTACCGCGTTGATCATCCCACCCTCGAACTCGGCCACTCGGGGCGACGGGTTGCCGGTCCGCGGCGCCAGCGACACCGCTTTCGTCACGAATCCGCCGAGCGCGTCGAGGTTCACGACGCGCGAAAGCTCCTCACCATACCCGGCGGTGCCGGCGGCAAGAACAATAGGATTTTGAAATGTCAGATTGCTAAAGACCGATCGAAGCCGGTCCGTGGTCGTCACCGCGACGACCCTCCGCCCGCGAGGCGTCCCTCGTATCGCTGGAGATAATCCATGGCCGCGTCGGCGATGGCCTGGGCCAGCGCGTCCTGCTTTGCCGGGTCGTTCAAGTACGCTGCCTCTTTTGGATTCGTGCCGAAACCGATCTCCACCAACACCGCGGGCATGTACGCCGTCACCAGCACTCTGAACCCGGCTTGCTTCACTCCGCGGCTCGGGCCGGGATGCATGATCCCGAGCCGAGACTGGATCATCTCCGCAAGCTCGCTCGATTCGCGCAGGTGCTGATTCTGCGTCATGTCGCTCTTGATGAAACTTAGCGGGTCATTCGACGCCGACGCCTCGGGACGCGCCTCGAGCCGGACCACCGAGTTTTCCATTTGTTCGACACGGCGCGCGTCCTCGGTCCGCGCCTCCGACAGAAAATAGGTCTCGAAGCCGCGCGCGCCGCCCGGATCTTTCCAGTTCGGGTTTGCCGCGTTGACGTGGATCGAGATGAACAGGTCGCCTTTCGCGCGGTTCGCGATTCGTCCGCGATCATCGAGGGCGATGAGCGTATCCGACGTTCGCGTGTAGACGACGTCGATGCCCTGCGCGTCGAGCTGGCGTCCGAGCTTGTTCGCCACGGCGAGCGTGACGTCCTTCTCGCGAAGCTTCGGCCCTGGGCCGATCGGGCCGGTCATGCCGTTGTCGACTCCACCGTGCCCAGCGTCAACGATGATCGTGCGCCGGCCGTGCTTCGCCGGGACCGGCGGAAGGCGCCGCTCGACCGGAAGCATTTGCGCCGCTGGCGCGGAGCGATGCTCAGGTCGTGGCAAATCCGCCGGAGTCGATTCGCGGACAGGGCTGCGAGACACTGATGGCGAAGTCGTCGCGAGCGCCGACGTCGTGAAGACGACGAGCTGGCTCGAGTCGGCATCCCAACGCGTGTTCGGAACGAGCGACGGGAAAACGTCCGAGATCAGCTGAATCGGAACAAAGAGATGGCCGTTCCGAAGCACCGGCGGCGTGGCCAGCGGACGCACTTCATCGCCCGAGCGGACGACAGCGCTTCCGACTTCCACCTGGAGTCGCGTTCCCCAGATCTCGAGCGTATACGCCGATGCGGAGTCGTGACGCACGCCGACCGGCAACATGTCGCCGAAGGCCTCCGGCCGGACCATCGGGCCGCTCTCGGTGCTGACGACGGGTACGCGCACGCTTCGGTGCGCGTCGCGAACGACGAGCGCTGAGGCAATCTGGAACGCCACGACGAACGCGATCATCTCGCGCGAGCGACCCGCGCCATTTCGCGCTCGGCATCGCGAGTCTTGGACGTCTCTCGCTTGTCATGAAGTTTCTTTCCTTTCCCCAGCGCCAGCGCCACCTTGGCCTTCCCCTTCTTGAAGTAGAGCTCGAGCGGAACGAGGGTGAGTCCCTCTCGTTCTACCGCGCCTATCAAACGACGGATTTCCTTCCTGTGTAGCAACAGTTTTCGTGTCCGGTCGGGCTCATGATTCGTGTAGCCGCCGCGTTCGTAGGGCGAGATGTGCAGATTGAGCAGGTAAGCCTCGCCATCTCGTATCGTTCCGTACGCGTCGCTGATGTTTGCTCGCCCGTCGCGAAGGGATTTCACTTCCGTCCCGGTAAGGACGAGGCCCGCCTCCCACGTCTCGATGATGTGGTAGTCGTGCCGAGCGCGCTTGTTGCGCGCGATCGACTGGATCTCGGTGTCCTTCTCAGGCTTTCCCGCTTTCGCCATCGCGTTGACGCTCTCCTCACCCAGGACTAACTTTGTGCGCTCGCCGAAGTGGTGGAACTGGTAGACGCGCTGGCTTCAGGAGCCAGTGGGCGCAAGCTCGTGGGGGTTCGAGTCCCCCCTTCGGCACTCAGCAAAGCTCTCGCTTCCCGAACAAACATTAACCGCGCCATTCGGATTTTGGCGCGGTTTGCATTTCTCGAAGCTCGGGAGCCGGGCGCCGGCGCGCCGGCAAAGGGTCATGCGCCCTTTCGTCCGACCAACTCGCTCGGCGGGATATTCTCCGGCAGCGCCGCGGTGCCAAAGCTCGCTCGTAGCGCATCGTTGGCCTCGGCGAGGTACTGGCCGAGCAACTCACCGGCTCGGACGATATTCTCGTCCTGGCGTCTGAAGCTTCCGCCCGCGAACGCGAAAAGCGTCTGTCCCATACGAATTGACGTCGGCGCGCCTGCTTTTGCCGCGAGCCCTTCCCGATACGCGCTGAGCCGGGCATTGAACTGACGCTCAGCCGTCTCCGTCATGCCAGCCGCGATGTTGTTGTCACGGGCATGTGCTTCCGCGATCTCGCGTGCGACGATGGATGCGGTGCGGTCATCGAGCGCGTCACGCTGTGCGGCGATCAGGCCCAGCGCCCGGCGGGCGTACCGAAGCTCCCACTGCGCGTGATCCACGTCTCCGCGGGTTGCCGCGGCTGCGAGCCACTCCGCATCGGCTGCCGCCGGCTCGATAAAAAGAACAGCCACGAACGCCGCCGCTTTGCGCTGGAGATCGCGTTCCGCCTTCCACCGCGCGAAGAGCGGCATCGTCGCTACCGTTGGAGAATCGGGAGCGCGCGTGGATCGTTCTCCGGCGCGGCATCACCGAGTCCCACGCGAACGCGGACTTCCTGCTCTTCGGACAGCAGATCCGACAGATGCACGCCGGTCAAAACGTCGTCGATCTTCTGCTGGAGCAACATCCACACGGGACGGATACTGCAGTTGTGCGCCGACGAGCAGCGTTCTTCACCGACCGGATGCGAAACGCAGTGAAGATCGAAGGTCGTCGTTTCCGACGCGGCGATGACGTCGCGGATCGAGATCTCCGCCGCATCCTTAGCGAGCATATAGCCGCCGTGCGCGCCACGCGTGCTTCGAATGATCCCCGCGCGTCTGAGACGCAGTAGGATTTGCTCGACGTAATCGCCCGGGAGCTGCTCCGACTCGGCGATCTCTCGCCCCGTAATCGGGCCTTCGTCCGATCGGCGGGCGAGATGGAGGGCACAAATGACGCCGTATTCGGCGAGAGTGGTGATACGCACATCTGCAATCTAAAAGTCGGGCCGAGGCCGTGTAAGCCGACCTCGGCCGACCTGCGAGCGGATCAGCCGCCCGCCGAGGCTGCGTGTTTTCCGCCGGGAACACCGATCTCAGTCATTTTCTTGAGGTCGAGCACCTCGTCGACCTCATTCGCGGGCAGAATCTTGTCGCGCTTCACCATCTCGCGAATGAGCACGCCCTCCTTGACCGACTGCTTGCTGATTTCCGCGGCTTTGGCATAGCCGATCTGCGGCGCCAGTGCCGTCGCAAGCGCCGCCGAGCGCTCGACCCAGTACGAGCACATGTCGCGATTGGCTTCGATGCCTTTCACGCATTTGTCGGCGAGGACGCTGGCGGCATTTGTGAGAATTCTCATCGACAGCAGCACGTTGAACGCGATGACGGGCATCATGACGTTGAGCTCGAGCTGCCCGTGCTCCGAGGCGATGGCGACCGTCGTGTCGCATCCGATGACTTGGAAGCAGACCTGATTGACCATCTCCGGAATCGACGGGTTGATCTTGCCGGGCATGATCGAAGATCCGGGCTGGACCGCCGGCAGCTTGATCTCGTCGATGCCGGTGCGCGGCCCCATGACCATGAGTCGTAGATCGCTGACGATCTTGCTCAGGTCGATCGCGAGCACGCGGAGCTGCGCGCTGAAGCCGGCGACATCGCCCATGCTCTGCATCAACTGAATGCGATCCTGCCCGACCCGAAGATCGAGACCCGTGATCTGCTTCAAATACTTGTTCATCAGCGCCGGGTATTCCTTCTCGACCGTCACCCCGGTTCCAACGGCGCTTCCACCGATCCCGAGGTCGCGCAGGTAGTCCGCGGCCTCGTTCACGCGGCGAACACCTCGAGCAATCGACCCGGAATATGCCGTGAACTCCTGACCGAGACGGATCGGCATCGCGTCTTGGAGGTGTGTTCGGCCAGCCTTCACGACGTCGTCGAACTCGACGCCCTTCGCCGCGAGTGCGCCGCGCAAGTTTTCGAACGCCGCGTTCAGCGCCGGCAGTTCGGCGAGGCACGCGAGACGAATGTTCGTCGGAATCGTGTCATTCGTGGACTGCGCCATGTTCACGTGATCGTTCGGATGCACGGGCGCATACTCGCCGCGCTTCGCTCCGAGGAGCTCGTTCGCGCGGTTCGCCAACACTTCATTTGCGTTCATGTTGTGCGATGTGCCGGCGCCGGCTTGATACGGGTCGACGATGAACTGGTCGCGATACTGCCCCGCGAGCACCTCGTCGGCGGCTTTGACGATGGCATCCGCCCGTTTGGCGTCAAGGCGTCCGGTTTCTTTGTGCGTCAGCGCCGCGGCCTTCTTGATCTGTACCTGGGCCGTGATGAAGGCGTCGAGCGGCCGCAGGCCGCTGATCGGAAAGTTCTGCTTCGCGCGCAGCGTCTGCACGCCGTACATCGCGTCGACCGGGACGTCGAGCGGCCCAAGCGGATCCTTCTCGCGGCGGGTATCAGTCATGTTCTGATCTGTGAATTAGAGAGTATGAATGTCGCGTCTCGACGACCTCGCGGCCCGCGCGGCGATCACTGCGGCGACGAGCGCCGCAAGCATCGCGATTCCGAGCCACGCGACGCTCTCGCCGTGCAACCGGCCGAACGCGACGCGACGCGGATCGTCGGTGGAAAGGACTTCGATGGGACCAGGGATTTCGGCGCGCGCGCGGTCGATGCGCGGCGCGATGAAGAGCTGCGCGACCGCACATGAGAGAATCGTCACGAGGGCGGCGATCTCGCGCCCGCGCCAACTCCAGCCCTCGTTCGCGCGCCACTGCGTGACCATCACCAGGAGCCCGACGACCATTCCCGAATAGAAAATCGGGGGGAGGAGACGACCGACGACGTCACCGGCCAACGCGCGTGACGGAAGCACGGCAAAGAGCGCGGGTGCAACAGCGACGCTGAAGAAGACCGCGGCGCCGAGCCAAAGAACCAGCGTCGAAAGCTGAAGCAGCTCGGGCTCGTCGCGGTTCACCCCGCTCACCGCCGCACGATACGAGCGAGGCCGGTCAGGAACGGATTCGAGACCCGCTCGCGGCCGATGGTCGTGCTCGGACCGTGACCCGGATGGACCTCGATGGCGTCGTCGAGCTCCAGAATCTTCGCGAGCGATTCGTCCATTCGCGCGGGATCGGAGAACGCGAGATCGGTTCGCCCGATGGAGCCCGCGAAGAGAAGGTCGCCGCCGAACATCGTCTTGCCATTGAGCAAGGCGACGTGCCCGGGGGAATGACCGGGCGTGTGTATGACCGAAAACTCCGACGACCCGACGCGAAGCGTGTCGCCGTCCGCGATGAAATAGTGCGGCTCCTCGGGTTGCTCGAACGGAACCCCGTACATCTCCGCTTGCTGCTCGGCTCGAACGTAGAGCGGAAGGTCGGCGGTGTGCAGATAGATCGGAACTCGCCACTTCCGGCGAACTCCCGCGATCCCGCCGATGTGATCGAGGTGCGCGTGCGTCAGCCAGATCGCGTCGAGCACCGCTTTCGACTTCTTGACCATCTCCACGAGCACGTCCGGCTCACCGCCCGGATCGACGAGCACCGCGCGGTTCGTCGGTTCGTCGATCGCGAGATATGAATTTTCTTGGAATGGTCCAACGATCCGCGACTCGATCTTCACGCCGTGTATCCTCCCGTGCCTTCGATCGGCTCGTTCGGATCACCGTCGGCGAGCGCCTTCAGATACTTCTCAGCGGCGATCGCCGCGGTCGTTGCGTCGCCAACGGCGGTTGTCACCTGGCGAGTGAGCTGCGATCGAACGTCGCCCGCCGCGAACAGTCCGCGAATGCTCGTGTGCATGTTCGCGTCGGTGCGCAGATAGCCCATGTCGTCGTGATCGACGTGGCCGTCGATGATTCCGGTATTGGGCCGGAAGCCGACGAAGACGAACATCCCGGTTGCCGCGAGATCTCGCTTTTCGTTCGTGACGACGTGGCGCAGCTTGAGCGTTTTGACGAGCCCCTGACCGTCGCCTTCCACCGAATCGACGACCGTGTTCCACACCATCTCGACCTTCGGATTGGCAAACAGGCGCTGCTGCAGAATCTTCGACGCGCGAAGCTCGCTGCGCCGATGAATGAGGTAGACCTTGTCCGCGTACCGCGTGAGAAAGTCCGCTTCTTCGACGGCCGCGTCGCCGCCGCCCACGACCGCAATCGTGTGGCCGCGGAAGAACGCGCCGTCGCAGATCGCGCAATACGAGACGCCCTTCCCCGCATATTCCAGCTCGCCGGGAACGCCGAGCTTGACCGGCGTGCCGCCGGCGGTGATGATGACGCTCTTGGAGCGATAGACGTCGCCGTCTTCGGTGCGCGACTCGAACACCCCATCGGCACGTTTCGAGACGGCTTCGACAACGACGCCGTTCTTGAATTCCGCGCCAAACTTCGCGGCGTGATCAGCGAACTTCTGCGCGAGCTCGTGCCCCAGGATGTGCTCGAACCCGGGGTAATCTTCGATCAATTCCGTATTCAGCAGCTCACCACCGGGAAACCCTCGTTCGAGGACCGCGGTCTTGAGCATCGAGCGTCCTGCGTACATGCCGGCGCACATTCCCGCCGGGCCCGCTCCGATGATCACGACATCGTAATCGTGAGTTGTGGCCAATTCCGTTCCTCTTCCTGTCGCTTGACTCTTGATTCTCTAATTGTCGAGAAATCTACTCGTTCTGGGAACCATGGCCGAACCCGACGCCGCGCGGATTTGCCGTTATTCGATGACCAGCCGCGTCAACGCTCCGTGGCAGTGCGACGCCGTTCCGATGATGACATCGGCGGTTCCTGTCGCTCCAGCGTCCCGAATCGTCGCATCGGCCGCGAGCACCTCGGACGTCTCGAACATGCCGACGCCATACGCGCGATGGCGGCAGTGCATTACCGCGCTTCGCATCCCGTGCTCGCGAGCAAATGCGTCGATCGTCGGAGGAAGACTCCAGTCCCGCAGGTCTCGCGTGACGGGACACATCCGCGGCTCGATGCAGTTGATCGGACACATCCAGTCAGCAAAGCTGACATAGTGTGTTCCGTCCGCGCCGTTCCGCTGCCAGCGAACCGCGAGCGGTGAATCGATCGCCGTCGTCCGAACAAAGCGTTCCGGCCAACGCTCGCGCGCTCGGCGGACGAGCCACTCGGCCATGAGGTGTGGCATCAGTGGCGACGGGACGATCGCATCGCCGGCATAGGGTTGGGGTGACGACGCCGCGGTGGACAGATAGTCCTCGAAGTAGTCCCTCCATTCGGCGACGACGAGGTGCGCTCGATCGGGATCGTCGCTGCTCGCCGACAGATTGGCCGAGACCGCGCAATTCGCGTCGCGGTCGACGATGGCGATTCGCTCGGCGACGATGGCGCCGGCGCTCATTGCCCGGCGGAGCTGCCGAAGGTAGTAGCCGCCATAGCAACCGCCACCTACGACGATGATCGTCCCGAAACGTTGAGGTTCTCGCGCGTCAAGGGCGGACATTTCGCCCACCGTCGACGATGATCGTCTCGCCGGTGAGGTAGTCCGAGTCGAGAATGAACAACACTGTGCGAGTGACGTCCTCCGGACTTCCGTTCCGATGCAGCGGCGTCGTCTCGATCAAGTGCTCGGCGCTCTCCGCGTCCCAATGCTCCGGGAGCAATACCGTTCCGGGCGCGATCGCCGCGACTCGAACCTCCGGCGCGAGCAAGCGCGCGAGCGACCGCGTGAGATGGACGACGCCGGATTTCGAGATGCCGTGTGGAACGTATGCCGGCCAGGTTTCGAACGCCGCGAGGTCCGAGATGTTGACGACGACTCCGCGGCTTTCACGGAGCAACGGCGCCGCGGCCTGCGTCAGTAAAAACGGCGCGCGAAGATTGAGAGCCATGATGTCGTCCCACTGCTTCGCCGTCGTCTCGCCGAACGGCGTCCTGACCATCACCGCGGCGGAGTTCACGAGCACATCGAGCGTCTCGAACTTGTCGCGAACCGCCGAGACGAGTTGCGCGGCGGCATCGCCGCGCGTGAGATCGGCGCCAAAAATGTCGCCATCCGCGCCCGCGGCGCGGACCTGCTCCAGCGTCTCGCGAGCTCCCTTCTCCGCGGCATTGTAATGGATGGCGACGCGCATGCCGCGACCGGCGAGCGCGAGCGCGATGGCGCGTCCGACGCGATGGCCTGCCCCCGTCACGAGCGCGTTTCGGCCGCGCAGCTCCATATGAGAATCCTCCTCGAGCGCCGACTAGGCCGCTCTGGCTCGAACTCGTCCGTCCTGCCGGTGCAGCCAGTCCGCCGGCACCCGCATCATCCCGAGAATGCGCGCTCCCTCGGACGCCCCGTGCCAATCCGACCCACCGCTTGGCACGAGCGAGAAATGATCGACGAGGGCGCCGAGTCGCGCGATGTCTTCGGCGCTGTGGCTCGGGTGACGGACTTCGACGCCATCGATCCCGTTGTCGACGAACGACGCGATGCGATCTCGCGTTCCCGAGTGGGCGGGATGCGCGAGAATCGCCAAACCGCCGGCGCGGTGGATCAGTGCAATCGCGTCGGCCACCGCAAGCCGTTCCTTCGATACATAGGCCGGCCGCCCGTTTCCGAGATAGCGGTCGAACGCGTCGCGGAAGTCGACCGCCCAACCTTCGGCAATCATTGCCCGCGCGACATGCGGCCGGCCGACCGCGCCGCCGCCCGCCTGCTGGAGCACCGACGCGAGATCGATTCGCACACCGAGGTCGTTCAATCGCGCGACGATTCGCGCTGCACGCGAGCGGCGCATGTCGCGGAGCCCGACCAGCTCTGCCTCGAGCGAGCGAGTGTCGGAGAGATGCAAGCCGAGAATGTGCGTTTCGCTGTCGCCCTCGACGGCGCTCAACTCGACGCCGGGCACAATTCGCACGCCGAGCTCGATGCCGGTCGCAGTGGCTTCGGCGATCCCATCGAGCGTGTCGTGGTCGGTGAGCGCGAGCGCCGATAGGCCGATCCGCTTTGCTTCGCGGACGACGTCGGCTGGAGGCCGCGACCCGTCGGAGGCCGTCGAGTGCGCGTGTAGGTCGACGTAGTTCTCGCCCGCCTCCAGCGTTGGAGACGCGATCGTCACGCCGAGTAGTTCGCTTCGGGCGACGTGTCGCTCGGCTGCGAGAATTCGAAGAGCCGCTGCAGGTCGACGTCGGACAGCTCGACGAGCGACCGTTCGCGGGATCGCGATCCGAGCGGCGAATATCGCGTGACACGAACCTTTCGCGACGGCCCAGTGCCGTTCACGAACACGAGCCCGAACTCGTCCTGCGCATTCTGCGTGACGCGGCCCGATGGGAATACGAGCCACGACTGGCCGTCGACGGTGAGGGAACGCGTAGGCATTTATTGCAGCTCCACTTCAGTATAGACACGATTGGGATCGAGCACCGGCTCGGGAGCGCCGGCGTGCGCGCGCGCCAGCGTCTCGGGGTCCGATGCTTCAAAGAATTCTAAAAACGCGCCTGGCAAGCCCGCCTCTTCGAACGCCCAGAAGCGAACGTTTGCCTTCGCGTAATACGCTTGCTTTTTCTTCAACCTCTCATGGAAGCGCTCGCGATCCGGCGGCGTCACGAGCGTACGCTGAATCGTGAGAGCTCGCGCCATGTCAGAGCACCGTCTCGGGGAAGGTTTCGAGCGTCCTCTTCACGAACGCCATGAACTTGTCGGCGTCCGAGCCGTCGACGATGCGATGGTCGAACGACAGGGAGAGGTAGGCGCACGTTCGAATCGCGATCGTATCTTCGCCGTCCGCGCCGGCGATGACCTTCGGGCGTTTCTCGATCGCGCCGATGCAGAGGATCCCGACCTGCGGCTGGTTGATGATCGGCGTTCCGATCAGCGACCCGAACACGCCGGGGTTGGTGATCGTGAACGTTCCGTCCTGCACTTCGCGGGGATCGAGCTTTTTCGTGCGGGCGCGATTCGCGAGATCGTTCAGCGTTCTCGTAAGACCGGTCAGCGACAGATTGTCGGCGTTCTTGATGACCGGGACGATCAGCCCCCAATCGAGCGCCACCGCGATCCCGATGTTGATCGGCTTCCGATAAATGACTTCGCGGTCGCCGACAGATGCGTTGAGCACCGGGTGCGCGCGAAGGCCGTCGCTCACGGCTTTGATGATGAACGGCAAATAGGTGAGCTTCTCGCCCGTCGCCTTCTCGAACTCGGCGCGCTGCTTCGCGCGAATGCGCGCAATGCGCGTGAAGTCGACCTCGAAAAAGGAGCTGACGTGCGCCGACGTGTGCCGCGACATCACCATGTGGTCGCTGATCAGCGCCCGCATCTTTGACATCGGCTCGACCTTGTCGCCCGGCCACGGCTCGGCCGCCGGCCCGTGGGCAACCGCGGCCGGCGGAGCGGCCGACGGCGCGCGTGCCGGCGCCGCAGTGGTGCCGCCGGATTCGAGGAATTCGACGAGGTCTTTCTTCGTCACTCGGCCGGCGATGCCGCTGCCTTGCAGCGAGGACAGCTCCACGCCGGCGTCAGCCGCCATGCGGCGAACGAGCGGCGAGGACTTCGTGCGAAGGCGATCCTCGAGGGAATTTCCGCCGCCGTTGGACTGCGCTGGAGTGGTTGTGGCCGGAGGCGATTGGTGCGACACCGGAGCGATCGGAGCGGTATTTTCTTGACGGGGGGGGCCCCCGGCGCCTTCAGCCTTTGATGGCGCCGCCGCGGCTACGGCCGGAGCCGGCGCGGCCGCAGCTGCGCTCACCGCAGCGTTCACGTCCGTTTCCAGCCGCGCAACGAGCGTCTGCACCGGAACCGTCTGCCCTTCCGTGACGAGAATCTCCGCGAGAACGCCGCTTGACGGCGCCGGAATTTCCGCGTCGACCTTGTCGGTCGAGATCTCGAAGATCGGCTCGTCGCGCTTCACCTGGTCGCCGACCTTCTTCAACCACTTCGACAGTGTCCCCTCGGCGATCGACTCGCCCATCTGGGGCATCACGACGTCTATGCGTGCCACTGCATCACCTCATGCCGAGTTGTTCATGCGCTTGCGCGCGCGTCGAACCGACGAAATCGCAAGTATCGGAAGCAGCACCGCTCCAATCACCGCCCCGAACACCGCGAACGTGAACCAGTTGCAGGGCGCGCCCGTTTCCGCTTCGACGGCACAGCGCTGAGCAGCCCCCGCGATCTTTGCGATCAACACGCCGATCATGCCGCCGCCGGCGAAACCGGCAACGACGGTGAAGCAACCTATTCCAAAATAGTGCGGCCGTTCGTCCGACGCTTCCCGCGATGGGTTCCCGTCGGTACCCATCTAGTAAGCGGCCAGCGTCCGCGCCGCCCGGACGACGTCAGCCGTCTGCGGAAGAACGTAGTCCTCGAGCGACGGCGCGTACGGCAACGGAACGTCGTGCGCCGTCACCCGCAGAACGGGCGCGTCGAGCCATGCGAACGAGGTCTCGTTGATCCGCGCCGTGATCTCGCCCGCGATACCGCCGGTCCGCGTATCCTCATGCACGACAAGCACACGGTTCGTCTTGCGGACCGTTGCCTGGATCGCTTCGTCATCCATCGGGGCGAGCGAGCGGAGGTCGATGACCTCGACGGAGAGGCCGTCTTCTTTCTCGAGCTGCTCCGCGGCCTCGAGCGCTTTCCAGACCGTCGCGGCGTACGTGATGATCGACAGGTCCCTGCCCTCGCGCGCGATCCGTGCCTTGCCGATTGGCGTGACGTGATCGCCCACAGGCATGACGCCTTTGATCCGGCGATAGAGATACTTGTGCTCGAAGAAGAGCACGCAGTCCTCGTCGCGAATCGCCGCCTTCATCAAGCCCTTTGCGTCTTCAGCGGTCGAGGGATAGACGACCTTGAGCCCGGGCGTGTGGATGTAACCGGCTTCAGGATTCTGTGAATGGAACGGACCGCCGCGCACGTAGCCGCCGCTCGGTCCGCGCACGACCATTGAACACGGAAGAAACGCACGGTAGCGCGCGGTCGCGACATAGTTCGTGAGGATGTCGTACGCGTTCGCGAGGAAGTCGATGAACTGCATTTCGACGACCGGGCGCATGCCCATGTGTGCGGCGCCCGCGGCCGCGCCGACGATGCCGATTTCCGAAATCGGCGTATCGACGACGCGCTCTTCGCCGAACTTGTCGAGCAGTCCCTCAGTAACCTTGAACGCGCCGCCGTATTTCCCGATGTCTTCGCCGAGGCAGAAGACATTCGCGTCGCGCTCCATTTCCTCGAAGAGCGCTTCACGAATGGCCTCGAGGTACGTGATCTCGGCCATTACTGACTCTCTTCCTTCTTCGGCGCGAAGACGCCCCAGCCCTCGGGACGTTCGTGTTTGTCGACGACGCCTGCTGTCCCTTCACGGAACCAGAGCGGCTTCTCCGCCGGCGGGTCGGCGTAGACGCCCACCAGCGCATCGAGCGCTTCCGGCGGCGCCGAACGCTCAGCGATGTCGGTCGCTTCGTCGACGACCTCTCTCACGCGGTCGTCAACGCCAGCAATGTCGGCTTCGGAGAATTCGAACTCGTCACGAAGGCGCGCGACGTAGCGCGTCACCGGATCATTCTCCGTCTCCCAGCGCTCGATCTCGCCCGCCGGTACGTACGATTGGTTGTCGTGCTCCGCGTGGCCTTTGCGGCGATACGTCATGAGCTCGAGCAGCGTCACGCCCTCGCCGCGGCGCGCGCGATCGACGGCACGCTTCGTCACGTCGTAGACCGCGAGGACGTCGTTGCCGTCTGCCTGCTCGCCCGGAACGCCGTATCCAATCGCCTTGTCGATGAACTGTTTTGCGGCAGTCTGCTTCGCGGTTGGCGTCGAGTACGCGTAGCCGTTGTTCTCGACGATCACGACGAGGGGGCACTTTTGCACGGCGGCGAAGTTGATCCCCTCGTGGAACGCGCCGGTGGACGTCGCGCCATCACCGACATACACGAGACCGACGCGATCTTCACGGCGCATCTTGAAGGACAGTGTGACGCCGGCCATCACCGGCACCATGTCACCCAGCGGCGAGATCTGACCGATGAATCCGCGGTCGGTGTCGCCGAAGTGGATGTTGAGCTCTCGGCCGCGAGTCGGCGAATCGCCCTTCGCCATGTATTGCTTGAGGATCTCGACCGGGTTCGCGCCCTTCACGAGCATCGATCCCAGGTTGCGGATGAGCGGCGAAAGGATGTCGCGACGCTCGAGCGCGTATGCGCTGCCGACCGCATCGGCCTCTTGGCCAAGTGATCGAAAAAGGCCGCCGACGACTTTGGTTTGCCGGTACAGTGCGACGAGGCGCTCTTCGAGCGTCCGCGTGAACCGCATCCAATAGTACAGATCGAGAATCTGGTCGCGCGTGAGCGCGGACGACGGCGAATTCTTCGCCACTGCCGCGCGCTTTGGGGCGCGCGTTGCCGACGCTCGAGCCATCAGTAGTTGGGACTGAGGACGTGCGATGGATCCTCAGTGCGATGCAGACTCACGAAAAACTTCTTCACGTTCCGATCGAGACGACTTTCCCCCATCTGATCGGTGTCCACCTGAACGAAGGTGTAGTGCCCGCCTTCGGCCTTGGCCGAGAGCTTCAACGCACCGAGCTCGCCCGAGTACGTGCGAGTGCGCGGAGCCGTCGTGTTCTGCGCGAGACCGATCTTCGGAAAAAACTCGTCGGCCAACGTGAGCACGTCGGCCGGCGAGATATGACTGCGATAGAAGTGTCGCATTACGGAGTCTTTGAAGGTCTTTCGTCGAAAACGTCCTGCATCCAGTCGATCCGTTCCAGCGGACGAAGCGAGTCGCGCCGAAACTGGATTGCCACCGCCCACTGCCCCGCGAGCACGAAGTTCAGTTTGGCGTGATAGGTACCGACCTCCGGCCCGTACACGAACCCATCCCACGTGTTCGCGCCCTGGCCGTTGCTCGCGAACAAGCGGCCCTCTCCGTTCTCGATCGGCTGTCTCGTCTTTCGATCGAAGATCTGGATCGCATAGTGGATGTCCTGCCGCGCGTGCGGCGGAGAATCATCCGGAGAGATCGTGTAAGAATAACTCGTCGATAACTGGCGCAGCGGCGGCGGCCCTTCATCGCCGCCGCACGCGTTTCCCACTACTGCAACCGTGAGTGCCGCCGCCAAGGTTCTCCAGCCGCGCATCGCACGCCTCCTACTGCTGGTAGTACTCCAGCCCCAGATGCGTGATCTGTTCCTCACCCATCAGATGCCGAAGCGTGTTCTTGAGCTTCGTCTGTTGGATGAAAAGATCGTGTTCCGGCTGCAGTCCCGGAGCGGCCATCGGCGATTTGTAATAGAAGCTTAACCATTCTTGAATGCCCTTCATTCCGGCCCGGTGCGCGAAGTCGGAGAAGAGAGCGAGGTCGAGTACGATCGGCGCCGCGAGAATGGAATCGCGACAGAGGAAGTTGACCTTGATCTGCATCGGATAGCCCATCCACCCGACGATGTCGATGTTGTCCCAGCCTTCCTTGTTGTCGCCGCGCGGCGGGTAGTAATTGATGCGCACGACGTGCGAGAAATCCTTGTATAGCTCGGGATACGACTCGGGCTGAAGGATCGTGTGCAACACGCTGAGCTTCGACTCCTCCTTCGTCTTGAACGACGCCGGATCGTCGAGCACCTCGCCGTCGCGGTTGCCGAGGATGTTCGTCGAGTACCAACCGGCAAGGCCGAGCATGCGCGCCTTGAGTCCCGGCGCGATGACGGTCTTCATCCAGGTCTGGCCGGTCTTGAAATCCTTCCCCGAGATCGGAACGCCCCGGTCATTCGCGAGCTGCTGGAGGGCGAGCGTTTCGACCGCGAGGTTCGGCGCGCCGTTGCAGTACGGAACGCCCTCCATGATCGCCGCCCACGCATAGAGCATCGCGGGCGAGATCGCTTCGTCATTTTCGTCCATCGCCTTCTCGAACGCTTCAATGGACGCATGCTGCGGACCGGGTTTGATGAAGATCTCGGTCGACGCGCACCAGACGATCACGAGGCGATCACATTTGTTCTTCGCCTTGAAGTCGCGCATGTCCTGACGCAGCTGCTCCGCGAGCTCGCGCTTCGTCTTTCCGTTCTTGACGTTGGTGCCGTTGATGCGCGTGACATACTTGTTCTCGAAGACGGCCGGCATTGGCTTGATCGCGGCCAGAAAATCCTTGATCGGCTCGAGATCGCGCTCCTCGAGCACACCGGCTTTCTTCGCGGCAGTATACGCGTCGTCGGGGATTGGATCCCAGGCGCCAAACACGATCTGATCGAGACCAGCGAGCGGTACGAAATCCTTGATGAGGGGCGAGCGCTCATCGGTGCGCTTTCCGAGACGAATCGTCGCCATTTGCGTCAGCGAACCGATAGGCTTCGAATGGCCGCGCCGAATGCTTTCGACGCCGGCCATGAACGTCGTTGCCACGGCGCCGAGCCCGGGCGTCAGAATGCCGAGCGTGCCGCCGGCAGGGCGAATGGTGGACGATGCCACGAATTATTCTCCTTTGAACACTTTTAGCGCGTCGTGCCCGTGGGACGTCGCCGACGCAGCCAAAAGGTTTTTTCGGTGGTGAGCGGAATTGGGAGGGCGGCGCCGCGCGATTCGGTCTGGTGATAGACGAACGCCATGCGCTGCACGACGGTGATCCACGCCGTGATGGTGAGGATGACGATGATCCCCGCGAGCATCCACCCGTTGAGAGCCAGGCCAAAGAACGCCTGGGGAGCCGAGAGCAGCACGACACGCTCCGGCCGCTGCAGCATCCCGACCTTGGCGTCGAGCCCGAGCGCCTCGGCGCGAGCGCGAATGTATGACGTCAGGTATGCGCCGATGAGACCTGCAAGACACACCACGACCATCGGCACGTTGTGGTGGCGCGGATTGAGTGCATAGAACACCGCCAATCCACCGAGCAGTGCGCCGTCAGCGAGGCGATCGAGCGTCGAATCGAGAAACGCGCCGAACGTCGAGCTTTTGTTCGAGCGCCTCGCGACGGTCCCGTCGAGCACGTCGAACAGCGCCGTCGCGCCAAGGAACCAACCGCCGGTCCGGATGTGACCGGTCGCGTAGATCACGCCGCCCGCGATCGTACAAACGGTCCCGATGACCGTGATCGTGTTCGGGTGAACACCACGCTTGACGAGCCAGTTCGCGACTGGGTCGATGACCTTCAGATATCCGTTTTTGAGCCAATCCGGGAGAATCTTCATGTGGCTCCGAAGAGGCGCGCTGAGGCTTTTGGGCGCCAAATTTCCGGCGCGTCGAGGCGACACGAGGCGGAGCACAGATGGCCCAGTGGCGGGAGGGTTTCTCCGGGCGTAAAAGTAGCCGCTCCACAGACTTGTAGCAACCAGCGCCTCTTCGCGTGAAGGTTGAACGGCCTAAGGCAGTGGGAAAACGTACGTCCCGTTCAGAACGACCTTGTCGCGAGAATAGGTCTTCGCGCCGTCGATCGTCACAGCTTTGAGACTCACGGTCGTGCCCGATGAGAACCCCTGCACCGGGATCGTCTTCGAGTCCTTCGCGCCGACCTGACCAAGGAATGAATCTGTTCCGCCCGCCGTGATATAAACGTTGACGGCCTGCGCGATGTCGTTCTTCACCTGAATCGAGATGCCGCTCGCCTGAGACGGAGCCGTTCGAACCTCGGCTTGCCTCGGACCGCATGCCGAGAGTCCCGCCAATACCGCTGCCAGCGCAATCGCGCGAACGTTCATCAAAGTCTCCTCACAAGAGTGCGTGCGACACGCAGCAAACGACCGCCGGTGTCCCGGATATGCTCAATTGCAGCCTAACCGGGCGCAAGTACCGTGCGAATCGGCGCCGTTCTCTTACGCGAGACGGATCGCGATTCCGGCTCAGCGCTTTCCAGCTCCGCGCTTCGCGGCTTGACATCGGCCACGCGATTGCGTGCAGTATTGTGTTGAACTGTCGCGACCCACTCCCGTTCACGTCGCAGTCGACCGCGTCGCGAGCCGCAAAGCGCCCTTCCTCCCGATACTGATGCGACTCTCAGTGCTCGTCCTCCTTTCCGGCGCCGCCGTCTCGGGGTGCCGTGTCACGAAATACGCACAGGCCGATGGCGAAGTCCGCGCGGCCGGCAGGCAGCCGTCGAAAGACGCCGCGATCACGAAAGTCGTCCGCGAAGTGCTCGATCGCGCGAGAGCCGACAGCGCCTTCCCCGGCGGAATTGCAGTCGTGGGAACGAAGAATCGTGTCATCACCATCTACGGCGTTGGATCGCTCGACTGGGCGCCCAGTCCCAAGCCGGACGAGCACACGATGTGGGATATGGCGTCGCTCTCGAAGGTGATGGGGATGACGTCCGGCATGATGCAGCTCGTCGCCCAGCACCGCGTGAGCCTCGACGACCCAGTGCAGAAATATTTCCCGAACTGGACCGGCCCGAACAAAGACAAAGTCACCCTCCTGCACCTGCTCACACACACGTCGGGACTGCCGTCGTTCAAGGCGTACGACGAGATCACGCATGATCCCGACAGCCTCGCGAAGCTGATGTTCTCGACGCCGCTCGACACGGTTCCCGGAGCGAAGATGGTCTACAGCGACATCGGCGCGTACATGGCGGGCCGCGTGCTCGAGAAAGTGAGCGGACAGACGCTGGATGCATACGTGCACGATCATGTCTTCGCGCCGCTCAAGATGAACGAGACGATGTACAAGCCGCCGGCGTCGCTCATCGATCGCATCGCGCCGACGGAAGTCGACCCGCGGCGCGGAGGTCTCGTCCGCGGCAAGGTGCACGACGAGCGCGCCTACTACCTCGGCGGAGTCTCTGCGCATGCCGGAATTTTCAGCAGCGCCCACGACATGGCGCGCTTTGCACAGATGTACTTGAACGGCGGCACGCTCGACGGAGTTCGCGTGCTCGATGCGGCAACGATCGCGCAGTTCACGAAGTACGTCGACTCGTCATTCTCGAATCGCGGGATCGGTTGGCAGAAGCCTGACCTCCCTGGACAAAAATTCTCGTCGCCCTCCGCGGCGTGGGCTGGACAACTGATGTCGCATGCCGCATTTGGACACACGGGTTTCACCGGAACGTCGATCGGCATCGACCCGCCAAATGACATCTTCATCGTTCTGTTGACGAACCGAGTGAACCCGACGCGCAACAACAACAAGATCACTGCAGTCCGCCGGAAGCTCGCCGATGGCGTCATGTCGATCGTGCGCGGCGTGCCGATTCCTCAACGCTAGGCGCAATGCACCTCTCCGCAATCGACTGGCTGATCGTCGTCGCGTATTTCGGTCTCTCGGCCGGAATCGGCTTGGTATACACCAAGCGCGGCGGCGAAAGTCTCGAGGAGTACTTCATCTCGGGGCGCCAAGTCTCGTGGTGGCTTGCGGGCGCGTCGATGGTTGCCACGACGTTCGCCGCAGACACGCCCCTGGTTGTCACCGGCATCGTCGCGGCGAACGGCGTCGCCGGGAATTGGCTTTGGTGGAACATGCTGATGAGCGGGATGCTCACCGTGTTCTTCTTCGCGCGGCTGTGGCGACGCGCGCAGGTGATGACGGACGTCGAGTTCGCGGAAGTGCGCTACAGCGGCAAACGCGCCGCCGTGCTTCGCGGCTTCCGCGCGCTCTATCTCGCGATCCCGATCAACCTGATCATCCTCGGCTGGGTGACGCGCGCGATGATCAAGATTCTCACGATCTCGCTCGGCCTTCGCGACGTGCAGATTGGCGGGTGGACGATCTCGGGCGAGGTGATCGCGGTCGGCATCTGCTTCCTCGTGACGATGTCGTATTCTGTCGCCGCGGGAATGTGGGCCGTGTTGTGGACGGACCTGATTCAGTTCGTGATCAAGATGTCCGCGGTGATCATTTTGGCCGTCTACGCAGTGAATGCCGTCGGCGGCATGGCAAAGCTCAAAGCCGGCGTCGCCGCGCATTTCGGCAGCGAGACAGCCGGGCTGTCGGTCCTCCCCGTGAAGTTCACGGGAACGGGCATCGAGGCGTATACGTGGATGCCGCTGCTCGCCCTCGGCGTATTCCTGTCGGTGCAGTGGTGGGCCGCGTGGTATCCTGGCGCCGAGCCGGGCGGCGGGGGGTACGTCGCGCAGCGGATTTTTTCCGCGAAGACGGAGCGCGACGGCGTGCTCGCCACGCTCTTCTTTCAGGTCGCACACTATGCGATTCGGCCGTGGCCGTGGATCATCACCGGTTTGGCGACCGTGATGCTCTATCCAAACGGCATCGGCCCGACGCACGACAAGGAGGCCGCATACGTCCAGGCGTTCGTCGACCTGCTGCCGACGCCATGGCGCGGCGTGATGATGGCGGGCTTCGCCGCCGCGTACATGTCGACCGTAGGAACGCAGCTGAACTGGGGCGCGTCCTATCTCGTCAACGACTTCTATAAGCGTTTCATGAATAAGACCGCGACCGAGAAGCACTATGTCTCGGTGTCTCGATGGGCGACGGTGTTTCTCTTTCTCGGATCCGCGGTTGTTGCCTGGCAGCTCGACACGGTGAAGGGCGCGTGGGAGTTCCTCCTCGCGCTCGGCTCCGGAACGGGGCTGGTGCTGATCCTCCGCTGGTACTGGTGGCGAGTGAATGCATGGTCCGAGATCAGCGCGATGATCATCTCGGCGGTGGTGTCGCTCGCCGCGCATCCGTTCATCGTCGCCCGATATCCGGACGGCGACCCGCGCATCGTGGCGTTGACCATGCTCGTGACGGTCGTGATCAGCACGATCGTGTGGCTCGCGGTCACGTTCATGACGTCGCCCGAACCGGACGCGACGCTCGACGCGTTCTATCTGCGCGTTCGTCCCGGCGGACCGGGCTGGGCGCGCGTCTCCGAGCGTCTCGGGCTCGGGCGCGAGAAAACGCCCGGTGGTGCACTCGCGTGGACGAATTGGCTCGCTGGAATCATCGCGGTGTATTCATCGTTGTTCGGCATCGGGAAGATCATTTTTGGCGAGTTCGGCGTGGGGATCGTCTTGCTGGTGATCGCCATGGTTGCATTCGCCTGGATTGCCCAGTCATTCCGATCCGAGACCGGCCCGCCCGCCGGACGCGCGATCGTCGAAGAGAAGATGGCGGCGGATTGATCGCCGGGATGACAATTTGCAGGCGTTGTTCGGGGTCCCGGTCCTCTGTATCTTTGAACTGTCGCGGCCATAGCGACTTGGCTGCCCTATAGGAGGCTCGACATGAGCACGATGAATCAACCCGAAGTGATGGTGACCGTGACATCGGCCGCGTCGACCGAGGTCAAGAAGTTTATGGATCAAGAAGGCGTCGATCCGAGCAAGGGCGGCCTTCGCGTCAGCGTTCAGCCTGGCGGCTGCAGCGGTTTCAAATACGGCCTCTTGATCGAAGACGAAGCGGCCGAAGACGACCTCATCGTCGACCAGGAGCATTGGCGCGTGTTCGTCGATCCCTTTTCGGCACAGTACCTGAACGGCGTCACCATCGACTATGTCTCGTCGATGCAGGGATCCGGCTTCACCTTCAAGAATCCAAATTCGACGGGCGGCTGCGGTTGCGGCAGCTCGTTCTCAGCATAACTCGCGCGTCCCAGGTCTAACATGGAACGGTCGGCCGCTGGCTCACGCCGGTTCGCCGCGGTAGCAGAGGAGGCCCGTGATCATTTCGATCGCGGGCCTTCTCGCGTTACGCACGGCACGTGGTCTGGAGAGCGTATTCGCACAGTCGTAGTCGACGACCACGAAGACATCGCGCGCCTCGTGGCGAATCGCATCGCGACGCTCGTCGGCGAGCGCAACGCTGCCGGCGAGCAAACGGTGCTCGGTCTCGCGACCGGATCGACGCCGATCGGCGTGTATCGGGAGCTCATCCGCATGCATCGGGAAGACGGCTTGAGCTTCGCCGACGTCGTGACGTTCAATCTCGACGAGTACTATCCGATGCCGAAGGACAGCATCCACTCCTACCACCGGTTCATGTGGGAGAATCTGTTTTCGCACATCGACATCAAGCCCGAGAACGTACACATCCCGCCGGGCGATCTTCCGCGGCAGGACATCGAAGAGGCGGCGCAGCGATACGAGATCGCGATCGAGCGCGCCGGCGGCATCGACTTCCAGATCCTCGGCATCGGCAAGACCGGACACATCGGCTTCAATGAGCCAGGATCCGGGTCAGATAGCCGCACCCGCCTCGTCACCCTCGACACCGTGACGCGACGAGATGCCGCGGCCGACTTCTTTGGAGAGGAATACGTACCGCGCGAGGCCGTCACGATGGGTGTCGCGACCATTCTGGCCGCGCGAGAGATCGCCATCATCGCCACTGGCGAGCACAAGGCGAGCATCGTCAAGCGCGCGGTCGAGGGCGAGATCGACCTCGAGGTCGCCGCGACATTCCTCCAGCACCACCCCAATACGACGTTCTACGTCGACCGCGCGGCGGCAGCTGAGCTCACGCGAATCAAGACGCCGTGGATGATCGACGAGGTGCAGTGGACGCAGGACCTCATCGTCCGCGCGGTGATTTGGCTCTCGCAACACACCGGCAAGGCGATCCTTAAGCTGACGCAGCGCGACTACGCCGACGCACACATGTCGTCGCTCGTGGCGAAGTTCGGCTCGCCGGGCGAGGTGAACGGCAAAGTGTTCAACGTTCTCGGCGCGAAGATCCGCGGAAAGTCGAAGCTGCCAATCGGACGCAAGATCATTTGCTTCTCGCCGCATCCGGACGACGACGTCATCTCGATGGGCGGCATTCTCCGCAAGGTGACGGAGAACGACAACGACGTCATCGTCGCGTACATGACGAGCGGCAACATCGCGGTGTTCGACCACGACGTCCGACGCTACGTCGACTTCCTCGAGCGTCTGAGCGCCGAGGGCCGCATCGATCGAGAGAAGGTGACGGCGCTCGCGGCGAAGGCGCACGCCTGGCTGAACCAAAAGCATCCGGGCGAAGTGGACATCCCCGAGATTCAGGATATCAAGCGCATCATCCGCGAATCGGAGGCGGTCGCCGGCATCGAGACGGTCGGTTTGCCGCGCAGCGCCGCGCGGTTCCTGAACCTTCCGTTCTATCAAACAGGAAAGGTTCGAAAAGATCCGGTGCGGCCCGCGGACGTCGCGATCGTCCGCTCGGTCCTCGAGGAGGTGCAACCGGATTTGATTTTCGTCGCCGGCGACCTCTCCGATCCTCACGGCACGCATCGCATGTGCAAAGAGGCAATCGATCGAGCGCTCGTCGAGCTACGGGGGAAAGTGCAACCGGAGGTGTGGCTCTATCGCGGCGCGTGGCAAGAATGGGCGGTGCACGAAGCGACGTGGCTCGTCCCGCTGTCACAGGAAGAGCTGCGACTCAAGATTCAGGCGATCTTCAAACATCAGTCGCAAAAGGACTCGGCACCCTTCCCCGGCGGCTACGATGAGCGCGAGTTTTGGCAACGCGTCGAAGCCAGGAACAAGGGCACGGCGGCGGAGCTCGACCGACTCGGGCTAGCGGAGTACTTCGCGATGGAAGCGTATGTCGTCGAATAGCGCCACGAGTACGTGCGCGGTCTAAACGCGCTCGATTTCGTCGTCATCGTTGCGTATCTGCTCGGCATCACGCTTCTCGGCGTGTATGTCGGCCGCCGCCAGCGAAACGCCAAAGACTACTTCGTCGCCGACCGCGAGATTCCGTGGTGGGCCGTCATGTTCTCGATCGTCGCGAGCGAAACCAGCGCGCTGACGTTCATCAGCATCCCCGGTCTCGCGTATACCGGCGATTTAGGATTCTTGGAAATCGCGGTCGGGTATCTCGTCGGCCGCATCGCACTGGCGTATACGCTGCTGCCACGGTACTACGAGGGAAATCTCGTAACCGCGTACGCTCTGCTCGAGAAGCGCTTCGGTCTCGCCGCACGCCGATTCACGTCGATCGTGTTCATGGTGACTCGCGGAATGGCGGACTCGGTTCGCGTATTCGCGACCGCGGTGCCGATCGCGCTGATCATCGGGCCGCTGCTTCCCGCGAACGCCGTCATGCCCGTCGCGGTGCTCGTGCTCGGCACATTGACGATTCTCTATACGATCCGCGGCGGAATGCGTGCCGTCATCTGGACCGAGATCGTTCAAGCGTCCGTGTATCTGATCGGCGGCATCTCGGCGATGATCGTCGCCGGCCATCTGGTGAGCGGCGGCTGGGGGTCGATCGTCCCCGCGGCATCCGCGGCGGGCAAGCTGAAGATCATCAGCTGGTACACGGGCTTCGATCGCCCCCACACGATGTTCGCCGGGATCATCGGCGGCGCGTTCCTTTCGATGGCGTCGCACGGCGCCGATCAATTGATCGTTCAGCGACTGCTGTCCGCGAAATCGCTCAAGGCTGCGCAAGCAGCCGTGATCGGAAGTGGCGTCGCGGTCATCGTGCAATTCGCTTTGTTCCTCATGCTCGGCGTCGGACTTTGGGCATTCTATGGCGGCAAGGCGTTTCCGATTCCCGACTCGATTTTCCCGACGTTCATCGTCGACCAGATGCCGCACGGGCTGGTCGGACTGCTCCTCGCCGCCGTCCTCGCCGCGACGATGAGCACGCACTCCGGCGCGATCAACTCGCTCGCCGCGGCATCGACGCACGACATCTACCTGCCGCTCACCGGCCGCGCGCCGGACGATCCGCGTACGCTGCGCGTCGGACGGATCCTCGCGCTGGTGTGGGGAATCGTGCTCACGGCCGGCGCGCTGCTCTTTCCGGAAAATGCGAAGACGCCGGTCGTCGTCGTTGCGCTCTCGATCGCCTCGTTTACCTACGGCGGGCTGCTCGGCGGATTTTTTCTCGCTATCTTCTGGCGTCGCGCGCGACAGCGCGACGCGATCATCGGAATGTCGGTGGGCATCGCCGCGATGACGTTCATCGTCTTCGCAAAGCAAATCAGCGCCGCGGTGCCGCCGCTCGCGGATACGCTCAAGCCGTTCGCATCGATCGCGTATCCGTGGTTCGTGTTGATCGGAACGACGATCACGCTCGCGGTTGGAATTCTCGCATCGCTTACCCACGGCGCGAACGAAGCGCCCGCCGTTTCCCCGGCGTCTATCGGAGGACGATGACGTTCATTGTCGTTGGCATTGACGGCGGCGGATCGAAGACGCACGCCATTGTCGCGGACGAACAGGGCCGCACGATCGCCGAGACCGTCGGCCCGGCGAGCGCTGTTCGCCCCGGACAGGCCGAGGTGTCGGCAAACGTGATTGCGGACGTCGTGCGCGACGCGCTGGCGTCGTGCGAGATGAGCCACGTCATGCCACGCGGATTGTGCGTCGGCGTCGCCGGCGCGGGACGTGAGGCGGAGCGCCATGAGCTGTGGCAGGCATTGGTGAGCCGTGATCTCGCGACGGAGCTCGTCATCCATTCGGATTTCAGCATCGCGCTCGACGACGCATTCGGCGATGGCGCCGGCGTGCTGATGATCAGTGGAACCGGCTCGGTCGCCTTTGGTCGCGGTCCGACAGGAACGACGGCGCGCTGCGGCGGATGGGGTCCGGTCTGCGGCGATGAAGGAAGTGGCGCGTGGATCGGTCGCCGCGCGTTGTCGGTCGTGACGGCAGCGGCTGACGGGCGCGAGCCGGAGACAGCTCTCACCGGCGCGATTCTCACCGCGGCTCAGGTCAACGAAACGTCGGATCTCATCGCGTGGGCCGCGGGCGCACCGCCGTCTCTGCTCGCGACGCTGGCGCCGGTCGTGTTGTCCGTCGCCGAATCGGGCGACCTGCGCGCGAATGCGCTGTTGAGTCTCGCCGTCGAGGAGCTCGCGCTCCACGTGCGCTCGCTCGCACGTCAGCTGTTCGGAGACGAGCGCGCGGCGCTCCAGGTCGCACTCTCCGGCGGAATGCTGAGCCGCGGCAGTGCAGTCAGAAAGCGTCTCGAGCACCGGCTCAAATCCGCCGTTCCCGGCGCAACGATTCGTGCGGAGCCTGTCGTGCCGGCGAGAGGTGCTGTTCGCGCAGCGCTCAGAATTGTCGGCGAGGCGATGGTCTGACGTTCGTCATTCTGATGGCCGCGAAGCGAGCGGAGGACCCGCCTTGTGTGACTCAAAACGGAAAAGCAGGTCCTCCGCTCGCTGGCGGTCGCATCAGGATGACGACGAGGCTAGCCCCACTTCAAATCAGTCTTCGAAATCGGAAGCGTCCGAATTCTCTTTCCGGTCGCTTGGAAGATCGCACTGCAGAGCGCCGGCACGACTGGCGGCAACGCGGGCTCGCCGAGTCCCGTCGGTGGATTGTCGGTCACCTTGAAGTGCACTTCGATCGGCGGAGCCTGACGCATTCTCAGCAATGAGAATGTGTTGAAGTTCGACTGATCAGGTTTGCCGTTGGCGATGGTAATCTCCTGAGCGAGCGCCTCGGCGATGCCGTCGAGCACCGCGCCCTGCGCCTGATTTTCGGCGTTGCCTGGATTGATGATCTGGCTGCCGATGTCGCCCGCGACCCAAACCTTGTCGACCTTCACCGTGCCGTCCTTCGCGACTGTGGCTTGGACCACCTCTGCGAAGTAGCCGCGATGCGAATAGTGGAACGCAACGCCGCGACCGGTGCCCTTGGGTAGCGGAGTCTTGCCCCAATTCGATTTTTCGGCGACCAGCTCCAGAACTCCGCGCACGCGCGCGGCGTCGAAGCCGGCCGGCGGCGCGCCACCACCAGGTCCCCGGCCCGCTGGAGCGGGCATCGGAATCGGCGTATTCGAGAGGAGGTCGAGGCGGAACTGCAGCGGATCCTTTCCGGCCGCATTCGCCAGCTCGTCGATGAAGGACTGAATGGCGAACGCGATGCCGTTGCTGCCCGGCGCTCGCAGCGCGCCCGTCGGGACGCCCAAAGGCATCGTCGAGACGTCGAGCGAGAAGTTCGGGATGAAGCGCGATGGGAATTCGGTGGGGCTGATATTCGCGCTCGGCGCGAAGCCCTCACCTTCGCCGAAGGACACGAAGTGGTCCTTCCACGCGACGAGCTTTCCGTTCGCGTCGACGCCGCCGGTGAAGTAGTGGAATCCCGCCGGACGATAGAAGTCGTGCTGAATGTCGTCTTCGCGCGACCACAGCAGCTTGACCGGCGTGTCAGGAATCTGTTTCGCGATCGCCGCCGCTTCGACCATGTAGTCGTTGTTGAGTCGTCGGCCGAAACCGCCGCCCATGCGCGGTAAGTGAACTGTAATATCAGTTTCTGGAATCCCGAGCGTCTGCGCGACGAGACGGCGGCCGCCGCCGGGCTGCTGGCTCGGCGACCAGAGCTCGAGCTTTCCGTCCTTGAAGATCGCAGTCGAGTTCTGCGGCTCGAGCGGCGCGTGTGCGATGAACGGATAGAAATAATCGCCCTTCACGACCTTGACGCCGTTGGCGAGCGCAGCGTCGACATCGCCGTCCTTGCGCAGGTTGCGCTGCGGCGCTGCCTTCGACAACTCGGCGGCCTTCGCGGCGAAGCCCGCGCTGCTTTGCTGGGACGTCGGATGGTCGGCCCACGCGACGCGAAGCTTCTTCCGCGCATTGTTGGCCAGCCACCAGTTGTCGGCAACGATCGCGACCCCGGGGAGGAGTCCCTGAAGCTGAGTGCCGCCGTCGATGACGAAGGCGTGCTTCACACCGGGTTCGGCTTTGATTTCGTCGAGGTTCGCGCTCACGACCTTCGCGCCGAATACCGGGGACTTCTGATACACCGCGTACAACATCCCGGGTAGCGCCGTGTCGATGCCGAACAGCGGCGTGCCGGTGACGATCGCGTGATTGTCGACTCCCTTCACCGCGGTGCCGATGATCTTGAAATCCTTCGGGTCTTTGAGCTTGACGTCCTTGAGCGCCGGTGGAGTGACTGCCGCCGCCTTGTCGAACAGCTGCGTGTAGGGAATGGATTTTCCGCTCGACTTGTGACGTACCGTTCCCGCGGATGTCTCGAGCTCGGACTCGGGAACGTTCCACGTTTGCGCCGCGGCGGTGAGGAGCATCGCACGCGCGGCGGCACCGACCTGGCGCATCGGGAGCCAATTCGTCGGCGTGGCGGTGCTGCCGCCAGCGCCTTGGGCGGGCTGGTACTTCGCCGTATCGAGCGAGCCCTGCTCGATCTTCACGTTCTTCCATTCGACGTCCAGCTCATCAGCGATGAGCATCGGGAGCGTCGTCTTCATCCCCTGCCCGATCTCCGGGTTTTTCGCGATGATCGTGACGATTCCGTCAGGCATCATACGGATGAACGCGTTCGGCGCAAACTCCGAGGCGGGTGCTAGCGTCGCCGCGTACGCCTCCGCGGTATCGCCGAACTTCACATAGCTGCCGAGCAGCAAGCCGCCGCCGGCGAGAGCACTGACGCGGAGGAATGAGCGACGATCGACCGGTGTCTTGGTGTCCATTGAGCGCCTCCTCAGTAGGTCGGTTCGCCGCTACGGGCGCCGACAGGCGTCGGCGAGTTGCCTGCCGCTCTGTGGATCGCGGCGCGAATGCGGAGGTACGTCGCGCATCGGCAAATATTCCCATTCATCGCCGTGTCGATCTGCTCGTCGGTCGGATTCGCATTCTTCGCGAGAAGCGCCGCCGCCGACATCAGCTGGCCGGCTTGACAATATCCGCACTGTGGAACGTCGAGCTCTTCCCACGCCTTCTGGAGCGGATGCGATCCGTCGGGCGAAAGCCCTTCGATCGTCGTTACGTCCATGCCGGCGACGGTCGATGCTCGTCGCTGGCACGAGCGAATCGCCGTGCCATTTACGTGCACCGTACATGCACCGCACTGCGCGATGCCGCACCCGAACTTCGTGCCCTTCATGTCGAGCACATCGCGCAACACCCAGAGGAGTGGCATATCCGCTGGGACATCCACGGTAGTGGGCTTCCCGTTGACCTTGAACGTGATCGCCATGAGCTCAAGCCTCAGCGTTTGACGTGTAGACGTTACTTGCCGCAAGTCATCCCGAGCGGCAGGGCTCTTCAGGATGAGTTACACCGGATCAGGCGTGCGAACTTGTGGAACCCGAAGCGGCTCGCCCGCGACAGCATCGATCAAAGGAACAGACTCGCCCTTGCCGAAGTCGTTTTCCCAGCGCGCCATAACGACCGTTGCCAGGCAATTGCCAAGAACGTTGAGCGACGTGCGCGCCATGTCCATCAAGGCATCCACTCCAAGAATTACCGCAATCGCCTGCAAAGGCAAATTGAACTGGGCAAGCGCACCCGAGAGGACCACGAGCGATGCACGCGGAACTGCGGCGACGCCTTTGCTCGTGAGCATCAGGGTCAGCATCATGATCAACTGCGTCGACACCGGCATGTCGATACCGGCGGCCTGCGCCGTGAAGACCGACGCGAGTGCGAGATACAGCGTTGTGCCGTCGAGGTTGAACGAATAGCCGGTGGGAAGAACGAACGCGACGATGCGCTTGGGAACGCCGAGCTGCTCCATACGCTCCATCGCCAAGGGCAGCGCGGCCTCCGACGACGCCGTGGTGAACGCGATGAGCCAAGGTTCCTTCACCGCTTGAATGAAACGCTTCAACGGCACTTTGAAGATCACCGCGACCGGAACGAGCACGCACACGACGAAGACAACCAGTGCGCCGTAAAGCGTGCCGACGAGCATCGCGAGGTTTTTCAGAACGCCGAGGCCGCTCTTCGACACCGTGACGGCGATCGCCGCGCCGATGCCGATCGGCGCATAGATCATCACGATGTTGACGAACTTGAACATCACCTCCGACACCGCTTCGCAGAAACTCAGGAGAAAGCGTTTGCCGTCCCCCTGAACGCGCGAGAGCGCGACCGCGAAGATGATGACGTAGAAGACGATCTGGAGCACTTCGTTCTTCGACGCTGCGTCGAAGAAGCTCGTCGGCACCGTGTGCTCGATGACGCCGGTGAACGTCGCATGAGTCGTCGCGAGCTCGGCCCCCTCTTTGGTCGACGCGGCGCTCAGATCGATTCCGGCACCCGGCTTTACCAGATTGACCGCAATCAGGCCGACCGCGAGCGCAAGGGTCGTCACAGCCTCGAAGTAGATGATCGAGCGGAGCGCGAGCTTTCCGATCCGCTTCATATCGTCGCCATGACCCGCGATCCCGACGATGAGCGTCGACGCGATCAACGGGACGATCAGCGACTTGATCATCCGCAGGAAAATCGACGACAAGACGTTGACATCTGTCGCGGCCCAGCCGCCGTGCGCGGCGCGCGCGGATTCCGGGAACGCCCACCCGACGATCACCCCGACAACCATCGAGGCGATGATCCACTGCGACAGCGAGAGCCCTAAAAAACCCTTCTTTGGCGACGGCGATGCGTCCAATACAGCGTGTGTGCTCACGACTTCCCTGCTCCGCGGGCCGCCGCTCGATGTCTCAACGTCGAGTGGTGCAACCCGTACGTGAAATAGATGACCAGCCCAATCACCAGCCAGATCCCGAACCGAATCCACGTGACCGCCGGCAGCTGTAACATGAGATACGCGCAGGCGACAATCGAGATGAGTGGCGTCAGCGGTACCCACGGTACGCGGAACGGACGTGGACGATCGGGCTCGATGCGCCGCAAGAAGATCACCCCGGCCGACACGAGCACGAACGCGAACAGCGTTCCGATGTTCGTCAGATCAACCACCTCGGCGATGTTTGCGAATGCCGCGAACACGGCCACGAAGATCCCGGTCAGAATCGTTCCGACGTATGGCGTTTTGTACTTGGGATGGACCTTCGCGAGAAACGGCGGGAGCAGCCCGTCACGAGACATCGAAAAGAAAATGCGCGGCTGGCCGAGTTGAAAGACGAGCAGGACGCTGCCCATCGCGATCACTGCGCCCAGAGCGATGATCAATCGGGATGCGTTCAGGAGTGCCGGCGGTCCGGATGCGTACTGGAGGGCCGTGATCATCGGCTCGGCGGTGCCAAGCTGCTTCCACGGCGCCATGCCGGTCATCACGATGGAAATGGCGATATACAGCACCGTCGTTACCACGAGGCTCATGATGATGCCGAACGGCATGTCCTTCGGCGGATCGCGGGTCTCCTCGGCCGCAGTGGACACGGCATCGAACCCGATGTAGCTGAAAAAAATGATCGCCGCGGCCGCGCTGACGCCCGCGAATCCATTTGGCGAGAAGCCACCGGTTTGCGGGTTCGTCCAATTGTGCGGCCTGATGAGAATCACGCCGATCGCGATGAAGAACAGAATGATGCCGATCTTGAGAAGCACCATCGCGTTGTTCGCGTCAGCCGACTCGCGAATCCCGATGACGAGAATGACCGTGATGACCGCGACGACGGCGACGGCCGGCAGATTCATGATCAACGGAAGGCTACCGACGTGCGGCGCGGTAGACCACGCGGCGGCGAGATACTTGGTCGTTGCGTCGATGGCCGCCAGCGCCGCGGGCGTAGTGGCCGCGGTCACTTGAACGAATGCGTCGTGCGCGGAGCGGTAGTCCGTCGCTAACCACGGCGGGAGATCGAGACCGAAATGATTTATGAGCTCGCGAAAGTACCCGGCCCATCCGATCGCGACGCCAATGTTACCGACCGCGTACTCGATGATCAGATCCCATCCGATGATCCAGGCGACGAACTCTCCAATCGACGCATAAGCATACGTGTACGCCGATCCGGCGATCGGCACCATCGCCGCAAACTCCGCGTAGCAGAGCGCGGCGAATCCGCAGGCCACAGCCGTGAGGATGAACGAGTAGATGACTGCCGGACCGGCGCCGGGACGCGCCGCGTCGCCGACGATAGCCGTTCCGGTCGTCGCGAAGATTCCGGCGCCGATCGTCGCGCCGACGCCCAGCGCCGTGAGGTGCCATTTGCCGAGCGTTCGTTTGAGGCCGCCGTGTTCTTTGACATCGGCCTCGAAATCGGCGACCGACTTCCTCTCGAAGAGTTGGCTCATCGTCGATGGAGTGTGTGACAGGTCGTCACGCCGAGCGAAAACGAAAAGCCTGCTGTGTCATGCCACGCGATTCCATCGAACGGGCGGTGATCAAAGCAGGCTTCGTTTGCGTGGTCCTCAGACTGACGTGGGGACGAAGTATTCCCTCGATGATCGAACGGTCCTAGGCGCTGACCTTGCTCTCCGATTCGATCCGCATGCCGTAGAACGAACGGTATACGAAGAACATCGAGACGATGAAGAACGCGGCGGCGAGAATATGACTCAACCCCGGCCCTGATTGTTCCGTCAGGGACACCGCAAGCTCGACGGCGAGAAGTCCGAACAGCGTCGTGAACTTGATGATCGGGTTGAGCGCGACCGACGATGTATCCTTGAACGGATCGCCGACCGTGTCACCGACGACCGTCGCGGCGTGAAGCGGCGTGCCTTTCTGCTTCAACTCGACTTCGACGATCTTCTTCGCGTTGTCCCACGCGCCACCGGCGTTCGCCATGAAGATCGCCTGATACAAGCCGAACAGCGCGATAGAGATCAAGTAGCCGATGAAGAAGTACGGCTCGACGAACGCGAAGGCGAGCGTCGCGAAGAAAACGGTGAGGAAGATGTTGAACATGCCCTTCTGCGCGTACTTCGTGCAGATCTCGACGACCTTCTTCGAGTCGGCCATCGAGGCTGCCGCGGTGCTCGTGAGGTCCATGTTCGCCTTGATGAACTCCACTGCACGATAGGCGCCGGTCGTCACCGCCTGCGTCGACGCGCCGGTGAACCAATAGATCACCGCGCCGCCCGAGATGAGACCGAGCAGAAACGGCGGATGAAGCAGTGAGAGCTTGTCGAGGTTCTGCGTCAAACCGTTCGTCAAACCAACGATGATCGAGAAAATCATCGTCGTCGCGCCGACAACCGCGGTTCCGATGAGCACCGGCTTCGCGGTTGCCTTGAACGTGTTGCCCGCGCCGTCGTTCTCCTCGAGGAAATGCTTCGCCTTCTCGAAGTTCACCGGGAAGCCGAACTGCTGCTGCACGAGCGCGGCGGAGTTCGGAATCGACTCGATCGTCGACAGCTCGAAGACCGATTGCGCATTGTCCGTCACTGGGCCGTACGAGTCGACCGCGATCGTCACAGGACCCATGCCGAGGAATCCGAACGCCACGAGACCGAAGGCAAACACGGCCGGCGCAACCATCAAGGCGCCGAGACCTTCGAGGCTGATCAGATACGCGATCGACATCAGGCCCATGATCGTCATGCCGAGCCAGTAGGCGCTGAAGTTTCCAGCGACGAGACCAGACAGAATGTTGAGCGACGGTCCGCCCTCGCGCGACGACGTCACCACTTCGTTCACGTGCCGCGACTCGGTCGACGTGAAAACCTTCACGAACTCCGGAATGATTGCGCCTGCAAGTGTCCCGCAGGTGATGACGGCCGAGAGCTTCCACCACAGCGTGCCGTCGCCGAGGTCGGGGATCACGAGCTTCGATACAATGAAGGTGAGAATCACCGAGAGGATCGACGTCAACCACACGAGAAACGTGAGCGGCGCCTCGAAATTCATCTTATCGACGCCGGCATAGCGCCCCTTCGCGATCGCGCCATTGATGAGGTACGACGCCCCGCTGGCGATCACCATCATGATGCGCATGACGAAGATCCAAACGAGCAGCTTCACCTGCACTGCCGGATTGCCCACCGCGAGAACGATGAACGAGATCAGCGCGACGCCGGTCACGCCGTAGGTCTCGAAGCCGTCAGCGCTCGGACCGACCGAGTCGCCTGCGTTGTCGCCGGTGCAGTCCGCGATCACGCCAGGGTTTCTGGCGTCGTCTTCTTTCACGTTGAAGACGATCTTCATCAGATCCGCGCCGATGTCGGCGATCTTCGTGAAAATGCCGCCGGCGATACGAAGCGCGGCGGCACCGAGGGACTCACCAATCGCGAAGCCGATGAAGCACGGACCCGCGTAGTCGCCCGGAATAAAAAGTAGAATTCCGAGCATGATCACCAGCTCGATCGAGATGAGCATCATGCCGATGCTCATCCCGGCGGCGAGTGGGATCGAATAGCAGGGGTACGGCTTGCCCCGGAGCGCGGCGAACGCGGTCCGTGAGTTCGCAAACGTATTGACGCGGATGCCGAACGCTGCGACCGAGCACGATCCGATGATGCCAATGACGCTGAATACGAGAATGATGATCACGCGCATCGCGTCGAAATGCTGCAGGACGCCGAAGTAGAGCGCGATCACGACGCCGATGAACAACTCGAGGATCGCGATGAACTTGATCTGCGTGAGGAGATACGTCTTGCACGTCTCGTAGATCAGCTCGGAAACCTCGAGCATTGACTGATGCACCGGCATGTTCTTCAGCTGCGAGTAAATCACCATGCCGAAGATCAAACCGAGCACGCATACCACGAGTCCAATTTTCAGCAGCGACGAACCCTGCATTCCGAGGAACGTGACGGAATTGAGGTCAGGGATGACGAGGTTGGCTTCGCCGCCAGCGTGTTGCGCAACGGCGGGTTGAGAGCCCTGGGCGAGCAGCGCTCGGCCGAGCATCGGCGCTGAGAGCGCCAGCGTCACGGCCGCGAGCATGATGGGGAGGGTACGACGGAACACGTTCTCCATCAGTTTCATCGTTGGATTGTCCTGGAGGCAGGAAGCAGGGTCGACGGTCGGGGGCAGAAAAAAAGCCCATGTAGCTCATCATGGGCCCTGCACTTACGAGGGATCGAGGAATGATACCGGCGACGGGGACGCCCCGCTAGAGACTCCTATCAGAAGTCGTAGACAATCTGCGCTTTCATTCGGATCGGAATTCCATCCGGAGTCGTGCCGGGCCGGAACTTGAAGCTCCGGAGCACCTCCTTCAGCCGGCTGTTGTATCCGCCGTCCTTCGTCGGCGTGAAATTGAAGTCCAGCACCTTGCCGGTGGAATCGACGTCATACTCGGCGACCAAGTGAAAGCCGCGCACTTTGTCCGGCATTGGTAGGGGCGGAATGAACATCTCCGTCGGTGTTGGCGGATAGTTCGCTTGAGTTCCGCCGCCCGTCCCAGGCCCGATGCCTGAACCGCGCCCCGTGCCGACGCCCGATCCGACGCCACCGCCGGAGCCCGGACCGTTTCCCGAGGTTCCGTCGCGCCCGGATCCGCCCCCTGTTCCAGGGACAGGTGCCACCGCTTCCATCTTCGGCGTCTCGATCTTGATCTCGGGCTTCGCCTGAGGAATCGGCTCGACCGGCTTCGGCTCTTGCGGCGTCTGCGGGACGACCGGGGGTACGACCGCAGGAAGTGGCTTCGTTATCGGCGGGATCTCTCTCGGCACACTCGGCGTCGGAGCCGGCGCCATGGCCACGTATGTCACGCGCTCTTTGATACCGCCGGTGCCGCGCTTCCCTCCTCCGCCACCGCCTGCGGCGCCCGGTCCGCCAGCGCCCTGCGGAATCTCCTTGATGTTCGCGTTTTCGTGGCTCGCGAAGTCGGTCGTGAGAAGAACGATGAGGGCCAGATGCAACAGCACCGACACCACCGTCCACAGGCGACGGTCGTCGCGAGACACAGGCATTCCGGTGGCCGGAAGGTGTTTCGCGTCGCGCATCGACGTGCGGAGGTCAGGAGCGGAAGCTGGCGTCATGCGGAAATGCGAATGGCTCGATATCAGGACTCAAGTTATACGACTTGACACTAACAAAAGGTTCGCGCCGAAGCAGGCAAAATAGGTCGTCCGCTCGCTCTGCTCGCATTAGAAGGATGGAAAAACGAAGCACCCCTCGCCGTCGAAACGGACGAGGGGCGCTCTGTCTTCAAACAAGCCCTACGGTGCGATTTTACTTACCCGAGCCTGGCGTATCCTTCGGCGGAACACCGATGATCTTCACACCGGCACCGCGCGAAACGTCCATCGCGTCGATGATGTCGCCGTACTTCACGCCCGGGTTGCCCTTGATGAAGATGATCTTCTCAGGACGCGGGTCGTAGATCTCCTTCAAACGGGACGGCAGACGATCGCGAGTGACGACCTCGCTGTTGATCGCGTATTTCCCGCCTGGGCTGATCTCGAGCACGATCTGATCTGACTTCGAGTTCGCCGGAGCCACCGCTGGATTGGGGTCCGGGAGCTGAATGTCGATCGCCTTACGCATCGACGGCAGAACGGCCATGAAGATGATGAGCAGCACCAGGAGCACGTCGATCATTGGCGTGACGTTGATCTCGTTGCTGAGACCCGCAGCGCCTCCGGCTGACATTGCCATTATTTGCCTCCCGGTGGTGCCTGGTTCTGCTGCTTGCTGTCCCCGGCGACCGTCGAGACAGTTCCCGGCTTCTGCTCACCGATCATCGCCGCGACGACGACACCGTTGTGCATCGCGATGTCGAGCGCGTCGAGGACCTTGGAGTAGTCGAGGTCCTTGTCGGCCTTGAGATACAGCACCTTGTCGTCGCGCGTATTCTCGACGTAGATCCGGTGCAGCATCGGCGCGACCTGCGCGGCGTCGATCGGCTTCTTGTTGAGGTAATAGTTCCCGTCTTTGTCGAGGCCGAGTACCTGATCGGTCTGATCATCTTCAGGGTGATCCTTGATGTTCTGCGCCTTCGGCGGGTCGGCGTTGAAGCCGGCCAGCAGCGCGGGCGCGACCACCATGAAGATGATCAGCAGCACGAGCATGACGTCGACCATCGGCGTGACGTTCGGAGTCGATTGTACGGCTCCGCCCGAACTTGCTGCCATTGCCATTGGTCTATCTCCTCAAAGGGGGAGTGCGATCAGGTCGAGATCGGGCCGGCGCCGCCGCCAGCGGTGTTGAACTCCCGCGTGAAGCGCGAGCGGCCGAACTCACCGGACACACCCTTGATGAGGTAGTCGATCATTTCCTTCGAGACGTAGGTCATCTCGGCCGTGAGGTTGTCGATCTTGGTGGTGAAGTAGTTGTACGCCCACACCGCCGGGATCGCGACGAGAAGACCGAACGCCGTCGTGATAAGCGCTTCGGCGATACCACCGCCGATGGCCGCGAGACCGCCGGATCCAGACGCCGCCATTCCCGTGAAGGAGTTTACGACGCCCATCGTGGTGCCGAGCAGTCCGACGAACGGCGCCGTTGCGCCGATGGTCGCGAGCACCGCCATTCCGCGCTTCAGGTTCGTGATCTCGAGGAGCATGTTGCGTTCGACCGCGCGCTCCGCCGAGTTGATGTCCGAAACCGTGACCGAGCCGTCAGCGATGAGCGGCTTCACTTCGCCGAGCGCGCCGCCGAGGACCAGGGCGACGTGGGACTTCTTGTAGCTCTCCGCGAGGCGGATCGCTTCGGTGAGGTTGTCTTCCTCGAGGAACTGCGAGAACTCGGGCGCGAACTTGATCGTTTCCCGCTGCGCTTTGCGCAGGTTCCACCACTTGGAGACCATGATGGTCAGCGAGTAGACGGACATGATGGCCATAACGAGCACGATGCCGCGGGCAAACGCGTGCATCGCGTGCCACATGCCAATTAGTGAGAGATCCATAAAGTCGTAGTCTCCAGTGGGTTACTTGGAAAGGTTGAACTGGAAGGGCATCTGAACGAGCTGTTTCACCTTTCGGCCCCCGACTTCCGCCGGGTAGAACTTCATGTTCGGGAGCACCGCCTTCACGGCGTTGGTGAACATGTCGTGCGTGGACTTGAGCACTTTGAACTGGCTCATGTCGGCCTTGCCGGTGGTGTCGACGACGAACTGCGCGAGCACTTCGCCTTCGACGTTCGAGGAGCGGAGCATGTCCGGATAGCGCGGCGCGGGATTCCCGGGCGCGACAGACACCTGCTTCTCGACTTGAAACTCGAAGTACGTCTGGTTGTCGTTGACGGGCTGCGGTGTTCCACCGACGACGCCCTTCGCGATACCGCCCGCGACACCCTTTCCGCTGAAGTCTTCTTCGTTCGTGACTTTCTTAGAAAGGTCGATGTCCGGGAGCACGTCCGGGATCTTGATCGGCGCCGTTAGCACTTGGAAGCCTTTTGGCGGCGGGGCCTTTACGACCACATCCGGCGGGGGCGGCTTTGGCTCCTCCTTCGGCGGAGGCGGCTCATCCTTTTTGACCTGGACGAACTCGACCTTTTCTGCCTTGGGTTTCTCGAGCTCTTGGCTCGCGTGAGCCGTGGCGTACACTGCGGCGGAAATGACCACCGCGTGAATCACCGCGCTCGTGAGAGTGCCGCCCGCACGCTTTTGCTTCTGCGCCTTCGACTCAATGAGGTTGTTAAACATGTCTCGTTGGCCTGGGTGGCTGCGGAAAAAACGCGCGAACTTGTCCGCGGGGTAACCTATTTCCCGATGATTAGGGCGGAATGCCTCGAAGATTAAGAGTTGGTGAAGTCGATCCGACCGAACGATTTCTAGCGATCCGCCTCGCGCGGCTGCGCCTCCGCCAACTCACTCGCAGGCGTTCGCGCCGATGGCTGCACCTCGGTCGCCGTCGCTTCCGGCACCGTGGGCAACGTGACAGTGAAGACGCTCCCTCGCCCGAGTCGCGATTGCACGCTCAATGTTCCGCCGTGCGCCTGCACGATCCACTGCGAGATCGCGAGACCGAGACCGAACCCGCCGCGTTCCGATGCACGTGATCGCGCGCGATCCGCGCGCCAGAAGCGATCGAAGACGTGCGGAAGGTCCGTCGCAGCGATGCCAATGCCCGTATCGCGAACGGCAATCGCGATCTCGTCGTGCGGACGTCTCGTCGCCGACACTTCGACGCGCCCGCCCTTCGGCGTGTACTTGATCGCGTTCGTCACGAGGTTGAGCAGGAGCTGCCGAAGCCGGGTCCGGTCGCCCATGACAATGCCGTTGTCGAGCGACGGAAGCGTGAGCGTGAGCCCTGCATCCTCGCCAAGGATGACCGCGGTCTCGTAGACCTCGCGAACGAGTGGATCGATCTCGATCGGCACGCGATAGATGTCGAACCGCCCTTCGTCCGCGCGCGCGAGAGTCAACAAGCTGTCGACGAGGTCAGCCATGCGCGCGGTTTCCTGCAACGCCTCTTCGAGCGCAACCATTTTGTCGGCGCGATTGGTCCCCGGATGCATCGCGCGCTCGACGTCGGCGCGCAGCACTGTGAGGGGCGTCTTGAGCTCGTGGCTCGCGTCGGCGGTGAACCGGCGCAATGCAGCGAACGAGGTCTCGAGGCGCGACAACATCGCGTTCACAGTCACCCCGAGTCGCGCGAGCTCATCATTGCTCGCGTCGGTCGGAAGTCGTCGGTGCAGACTTCGACCGTCGGTGATCGCCTCGACTTCATTGATGAGCTGTTCGACCGGTCGGAACGACCGGCCAACCACGAAATACGCGACAATCACCGAGACGACGAGAACGATCGGTGCCAGCACGATCATCGTGCCGACGAGCAGCTGGGCCGGAAGCTCGGCGTTGTTCTCCGGCAGCGCGGCCACGACGCGCAGCTGCTGGCTGACGGCGAGGTTGCGCGTGGCCACCGTGAGCAGCGTCAGCGAATCGTTGCGAACCGGCACGCGAACCGCGGGAACGGAAACGCCGACCGGCTGATCAGCGAGCCGCAGAACAGATCGCATCAACAGCAGCTGGTCATCGCCCGACAGCAGGCGCATGAGCGACGACGAGTAAAGCAACCTTCCCTGCCGATCGAGCACCATGAAGTAGCCGGGAACGGGGTCGAGCACGTCGCCGAGCTCTTTTGTGGAACGCACGGAGAGACCGCTTGCCGTGCTGTCGACAGCAAACAGCCGCTGCGGCGCGGCCTGCAGCGTGAAAAACACGTTGTCGGCAACGCGCAATGCCTCTCGACCGAGGTCATCGCGCACGACACTGCGGCGTTCGGCCCAGATCGCCGTGCCGAATGCGATCATCGTTCCGACGAGCACCAGAGCGTATGAAACCGTGAGTCGTGCGCGTGTCGATGCCATGCGGTGCCCTAGGCCAGCTCAGCGCGGGCGTTCATGCTCGCCGGACACTTCCTTTATGTCCTTCGCCCCGTCCTTTCCATCTTTGATCATATACCCGACCCCGCGCACCGTCGTGATGAGTCTTTTCTGATGACGTGCGTCGACTTTCTTGCGGAGGTGATTGATGACGACGTCGACGATGTTCGTGCCGGGATCGAAGTGATACCCCCACGCGTACTCCGTGATCAGCGTGCGGCTCATGACCCGACCGGCGTGGCGCATGAGGTACTCGAGCACGGTGTACTCTTTCGGGGTGAGCTCGATCGGCTGGCCGGACCGCGTGACTTCGCGCGTCGCCTGGTCGAGCACGAGATCGCCGACGCTCAGCGTCGGTGACGCGAGCGCCCGCGGACGTCGCGCGAGCGCTTCGACGCGCGCCAGCAATTCTTCGAACGCGAACGGCTTTGTGACGTAGTCGTCGGCGCCGGCTCGAAGCGCGGTCACCTTGGCGTCAACGGCGTCCTGCGCCGTGAGCACGAGCACCGGACGCTCGAACCCCCGCGCGCGCAGCGCGTGCAGGACATCGAGCCCCGATTTACCAGGAAGCCGCATGTCGAGGACGATGAGATCGTACGCCTCGGATCCGGCTCGGCGCTCGCCTTCCTCGCCGTCGGCCACGAGATCGACGGACCAGCGATGTTCTTCCAATCCACGCTTGACGTACTGACCCACCGTCGGGTCGTCTTCGATCACGAGGATGCGCATGACCGGAAACTACGGCGGATCACCACTGCGGGTCGAGAGAATTCGACCGGTCTACATCAAACCTTCATACTCCGGCGTCGTTTTCCGTCTGGGGGCGCGCAGGGTCAGCGGCGCGCGGACGCGAAAAGCCGAACTCGCGAATCTTTCGGTAGAGCGTTTTCGACGAGATGCCGAGGATCTTCGCGGCATTTCCTTGATGCCAATTCGTCTGCCCGAGGATCGCTTCGATGTGCTGGCGCTCGAGCTCCGCGAGCGTCGTCGGCGACCCGACGGCAATGCGGGACCGGGATCCGGCCGGCACGAGCGGGAGGTCCTGCGCACGGATCTCGCGATCGCCCTTTCTGGCCAACAGGACGACGCGCTCGATGACGTTCCGAAGCTCGCGGATGTTGCCGGGCCATGAGTATTCGTGCATCAACGCCAGTGCGTCCGGCGTGAGGACGGGCGTCGCGGCACCGGCGAACTGGGTCAGGAAATGCTGTGCGAGAAGTGGAATGTCGACCGCGCGCTCACGAAGGGGCGGCAGCGACACGGTGACCGTATTCAGACGATACAACAGATCGTCGCGGAAGCGGGCCTCTTTGACTGCCGCATCGAGATCGTGATTGCTCGACGTCACGAGACGCACGGCGATCTCGACCTTCTGCGTGCCGCCGATTCTGAAGAAGCTTCCATGCTCGAGCGCTCGCGCGAGCTTCGACTGAAGCTTCGAGCTCAAGAGCCCGACTTCATCAATGAAGAGCGTACCGTTCGCCGCGAGCTCGATGAGTCCCGCCTTGCGCGCGACCGCACCGGTGAATGCGCCGCGCTCGTGGCCGAACAACTCGACATCGAGCACGCCTTCGGCGCTGACCGTACTGTCGGCTTCCACCATCGGACCGACGCGTCCCGACAATCGATGGATGGCGCGAGCGAGGAGCGTCTTCCCTGTCCCGGACTCACCGGTGATCATGACCGGCGAATCCGTCGACGCGACGCGGCCAAGCAACGCGAGCACGGCGTGCATCGGCGCGTACTGCGTGACGACTTCCGGCGTCGCGTCGACGCGGTTCAAGCGCGCCTGGAGATACCGATTCTCACGCGCGAGCTGGTGCTTCTCCCACGCCCGTCGCACGAGCACGTCGATCTCCGCCATGCGATACGGTTTCGCCATGTAATCATAGGCGCCGAGCTTCATCGCGTTGATCGCGGTTTCGACCGTTCCGTTGCCGGTGATGATGATGACCTGTGGTGGGTCCGCCTCGGCTCGCAGGTGCTTGAGCGTCTCGAGACCATCCATCTCTGGCATGACGATGTCGATCAACGCGACGTCGAACGACTCGTCGCGGACCGCCTGCAGCGCCGCCTTGCCGTCTCCGACGCACACGACGTGGTGCCCGCGTCCGCGCAAGAATGTGCACAGGATCTGCGCGAGATTCTCCTCGTCCTCGGCCACGAGGACGCGGATTCGGCCTCCTATCGTCGGCTCGGTCATGCTGCGCTCGCCGGCATCACGATTCGGAAGACGCTTCCCTCTCCGAGCACGCTGTCGACCTCGAGGCGGCCGCCATGCTCCGTGACGATGGCATAGCAGATCGAGAGGCCGAGGCCTGTGCCGCGGCTCGGCGGCTTGGTGGTGAAGAACGGCTCGAAGATCTTCGTGCGGTCAGAGGCGCGGATCCCGTGGCCACGGTCGACGACTTCGGCGATCGTCATCCCGTTCTCTTCGTCGGCCCGCGTGCGCAGCGTGATGATGCCTTCTTCGTTGATGGCATCGAGGGCATTGAGAATCAACGCCATGAACACCTGAACCATTTGCTCCTCATTGGCCAGCACCGGCCGGAGGGCGTCGCCGTGCTCCACGGACACCGACACCCGTTTGAATCGAGGATGGTGCTTTACCAGGTTTAAAGTTTTCTCAATGGCGGCCCTGAGGTCGACCATTGTCTTGTTCGTCGACTTTGGACGGCTGAAGTCGAGGAGGCCGTCGATGATGCCCTTGCATCGATGGACCTCGTGCTGAATCAGCGACAGCGACTCATTGACCTCGGGCAGGTCCCGCTTGAAATCCAACGTCCCTTCGGCGATCCCGAGCTCGAGACTCTCGGCGCAGGCCCCGATCGTCGCGAGCGGATTGTTGATCTCATGCATCACACCGGCAGCAAGTGTGCCGATGGCCGCGAGCTTCTCGGTTTGCGCGAACCGGTCCTCGGCCTTCCTCCATTCGGTGATGTCCTCACCGATTGTGATGATGTGCGTGACGTCCTTCCCGCCGACGCGCATCGGAATTTTCGAAATGCGATACGTCCTCGGCTCGCCGAAGGCGCTGGATTCGATCGGGAATTGCTGCATCTGTCCCGTTTCGAACACGCTTTCGAACTCGGCCCGGAGGACGTCCGCCGGCTGCCGGTAGAGTATTTCAAAGATCGTGCGACCGATCGCGTCCTCGCGGGCGACACCCTGGAGACCGACCTCGCGCTTGTGATTCCAGGCCTGGATCCGGTACGACCGGTCGATGACATAGAGGCCGGTCGGGAGCGAGTCGATGATCGTCTCGGTGAACCGGCGCTGCGCGTCGATCTCGCGGGTTCGTGCGGCGACCTCGGACTGCAGCTGGTGCGCATGCTCGGCGTCGCGGAGACCGGGGGCGAGCAGATCGGCGACCGTCGAGAGGAAGAACCTGTCGCTGGCCGAGGGCTTTCGCCCCGGGCGAACCGAGATGGCGCCCAGTGATTGGCGACCGGTGCGGAGGGGGGCGACGAGGAAGTCGTCGTGCTGGTGGTCCGCGCAGTCGAGCGCTGCTTCCACCGACGACGCAGAGGTGGGATCGCTGGCGACGTTCCAGGCGCGACGAAGCCCGTCGACGCCGCGGAGCCAGAGCGAGGCGTGCGCGCCATCGAGCTCGCTGGCCACCGTGGCGAGCACGCCGGGCATCTCAGCCCCGACGGAATCGCCGTTGGCCAGGGCGGCAGCAATCTCCGCGATCGCGGTAAGCGATCGCGTCACCGTTTTGGACGCGCGGGACCTCAAAGGCGCTTGCGGAGGGGCCTCGGACACGACGTCGGGTCGAGGTAGGGTGGGAAAGACAGGCTGACCGAATCAGGCCGTCAAATAGACGCGGCTCTCCGCCAATGGCAACCGCAGTTTGACCGGAGAGCTACCCGCCCACTGCGTCGATCGCCGCGAGCAGTTCTCGATCTGCCCGTCGGTGGCCCGGCGTCTCCTCGACATGCGACCAGCGGACCACGCCGTCCGCATCTAATAGGAAGTACGCCCGGTTCGCGTAGTACCGGTCGTCGAGCAGGACGCCATAGGCCCGAGAAACCTCCCGTTTGAAATCGCTCAGGAGGTCTACCTTCATGCCGTGCTTCGCTTTGTATTCTTCGAGGGAATACGTGTGGTCGACGCTGATCGGCAGAACTATCACGCCGCGCGCGACAAACTGGTCGTGATCATCGCGCATCTCGCAGAGCTCCTGCGTGCAGGTCCCTGAAAACGCGAGCGGGAAGAACGCGATGAGAACCGGTTTGCCTCGAAGCGACGAAAGGGTCACTTTCTCGCCCGACGTCGATGGCAGCGTGAAGTCCGGCGCCTTCTGGCCGACAGCGGGTACCGCGGGAGAATTGGTTGTGGTCATGAACGTCTCGAGCAAATAAGGAAGTGATGAAACCTATTCGGGCTTGTTTCGCAGGAAGCGCAGTCATCGGCATACTGGCGATCTCCGCATGCTCGCAACCACCGGCCGCGACGCCGTCGAGTGCTCCGCAGCCTGCCGTCGCGGATCCGGAGGACGTGACGCACACGGTGTTCGATCCCTCGCTGCATGTCCATCTCGATTCGATGGTGCGCCGACCGACCGGTCTGTACGTCCAAGACCTCGTCACCGGAACCGGGGCCGTCGCCGCGCTCGGGCGGAATGTCGTCGTGCAATACGTCGGATGGCTGCCGAACGGGAAGCGCTTCGACGGGAGCGAAATCACGGTGACGCTCGGGAGCAACAAAACGATCCGAGGATGGGAAGAGGGGCTGCTGGGCATGCGCGCCGGCGGCAAGCGACGCCTCGTGGTTCCACCGCATCTCGGGTACGGACCGAGAGCCACCGGCGAAATTCCGGCCAACGCCGTTCTCGTTTTCGAGATGGAAGTGACGCAGGTGTTTTGATGACGGCTGTCGGTCGCAACGTTTCACGAAAAGACGGGATCGGGAAGGCAACGGGCCAGGCGAAGTACGCCGACGATCTCGTGTTTCCAGGCATGCTGCATGGGCGAACGATTCGCTCGACGATTCCGCGCGGACGCATTCGCTCGATCACGTTCGACTTCGATACGACCGGATTCACGATCGTCGACTACCGCGATATTCCCGGGCGCAACGTCGTCGATCTCATCGAGCAGGACCAACCGTTCCTCGCCGAACGCGACATCCGGCACATGGCGGAGCCGATTGTCTTGCTCGCGCACGAGAGTCTCGAGCGAGTGAATGCTGCACGCGTCGTCGTCGAATACGAGGAGCTCGAGCCGCTGCTCGATCCCGAACGATCGAGCGCCGTTCTGAAGGCGATCGGCATCGACAAGGGCGACGTCGACGCCGCGATGGCGAAGGCTGACGTCGTCGTCGAGGGTACGTATCGCACCGGCCATCAGGAGCACGTCTACATCGAGCCGAACGGCGTCGTCGCGGTCCCGGAAAACGGCGGCGTTGCCGTCTTTGGCTCGATGCAGTGTCCCTTCTACGTCATCAAAGCACTCAAGTGCATGCTTGGAACGGACGCGAACGTTCGCGTCGTTCAGACGGAAACGGGCGGCGGCTTCGGTGGAAAGGAAGAGTATCCATCGATGATCGCCGGCCACGCCGCGCTGCTCGCGCTCAAGTCGGGACGTCCCGTGAAGATCATCTACGACCGGCTCGAGGACATGGTCGCGACGACGAAGCGTCACCCGTCGGTCGTGCGCCATCGAACGGGCGTGATGCGCGACGGACGAATCGTCGCGATGGACATCGACGTTTTGCTCGACGGCGGCGCATACGTCACCCTGAGTCCCGTGGTTCTGTCGCGAGGATGCATTCACGCGGCCGGCGCCTATCGCTGTGAGAATACTCGAATACGCGGACGCGCGGTCGCGACCAACACGCCGCCCAACGGCGCGTTCCGCGGATTCGGCGCCCCGCAAACGGAGTTCGCGGTCGAGGTGCACATCGACCGCATCGCGGCGACGCTGGGAATCGACGAAGTGGAGCTGCGAAGAGTGAATGCGCTTCGTCCAGGCGATTCGACGGCGACCGGTCAGATGCTTCGCGAAGACACGAGCGCGCTCGCCGTCCTCGACGAGGCCGTGCGTCGAACCGATTTCCGGCGCAAGCGCGACCAATACCGGGGCACGAATCGCGCGATCGGTGTCGCGCTCTTCTTTCACGGCGCCGGGTTCACGGGCAGCGGCGAGCGACATCTCAAATCGCGCGCGCGGCTCGACCTCACCGCGAGCGGAGTTCGCATCGCCGTCGGAAGCACGGAGATCGGACAAGGCACCCGGACGATGCACGCGCAGATCGTGGCGGACGCGCTCCGGATTCCGTATGAGACCATCGAGGTCGCGCAGCCCGACACGAGCGCCGTCGTCGACAGTGGGCCGACGGTCGCGTCGCGGACATGCATGGTCGTCGGAAAGATTCTCGAGGAGTGCGCGACAGAGATGCGGAACAAGCTCGCCGGACTTTCCCCGAGCGACTACTTCGCCAAGAACGGCGGCTTTTCCGTCGAACGCGCGTACGAGCCGCCCGATTGGATCGAGTGGGACGACGATACATATCGAGGTGACGCGTACGCCACCTACGGGTGGGGATGCGATGTCGCGGAGTTGGAAGTCGATCCCGACACGTTCGAGGTGAAGCCGGTGCGCCTGACCGCCGTGCAGGAGTTCGGCCGCCCGATTCACCCTGCGCTCGCGCGAGGGCAGATCGAAGGCGGCACCGCGCAGGGGCTGGGCTACGCGCTGCTCGAACGTGTCGTCATGCGCGGCGGCGCGATGGCCAACGGCCAGCTCACGAACTACACGATCCCGACGACGCTCGACACGCCGGACATCGACGTCGTCATGTTAGAGAATCCGTATCCCGGCGGACCGTTTGGCGCGAAAGGCCTTGGCGAGTTGCCGATCGACGGCCCTGCCCCGGCGGTCGTGAACGCCCTCCGCAACTTCGGTCTCGACGTCCGTGAGATTCCCGCCACGCCCGAGCATCTGTCGACATGCGCTTCACTCTGAACGGATCGCCGGTCGACGTCGATGTCCATCCGATGTCGCGGCTTCTGGATGTGTTGCGCGTCGACCTCGGCCTGACCGGAACGAAGGAAGGCTGCGGCGAAGGCGAGTGTGGCGCGTGCACTGTCCTCATCGATGGGGAGCCGGTCTGTTCGTGTCTCGTTCCCGTCGCTCAGGCCGAAGACGCGGCGATCATAAGCATCGAAGGACTGGGGGACAACCATCCGCTCCAGCGTCTCTTCATGGACGAAGTCGGCGCACAATGCGGGATTTGTACGCCTGGCATGGTGCTGGCCGCGCTGAGCGTCGGCGAGTCGCCAAGCCTCGGCGAGGTCCAGTCGGCGCTGGCCGGCAACCTGTGTCGGTGCACGGGCTATTCGGCCATCTACCGCGCGGTGCTCAAGTGGCGCGGCGTTGATTTAGAGAATCAGAATGACCCCTCGCCGGCCGATCGTCGATGAGATCCGCAATCTCACAGCTCGACCTGCGGCGCGCAAAGACCGTCGACGACGCGCTCGCGATGGTCGCAGACGGCAGGAGCCCGATCGCCGGAGCGACAGATCTCTTCGTCGCGCTCAACTTTGGGACGCTCACGACGCGTCGCTTCGTGGACATCTGGCCGCTGCGAGACCTGCGCACAATCGAAGCCCGCGGAGACTCGCTCGTCATCGGTGCGCTCGCGACGTACACGGACGCGATCCGGTCATCGGTCGTCGCCCAACGACTGCCGATGCTCGTCGAAGCTTCTCGCCTGATTGGCGGTCCGCAAATCCAAAATCGAGGGACGTTCGGCGGAAACGTTGCGAACGCATCGCCGGCCGGCGACTCTCTGCCAGTCTTCGCCGCGGCCGACGCGAGCGTCGTGCTGCGGAGCCGCGCTGGAGAACGGCGCGTGGCATTCAACGAGTTTTACACGGGCTACCGCAAGACAGCGATGCAGCCCGGCGAGCTGATCGTCGCCATCGAGATACCGCGCGTCATCGGTAGGCAGTGGTTCCGCAAAGTCGGGACGCGCGCCGCACAAGCAATCTCTAAAGTCGTCGCCGCCGGCGTTCGAGGCGACGAGCCTCGGTTTGCCCTCGGGAGCGTCGGTCCAACAACGATTCGTGCGCACACTGCCGAAGAAGCGCTGAAGCGTGGAGACGTCGACGCCGCGGCCGACGCGCTCGCAAGCGGAATCTCGCCGATCGATGACGTCCGCTCGACGGCGGACTATCGACGTCGCGTCGCCGTGAATCTCCTGAGACGATTCTGGAGTGACACTGCCGGCTGACGATCGACCGCTGGTCATTCGAAGCCAGCGCGTCTTGACGCCCGCCGGCGTGCGCCCAGCATCGGTCCACATCGCCGCCGGGCGCATCGAGGACGTGGCCGCGTGGAACGATGTTCCTGCCGACGCTAACCTCATCGACGCCGGCAACGACGTCGTCATGCCCGGCGTCGTCGACACCCATGTCCACGTCAACGAGCCCGGACGCACGGAGTGGGAAGGCTTTCACTCGGCGACACGCGCGGCGGCGGCAGGCGGCATCACGACGATTCTCGATATGCCGCTCAACTCCATTCCCGCGACGACGTCGGTCGACGCACTCGCAGCAAAGATCGATGCAGCTCGCGGCCAATGCGTCGTCAACGTCGAGTTCATCGGCGGAGTCGTACCCGGGAATCTCCGTCAACTCGAGCCGCTCGCCGATGCGGGGATTCGGGCGTTCAAGTGCTTTCTGACGCCCTCCGGCGTCGACGAATTCGCGAACGTGACAGAGCACGATCTTCGCGCCGCGTTCCCTACCCTGCGCCGTCTTGGTTTGCCGTTGATGGTCCACGCGGAAGATCCACGGGAGATCCGCGAGCGTCCGCCCGGCGGCGACGTACGCGCGTACGCCAACTATCTCGCCTCCCGGCCGGCGTCGGCCGAGCGATCAGCCATTTCGACCATGATCGAGCTCATGGCTGAACGACCAACGCGCGTTCACATCGTGCACCTCTCCGCGGCCGAGTCGCTCGAGAGCATTCAGGACGCGCGACTGCGCGGGCTGCCGATCACCGTCGAGACGTGTCCACACTACCTCACCTTCGCGGCCGAGGAGATTCCGGACGGCGCGACGGAGTTCAAGTGTGCGCCGCCGATCCGCGATATCGAAGAACGCGACGCGCTGTGGGCCGCGTTGATCGACGGCTCGATCGATTGCGTCGCGTCGGATCACTCACCGTGTCCACCGGCGATGAAGCAGACGGACGGCGACTTCTTCGCCGCATGGGGCGGAATCGCGTCGCTGCAGGTTTCACTGCCGGCGACGTGGACCGGCGCACGCGCGCGCGGAGCCTCGCTTCGGCAGCTCGCAGATTGGATGTGCACCGCAACCGCGCGGCTCGCGGGTCTCTCCGAGCGAAAAGGACGCATCGCGACCGGTTACGACGCCGATATCGTCATCTGGAATCCCGAGCTTTCGTTCGTCGTTGATCAGCGAACGCTTCTGCATCGTCACAGCGTGACGCCGTATGAAGGGCGGACGCTCTACGGCGTCGTTCGAGCGACGTATGTTGCAGGACAGCAGGTCTACGCCGGCTAACCATCGCGTTCACATCATGAGCGATCAGACTTTCGAGTTTACGAAACTTCCGAATCTCGCGAGTGAACGATTCGGCAGCGCGGTTCTCGCCGCGAACGACGAGTTCTTCGCGCCGAAAGAGGGGCTGATCAAGCCGAATTCGCCGGAGTGGAAAGACGGCCTCTATACCGAGCGCGGGAAATGGATGGACGGCTGGGAAACTCGACGCCGGCGCGAGCCGGGGTACGACTGGGCAATTATTCGACTCGGACTCCCCGGCCGGGTGCATGGCGTCGTCATCGATACGAGCTTCTTCACCGGAAACTATCCCGAGCGCGCGAGCATCGACGCGTGTGCCGTCGCAGGAGTTCCGTCGACCGATGCGCTCACCGGCAACGACGTCGAGTGGTGGCCGCTGCTGTCGCCGGTCGATCTGCGCGGCAACTCCACAAACGTGTTTGTCGTCGAGCCGACCGATCGGCGCGTGACCCACCTGCGCCTCAACATCTTTCCCGACGGCGGCGTCGCACGCCTTCGCGTGCACGGAATCGTCGAACCGGACGCCCACGTGTTCGCGGGCCAACGCGAGGTCGATCTCGCCGCGACGGAACACGGTGGATTCGTCGTCTCGTGCAGCGACATGCACTACGGCAACCCGCAGAACATGCTGCAGCCTGGACGATCGACGCACATGGGGGACGGCTGGGAGACGAAACGCCGACGTGGGCCCGGGCATGATTGGGCAGTCGTCCGTCTCGCCCGACGGGCGAAGATCGAATGCATCGAGCTCGACTTCGATCACTACAAAGGCAACGCACCCGGCCGCTGCATGATCGAGTACTGCGACGCGGGAACATCATCGTTCGATGCCGAGCGCGCGGTCTGGGAAACGTTGGTGGGAGAATCGCCTGTGCAGCCACACTCGCGTCACGCGTTTAGAGATTTCTCTCCAGCCTCGGCGACGCATGTTCGATTGAACATCTATCCCGACGGTGGCGTCGCCCGCTTGCGCGTGTTAGGCCGCGTCGACTCATAAGACTCGTGACCCTCGGCGAATTGAACGCCCTCCGCGATGGCGAGGCTGCCCAGGTATTCACTGCGTGCTGCGGCGCGAATCGTTGGGTTTTGGAGATGGTCAGGCGACGGCCGTACTCGAGCATCGACCATGTCGTCGACACCGCTAACATCGTCTGGTGTGAAGCGGGCGAGAACGATTGGCGTGAAGCGTTCGATCATCATCCGCGCATCGGCGAAGTGCGGAGCGCCGCGGCGCAAGACCAGCGGGCGGCCGGCTGGTCGTCCAGCGAACAGTCCGGAGCGGCCGTTGCCCAGGCGGATGCCAAACGTGCGCTCGCCGCGATGAACGCCAAGTACGAAGCGCGGTTTGGCCACATCTATCTGGTGTGCGCGACCGGGCTGTCCGCCGACGCACTTCTCGCGATCGCCCGATCGCGGCTCGACAACGACCCCGCGACCGAGTTGCGCGTCGCGGCGGAAGAGCAGCGCAAAATCACGGAGCTTCGATTGCGAAAACTTCTCACGGAGGCGCCGTGAGCACGATCAGCACTCACGTGCTCGACACGTCACTCGGCAAGCCGGCGGCCGGCGTCCGCGTCACCTTCGAGCGCGAAGACGGCCAGATAATCGACGCGATCACCGACGCGGATGGGCGCATCGGGGAGTTTGAATCCGGAGACATCGCGCCCGGCACGTATCGGCTTCGGTTCGACAGCGCGGAATATTTCACGAAAACCAATCGGCCTGTCTTCTATCCGGAGGTCGTCGTCGCGTTTCGCATCGAGGCCGGCGATGAGCATTTTCATATCCCGTTGCTCATCAGCCCCTTCGGCTACTCGACCTATCGCGGCAGCTGACCGCTAACGAGCGGGCGCTCCGAGCTCGATCCACCGGCCGAGAACCGCCCGCTCGTCGTCCGTGATGTGTGTCTTGTTTCCGGGTGGCATCGTTCTCGTGACGACGGCGCGCTCCCGAATTCTGGGAGCGCGGGCGACAATTTGTTCGGGCGTGTCGAAGGTGACGCCCGCTGGCGCCGCGCCGAACGTGAGATCCGACGGCTGCGCCGAATGACACGCCGCGCAGCGGCGATCGATGACATGTCGAGCCTCGTCGAATGTCACGGGGCGCGTCGAGTTGGAAGCGTCGCGCGCCGATTCGGTCGTCGAGCTCGACTTCGCGGGGAGTAAAAGCAGAAGCGACAGCGCCGCCACTGACGCCGCGATGGTTGCCGCCAACGCGAGCTTCCACTGCGACATCGCGAACCGGAGGTTGAGCACGTGCCGCACCGTCGCACCCGAAGCGACGATCACGAGCAGCAGCACCCAGCTCAACCGGTTTCCGTAGATCGCCGGAAAGTGATTGCTCACCATCAGCGCGATCACCGGAAAGGTGAAATAGTTGTTGTAGATCGACACTCGCTTCGCGCGCGCGGACACCGCCGAATCGGCGCCGCGCGCCGAGGCGACGGATGCGACGAGCTCACGCTGCGAGGGCACGATCGTGAACACGACATTGCCCGCCATGATCGTCGCGAGCATCGCACCGACATGGAGAAATGCGGCCCGCCCCGATAGCGCCTGTATGAGGACGATCGACGTCGCCACGAACCCGGCCAGCCAGATCGCACCGGCAACGACCGCGGACCGAGGTCCGACGACGCGCTGGAGAAACTCGTACAGCGCCCACACGAACGCGATCGACCCGACGCCGATCCACACCCCGGTCGCGTGACCGATGTTCGCGACTGCCGGATCGGTGAGAACGGCGCGATCGCTCAGATAGTAGACGACGAACAGCAGCGCCGTTCCGCTGATCCACGTCGTGTATGCTTGCCACTTGAACCAGTGCAGCGGCGCGGGAAGCGCGCGGCCACCGAGCATCGTCTTCTCGACGTAGTAGAACCCGCCGCTGTGCAGCAGCCAAATCGTGCCGAGCGGGGCGTCCCCACGTTGCGTGTCGCTCGGCGAAACGAGGCTACGGTCCAGCCAATTGAAGAGCAGCGAGTTGCCGATCCACATGATGCCGGCGATGACGTGGATCCATCGAACGACGAAGTCGAGCAGCTCGAATGTCGTTCCGGTCATCTCGCGGCGGTGGCGTCCATCGGCGTTCCACGCGACCGCAAAATCGCGATCATCGATCGCTGGCGCAGCTCGTCGGTCGACAATCCCGTCCGTGCGCTCACTTCCGTCGCGGTGACGGCGCCGGTCTGGATCGCGCGAAGGAAAAACGCGAACAACCCCTGCCCCGTCGCCGGCTCGTCGAGAATGCCGCCCGCAAGCGCGACGTTCTTCGCTTTATCGAGAAATGCCTTGAGTCGCGCCGCCGCGGCGTCGATTCCGTCGAGATAAAAGCTCGAGACGGCGGCGTAGCGTGACACCAGCTGCGCCGAGTGGAGATCCCAGCCCTGGTAAAACCCCGTCGAGAGCGAGTAGCGAACATCGTCGAAATGCAAACGCCAGCCGGCGTGGACGGACGCGAGGTTTTCATCACGCTGCGCGGGTGTCCACGTGTTCGGGCGACCATCGTGGATCGGAACCGGAAGTCGAGACGTCGAGCCGTCGGACAAATGAATTCCAGTGCCGGCCAGCGACACTTGCATGACGTTTTTCGCGAAGTCGCAGGCCGGGTGGCGGAGACGCTGATGCGCGGCGGTGATTCCGACGCCGGCGGTATAGTCGTACGTCCCGAAGGTGATCGTCGTGAGACGACCGTCGCCCGCATCGACCATGGACGGTATCAGCGATCGGCCGGTGCGATCGATGATCGCCTGCGGCACTTCGACCATGATCTCGAACGTCAATTCGCCGTTCGCAAAACCCAGCGATCGCTCCAGCGCTCGCAGCACGGTGACGGTGTAGTCGACCTGTTCGATGACGGTGACTTTCGGAATCGTGATCGTCCAGTTCGGTGGCAGTCCGCCGTCTGCGGCGAGCGCGGTCAGCAAGAGATCGAGCGTGCGCACCCCTCGTCCGCGAAGCTCTTCGGTCAGAGGCTTCACGCGAACGCCGAGTGCGGGCGGTAACGACCTCGCCCGGCGCCCACGGGAGATTTCCAACGCGACGCTCGCGACCTCGTGGTCCTCCGCGGCGTCCGTCTTCACGCCAAAACCATCCTCGAAGTCGATCCGGTAGTCCTCGATCGGTTCGCGGTCGAGCTTCTCGCGAAGGCGGCTCACGATCGTGCCGAGCTTCGGGTTGTCGGCGATTCCCATCGCTCGGCCCAACGCCTCTCCGGTCGGCGCGAAGGTGTCGAGCGCGTGAAGGGCGTCTTTTGCCCGCCGGCGCGCGACGTCGAAGGAAAAACGTTGCGCCCCTTCGATGAACGTGTGAACCGGCTGCGGGCGATCACTCTCGCCCGGGTAGCGCTTCGCGAATGCGACGTTTGCGTCGCGGAGCGCCGCGGCCGCCTCGGCCGCGACGCTCGGATCGAGGCTGGACTTCAGCGTATCCGGCGTCATGAGAGAACGCTCATGCGTTGTAAACCGTTCCGCCCTTAGCGCGATAGGCCTCGAGAACGGCGCGTGCGTCGTCTCGGAGCACGTTTCGGACGATCGAGATACCGCGGCTTTCGAGGTAGTTGTACGACTCGGGAAAAACCGGGCCCTCGTCGAACTTCAGACGCGACGCGTCCTCTCGCGCGGCGCCGCACACGACGCGCCGCACGCCGCTCCACAGCGCGGCGCCGAGGCACATGGCGCACGGCTCGCACGACGTGTGAAGCTCGTGTGACGGCATGCCCCGGGCGCTCAGCGTGAACGACCCGAGGCTTCGCTGCGCCATCATGAAGGCGACCATCTCGCCGTGCAGCGCGCAGTTGTTGTAGCGAACGACGCTGTTCATGCCGACCGAGACGAGCCGTCCGCTGTCACTCTCGAAGATCGCCGCGCCGAATGGACCTCCTTCGCCGTGGTCGACGTTCGCCCGAGCGACGCCGATCGCGAGTCGCATGCGCTCGAGATCACTGGCGTACGGCTTGTCCCAATCAACGACGGAATCGATCCAGGTCGGATATTCGACTTGGATGGTCGGGTGCGTGTGCGGCATGCGCGAAGTTTGCGCAGACGCGTACTCGGTCGCTAGCGCGAGTCGTCGTACAGGAGCACCTTCTCCGTCATGCACACCGCGATGCGTTTCTTTTTCGCACGCTGTTTGCCCGCCCTCGCGGCGGTGACGGCGGCCTGCTCGTCCGCAGCGGCGCAACAGCAGCCGATCCTCGTGAAAGGCGTCGTTCGCGATTCCGCCACGGGCCGCCAGTTGGAAGGGGTCATCGTCACACTCGGTGCGGCCGCCGGAAACCGGGTTGCCCGCACCGACGAAGCGGGCGGATTCGCATTCTCGAGAGTCGCGGCCGGGGCATACCCGATCAGTTTTCGCCGACTCGGCTACGAGGCGAGCGAGCGGTCGCTCGATGTGCACGCGGGGATGGATTCGATCATCGTCGAGATGAGGCGGGTGGCGTCACTCGACACGGTGCGAGTGCGCGCGACGAACCAGGGCATCTACGGCGTTGTCGGGACGGCACACGACCTTCGGCCGCTCGCGGCAGCGGTCGTGCAGGTCTTCGGACACGAAAAGACATCGACGGATTCGAGCGGGCATTTCTTCATTTCGATCAAGAATCCCGGGCCGTATCTCGTCCGCGCGACGTTTCCGGGCTACGAGGACCAAGCGGTCTCTGTGGTCGTCCGCCAAAATGAAGGCGTGGAAATGGCTTTGCTGCTCGACAGCGCGACGACGCCCCAATCGCATCGGTGGGCGGGCGCGTACATGGATCTCGCCGACCGCATGATCGCGCGAAAGCCGTCGAGCGCGATGGTGACCGCCTCCGAGCTGAGAGAAAGCGGTCAGTCCGGATTGGTGGACGCGCTCCGTGGATCGCCGTCGTTCCAGAAGTCTGTGCTGCGAGTCGGCGGGTCGGCGTGCGTGTTCGTGGACGGCGTGCCGCAGCCCGGCATGTCGGTCGAGGCATTCAATGCGCTCGAGATCGAAGCCGTCGAGGCTTACACAAGGTCGTCCGACGGATCGAACAATTTGGCCAGACGATGGCCACGGGGATTCCCGTGCGCGCCGACCGGCGAATCGAACGCTGGCGCGTCGAGCAACGATCTCGTGCAGTGGATTGTGATCTGGCTCAAACGCTAGACGACGCGTCCGGGTTCGACGGGTTTGATCGACGCCTTGTCCGCCTCGTCGATAGCCTTGAAGGCCATTGAGACGGTTTGTGAACAGGCGCCAATTAAAGTGTTGTCGTGCTTCGCCTTCGCGCGATCACCTAAAGCGCGAAGTTCGCCGACGAGAAAGATCGCCATCGCGATCGAGCAGGTCACTTTGAGTTCGCCGCTGCTACTCCTGCGCTCGTCGACATCGAATCGAACGTCAGTGACCGAGGCCTGACGCGCGCGGCGCTTTAGAGCGCTCAAATGCAACGCATCGGCAGCGGACTTCGGGATTCTGAATCGGACGGTACTCAACATGCCGATACGTTTATGTCCGAATTTTCGAGAGGCAAGGGGTCGGAGCAAAACGTTAGCGACCGCTGACAGGTGAGCGCGTCGACCTCCAAGCAAACTGTGCCTTGACGAGCTTCTGCTTCCCATCCATCTTCCTCGGCGCGCTATCCGAGAGGATCGCGCAACGCCCTGGAGAGCGTGGTTGGGAAGGTGTAGCCGCATGAACGAAGGCCTCCGCAGGCATGACCTGCGGGGGCCTTTGTGTGTTCAGCCGGCAATGGGAGCGCCTTTCTGCCCGAGGGCGGCAAGGCTACCTGGGGAGCCACCAACTCGCCTTGACGAGGAAGATGTTGTTCGGCCTCGTGCGAAAGAGCGCGCGCTGGTCGCGTCCAAGGTCGATGTCGCCGAGTACGTCGGCCGCTGACCGCGACTGCGTCCAGGCGACGTAGAGTACCGAGCCGGGACGGTATTCCCATCGGAACACCGCGTTGCCGCGAAGTGATTGTTGGTTGAAGTCGGGGTTGTCGATTTGGAAGGCGTCGATTGGCCCGCCCGCGTCCGGATCGATGACATACTTCGACACCGCGCCGGAGCTGTCTCGGAGCTCGGCAATCGTCCCTCGATCGCGTCCGTAGATCACGACGTCCCGCGACCTCGGCGCGACGTACTCCTCGAGATCGCGGTAGCGCGCCGCCGCGAAGAACGGCTGAACATAGATCTCCAGCGTCATCGCCGGCGTGAACGTAAGGCTGGCGCGCGTGTCCAGGCTCAGCGTCGATTGGTTGAGCGCCCCCATGATGTACCGCGTTCCGTAGAAGGCGGTCGCCGATGTGTCGCTCACAGCGGTTACGTACGCCGCGTACGAGTGGCTCGGCGAATAGGATGGGCTGAGCGACAGGCTCACCTGAGCGCTCGGACGATACGTGAGGCCGGCACTGTAGTTCGGATTGTGACCGCCCTTGCTGTCCCAGTAGTAGCTCGTGCTGGCACTGGCGACGAACTCATGCCTCGAATCGCTGGACAAATTCAAAGCCATGTAGTGCGAATTCGGCGCGCGGACGGCCGGCCCGCCGCGGAGTTGCCGGTCATCGATCGAACCCGGTTGGTCGATGTCGACGCTCGTCACGTTCCAAAACTGCGGTGTCGTGACGGCGAGGTATACGTGCAAATCGAGATTCGTCCGATCGCCTTCGTAGTTGCGAATCGTCTGCGCGCCGACGAGGCCCACGAGCTGATGGTACAATTTCGTCGGCGTCGTCCACTGCTTTCCGACGTTGAAGTTCGTGAAGACGTAGTCGGCGCGCTGCTGAAAGGAATAGTCGTTCGACTCGTAGCCGGGGGTTCGTGTGTCGAGCGAGAGCTCGCCAAACCAGGCGCCCGTCTCCTTCGCGAGCCGCGTATACAGTCCGCCGCCGCGCAGCGAAGTCGCGCTTGAATCGAGACGATCCGAGAAGATTCCGCCGTTCCCTGCTCCGCGATCCGGCCGCTGAAAATATCGGGCGCTCGACTCCTGGCGCAGCAGGATCTCGCGCGGATCGCCCGACACGTTCGTCACCGCGGCTTGCATTCGCCAATCGTACATGTGATCGGCGTTGGTCCAGAACAGGTCGTGTCCAACCAACTCGGCGTGCCGCGCCAGCAGCGGCGCGAACGTCGTGTCGATATTTCGAACGACGCCGCTGGTGATCAGGCCGGCGACGAAGTTGCCGTGCATGAAGTCCCGCTTGACTCGCCCGACGAAGTAATCGGCGAGCGGTTCGACCTCCTGTCTCCCGAGAACGCCCGAATTCGATTCGACGTCGGCGGTTGCTTGTCCGGTGAGAGCGTTCAGCAAGCCGATGGTGTACCCGTGCGCCGTGCGCCCGGTAATCTTCGCCGCGCCAAGGATGGTCGTGGCGTCGGGGACGTCGGCAAAACGGTCGTTGTCGGTGAGCGACGTCCCCGACGGCGGCCGGCCGATGCGCCTCGAGTAAAACGCGCTCATGCTCTGCACGTTGTCGCAGAAGTTGCAGGCGAAATTCGAGAAGTCGAATACCTGCGCCCCTTCGACAAAGAACGGTCGCTTCTCGGGAAAGAACGTCTCGAAGGCAGTGAGATTGAGCACGGCGGGATCGACTTCGACCTGGCCGAAATCCGGATTGAAGGTTGCGTCGAGGGTGAGGTTCGAGGTGAGGCGGTCTTTGAGATCGAGGCCCGCGCGCGTCGTCGGGCGCCCGCCCGTCCGGAACGGATCGTCGCGCGATGCGGCGACCCACGACGACTTCGTCACCGCGTATGGGAGCAGCTCGAGGTGCGAGGCTCTTTTGGAGATCCGAAGGCCGACGAGGTGCCCAAAGCGCGCCGGGCCGCCCGCCTCGGTTTTCTTTGTGAACGCCCACACATCGGCTTCTTCACGGCGCTTGATGAAGCGGCCCAGCTGGAGTCCCCACACCTGAACGGAGTCCCGGGAGAAGCGCAGCTGGCTATAAGGAATTCTGATCTCCGCCGTCCATCCATCCGGATCGATCCGCGTCGCGGCTTCCCAGACCGGATCCCACGACTGGTCGCAGCACGATGTCCCGATACCGATTTGATCCGCCTTCGAGCCCGATGGATTCACCTGGAAAATCGCGCGGCTCAGATGGTCGTGGAATCCGTCGATCTCGATGTCGAGGTAGTCCGAGTCCATGTTCGCGTCGCGGCGAACGAGTCGCGTCGTGACGCCCGCGGGACCAGCGTCATCGAACATTTTCGCCCCGATATAGAGCGCATCGTCGTCGAAAAGAAATCGAATTTCCGTTCGCTGAGTTGGCGGCTTCCCTTCGTCCGGATCGCTTTGCACGAACCGAGTGACGGGCGGCGCGGCACGCCAGGCCGGCTCGTCGAGCTGCGCGTCGAGAACGATCGGGCTCGTTCGACGGACCGCCGTCGCGACGGGAGCAGGAACCGCGTGGCCGTAGGTTGGCGTCGATTGCGCCGCCACCACTGCGGGAGCGAATACAGCGACGGTCCAACGCAAGCGCATGCACTTCCCTCGGGCCGAAGGACGAGCCTCTATCGCGCGACCTGTAATGACACCCTGCGGGTCTCCTACACCGGCGTCGCGTCAGGGATCGGCGTCGCGTTCTGCGTCAGGGACAGCCGGGCGGCGGGATGGAAGGGTCAGCGTGAAGCGAGAGCCTTTTCCTAATCCGCTCTCGACGCGAATGTCTCCCCCCATGGCGCGAGCGAGATCGCGGCTGATCGCCAAACCCAATCCGGTGCCTTCCCGCGTGCTGGAGAGCGAACGGCCGACCTGCACGAAGGGCTCGAAGATCCTCTCCAGCTTGTCCGTCGGGATTCCCTCCCCGGTATCCTGCACCGAAAGCTCGACCTGGCGCTCGTCGGCGCGATCGCAGCACAGCGTGACTTCACCGCCCGTCGCCGTGAACTTGACGGCGTTGGACAAAAGATTGAGGAGAATCTGTTCGGTTTTCGAGCGGTCTGCCCAGGCGACGGCGTCAGGCGGGCAGGCGGTCGTCTCGAAGGTCAGTCCTCTTGCGGCCGCCTGCGGCGCGATCATCCCGCCCACCGCGCCCAGCACCTCGTGCAGCGGGAATGCGCCGAACGTGTACGCGATGTGCCCGGCCTCGATCCGCGAGAAGTTCAGCAGATCATTGATGATGCGGAGAAGGTGGTCCTGGCTTCGTCGAATGCGCTCGAGTTTCTCGAACTGACGATCGTTAATTGCGCCGTCCACGCCGAGGGCGAGCAGCTGAGCGTAGCCGGCGATGGCGTTGAGCGGCGTTCGGAGCTCGTGCGACATGGTGGCGAGGAACTCACTCTTCGCGCGGTTCGCCTCGTCGGCGCGCGCCCGCGCTTCTTCCGCTTCACGCCGCGCGCGCCGCTCCGCCTCGTAGAGCTGCGCGCGCTCGAGCGCCTGGGAACACTGCTGAGCGAATGACTCTATAAAGGCTCGCTCATCCTGATCGATCGCGTGTTCGCCTAGCCAATGCATGGCCAGCGCGCCCACGGTCTTTCCACGACTCGCGAGGGGCAGCACGATCATCGTGGCGTATGGTGCAAGCACGTCCGCCGCGCCCGGGAAGCGCTTATCGCGCGCAGCACGCGAATCAGATGCGATCATCCGACCGGTACGAATCACCTCCGCGATGGGAACATCGTCGTCCAGCTTGACGCGACGCACCCAGTGCGGCAGGCTGCCGTAGCCGCGGTCGCCAACCAGCGCGATGCGCGCTTGGTTGGCGTCGTCGACCAGGCCCATCGCGCCAGCGTCGGCACCGAGCATCACGAACCCCTCGTTGAAGACGACGTCCGCCACTTCTTGAACCGCGTGCGCCGAGCCGAGCGCCGACGTCAAGGCTTGTAGCTTGTCGCTTCGGGCGCGTGCCTCGTCTGCCGCTCGGCGTGCCGCCTCTTCCGCCGCCACACGGCGCGCGGCGGCGATGGCCCGAGCCTCGGCCGCTCGGCGTTCGGTGAGGTCCCGCGTCACCTTACCGAAACCGATGAGGTCTCCCGACCGATTTCTGAGCGCGGTGATGACGACATTCGCCCAGAACCGCGTACCGTCTTTGCGGACGCGCCAGCCCTCGTCTTCGAATCGCCCGACCCGCGCGGCTTCGCGCAACTCGTAGTCCGGGAAGCCCTCGGCCACCTTCTCCGGCGGGTAGAAGATCGAGAAGTGCGTTCCGATGATCTCGTCGGCGGTGTAGCCCTTTATGCGCTGCGCTCCCTCGTTCCACGTCGCGATGTGGCCCGTCGGGTCGAGCATGAAGATGGCGTAGTCTTTCACGACTTCGACGAGGAGCCGAAAGCGCTCCTCGCTCAGTCGGAGCGATTCTTCCGCTTCGCGTCGACCGGTGAGGTCGCGCGTTACCTTGGCGAAGCCGACGAGTTCTCCAGTCGGACCGCGCAGGGCCGTAATCACGACATTGGCCCAGAACCGCGAACCGTCTTTCCGAATCCGCCATCCCTCGTCCTCGAACCGGCCCGAGCGTGCCGCCTCTCGAAGCTCGTAGTCGGGAAAACCCTCAGCGATCTTGTCCGCGGGGTAGAAGATCGAGAAATGTTTTCCGATGACCTCTGCTGCGGTGTAGCCTTTGAAGCGCTCCGCTCCGGGATTCCAGCTCAGGATGTAGCCGTTCGGGTCGAGGGCGAAGATGGCGTAATCGCGCACGCTCTCGACCAGCAGGCGGTGCAGCTCACCGACTTCGTGTGCGATGCCGCCGGGCGCTTGTTCCCTTTTCGCCGCACTGCTATCAAACGGATGTTCGGCCGCGGAGCCCGAGTACGGGTCCATTCAGGCGATTTTCATGGTCCACATGCCGACCTCGTTTTCAAGCGCTTCACCAACGATGCACGCCGGGCGGACTGTGCCGCTCGGTGCGGCAATGGTCCGGACAGACTGACCAACGATGACAACATCGAACCGGCGCCGCCTCGTTCGGTGTACATAGCAGGGTATACGCCACGCTGGCCAAATGAGTATCTCTCGCGGCGAACCCGCTCCGACTTATCCCGCCTTTGGTCTACCACGAGCGACTCGTCGAGGCCGGTGCGGGCGGCTTGGAACCATTAAAGAGTTCCAATGGAACATTGACGTGGATCGCACCCCTTCTCGTCCACCCCGTGCCCGAAGATGTATGCTGGAGAAGACCAACACGAATTCGAGATCTACCGCGGTATTCCCGGCCGACCGGCATCGAGAGCGCTTCGTGTCATGAGCCGGATTCTCCTCGTCGACGGCACGAACATCGTCATGCGCTACGCGCATGCGATGGCTCCCGATTTCGTTCGCGAGCCGGACAATCCGGCCGCGGAGGCTGCCGTCGAGCGTGTCGCGTCAGCCTGCGTTCGCGCGGTGCTCGAGTGCGCGGATGTCTCGAGCAGCCCGTACGTGATCGTCGCATTCGACAGCGGTGGCTCGTGGCGCAAAGAGCGCTATGCCGAATACAAGACCAATCGTACCGTGTCGACGCGGCGATGGTCCGAGTCGCTTCGATCGGCGTGCGAAACCAGTCGGGTTCATACCGTGGTTTGCAACGGCTTCGAGGCTGACGACGTGATCGCCACGCTCGAGCAGCGAGCTCGCGAAAGCGGTCGGCAAACCGCCGTCCTTTCCGGTGACAGCGATCTGTTGGTGCTCGCAAGCGACTCCTGCCACGTCTACCAATTCGGCAGAAAAGACGAGCCGCGGTACGTGCGGCGATCGCAGGAATGGATCAAGGAGAAATACGGCATTGCGTCGCCTCAACTTCTCCGAGACTTCAAGGCAATCGTTGGCGAGACAGGCGACTCGCTCTCCGGAATTCCCGGTTACGGCCCGAAGAAGGCGCTCCATCTGCTCGAGCGATTCGGCAACGCCGACGCGTTGCTCGGGTCTCTCGCGCTGACCGAGGCAAACCGAGAAGTACTCGCACTGATGTTGGAGCTCGTGACGCTCCGCACCGATGCGCCTGTTGAACCGGTGTCACCCGCGGCGTGCCGGATAGCCAAGTAATCGCGAAAGCCGTGTGATCGCGTCCGGCCGGCCGCGGGAGCGATGTCGGGTGATTGCCGGCGCGACTACCGTACATCCCCGACTGCACGCGGACTCCAGCGGTGGCATCTTCGGGACACACTTCACTCGGCGACTCGCATGGTCTCGACGAATTCCCGACTCGCGGAGTCGGTACGCGGACGCGTGATCGCGGCGCTCGGTCCGCACGTGCCTGCGGATGAAGCCCGCATCGTCGTCCACATTGCTGGCGACTGCGCGCACCTTCACGGGTGCGTCCGATCGTGGGCTCAGCACGCGCTGCTCGAGCATGCCGCTCTCGAAACACCTGGAATCGCGCGGGTTGACAATCAACTCGCGATTCTGGTCGAGGCGAGGCTCGCTCAGCATCAAGCGTTCGCGCACCCGAACTAGGAGCCATGGCCTCGTTCGTCTAGAGTACTCTAATAGTGGAGATCACTATGACGGCCCTCGGCAAAGAAGTGCATCGCCTGTCGCGCAGCCTGGTCGCGAGTGGATCCGTCACGCTCGCACTCGCGATGCTGGCAGTCGCGGTGCCCGAGTCCACATTGGTCGCCGGAATGCTGACAGTCGGATTGCTCGCTGTGCTCTTCGGCGCGAATCAGATCCTGACGTCGACCTCGATACGCGACCGCGCCAGCGCTTGGCGGCTTTTACTCTGGCATGGCGTACTCTCTGTGCTGTTTGGCATGCTCACCGTCGGCGCTACCGCGATGACGTTTGCGATGACCCTGGCGTCGGTGGTCGCATGGCTGTTGGGTCACGCGATGTTGGCGATTCGCATAATGCGGGCAATGCCGGTGCGACGAGGCGTTGCCCGCGCGCTGGCCGCCGCCGCGCTTCTCGACCTCGCCATCGCTGTTCTCGTGGTCGTTGTCCGGCCGATCACGATTTTGCAATTCCTGTTTTTTGGAGCGGTGTACGCGGCAGTCTTTGGCGCATCGCAAATTGCCGCCGGCGTCGCCATGAACGGAGCATGGCTCGACCGCTCGCGCGCGTTGCGGACGGCGCATCTGCGCGCGATTGCGGGCGGCGGACATTCGGTGCCGAGGCATTAGAAATCCAGCAGAGCGGGGTCAGGATCCTCCGGCTTCGAGCCCATGGTCAAAAGCCGGAGCAAGTCTTGATCGCAACGAAACGCGAGATCACCGGGTGCGGAGCGCTAAGTCAAGCGCCGTCGCTCTACGTTCCACACATGGACGAAAGGGAGCGTCGCCGCGCGGGAGTCTACGAGCAGCTGCTCCACTGGTTTTCTCGACGCTTACTTCGACACGTGAAAGCCGACTCTCAAATTCAAGCCGGCGTACTGAATCGCGTCACGATCCTCGATCGACGAAGTCCGCGTCGTGATTGAATACGTAGGTGCGAGTCGAGAACCGATGATCAGCCGCCGCTCGAGCGATGTCCAGCGAGCTCACGATGCCAACCAGACGGCCGTCCTTCACGACGAGAACGCGGTGGATTTTTTCGCTCTGCATCACGCGGGCCGCGAGCTCGGCAGAGTCGTCCGGGACTACCACATGCAACGGCGCGCGAGTCATGACCTCGCTCACCTCGTGCTCCGACAACGCATCCCACTCCGGACTCGCGGTGCTCTCGAACCTCGCCGTCGCATCGGCGCCGACGTCATCCCACAGATCCGCGAAATACGCCGATTGCCACGCCGTATCTGCATCCGCTTCTTGAGCGGTGACCTCGAGATCTTCACCTATCTCGCTCCCGAAGGCCCATGTGGTCGGCACCCCAGGCAACTGAGCGAGAAACGTCATGAGATCCGTGGCGGAGACTACGCCGACGATACGTCCGCCACTTATGACTGGAGCGCCGCTCAAATGTCTGTTCGCCAGCAAATCGATGGCGTCGCGAACCGACGTCTCGGGCCCCACGCTGACGACCTCGGTCGTCATGATGTCTCGAACTCGCAACATGGTAGTACCCACCTTTCTGAAGTCGGCAGCATTTGCTCGTCCATTCAGAGTATGATGAGCCACTGCTCCGCACCGTCGGAGAACATACTGAGCGAGGTGAGGAGCATCCTGACAGAGGCGTTTCCCGGGACCTGCCGACCGGATCGAGACATTGCTGTCCACGAACAGGATCCTCGTCATTTCACTCCGCGGAATGACTTCGCGCCAGCTCACCACCCTGACAACGCGGGCAGCTGCTCAGCGATGTCGCGGTCGCACAAACGACAGAGGTCTTCCGAGACCTTGCGGGGTCGATGCACGAGAACCGGAAGGTCGGTCGCTCGTAAGACCTTGTCCGCGACACTGCCAATGAGGTAACGGGATGCGCCTCTTCCATGTGTCGACATCGCGATTGCGTCGACGCCGTTGGCCGCCGCAAACGCGATGATCGTATTCGCGACGCGACTGCTGACGATCACCGTTGCGTCGACGCGCAGCCCCGATGTGTCGCGCAGGAGAGCAGCCGTCTCGTTCAACTCGGCGGTCCGTGAGGTCACGAGGCTGTTCGTCGCCTCTTCGTCCGGCGTGTTCGCCATGTATGCCTCCGGAGCGAACGGCTCGATCGGGCGTTGGCGTGACACGGGATGCACAACGTGCAGAAGCGTGAGCGACGCGCCCGTCGCGATCGCAAGATCAACCCCTGCGTGCGTGGGAACCTGTGCGATCGACGTATCGTCCAACGGAACCAGTATGTGGCCAAACTTTCGCGCCATCCGGCCACGTGGTTCTGGAACACAGCTCCGTCGCATCACCAATACCGGAACGCAAGCGCGTCGAATGACGGTATCGGTCACGCTTCCGAGCCACATTCGGATCAGCCCAGTTCGGCCGTGTGACGTCATGACGATCAGGTCGGATGCTTTTTCGCTCGCGCAGCGAACAATGGCGTCTGCTGGCTTACCGGAGACGATGTCCAGCGAAACGCTGACGTTACCGGTGGATCGGAGCTCATGAGCGACCGACGCGAGATATACGCGCTCCTCATCCCAAGACGGGTCCGTTCGACCGCTGGCGGATTCGTCGAGCACGGGTGATTCATGCGCGAGAACAAGATGCACCTCGGCTCCTGAACCGCGAGCGATCGTCATTGCGTGCCCAATCGCCTGCTCGGCGAGCGTCGATCTATCGAGCGGAATCAGAATTCTCTTGATCATTGACCCCTCCGATGAAAAGCCCCGGCGCTTCCGCCGGGGCTTCGGTGTTCGGAGTTGAGAGTGGCGTTTAGAACCCGACAACACCCGTGATCATGAAGCCCTTGAACTGGCCGCCAGAGCGGATGTCGGTCACCGGGAAGTCGGCGTACTTCTGGTTCACGTACTCGACTTTGCCGAGCACGTTCGGGGTGACGAACCAGCCGCCGCCGAGCTGGTAGCGCTTGACCGTCTGGTCGGCAGAGCTCTTCGACACCAGCTGCCCTTTCAACG